>Ga0160445_100005_pt1 | contig 401996 bp, 354 predicted proteins | sample HID1972M_E1MG_FD_108215 | JGI IMG/M metagenome (GOLD analysis project Ga0160445, IMG submission 108215) | Enriched pill bug-associated microbial communities from UW Madison campus, WI, USA - HID1972M_E1 MG | ecosystem: Host-associated > Arthropoda: Insects > Digestive system > Unclassified ... | reverse complement strand
CGGCAGCCTGACGATCGGCGACGGCACGGACGGCAGCACGCTGGATGCGGGTGGTCTGGCGGTGGTCGATGGTGATCAGACGACGACGGTGGGCGCGGGCACGATCTCGGTGACCGATGGCGCCGACGAGACGACGATCGGCGGCAATGCGATTTCGGTCGGCGGCAACAACCCGATCGTGATCGACGGCAACGCCGGCACGATCGGCGGTCTGCAGAACCAGACGATCGCCTATCCCGAGTTCGCCGATGGCAGCGGCCGTGCGGCGACCGAGGAACAGCTGGCGCAGGTCAACGAGACTGCGAACGCGGGCTGGAACGTGACCGATGCGGAGGGCAATACGGTCAACATCGGCCCGAACGGCGAGGTGCTCTTCACCGGCGACCAGAACCTGACGGTGGCGCAGACCGGTGAAGACGATGCGGGTGTGGTGGCGATCACGCTCAATCGCGATCTGGATCTCGACAGCGTGACCGTGGGCGATACGGTGATCGACGGGACGGGCGTCGCCATCGGCGCGGACGTGAAGCTGGGTGACACCGGCCTGACGATCGTCGGCGGTCCGAGCGTGACGGTCGACGGCATCGATGCCGGGAACCAGGTCATCACGGGCGTGGCGGCTGGCGTGGCCGGCACCGATGCGGTGAACGTGAGCCAGCTGGAAGCGACCGCGGAGGCGACACGCACGAAGTACTACAGCGTGAACTCGACCGGCGGTGGCAACTTCGACAACGACGGCGCCACCGGCGCCGACGCGATCGCAGCCGGCAAGGACGCTGAAGCCGAGGGTGACGAGGCGGTGGCGATGGGCCTGGCTGCATCGGCATCCGGCGATGGCAGTCTGGCACTGGGTGCGGGCGCGCAGGCGCAGGCACTCAATGCACTGGCGATTGGTGCCGGCGCGGTGAGCAGCCACGCCAACAGCATCGCGCTGGGTGCCGGTTCGGCGACCACCGTGGGTGCGCAGACGGGGTACCAGGGTGCGTTCGTGGGCAGCAGCGATTCCACCGGCGAGCTCAACATCGGTGGACGCCAGGTCACCGGCGTTGCGGCAGGCTCGGCGGACACCGATGCGGTGAACGTCAGCCAGCTGCAGGGCGGCGTGAACCATGCCATCACCGAGGCCAACCAGTACACCGACGGCCAGATCAGCAACGTCAACAACCGCATCGACGTGATCGACGGGCGTGTCACTGCGATCGAAGGCGACATCATCGACATCCGCGGCGACATCACCGACATCCAGGGTGACATCGTCGACATCCGGGGCGACATCACCGACCTCGATGGTCGCGTGACGAACATCGAAGGCGTGGTGGTGGAGGTCGACAACCGCATCTCTTCGCTGGAGAACGGCGGCAGCGGTCCGTTCCAGGTCACCCAGGGCGAGACCTTCGTCGCCCCGACGCCGAGCGGACAGAACGCGTCCGCCGGCGGCAACGGTGCGGTCGCCAGCGGCGACAACAGCGTGGCGGTGGGCAACCAGAGCACCGCCAGCGGTGCCGGCAGCACGGCCGTGGGCCAGGGTGCGACCGCGTCCGCAACCGACAGCACCGCGCTGGGCCAGGGGGCCACGGCGAGCCACGGCAACAGCGTGGCACTCGGTGCGGGTTCGGCGACGACGGTGGGTGCGCAGACGGATTACAACGCCGCCTACGTCGGGACCAGTACGTCGACCGGCGAAGTGAATGTGGGGGGGCGCACCCTCACCGGTGTGGCACCTGGCATCGCCGGCACCGATGCGGTGAACGTCAACCAGCTCGGCGCAGGCATCAATCACGCCATCAACTCGGCCAACCAGTACACCGATGGCCGTATCGCGCAGATCCAGGACGACATGTGGACGATCGAGCGCGGCTATCGGGGTGCGACAGCCTCGGCGATGGCGATGGCCGGTCTGCCGCAGGCCTATCTGCCGGGCAAGAGCATGCTGGCGGTCGGTGTGGGTGGCTATCAGAGCGAGTACGGCATGGCGGTCGGCCTGTCGGGCATCACCGAGAACGGACGTTACGTCTACCGTGCGCAGGCCAGTGGCAACACCGCGCGTGATTGGGGCTTCTCGGTGGGCGCGGGCATCCAGTGGTGATGCCGGTGGGCCCGGGCGTGTGCCCGGGCCCGTTCCCGCGATCCGACAGGGATCATGGATTCGACATTCGCCTGCACCCCGGGTGCAGGCCCCTTACAGAGGTTCAGACATGAGCAATTTCCATCGCGCACCGATCGCCCGCACCGCGCTGGTCGCCGTTCTCGCCGCAGGCCTGCTGACGGCCTGCGGTACCCGTCACATCAGCCGTGACATTTCGCCCGAAGGTGTGGCCGGCGAAGTGGTGTTTCCGGATGCGCAGCGCGCCGTTCTCGTGGAGGGCACCTTCCCCAACGTCGAAGACCTGCGCAGCATTGGTCCCGGCGTGACCAAGGACCAGCTGTACCAGGCACTGGGTCGTCCGCATTTCCGAGAAGGTCTGGTCGGCGTGCGCGAGTGGGACTACCTGTTCCACTTCCGCACCCCCGAGGGCGTGGTGACCTGCCAGTACAAGGTCATCTTCGACCGCGACCATCGTGGCCAGAGCTTCCATTGGAGCCCGGCCGCGTGCGCCGACCAGCTGGCACGGCCGGCAGCGGTCGCCGTCGCCGACCCGCGTCGGGTGACGCTGTCGGCCGATGCGCTGTTCGCCTTCGCCAAGCATGGTCCTGCCGACATCCTGCCCACAGGGCGGGAGCAGTTGGCGGGTCTGGCGGCCGAGCTCAAGGACGCCGAACCGTCGCTGGTGACGGTGTTCGGTCATACCGACCGCATCGGCAGCGATGCCGCCAATCAGCTGCTGTCGCAGCGACGTGCCGACACGGTGCGCGCGATCCTCGCGTCCGAAGGTGTGCCGGCCAACGTGATCGTGGCCGTGGGCAAGGGGGAATCGGAGCCGGTCACGACCGCGTGTGCCGACACGCTGGCGCGTGCGGCCCTGGTCCAATGTCTGGCGCCGGACCGGCGCGTCGAAGTCGAAGTGCGGGCCACTGCAGTTCGCTGAAACCGGATGCCCGGCCGGCAAGCGCCGGCCGGGCATCTGCCGCATTCAATCGGCGTCGAGTACGGCCTCGAGCACGGCATCCCCATAGCGCTCGAGCTTGCCGGCGCCCACGCCGCCGATGCCACCCAGTTGTCCATGGCTGATCGGCCGAAGCCGGGCGATCTCGCGCAATGTGGCGTCGTGGAAGATTACGTAGGCGGGCACGTTCTGTTCGCGCGCCAGACGCCCGCGTAGCGCGCGCAGTGATTCGAACAGGGGTCGATCGGCCGGTGCCAGGTCGATGTCGGCACCGGTCGCCGCGCGTGTGGTGCGCGCACGTTCCTTGGTGTTCGTCGGCCTGCGCAGCATCACCTGCGTCGTGCCCTTGAGCACGTCGCGGCTGGCTTGCGTCAGGCGCAGGCCGCCGTAGCCTTCGGCATCGACGTCGAGCAGGCCCTGCGCGACGAGCTGGCGCAGCACGCTCTTCCACACGCGCGCGTCGACGTCGGTGCCGACGCCGTAGGTGCTGAGCTGGTCGTGGCCGAACTGGCGGATGCGTTCGCTCTCGCTGCCGCGCAGGATGTCGATGATGTGCGCGGCGCCGAAACGCTGGCCGCTGCGATACACGCAGCTGAGCGCTTTCTGCGCGGGTACGGTGGCATCCCACGCGGCCGGCGGATCGAGGCAGTTGTCGCAATTGCCGCAGGGCTGGCCTGCGCCCTTGGCCGCGTAGTCCTCGCCGAAGTTCGCCAGCAGCACCTGACGGCGGCAGCGCATCGTTTCGCAGTAGCCGACCAGCGCATCGAGCTTGCGGTGTTCGAGCCGCTTGCGTTCGTCGCCCGATTCGGACTGTTCGATCATCTGCCGCAACAGCACCAGATCGCCGAGGCCGTAGCACATCCACGCATCGGCCGGCTCGCCGTCGCGACCGCCGCGGCCGGTTTCCTGGTAGTAGCCCTCGATGGATTTCGGCAGATCGGTATGCGCGACGAAGCGCACGTCGGGTTTGTCGATGCCCATGCCGAAGGCGACGGTTGCGACCACCACCACGCCGTCGCTGCGCAGGAAGCGCCGCTGGTTGGCCGCGCGCAACTCCGCGTCCATGCCGGCGTGATACGGAACCGCGTCGATGCCCTGGCCGGCAAGATACTCGGCCGTTTCCTCGACCTTGCGCCGAGACAGGCAGTAGACGATGCCGGCTTCGCCGCGATGCGCCTGTACGAAATCGAGCAGCTGGCGCTTGGCGTTCTCCTTCTGCACCACGGTATAGCGGATATTGGGCCGGTCGAAGGAACTGACGAAGCGGCGCGCGTCCTCCAGCTGCAGGCGCTCGGCGATCTCGCGCTGGGTCGGCGGATCGGCGGTCGCGGTCAACGCGATGCGCGGCACGTCGGGCCAGCGCTCGTGCAGGATCGTCAGCTCGCGGTACTCGCGGCGGAAGTCGTGGCCCCATTGCGACACGCAATGCGCTTCGTCGATCGCGAACAGCGCAAGCGGCGCGCGATCGAGCAGCGACAGGAAGCGTGGGGTGAGCAGGCGCTCGGGGGCGACGTACAGCAGGTCGAGTTCACCGGCCAGCAACTCGCGTTCCACGCGCTGCGCGGTCTCGCCATCGAGCGTCGAGTTGAGATACGCGGCGCGCACGCCCGACTGCAGCAGCGCGTCCACCTGGTCCTGCATCAGCGCGATCAGCGGCGACACCACGATCGCCACCCCGTCGCGCAGCAGCGCCGGCACCTGGTAGCACATGGACTTGCCGCCGCCGGTGGGCATCAGCACCAGGGCATCGTGGCCGGCGGCCACGTGGGCGACGATCGCGGACTGTTCGCCGCGGAACGCGGCATGGCCGAACACGCGCTGCAGAACCTCGAGCGCGCCGGCATCGGGAGACGAAGACATCGCACAAGGATACCGGCTGCTCGGCGCGCGCCGGTCCCGGGCGCGTGTCGGAAGTCCGGACATCCGGCATGCGTTTGTTAAGGTGTCCGGTCTTTCCGCAGGACGACCGCATGACCTCGACGCCCGGATCCGGCGGCATGCCGCTTCATACCAAGATGCTGATCGGCTTCCTCGTCGGCGCGATCGCCGGCCTGGCGATCAATCTGCTGACCGGCCACCTGACCGTCGACGGCGTCCCGCCCGCGTTCTCCGGATGGGTCGAAGGCCTGATCCAGTACGTCACCGAACCGGTCGGTCAACTGTTCCTGCGTCTGCTGTTCATGCTGGTGGTGCCGCTGGTGTTCTCGGCGCTGATCCTGGGCGTGGTGGAGATCGGCGATCCGCGCGCGCTCGGCCGGCTCGGCGGCAAGACCCTGGTCTGGGTGTTCGGCACGACCTTGATCGCGGTGATCATCGGCCTGGTGGTCGTGTCGATCCTCCAGCCTGGCGCGGGCATCGATCCGGCGCTGCGCGACGCGATGCTGTCCGATTCCCTGGCTGCCGGCGCGACGATCGCCGAGCCGGCGAAGATCGGCCTCGTCGACATGCTGCTCAACATGGTGCCGCGCAACCCGATCGCCGCGGCCGCCGCCACCGATCTGATCGCGGTGATGGTGTTCGCGCTGCTGTTCGGCATCGCCGCCACCGTGGTCAATTCGCCCGGCACGCGCAGTTTCGTCGGCGCGGTACAGGGCATCTACGACATCAGTCTGAAGCTGATCGACTGGGTGATCCGTCTGGCGCCGTACGCCGTCGCCGCGCTGCTGTTCACGCTGACCGCGCGCATGGGCCTGGGCCTGATGGTGCAGTTGGGCTGGTTCGTGCTGACCGCGGTGCTGGCGCTGGCGCTGCATTTCTTCGGCACCTTCTCGCTGTTGATCGCGGTGCTCGCCCGACGCTCGCCGCTCGATGTGTTCAGGAAATCGCAGCCGGCGCTGCTGACCGCGTTTTCCACCTCGTCCAGCGCAGCCACACTGCCGACCTCGCTCAAGACCGCGGAGGAAAACCTCGGCGTGCCGCGCCGCGTGGCGCGCTTCGTCTGCACGCTCGGCGCAACCGTCAACATGAATGGCACGGCGCTCTACGAGGGCGTGACCGTGCTGTTCCTCGCCCAGTTGTTCGGCGTCGAACTCACGCTGCTGCAGCAGGCGATGATCCTGGTGATGTGCATCATGGGCGGCATCGGCGCAGCCAGCGTGCCGGGCGGCTCGCTGCCGGTGATCGCGACGATCCTGGTGATGTTCGGCATTCCGCCCGAGGGCATCGGCATCATCCTCGGCGTCGACCGCTTCCTCGACATGTGCCGCACGACGGTCAACATCGGCGGCGACATGGTCGGCTCGGTGGTCATCGGGCGCGGCGAAGCAGACGAGGATGAGGACGCCGAGCCTGTGCGCGGGGCGCAACAGGCCGCCTGATCCTCCGTTCTGTGGGAGCGCGCTCGCGCGCGACAGGGCATTGCGAAGAAAGCCCCGTCGCGCGCGAGCGCGCTCCCACCAGAACAGCCACCCGGGCAGCGGGGCGGCGCTCGTGGGACAATTGGCGGCTCCCGCCCGCTGCCGCCCGTCTCCGAGCCCATGACCACGTCGACCCGTCGCGAACTCGCCAACGCCATCCGTTTCCTCGCCATCGACGCCGTCGATGCCGCCAAGTCCGGCCATCCCGGCATGCCGATGGGCATGGCCGACATCGCCGAAGTGCTGTGGAACGACCACCTCAGCCACAATCCGGCGAACCCGCAGTGGTTCAACCGCGACCGCTTCGTGCTGTCGAACGGGCACGGCTCGATGCTGCATTACGCGTTGCTGCACCTGTCGGGTTACGACCTGCCGCTGGAAGAGCTGAAGAACTTCCGCCAGCTGCACAGCAAGACCGCCGGTCACCCGGAGCGCCACGAGACGCCCGGCGTCGAGACCACCACCGGTCCGCTGGGCCAGGGCTTCGCGAACGCCGTCGGTTTCGCGCTCGCCGAGCGTCTGCTCGCGCAGCGCTTCAACCGTCCCGAGTTCGCCGTCGTCGACCATCGCACCTGGGTGTTCATGGGCGACGGCTGCCTGATGGAAGGCATTTCGCACGAGGCCGCCTCGCTCGCCGGCACGCTGGGACTGGGCAAGCTGGTCGCGTTCTGGGACGACAACCGCATCTCGATCGACGGCAACACCGAAGGCTGGTTCACCGACGACACCCCGGCGCGTTTCGAAGCCTACGGCTGGCGCGTGATCCGCGACGTCGATGGTCATGATGCCGACGCGATCTCGCGCGCGATCGAAGCCGCCACCGCGCAAGACGACAAGCCGGTGCTGGTGTGCTGCCGTACGACGATCGGGTTCGGCTCGCCGAACCGTGCCGGCAAGGAGTCCTCGCACGGCGCGCCCCTGGGCAAGGACGAGTCCGACGCCACGCGCGCCGCACTCGGCTGGACCCACGGCCCGTTCGAAGTGCCGCAGGCGCTGCGTGACGGCTGGCGCGCGGTCGAAGCCGGCCAGGTGCGCGAGTCGGAATGGAACCAGCAGTTCGACGCCTACCAGGCCAAGTACCCGGACCTCGCCGCCGAACTGGTGCGCCGCTCACATGGCGATCTGCCGGACGGCTTCGTCGAAGCGGCCGATGCCTTCATCGCCAAGCTGCAGAGCGACGGCCCGACGGTCGCCTCGCGCAAGGCCTCGCAGATGGCGATCGAAGCCTTCGCGCCGTTGCTGCCGGAAATCATCGGCGGCTCGGCGGATCTCGCGCATTCCAACCTGACCCTGTGGAAGGGCAGCACGTCCGCCGCCAGCACCGATGCCAGCGCGAACTACGTCTATTACGGCGTGCGCGAGTTCGGCATGAGCGCGATCGCGAACGGTCTGGCGCTGCACGGCGGCTTCATTCCGTTCGACGCGACGTTCCTGGTCTTCAGCGATTACGCCCGCAACGCGGTGCGCATGAGCGCGCTGATTCCGGCGCACGCGATCCACGTCTACACGCACGATTCGATCGGTCTGGGCGAAGACGGCCCGACCCATCAGCCGGTCGAGCATCTGGCGAGCCTGCGCTACATCCCGAACAACGACGTGTGGCGCCCGTGCGACGCGGTCGAATCGGCGGTGGCCTGGAAGTCCGCGATCACCCGCCAGGACGGCCCGAGCTGCCTGATCTTCTCGCGCCAGAATCTGCCGCACCAGGCACGTGACGCGGCGCAGGTCGCCGACATCGCGCGTGGCGGCTACGTGCTGAAGGATTCGGTCGGCACGCCGGAGATCATCCTGATCGCGACCGGTTCGGAGATCGGTCTGGCGACCCAGGCGGCCGAACAGCTCGGCGACACCGTGCGCGTCGTGTCGATGCCGTCGACCGACGTGTTCGATCGTCAGGACGCCGCGTACCGCGAATCCGTGCTGCCCAACGCCGTGCGCAAGCGCATCGCGATCGAAGCCGGCGTCACCCCGTTCTGGCGCGCCTATGTGGGTCTCGACGGCGCCGTGATCGGCATCGACACCTTCGGCGCCTCGGCACCGGCCGACAAGCTGTTCCAGCACTTCTGCATCACGGTCGAGAAGATCGTCGAGGCGGCGAAGGCGCTCTGATCGCGACGCACGATCTGCAGCAGTGAACGAAAAAGCCCGCGCAAGCGGGCTTTTTTTCTGGCCCTCTCCCTCTGGGGTGAGGCGGCACGCTTGCGAGCCACTGGCTCGCGTGTCGACGAACGCCCTCGCGCCAGCGCGAGGGCCGGGGCGCGAAGCGGGGGTTGGGGTGAGGGCGAATGCTCGCGAAGCTCGAATCGTAGTCTGCTGATGGCCCACGGATTGACGGGTGTCGCTGCGCTCTACCCATCCTACGAAAGCCTCGCTCAGCGGAGCGGCTTGTCGTGCTTGCTCCCACCCCGGCAGTGTGGCGAATCCGGCACCTGCACTTCCGCCGCCCATTCGTCGGGCGTGAACGTGTGCAGCGCCAGCGCATGGATCTGCTGCATCTGCGGGCCGAGCGCACGGTACACGGCCTGGTGCCGCTGCAGCGCACGCTTGCCGTCGAACGCTGCGCTGACCACGACCGCCTTGTAATGCGTTTCCAGCCCGCGGCTGTGCATGTGGCTCTCGTCCTCGATATCGAGGTGCGTGGGCTGTAGCGCGGCAAGGGCGTCGCGGAGCTGGTCGGCGCGGGTGGTCATGGTCGGGTCCTGCACGGGTGTCGTCGAACGAGATGGAGACGCGGTGCGCGTTCGCAACCGTGCCTCAGGCAGCGGATGTCGGCGCGATCACATCCTGGGGCGCACTGGGCCGCGCGGTGCGGCGCAGGCCGAGCGACACCAGTCGCGCCATCAGATGTTCATCGAGGCCGCGGGGCGCCTGCAGTTGCATGCGCGCGAGCGCCGGCGTGTCGTCGCCGATGCCTTCGCGCAATGCATCGAACACCGTCGCAAGCTTGCCGCGGCGCGATGCGGTGCGCGTGCGCAGCCAGGCCAGCGCACGCAGCAGGCGTTGCTCGACGACATCGAAATCGCTGCCCAGCGGGTAATCGGGCAGGCTGCCGTCGGCGCGTAGCGGTGCAAGCGAGGCCCGCAGCGCGTCCGGCGTGTTGCGCTGCCAGGGCTCGGGCACGGCGAAACGCGCGTCGAGCTTGCCAGCCTTCTGCGCATGCGCCGCCAGGGCCGCCTGATGTGGCGCTTCGGCGATGCGCACCATCGCGCGCGTGCAGTCCTCGTCGGTCGCGCCGCGGATGTCGGCAATGCCGTACTCGGTGATGTAGACATCGCGCAGGTGCCGCGGGATCGTCGTGTGTCCGTAGTTCCAGCGGATGTTGGCTTCGCGTCCGCCGCCGGCATCGCGCGCGGCGCGCAGCAGCAGTATCGAGCGTGCATCGGGCAACGCATGACCCATCGCGACGAAGTTGTACTGGCCGCCGACGCCGGACACCACGCGGCCGTCGTCCAGTCCGTCGGACACCGCCGCACCGAGCGCGGTGGCCATCATGCAGCTGTTGAAGAACCGCGCATCGCGGCGCTGCAGACGTTCCAGACCTTCGTCGAGGCCGTAGAGCTCGTTGACCTCGCCGACGCGTTTCATGCCGATACCGCGGCGGGTCTCGTCGTCGAGTCCGCGCAGCCAGGCGTAGAAATCCGGCGAGCCGAGATAGAACGCGCCGTGCAGGAACTCGCCGTTGCGTTCGATCAGATCGAGATCCAGCGCGCTCGCGGTACCGTCGTTGGCGCGGCGCATCAGGCTGGCCTTGTCGACGACGCGGCGCTTGATCACGCCGACTTCGACCAGCCGCTTGAAGCCCTCGTTGATCATCTCGCTGCAGCCGTAGAGGCCGACTTCGAACGGATCGAGCCCGCCGACGGCCTGCACCGTGCGATGCGTGGCGAGGTCGGGATCGAGCGCGTGCAGCACGCGCCGGTACGCGGCGTTGTCGGTGTGGCGCAGCGCCAGTGCGTGGCACAGCGCGTCGGCGAGCGCACCGATGCCGATCTGCAGTGTGCCGCCGTCGCGCACCAGCGCGCTGGCGTAGAAGCCGATCGCGTAATCGGCATCCGACACCGGCTGGCGCGGCAGGCCGAACAGGCGCGGCCAAGGCGGCGGTGGGGCGATCACGACATCGAAGAATGCGGCATCGACCGCCGCGGTGCCGTCGAGCCACGGCAGCGCGGGATCGACTTCGCCGACGACCAGCGGCCGCGGGTGACCGGCCGCCACCAGCGCATCGATCGCGTCGAAGGTCAGGTCGGTGTTCGACGACAGCGAGAAGCGCGTGCCGTCGTCGTTGGCCGCGACCTTCTGCACCAGCACGTTGACACCGCGATCCGCGAGCGCGCGCGCGACGTGCGTGTAGTTGAGGCTGGCATAGCGGCGCTGCGCCTGCGACGAGCCCAGCATCGCACCGGACTGCATGTAGAACTCTTCGATCTCGATGTGCGGCGGCAGCGCGTTGCGGCGCAGCGCGTCCACATATTTCAGGCGCACGAAATCCTCGCCGAAATGCCGTTTCGCGAACGGGCCGATGAACCGGCCTTCGAGATCGTCGCCGCCCGATGGTGGATCCAGCGACAGCGCGGTGTAGAGCGTGAACGGTCGCGCGGGATCGGCGATCGCGGCATCGAACAGCGCATTGAGCAACCGGTGCGGCTTGCCGATGCCGAGCGGGGCACCGATGTGGAGGTCGCCGTCGACATGCGCATGGATGCGGCTGACGGCGTCTTCGATGGAGTCGACGTAGGCGGTCATGGCGAGAGGATACGCAGCCGCGCATGAATAGGCCGCGGACTGGGCATCGCAGATACCGGTGGTCGCGACATCGCGCTCAGGATCGTGGGCCATGTCGGCGCCGAAGCCGCCGACGGAGCCGGAGGTCAGCGCGTGGCCGTCGCCCGCGGCCGCACGCGGATCGCATCGGGCTCCGCGGTGATCTCGGCATTCGCGTCCTGACCCAGCAGGATCAGCACCGCGCTCAGGGGCATGCCGTCGAAGTGCAGCGAGACGGTGTGGTCGAGGTTCACGCCTTCGGCGATATCGAGCGGCACGCCGCTGGCGGTGGCGATGCGTTCCAGCACCTCGTGCGCGCGTGTCTCGCGGACGGACAGCGCGATTTCCGCTTGCGCACCGGTCGATGCGTAGCTGGTGCCGGAGGTGAAGCGCACGGCATCATCCGCGGGCGCGGATGTGGATGTCGGCGGCGCGTTGTCAGGGGTGGACGCGACGGGTACCGCATCGCCGTTGGCGTTGCCGCAGGCGGACAACGACGCAGCAATGATGGCGATCGCAAACAGCGGGCTCGGACGGGGGCAGCGTGAGTTGCGCATCGGGAGGTCCTTGCGGTCGACGGGTTGGGAGGGGCCGGCGGACGACACGATACCGCCGGGCGCCTCCGCCAGCATTCACGCGCCGAGCATCTCCGGCTTGAACAGCGCCCGCCGCGAACGCGCCTCGCCGCTGACCATGAACTGCCCGTCGCCGCGGTAGTGCACGGTGCGCGGCCATTTCGGACGTTGTGCGGCGTGCGCGGCGACGACGCGCCAGACGAACAGCGGGTAGTCGGCGGTGATGCAGGTCTCGTGCAGGCGGCATTCGAAACGCGCGTGGCACTCGCCGATGCCGGGTGCGTCGACGTCGCTGCTGTCGACCGGGGTCAGGCCGAAGCGTTCGAACTTGTCGTCATCGGCGCTGCTGCAGTTGCCGATGCGCACGATGGTGTCGAGCAGGTCCGCGGTCGGCAGGTTGAGGACGCATTCGCGGCTGCCGCGCGCGAGTGCATGGCTGCGGTTGGCCGACCAGATGTAGGTGCCGACGAGGTCGTAGCCCAGCATCATGTGCCAGCCCATGGTCATGATGCCGCGCTCGCCCCTGTGTGCGGTCGACAGCAGCACGACGGGGCCGGGTTCGAGAAAGCGACGCGTCTGGTCGGGTGGAATCGCGTGGGTGCGGGGCATGGCGCGAACCTGCAGGCGGGCCTGCGATTGCCGCAGGTCGGCGGTGAACGCCGCGTCGCCTGCTCAGTCCAGCGTGTGGACCGCGTCGGCCAGGCGGCGCACGTCGTCACTGGTGTGGCTGACGTAGAGCATCGGCAGACGCACTTCGTCGCGCACGCGCTGCAGCCACGGAATCAGCTCTTCGCGGCGCGCCTCGTCGAGTGCCGACAGCGGCTCGTCGAACAGCAGCACCGCCGGCTGCGACAGCAGTGCGCGGCCGATCGCCACGCGTTGCGCCTCACCGCCGGAAAGATTCGCGCAGCGGCGCTGCAACAACGCGCCGATGCCGAGCAGTTCGACCACGTGATCGAGTTCGAAGCTGTCCGCGCCTGTGTGATGGCGGCCGTAGCGCAGGTTGCGCAGTACGTCGAGGTGCGGGAACAGGCGCGCGTCCTGGAACACATAGCCGACACGTCGGCGATGCGCGGGCACGTCGATACGCGCGGCACTGTCGAACAGCACACGACCGTCGATCTCGATACGCCCCGCGCGCGGGCGCACGAGGCCGGCGATCGCATTGAGCACGCTGGTCTTGCCGGCGCCAGACGGCCCGGTCAGCGCGAGCACGCGTTGCACGGCGTCGATGCGGATGTGGCGCGCGAAGCTGCCGCGGCGCAGGTCGATGTCGACGTGCAGCATCAGTCGTGCGCCTCGCCGCGCTGGCGCCGCACCAGCCATTCGGAAGCGAGCAGCGCCGCCAGCGAGATCGCCACCGAGACTGCCGCGAGCCGCCAGATGCCGGCTTCGCCAGCGGGCACCTGCATCAGCCCGTAGATCGCCGACGACACGGTCTGCGTCTCGCCGGGGATGTTGGAGACGAAGGTGATCGTCGCGCCGAACTCGCCCAATGCCTTCGCGAACGCCAGCACCGCGCCGGCGATCAACCCGGGCCACGCCAGCGGCAGGGTGATGGTGCAGAACACCCGCAGCGGACTGGCGCCGAGTGTCGCCGCGGCCTGTTCCAGGCGGCGGTCGACGTTCTCGATCGACAGCCGGATCGTGCGCACCAGCAGCGGGAAGCCCATGATCGCGCTGGCCAGCGCGGCGCCGGTCCAGCGGAATGCGAACGAAATGCCGAGCGTCGCTTCGAGCCAGTGGCCGATCACGCCGTTGCCGCCCAGCAGCACCAGCAGCGCGTAACCCACGACCACCGGCGGCAGCACCAGCGGCAGATGCACCAGCGCATCGAGCAGCGATTTGCCGAAGAAGCGCCGGCGCGCGAGCAGCCATGCGACCGCGATGCCCAGCGGCAGGCTGCACAGCGCGGCGGCGGCCGCGACCTTCAGGCTGAGCCGGATCGCGACGAGTTCGTCCGGCCCGAAGCCCAGCAGCGTGGCGGGTTCGGCCATCGATCAGCGGATCGAGAAACCGTGCGCGCGGAAAATTTCCGACGCGGCCTCACCGTCGAGCCAGCGCACGAAGGCATCGGCTTGGCGGTTGCGGCTGGCGGCAATGCGTGCCACCGGATAGACGATTGCCGGATGGCTGTCGGCCGGAAACGTCGCCAGCACCTTGACCCGTGGTTCGGCCTGGGCGTCGCTGCCGTAGACCACGCCGAGCGGCGCCTCGCCGCGCGCGACGAGGGTGAGCGCCGAACGCACGCTGTCGGACTCGGCCACACGCGGCTGCAGGGCCGACCACTGGTCCAGCGATTCGAATGCCGCCCTGGCGTACTTGCCGGCCGGCACGCTGGCGGTCATCGCCAGCGACAGGCGGCCGCGCGGACCGAGCAGGGGCAGCAGATCGGTGCCGCGCGCGAGTGCCAGCGGCTGCGCGGCGCTGTCCGCCGGGGCGACGAGCACCAGGGTGTTGCCGAGCAGCACGCGGCGCGACGTGGCGTCGATGAGCTGGCGGTCCTGCAGCCAGTCCATCCATTCCAGATCGGCGGAGACGAACACGTCGGCCGGCGCGCGCTGCTCGATCTGCCGGGCGAGCGCGGAACTGGCGGCGTACGAGACGCGTATCGCCTGGCCGGTGTCCTGCTGATAGCGCGCTGCCGCGGCGTCCATCGATTCCTTGAGGCTGGCGGCGGCGAAGACGGTGATCGGTGTGCGCTCCTGGGCGACGGCCGGCAGGACGGCGAGCGCAACGAGGGCGGTGAGCAGCAGGGCGGCGGACGTGCGCAGCCAGCGGGGGGAGCGGAGCATGTGCATGGCGATTCCGATGGGAGGCGACAGGATCAGGGCGCGGCGATGACGGTGATGCGCATCACCTCGCGTACGCCGCGCGCCGGGCGCGTGTCGTCTGGGACCACAAGGCGCAGCGGACCGCTGTCGGCGTCGAGCGGGGCGTCGTCACAGCGGTCGACCAGATAGACGCCACGGTTGCCGAGCGTCGCGTCGAGTTCGCCGAGCGAGAACACCGCGCGGTAACCGTCGCGCGCGGTCACCAGCACATAGCGGTCGAGGTGTGCGCCACGCAGTGGGGCATCCGGCATCGCGCCGCTGGCCTGCAGCAGCGCCGCCAGCGACACGCCTTCGCAGCGCAGGGTGTTGCCGTGCGCGCTGGCTTCGACCTTGTGGCGGGTCAGCGATGCGCGTGCGGCGGGATCCAGCGGCACGGTGACCGGCGAGGGGTCGGCCGGCGCGGACGCGCGCTGGTGGCTGTCATGATCGTGCGTGCCGGGGCCCTGCGCATGGACCGTCGGCAGAGACAGCAGCAGCGGCAGCAGCAGATGATGGGCGCGAGCCATGGCGGATCCTTCGTTATGAACGGGCGAGCATAACGGTGCGTTGTGGCGTCCACAAATCGACCAGTGACCGGTCAGACCGTGTCGATGGGCAGCTTCAGATAGCGCACGCCATTGCCCTCGGGCTCGGGCAGGGCGCCGGCGCGGATGTTGGTCTGCACGGATGGCAGCAGCAATGCCGGCATCGGCAGGGTGGCGTCGCGGGCCTCGCGCAGGGCGACGAAGGTGGCGACGTCGATGTGATGGCCGACGTGGATGTTCTCGCGCTTCTGTGCGCCGATCGTGGTCTCGCAGGCTACCGCGCGACCGCCGGGGCCATAGTCGTGGCAGACGAACACCCGGGTGGCGTCGGGCAGTTCGAACAGGCGCTGGATCGAGCGGTACAGCGTGGCCGCATCGCCGCCGGGAAAATCGCAGCGGGCGGTACCGCCGTCGGGCATGAACAGCGAGTCGCCGGTGAACAGCGCATCGCCGATCAGATAGGCGTTGCTGTCACTGGTATGGCCGGGCACCGGGATCACGCGTGCGGACAGGGCGCCGATCGCGAACGAGGCATCGGCCTCGAACAGCCGGTCGAACTGTGAACCGTCGACCGGGAAATGCTCGCCCAGATTGAAGATGGGCCGGAAGGCCTTCTGCACCGTGCGGATGCCGTCGCCGATCGCCAGGCGCGCGTCGGGCAGCTGCTGGCGCAGCCAGTCGCCGGCCGACAGGTGATCGGCGTGCGCGTGCGTCTCGAGAATCCACTGCACCTCGAGGCCGTGCGCCTGCACACAGTCGAGCAGCAACATCGCCGAGGCGGTCGACGTGCGGGCCGAGGCCATGTCGAAGTCCAGCACCGGATCGATGATCGCCGCCGCGTTCGATGACGGATCGCGCACGACGTAGCTCCACGTGCCGCTGCTGGCATGGTGGAACGGGGTGACCTGCGGTTGCGGCATCGCGATCCTCCAGGGAGCGTGGGCGGCAGACGCCGTCCACACGGCGTGCAGCCCGCGTCCGATGCTAGTCCACGCGGCGCGCGCGGACGTTGCGATTGCGTGAGATCAGCGTTGCGCCGGCGTCGCGAGCGCGGTGTTCAACAGCGCGCCGAGACGGGCGCCGGCATCGCGCAGTGCCTGCTCGGCCTGCGGCAGGTGCGTGGCGACATAGGCTTCGTTGACGCGCGAGCGGCGCGGATAGACACCCGGCGACAGCGCGATGCGGCAGGCGGCTTCGGCCCAGTCGGCCGCCGGTGGTGGCAGGCGCAGCGGATCGCCGGCACCGGCCGACGGCGCGCGCGCGCCGATCCGCGCCAGCCATGCATCACCGGACAGCCTCTGGCTGTTGAGCATGCCGCTGTCCCAGAACGCATGCAGGTTGGTGCCGCGGTCGCGGAAACTGATCTGGTGGCTGTTGCCGCCGCGATCGTGCCCGTAGCCGGCATGCATCGGCTGGTGCACATCGCCGGCGAAATGCACGACGAATTTCAGCGCCTGCGCCCGCTCTGCGCGCGGACGGGTGCGGTCGGCGAGGATCGTGGTCTGGGCTTCAAGCGCCTCGACCACGCAGTTGCCCCCGGGGCAGTCGCGTCGCGCTTCGTAGCGGCAGTTCGACTCGCCGATATTGACGTAGTGCCAGGATGCCGAGCGCCGGCCCAGATCCGGATCGTGCTCACGCAGCTCGTCGGCCCAGGTGGCGACGCCGGGCAGGGTGGGATCGGGTTCGCCGGCCAGCAGCCGGGACACCTCCGCGCGCGCGGCAGGCGTCAGGTCGCGCTCGGCCATCTGCGCCACCAGGCGGTGGCCGAGCTTGCCCCAGGCGAGGGCGGAGGACGGGAGGGCGAAGGCGGCCAGCAGACCACCGCACAGAAGGATTCGACGCAGCATGGGCGCAGTTTAACCGGCCGGCGATCCGTCGACCCGCCAGCGCGATCCGCGCATGGACCAGGAGGATACGGGGTTCACGTGCCGTGCCGGCAGTGCGACGGTTGGGGACCTGCTGAGCCCCACGCGGAAGCCCTGCGTATGCAGGGATCATGCGGAGGACGTCGTCTGTCGTGGTGAACCGGTACGGACGGATATCCCGACGCGTTGCATCGGCGCGCCGGTTGTCATCGCATCGAACGCCAAGGGCTCGATCTCCACCTTGGGAAGCAGGCGTTTGGTGAAGTAGCTGTCCTTGTAGTAGCGGATCTTCCGGCACAGCACGGGGTGCGCGAGTCCCTCGTACAACACGATCTCCTTCTCGGGTCCCATCGCCTTGAGCTCCTGCGGCAGCATCAGGGCGCGGCGCTCCAGTACCTCGTTGTCGGACACGTTGCTGACACCGCCATGCGAACGCGTGCGTGCGCGGCGACGGACGGTGGTGAAGCCCAGCATCTCCGAATAGTCGTTCGCATCCTGCTGCTCGCGCGGGGCGTAGATGATCTGCAGGGCATGGTTGGTGATGATCGTGCGCGAGAGTTCCTTGCCGTAGACCGCGTCCAGCTGCGCCATCGACTGGATGATCGGCAGCAGGCGCAGGTTGTAACCCGCCATGTAGGCGACGGCCTTGGCGATGATGTCGACGCGGCCGATCGATGTGAACTCGTCCATCAGCAACAGGCACTGGTGCTTCAGGGACACGTCGTTCTGCGGCAGCGTCCGCGTATTGACGTTGATCAGCTGGCTGAAGAACAGATTCACGATCAACCGGCTCTCGGCCAGTTTGTTTGGCTGGATGCCGACGTAGATGGTCATGCGCTTGCGGCGCACGTCGTCGAGGCGGAAATCGTCGCCGCTGGTGGCCGCATCGAGTACAGGATTGAGCCAGGCGTTCAGCGGTTCGCGGAACGAGCCCATGATCGAGGCAAAGGTCACGTCGGCTTGCGAGAGCAGACCCGCGAACGCGGTACGTGCCTGCGCGCCGAGGAACGGCGCTTCGGACAGTTTCTGCAAGTAGGGCTTCAGTTCGCTGCCATCACCCGACGACAACCGCAGCACCTCGCCGAGCGTGGGCGTCGGTGCCTTGTCCACGTGGTCGGCGTGTTCGAACAGGTACAGCGTGAACGCGAGGAAGGCGTTGCGCGCCTGGCTGGTCCAGAACTTGTCGCGGTCGTCGCCGTCGGGATAGAGCATCGCGGCGATCGCCTGCAGATCCGACACCCGGAACGATGGATCCGAGGACACGTAGGTCATCGGGTTCCAGCAGTGCGAGCGCCGGTCTTCGGCGAAGGGGTTGAACAGGAAGATCTCGTGGCCGATCGAGCGGCGCCAGCCTGAGGTCAGATCGAAGTTCTCCTGCTTGATGTCGAGCACCACGGCCGATTCGCGGTAGTCGAGCAGGTTCGGAATCACCACGCCGACACCTTTGCCCGAGCGTGTCGGCGCGGCCAGGATCACGAACTGCTGGCCCGACAGGCGCAGGAGTTTGCCGTTCATCTGGCCGAGGACGATGCCGTCGTCGCGATGTTTCAGCAGTCCTTTGCCGGCAAGATCGAGCACGCCCGCGAAGCGCGCGCGGCCGTGGATATTGCGATGACTGCGCAGCTTGAACAGCATCACCACCAGCGCCAGCCAGACCAGGCCCATCAGGCCGAAGCCGATGCCGCCCGCGGTCCATATCCGCCACGCATGTGGCGCGACCTGCGGATGATCGACGACGCTGGCATAGGCGTACCAGGTGCCGACGCCGAGCAACGCGGTGTCCAGCCCGAGCAGCACGAGCACGAGATAGCCTGCGAGATAGAGCGCAGCCACGGTGGCACCAGCCGTGACGAGTGCTGCGCCGATCCAGCGTTCAGTCGACATGCGCAGTCCTTCGATTGCTCTGTCGGGGCATTGAGGTGCACACGGTTATGGCGCCCCCTGTTGCGTATCGACGAAGACGTAGTCGTCGTTCGACGGCCAGCGGCTGAGCCCGTCGTCGAGCTTGATGCAGGGGCGGCCATCGCAGGCGGTGATCGCAACCTGCTGCAGGGCCTCCAGCACATCCGCCCGCACGCTTGCACGCTCCGCACGTTCCAGATTGAGCTTCGCGACATAACCGCTGGCGCCGATGAGCGCGACGCCGCCCAGCACGAGCGCGAGCAGGGCGCCGCCGCCCAGCAGACGCGAGCGCGCGGTCAGACCGGCCTGGGTGCGATCGAGATGCGCGATCAGATGTTCGAGCCGCTGCGCAGCCGATTCGGCGCGTGTGGTGGTGGCGTCGAGCGCTCCGGTCAGCGCGTCGCGTACCGCAGTGGCGGTGGCCAGCAACACCGCATCGCGCCCTGCGGCGGTCTGTTCGGCGACACCGGCAGCTGCGTCCTGCAATGCGCCTGCGGCATCGCGTTGATCGCGCGCAGCCTGCTCGCACTGCTGCGTCAGATGCGCGGCCAGAAGCGCGGCGCTTGCGACGAAGTCTTCCATCTGCGTTCGTTCCATGGCTCCCGCTGACGATGTCGTTCCCTGGACACGAGCATGGGGGCTGGCGCAGCGCAGATGCCGGCGTGATTGTCCGGAACGAGGGGTCGGAAAATCACCCTGGGGTTTGCGGAAATCGCGTCATCACTTATCAGCGCACGCCTGCGTGCATTGCAGGAAAGCGCGGTCGGTGGAACCGGAAAGCGGAAGAAACGCCGTGATTCCAGCCATTTCTCTATCGGGTCGGGAAATCCGATCGATGCGCTTCTCCCTGCTCGAAAGCAGGAAGCAGACGCGTTGACGTGATTTTTCCACGTCGCGTAGTTTCGGCTCGTCATCGCTTCGCAGCCGCCTGCAAGTGCGGCAGGCGAATCACCAGGGGACGCACGTTCGCCGCTCGCGCCTGATCCAGGTAGGCCATGCGGTCGCACGGGCACATCAGGGAAGATCCGCGTGGGCAAGAGCACACCAGTCGCAGGATGGATGTCCGCAGGGATTGTCGGCAGCTGCCTGATCGCGCTCGCCGGGTGCGCGACCCCGCAGGCCGCAGACCCTCGCGGGAAATGGCGTCCCCTGCACCAGTTCGCAGAGACGCCCCAGGCGATTCCGCTGCAGCAGGCCTACGTGTTCCAGGCGTTTCCGTCGGACCAGACCCTCAAGGCGCTGCTGACGCGCTGGTCGAACGATGCCGGTGTGGGCCTGTCGTATCTGCACGCCAACGACTACACGCTGCACGCACCGGTCGCACTGCTCAGGACCACGAGCATCGAGCAGGCGGCGACGGCGCTGTCGTCGGCCTATGTGGCGCAGGGTGTGCAGGTGTCGGCCGAACGTGGCGCGATCGTGGTCAGCCAGGCCCACGCTGCAGATGCTTCCGGCGTCACGGACTGACGGGGCGGGCATGTTCGGCAAGCGCACCGCATCACCGGAGATCGACAAGGTTGTCGCGCAGGGCGTCAGTTACGAAGTCACGCTGGCCGACCAGATGCGGCGCAGCGAGCGACGCGCCTGGCGCGTGGCCGGCTGCGCGGTCGCGATGTCACTGGTGCTCGCCGGCGGCTACGTGCTGTTTCTGCCACTCAAGGAACGCGTGCCCTATCTGGTGATGGCCGATCCGTATACAGGCACCGCGAGCGTCGCGCGGCTGGCGGGCAACTTCAACGAACGCGATGTCACGATGGAAGAAGCGATCAACAAGAGCAACGTCGCCCAGTTCGTGCTCGCGCGGGAATCCTACGATTCGGGCCTGATCGGTCAGCGCAACTGGCGAACCACGCTGTCCATGGCGGGGCCCGCGGTCGCGCCCGCCTACATCAACCTGCATTCCGAACATAACCCCGAGCGTCCATTCCGCATCTACGGCACGGGCCGCTCGGTACGGACGCGGATCCTGAGCATCGTGCTGATCGGCGGAGGCGAAGGCCGCCGCCCGTCGGGCGCGACCGTACGTTTCCAGCGCAGCCTCTACGACAAGTCGAACGGGCGCTTGGAACCCATCGATGCGCGGATCGCAACGCTCGAGTTCGCCTATAACGCCGAACTGCGCCTGAGCGACGAAGACCGCCTGCTCAACCCGCTGGGTTTCCGGGTGACGCAGTACCGCGTCGACCTCGATTTCGCCGCGGGTTCCGTGCCGGAGCGGGAATTCCCAGGGCCGCGTCCTGCGGCGCCGCCGTCGATGATCGACGCAGCCGTACCACCGCTGGCGTTCCCGGATGACGACGCCGCCGTCGAACAGGGTGAGCCTGTCATGACCGGAGATGTCCCATGAGTCGTGGCGGACAGCGCTGTTCGATGACACCCCGATTCCGCGCTCTGGTCGCGTTGTTGCTGATGTGTCCACTCCCGATCCTGGCGCAGGTCGTGGAGGAGTACGCCTATCAACCCGACGCCGTCTATCAGGTGCGGACCGGTCTGGGCATCACCACCCAGATCGAGCTCAGCGCGCACGAGCAGATCCTCGACTACAGCAGCGGCTTCAGTGGTGGCTGGGAGATCAGCCGCCGCGACAACGTCTTCTACGTCAAGCCGCGGAATATCGACGTCGACACCAATCTGCTGGTACGCACCGCCGCGCATGCCTACATCTTCGAGATGAAGGTCGTCGCGAGCGACTGGCGTTCGCTCGACCAGGCCCGCGCCGCCGGCGTGCAGTACAAGATCCGTTTCAGTTATCCGGGCGATACCCGCTTCGCGCCTGAGACGACCGATGCGCCGGAGGCTGCCGCCGAACTGAGCACCGGCCTGCAGCCCGACCGCCAGTACCACTTCCGTTACGACTACACCCAGCACCGACGCACGCCGCACTGGCTGGTGCCGTCGACGGTCTACGACGATCGGCGCTTCACCTATATCCGCATGGGGGATCGCACCCGCTTTCCCAGTGGCAATTTTCCCGCGGTGTTCGCCCGGGACAGCGAGGACGGCGACGAGTTCGTCGTCAATTCGACGGTCGAAGGCGATGTGATCGTGGTCCACGGGACCTATCCGTTTCTGGTCGTCCGGCACGGCGCACACGTCGTCGGCCTGCGCAGGAGTGCCGAGCCGTGAGCGAGCATCCCGTCGACACCGAACGCGCGCCCGGACCGGGTGGTCGCGGCCCGGCGAATCCCTATGAGGCACGATTCGGCCAGCAGGCGGATCTGGATGCGGACGCGCCCTTGCTGCAGGCGGCCGAGGTCCAGCGTCTCAACCGTCGCGCGCTGGTGTTTCTCGCGGGCATCGTGTTGCTGCTCGGTGGCCTCGCGTTCTGGCTGTTTTCGGGTGGCGGTCCGAGCGGCGAGGACGCGCGTCCTCGTACGCAGGTGGCCGAACAGATCGTGATTCCTGCCGCGCCGCGGGATCTGCCCGAACTTCCCGTGGCGAGATCGGCAGCGCCGCAGCCGGAGCTGCCGCCATTGCCGGTGATCGAGGATCCGCGTCCGGCATCGTCCGCCGGCATGGGCGAAGCGCTGTCGGGCGGCATGTTCTCCGGCAGTTCTCTGCCATCGCTGCTGGAGCGGCGCATGCAGGATGTCGCGGGAGGGTCGGGCATGTCCGGCATGCCGGGCACGGGGCCGGACGGCATGGCGGGCGTGCCGGAGGGGTTCGGCAGCGCCGCGCCGGCGTCCGTCATGCAGGCCCCTGCGGATGGGCCCACCAGTGCACGGCCACTCTACAGTCCCGACACGCTGCTGCTGCGCGGCACCTATATCCGCTGCGTGCTGCAGTCCCGCGTCATCAGCGACTTTCCCGGCTATACCTCCTGCATCGTCACCGAGCCGGTGTATTCGGTGAACGGCAGGCGCCTGCTGCTGCCGCGTGGTTCGAAGGTCATGGGGTTCTACAACGCCGACAGTGTCATCGGCGATCGCGCCGGCATCGTCTGGGACCGGATCACCACGCCTACCGGGCTCGACGTCAACATGCGCAGCCCGGGCGTGGACGCACTCGGCGCAGCCGGCAACGCGGGTCACTACACGGCGCACTGGGGCCAGCGCCTCGCCTCGGCTCTGCTGATCAGCATGCTCAGTGACGCGTTCAAGTATGCCGCCGCCGAACACGGCCAGCCGCAGACATCGTTCGGCAACGGCTTCGTGGTGCAGAACCCCTACGAGAGCAACACCGCACGCACGCTGGAGCGGATGGCCAACATGGCACTGGAGCGCAACATGGCGCGTCCACCGACGGTCACGATCAACCAGGGCACGGTGGTCAACGTCTATGTCGCACGCGATGTCGACTTCTCCGCGGTGGTGCGCTGAGCCGGCCATGGACCTTCAGCCCGCCACCGTCGCGCAGATCTCCAACCGGTTTCTCGAGTACCAGTACGAGGTGCTCGGCATCGGCGCGCATATGCAGTCCCCGGATGTGACCGAAATCTGTATCAACCGTCCGGGCGAGCTGTACCTGGAAACCCGGGAGGGCTGGCGTCGCACGGATGTCCCGTCGCTGACGTTCGAGCGCGCGCGCCAGTTCTGCACGTCGATCGTCAACGAGAGCAATACGGGCCAGCGGATCACCGATGTCGATCCCATGGTGTCGCTGACGTTCCCCACCGGGCAACGCGCGCAATTCGTAATTCCGCCTGCCTGCGATGCCGGGCGGGTGTCCATCACCATCCGGCTTCCGGCGCGCTATGCCAGGACGCTCGACGACTACGAACGCGACGGCTTCTTCGCCGAGATTCCCGAGGCGTCGGCGTCGATCAGCGACCAGGACCGGGAGCTGCTCGAACTCCGTCGCGCGCGCGACTATGCGCAGTTCTTCCGTCAGGCCGTCCGCTACCACAAGAACATCGTCGTGGCCGGCGCGACCGGCAGCGGCAAGACCACCTTCATGAAATCCCTCGTCGACCACATTCCCGAGCAGGAACGACTGGTCACGATCGAGGACGCCCGCGAGCTCTTCCTGCGCCAGCCCAATGTGGTGCATCTGCTGTACTCGAAGGGCGGCCAGAGCGCGAGCAACGTCACCGCCAAGAGTTGCATGGAAGCCTGTCTACGCATGAAGCCGGACCGGATCATCCTCGCCGAGCTGCGTGGCGACGAGTCGTTCTACTTCATCCGCAACTGCGCATCCGGCCATCCCGGATCGATCACCAGCTGCCACGCGGGCAGCACCGGGCAGACCTGGGACCAGCTCGCGCTGATGGTGAAGGCATCCGCCGAAGGGGCGGGGCTGGAGTTCGACGTGATCAAACGCCTGCTGCGCATGACGATCGAGATCGTCGTTCACATCAAGGCGCACGCGGGCAGGCGCTTCATCACGGGTATCGATTTCGATCCCGAACGCGCGGTGGCGGCATGAGCCGGATTCCCACAGGCACGCTTTCGCGCGCAGCGATCCGCAGTGCCCGGATGGGGAGGGCGCGCTGATGTTGCCCGGTATGGAACTGATGGGTTGCGCGGGACTCGCTGTCCCCGCCGAGGTCATGCACCACGTGGTCCGCGTCGAATCCTCGTACAACCCCTTCGCGATCGGTGTGGTCGGTGGCCGCCTCGCGCGCCAGCCGCGGACGCTCGAAGAGGCACTGTCGACCAGCCGAATGCTCGAGCGCGATGGCTACAACTTCTCGCTTGGCCTGGCGCAGGTGAATCGGCACAACCTGCGGCATTACGGACTCGACTCACACGAGAAAGCCTTCGACATCTGCCCGAATCTGCGCGCGGGCGCGCAGATCCTTTCCGAATGCCACACGCGTGCCGGCGGCGACTGGGGCAAGGCCTTCAGCTGCTACTACTCGGGCAACTTCGTCACCGGATACCAGCATGGCTACGTGCAGAAGGTGCTCGCCTCCTGGCGGGCCGTGGCGCCGGCGCGATCCATTCCGGTCATCCGCAATGGCTCGGCTTCTGCCGCATCTTCGCGCGTCAGTGACGCCGTGCCGCTGTCCTCGAGAGCAGCCAGCCGCGTGCAGGAAGCCGCCGGCGCTTCGCGTGAGGACGCGACCAGGCCTGCGACTGCGAGAGCCAGGCAGGCAGCGCCCACGCATGTGCCCGTGAATCTGCAGGCGAACGAGAACGGGCAGACACCGCCAGTCCGCCAGGTGCCGAACTCGACATCGCCGCAGAGCGACGATGACGCCCCGGTCACCGTGCGGCTCACGTCCGCGCCGCCCGAACAGGTCGCCTCGTCAACCAACGCACCCCGTCAGCCCGCGCCCCCCGCCGACACCGCATTCGTGTTCTGAACGAACAAGTCAGCCCTCGAACTCTTCACTGCCAACGCCAAGGAACGCATCATGCAGAAGACCATCATTCCCCACCGCGCCCGCCATGCCCGCACACAACTGCGCGCGGCGCTTGCCTGCGGGTCGCTCACGCTGCTCCCGATCGTCGCCTGGGCCCAGGATGTCGCCGGCGCGACCACGCGTGTGCAGAGCTTCTTCGGCAACATCAACGCGCTGTTGAACGTCGCCTCGATCGCCGTCGTCACCATCGCCATCATCTTTGCCGGCTACCAGATCGCGTTCAACCACAAGCGCATCGGCGACGTCGCGCCGGTTCTCATCGGTGGTTTCCTGATCGGCGCCGCGGCGCAGATCGCCAAGATGCTGCTGCCCGACGATGTCACCTCGACCGCCATGGCCGTGGTCCAACTGCTGCCGGGCTATGCGTAAGGACATCCTGTTCCGCGGCTGCACGCGCCCCCCGATGTTCATGGGCGTGCCTTACCTGCCGTTCGCGGTGGGGGCGGGCGCGTGCCTGCTGCTGACGTTCTACATCGACATGTTCTTCCTCGCCCTGTTGCCGTTCGTGATCATGGTCATGCGGCAGATGGCCCGACGCGATGAGATGATCTTCCGTCTGCTGGGCCTGCGCTGGATGTTCCGGCTCAGGGCCCGGGACGTCGGCCGGCACGGGAATGTCTGGATCTTCACGGCCAACAGCTATCGTCCGGAGATCCATGACGGTGGCAGGGCGCCCTGACCATGCGCGCGCCTGCCACGTCGATCGCCGAGTTCGTGCCCTTGTCGGCCCATGTGTCGCCACACGTGGTCAAGACCACCGGTGGCGACTATCTGCTGACGTGGCGCCTGGGCGGTCTGCCGTTCGTCGGGCGGGAGACGTGGGAGCTCGAACACCGGCACGCGACCTTCAACCGCATGCTGCAGACGCTGCGTGCACCTGACTTCGTCAACGTCGCCTTCTGGGCCCATGACGTGCGCAGGCGCGGTCGCATCGACATGCCCGCCGCTTTCGCGCAGACGTTCAACCAGGCACTGTCCGACGCGTACTTCGAGACGCTGTCCACACAGAAGATCATGCAGAACGAGCTGTACCTGACGATGATCTTCCGCCCGGTCGTCAGCGGAAAGAAACTCGTCGAGAAGTCGTCCGATCTCGCCCGGCTGCAGGCGGAGCAGGACCAGGCGGTGACCAAGCTCATTGAGCTGGCCGGCAACGTGGAAGCCGTACTCAGGGATTACGCGCCGACGCGGCTGGGCATGTACACGGGCGCGAACGGTGTCGTTTTCTCCGAGACGCTCGAGCTGTTCGCGTACCTGTTGAACCGGATCGATGCGCCTGTCCCGGTCCTGCGCGCGCCGGTCTGCGACTACCTCGCGGTCAGCGGGCACACGTTCTCGGCCCGGACCGGCGACTTCGTGATCAGCACGCCGGGCGGCGGCAACCAGTACGGCGCGATCCTCAACATCAAGGAGTACACCGATGCGACCTGGCCGGGCATTCTCAACGCGCTCAAATACCTCGATTTCGAGTACGTCATCACGCACTCCTTCAGCCCGATGGGTCGCCAGGATGCCTTGAAGGTGCTCGACCGCACCAAGGGAATGATGATTTCCTCCGGGGACAAGGCGGTCAGCCAGATCGGCGAACTCGACCACGCGATGGACGAGATCGCCTCCGGCAATTTCGTGCTCGGCGAGTACCACTTCATCATGGCGCTGTACGCGCCGGACCAGCAGACGCTTGCGCAGCAGATCGCCACGACGCGCGCCGAACTGTCCAACGCGGGCTTTGTTTCCGTGAAGGAAGATCTCGCAGTCTGCGCTTCGTTCTATTCCCAGCTGCCGGCGAACTGGAAGTTCCGCACCCGGCTGGCCAACGTCAGCTCACTGAACTTTCTGGGGCTCTCGCCGCTGCACAACTTCGCCACCGGCAAGCGCGCGCAGAACCCGTGGGGTGACGCGGTCACCGCGCTGCAGACCACCAACGGCCAGCCCTACTACTTCAACTTCCATGCAACGCACCCGGCCGAAGACTCGTTCGGGGAGAAAGCGATCGCCAACACGATGGTGATCGGCAAATCCGGCACCGGCAAGACGGCCCTGATCAACTTCCTGCTCAGCCAGGTGCAGAAGTTCGATCCCGTTCCGACGATCTTCTTTTTCGACAAGGATCGGGGCGCCGAAATCTTCGTCCGGGCCTGCGGCGGTGCCTACCTCGCGCTGGAGAATGGCGCGCCGACCGGCTTCAATCCCTTCCAGTGCGCGCACACCGAAGCCAACGTCCAGTTCCTCGCCGGGCTGATCAAGGTGCTCGCCGGCAAGTCCCAGTACACCGCACGCGAGGACGAGGACATCCACCGGGCCGTGGAAAGCATTCTCGACATGCCGGCCCAGCTGCGGTCGATGGGCAACTTCCAGAAGAGCCTGCCCAACATGGGCGACGACGGCCTGTATGCGCGCCTGCGCAAGTGGACGGCCGGCAACGCACTGGGCTGGGTGTTCGACAATCCGGTGGACGTCATCGATCTGGAACGCGCCAGCATCATCGGCTTCGATTACACCGAGGTCATCGACAACCCCGAAGTGCGCGTGCCGGTCATCAACTATCTGTTGCACCGTCTCGAAGCACTCATCGACGGTCGGCCGCTGATCTACGTCATGGACGAGTTCTGGAAGATCCTCGACGGTGGCGGCGCCCTCAAAGAGTTCGCCAAGAACAAGCAGAAGACGATCCGCAAGCAGAACGGCTTGGGCATCTTCGCGACGCAGAGCCCGGAGGATGCGCTGGCGAGCGACATCTCCGCGGCCCTGATCGAACAGACGGCGACGCTGATCCTGCTGCCCAATCCGAACGCGTCGCGCAAGGATTACGTCGAAGGCTTGAAGCTGACCGAAGCCGAGTTCGAGGTCGTCCGTTCACTCGACGAGCGCTCACGCAGTTTCCTGGTCAAACAGGGGCACGCCTCGACCGTGTGCCAGTTGAATCTGCGCGGCTTGGATGATGCGCTGGCGGTCATTTCCGCGAGCACCGACAACATCGAAATCATGCATCGGGTCGTCGCCGACGAGGCGGACTCTCTCGGCGTTGCGCATGGGGATCTCGATCCCGAACAGTGGCTGCCGGTGTTCTACGCGCAGCGGAAGGGTTCCGGGCGCAATCGGCCACTACAGAGCCGAGGCGAGCCAGTCGACCAACCGGAAGCTGCCGCGCTGGTGGATCGATGAACAGGGAAGCCCACACGGACACAGGAGGTGTCGCATGAAGTCCAGGACCACGCATCTGGCGCGGACGCACGGTCTCGCGAATGGCCTGCAACGCACCTTCGGAATCGAAGTCGGATGGCCGCGCGTGAGGCGCCGGTTCGTCATCGCGACCGCGGTCGCGGCTGCTCTCGCGACCGGCGCCGCTGCGGCCGCGTGGCAGGTGCACGATCGAGAGACCTACCAGCAGGTCCAGCAACTGCGCGACCGGATCGGCGGAGGCGGCAGCAACACCGTCGTTGGCGAGTTGCAGAAGGTCAACACACGTCTGCAGATGGATCACAAGCCGACCAGCGAGACCGTCGAACTCGTCGCCGAGCCGGAAGGCACGGCCAAGCTCGATCCGACGGTGCCTTCGGCCGCGTCCTTGAGTATCGGCAGGCTTTGCCCGTCGGGTGTTCTGAGCAGTCTTGGGCAGCAGCAGCGGACGCTGTGCCGGGAACTGGCGCAGACCGAGCTTGCTCAATACGCATTCGCGATGCGCATGTTCAAGCGTGCCGGGGAGCACCACGCGCGCCTGGAGGCGATCGAGCAGCGCCGTCGCGCACTGGGCATCGAGGACTACGCCGATCTGCAGTCCAATTCGAACGAGCTGCTGGCGCTGACCGCATTGATGGACAACGACCGTGACCGCTACCAGACCTATATGCGTGCCTACGAGGCGCGGGTGGCACACATCCGGCACACGCAGATCGCATTGACCCGGAATGTCTTCCGGGGCCGGGCCGGCGTGGACCTGCCCACCTCGCTGTAACGCATCTGGAGTTCGACATGGACAGTCTGTCCGGCTTCGCCCAATGGGCGTTCTTCGCGCTGATCTTCGAGTTCCTCAACTCGCAGATCGCCTCGTTCCAGAACGGTCTGATTGCGCGTGGCACCCAGTTCGTCAGCGGGCTCGCGCTGACGCTGTGCACGCTGTGGGTCCTGATGCAGGGATTCATGATCGTCACCGGGCGCAGCCGCGAATCGATGATGGGCCTGGTCGTCGGCTCGCTGCGGGTGTTCCTGATCGTCTCAGCCGCCACTGCGATGTCGTTTGCCGGAACCAACCTGACCAGCTTCCTCGCCGACGGACTGCCCCGGTCGATCAATACCGTCGTGGCTGGCATCGATGAAAAGCCCGAGGATTCGATCGACAAGAACCTCAAGATCATGGGTCTGATCTTCGCCCTGGTCGACACCGTCGGCATCGGTGATGACGATCCCCAGAACAAGGACAGTCAGAATCGCGCGGTCGCCTTTACGGCCGTTGGCATCGCCGGGCCGTCGGTCGTCGGTGGCGCGATGCTGCTGCTGTACAAGATCGCACTGGTTCTGTTCGTCGGCTTCGGGCCGTTATTCATCCTGTGCCTGATGTTCGACCAGACAAAGGAGCTGTTCAAACGATGGCTGCTTTACGGACTCGGCACAATGTTCAGTCTTGCTGTCCTGTCCTTCATGGTGTCGGTCGCCACCAAACTGGTCGCCATTACCGCGGCCGCCATGCTGTTGCAGTACACGTTGATCACGGAGGATGGGTTCGGGATTCCCGGTGTCGTGCCTTCCGGTGGTCTCAATGCCGCGGCGATGCAACAGGGCGGCATCGGTCTGCTGATGTCGGTGCTGATGGTGATGGCGCCGCCGATGGCGGCGATGTTCTTCAGCGGCACGCTGGGGCAGTTCGCTGCGAATTCGAGTTTTGGTACGCTCGGTCGCAATAGTTCTGGTCAGAAGACTGACTACGAACAGAGGATCGAGAAAGATTCCGGGAGCAAAACACTGAGAACTGGCGATTGACTATCCATTGAAAGGGATTTCTATGAACAAGACCGTCTTGAGGCTTGTTGTTCTCCCTCTGTTTTGCGCTGCGATATGTAGTGACGCGATAGGCCAAGACCCCAGTTCGCAGCACTACAGAGACACCGTCGTATTACCAGCTCTAGGCATGGGGGATACGGTGTCACAGGGTCGCGATCTCGATGAGGGTGGGGGCTGGGGAGCTGTCGCAGTGAGTCGCCCCTTCCAGGTTTATGGAGTGGTTCGCGGACAGCAAGACGAGGTGGGTGCGCAGATTGAAGCGCTTCGACTCTGCGAGGCTCGCGGAGGGCGGAACTGCGAGTCGAGAGGGACCTTCCGCCACACATGTTTCGCCTTAGCGAGTGGTGCTGAGGGGCACTGGGCAGGCATTGCAAGTTATCGTCAAAGCCGCGCGGATCGACTTGCAGTACGTGATTGTAGAAAGCATGGCGGAGGCACGCAGTGCGCCGTCGTTGAACGGACTTGCGCTTAAAAGGACCTGCTTAGAAAGTAATAACGTAAGAAGCGCCATACACCAGCGGATCAATCCGGGTGGTGCCGAGCTTCACCCCATCCAGCCGGACGTCGCTCTCGATGTCCATCCACCGCGCATCCAACCGCAGTTTGCCGGGGCCCGCCTGGATGTCGATGCCGGCGTGCAGCGCCAGCCCCCATGAATCGTCGAGGGCGAGCTTTGCGCCCGCCAGTGCGCCGCGGGTCTCCTCCTCGAAGAACGTCGTGTAGTTGAGGCCCACACCGAGGAAAGGTGCGACACGCGCCTGCGGCGCGAAGTGGTACTGCAGACTCAGTGTCGGCGGCAGGTGCCGGGTGCTGCCGATGTGGCCGAGGCCGGCGACGGCGAGATCGTGGCGGAATGGGGCGGCGGCGAGCAGCTCGATGCCGAGGCGGTCGCGCACGAAGTATTCGAGGGCGATCGTCGGGCGGGTGCTGCCGCTGATCGACAGCGGCAATGTGCCTTCGGCGAGGCGGCCGTTGTCGGATTTCGGGTTCATGTGATGGATGCCGACGGCGACGGTCCAGTCGCCGGCCGACTGGGCGGCGGTGGGCAGGCGGGTGTCAGGCAGGCGAGGGCGGTCAGGGCGAGGAACAGGCTGCGCATCGGGCGGTTCCGGTCGTCGTGGGATGCCTGCAATGTTCCGGCCGCCTGCCACGAGCGCCTTGATCGGAATCATTGCGCGCGCCGTGCGGGGCTGGCAGAGGGTCCGGCATCAGCCCGGCTGGTAGACTGTGCAGCGGTGGTCCGAGCTGGCGCCCACGCGCCGCGCGGCCACGTCCTTTTCCACTTATTCCGCGTGCGCGCGGCTGCAGGAGTCCGGATTCATGGCGATCAAGGTAGGCATCAACGGCTTCGGCCGCATCGGCCGCAACGTGTTGCGCTCGGCAGTAGAGAACTTCGACGGCGACATCGAGATCGTCGCGATCAACGATCTGCTGGAGCCGGACTACCTGGCCTACATGCTGTCCTACGACTCGGTGCACGGTCGCTTCAAGGGCACGGTGTCGGTCGAGGGCGACACGCTGACCGTCAACGGCAAGCAGATCCGTCTGACCCAGGAACGCGATCCGGCCAACCTGAAGTGGGACGAAGTGGGGGCCGAGGTCGTCATCGAGTCGACCGGCCTGTTCCTGACCAAGGACACCGCGCAGAAGCACATCGATGCGGGCGCGAAGAAGGTGATCCTGTCGGCGCCGTCGAAGGACGACACGCCGATGTTCGTGTTCGGCGTCAATGACAAGACCTACGCCGGTGAAGCGATCATCTCCAATGCCTCGTGCACCACCAACTGCCTGGCGCCGATCGCCAAGGTCATGCACGACAAGTGGGGCATCAAGCGCGGCCTGATGACCACCGTGCATGCGGCGACCGCGACGCAGAAGACCGTTGACGGCCCCAGCAACAAGGACTGGCGCGGCGGCCGCGGCATCCTGGAGAACATCATTCCCTCCAGCACCGGTGCGGCCAAGGCCGTCGGCGTGGTGATTCCGGAGCTCAACAAGAAGCTCACCGGCATGAGCTTCCGCGTGCCGACGTCCGACGTGTCGGTGGTCGATCTGGTGGTCGAACTCGACAAGCCGGCCAGCTACGAAGAGATCTGCGCCGAGATGAAGGCGCAGAGCGAAGGTGCGCTCAAGGGCATCCTGGGCTACACCGAGGACAAGGTCGTCGCCACCGACTTCCGCGGCGAGACCTGCACCTCGGTGTTCGACGCCGAGGCCGGCATCGCGCTCGACCCGACCTTCGTCAAGCTGGTCAGCTGGTACGACAACGAGTGGGGCTACTCCAACAAGTGTCTGGAGATGGTCCGCGTGGTGGCCGGCAAGTAACCGCCGCGTCGATCGCCGTGATACCCGGAGCCCCGCACATGCGGGGCTTCTTGTTTTCGAAGAGGGCGTGGGTAAGGTGGCCGGATGCGCCCTCCGGCGCGGCGGAGTGACATGGAAGAACTCATCGTAATGATCGGTCTGGCGCTGTTGACGGTGCCGGTGCTGCTGGTCGTCGGGCTGGTCATGCTGGTCGGCCTGCGCCGACGGGTGGCCGACCTCGAGGACCTGACCGGGCGCCTGCGCGCGGAGATCGCCGGGCGGGCGTTGCCCGCTACGCCCGCGTCGCGGAGCGCTGCACCTGCATCAGCGGCGCCGCCGGTCGTATCCACGCAGACCATGCCGCGGACACCGGAACCACCCGTCCCGGAGATGTCGGCGCGCGACGACAGCCTGCAGCCCGCGACTTCGACCCCCACGCCCGGGCCTGTCGCCGCGCCGCCGCCGTTGCCGCCCGCGCCACCGCGCGAGACCTGGCGCGATGCGGATCGTCCGATGCCGCCGCCACGCCCGGCCGCGCCTGCGGCACCGCCGCGTCCCGACGTATTCGAACGCGGCCTGCGTCTGGTCCGGCAGTGGTTCACTTCCGGCAATGTGCCGGTGAAGATCGGCATGCTGGTGCTGTTCGCCGGGGTCGCTGCGCTGCTCAAGTACGCCAGCGACGAAGGTCTGCTGCAGGTCCCGGTGTCGTTGCGCCTGGCTGGTGTGTCGGTGGCCGCGGTCGTGGGGCTGGTGTTCGGCTGGGTCCGGCGAAATAGCCACCGCACGTTCGCGCTGAGCCTGCAGGGCGGGATGATCGGCATCCTGCTGCTGGTGGTGTTCGCGGCGTCGAAGATGTTCGGACTGATCGCGCCGGAGTTCGCGTTCGTCGCGAGCATTCTGCTGGTGTTCGGCGCGGGCACGCTGGCGGTGCTGCAGAACGCGATGGCGCTGGCGGTGTTCGCGGTGCTGGCCGGCTTTCTCGCCCCGATCTGGCTGTCGACCGGCAGCGGCAATCACGTCGCGTTGTTCGGGTACTACGCGGTGCTCAACGCGGCGATCGTCGCCATCGCCTGGTTCCGCGCATGGCGCCTGCTCAATCTGCTGGGCTTCGTCTTCACCTTCGGCATCGGCACGCTGTGGGGCATGCTCGATTACGAGGCTGCCGACTACGCGTCCGCGCAGGCCTTCCTCGCGTTGTTCTTTGCGATCTACCTGGCGGTGCCGCTGCTGCACGCGCGGCGCAGGCCGATGGGGCGCCGCGATCTGATCGATGGCTGTCTCGTGTTCGGCACGCCGTTGATCGCGTTCTCGTTGCAGTCGGGCCTGATGCGCGACGACACGACCACGCTGGCCTTGTGCGCGCTCGGCCTCGCGGCCGTGTACGCCGGCCTGTCGTGGTGGCTGCGTCGCGGCGGTCGCTTTGAGGTGCTGCAGCAGTCGTACGCATTGCTGGCCGCGGGCTTCGCGACGCTGGCCGTGCCGCTGGCGCTGTCCGCGCAGGCCACCGCCAGTGTGTTCGCGCTCGAGGGTGCGGCGCTGGTGTGGCTGGGTCTGCGCCAGCAGCGCAGGCTGCCGCGCTGGTCGGGCGTCGGTCTGCAGATCGCGGCGCTGGTCGCGTATGTGTTCGCGGCGGGGAACACGGTGATCGACGACACGCCGTTCGTCCATGGCCTGTTTGTTGGCGCGATGCTGTTCGTCGTTGCCGGGCTCGCGATCGCGTGGGCGTATTCGCGTGCAGGGTCGGTCGCACCCGCGCGCATCGCGTATGTCTGGGCGACGCTCTGGTGGCTCGGGGCGTGGACATTCGAACTGCAGCGCGTATTGCCGGGGCGCGATGTCCCCGATGCGCTGCTGGCGCTGGTCGCGGTCACCGGTTGGCTGGCGGCCGAGCGCAACCGGCGCGTGTTCGACCCCTTGCTGGCCGGCACCGCCTGTCTGGCGCTGGCGGCCGCGCTGCCGTTGGCGATCCTGCAGGCCCAGGCGCATCAGCAGCCGTTTGCCGGCAACGGTCTCTGGGCGTGGCTCGTCTTCGCCGCGCTCGGTGTGCGCAGCCTGTTGTGCCTGCGTGTCGGAGACAGTGGATTCGCCCGCGCCGCACAGTTCGTCTGGTGGCTGCTGTGGCCGTTCGCGGTATCGCTGCTGCTGGTGCAACTGTCCGACCGGATCGGTGGCGGTGATGGCTGGTGGCTGGTCGCGGCGGTGGCGCCGTGGCTGGCGATCACTGCGGTGGCGCTGCTGCGCTGGCCGTGGCTCACGCATCCGCTCGGTTCGGCGTTCGATCCGATGCGTGCTTCGTTCCGCACGACCTGCTGTGTGCTGCTGGCGTTGTGGTGGTGCCTGGCGCTGCGCGACGCCGGTAATCCCGCGCCGCTGCCGTGGATCGCGCTGGTCAATCCGCTCGACCTTGCGCAGGTCGCGGCGCTGCTGCTGATCGCGCGTTGGCTGTGGTGTGGCGATGCGCCGATCGGAACGCGCGTACGCTTACCGCTGGTGTCGGCCGGCGCGCTCCTGCTGGTCACCGCGATCACGCTGCGCGGTGCGCATCACTGGGGCGGCGCGCCGTGGAGCGCGGCACTCGCGGACAGCAGCCTGGCGCAGACCAGCCTGACCATCGTCTGGAGCGTGCTCGGCGTGCTCGGCTGGGTCATCGGTTCGCGTCGCGGCCAGCGTGTGTTGTGGCTCGCGGGTGCTGCGCTGATGGCGGTCGTGCTGGCCAAGCTGGTGCTCGTGGATCGCAGCCATCTCGGCAATCTGTGGGGCATCGGCTCGTTCATCGCCTACGGCCTGCTGTGCACGGTGGTCGGCTTCTTCGCGCCCGCGCCACCGCGCACTCCGACCTACGAACCGGCACAGGAGGCCGGCGCATGAACCGATATCCGAAATGCATGACCGTCCTCGTCGGCGCCGCCCTGTGCGGCGTGGCCCTCGCGGCTGCAGGCGACGAGAGCTTCGTCGCGCAATGGCCGCTGACCCTGCCGTCGGCGGATGCGGGCGCCTACCAGGTCGAACTCGACGACGCGGTCTATGCGACCACGGTGTCGCCGACGCTGCGCGATCTGGTGGTCGTCAACGGGGCTGGCCGACAGGTGCCGGCGCTGTTGCAGTCCGCGCCTGCGCCTGCCGCACGCCGCACTACGCAATCACTGGCCTGGTTTCCGCTGCCGGCGACGGCTGCGCGCGTGGGCAGCGACATCGCCGCGATCAGCGAGCTCGATCCCGACGGCCGCCTGCGGCGCATCCAGTGGCAGCCCGCGCCGGGCGATGCGCCGCCGGCTGCGTTGCTGGTGGATGCCAGCGCGGCGGAGTTGCCGCTGCAGGCGCTGGTCCTGGACTGGGGCGTCGCCGACGAGGCATTCGAACGCACCATGCGCGCCGAAGGCTCCGACAATCTGCGCGACTGGCAGCCGCTGGCCGCCACCGGTCGATTGCTCGACCTGCGCCGTGGCGACGAGCGTTTCGTCGAGCGACGGATCGTGTTCGATGTGCCGGTACGCGCGCGTTACCTGCGGCTGTTGCCCGGGGCCGGCGCCGGCACGATGCCGGCGGTGGTGTCGCTGGTCGGCGAAGCGACGGGCGCGGCTGACGCACCGGTGCTCGCCTGGCAGGTGCTGGACGCGGCAGCTGCGCCGGATGCGGACGGCGGCTACGTCTACACCCTCGACGCGCGCCTGCCGGTGACTCATGCCGACATCGGGTTCGAGGGCAACGCGACCGCGCGCTGGACGCTGGCGGTGCGCGAAAGCACTGACGCGCCGTGGCGCACGGTCGCCCGCGACTGGCTGGTCTATCGCGTCGGATCGGATGCGGCGTCGCGCACGCCGCCGCTGTCGCTCGACAGCATGTTGCGCGCACGGCAATGGCGACTGCTGCCCGACGCGTCACATGCCGGTGCGGCGCCCACGTTGCGCCTGGGCTGGCGGCCGGAACGGCTGGTGTTCGTCGCCGAAGGCCCGCCGCCGTTCTCGCTGCGCGCCGGCAGCGCACGCGCGCTGCGCGGGGACGCACCGGTGGCGCCGCTGCTCGCGGACCTGCGCGCGCGCAACGGCGGCAACTGGCAACCGGCCGCCGCCACGCTGGGCGCGCGTGCCGAACTGGCCGGCGCCGCCGCGCTGGACGACACCGCGCCGCGTGACTGGGGCACCTGGCTGCTGTGGGGTGTGCTGTTGCTGGGCGTGCTGTTGGTCGGTGGCTTCGCCTTGAGTCTGCTGCGGGCGCCGAAACCGCGCTGAAGTCGCCACGTGGAGCGCGCTTGCGCTTGCATTCCCTTTTCGGGGACGCGCGATCGGGCTTTCCACGAAGAACCCCTCGCGCGCAAGCGCGCTCCCGCAGGCTTCGACGCGACCGCCGGTTTGCCTGCCCACGTACTCAACGCGGACAATGGGCGGCTGACGCACACGCGTTCTCCTTCCGACTACAGCGAGCCCAGCGCATGACCATCGTCCGCATGACCGACCTCGACCTTTCCGGCAAGCGCGTGCTGATCCGGCAGGATCTCAACGTCCCCGTCGACGGCGGCACGATCACCTCCGACCAGCGCATCACCGCATCGCTGCCTACGCTGAAGTCCGCCTTGGAAAAGGGTGCGGCGGTCATGGTGACCTCGCATCTGGGCCGTCCGAAGGAGGGCAGCTGGAGCGAAGCCGACTCGCTGGCGCCGGTTGCCGCGCGTCTGTCCGAACTGCTCGGCATCGAGGTGCCGCTGGTGCGCGACTGGGTCGATGGCGTCGAGGTCGCGCCGGGCCAGCTGGTGCTGCTGGAAAACTGCCGCATGAATGTCGGCGAGAAGGACGACGACGAAGCGCTGTCGAAGAAGTATGCCGCGCTGTGCGACGTGTTCGTCATGGACGCCTTCGGCACCGCGCACCGCGCGCAGGCGTCGACGCACGGCGTGATCCGGTTCGCGAAGACTGCTGCGGGTGGCCCGCTGCTGATGGCCGAACTCGATGCGCTGGCCAAGGCGCTCGACGCGCCGGCGCGCCCGCTGCTGGCGATCGTCGCGGGCAGCAAGGTGTCGACCAAGCTCGAACTGCTGTCGTCGCTGGTCGGCAAGGTTGACCAGCTGATCGTCGGCGGCGGCATCGCCAACACCTTCATCGCAGCCCTGGGTCACGGCGTGGGCAAGTCGCTGGTCGAGACCGATCTGCTCGACACCGCGAAGCAGATCATGGCCGACGCCCAGGCGCGCGGCGCCGACATTCCGGTGCCGACCGACGTCGTCGTCGCGCCTGCGTTCGCGGCCGATGCGCCGGCGACGGTCAAGGCCGTCGATGCCGTGGGCGCCGACGACATGATCCTCGACATCGGCCCGGACACCGCCAAGCGCTACGCCGCGATGATCAATGAAGCCGGCACCGTGGTCTGGAACGGCCCGGTCGGCGTGTTCGAATTCGACGCGTTCGGCAAGGGCACCGAGGCGCTGGCGCGCGCGGTCGCGGCGTCGAAGGCGTTCTCGATTGCCGGTGGCGGCGACACGCTGGCGGCGGTCGACAAGTACGGCATCGCCGAGGACGTGTCCTACATCTCCACCGGTGGCGGTGCGTTCCTCGAATTTCTCGAAGGCAAGACGCTGCCGGCCGTCGCCGCGCTCGACGCCCGCGGCGCATGACGCAGGCGCTGTTCTTCGATCTCGACGGCACGCTGATCGATTCGGAGCCGGGCATCCTCGGCGGCATCGCGCACACGCTCGATGCGCTGGGGCATCCGCCGCTGTCGCGCGAGGTGCTGCTGCCGTGGATCGGCCCACCGCTGCGCGACAGTTACGAGGCGCTGTTCGATGGTGATCGTGCGCGTGCGGAACAGGCGGTCGCGCTGTATCGCGAACGCTACGACGCGCGTGGCTGGCGCGAGCATTCGGTCTACGCCGACATTCCCGAAACGATCGCCACGCTGCAGGCCGCCGGTCACCGGCTGGCGGTCGTCACCTCGAAGAACGAAGGCTTCGCGCGGCGCATCCTCGAGGCGTTGCCGTTCGGCGCGGCGTTCGAAACCGTGGTCGGCGCCAGCGATGACGGCACGCGTCGTTACAAGCGCGAACTGATCGCCGAAGCGCTGTCGCGGCTCGCGCTGACAGCGGCGGACGCGACGATGATCGGCGACCGTCGTTACGACATGGAAGGCGCACGCCAGCACGGCATGCGCGGCATCGGCGTGTTGTGGGGCTTCGGCGCTGCCGACGAGCTGCGCGCCGCGGGTGCGGATGTGGTCGTCGAATCGCCGGCCGCGCTGCTGGCCGCACTGGCCTGAGCCACGGCCCCGTGCACGGGTCGCGTTCAGTGCGAGACCCGGCGCCGCAAACGCGCGCCGCCCCGCGTGTTTTAACGCTTCGCCAACCTGCCACCCCCGCTTCGCTGCGAGGGTGATCCGGCGGCGATCGGCCGCGACGTGGAGGGCAGCACCATGAAGACACGTACCCGATGGGGTCTCGGCATCCTGGCCACCTGTCTGCTGGCCGGCGCCGGCATTGCAGGCGCGAACGGTTTCCCCGGCACGGAGATGTATTACGACGATGCAGGCGTGCTGGTCGGCGAGGCGACGTTCGGCTGCGTGCCGAACCAGGCCTGGGGCGAGGTGACCGACAACGTGGTGGTCCGCGCCGGCTGCGGGGTTTCGCAGTAAGCTTCAGGAACGGCGCGCCGGCACTGGTGCGCCGTTTCCATGTTGCCGTGCAACGTGCGACTGACCACCGGTGGACATTAAACTGGGCGCCATGACCAAACACGACCTGCCTTCCGTTCCGGCGCACCGTCGCCGCACCCGTATTCTCGCCACGCTGGGCCCCGCGACCGACGCGCCCGGTGTCCTCGATGCGCTCATCGCCGCCGGCGTCAACGCCGTTCGCCTGAATTTCTCTCACGGCGATCCGGACTCCCAGCGCGTGCGCGCCGAAGCCGTACGCGCCGCGGCCGATCGCGCCGGCGTCGAGATCGGCATCCTCGCCGACCTGCCGGGCCCGAAGATCCGCATCGAGAAGTTCGCCGACGGCAAGGTGCAACTGCGCGCCGGCGCACGCTTCGATCTCGTCGCCGATCCCGCAGCGCCTCCGGGCACCGTCGATGCAGTCGGCGTCAGCTATCTCGGCCTGCCGGGCGATGTGGAAGCCGGCGATGTACTGTTGCTCGACGATGGCCTGATGCAGTTGCAGGTGACCGCCGTCGACGGCGCGCGCATCGTCACCACCGTGCTCAACGACGGCGTGCTGTCGAACCGCAAGGGGCTCAACAAGCAGGGCGGTGGCCTGTCGCTCGGCGCGCTGACCGATCACGACCGCCAACTGATCAAGGTCGCTGCCGACATCGGTGTCGACTTCATCGCGGTGTCGTTCTGCCGCAACGCCGCCGACATGGAAGAGGCGCGTTCGATCGCACGTTCGCACGGTAGCGATGCCGCCCTGGTATCGAAGATCGAGCGCACCGAGGCGATCGACAATCTCACCGAGATCATCGACGCCAGCGACGTGGTGATGGTCGCGCGTGGCGATCTGGGTGTTGAAATCGGCGATGCCGAGCTGCCGGGTCTGCAGAAGAAGATCATCCGCGAGTCGCTGGCCCGCAACAAAGTGGTGATCACCGCGACGCAGATGCTGCAGTCGATGGTCGAAAGCCCGATGCCGACGCGCGCCGAAGTGCTGGACGTGGCCAACTCGGTCATCGACGGCACCGATGCGGTGATGCTGTCGGCCGAGACCGCCGCCGGTGCGTATCCGGTGCGCGCGGTGGAGGCGATGGCGCGCATCTGCGTCGGCGCCGAGCGCCAGTTCGCCCACGACACCGATTTCGAGAAGGCGCAGCGCAATCTCGAACGCGCCGACCATGCGATCGCGATGGCCGCAATGTTCCTGTCCGAGCACGTAGGCGTCGGCGCGATCGTCGCGATGACCGAATCCGGCGGCACCGCGCGCTATCTGTCGCGTTTTCGCGGCGGCGCGTCGATCTATGCCTTCGCCCGCCACGACGGCGCGCGCCGGCGCATGTCGCTGATGCGCGACGTGTTCCCGTTCAACTACGACAGCCGCGGCCAGACCCCGCGCGAGGCCGCGCGCGGCAGCGTGCGCCTGCTGGTCGAAGCGGGCCTGCTCGGCCCAGGCCAGCGCGTCGTGTTCACCAGCGGCGAGCACATGGAAACCCACGGCGCCACGAACACGCTGCGCCTGCTGCAGGTGGGGCCGGACGGGCGCGCCGAGGGGCTGGGCGAGCTGTAGCGTGCGGTCTGCGGTCGCAGGCTTCGTGTATCGAGCGCCTGCGGCCGTTGTCTCCGCAGGCCCGGCCGATGTGCCGGGCTATAATTGCGGCCCTTTCCCGTCGCGATCCCGGAACCCCGTCATGAGCATCGAACAGCTTGCCGAAACCGCCCAGGCCATGGTGGCGAAGGGCAAGGGCATCATCGCGATCGACGAGTCGACGGGCACGATCGGCAAGCGCTTCGAGCAGGTCGGCATTCCGAACAACGAAGAAAACCGCCGCGCCTACCGCGAGCTGCTGCTCACCACGCCGAAGCTGTCGGAGCACATCAGCGGCGCGATCCTGTTCGACGAGACCCTGCGCCAGTCGACCAGGGCCGGTGTGCCGTTCGCGAAGTACCTGACCCAGAACGGCATCATTCCGGGCATCAAGGTCGACAAGGGCACCCACGCGCTGGCGGGCTTCCCCGGCGAGCTGGTGACCGAAGGCCTCGACGGCCTGCGCGCGCGCCTCGAGGAGTACTACAAGCTCGGCGCGCGCTTCGCCAAGTGGCGCGCGGTGATCACGATCGGCGAAGACATGCCGTCGGGCACCTGCATCGACGTCAACGCCCACGCGCTCGCGCGCTACGCCGCGTTGTGCCAGGAGCAGGGTCTGGTACCGATGGTCGAGCCGGAGGTGCTGCTGGAAGGCGACCATGACATCCAGACCTCGTACGAAGTCACCGAAGTCGTGCTGCGCGGCCTGTTCGACGCGCTCTACAGCCAGAACGTCATGCTCGAAGGCACGATCCTCAAGGCTTCGATGGTGCTGCCGGGCAAGGACAGCGACGAGGAGGCGGATGTCGAGGAAGTCGCCGAAGCGACCCTGATGTGCCTGAAGTCGTCGGTGCCGGCGATCCTGCCGGGCATCGTGTTCCTGTCGGGCGGCCAGTCCGACGAACTGGCCACCGCGCACCTGGATGCGATGAACCGCCTCGGCCCGAATCCGTGGCCGCTGTCGTTCTCCTACGGCCGCGCGATGCAGCAGGCCGCACTGAAGCTGTGGTCGCAGGACCTCACCGGCAATGTGCGCAAAGCGCAGGACACCGTCTACGCGCGTGCCCGCGACAACGGTCTGGCGGCGCAGGGCAAGTTCAACGGCTGATCGCGCGCGCCGATCGACCGTCAGAAACGCCGGCCTCGTGCCGGCGTTTCCGTGTCTGGCATTCATTCGGCGCGTGCGGCTTGATGGCGCGCCATCAGGCTCGCCATCGCCGAACACCTCGTTCGCGGCATCGGTGATGCCGGCGCAGCGGACTTCGTAAGCGGCACGGCAAGCAGGCCGGAGCCCCGGCGTGGAGAGCGGGTGAGTCCTTTGCGCACCGGCGCCGATTAGGCTGGCCCTGCATTGTCGAGCGTCGAGGTCAGCCATGAGCGTCGTTTCCCGATCCACGCGCCTGCATGTGCCGCTCCCGGTCCACGACGCGCTGCGACGCGGCAACCCCATCGAGGCGATCAAGCATCTGCGCGACGCCAACCCCGGGCTGAAGCTCGCGGATGCGCGCGATGCAGTGCAGCGTCTGGCGGAGAATCCGTCCGATGCGCTGGATCCCGATGACCGGTTCCGGCCCGCGGGCGGCGCCGCGCCACAGTCGACCGGCACACTGCCCAGCGAAGTCGCCGCGAAGCTTGCGACCGGCAACACCGTCGACGCCGCCAGGCGTCTGCGCGACGTCAAGCCGGGATTGAGCGAAGAAGCGGCGCGCGACGCGATCGCGAAACACGGTTCCTCACTGATGCGCGAAGCACGCCAGGAAACCGTAGTGCGCGGCGACAGCGGCCGGTATGGCTGGCTGGGCTGGCTGCTCGCGCTGGTGATCGTCGGCGGCGGCCTGGCGATCTGGCTGGGCTGAGACGTCAGCCCGTAGACGTGAGACGCATCGGCGCACGCGGATGCATGCGCCGATGCTTGTAACCGTCAGGGCAGGCCGGCCAGCCAGTCGTCGTCGGAGCCTTCGTTGACGTCGGCGAACAGCGGGGTCGAGAAGTAACGCTCGCCGGTGTCGGGCAGCATCGTCAGGATCACGTCGCCGTCTTGCGCGGTCTTCGCCACTTCCAGCGCGGCCGCGGTGGTCGCGCCGGCCGAGATGCCCACGAAGATGCCTTCCTCGGCCGCGAGCCGGCGTGCGGTTTCGATCGCCAGGCCATCGTCGATCGACAGTACCTGCGCGGCGATGTCGCGATTGAGTACGGTCGGCACGAAGTCCGGCGTCCAGCCCTGGATCTTGTGCGGTGCCCAGTCCTTGCCCTGCAGCAGCGCGGCGCCGGCCGGCTCACACGCGGTGACCTTCACTTCCGGGCGCGCGACCTTCAGCACTTCGCCCACGCCGGTCAGCGTGCCGCCGGTGCCCCAGCCGGTGACGAAATGATCGAGCCGGCGACCGGCGAAATCGCGCAGGATTTCGGCAGCCGTGGTCTGGCGGTGGTAGGCGGGATTGGCGGGATTCTCGAACTGGCTGGCCCAGAACCAGCCGTGTTCCTCGGCGAGTTCCTTCGCGCGCTTCACCATCCCGCTGCCGCGTTCGGCGGCCGGGGTGAGGATCACCTTGGCGCCGTAGGCGCGCATCAGCTTGCGGCGTTCGATCGAGAAGGTCTCGACCATCGTGGCGACGAACTTGTAGCCGCGCGCTGCGCAGACCATCGCCAGCGCCACGCCGGTATTGCCCGACGTCGCCTCGACGACGGTGTCGCCCGGCTTGAGCAGGCCGCGCTGCTCGGCATCGAGAATGATCGCCAGCGCCAGGCGGTCCTTGACCGAGCCGCCGGGGTTGAAGGATTCGACCTTGGCGTAGAGTTCGACGTTCGCCGGGGCGATGCGGTGCAGGCGCACGACCGGCGTATTGCCGATGGTCTGGAGGATGTTGTCGTACAGGGCCATGGGGGTGCCTCGACACGGGCGCTGGGCGCGGTCGGACCAGACTGGGCCATAACGCACGAGGCCGCCAGCGGTTGACATGGAACGCTGTTTTTTCATGCCCATCCGATGGCACGGTCGGTGTCACGGACCACCGGGTAAGATCGGGCGGTTTTTCCGTCTCCGCAGGCCGCCCTTTGTCCCAGCATGTCCCCGTCCGTCCCGCCGCATCGCGGGTCTTCGGCGTTCTCGCCGCTCTCGTCGTCTCTGCTTGCGTGCTGTCGGCCTGCGGCTCGGGGGAGCAGGGCGCATCGGGTGCTCCGGCAGCCGGCGCTGCAGTGCCGGTGACGACCACGATCGTCCAGCCGAGGACCTGGAACGACAGCGTCACCGCGCTGGGCACCGTGAATGCGCGCGAGTCGATCACCGTGACCGCCAAGGTCAGCGAGATCGTGCAGCGCGTGCATTTCGAAAGTGGCGACGAGGTCACCGCGGGTACGGTGCTGGTGACGCTCAGCGGCAACCAGCAGCAGGCCACGCTGCAGGCCGCCGAAGCGGCCGCCGTCGACGCCGACAGTCAGTACCGCCGCGGTGCAGAACTGGTCGAAAGCCAGCTGATCTCGCGCGCTTCGGTCGACACGCTGCGCGCTGACCGCGATGCCGCGCGCGCCACGGTGGCCGAGATGCGCGCCAACATCGGCGACCGCACGGTCCGGGCGCCGTTTGCCGGCGTGCTCGGCATCCGCCAGGTGAGCCCCGGCGCACTGGTCACGCCGGGAACGCCGATCGCCACGCTCGATGACGTGGACTCGGTGTTCGTCGATTTTCCGGTGCCCGAAACCCTGCTCGCGCGTGTCGCGGTGGGTCAGACGGTCATCGGCCAGGTCGCGGCGCGGCCGGGCATGCGCTTCGAGGGCGCAGTGCAGACGATCGACGCACGCATCGACCCCAACACCCGCGCGGTGCTCGTGCGCGCGGGCTTCGACAACTCCGAACACCTGCTGCGCCCCGGCATGCTGGTCGAGGTGCGCCTGCAGCAGCAGGCCCGGCAGGCGCTGATGCTGCCGGAGATCGCCGTCGTCCAGGTCGGTCGCGATACGTTCGTGTTCCGCGTGCGCGAGGACGAGACCGTCGATCAGGTGCCGGTCACGGTCGGCGTGCGTGCGCAGGGCCTGGTCGAGGTGCTCGAAGGGCTGGAGCCGGGCACGCGCATCGTCGTCGATGGCACCGGCAAGCTGCGCGCGGGCATGGCGATCGTCGAAAGCTCGGTACAGGAGGCGAAGGCGCCAGCGGTTGATGACGCGGCGGCCGGGGGCACTGCGCAATGAAGATGTCGGACCTCGCGATCCGGCGGCCGGTCCTGGCCGTGGTGATCAGCCTGCTGCTGGTGGTGCTGGGGCTGATGGCGTTCAGTCGCCTGACCCTGCGCGAGATGCCCAACATCGATCCGCCGATCGTCTCGGTGGACGTCAGCTATCCGGGTGCATCGGCGGCCGTGGTCGAGACCCGCATCACCCAGATCCTCGAAGACGCACTGGCCGGCATCGAGGGTATCCGCACGATCGAGTCGCGCAGCCGCAACGGCCGCTCGGACGTGACGATCGAATTCAACCTCACCCGCGACATCGAGGCCGCGGCCAATGACGTGCGTGATGCGATCAGCCGGGTCGCCGACCGCATGCCGATCGAGGCCGATCCGCCGGAGATCTCCAAGGTCGAGGCCGACGCGGATGCGATCCTCTGGCTCAATCTGCGTTCGAGCACGATGGGCACGCTCGAACTCACCGACTACACCGACCGCTACATCCTCGACCGCCTGTCTTCGCTCGATGGCGTGGCGCGTGTGCAGCTCAGCGGCGGGCAGCGCTATTCGATGCGCATCTGGCTCGATCGCCAGGCGATGACCGCGCGCGGCGTGACCTCGGCCGATGTCGAGAGCGCGCTGCGGACCGAGAACGTGGAGCTGCCGGCCGGCAGCATCGAATCGGAAACCCGGGATTTCACCCTGCGCGTGGAGCGTGGCTACCGGGAGCCGGGGCAGTTCGCGCAGATGCCGGTGCGCCGTGGCGACGACGGCTACGTCGTGCGTGTGGGCGATATCGCGCGGGTCGAACTGGGACCGGACGAGCGTCGCTCGTACATGCGCAGCAACTCGGTACCCAATGTGGGCCTGGGCATCGTGCGCACCTCGACCGCGAATGCGCTCGACGTGGCCCGTTCGGCGCGCGCCGAAGCCGAGCGCATCCAGGACACCTTGCCCGAAGGCACCGAGATCTTCGTCGCCGCCGACAACACGATGTTCATCGAGTCGGCGATCACGCGCGTGTACTGGACGCTGTTCGAGGCGATGGCGCTGGTGTTCGTGGTGATCTGGCTGTTCCTGGGCAGCCTGCGCGCTGCGATCATTCCGGCCGTCACCGCGCCGGTGTGCCTGATCGCGGCGTTCGTCGCGCTGTATGCGTTCGGGTTCTCGATCAACCTGCTGACCCTGCTGGCGCTGGTGCTGTGCATCGGTCTGGTGGTCGACGACGCGATCATCGTGCTGGAGAACGTGCAGCGCCGCGCCGATCTCGGCGAGCCGCCGCTCGTCGCCGCGCGCCGTGGCACCGCGCAGGTGGCCTTCGCGGTGATCGCCACGACCGCCGTGCTGGTCGCGGTGTTCCTGCCGGTGGGCTTCATGGAAGGCAACTCCGGCCGCCTGTTCCGCGAATTGTCGGTGACGCTGGCCGGCGCGGTCGCACTGTCGGCGTTCATCGCGCTGACGTTGACGCCGATGATGTGCTCGAAGCTGGTGCGCCCGCACGGGCACAAGAAGACCGGTTTCAACGCCTGGGTCACCCGTCACCTGGATGGATTGAGCAACGGCTACGGCCGCGGCGTGGGTCACCTCGTCGCGCTGAAGCCGGTGCGGTTGATGATGCTGCTGGCGCTCGCGATCGGCGCCTGCCTGCTCGCGGCCACGTTGCTGTTCTGGCGCGTACCGGGGGAGCTGTCGCCGGCCGAGGACCGCGGGCGCTTCTTCGTCGGCGTCGACGGTCCAGAAGGTGCGGGTTTCGACTACACCGTCGGCCAGATGCAGCAGGTCGAGGCGATCTTCAACAAGTACCTCGGCGAGAACCAGCCGATCGAACGTGCCAACTCGCGCGTGCCGCGCGGCTGGGGCGGCAGCCAGGACATGCACAACGGCCAGGTGATCGTGTTCCTGCAGGACTGGCGCGAGCGCAGCGTCAGCACCCCTGAAATCGTCGACATGCTGCGCGCCGACTTCGCCGAACTTCCGGGCGTGCAGGTGCGCGCCAATGTGCCCGGCGGTCTGATCAGCAGCCGCGGCCAGCGCTACCAGCTCGTGCTGGGCGGGCCGGACTACGCCGAAATCGCGCAGTGGCGCGACCGTATGCTCGTCCGCATGCGCGAGAACCCGGGCATCCAGGATCCGGACTCCGACTACAAGGAAACGCGTCCGCAGATGCGCGTCGACATCGATCGCACGCGCGCTGCCGACCTCGGCGTCTCGGTGCAGGAGATCGGGCGCACGCTCGAGACGATGATGGGCTCGCGCCAGGTCACGACCTTCGTCGACAGCGGCGAGGAATACGACGTGCTGCTGCAGGCCGATCGTGGCGCGCGCATGTCGCCCGCAGATCTGGCCGGCACCTATGTACGCGGTCGTGACGATGCGCTGATTCCGCTGTCGAACCTGGTGACGCTGAGCGAGGTGGCCGAGCCGGCGAGCTTCAACCGCTTCAACCGTCTTCGTGCGATCACCATCTCGGCCGGTCTGGCCGAGGACTACACGATGAGCGAGGCGCTGGCGTGGACGCGTCAGGTTGCCGCCGAGGAACTGCCGCATTACGCACAGATCGACTGGAAAGGCGAGAGCCGCGAGTTCCAGGAAGCCGGCGGTGCGGTGTTGCTGACCTTCGCGATGGCGTTGCTGATCGTCTATCTGGTGCTGGCCGCGCAGTTCGAGAGCTTCATCCATCCGCTGTCGATCATGCTGACGGTGCCGCTGGCGGTGCTCGGTGCGCTGCTCGGCCTGTGGGCGACGGGGGGCACGCTGAACCTCTTCAGCCAGATCGGCATCGTGATGCTGATCGGCCTGGCGGCGAAGAACGGCATCCTGATCGTCGAGTTCGCCAACCAGTTGCGTGATGACGGACGCAACGTGCGTGAAGCGATCGCCGAAGCGGCCGCGGTGCGCCTGCGTCCGATCCTGATGACCTCGGCGGCGACGATCATGGGCGCGATCCCGCTGGTCGTCGCCGGCGGTCCGGGGTCGGCGAGTCGCGCGACGATCGGCGTCGTGGTGATCTTCGGCGTCGCATTCTCGACGCTGCTGTCACTGTTCGTGGTGCCGGCGTTCTATGCACTGCTCGCACCGTTCACGCGTTCGCCGGAAGCGCTGGCGCACGAACTCGAGCGGCTCGAAGCCGAGACGCCGGTGGTCGGCGGCCATGCCTGATGCGGCGCGCTGGGATGCGGTGCGCCTCGACGCTGCGGGCTTCGTGCTCCGCCGCTGGCGCGCGGATGATCTCGACGCGCTGCTGCATCACGCGGACGATCCCCTGGTCGTCCGCGGTCTGAGCGAACGCTTCCCGAATCCCTATTCACGCGACGACGGCGAGGCCTTCCTGGCCGGTCATGTCGTCGATCTGTCGCAGCCGGTGCTGGCGATCGAGATCGACGGCGCGGCCTGCGGCAGCATCGGCGTACGTCATGTCATGACGGGCGAACGTGCGCATGCCGCGGAGCTGGGGTACTGGCTCGGTCGCAGGCACTGGAACCGGGGCGTGATGCGCAAGGTCGTCGCGCTGTACGTGCCGTGGGTGATGGACGCGCTGGCACTGTCGCGGCTGCAGGCGCAGGTACTCGACATCAATCCGGCCTCGGCACGCGTACTGGAGGCCAACGGCTTCATCGAGGAAGGGCGGCTGCGCAACGCGATCCGCAAATCCGGGGAGTTGCACGATCTGCGCGTCTTCGGCCTGCTGCGGGACATCCCGGGCCGCTGACCCGTGCGGTTACCGTATCCCGCGCCTGAAAAATGCGGGTATCGTGTCGCCTTCGCGGCGGGGACCGCAGCCAGACGGAAGCAGAGCCATCTTGGATACCGTACTCATTGCACTGAACGGTCTGATCTGGAGCAAGGCGCTGATCGCGCTGTGCCTGGGTGCGGGCCTCTGGTTCTCGTTCCGCACCCGTTTGATGCAGGTCCGCGGCTTCGTCGAGATGACCCGGCTGACTTTCAGCGGCAAGAGCTCGAATGCGGGCGTGTCCTCGTTCCAGGCGCTGGCGATGTCGATGGCGGGCCGCATCGGCATCGGCAACATCGCCGGCGTCGCGACCGCGATCGCCTTCGGCGGTCCCGGCGCGGTGTTCTGGATGTGGGTGATGGGGTTCCTCGGCGCCTCGACCTCGTTCGTCGAGAGCACGCTGGCGCAGATCTACAAGGAAAAGGACAACGAAGGCCGCTATCGCGGCGGCCCGGCGTACTACATCGAAAAGGCCATGGGGCTGAAGTGGTACGCGCTGGCGTTCGCGTTCGCAACGCTGATCGCAGCCGGTCTGCTGATGCCCGGCGTGCAGGCGAATGCGATCGCCGACAGCATCGCCAATGCCTGCGCCGGTACGTCGGTGTGCGGCGATCTGACCGGCCAGTGGATGGGCATGGAAGCACGCACCGCGCTCAAGGCCGGCATCGGCATCACCGTGGCCCTGATGCTGTCGATCATCATCTTTGGCGGCGTCAAGCGCATCGCAGCCTTCGCCGAGCGGGTGGTGCCGGTGATGGCGATGGCCTACATCTTCATCGCGGTCGCGGTGATGATCATCAACTACGACTTCGTGCCGACGATGTTCCGCATCATCTTCGAAAGCGCGTTCGGCGTGCACGCCGGCTTCGGCGCGATGCTGGGCCTGGCGATCGAGTGGGGCGTCAAGCGCGGCATCTACGCCAACGAGGCCGGCCAGGGCACCGGCCCGCATGCGGCGGCCGCGGCCGAGGTCTCGCATCCGGCCAAGCAGGGTTACGTGCAGGCGTGGGCGATCTACTTCGACACGATGCTGGTCTGCACCGCGACCGCGTTCCTGATCCTGGCGACCGGCATGTACAACGTGATGATGCCCGATGGCACCGTGCTGCATCAGGCGCTGCCGGGCGTGGAAGCGGGGTCCGGCTTCGCCCAGGCGAGTATCGAATCGATCCTGCCGGGCTGGGGCGCGGGCATGGTCGCCGTGGCGCTGTTCTTCTTCGCGTTCACCACGATCATGGCCTATTACTACATGGCCGAAACCAACCTCACCTACCTCAACAACCACGTGTCGCGCCCGCGCCGCACGCTGCTGCTGCGTCTTGCGATTCTGGGCATGGTGATCTTCGGCGCGATACGCAGCGCGGAGATGGCCTGGACGCTCGGCGACATCGGCGTCGGTCTGATGGCATGGCTCAACATCGTCGCGATCCTGATTCTGCAGAAGCCGGCGATGCTCGCACTGCGCGACTACGAGACGCAGAAGAAGCAGGGTCTCGACCCGATTTTCGATCCCGACAAGCTCGGGATCCGCAACGCCGATTTCTGGCGCAAGGCCCCTTGAGATGACGAAATCCCCCTGGTCCGGTGGCGGCCGCGACACGCCCCGCACACCGGCGCCCGCGCCCGGTCGCGACAGCCCGTGGGGGGCGCGTTCGCGTCCTGCGACGCCCGCACCCCCCTCGCGCGTTGCCGCACCGCGGCCTGACGTGCGCGCGGACGAAGTCGATGCCGGCGAGACCGAAGACCGCCGCGAGATGCGCCTCTACGGACGCAACGCCATCGAAGCGGTGTTCGCCCGTCGCCCCGAAGCGATCCGCAAGCTGTACCTGCTCGAAGCCCGCATTCCGCAGCTGCAGCCCCTGCTGAAGTGGTGCGCGGCCAACCGCGTCGGCTATCGCGTCGTGGCCGAAGACGATCTGCGCAAGCTCGCGGCCAGCTCGCACCACGAAGGTGTTGTCGCCGACGTGCTGCGTGAAGCGCCGCAGTCGCTGGGCGCGTGGCTGCAGACGCTGCCGGCCGGTCCGGTGTGCGCGTTGTGGCTCGATGGCGTGGGCAATCCGCACAATCTCGGCGCGATCCTGCGTTCGGCCGCGCATTTCGGCGTCGGCGCGATCCTGCTGCCCAAGACCTCACCGCTGGCATTGTCCGGCGCCGCCGCGCGTGTCGCCGAAGGCGGCGCGGAATCGGTCCCGTTCGTGCGTCTCGGCCGCGACGACAATGCAATCGCCCAGCTGCGCAGCGTCGGCTTCTCGCTGGCGGCGACCGTCGTGCGCGGCGGCGAAAGCGTGTTCGCCCGCCCGCTGCCCGAGCGCGTCGTGTTCGTGATCGGTTCCGAAGGCGAGGGCATGGATCCCGAGCTCGCCAAGGCCTGCGATCTGCGCCTGGGCATTCCCGGCAGCGGCAAGGTCGAGAGTCTCAACGTCGCATCTGCGACGGCCGTGCTGCTGGCGCAGTGGACCCAGCACAGCCGCGCTTGAGTCCCTGACGGAAACACGTGCGCGGATATGCAAGTGCTTGAACATCGCATCGCGCACGCGCGATGCGATGAAGCGGCGTCAGTGCTCCGGCGTCGCTTCGGTCTTCGGCGCGCTGCCGAAGCCGCTTGCCGATTCCGCCGCCAGCCACGCGAACACCGCATAGGCGGCGGTGTTCTGCGCGACCGCGTCGGGATCGACCTTGTCGAGGGTGTCGTTGGCGTTGTGGTGCAGGTCGAAGTAGTCGGTACCGTCCTGGCCCAGCCAGCCCCAGGCGCCGCCCTTGGCGGCCAGCGGCGAGATATCCGGGCCGGGGCCGCCCTTGTCCTGCAGATAGTCGATGCCGAGCGGGCGCAGCACCTCGGCAATCGCATCGCTGGTCGCACGCTGTCCGGCGGGTGCGCTGGTGTTGAAGCCGTAGATGCGGCCGGCGCCGAAGTCACTTTCCGCGCCGACGATGTGCTGCGCGATGACGTCCGCGCCACCGTGTGCTTCGGCATAGGCACGCGCGCCGAGCAGGCCCTGCTCTTCGTTCGCGAACGCGACCACGCGCACCGTGCGGCGCGGGCGCTGCGGCAACTGCGCGATCAGGTGGCCGGCGGCCATGGTGATGCCGACGCCGGAGGCGTCATCGACCGCGCCAGTGCCCAGATCCCATGAATCCAGATGTCCCGCGATCAGCACGATCTCGTCCGGTGCTTCGCGACCGGTCAGTTCGCCGATGACGTTCTGCGAGGTGTAGTCGCCGTTCCAGCCGACATCCAGCGCCAGATGCACCTGCACCGGACCGCGGGTCAGCAGGCGTGCGAGCTGGTCGGCGTCGGGCAACGACAGCGCGGCCGACGGAATCGGGGTGACATCGGCATCGAATCGGGTGATGCCGGTATTGGCGACGCGGTGTGGACTGGTGCTGATCGAACGCATCAGATAACCCGCGGCGCCCTTGCGCGCGGCGATCGACGGGCCGCGGCCGCGCACCGGACCGGCAGCGCCGTAACCGCTGCCGTCGCGCGTGCGCGCCATCGCTACGTCGACGAAGGCGAGCTTGCCGCGCAGCGTGGCGGGGTCGGCGGCTTCCAGTGCGGCAACGCTGTCGAAGCGCACGAGTTCCGCGGTGACATCGCCGGCCGGGCTACCGCCAAGCGCGGTGATCACCAGCGGCTGCGCATGCGCGCCGACGACGGCCGCATGTTCGCTGCGGCGCTCCCATTTCGGGAACGTCACCGGCTCGGTCCAGACCTTGTCGTAGCCGAGTGCCGCGAAGCGCGCTTTCGCCCAGGCCACGGCGCGGGCGTCCGCTTCGCTGCCAGGCAGGCGCGGACCGACCTCGGTGGTCAATGATTCGATCAACGCATACGCGGTGCCGTCCTGCGCGGCGTGTTCGCGCAGTTGCGCGGCCTGTTCGAGCGCGGCCGCGGAGAGCGGCGTGGCATCGCGCGACTGCGCGAATGCGGGAGATGCGGCCAGCAGCGCGGTCGACAACAGGGCGATGGCCAAGGGCCTGATGGACGGAACGCGCATGTGGACGACTCCAGCGATGAAAGGGATCGGTAGAAAAGAGAACGGGCCGCGGCATTGTCGCGCGCGGCCCGTCGAGTGACGCAAGCGTGTCTGGAACGCTGCGTCAGGGTTGCGTACGCAGCGAGTCGCGGATCTCGCGCAGCAGTTGGACTTCTTCGCTCGGCTCGGCCGGCGTGGCCGCTTCAGGCGCCTCGGCCTGCTTGCGCTTCAGGCGGTTGATGAACTTGACCGCGAGGAAGATCGCGAACGCGACGATGGTGAACTGGATGATGGTGTTGATGAAGATGCCGTATCCGATCGTGACCGCGGGAATCTCTTCACCGGTGGCGGCATCGACCGTCGCCGCGCGCAGGGTGATGGCCAGTTCGGTGAAATCGACGTTGCCGATCAGCATTCCGATCGGCGGCATGATGATGTTGTCGACGAGCGCGGTGACGATCTTGCCGAACGACGCACCGATGACGACACCGACCGCGAGATCGATCACGTTGCCGCGAACCGCAAATTCCTTGAATTCGGACAGAATACCCATGGGTCGCTCCTGCACTGTTTTGAGGGGATCGCGAGCGACTATAGCGATGGCGGGGTGATGACGCACTTCAGTTCGAGCGTGTCGTCGAGTCGCGCCACGCACCGGTCGCCCGGCTGCAGCGCGGCCACGCCCGCGGGCGTGCCCATGAAGACGAGGTCGCCGGCGCGCAGCGCGAACAGCTTCGACAGTTCGTGCAGGATTTCGGGCACGTTCCAGATCAACTGGTCGAGGGTGGAGGACTGGCGGCGTTCGCCGTTGACCTCGAGGCTGAGCGCGCGCGATTCGAGCGCGCCGATCTCCGCCACCCGCACGAGTTCGCCGACCGGCGCGGAGGCGTCGAATCCCTTGGCGATATCCCATGGCAGGCCTTTGGCCTTGGCCGTGGCCTGCAGGTCGCGGCGGGTGAGGTCGAGGCCGACGGTGTAGCCGAACACCAGTGCCTGTGCATCCTCGACCGCGAGCACGCCTGCAGGCGCGTCCGCGCCGAGCGCGACCACCAGTTCGACCTCGTGATGCAGGTCCTGCGTGGCGCTGGGATAGGGCACCGTATCGCCGGTCACCACGGCATCCGCCGGCTTGGCGAAGAACACCGGGGTGCCGCGTGCGGCTTTCGATGCCGGTGCGTCGGCGCCCATTTCCCTGGCGTGGTCGGCGAAGTTGCGGCCGACGCAATAGACCCGGCGCACCGGGAAGCTGCCACCGCCACGTACCGCCAGGCGCACGGGTTCAACAGCGGGCACGACATCGCGCGCGGATTCGGTCATCGCGGGTCCTCGGCGCGGCGCGCCATCAGGCAGGGGACAGGCGCGGCGCGGTGGCCGGGCGGTGTGGATCAGCGCAGTGCGGCGTGGTCGCGCTCGCGCACGACGCGGTATTCGGCATCGACGATGCGTGTGTCGCGACGCGGCGCCGGGCTGCGCACGAGCAGGCGCCGGGCGATGCCGAACAGGATCATCGCTGCGCCGATGAAGACACCGGCGACGAGCAGTACCGCGAGCATCGCCACGCCGACCAGGCCGAGCGCGATGCGCAGCAGCGGATGACGCGGTTTGCGCGGCGCGAACATCGCGCGCACGCCGGAGGCGTCGAATCGGGCATGGAGATCGCGGAAGAAAGGCTTGGACATGGGACTCTTTGGACGTCGTGACACAATTGCGGCCTGTCTGGCCGGTCTCCAGTATCGGCGGGGCCACGACCGGAGTTGTAATGCAATCGTTAAATCCGCGTGATACCGCCAAGCCGCTGCTCGCGCTCGATGCCATCGCCGACGGTGGATTCGCTGAAGTGGAGGCGATGCTGGACGGGGATGCCGAGTCGCTGGTGCTGTTCCGCGACGGCAACCGCGTACAGGCGTGGTTGAACATCTGCCCGCATGCGGGCCGCCGTCTCGACTGGGCACCGGGGCAGTTCCTGCGTGCGAAGACCGGTGAGCTGGTGTGCGCGGCACATGGTGCGAGCTTCTCGCTGGTCGATGGTGTCTGCGTGGCCGGCCCGTGTCGTGGCGAGTCGCTGCGCGCGGTCGCGGTGCGCGTGCAGAACGGGCAGGTCGTGCTGGCTTGAGCGCGGCGCGTTGCGCGTCGAACCGCGCACTCGAACCGGAGCGTGATCGATTCGATCAGAACAGCAGGTTGACCATCAGCACGACGATCGCCGTGTAGATCAGCGAGATCGGCAGGCCGATCTGCCACAGATCGCGCGCCTTGTAGCCTGCCGGGCCGATGATCATCGACATCACCGGATTGGACTGGGTGACGAAGTTGTTCGAGGCCGACAGCGCGACGATCAACGCGAACGCGGTGGGATTGCCACCGACCGCGAGCGCGAGATTGATCGCCAGCGGCACCACGACGATGGTCGCGCCGACGTGGCTGATGACCATCGAGAACGCCGCGGTCAGCAGTGCGACCGCGATCTCCAGCACCCAGATCGGTAAACCGCTCGGCAACCGTTCGATCGTATGTCCAGCCACCCACGCCGCCGCGCCGCTGGAGTCCATCGCCCAGCCCAGCGGAATCAGGCAGGCCATCAGGAACACGGTCTTCCAGTTGATCGCGCTGTAGGCCTCGTCCATCTTCAGCACGCCGAACACCAGCATGCCGGCGACGCCGGCCATCAGTGCGACCGAGGTCGGCACGCGCGAGGACAGGGCGATCAGCATGGTGACGGCGAAGATCGCCATCGCGATCTTGAACTTGTGCGGCCGCTGCTCGCCCTTCGGATAATCGGTGACGATGATGAAGTCGAGCGACTTCGCGGTCTTCGCCAGGTCCTGCCAGATGCTGTGCAGCACCAGCATGTCGCCGGCGCGCAGCGCGATGTTGCGCAGGTCCTCGCGGATCACCTGCTTGTCGCGGTTGATCGCCAGCAGGCGGACGCCGTACTTCTTGCGCAAGCTCAGCTCGGACGCGGTCTTGCCGATGAACTTGGAGGTCGGCGGCACCACGGCTTCCGCAATACCGGCGCGGCTGGGATTGAACAGGTCGCCGAAATGCCGCAGGCGCGTACTCATGCGCAGGAACTGGTTCTGTGCGAAGTCGGTCACCTGTTGGCGCCGCCCCATCGCGCCGATCACGCTGCCCACCCAGATGCGTGCATCGGCAGGCGGTGCGAGACGGGATTCGTTCTCGGATTTGAGCGCGAGCAGCACCGGGGCGTCGTGGATGGCCTCCGCTTCACCGAAAGTCATGCCGACCAGCGGGCTTTCGGTGGTCACGATGAGTTCGTAGACATCGCCGTCGATGCCGTACGCGCTCGAGAAATAGCTCTGCGTGCGGGCCGGGGTGACGTTGCTGTCACCGTCTTCGAGTGCGCGCAACTGCCGGTTGCCGCGGAAATGGAAGTAGGCCAGACCCGAAGCCAGCAGCACCAGGCCGATCGGCAGCGGCGCGAACATGTTCAGCGATTCCAGCGTCGCCGAGCCTGAGGGCAGGTTGGCGTTGGCCGCGGTCAGCAGATCGTTGAGCAGGATCAGCGGCGAGGAGCCGACCATCGTCAGCGTGCCGCCCATGATGATCGCCACGCAGATCGGCAGCAGCATCTGCGCCAGCCGCAGCCCCGAGCGCGATGCCAGTCGCGCGGCGACCGGCATGTACAGCGCCATCACCGACGGGTTCTGCATCACCGAGGAATTGAGGCCGGCGATGCCGGCGGTCAGCATCAGCAGCCGGTCCTCCTGGCCCTTGGCACGCCGCAGCAGCCAGCCCGCAAGACGGTTCAGTGCGCCGGTGCGGTCCAGGCCCATGCCGAGGATCATCGTGGCGATGACGCTGATCGTCGCGTTCGACGAGAAGCCGTTGAACACGTCCTCCGGCGCGACCAGGCCGGTCAGCCCCAGCATCACCAGTACCACCAGCGCCACGAGGTCCGCGCGCACGCGCTGGAACACGAACAGCACCATCGTCAGGCCCACGAGGGCCAGGACGATCTTCATGTCGGTGGTGAGGGCGAGCGCGGTGTCCATCAGGATCGCAGACCCTCCATGGATGCGATGACGGGTGGAGCAGGGCGGGTGCAGACCATCGGCCACAGCCTGCGCGGCGCCGCGTGCAGCGGATGTCGAACCCGGCGTCCTGGGGTCCGTGTCACGGCACTAGCGTCCGGCAGCGTCTTCGGCGACGCGGTCGTAGAGCAGATCCCAGACACCGTGCCCGAGCTTCTGCCCGCGGGTTTCGAAATGGGTCTGCGGCCGCCACGGCGGTCGTGGCACGTGGCCGCGCGGACCGGAGCGGTTGCGCAGGCCGGGCGTCGCGTCGAGCACGTCCCACATCTGTTCGGCGTAATCGGCCCAGTCGGTGGCCAGATGCAGGCGCCCGTCGGGGCTCAGCTTGCGCACCAGCAACGCGGCGAACTCCGGTTTCACCAGCCGGCGCTTGTTGTGGCGCTTCTTGTGCCAGGGATCGGGAAAGTAGATGCGGATCTCGTCGAGCGCGCCGTCGGCGATCTCGTGTTCCAGCACTTCCACTGCGTCGTGGTGATAGACGCGGACGTTGCCGTTGCCGTCTTCGGCGAGTGCATTGAGCACGCGGCCCACGCCCGGCGCATGCACTTCGATGCCGATGTGGTCGCGCGCGGGGTCCAGCTGCACCGAGTGGCGCAGCGCCGCCCCGTTGCCGAAACCGATCTCGACGATGCGCGGCGCGCTGCGGCCGAACGCGGCGTCGAAATCGCGCGGCGTGCCCTGGTAGTCCAGGCCGAACTTCGGCCAGGCGTCATCGAACGCGCGCTGCTGGGCCGGCGTGAACCGGCCCTGGCGCAGCACGAAGCTGCGGATCTCGCGGCGGCCCTCGGTCGCCGTGAACGGCTTCGGCGGGGCCTTGGCGCCTTCGCTGGAAAACGGGTCGGTCATCGCGCGACGATCAGCCGATCACGCCATCGACCGGCGAAGACGCGCTGGCGAAGCGCTTGCGCGGAATACGGCCGGCCAGGAAGGCCTCGCGTCCGGCCTCGACCGCCTTGCGCATCGCGCTGGCCATCAGCACCGGATGGCGGGCGCCGGCGATCGCGGTGTTCATCAGCACGCCGTCGCAGCCCAGCTCCATCGCGATCGCCGCATCGGACGCGGTACCGACGCCGGCGTCGACGATGATCGGCACCTTCGCGTTCTCGATGATCTCGATCAGGTTGTACTTGTTCTGGATGCCCAGGCCCGAGCCGATCGGCGCGGCCAGCGGCATCACCGCGGCGCAGCCGATCTCTTCCAGCCGCTTGGCCAGGATCGGGTCGTCGGAGGTGTAGACCATGACGTCGAAGCCGTCCTTGACCAGCTGCTCGGCCGCTTTCAGCGTCTGCACGACATCGGGGAACAGCGTGCGCTGGTCGCCCAGCACTTCGAGCTTGGTCAGGGTGTGGCCGTCGAGCAGTTCACGCGCCAGGCGGCAGGTGCGCACCGCGTCTTCGGCGGTGTAGCAGCCGGCGGTGTTGGGCAGGATCGTGTAGCGGTCCGGCGGCAGCACGTCGAGCAGGTTCGGCTCGCCCGGGTTCTGGCCGATGTTGGTGCGGCGGATCGCGACGGTGACGATCTGCGCGCCCGCGGCCTCGGTGGCCAGGCGGGTCTCGTCGAGATCCTTGAACTTGCCGGTGCCGGTCAGCAGGCGGGAGGCGTAGGTCTTGCCGGCGATGATGAGGCCGGCATCAGCAGGGGATGCAGTGGTCATCGGGGGATTATCGCCGATGCGGCAGGCGGATGCGGAACGGATTCCGGAGTCACGCCGGATTGCAGGCTGCCCTGCACCGGCCTTACCCACCGCCCAGTGCGTGCACGATCTCGACCTGGTCGCCCTCGTGGATCGCGTGTTCCGCATGACGCCCGCGCGGCACGATCTCGCCGTTGACCTCGACCGCGACGCGGCGGCCGGCCAGACCCTGTTGCGTGAGCAGTGCGGCGATGGTGCTGCCGGTGTCGATGGCGAGGTCCTCGCCGTTGAGTCGGATGTTCATGGCGGAATTGTCGCCGCTCCGCGCGCGTCACGCACGTGTGCCGCACTGCGGCGTGCCGGTGCCGGAAACGACATGGGATGATCCCGCGGTTCGGCGCCATGCGCTGCCGGATGGACCGGCGGGAACGCGCTGGCCAATGTCAATTTCCAGGAGAACCCGCAGATGTCGTCCAGGCCCATCCGTGCCGCCCTTGCCGTCGCGCTTGCCGCGGCCGCCACCCTTCCCGCATTCGCTGCCGAGCCGTTCTCGCGCACGGTGTTCTTCGGCGACAGCCTCACCGACTCGGGCTATTTCCGCCCGGTCATCGTGCAGACGATCGGTCCGGGCGGCGCGATCCTGGGACGTTTCACGACCAATCCGGGGCTGACCTGGGCCGAGCACGTCGCCGACCGCTACGGCACCGATGCCGTGGCCAACGGCAATGGCCAGGGCGGCGACAACTACGCGGTCGGCGGCGCACGCGTCGCGATCGACAGCGCGAGCGCGCTCGGCGCGATCCCTTCGCTCGCGACCCAGGTCGGCACCTACCTCGCCGCCAACGGCGGCCGCGCCGATGCCGACGCGCTGTACACCGTCTGGGGTGGCGCGAACGACCTGTTCGCGGTGGCCGCGAACCCGGGCCAGGCGCAGCAGATCATCGGTGCGGCGGTGACCGCGCAGGTCGGCATCGTCGGCGCCCTGCAGTCCGCAGGTGCCCGTTACGTGCTGGTGCCGTCGATCCCCGACATCGGCCTGACGCCGTCCTCGCGCGCCGGCGGCGCCGCCGGGATGGGGCAGGGCACCGCGCTGGCCAATGCTTACAACACCGCGCTCTACGGCGGGCTCGCGAGCCAGGGGCTGCGGGTGATCCCGGTCGACACCTTCCACTTCCTGCAGGAAGTGGACGCCAATCCGTCGCTGTACGGCTTCACCAACGTGACCTCGGCCGCCTGCGCCATGCAGCCCGCGCCGGCCGGCGATTCATCGCTGTTCTGCAATCCGAATTCCCTCGTCACCCCCTCGGCCGCCGACACCTACCTGTTCGCCGACGGCGTGCACCCGGCCAGCCGCGCCCACGAGATGATCGCCGACCTCGCGATCGCGATGATCGACGGCCCGCAGCAGATCGCGGTGCTGCCGCAGTCCGCGACCGTCACCGGCCGCGCCCGCGCCGATCGCATCAACAACCGTCTGAGCCTGGCACCGGCACGCGGCGAGGGTCGCAGCTGGTGGGCCGACGTGCGCGCCGACATGCAGCGCTACGACCACGGCGATGCCTACGACGGCGTCGGCCCCGCGCTGACGGCCGGTCTGGACTGGACCTCGGGCAACACGACTTTCGGCGGCTTCGTCGGCTACGGCAGGCAGGGCAACGACTGGGGCCTGCGTCGCGGCAACTGGGACCAGACCGAAGCCACGGTCGGCGGTTTCGTCGGCTGGCGCGCCGACAGTGGCGCCTGGCTCAACGCGCAGCTGAGCTACACCTGGCTCGACTTCGACACCGACCGCACCGTGCAGATCGGGCCGGTGACCCGCGTGCACTCCGGCCAGGCCGACGGCAGCAACGTGACCGCCGCGATCGGCGCCGGCTGGAACTTCGGGACGGGCGCGTTGCAGCACGGCCCGGTGCTGTCGCTGGTCGCGCAGCGCATCGAAGTCGACGGCTTCGCCGAAAGCGATCCGACGGTCTCGAGTTCGCTGGCGTATCCGTCGCAGGACATCGACTCGCTGATCGGCAGCGCCGGCTGGCAGTTCGCCTACGCGGCCAGCGAGGCGTTCCGTCCGTACGCGCGCCTCACCATCGACCGCGAGTTCGAAGACGCGCCGACGGAAGCCTTCGCCCAGTCGCAGTCGCTGTCGTCGACGCTGCCCTACGCGGTGCCGGCGCGCGGCTACGACAACAGCTACGCCACCGCGACGCTGGGCACGCAGACCAAGCTGTTCGGCCTGGACGCCAACATCGGCACCAGCCTGACGGTCGGCCAGAAGGGCGGTAGCCACACGACCGCGTTCGCGACGATCGGCGCCGGCTTCTGAAGCCTGCGCAAAGAAGGCAGCGGCGCCCGACCGGCGTCGTTGCCAAGGCGCGCAGGGCCGGCATAGACTGCCCACCTCGCGCGGGTGTAGTTCAATGGTAGAACTGCAGCTTCCCAAGCTGCTAGCGTGGGTTCGATTCCCATCACCCGCTCCAACCGCTTTTTCGTGGCATCCGTGCGGCGACACCATCGAACTGGTGTCGCCGTTTTCGTTGGTGGTCCGTCTCTGTCCGCTGTGTGCCCGTCCGGTGATTCGATGAAGCTCGCGATCCTTTCCCGCAACACCAAGCTGTATTCGACCCGTCGTCTGGTCGAGGCCGCGCGCGTGCGCGGGCATACCGTGCGCGTGCTCGATCCGCTGCGCTGCTACATGCGCATCAGCAGCGAAGGGTTCTCGATGCGCTACAAGGGCAAGCCGGTCGTCGGCTACGACGCCGTGATCCCGCGCTTCGCGGCGTCGGTCACGCGCTACGGCAATGCGGTGCTGCGCCAGTTCGAATTGATGGGCACCTTCGCGCCGAATCCGTCGGCCGCGTTCGCGCGTGCACGCGACAAGCTGCTGTGCCAGCAGTTGCTGGCCGCCGATGGTCTCGGGTTGCCGGTCACGGTGTTCGGTGACAATCCCGACGACACCGATGATCTGCTGGCGATGCTCGGCCCGCCGCCGCACGTCATCAAGCTCAACGAAGGCATGCAGGGCGCGGGCGTGATGTTGACCGAGAAACCATCGGCGTCGCGGGGCGTGGTGGAAGCGCTGCGTGGCCTGTACGCGAGCTTCGTCATGCAGGAGTTCATCGCCGAGGCGCAGGGCGCGGATCTGCGCTGTTTCGTCGTCGGTGACCGGGTCATCGGCGCGATGCAGCGCCAGGCGCCGCCGGGCGATTTCCGCTCCAATCTGCATCGCGGCGGGACGGCCAGCCCGGTCGAGACGACGCCGGAGGAACGCGCGGCCGCAGTGCGCGCGGCGCAGGTCATCGGCCTGGGCATCGCGGGCGTCGATCTGCTCCGCTCCGCGCGCGGTCCGCTGGTACTGGAGGTCAACGCGTCACCGGGCCTGGAAGGGATCGAGGAAGCGACCAGCGACGACATCGCCGGGGGCATCGTCGACTATCTTGCGGCCCATGTCGGAACCAGAACGCCCCCCCGTCGCACACGTCGTGCGACCTCGAACGGAACTTGAACGTTTTTTTTCCGGATTTCGACGGAGGCGGACCTAAAGTGTATGTCCGGAATGCGCTTGCGCTCTCTCTGTCCCGGGCAACCGGGGCCGCAGCGGATGACGGCAATCGGGGCAACACTCCTTCGACCCGGGCGGTTTCCGCCCGGGTCTTTTTGTGCGAGATGATCTGTGAACACATTGCGTCCTCTGTGCCATCATCGCCTAACAGGCTGGGATTGCCAGAAGTGGATCTTTTTTACCAAGGAGATGACGCATGAAACGACTGTTTTCGTGGGTGGGCGTGGGTGGTCTGTTGCTTGCGCAGATATCGACTGGCGTTTGGGCGAACGACCGGGCCCTTGAAGTGGAATCCGGTGCATTCGGACAGCAGAAACACGCGGTATTGACGGAGCTTTCCACGGGCGAGCAGTACGCTGCGATCTCCGATCAGGACAGACAGATCGTGACCAGCCTTCTGCACCGTATGCAGGAGCTTGTCGGCGTGTCTGGAGAGGTGGATTCGCTTTCGGCATCCGAACGCATCCAGTTGTTCAATGATCAGGAGCAGGTCAACGCGATTCTGACGCGGGCTCGTGACGACAGTCGACTCGTCTGCCGCCGCGAGACCGTTGTGGGAAGCCGACTCAGTCAAACGGTTTGCCTGACAGTCGCAGAGCGACGTCTCGCAACAGAGCGGTCGCAGGATTTGATGCGACGAAATACTTCAACGCAACCTTTGAAATCAAGGTAAGACAACGCATGCACATCCTCGTCATCGAAGACAACCAGGACATCGCGGCCAATCTCGGGGATTACCTCGAAGACCGCGGCCACACCGTCGACTTCGCCGCCGACGGCGTCACCGGCTTGCACCTGGCGGTGGTCCACGACTTCGACGCGATCGTGCTCGATCTCAACCTGCCGGGCATGGACGGCCTCGAGGTCTGCCGCAAGCTGCGCAACGATGCGCGCAAGCAGACGCCGGTGCTGATGCTGACCGCGCGCGACAGCCTGGACAACAAGCTGGCCGGATTCGATTCGGGCGCCGACGACTATCTGGTCAAGCCGTTCGCGCTGCAGGAAGTGGAAGTCCGCCTCAATGCGCTGTCGCGTCGCGGCAAGGGCACGCATACGCGCGTGCTCGATGTCGGTGACGTGGAGTACAACCTCGACACGCTGGAAGTGCGCCGCGGCGGCAAGCTGCTGCAGCTCAACCCGACCGCGCTGAAGATCCTGCAGTCGCTGATGGAAGCTTCGCCCGCGGTGGTCACGCGGCAGGAACTGGAAACCCGCGTGTGGGGCGAGGAACTGCCGGATTCGGATTCCCTGCGCGTGCACATCCATGGCCTGCGTGCGGTGATCGACAAGCCGTTCGACACGCCGTACATCCAGACCCGTCACGGCATCGGCTACCGCATTGCGGTTCCCGATGCGGCCACCTGAGCCCAGCCAGGGCCGCCCGGCCCGCACGCGTGGGCGTCGCCGTTACCGGCGGCGTCTGCGCAGTCGCATCATCCTGTCGTTCGTGCTGCTCGGTCTCGGGCTCACGACGCTGTTCGCGTTTCTGACCCAGGAAGCGCGCGACCGCGTCGAGAACACGCTGGTCGAAGACCTGATGAACCGCAATATCGACGAGTACGCGCGGCGTTACTACGTCGACCCGGCGGTCAACCCTGCGGTGCCGCTGGAGCAGATCCGTGCGCGCGTGATCAAGCGCGACCGTTTCCAGGAGCTGCGCCGCGACCAGCCCGACTGGTACGAACTCGGCGACGGCATCCACAATCTCAGTGGCGTCGACGAGGACGGCACGCCCTTCATGTACAAGCTCGCGGTGCGCAAGACGCCCGACGAGTGGTTCTTCCTCGCCTACGACATGACCGAGACCATGCGCGGCGCGACCCAGTTCCAGCGCGCGATCTTCGGCTCCGTGCTGCTGGTGTCGCTGCTCTCGCTGCTGATCGGCTGGTGGTCGGCGGCGCGGGTGATGAGTCCGGTGTCGGCGCTGGCGAACCGGCTGCGCAGTTCCGGCGACACTTCGACGCCGGAAGCGCTGGCGCCGCATTTCCCCGATGACGAAGTGGGCCAGCTGGCGAGCGCGCTCGACGACTACGCGTTCCGCCTCACCGAAGTGGTGCAACGCGACCGCGAGTTCAACGCCGACGTCAGCCACGAACTGCGCACGCCGCTGGCGGTGATCAAGGGCGCGGTGGAACTGCTGCTGTCACGCCCGGAACTCGACGACAAGACCCGCACGCGCCTGCAGCGCATCCAACGCGCCGAGCAGCAGTGCACCGATCTGATCAGCGCGCTGCTGCTGCTGTCGCGCAACGAGCGCGGACACGGCGCGACCGACGTCGGCCGCGTGGTGGAACAGCTGTTCGACGCGCATCGCGGGCAACTGGCCGGCAAGCCGCTGACGCTGCGGCTGGAGGCGGGCGCGCAGCCGCTGGTCGTCGATGCGCCCGAGGCGGCGGTGACCGTTGCGCTCGGCAACCTCGTCGGCAATGCGATCAAGTACACGCTGGAAGGCGAGGTGGTCGTGCGGCTGGGCGATCACACCGTCGAGGTCGCCGACTCCGGCCCCGGTCTCAGTGCCGAGGACGCGGCGCGTCTGTTCGAGCGCGGCTACCGCGGCACTCACGCCGAACATTCGCAGGGCGGCGGCATCGGCCTGTCGATCGTGCGCCGCTTGTGCGCGCTGTACGGCTGGCAGGTGCGGGTGGTGCCGGGCGCAGTACGTGGCGTCGTGGCGACGCTGTCGTTCCGGCTGGACCGGCCGTCGATACCGGCGGACTGAAGCCGGCATCGCGAACGGGGCAGCGAAGGTCGTCTACAGGCTGACCCACCAGCAGCCCAGATGCCGGCGCAGGGCGAACACGGTCTGCACCGATCCGCCGCCGCTCGCTCCGGTCTGGTCGATGCGCAGCGATGTCGGCGGGCGCTGGGGTGTCGCGGTCGGGATGTCGCGCGCGCTGACCCAGCCTGAGAATCCGCTGCGCTGCTGCGCCACGACGGTCTGTGCCGGGCGCTGCGCGGTGATGTTGACCAGCGGGCGCTGGGCGATCGCATCGAGCCGGTCGAGGATCTGGTAGCCGCCGCTGTGGCTCAGGCCCTGCCAGTGGTAGAGACCCGCGAGCCGATTGGTGTCGCGCTGGTGGATCGCGAATCCCAGTTCCTGGATCAGCCCGCCCAACTGACGCTGGCAACCGGTCCGCGGCCACTGGGGCTGGCTGCCGTCGCGACGTGCCGTGCTCGTGGTCGCGCCGATGGCCGTACACGCGCGATCGGTGTAGATCGTTCCGCCGTCGGGCGCAGTACAGCGCCGCACCTGCGCGGATGCGCCGGATGGCACGCACAGCGCTGCGATCGCCGAGGCGGTCAGCAGCAGGGCGGAATAGGGGCGGCGGGACATCGGCGCAGCCTACCGGCTGGCCGATGATGACGACAGTGGCGCCTGGGCCGGCGCTTCAGGACAGGCGCGCGAGCACGGCCTGCGTCGGCCTGGACAGATTGAGCGTGTAGAAATGCAGCGCCGGTGCGCCGCCGGCGATCAGGCGTTCGCACAGCCGGGTGACCACGTCGGCGGCCAGTTCGCGGATCGCATCGGCATCGTCACCGTAGGCGGTCATCTGGCGCTGCATCCAGCGCGGAATCTCGGCGCCGCAGGCTTCCGAAAAACGCCGCAGCTGGCTGAAGTTCGAGATCGGCATGATGCCGGGAATGATCGGGATCTCGACGCCCGCGCGGCGCACGCTGTCGACGAAATGGAAGTAGGCGTCGGCGTTGTAGAAGTACTGGGTGATCGCCGCGTCCGCGCCGGCGTCCACCTTGGCCTTGAAATGGCGCAGATCCGCGTGCGCGTCATCGGCCTGCGGGTGGATTTCCGGGTAGCAGCCGACCTCGATGCGGAAGCGGTCGCCGAACTCGCTGCGGATGAAGGCGACGAGATCGGCGGCATGGCGCAGATCGCCCGGCTGGCCCATGCCGGATGGCAGATCGCCGCGCAGGGCGACGATGCGGTTGCAGCCGATCGCGCGGTAGAGCTTCAGCAGCTCGCGGATCTCCTCGCGGCTGCCACCCACGCAGGACAGATGCGGCGCCGCGTCCAGGCCGTGCTGCTGCTTGAGCCGGCGCACCGTCTCGGGCGTGTGGCTCAACGTCGAGCCGCCGGCGCCGAAGGTGCACGACACGTACTCGGGCGCATGCACGGCGAGCTTCTTCGCGGCCCGGTCCAGCTGGCTGCGCTGGTCGTCGGTCTTGGGCGGGTAGAACTCGAAGCTGAGCGGGAGCATGCGCGGCCTGCGACGACGGAGTGGAGCTGATTATATCGCTTGATCGCGATGAATGAGAAGACAGAAGATGTCGGCGTTCGTGTGGAACACGCCTTCCCGTCGTCTCCACGTGCACCGGACCTATAATCGTCCGGTCGCCCGGCCTGTGTCGGGTCGTGCCCCTCGACGGTCCCGGCCGCCGACCGGCGTCCCCCCAAGGATCCCGTCATGAAGAAGTTGCTCAAGGCCCTCGTCGGCCTTTTCGTGCTGGTGGCGATCGCCGCCGGCCTGTTCCTCTACTGGCCGTTGTTCGAACGTTCGCCGCCCGAGCCGGAAAACGCTGAACCTGTCGACGTGGTGCTGATCGGCGCCGGCGTCATGAGCGTCACGCTGGCCACGTATCTGCAGGAACTCGAGCCCGACTGGCGCATCGAGATGTACGAACGCCTCGACGGCGTGGCGCTGGAGAGTTCGGACGGCTGGAACAACGCCGGCACCGGGCACTCGGGTTTCGCCGAACTCAACTACACGCCCGAGCGCGAGGACGGCAGCATCGAGACCGCGCGCGCGGTCGACATCGCCGAACAGTTCGAGATCTCGCGCCAGTTCTGGTCGCACCAGGTCGAAGCCGGCCGTCTCGGTACGCCGGGCGATTTCATCAACGCCACTCCGCACATGAGCTTCGTCTGGGGTGACGCGAACATCGATTACCTGCGCCGTCGCTACGCTGCGCTGTCGAAGGAGCCGCTGTTCAACGGCATGGCGTATTCGGAAGACCCGGCGCAGATCGCCGCGTGGGCGCCGTTGATGATGCAGGGGCGCGACCCGGCGCAGAAGATCGCCGCGACGTGGATGCCGCTCGGCACCGACGTCAACTTCGGCGTGATCACCCGCCAGCTGACCCAGGCGCTCGAGCGCAGCCCGAATTTCGGCCTGCATCTGCGTCATGAAGTGCGCAAGCTGCAGCGCGAGGACGACGGCACCTGGACCGTGGCCGTGCACGATCTCGCCAGCGATACGACCCGCTCCATCCGCGCGAAGTTCGTGTTCGTCGGTGCCGGCGGCGCCGCACTGACGATGCTGCAGCACTCGGGCATTCCGGAGGCCGCGAACTACGGCGGCTTCCCGGTTGGCGGCCAGTTCCTCGCCGCCGACAACCCGGCCGTCACCGCGCGCCATGAAGTGAAGGCCTATGGCAAGGCGGAAGAGGGCTCGCCGCCGATGTCGGTGCCGCATCTCGATGCACGCATGCTCGACGGCAAGCCGGTGCTGCTGTTCGGCCCGTTCGCGCTGCAGAGCACGCGTTTTCTCAAGCACGGCTCGTGGTTCGACCTGTTCTCCTCGGTCAACAACCACAACGTTGCCGGCATGATGCGCGTCGGCGCGGAGAACCGGGATCTGGTCGGTTATCTCATCAGCCAGGCGCGCCTGTCGGACGCCGACCGCATGGCCGAACTGCAGAAATACTACCCGGGCGCGCAGCCCGCCGACTGGCGCCTGGTGACCGCAGGCCAGCGCGTGCAGGTGATCAAGCGTGATCCGGAGAAGGGCGCGATCCTGCAGTTCGGGACCGAGATCGTCACCGACGCCGACGGCAGCATCGCCGCGCTGCTGGGCGCATCGCCGGGCGCGTCGACCTCGCCGAAGATCATGCTCGACGTGATGCGCAAGGCGTATCCGGCGCAGATGGACGGCCCGTGGCGCGAACGCATCGCGCAGATCGTCCCGTCGTTCGGCCAGACGCTCAACACCGACGTCGCGCTGACCAACCGCATCCGCGGCATGACGAGCCGCGTGCTGCAGCTGCCGTATCACGAAGTGCCGGGCGCGGCGATCGGCGACGGCCAGCCGCCGGCCGCGAACGACGAACTGCACGGCCCCGAAGAAGGCCCGGACGAGGCCGATCTCGACCGGCGCATGCAGGCGCTGTGATCGAAACGAAGAGGCGGGCCGCGAGGCCCGCCTTTTTTCCTGCGCGATACAGGCGCGTTACCCTGTCGCGCCATTGCACGCGATTGCCCGATGTCCATTGTCCTCACGCCGTTCGCCCGCCCGCGTCTGTTTCCGCGTACGCCGCGCGGCAACACCATCCAGGACATCACACCCGCGCAGTTCGAGGCGCATCTCAACAGCGAAACGCCGCACGCGGTGCTCGATGGCTACGCGCCGTTCTGCAAGCTGCACGTGCATCGCAACTGGACATCGACGCGCTGCCTGACGGTGCCGATCACCGACGCCAACCGGCACCTGCTGCGTTCCGGCTACGAAGCACGCAACAGCGCGGAACTCCCGGTGCTGGTGCGCTGGTTCGAGGGCGTGGAATCGCCGCGTGCCGAGTACCTCGTGGTGATCCTCTACAGCGCCGAACAACTGGCGAAGGAAGGCTCGCCGATCGATGGGGACTGGGGCATCGTCGGTTGTATCTACACCGCCGAACCGGAAGAGATTCCGATGGCGCCGATCACGATGCTGCGCAACGCGCTCGGCGTGGATGAGGGCGGTTCCGGCGTCCCGCTCGATCGCGAGGCCTACCGGCGCAGCGTGGAATTCTGGGAGCGGAACGCGAACTGGCGGCCGTAAGGCGGCGACGTCAGCCTGGAATCGTGGCGCCTGCGAGTTTCGCCGCGTACAGTGCGGCGCCGTAGTGCGGGGCGTGCCGTGGCGTCTGCAACTCGAAAGCGGGCGAGATCGCCTGCAGCGCGTCGGCGAATGGTCTGCACAGCAGATCGCCTTCGCCTGCACTGAAGGCGCCGCCCGAGTACGACACCGGCGTCGCTTCGTCGCGCTCGAACTGCAGCGTCTCGCGCAATGCGCCGGCAATCGCCGCGAGTTCCGCACCGGCGTGGATGAAAATGCGTTGCGCGATCGCATCGCCCTGGGCGGCGGCCTGCGCGACCACCGGTGACAGCTGCGCCAGTTCACCGCGTGCGAAGGCCTGCCCACCATAGATGCGCGCGCAGGCGTCGAGATCCTCGGTGATCCGCAACGCTTCGCGGAACAGTGCATGCAGCGGACCGCGCGGCAGGCGACCGTCGCTCATCCGCGAGAATGCATTGAGTCCCTGCACCGCGATCCAGTACGCCGAGCCTTCATCGGAAAACACTTCGCCCCAGCCGCCAGCGCGTGCGTCGCGGCCGCGGCGCTGGCCGTAGCCGATCGAGCCGGTGCCGGCGACGATGTTGATGCCGTCGGCGCAGGCCAGCGACCCCGCCCAGCCACAGACCATGTCGTTGCCGCAGGCGTAGCGATGGTGGCCGAGCAGTGCACCGGGTATCGCGTCGAGCAGCGACGTGGCCGTGCTGTCTTCGCCATGCGCGGGCAGGCCGAAGAACGCATGGGCAATCGATGCGGCGTCGATGCCCGCCTGCCGCAGTACGTCGGCCAGGCCATCGGCGAGGATCGCGCGCACACCATCGAGTCCGACCTGCGGATGGTAGGTCGTGCCGCGCTGCGCCTGCGCCACGACCGCACCGTCGACATCGATCAGGACGAAGCGGGTCTTGGTGCCACCGCCGTCGACGCCGAGGTAGCGGGCCGCCACGCTCAACCCGCCATCGGGTGCAGGCGCACGCCCTGGACCACGCGATTCACCGTGCCCTGCGCGTTCGGGCTGTCGGGGCGGATGTCCATCGCGCGTGAGGCGTGGAATGCGAACAGTTGCGCGATGGCGATGTAGGGCCACAGCAGATCGGCGTCGCCGGCCTGCGCGAGCCCGGACACGGTGAGCGCATCCGGCGTGCCGCCATGCGGCGCGCCCGCGGTGATTTCGATCACGCGCCCGGCCGCGCCATCGCCGCGCAACTCATCGAGCAGATCGAGATCGTAGCGGCGGGTCAGCGGGTCGTTGGAGACGAACACGCAGACCAGCGTGCGGGCGGTGACGAAGGTCTTGGGCCCGTGGCGGAAGCCCATCGGCGATTCGAAACACGTCACTACGCCGCCATTGGTGAGTTCGCCGAGCTTGAGCGCGGCTTCGCGCGCCAGGCCCTTGAGCAGACCGCTGCCGAGCCAGGCGACGCGATCGAAACCGTCCTGCGCCAGTGCGCGCGCCTGCGCATTGGCCTCGTCGATCACGCGCGCAGTGGCGCGGGCGATGGCGCCGATGCGGAAGCCCAGGGTGTCGGGCCCGCTCAGCGCCGCCAGCGTGGCGTACATCATGCAGCTGAAGCTGGAGGTCATCGCGAAACTGACGTCGTGGGTTTCCTCGGGCAGCAGCAGCGTCATCGCCTGGCGCACGCCGACCTTGCCCAGCGCGCCTTCGGCGTTGCAGGTCACCAGCAGATGCCGCACGTCGGCGACCAGTGCCTCGGCGAGCTCGACCGCGGCGACGCTCTCGGGGCTGTTGCCCGAACGTCCGAACGAGACCAGCAGCAGCGGCTGCGCCGGATCGAGATACAGATTCGGCGCGCTGACGATGTCGGTCGTGGCGACCGCATCCACCCGCGCGGCGAGCTGCCGGTCGAGCAGGGGCGCCAGGCACTCGCCGATGTAGGACGACGTGCCCGCACCGGTGAGAATCACGCGCGCGGCCGGGTTGCCGGTCACCGGCTCGACGAATGCGGCAATCTGCGCCGCCAGTCCGGCGATCAGTGCGTGCGTGCGTTCGAGCATGCGCGGCTGCTGGGCGATCTCGCGCGCGGTCCACAGCGCGCCACCGGCGGCGAGTTCCGCTTCCGGAATGCCGAGGAACTCAGTGCTGTGCATGGGGGCGGCTTGCATGGTGGTAGTCATCGAGTGTGGTCGCGATATGGGCCATCACGAGGGTGGCGGGGTCGAGCGGCGCATGGTCGGCGCGCAGTGCGCGCAGCGCCTGCGGCAGGTACTGGCCGACCAGTGGCATCGGTGGGGGCGTGTCGCGCAGGTTGGCGAACAGGCGCGCGCAGGCCTGCTCGATGGCCGGGTCCGGCCAGTAGTAACGGATGCGATCGCTGAGGCTGTACTGCAGATCGATCGTCAGCGCATCGCCGCTGCTGTGGTAGTAGCGCTGCCAGTGGCCGGGCGCCGCGTGCAGTCGCGCGAGTGCGGTGTCGCGCAGGTTCGCGCGCTGCGCCGGCGCGATCCATTCGCGTTCGATCGCATCCAGTGCCCACAGCGCTTCGCGCAGGGCGAAGGTCAGGCCCGGGCCGACCTTGAGGATCGCGAAGTGGTCGCGCACCAGGGCGGCGAGCGCGTCGCGGGTCTGGTAATCGGTCGAGTGCGCTTCGAACACCAGTCCCGGCAGCGGGGCGATCGCTTCGCTGAGCGTGCGTGCAGCGTCGGGTGCGTAGTCGATGACCTGGTGGTGGTCGAACTCGACGCCCGGTTGCACGACCGATGCGATCACCCGTGTCCACGCGTCCTGCAGGCCGGCCGCCGCGAATGCGTCGCGGTGCGCGTCGATCGTCGCCAGCGCGGCTTCGGGCGTGGTCACGGCGAGGCCTTCGATGTCTTCGGTCGCGCCGCCCGGCACCGGCACTTCGGTGCCGATCACGTAGACCGGCGGTTCGCCGTCGGGCTGTGCGTACGCGGCTTCGGCCGCGCGGCACAGGCGCACCGCGCGTTCGACGATCAGCGGCTCCGGCAGCGGTACCGGATCGCCGGCGCAGGACATCGAACAGTCGAGATGGATCTTGCGGAAGCCGGCCGCCACGTAGGCGGCCACCATCACCTCGGCCTTGGCCATGGCCGCGTCCGCGTCGAGCGCGGTCCAGGGATTCGGGCCGAGATGGTCGCCGCCGAGCGCGATGCGCGCCGGATCGAAGCCGACACGCGTGGCGATGCCGTGCACGAAGCCGACGAAATCGGCCGGCGTCATGCCGGTATAGCCACCGTCCTGGTTGACCTGGTTGCAGGTCGCCTCGATCAGCACCAGCGGCTGGTCGTGGCGTTGTGCATGACGCAGCGTGGCTTCCAGCACCAGCGGATGGGCGCAGCAGATGGAGGTGATGCCGGCCGCGTCGCCATTGTTGTGGCGCGCGACCAGATCGAGCAGGGCATGCATTGCGGTTCTCGTTCGAAAAGAGGGTTACGGATCGGAGGCCAAGGGGGGCGCGGCGGCACGCTCCGGTTCCAGCGCCAGCAGCACCGAGGCGATCAGGGCCAGCAGCAGGCCCACCAGCTTCAGCGGACCGGGCGCGACGCCCGCGAGGATCAGGGCGAGCACGGCGGTGACCAGCGGCGCACCGGCATTGGTCAACGGCGCGACCACGATCGCCTTGCCGTAGCGGAAGGCATAGACCAGGCACAGCGCGCCGATCGCGTTGAGGACCTGGATCGCCGCGACCAGCCACGGCCCCTGCAGGCCGGTCTCGATCGGCCGGCTGAAATCGGTCATGTGCCAGGCCACCGGCACCAGCGCCAGCGCGCCGACGGCCATGTAGAAGAAGATGCTTTCCGCGCGCACCACGTTGTTTGCGCGCTTCATGAAATAGGCCTGCACGCCCCACGCGGCCATGATCAGCAGCGACAGCACGAACCAGCCGAGCCCGCCGCCTGCGCTGCCGAACGAGAAGTCGAGCAGCGGCAGCGCGAGCAGCGCCAGCACCACGCCGACCGCGCCGATACGTGTCGTGCGTTCGCGCAGCAGGGTGAACGACAGCGCGATCGTGATGACCGGCGACAGCGAGATGATCGGAAAGATGAAATACGCCGGTCCGATGGTCAGCGCCTTGAACAGCAGCATCTGACCGCCGGCGCCGAGCAGGCCGATCAGCAGGCCGTAGACGATCGCGCGTGGGCTGCGATCGATGGCCCAGCCGTTGCGCCACAGCACGAACAGCGCCGGCGGAATCATCGTCAGTGCCCACACGCAGTACACCAGCGTTTCGGGGAACGCGGGATTGGCGGTCAGGCCCGACAACGCGCCCCACACGCCCCACAGCACCACCGTGGAGAGTGCGAACCACAGCCATGCGCGCTGCGCCGGTGCGGGCACGATGGCGAGCGTGCTCACGCCGCACCGTCCGGCGTGGCCTGCAGCAGCAGGAAGGTCTCGAACGGGACGTTCGCGAGCGTGGCGTCGCGGCCCTCGACCGTGCCCAGCTCGGTGCCGTTGAACAGGTCGCGCACGCGCCAGCGGCCACGGCCCAGGCCGCGCAACTGCAGCGGGCCGTCCCAGCGGTCGGCATAGAACGCGTAGTACAGCGCGCCGTCCTTGCCGATCACGTGCGTTTCGGGCGTGTCGAAGCCGATGTCGTAGAGCGTGCCGAGGTAGTCGCCCTTCGGCAGCATGTGGTCGCGGTAGAGGTCGATCCACTTGCGCCAGAGCGCTTCCCGCTCCGGGTTCAGCACCAGACCGCCCGGCGGCATGTCCAGCTTCGGATCGGGGATGTCGTGCGGCCAGGTGAACTTGGTCGAGATCACCGCGCCGATGCCGACACTCGATGCGAAATCCGCGCCGCCATCGGCCAGCTCGACATGATCGCCGGCGTAGCTGCCGCGCTTGCCGATCAGCGCCTTGATCGTCTTGCCCTTGTGCCGCACCTGCCACGAGGACAGCGGATCCGACGACGGGTACTGGTCGGTCGCGGGCATGTTGTGGAATGCGAATGCGGTGCCGCAGGGACACAGTTCGACCACGGCATCGGGATTGGCTTCGTGGGCCGCGTCGTAGATCGCCTGCCAGAACGTGGCGACCGCCTCGCACGATTCCATCGGGTCGGCGTGGTTGTGCGCGGGGTTGTAGCAGGGCGCGACGGCGTTGAGATGCTGGCCGTCGAGCTTCAGTCCCTCGAAGCCCCAGTCGCCGATGATCTTCTTCACCAGCGCGACGTAGAAATCGACGGTCGGCTTGTAGCCCGGACACTGGGTGAAGGCGTTCCACCAGGTCACGTTCTGGGTGGCGCCGTCCTGGTCGAGCAGCAGCATGTCGGTGTGGCGGAACAGCACTTCACTGCCGGGGTCGGCGGCCAGCGGCGCCAGCCACAGACGCGGACGCAGGCCCTGGGCACGGATCGCCTGCACGAAGGCGCGCATGTCGTCCTCGCCGCGCGGGAACTTGCGCGTGTCGATCTGCCAGTCGCCCTCGTTGGTCTGCCAGCCGTCGTCGAGCACCACCCATTCGAAGCCGAGTTCCTTGACCTTCGGCAGCGTGCCCAGCACCTGTTCGGTGGTGAAGTCGCGCTCGTAACCCCAGGCGCACCAGATCGGCGCGAACGCCGAGGCCGGCACTTCCGGCGCGGCAATGCCGATGTCGGACATCCAGCGGCTGTATTGCTGGAGGGCTGCGAAATAGTCGCCGCTGTGGACGCTGATGAAACAGCGGTCGCTGGCGAGTGTGGCGCCCGGTGCCAGCGTGGTGGCACGCGTGCTCTCGACCGCGATGGTCGCGCCGTCGGCGGTGCGCGCGACCGGCAGGTCGAGCAGGCGCGGCTTCGGTTCGACATGGCCGACCGCCAGGCCCACGTCGCGACGCCAGATGTTGGCGACCGGCGTGCCGCCGCCGTAGTCGGAGGAGTCCATCGCCAGCGTATTGCGCTGATCGAAACCATCGACCAGCGGCTGCACCCAGTCGCGCCGGTCGGTGTGGGTGGCGCCGGAGAAACTCCAGAAGCCGTCGCCGGCATCGGCCATCGTGTGCGCCGCGTTGCGCCAGCCGGCGACCTCCAGCGGCGCGTCACTGGCGTTCCGGTACTGCGTCTGCAGCACGGCCATGCCGGGGTGGCGTTCGTGGAAGGTCAACACGACGGTCTTCTCCACGCCGTCGGCCGAGCGGCCGCGCAAGGTGTGGCGACGCCCGGGGCCGTGCCGGTCATCGCGGACACGTGCGATGCGTTCGTCGACGAAGGCGAAGTCCTGGAGTTCGCGGCCGTCGGCCAGCAGCAGGGCTTCGCTGGCATCGAAGCCGGTGATCGCCTCGCCGCGTGCGGAAATGCGGCTGTGCAGCCCGGCATCGAACTCGATCGACAGCAGGCTGTCGTGGGCGACGGCGCGGGTGGCGGTGGCGGTCGTGGGGCTGGCGGCCTGGACCAGCGGCAGCGCGGCGGCATAGGCGGCACTACCGGACACGAGCTTGAGGAGGGTGCGGCGACGGATCGGCAGCATCGGCTGGCAGTTCCCTTCTGTCGGTTTGACTGGAGTCTGCCGCGAAGACGAACCTATGGCAATAATTTTCTTTCGTTATGTGTTAAATAGGTTTCGTTTGGAAATCAGATCGAGGTGCAACGTGCGCTTTCCCAGAGGTCTTCCGATCGCGTTGTCGGCCGCGCTGCTGGCTGCGTGCGCCGCCGATGCGCCGGCGCCCGAAGCGCCGACCGTGTCATCTGTCGATCAGCCGTATGCGATGGCGGATTTCGCATCGGTGCGCAAGTTCGATGCGCACGTGCATGCGAACGCCGACTCGCCGGCGTTCCTCGAGCAGGCGCGCGCCGACGGCTTCGAGCTGCTGTCGATCAACGTCGACTACCCGGCGTTTCCGCCGGTGGCCGAGCAGCATGCGATCGCACTGAAGCAGGCCGGCGCCGATCCCGCGCACTTCCACTGGGCCACGACGTTTTCGATGCAGGGCTTCGAGGGCGCGGGATGGGCCGCGGCAACGGGCGATCTGCTCGCGGCCGACGTGGCCCGTGGGGCGCGCGCGGTGAAGATCTGGAAGAACGTCGGCATGGTCGAGAAGGATGTCGAGGGGCGGCTGGTGATGCTCGACCATCCGGGGCTGGAGCCGGTGATCGCGCGCATCCAGTCGCTGGGTGTGCCGCTGATCGGCCATCAGGGCGAACCGCACAACTGCTGGTTGCCGCTGGAGCAGATGAGCACCGACAACGACCGCGAGTACTTCGGCAATCATCCCGAGTACCACATGTACCTGCATCCCGATCAGCCGGGTTACGAAGACCATATGCAGGTGCGCGACCGCTTCCTCGCCGCGCATCCGCAGTTGCGCTTCGTCGGCGCACACATGGCGAGTCTGGAGTGGGATGTCGACCGGCTGGCCGCGTTCCTCGACCGTTTTCCCGACGCGACCGTCGATCTCGCCGCGCGCATGGCGCAGGTGCAGGCGCAGGCGGTACGCAACCCGGACAAGGTGCGCGCCTTCTTCGTCACCTATCAGGACCGGCTGCTGTACGGCACCGACCTGACCCAGGATCCGGGCGGTGATGCCGCGGGATTCAAGCGCGCCGCGCATGAAGTGTGGCGTTCGGACTGGCGGTTCCTCGCGACGGGCGAGGTGCAGCACATCGCGACGATCCGCGCCGACGTCGCCGGTCTGGCGCTGCCGCGTGCGGTCATCGACAGGATCTACTACGACAACGCGGTGCGGGTGTTCGCACCGCGAAACAGGTGACGCGCGCGCTCAGGCCAGCAGCAGCTTGAAGCCGAACTGGCGGCTGGCCTCGCGCACGTCGTCGGGCGCGCCGGTATCGGTAATCAGCGTGTCGAGCCCGGACAGCGGAATGATCCGGTGCAGGCAGACCTTGCCGAACTTCGAGCTGTCGGTGATCGCCACGACCTTGCGCGCCGCCTCGACCATCTTGCGGTTGAGCATGGCCTCGGGCTCGTAATGCGTGGTGATGCCGCGTTCCAGATCGAATCCGTCCACGCCGAGGAACAGCAGGTCGACGTGCAGGGCATCCAGGGCGTCGACGGTCAGGCCGCCGTAGAAGGCCATGTTCTTGCGACGCAGTTCGCCGCCCAGCATGACGATCTCGATCTGTGCCTTGGGCATCAGTGCGCCGAGCACGCCGAAATCGTTGGTGACGACGGTCACTTCGACATTCGGCAGCGCTTCGGCCAGGCGGACCGCGGTGGTGCCCGAATCGATGGCGATGGTGTCGCCCGGCTTCACCAGGCTGGCTGCCAGCTTGCCGATCCTGCGCTTCTCGTCGAGATGCGCGCTGCGTTTGGACTCGTAGGCGGGCTCGGCAGGTGCGCCGCCGACCACGCTGCTGTCGATCGCGCCACCGTAGGTCAGGGCCATGACGCCGCGCTCGGCGAGGTAGCGCAGATCCTTGCGCACGGTCTGCACGCTGACACCGAACCGCTCTGCCAGCGGGTTGACCTGGACGCTGCCCTGCTGGCGCACCAGTTCGCTGATCTGCAGGCGGCGCTGGCTGGTGTCGCGGATGATCGTCATGAAGGCTCCGGGCGGGAATACGAGTGTATCGCAAGTTCGTTACATTTCGTTGTTGATGCCAAACGAAACATGGTCTAGTCTCGGTTTCGTTTTGTAGGTAGCCCCCACAGCCACCCGCATCGAGGACCGCCCTGTGAAGATCGTCCGCCCGTCCCGTAATCCGCTGTTCTGCTGCATCGCGTTGGCGCTGATGGTGCCCGTCGTGGCCATGGCCCAGCAACCGGTCCCCGACGAACCGGCCCCGCCCACGGATGACCGGATCGAATCGCTCGATGCCGTGGTGGTGACCGGCGTCCGCGGCAGCCTCGCCCGCGCGGTCGAACTCAAGCGCGATGCGGCCACCGTGCAGGATTCGATCAGCGCCCTCGAACTGGGCAAATTCCCCGACGACAACGTCGCCGATTCGCTGAGCCACATCACCGGCGTATCGATCACCCGGACCGCCGGTGGCGAAGGGCAGTCGGTCAGCGTGCGCGGCCTTGGCCCCGAGTACACCTTGACCACGTTCAACGGTCGCATCCTCGCCACCGACGGCGCCGGTCGCGATTTCGCCTACGACGTGCTGCCGGCCGACGTGATCAGCGGGGCCGACGTGATCAAGGGCGCACAGGCGTCGCTGACCGAGGGCGCGATCGGCGGTCTGATCAACCTGCGTTCGGCCAGTCCCTTCGACCAGAAGGGGCAGCACGGCGTGGTGCGCGCGGAGGGCGACCGCAACCAGATGTCCGAGGAGAACGGGCGCAAGTTCTCGGCCGTCTACAGCAATACCTTCGCCAATGACACCTTCGGCGTGCTGCTGGGCGTCGTGGATGGCAAGCGCCGCGACCGCACCGACATCGCCGGCAATGACGGCGGCTGGACCCGCAACCCGGTGCCTGGCACCGACTGGTGGGGCAATGCCTGGGGTGGCGATATCGACCCCAACGGCAATGGCGAACTCGATCCCGAGGAATACGGTCTGATCGCGCCGGGCCAGTTCCGGGTCGGCTCGATCATGGAAGAGAAGAAGCGGCGCGCGTACTCGGCCAAGTTCGAGTGGCGGCCGACCGACGGTGTGCGCATCGTGCTCGACGGATTGCAGACGCGTCTGGATTCGCCGCAGATCGGCTACCAGCAATCGTTCTATCCGCTGTTCGCACCGGGACGCTGGTCCGACATCACCGTGCAGAACGGCATCGTCACCGACTTCACCCTGGACAACCCGGATCCCGAGCAGCGGCTCAACCCGGAACTGCTCAACCAGACCACGCATCGCGTGGTCGATACCGACCTCTATGGTCTGAACGCGCAATGGGATGTCAGCGACCGCCTGAGCCTGAGTGGCGACGTGTACCGCTCCACCTCCAAACGCTATTCGGGCGGGCAGGACACCTACGCGGTGCTGCGCATGAACCAGGCCAACATCGCGCGCGTGTGGCTCGACGGCGGCATGCCGAATGTCGATGCGGACTTCGCCGACGGTCGCAACCTGATCGACGGCCTGGCCAACAACCAGTTCGGCGCGTCGGATTTCGATACGCATTACATGGAACTGCGCGGCGACGACATCCGTGACGAGATCACCGGCGGCACGCTGGCCGGCAAGTTCTACGTCGGCAGCGGTGTGCTCGACACGCTGCACTTCGGCGCCACACTCACCGACCGCAGCAAGCAGCGGGATCTGATCAACAACACGCTCAACGGTGGCGCGGACTACTACTCCTCGGCCAACGCGATCAATGTCGGCGACCTCGGCGGCAACGTGCTGTCGCACGCGTTCAATCTGCCCAACTTCATGCAGGGCGTGCACAGCACCTTCCCGCGCAGCTTCCTCGCCTTCGACGTGCCCAACTATCTGGCGCAGTTGCGCGCCTATGACGGCAACCTGCGCCCCGACGGCAGTGTCTACGACTTCTCCAATGCGGCGCCGCGCTGGAATCCGCTGGAAAGCTATCGCGTCAACGAAGAGACGCGCGCGGTCTTCGTGCAGGCCGACCTGCGCGGCGAGCGCTGGAACGCCGACCTCGGCGTGCGGCTTGTCAAGACCAGGACCCAGGCCGAGGCCTGGGATGCGCAGATCGTCAGCATCACCGAGTTCGGCGCATTCAACTACAGCGCGCAGTACGCCGATCCCACGCCGATCCGCCAGGACGGCGACTACACCTTCGTGCTGCCGTCGGGCAACTTCACCTGGCGCTTCACCGACGAGCTGCAGCTGCGTCTGGGCGCGGCCAAGACGATGGCCCGCCCACCGGTGGATCAGCTGGCGCCGACCAACAGCACCGCCAGCGTGTCCTGGGGCGAGTTCACCCAGATCTACGGCGGCAACGTGGATCTGCAGCCCTACAGCGCCAAGCAGGGCGACGTGTCGCTGGAGTGGTACTTCTCGGACAAGTCGATCGCGAATGTCGCGGTGTTCTACAAGCGCATCGAGAACCAGATCACCACGAGCTGGGAACCGGGTCAGGACATCGGCGTCGGGCCGATCCTGGGTGTCGACGGCACGCCGGTCACGAGTGGTCCGACCCTGTTCAACGTGATGCGCCCGATCAATGGCGATTACGCCACCGTCCGCGGCATCGAAGCCGGCCTGCAGCACTTCTGGGACAACGGATTCGGCGTGCGCGCGCAGTACACCCGCAACTGGTCCAGGAGTTACGTCGACGGTCTGGAACGTCCGCTCGAGGGCATCGCGCCGTCGGTCTATTCGCTGGGCCTGATGTACGAGAAGGGCCCCTGGTCGTTCGGCGCGACTGCCGATCACACCGACGGTTTCGTCACCGCGATCAACGTGCTCGGCGAGGGCTACAACGAACAGGCCGACGCGATCACCTGGTTGACCGCGCATGCCTCGTACGCGGTCAACGACCGTTTCAGCATTTCGCTCGAGGGCAGCAACCTGCTCGACGACGAGAATACCTACAGCATCAACGGCAACCCGTTGCTGTCGCAGGGCTACTACCGCTACGGGCGCTCGGTGACGCTGGGATTGAGCTACCGGTTCTGACAACGGGCGGGGCGGTACAGGGGGCGTCACGTCCACGAGTTTTCTCTGACGGAGATGACGTGGATGAAGAGCAATCGGAAGATCCTGTCGGGCAGCGCCGTGGTCGCGGCGCTCGCCATCGTGGTGGGCGCGTCGCAGGCCGGCGTATTGCAGCAATGGAGCGGCGCGATCACGCAGGCGGTGTCGCCGGACGCGCGCGCGGTCCCGGCGGCCGGGCGCATCGGGCACGCATCCGGCCTCAAGGCGCGGACGCAGGCAGTGGCGTCACGGACTGCAGCGGCCGACGATCGGATGCGGGCCGGGCGTCGCTTGCGTGCGGCGGCATTCACGCCGGTGCCGTTGCAGGCGTCGATCGACCGCGTGCAGCCGATGACCGGCATCGTGCTGTGGAATGCCAACACGTCCGATCTGGCCGCACTCGCTGACGATGTGCAACTGGAATTCGCCTACTTCAAGTACAGCGACGTCGTGCTGGGACCGGACGACTACGACTGGTCGGCGGTCGAGGCGCGGCTGGCCTCGGCAGCGGCGCGTGGTCACCAGATGATCGTGCGCTTCCATGACACGTATCCCGGGCAGACGACCGTCTCGATTCCCGCCTACGTGAACAACGCGTCCGATCACACCGCGTCGTATCCGGACATCGAAGGCAGCGCGACGTTCGTGCCCGACTGGCGCTCGGCCACATTGCGGAGATTCCTCCTCGAGTTCTATACCCGTTTCGCGCAGCGTTACGACCTCGATCCCCGTCTCGCGTTCCTGCAGGTCGGCTTCGGTTCCTACGCCGAATACCACCTGTGGAGCGGGCCGCTGACGCTCGGTCAGACCTTTCCGTCCAAAGCCTTCCAGCAGCAGTTCCTCGAGCACGTCGGCGATGCGTTCGAACAGACACCGTGGTCGTTGTCGATCGACGCGGCCAGCAGCACCTACTCGCCGTTCTCCGCGGTGCCGGCACTGCGGCAACTGCGCTTCGGCGTGTTCGACGATTCCTTCATGCACGAAACGCATTCGACCAGCGACCAGGAGTACAACCGCGCCTCGTGGCTGTTCTTCGGCAACCAGCGTGTGCACAGCGGCCCGGCGGGCGGCGAGTTCAACTACTACAGCGACTACGACCAGGCCCATGTGTTGGACCTGCCGGACGGCGCCTGGGGCCGCAGCTTCGAATCCTTCGCCGCGCAGTACCGCATCAGCTACATGATCGGCAACGACCAGCCGGAGTATCAGCCCCGTGCACGCATCCGCCAGGCCGCGATGGCGACGGGCTATGCGTTCCGGATCACATCGCTGGCCAGCGACGGCGACTGCGTGCGCCTGACGGTGCGCAACGAAGGCGTGGCGCCGATCTACTACGACGCCTGGCCGACGGTGGAGGGGCAGCGCTTCAGCACGTCGCTCAAAGGCCTGATGCCCGATACCGAACTGACCGGTGAGGCCTGTATCGGTCCGCATTCGCGGGCGGCGCTCGAGGTTGGCATTGACAGTGATCGCCTGGTGCCCGGTCAGCAGATCCAGTTCAATGCATCACTGCAATAGGCAGATGCAGCAGGGGGCATCGCAATGCGAAACGGGCGCCGAAGCGCCCGTTTCGTCTTTGCATCCGCACAACCGATCGATCAGTAGCGGTAGTGATCCGGCTTGAACGGGCCTTCGACCGGCACGCCGATGTAGTCGGCCTGTTCCTTCGACAGCGTGGTCAGCTTCACGCCGATCTTCTCGAGGTGCAGGCGCGCGACCTCCTCGTCGAGCTGCTTGGGCAGCAGGTACACCTTGTTCTCGTAGCTGTCCTTGTTCGCCCACAGATCGATCTGCGCGAGGGTCTGGTTGGCGAACGAGTTCGACATCACGAAGCTCGGGTGGCCGGTGGCGCAGCCCAGGTTCACCAGACGGCCGTCGGCCAGCAGGAAGATCGCGTTGCCGTTGCCGAAGACGTACTTGTCGACCTGCGGCTTGATGTTGATCTTCTCGACACCCGACAGCGCATTGAGCGCATCGACCTGGATCTCGTTGTCGAAGTGACCGATGTTGCAGACGATCGCCTGGTCCTTCATTGCCTGCATGTGTTCGACGCGGATGATGTCCTTGTTGCCGGTCGTGGTGACGTAGATGTCGCCGCGGCCCAGCGTGCTCTCGATCGTGTTGACTTCAAAGCCTTCCATCGCCGCCTGCAGGGCGCAGATCGGATCGATCTCGGTGACGACGACGCGCGCGCCGTAGGCACGCAGCGACGCCGCGCAGCCCTTGCCCACGTCGCCGTAGCCGCAGACCACGGCCACCTTGCCGGCCAGCATCACGTCCATCGCGCGCTTGAGGCCATCGGCCAGCGACTCGCGGCAGCCGTAGAGGTTGTCGAACTTCGACTTGGTGACCGAGTCGTTGACGTTGATCGCCGGCACCAGCAGCGTGCCGGCCTGGGCCAGCTGGTACAGGCGATGCACGCCGGTGGTGGTCTCTTCCGAGACGCCCTTCCACTCGGCGACGGTGCGGGTCCAGAAGTCCGGACGCTCACTGCGCACGCGCTTGAGCAGCGCCTTGATGACCTGTTCCTCGTGGCTGCCGCCGCTGCTGTCGACCCAGCTCGTGTCGCCCTGTTCGAGCTCATAGCCCTTGTGGATCAGCAGGGTCACGTCGCCACCGTCGTCGACGACCAGCTCGGGACCGATCAGGCCGCCCTTGCCGTCGGGGAAGCTCAGCGCGTCCAGCGTGCAGTCCCAGTATTCCTCCAGCGTCTCGCCCTTCCACGCGAACACCGGCGTGCCGGTCTTGGCGATCGCGGCAGCGGCGTGGTCCTGGGTCGAGAAGATGTTGCACGACGCCCAGCGCACGTCGGCGCCGATGTCCTTGAGGGTTTCGATCAGCACCGCGGTCTGGATCGTCATGTGCAGCGAGCCGGTCACGCGCACGCCCTTGAGCGGCAGGGTGGCGGCGTGCTTCTTGCGGATCGACATCAGGCCCGGCATCTCGTGCTCGGCGATGTCGAGTTCCTTGCGGCCCCAGTCGGCGAGGGTGATGTCGGCGACCTTGTAGTCGCCGTCCTGCGAGAAGGTCTTCGGTAGTGCGTTCATTACAAGCTCCGTATTGGAATGCGGCGCGCGCATTCGCGATTACGGGCGCCGTTTTCGGTGTGCCGCGCCGAGCCTGGCCGTGCGTTCCACGGTCGCAGCGCCCCTCGGCGAGGCGAACGTCCATTCTATCGCAGCGCCTGATGCAGCCGGCGCCGCCTGAACATCACTTCAGCGAGGATCCGCACACTGGGGTTTACCCGGGTTCGAGGCGGCGCGGTGACGGGCGATCATGGTGCATCCCCCGATTCGAGGCGTCCTGATGGTCCACATGATCCATGATGGCGGCGGCTCCGCGCCGGTCACCCAGCCGACCACGTCCCCCCAGCCGTCGTTGGAAGCGCGGATCCATCAGGCCACTGGCCTGGAGACGGTCGATTCGCTGGCGGCGCAGTACGCCGTCAGTCCCGAGGCGATCGTGGCGGCCAATCCGCAACTCGCGAACGCGCCGGCCAATGGCGGCAATCCGATCCAGCCCGGCGATGCGCTGCAGATCCCTGCATCGCCGCAGAGCGTCGTCGGCGATGTCGATCAGGGCAGCCCGAACCATTCGACCACCGACGTCAAGGTCAGCCTGAAGAACGACGACGGCAGCATCACCTGGCAGCCCGACAGCACCGCCATCAAGCTGACCGACAAGCAGAAAACAGAGTTGGGCAACAGCCGGCCGGAGGGGAGTCCTGCCGGCACCAACGGATTCTCGGTCAGCATCGGCAGCGAATCCTCGGTCACGTTGACCGAGAGCCAGAGCGATACCCACACCACGTTCTCGGTGTCCACCGGCACCCAGGTCAGCCTGTCGGGCGAGGCGAGTGCCGGCGGGGCGCGTGGCGGGCAGGTCGAGGGTAGCGTCGCCACCGGCTTCACCAGCACCTACAAGGTGTCCCTGCCGGGCGAGGCTTCGGTCGAACAGGCCGCTACCGTCAACCCCTTCGACCCGACGACGATTCCGGTGGGCGGCAGCGTAACGGTCGACGGCAGCAACTTCGTCAATACCTCCTTCGAAGCTTCGTTCCGCTACATCGGCACCCAGACGAAGATCAGCGATGCGGCCGGCGTGAGCTACAGGGTCGAGCGGGTGGACGAGAACACCGTGCGTGTGACCGGCGGCCCGACCGAGACCATCAACGCGTTCAACGGCGTCGGCCTGAGTGTGGGTGACATTTCGGTGATGGCCGGTCGCGAGGACCAGCTCCACGGCGCCAGTCTGCAGACCGCGGAGTTCGACATCTCCACTGCGGAAGGGCAGGCGGCGTTCGAGCATTTCAACGCCACCGGCCAGGTCGCGCATGAAACGCCCGGTGTGGGCAACGTGGCCACCATCGACCGGTTGGACTATTCCTCGCAGACCCAGTTGCGGGCCGAGGCCGGGGATCTGAGCCTGGTGCTGGGTGGGCAGGCCAATCTCGGAAGTTCGGTCAAGGTCACCTATCCCGACCAGTCCTACTCGTTGACCACCGACCTCAGCTATGGGGCCAACGTGCCGCTCACCGTCGAGCAACGCTTCGACGCGCAAGGCAACGAATTGCCTGGCGAGCGCCGCTTCGAGTTCGAGGTCAGTACCGACCGGCCCGCGTACAACTGGTTCGAGCGCAACATCCTGGGGCAAAACGAGCAGAGCGAAGAGCGGGCCCTGGCCGAACAGCTGAACTGGGCGATCGATGGCGATCCGTCGAGCGGTCGCGTGTCGCCGGGCGAGACCGTGACGCTTTCGTTCACCGAATCGCAGATCGAAACATTGATGGGGCAGATCCAGTCGACGGTCGACGGCAACAACATCGCCGGCGCGAACAACGATCTGGATCTGCTGTTGAGCGGCGGCGTGGACGGGCCCAATTCGATGGAGTTCGCCGTGGCACTGGCTCGCAATCTCGGCAGCGAGCCTGGCGGATTCATCGACAAGCTGTTCCGGATTTCCTCCGGTGCAGACGGCGACAATGCCAACAATCGCTACGACGGAATCGACGTGACGGTGCAGGGCGGGTCCTAGAACGGCGGCATGTGACGCGCCAGCGCGCGCAGGGTTCTGCGGCGGTGCTTGCCGTCGTGTTCACGGGGGGAGGGGGCGCACATGGCGCCCCTTTTTTCCGTCTGGAGCGCGGTTGGACAAGTCTGGCGACAGAGATGGCAAGCGTGTCGGCAACCCGCACCTGACCCGGCTTGCAGTGCGGCGCACGTCCCGTCGGTCCGAGGGGATGTGGGACGGTGGGGCATGGCGCTGCGGTTATGCTCGACGACCCGTGTGCTTCCGGATCGCCTGCCGATGTCTTCCACGATTGCCCGCTGCCGTCTCTCCGTCGTCGTCTCCGCCACGCTGCTCGTCGCGAGCCTGTCCTGGGGCGCGCCCGTGTTCGCGCAAGGCGCGAGTGATGGGCAGAGCGCGAACGCGTCTGCGTCCGCCGATACCGGCTATCAGTTGCCGCCCGAAGCGCTGCAGGCGATCGTCGATGCGCCGCGCCCGCCGCGGCTGCTGCTGAGCCCGCAGCGCGATCTGGTCGCGTTCCTGCAGACGCCTGCGTTGCCGGGCATCGCCGAGGTGTCGCAGCCCGAGCTCAAGCTCGGCGGCATCCGCATCAACCCGAAGACGTACTCGACCAGTCGCGCGTCGTTCGTCACCGACCTGTGGCTCAAGCCGGTCGATGGCGGCGGCGAACAGCGCATCGCCGGCCTGCCGGAGCCGCTGTCGCTGGCCTCGCTGCTGTGGTCGCCGGACCAGCGCCACATCGCTTTCAGCCAGGTCGACGTGCGCGCCGGCGAAGTGCAGCTGTGGATCGTCGATGTCGCCACGCACCAGGCGCGCCGTCTGCTCGCGCAGCCGCTCAATGCGGTGGTCGGCAACGGCTTCGAATGGATGCCCGACAGCGCCGGCCTGCTGGTGCGCCTGCGGCAGCCGGGCGACCTGCCCCAGGGCGACGGCATTCCCGCGGGCCCGAACGTGCAGGAAACCGGCGCCGGCGGCACGGTGCAGCAGCTGCGCACCTATCAGGATCTGCTGCGCAGCGAGCAGGACGCGCGCGTGTTCGCGCACTACATGACCAGCCAGCTCGCGCGCGTGGCGCTCGACGGCACCGTGTCGCCGATCGGTGCGCCGGGCCTGACCACCAGCGCGACGACATCGCCCGATGGCCGCCACATCCTGCGTCAGCAGATCGATCGTCCGTTCTCGTATCTGGTGCCGTACACGCGCTTTCCGCGCCGCATCGAAGTCGTCGGCCTGGACGGCAAGGTCCAGCACACCGTCGCGACGCTGCCGCTGGTCGAAGGTCTTCCGGTCGGCAACGACGCGGTGCCAACCGGCGTGCGTTCGGTGGCCTGGCGCAGCGACGCGCCGGCCACGCTCGCGTGGGTGGAAGCGCAGGACGGCGGTGATCCGGCGCGCGAAGTCGCGGTGCGCGACATCGTCTACATGCAGGCCGCGCCGTTCCGTGCCAAACCGCAGGTGCTGGCCGAACTCTCGATGCGCTACGCCGGCACGCAGTGGGGCAGCGGTGATCTCGCGCTGCTGACCGAATACTGGTGGAAGACGCGGCGCATCCGCGAATGGCGCCTGCAGCCCGATGGCGGCGAGGCGGTCATGGTGCGCGACGGCTCCTACGAGGATCGCTACGCCGATCCGGGCATGGCGGTGACCATGCCCGATGCGACCGGCAACAGCCGCCTGCTGATCGCGTCGGATGGCAACAGCATCTACCGCATCGGCGACGGCGCCTCGGAGGAAGGCGATCGTCCGTTCCTCGATCGCCAGAATCTCGTCGACGGCAGCACCACGCGCCTGTTCCATTCGCAGGCGCCGTACTACGAATCGCCGAGCGCGGTGCTCGATGCCGACGCCACGCGCCTGCTGACCTCGCGCGAGACCCAGACCGAGCCGGCGAACTACGTCGTGCGCAACCTGCAGGCCGCCGCAGATGGCGCGGCGCCGGTGCCGTTGACCGCGTTCGAACATCCGACGCCGCAGCTGCGCGACGTGCAGAAGGAACTCGTGCGCTTCAAGCGCAAGGACGGCGTGGATCTCACCGGCACGCTGTATCTGCCCGCAGGCTACGACGCCCAACGTGACGGCGCGTTGCCGATGCTGATGTGGGCGTATCCGGGCGAGTTCAAATCCGCCGATGCCGCCAGCCAGGTCACCGATTCGCCGTACCGCTTCAACGCGATCGGCTACTGGGGTCCGCAGGCGTTCCTGGCGATGGGCTACGCAGTGTTCGCCGACGTATCGATGCCGATCATCGGCGAGGGCGATGCGGAACCCAACGACACCTACATCGAGCAGCTGGTGGCGAGCGCCGAAGCCGCGATCGACGAAGCGGTGCGCCGCGGCGTCGCCGACCGTCGCCGCGTCGCGATCGGCGGGCATTCCTACGGCGCCTTCATGACCGGCAACCTGCTCGCGCATTCGCGCCTGTTCGCCGCCGGTATCGCGCGCAGCGGCGCCTACAACCGCACGCTGACCCCGTTCGGTTTCCAGGCCGAAGAACGCAACTACTGGCAGGCGCAGGAGACCTACCTGCAGATGTCGCCGTTCAACTACGCCGGCGACATCAAGGATCCGATCCTGCTGATCCATGGCGAAGAGGACAACAACTCCGGCACGTTCCCGATGCAGAGCGAACGCATGTTCGCCGCGATCAAGGGCCTGGGCGGCAATGCACGTCTGGTGATGCTGCCCAAGGAGTCGCACGGCTACCGCGCGCGCGAATCGATCCTGCACATGCTCTACGAAACCAATGCCTGGCTCGACCAGTACGTGAAGAACCGGCCGGCGGAGGGTGCGGCGCGCTGAGCCGTTCGAGAATTGTATTTCCGGCGTTCCTTTACTGGGCGTCGGAGTCAGCACAACGTGGGGTTGCAGCTGACGACGAAAAAGAGTCGCCGTCATTCCCGCGCAGGCGGGAATCCATGGGCGTTGGATATGTCGTCAGACGGGCGTGGGGTAGGCGTACGCGTAATGCGCGACGCTTTGCGCGCTTTCGAAGCGGCTCAGTGTTGTCGCGCAAAGTCCATGGATTCCCGCCTGCGCGGGAATGACGAGCTTTGACTGCGGCGGCTCACAGTTCGAAAGCCCAATCCGGCGACGGCAACTCCGCGACAGCGCGACGCATGCTGTCGTTCCAGTGGTCGCGGATCGACTGCAGATAGACGTCGCCTTCCTCGAAACGCTGCTGGATCTCGACCTTGAAGCTGTCGCGCTTGTAGACCAGCAGATCGATCGGCGGGCCGACCGAGAGGTTGGAGCGGATCGTCGAATCGAACGACACCAGCGCGCACTTGGTCGCGGTGACCAGGTCGGTGTGGTTGTCGATCACGCGGTCGAGGATCGGCTTGCCGAACTTGATCTCGCCGGTCTGGAAGAACGGCGTCTCGTCCGAACTTTCGATGAAGTTGCCTTCCGAGTACACCAGAAACAGACGCGGCGCCTCGCCGCGGATCTGGCCGCCGACGATGAAGGAACCGCTCGGGTCGATGCCGCCGTCGCGCAGGTAAGCCTCGTCGCGGCCGCGGATCTCGCGCATCGCATCGCCGATCACCTGCGCCACCTGGAACATCGACTGCGCATTGAGGATGCCGACGCGCTCGGGCTCGTGGCGTGCGCGATGTTCGAGCAGATTCAGTACGTTCTGGGTCAGCGACAGGTTGCCCGACGACAGCGTCACCACGACGCGCTCGCCGTCCTGGGCGAAGACCCGCATCTTGCCGGCCCGGCGGATGTGGTCCACGCCGGCATTGGTGCGCGAGTCCGAGGCCAGCACGAGGCCCTCGTCGAGGTTCAGTCCGATGCAGTAGGTCATGTCATATCGCGATACAGCACAACCGACATTGTGCCCCGCGACGACGGGCAGCGACAGATCAGGACGTGCGTTGCCATTGCGACTGGCGCATCACCGGCGGTGCCACCGGGGCGTGGCCTGTGCTCATGAACTGCCGGTGGATCTCGCCACCCAGTCTGGACAGGCGCGTCATCGTGTCCTGCAGCCAGGACTCCAGGCCGCCGGCGATGATCTCGTCGATATGCGCGTAGCGCGCCTGCGCGGCCAGTGCGCCGGCCTGGCGAGCCACTTCCAGCGACTCGCCGCCCGCCAGCGACTGCAGGATCTGGTGGATCGCACCCACGCAGGTCTGCAGCGAGCGCGGGTTGTCGTCGTTGAGCAGCATCAGCGACGCGACGCCGGCCGGGCTGACCGATTCGCGGTACAGGCGGCGGTAGGTCTCGAACGCGGACAGCGCCTGCAGCAGTGCGCTCCACTGGAAGTACTGGGTGGCGTCGCGCGCCTCGCCGGTCTCGGGCAGTTCCTCGTTGCTGCTGATCATGTCGAGCAGGCGGATCGACCAGTCCGCACGTTCGATGAAGGCGCCCATCTGCAGGAACTGGTAGCCCTCGCCACGGCCGAGCGTGCCGATGGTGATGCCGCGGAACGCCGCCGACCGGGTCTTGACCCATTCCAGTGCACTGCTCAGTCCATCCTGGCGCAGGCGTCGGGCGTCGAAGCGCCGGATCTCCAGCCACGAACTGTTGAGGTCCTCGTACATCTCCGCGGTGATCGCGACGCGCTGCGCGCGTGCGTTCTCGCGCGCAGCGCGCAGGCAGCTGTAGATCGAGCCGGGATTGTCGGGCGAGAGCAGCAGGTGCTGCACGACACTTCCGGCATCGATGCGGCCGTGCGCCTGCTGGAACTCCTGTGCCGAGCCAAGCGAGTCGAGCGCGCGACGCCACGGCGCGGACTGTGCCTTGCCGCGGTCCAGGCGCTCGGGCAGCAGCGCGATGCGCTGCGCCATGTCGAGCAGGCGCGCGGTGTTCTCGGCGCGCTCCATGTTGCGGGCCACCCAGTAGAGATCGTTCGCGGTGCGGCAGAGCATGGGTCAGCGCCTGGTCGGATGGTCGGCACGCAGCGCGCCGATGGACGTGTGTGTTCGGGCGAGGGAGGTCAGCGCGCGGCTCATGCCTCCATCACCCAGGTGTCCTTGGTGCCACCGCCCTGCGACGAGTTCACCACCAGCGAACCTTCGCGCAGCGCGACGCGCGTCAGGCCGCCGGGCACCACGTGGATGCGTCGGCCGGTCAGGATGTAGGGCCGCAGATCGATGTGGCGCGGCGCCAGACCGCTCTCCACATAGGTCGGGCAGGTCGACAGCGACAGCGTCGGTTGCGCGATGTAGTTGCCGGGATCGGCAAGAATGCGCGCACGGAACGCTTCGATCTCGGCCTTCGTCGAGGCCGGGCCGACCAGCATCCCGTAGCCGCCTGCGCCGTGCACCTCCTTGACCACGAGTTCGGGCAGATGCTCGAGCGTGTACTTGAGATCGTCGGCATTGCGCAGCTGCCAGGTCGGCACGTTGTGCAGGATCGGCTCTTCGCTGAGGTAGTAACGGATCATCTCCGGCACGTACGGATACACCGACTTGTCGTCGCCGACGCCGGTGCCCGGTGCGTTCGCCAGGGTCACGTTGCCGGCGCGGTAGGCGCCGAACAGGCCCGGCACGCCCAGCATCGATTCGGGGCGGAAGACCGTCGGGTCGAGATAGTCGTCGTTGATGCGGCGATAGATCACATGCACCCGCTGCGCGCCGCGCGTGGTCTGGGCGTAGACCATGTCGCCCTGCACGAACAGATCCGCGCCCTCGACCAGTTCCACGCCCATCTGCTGGGCCAGGAAGGCATGTTCGAAGTACGCCGAGTTCGCCGCGCCCGGCGTCAGCACCGCAACCACGGGATTGTCGATGTTCGCCGGCGCGCACTGGCGCAGCACTTCGAACAGGGTGTCGGGATACTGCTCGACCGGCGCGATCTGCTGGCGGGCGAACACTTCCGGCAACAGGCGCGACATCATGCGGCGATTCTCGAGCATGTATGAAACGCCGGACGCCACGCGCAGATTGTCCTCGAGCACGTAGTACTCGCCGTCACCGGCGCGGACCAGGTCGATGCCGGACACGTGCGAATAGGTGTCGCAGGCGACCTTGAGGCCCTGCATCTCCTTGCGGTACTCGCTGTTGCCATGCACCAGTTCGGTGGGGATGCGGCCGTCGCGCAGGATGCGCTGGTCGCCGTAGATGTCGCCGAGGAACAGATTCAGCGCGTGCACGCGCTGGCGCAGGCCGGCTTCGAGCATCTTCCATTCGTGGGCCGGCAATATGCGCGGCACGATGTCGAAGGGAATCAGACGTTCGTTGCCCGATTCCTCGCCGTAGACCGAAAACGTGATGCCCACGCGGTGGAACGAGATCTCGGCTTCGCGGCGCTTGTGCGCGACCTGTTCGTCGGGTGTGGCCTGCCGCCATTCGTCGAAGCCGCGATAGTGCGGGCGGACATGCCCGTCGGCATCGTGCATCTCGTCATAACTGGGCGGCATCGGGTGACAGGCTCCGTGGGCAGTGCGCGGGCGGATCTGTGCTGCGCTGCACAGATAGCATGCGAACTTCGCGATGCACAACGGGTGATGAGGCTTGCCAGGTCGGGGGTGCGATCCGCAATGATCGAGTGGTGTGAGATGGCGTGGGCGCCTGCCGGGTACCACGCCCAGTCGCGGCCCGATATCCGCTTGGTGGTCGTGGCACCCGGCAGACGCCGGATGGATCACCGCAGCGGATCGAAAAGCGTCTCGCAGGCTGGGTAGAGCGCAGCGAAACCCATCGGGCGCTTCAGCCCGAGCACCCGGGCCAAAAAGAATGGGCCGCTTGCGCGGCCCGTTCCGGTATCACGTGCAGTGCGGCAGATGCCGCGCCCGCTTACTTCAGCTTGGCATCCGCGCGCAGCGCGTCGGCGCGGTCGGTCTTCTCCCACGAGAACGACGTGGCGTTGTGCGACTTGCCGGCGCCGTCGATGTAGCTGAAATCCTTCGGCTTGCGGCCGAAGTGACCATAGGCCGCCGTCTGCTGGTACATCGGGTGGATCAGGTCGAGCATCTGGATGATGCCGTACGGGCGCAGGTCGAAGTGCTTGCGGATCAGCTTCTCGATCTTCTCGTCCGGGATCTTGCCGGTGCCGAAGGTCGTCACCGAGATCGAGGTCGGCTCGGCGACACCGATGGCGTAGGACACCTGCACTTCGCAACGGTCGGCGAGGCCGGCCGCGACGACGTTCTTGGCGACATAACGCGCGGCGTACGCAGCCGAGCGGTCGACCTTCGACGGATCCTTGCCCGAGAACGCACCGCCACCATGGCGCGCCCAGCCGCCGTAGGTGTCGACGATGATCTTGCGGCCGGTCAGGCCGCAGTCGCCCACGGGGCCGCCGATGATGAATTTGCCGGTCGGGTTGATGTGGAACTTGGTGCCCTTGTGCAGCCACTTGGCCGGCAGCACGGGCTTGATGATCTCTTCGCGGACGGCCTCGATGAGGTCCTTCTGCTTGACGCCCGGATCGTGCTGGGTCGACAGCACCACCGCGTCGATCGCGGTCGCCTTGCCGTCTTCATAACGCAGCGTGACCTGCGACTTCGCATCGGGACGCAGCCACGACAGGTTGGAATTCTTCTTCTTGCGGATCTGCGCCTGACGCTCGACGAGGCGGTGCGACAGGTGGATCGCGGCCGGCATGTAGCTGTCGGTCTCGTTGGTCGCATAGCCGAACATCAGGCCCTGGTCGCCGGCACCCTGCTGCTCGGGGTTCTTGCGGTCCACGCCCTGGTTGATGTCGGGCGATTGCTTGCCGATCAGGTTCAGCACGCCACAGGTCTCGCCGTCGAAACCGACGTCGGAGCTGTTGTAGCCGATGTCGAGAATCACCTTGCGGGTCAGTGCTTCCAGATCGATCCACGCGCTGGTCGTGACTTCGCCGGCGACGATCGCCACGCCGGTCTTGACCAGGGTCTCGCAGGCCACGCGGGCGCGCTTGTCCTGCGCGAGAATCGCGTCGAGGACGGCGTCGGAAATCTGGTCGGCGATCTTGTCCGGGTGGCCTTCGGAGACCGACTCGGAGGTGAAGAGATAGCTGGACATCTGGCCTATATCCCTATATTCGGATGAAAAGATGGGCCGAAATGATACAGCGGCGGCCGCGGAATTGCATTGTGCCCTGCCCAGGATTGCGCTGCGGTTAAGCGCGCCGCTGGCGTCGCGACTGTCACAGGCCTGAAAGCGCACTGCAATGCAGGCGACGCGGCGCGGGCACAGGATGCGCGCATCCCGCCCGCACTGGCACTCCATGCTCCGGATCGAGGATCGCCTGCAGCAGCGCTGGCCCGACTGGTTCCGGGGTCGCCGCGCCCGCATCACGCGCCCGCTGCTGCGCGGTATCGGCCACTGGTCGCGCTTCGACGACATCGATGCCTTCCTGGCCGCCAACGCCCATCTGTCCGGCTTCGACTTCGTGGCCGCCTGCAGCGATCACCTCGGCCTGCGTTTCGATGTGGCCGATGCCGATGTCGCCCGCATTCCGGCGCGCGGCCGTCTGCTGGTGGTCGCCAACCATCCCTCCGGTGCACTCGATGCGCTGGCGCTGCTGGCCTGCATCGGCCGGGTGCGTCGCGACGTGCGCATCGTCGCCAATGATCTGTTGTCGACGGTCGCGCCGCTGCAGTCGCTGATGCTGGGCGTGCGCATCCTGGGCGGACGCCCGTCGGCAGAGAGCGTCGACGCAGTCGAGGCAGCACTGCGCGAGGAATCCTGCGTGGTGATCTTCCCGGCTGGCGAGGTCTCGCGGCTCGGCCCGCGCGGCGTGCGTGATTCGCGCTGGCGCCGCGGTGTGCTGCGTTTCGTCCGCAACACCGGCGCGCCGGTACTGCCGGTGCGCATCGAGGCGCGCAATTCGCCGTTGTTCTATGGCGTCTCGGCACTCTACAAGCCGGCCGCCACGGCGTTGCTGGCACGCGAGATGTACGCGCGGCGCGCGCGGCCCCTGCAGTTGCGCATCGGTACGCGGTTGGCGTTGCCGGTCGATGGCGACGACGACGCGCTGCTGCGCTCGCTGCGACGCCAGCTCTACGCCATCGGCACACGCCGAGAGGCCTGCGGCGATGGGCAGGCACCGCTGGCGCGTCCCGCATCGCCGGCGCGACTGCGGGCGGCGGTTGCGGAGACCGCGTGCCTGTGCGAACTGGGCGTCGGCCAGCAGGTGCGGCTGTTGCGCGGCGATCTGCGCAATCCCTTGCTGCGCGAGATCGGCCGGCTGCGCGAACTGACGTTCCGTCGGGTCGGCGAGGGCACCGGGCGTTCGCGCGACCTCGACGCCTTCGATGCGCACTACGATCACATCGTGCTGTGGGACGACACGGCGGCGCGCGTGGTCGGCGCCTACCGGGTTGCGCGCGGCGCGCAGGTACTGGCGCAGCGCGGACTCGGGGGTCTCTATTCGGCCTCGCTGTTCCGCTACACCGATGCGGCGCTGCCGCGCCTGCAGACGGGCATGGAGCTGGGCCGCAGTTTCGTCGTGCCCGAGTGCTGGGGCGGACGCGGACTCGATGCGCTGTGGCAGGGCATCGGCGCCTATCTGCTGCGGCATCCGGACATCCGCTGGCTGTACGGGCCGGCATCGATCAGTGCGGCCCTGCCGCGCGTCGCGCGCGAACAACTGGTCGCCTACTTCCAGCGCTATCACGCCGGCGATGGACTCGCGGTCGCGCGACGGCCGTTCGGCTTCGCCGGTACAGCGCCGTCGTTCGGCGATCTCGACGCGGCATCCGCGCTGTCGACGCTGAAAGCCGGACTCGCCGCGTTCGGCGCCGGTGTGCCGACCTTGTATCGCCAGTACGTCGAACTCTGCGAGGCGGGTGGTGCGCGCTTCCTCGCGTTCGGCGTCGATCCCGACTTCTGCAATTCCGTCGACGGCCTCGTCGAACTGGACCTGCACCGTCTGCGTCCGCACAAGCGGCGCCGCTACCTGGGGAGCACCGACGCATGAGCCTGCCGAGCCGATTGCCGCCGCCGCGCCCGCATCATCGCGCGGTGTTCGTGTCCGACGTCCACCTGGGCGCCAAGCACTGCCACGCCGCCGAACTCGCCACGTTCCTCGACGGCCTGCGCTGCGACCGGCTGTATCTGGTCGGCGACATCGTCGACTTGTGGTGGATGGCGCAACGCCGCGCGCGCTGGGGCGCGCCGCAGATCCGCGTGGTCGAAGCGCTGCATGCCTTGCGCCGCGCCGGCACCACGATCGTCTACGTGCCCGGCAACCACGACCGCGCGCTGCGGCGTGTCTGCGGCCTCGCGCTGCCGGCGATGCAGGTGCGCCGGCGCACCGTGCACGAGACCGCCGACGGGCGCCGCCTGCTGGTCACCCACGGCGACGACTACGACGCGATCACCCATTTCGGCGGCCTGCAGGAACGCTTCGGCGATTGGCTCTACTACCGCATCCTCACCGGCAACCAGTGGCTCAACCGCGCGCGCCGGCAACTGGGCATGCGCTACTGGTCGCTGTCGGAATTCCTCAAGCAGCGCAGTGGCGCGGCCGAGCGCTACATCGAACGCTTCGTGCAGGCCGGTCTCGATGATGCGCGCCGTCGCGGCCTCGACGGCATCGTCTGCGGCCACATCCATCGCGCGGCGCTGGTCGAGCGCGGCGGCCTGGTCTATGCCAACGATGGCGACTGGGTCGAAAGCCTGACCGCGCTGGCCGAAGCGCAGGACGGCAGCCTGCGTCTGCTGTCGCACCAGGGCGAGGTGCTGGTGACGATTCCCGCACGCACGACATCCGGAACGGCCGACGACATGGTGCCGCGCGCCGCCTGACACGTGGTCTCTCGCCATCGCCGACTGCTAGCATCGGCGCATGGATTCATTGACCCAGATCGTCCTCGGCGCGTCCGTCGCCGCCGCCGTCGTGCCCGCCGCCCATCGACGTGCCGCGCTCGCCGCAGGGGCGGTGCTCGGCACGCTGCCGGATCTCGACGGCATCCCGATCGCGCTGATGACGGACGACCCGGTGCTGCGGATGACCCTGCATCGCGGGCTCACACATTCCTTGCTCGTACTGCCGCTGATCGCTGCCGCGATCTGGTGGCTGTTCAAGCGTTTCGGCAAGGGCCGCGTGGCCGAGTCGCCCGTGCGCTGGTTCTGGGCGATCGCGCTGGCGCTGATCACGCATCCGCTGCTCGACGCCTTCACCGTCTACGGCACGCAGCTGTGGTGGCCGCTCACGCCGCCGCCGGCGATGTGGTCCAGCGTCTTCATCATCGATCCGCTCTACACCATCTGGTTGTTGATCGGCGTGCTGGTCGCCGCGTTTGCCGGCCCGCGCCTGATCGCCGGTCGACTGATCGCTGCGGGACTCGTGTTGAGCACGGCCTATCTGGGCTGGTCGTTGATTGCGAAGGGACTGGTCGAGCGCGAGGCCGATCGCGCGCTGCTCGCGATGGGTCTCGGCGACGCACCGAAGTTTTCGGTGCCGATGCCGGTCAACACGATGTTGTGGCGCGTCGTCGCAATGACCGACGACGGTTACGTCGAAGGGTTCCGCTCGCTGGCAGTGGATCGTGGCCCGATGCGGTTCACCGCATATCCCTCCGACGTCGCCGCGCTGCGCGAAAACGCAGACTTGCCTGCTGTTCAAAGGCTCGCCTGGTTCAACCACGGCTTCATGGGCGCTGCGGTCGTCGACGACACCCTGCAGCTCAGCGATCTGCGCATGGGCAACGAACCGGACTACTTCTTCCGCTTCGCCGTCGCGCAGCGCACAGGTGACGGCTGGACCTCGATCCCGCCGATGCAGGCGCCGATGGCACGCGATGTAGCGGCGACATGGAACGCCACCTGGGCGCGCATCTGGCACGAGCCGGCACCCACCGGCCTCGACCCCGGCGAGGCGGTCGGCAGCCACTGAGCCTCTCAGGCCGCGCGCGTGGGCCGGATGTCGCCGGCGACCAGCGCATCGAAATAATTGCGGGTCAGCGCGAGCTGGGCCTCGGCAGTTTCGGCGCGGTTGACCACGCTGCGGAAGGCGGCGTTCTCCGGCCGGTCCTTGGCGTACCAGCCCAGGTGTTTGCGCGCGATGCGCACGCCGGAGACTTCGCCGTAGAACGCGTGCAGCGCTTCGAGATGGCCGAGCAGGATGTCGCGGATTTCGGTCAGCGTCGGCGGCGGCAGATGCGTGCCGGTGGCGAGGAAGTGCGCGATCTCGCGGAAGATCCACGGCCGGCCCTGGGCGGCGCGGCCGACCATCACCGCATCGACGCCGGTGTGGCGCAGCACCGCCAGCGCCTTCTCCGGCGAATCGATGTCGCCGTTGGCGAGCACCGGGATCGTCAACGCGGCCTTGATCGCGGCGATCGTGTCGTACTCGGCGGTGCCGGTGTAGTGCTGGTCGCGGGTGCGGCCGTGCACCGCCAGCGCGGCGATGCCGGCGTCCTGCGCGATGCGCGCGATGGTCGGCGCGTTGCGGTGCTCGGCGCACCAGCCGGTGCGGATCTTCAGCGTCACCGGCACCTCGACCGCGCGCACCACGGCGTCGAGGATGCGCGCGACCAGCGCCTCGTCCTGCATCAGCGCCGAACCGGCCCAGGCGTTGCAGACCTTCTTCGCCGGGCAGCCCATGTTGATGTCGATGATCTGCGCGCCGTGATCGACGTTGTAGCGCGCGGCGTCGGCCAGCATCGCCGGCTCGGTGCCGGCGATCTGCACGCCGACCGGCGCGGGTTCGCCGTCGTGATCCATGCGCCGCAGCGACTTCTCGGTCTGCCAGAAGCGCGGATCGCTGATCGTCATCTCCGACATCGCCAGCCCCGCGCCCAGCCGCTTGCACAGCTGCCGGAACGGCTTGTCCGTGACCCCGGCCATCGGCGCCAGGACCACGTTCGGTTCGATGCGGTAGGGGCCGATCTGCATGCCGCTATTGTCGCTGATCGGTGGAAGGCGACGCTTGCCGCCGATCCGGGTGTTCAGCCGCCGGCGGCGAGCCGCGGCATCGCCAATGCCGCGCCCACATGCTCGGTCGAGAGACCCGCGTAGCGGTTGGCGAAGCGCACGTGTTCGGCGAACGGCTGCGCGTGCGCGGCAGCGTAGGCCGCGGCGAGGGCCCCGTTGAATGCATCGCCGGCGCCGGTGGTATCGACGGGTTCGACCTTGTCGGCGGCCACACGATAGAACGGCGCGTCGTCGCCGCGCAGCAGGTCTTCGCGGTGCGAGACGAATGCGCCGGCGGCGCCGAGCGTGATCACCACGGTGCCGCGTGGCAGCAGGGTGCGGCACAGACGATGCAGCTGCGCATCGGCCGTGCCGGCGATCGCGTCGCTGTCGATGCGGTGGCTGGTGTGGCGCTCCAGCAGCGCCGCGAACTCGGTTTCGTTGGGGGTGAGGATGTCGGCCGCGGCCAGCAGCTCACGCAGGCACTCCGCGTTGGCCGGGGCCGGGTTGAGCATCGTGATCGTGCCGGCCGCGCGGGCCAGGCGCATCGCTTCGAGCACGCTGTCGAGCGGCGATTCGAGCTGCGACAACAGCACGCGCGCACCGGCGAGCGCCGGAGCCTGTCGGCCCAACCAGGCGACGCTGAGGTCGGCATTGGCGCCGGCACCGATGACGATGGTGTTGTGTCCTTCTTCGTCGACGTAGATGCCTGCGGTGCCGGTGGGCTGGGCGCTGTCGTGCACGTGCAGGTCGATGCCGTCGGCTTGCGCCAGCGCACGCGCCTGGCGGCCGCCGTCGTCGTTGCCCAGCGCGCACAGGAAGCCCGTTTCGGCGCCGGCACGTGCGGCCGCGATGGCCTGGTTGAACCCCTTGCCGCCGGGGCCGGTGTGGTAGCGACCGCTCAGCGTTTCGCCCAGGCGCGGCAGCGTGGCGCAGTTCCAGACATGGTCGACATTGAACGACCCGACGACGACGACATGACTCACGCGCTCATTCCCCTGTCCCGTATTCGCATCCGCGACGTTCGAAAGAAGATCAGACGCCGACGTAGGTCAGCACGCCGGCGATGGTGGCCGTCATCAGCGTGGCGATCGTGCCGCCGAGCACCGCGCGCAGGCCGAAGCGCGCGAGGTCCTGGCGACGGTCGGGCGCCAGCCCGCCGATGCCGCCGATCTGGATCGCGATCGAGCTGAAGTTGGCGAAGCCGCACAGCGCGTAGGTCGCGATCAGGCGGCCCTGCTCACTGAGCACCACGCCGTCGACGCGGCCGTTGACGATGTCGGCCAGCTGCAGGTACGCGACGAATTCGTTGATGACGATCTTCTGGCCGATCAGCGAACCGACCACCGAGGCGTCCTGCCACGGCACGCCGATCAGCCAGGCGATCGGCGCCAGCACGAAGCCGAAGATCGTCGCCAGGTTGGTCGGCTTGCCGATCGCTTCGGCCAGGCCGGTGACCTCGCCGATCCATTCGAGCGGGTAGTTCACCATCGCGATCAGCGCGATGAAGGCCAGCAGCATCGCGCCGATGTTCAGCGCCAGACGCAGGCCGTCGCCGGCGCCTGCAGCCGCGGCGTCGATGATGTTGCTGGTGGTCTTCTCGACCTCCATCTTCACCGTGCCGCGGGTCAGCGGCTCGCCGGTTTCGGGAATCAGGATCTTGGCGATGACCAGCGTGGCCGGCGCGGCCATGATCGACGCGGCCAGCAGATGCTTGGCGTAGAACGCCTGCTCTTCCGGATTGCCGCCGCCGAGCATGCCGACGTAGGCCGCCAGCACGCCACCGGCGATGTGCGCCATGCCGCCGATCATCATCGTGATGAGTTCGGACTGGGTCATGCGCGAGATGTAGGGGCGCACGGTCAGCGGCGCTTCGGTCTGGCCGATGAAGACGCTGGCGCAGACGCTGGTGGTCTCGGCGCCCGATACGCGCATGACCTTGGTGATCGCCGAGGCCATGATCCGCACGACGAACTGCATGATGCCCAGGTGGTACATCACGCCCATCAGCGCGGCGAAGAAGATGATCGTCGGCAGCACCTGGAAGGCGAAGATGAAGCCGTAGGTCTCGATGTTCATCAGGCTGCCGAAGATGAACTCCGAGCCGGCGTTGACGAACGAGAGAATCTTGACGAAGCCGTGGCCCAGCGCGTCGAACACCTCGCGGCCACCGGGCACGCGCAGCACGACGGCGGCGAACGCGATCTGCAGGGTCACGCCGGTGACGACCAGTTTCCAGTCGACCTTGCGCTTGTTGTTGGAGAACAGCCACGTGATCGCGAGCAGCACGGCCAGTCCGAACAGGCCGAAGCCGATCCGCGTCAAGTCATCCATCAGTGGCCCCCCGGGCCCTTCGCCAAGTCGCGCAGCCTAGTGCAGCGGGCCGGCCCGGGCAACCACAGCGCCCGTGAAAACACCGTCGTTCAGGCGTCGCGGGCCTCCACACGGTTGCGACCCGCGCGCTTGGCCTGCTGCAGGCGACGGTCGGCGACGCCGAGCAGGGCCGACACGTCGCCGCCATCGGGCGGAAACGCGGCGAGTCCGGCGCTGAAACTCAGTGGCAGCGGGCGCCCGTCGCGGTCGACCACCAGCGATTCGCCGGCCATGTCGCGCCGCAGCCGGTCCAAGCGCTCCCAGGCGCTGCCGGCCGGGCAACGCAACAGCAGCACGAACTCCTGGCCGCCGATCCGCGACAGCGATTCGTCGTCCTCCAGCAGTGTCTGCAGGCGCAGTGCGATGCCGCGGATCGCGCGGTCGCCGGCGCGCGGGCCGGCATCGGCGTTGATCCGGCGGAAGCCGTCGAGATCGACCAGGCCCAGGGTCAGCGACCGGCCTTCACGGCGCGAGTCGGCGAGCTGCCGCGGCGCATGCTGCAGCAGCCAGGCGCGGTTGGGCAGGCCGGTCAGGCCGTCCCGTCCCGACAGGTCTACCAGCCGCTGCATCCGATAGACGACCGCGCAGGCGATCACCGTCATCATCGCCAGCAACAGCAGGCGTTCGACCTGCCCGGCGACCGAGACCACGCCATAGCCCAGCGACGCTGGGCGCGCCTCGCCGGTGCCGGCCATCAGTGCGATCGCCAGCACCGCGTACTGCACGACCGCGAGCCCGCCCACGTACAACGCCAGACGCCCGTCGTTGCGCAGCGCGGTCAGCGCGATCGCCAGCATGTAGAAGTTCCACACCACCACGCTGTTGAGCGCTGCGGCCGGGTCGCGCGTTGCCAGCAACGACAGCGCCAGCGTGGTCATGCTGATGTCGTAGCTGGCGGTGGCGTAGGGCAGCCAGGGATGTCGACGTTGGCGCCGCGCGAGTGCCAGCCAGACCTGGGCCATCAGATTGGCGAACACCGCCAGCGCGAGCCCGACCACGACGGTGCGGGTGCCTTGACCGCCGCCGGCAGCGATCAGCGGCAGCAGCAGGATCAACAAGGAGAGCGCTGCGCGGACGCGCGCGACCATCAGCTCGCCGCCGGCGCCGAGTTCGAGCATCACCTCGTCGGCGCGGCCGAACAATGTGGCGACGACCCCCTGCCGGGTGCGTTGCGGTGCGCGCATCAAGACAGTCCCTGTGGCAGCTGCGGCAGCATAGCGCGGGCGGTCGCCGGTGGACGGCGGGCATACTTTGCGCATTCCGACCGTTCCAGGAGTTCCCATGCAGTACCGCCGCCTCGGTTCGTCCGGCCTGCAGCTGTCCGCGTTGTCGTTCGGCGCCTGGGTCACCTTCGGCAGCCAGATCGGCCGCAGCGAAGCGCGCAATCTGGTCGCAGCCGCCTGGGACCACGGCGTCAACTTCTTCGACAACGCCGAGGGCTATGCCAACGGCGCGGCCGAGCAGGTCATGGGCGACGTCATCGCCGATCTGCGCCTGCCGCGCGACGGTTACTGCGTGTCGAGCAAGGTGTTCTTCGGCGCGGCCGCCGACCCGCGCCCCACCCAGCGTGGGCTTTCACGCAAGCACGTGCGTGATGCCTGCGACGCGGCGCTCAAGCGGTTGCGGGTCGAACATCTCGATCTGTACTTCTGCCACCGGCCTGATCCCGACACCCCCGTCGTCGAAACCGTGTGGGCGATGGACGCGCTGATCCGTCAGGGCAAGGTGCTGTACTGGGGCACGTCCGAATGGCCGGCCGCGCTGATCCGCGAGGCCGCGCAGATCGCGCGCGCCCACCATCTGCACGGCCCGACGATGGAGCAGCCCGAGTACAACCTGCTGCACCGCGAACGCGTGGAGCTGGAGTACGCGCCCCTGTATGCCGAACTCGGACTCGGCACGACGATCTGGTCGCCACTGGCGTCCGGCCTGCTGACCGGCAAGTACGCAGACGGCGTGCCGGCCGACAGTCGCCTCGCGCAACCGCAACTCGAATGGCTGCAGGGCAGTGTGCTCGGCGATGCGAACGCGAACCGCGTCGGGCGGGCAGCGCGCTTCACCGCGCTCGCAGCCGAACTGGGCGTCGCCCCGGCGCCGTTGGCGATCGCGTGGTGCCTGACCAATCCGCATGTCTCCACCGTATTGCTGGGCGCAAGCCGGGTGGCGCAACTGCTCGAGAACCTGCAGGCGCTGGAGCTGCTCGGAAGATTCGACGAAAGCGTCTGGCGGCGGGTGGAGGCGGTGACGGGGTGAGGTTGCACGCGCTCGATGGACGCATCGACGGCGCGCTTTAAAGCCCTCCCCCGTTTGCCGGGGAGGGGTGGGTGGGAGCAAACCATCTGCTCGCGTCGATGTCCGGGCGTCGCACTTACCCCCACCAATCGCGCTTGGCTTTTGACTGATGATCAAGGTGGGTTGATCTCGCACTGGACGTTTGCCCCCACCCAGCCTCCCCCGCAAGCGGGGGAGGGGCAAAACATCCCGGTCGAGCAGATCCATTCAAATGACATCCGCTCTTGACTGGCGAATGAGAATCAATATCATCGGAATCCCCTATCGGAGGATCCCGACATGCCCGTGTCCCAGTTCCAGGATGCATCCGCTCCCCGCGACGCCCGCGACGCGGGCAACGTCCATCCGTTGACCCGCGCGCCCGAGGTCGTCGAACTCGACAGCGTGCAGCTGCTGCGCGGTCAGCGCGAACTGCGCATCCGCCACGGCAACGAGATCTACCGTCTGCGTCACACGCGCAACGACAAGCTGATCCTGACCAAGTAATCAGTTTTCGCGCGTCGCCGCCCGGCCCTGATGGATCGTGGCGCGACGCGCCGTGTTGCCGTCCCTCTCTCCAGAGGCTGCCCGCCCGCGCGACCCTCCCCCGCGCCCGCCAGCTCGCCGATCTCCACTTTTCGCGAGCGCCCATGCGTCCCAGCCTGCTGTCCACCTCCCTGGCCCTGTGCCTGTCGTCCACCGCCGCTGTCGCCGCACCCGAAGGTGAGCCGCGCGACTTCGACCAGATCGTCGTCACCGCCACCCGCACCGAACGTGCGATCAGCGACGTACCCAATACCGTCGACGTGATCGACCGCGCGCGCATGGACACGCTGCTGGTGCGCGACATCGCCGACCTGTTCCGCTACGAGCCGGGCATCACCGTCGGCAGCAGCTTCGGCCGCTTCGGACTCAATGACATCCGTATCCGCGGCCTCGGCGGCAATCGCGTGCGTATCCAGACCGACGGCATCGCGGTGCCGGATGCGTTCGCGATCGGCAGCTTCTCCAGCGCCAACCGCAACTTCGTCGATCTCGAAACGCTCAAGCGCGTTGAAGTGGTGCGCGGGCCCACCAGCTCGCTGTACGGCTCCGACGCACTCGGTGGCGTGGTCTCGTTTGTGACCAAGGACCCGTCGGACTACCTGCGCGCAGGGAAGACTGCGCACTTCGGCGCCAAGATCGGTTTCGAGGGTGCCAACGAGGGCCTGTTCGCCGGTGCGACTGCCGCCTTCGGGGGCGAGCGCTGGTCGGGCCTGGTCGCGGTGAGCCATCGCCAGGGCAAGGAGACCGAGAACATGGGCGAGGTCGGCGGGGCTGGCAGCGCCCGGACCCTGGCCAATCCGCAATCGTTCAACGGACGCGGCGTGCTCGGCAAGGTGGTCTTCGCACCCAGCGAAATGCAGCGCTTCAAGTTGACGCTGGACGCCAGCGAAGACGACATCGACACGGATGTCCTCACGTCCTACGGCCTGCAGGCACTGACCGGTGCCACCAACACCCAGGTGCTCGGCGACGACCACCAGTCGCGTGCGCGCATTACGTTCGGGCACGAGATCGACGGTCTGTCGTCGGCGCTGGCCGACAGCGTCGACTGGCAGGTCTACCGCCAGGACAGCCGCACACGGCAGGACAGCGTGGAGGTGCGTCGCGTGCCGTCGGGCGACGAGATCATCCGCGACCGTCGCGAACGCGAGTTCTATTTCGACCAGCGCAGCTACGGCCTGCAGGCCAATGCGCGCAAGACGTTCACGACAGGCAGCGTGCAGCACGCGCTCGCCTACGGCATCGATGTCGAGCGCACGGAGACGAAGCAGAAGCGTGATGGCCGCCGCATCTTCCTCGACACCGGCGAGGTCACCAACGCGATGCCGCCCGACACCTTCCCGGTACGCGACTTCCCGATCAGCGACACCACCAAGGCGTCGTTGTACGTGCAGGACGAGATCGCATTCGCCGATGGCGCGTTCCGGCTGGTGCCGGCGGTACGGGTCGACCACTACAAGCTCGAACCGGAGGTCGACACGATCTTCCGCGAGGACAACCCGACTACCGAGGTCGCCCAGATCAGCGAGACCAGCGTATCGCCGAAGCTCGGCTTCGTCTGGAAGTTCTCCGATGCCTGGTCGTTGTTCGGCGGCTATGCGCGCGGGTTCCGGGCGCCGCCCTACAACGACGTCAATATCGGTTTCACCAACTTCATGTTCGGCTACACCGCGATCCCGAATCCGGACCTGAAGTCGGAAACCAGCGACGGCCTCGAACTGGGCCTGCGCTTCTCCAGCGACATCGCGTACGCGAGCCTCAGCACCTACTACACCGAATACGACGACTTCATCGAGTCGACGCGCTACATCGGCGACGACCCGGTGACCGGCTTGATGGTCTACCAGTCGCAGAACGTCGACGACGCCCGCATCCATGGCGTCGAATTCAAGGGCGGGCTGTACTTCGACACGTTTGCACCGGCGCTGGAAGGCTGGTCGCTGCAGGGCGCGGCGGCCTGGTCGCGCGGCGAGGACCGCACGACCGGCGACGCATTGAGTTCCGTCGATCCCCTGACGGCCTCGCTTGGTGTCGCCTTCGAGCGCGACACCTGGGGCGCCGAGTTCGTCGGCCGGTTCGCCGGACGTCGCGATCGCCTGCCCACCGCACCCGCTGGCAGCGCGTACTTCGAAAGCCCCGGCCATGCTCTGCTCGATCTGTACGCCCACTGGACCTTCGCGCCCGGCACGCGCCTCAATGCGGGCGTGTTCAACCTCGCCGACCGCAAGGTCTGGCAGGCAGGCCTGGTGCCCGTGGTCGCGGCGACCAGCAGCACGCTCGACCGCTACACCGCACCGGGCCGCAACGTGGCGGTCAGCCTGTCGGTCGACTTCTGACCATGGTCACCGCCCTCTCGCCGTCTACTGCAAGCGTCGTCCCCACACCGTCGCAGCTGGCGGCGCTGGGCACGGTGTTGTGTCTGCACCGCTCAGGCGCTGCGCGCGAACTCGGCGGCTGGTCATCTGCGCGACGCGCGCAGGCGCATGCCGGCCTCGACTTCGATGGCATGCACGAAAGCCTGCGTTTCTTCGATGCCGACGATGCCTGCTGCTGGCAACTGCATCTGCTGCCCGACAGCGACTTCCTCGCGTGGGAGCGTCTGGCCGGAAATCTCCCACGCTGCAGCGACGTGGCGCCCGGCGGCATCGGCGAGCGTCTGTGGCGAGGCCTCGCGCAGCGCATCCGCGGCGGCGCCTGGGAAGCCAGCGTGCTGCGTTTCCAGTCCGTGCCGGCGGCGCCGGAGGAGGGCGGCCCGATGCTGGTCGCCAGCCTCGGCACGCTGTCGCCGCTCGGCATCGACTGCGCGCGTCGCATCGCACGCGGCAACGGCATCACCCCGTCGTCTTCACTCGACGACTGCTGCTGCCGACGCGCAGCCGCAGCCGCCAGAACCGCGTCGCCCGACGCGTACCGCCATCCGATCCATCTCTCCTGACATTTCCCGACCACGAGGTTCCACCGACATGACACCGCAAGCGACCGCGCTGGCACTTGCCGCCCTGCTGGCTTCCACCGCCGCAACGGCTGCCACCCGCACGCCCGCCACCCCCTTGGATGCCGACCGCAACGCGATCCTCGGCATGCAGGGCGAATACACCGTGCGCTTCCTGTTCGACGAGACCGTCGTCCTCGCGCCCGGCTACGCGCGCAAGGAACCCAAGCGCAGCGGCGGCGACGAAGTCGTCATCGTCGTCGAGGACACGCCGACGAAGATCGTGCTGCAGCACCTGCTGCTCGACGTCAAAAGCGGCCACGTGATCAAGCACTGGCGGCAGGACTGGATGTACGAAGCACCGCAGCGCTGGGAGTTCGCGTCCGACCAGACCTGGCGTCTGCGCGACGTGCCGGCCGACCGCGTTGCCGGCGGCTGGACGCAGTGCGTGTTCGAAGTCAGCGATGCGCCGCGCTACTGCGGCAGCGGCCGCTGGGAGCACGCCAACGGCACCTCGACGTGGACCTCCGATGCCGGCTGGCGCCCGCTGCCGCGGCGTGAATACACCACGCGCGAGGATTACAACGCGCTTGCAGCGGTCAACCGCCACACCATCGTGCCCGGCGGCTGGACCCACGAGCAGGACAACCGCAAGGATGTGCGCGATGCCGCCGGCACGCTCACCTCCAGCATCGTCCGCGAGACCGGCTTCAACGACTACGTGAAGACCGACGCGATCGACTTCGCTCCGGCGTACGCGTACTGGGAGGCGACGCAGGCGTACTGGGCACGGGTGCGCGCGCGCTGGGAGACCCGGCTGGCTTCGCCCGATGGCGTGCATCTGAAGACGAAGGTGGACGGCATGGCGCTGATCGTGCCGTTCTTCGAGCAGGCGCAGACCGTGCAGGACGGCGGCAGCGTCAGCGATGCGCAGATCGATGCGGTGTTCGCCGAATTCGTGGACACCGCACGCGACTGAGGCGCTGGCTCTGCGTTTGAAGTCTTCCCCCGCGTGCGGGGAAGGGATGGGTGGGGGCAAACCGGCCGTTCGACACATTACGGACTCGTGCGATGAGCCTGTGCGGCCAGCTTGCCGCACAGGCCGACGCCTCGACGCCTGACCGTTCGCCCCCATCCCGGCCTGTCCGGCCCGTCGCAGCGCGCCGGTCGTTCGTACGATCCGCGCGGCAGTGCCGCGCAGCCGGATCACTTTCACCCCCGCACGCGGGGGAAGGGGCGGACCCCGCCATGGGGCGTCACCGGCCCCTGCGCCTATACTCGAAGCCAGCGGCATCAGCCGCCCGCAAAGAGGGATCGATCAATGGGAACCGGACTGTTTCTCGCCGTGGTGCTGGCCTTCGCCGGCGTCATCGTGCTGTTCAAGACCGTGCGCATGGTGCCGCAAGGCTTCGAGTGGACCGTCGAGCGTTTCGGCAAGTACACGCATTCGATGGCGCCGGGCCTGCACTTCCTGATCCCGGTGGTCTACGGCGTCGGCCGCAAGATCAACATGATGGAACAGGTGCTCGATGTGCCGAGCCAGGAAGTCATCACCAAGGACAACGCGGTGGTGCGCGTCGACGGCGTGGTGTTCTTCCAGGTGCTCGACGCCGCCAAGGCCGCCTACGAGGTCTCCAACCTGGAGATCGCGACGATCGCGCTGGTGCAGACCAACATCCGCACCGTGATCGGCTCGATGGATCTCGACGAGTCGCTGAGCAACCGCGAGCACATCAATGCCCAGCTGCTCAACGTCGTCGACCACGCCACCAACCCCTGGGGCATCAAGGTCACGCGCATCGAGATCCGCGACATCCAGCCGCCGCGCGACCTGATCGATTCGATGGCCCGGCAGATGAAGGCCGAGCGCGAACGTCGTGCGGTGATCCTCGAGGCGGAAGGTCATCGCCAGTCGGAAATCCTGCGTGCCGAAGGCGACAAGCAGTCGTCCATCCTGCAGGCAGAGGGCCAGAAGGAAGCCGCGTTCCGCGAGGCCGAGGCGCGCGAGCGCCTGGCCGAAGCAGAAGCGAAGGCGACCGAAATGGTGTCCAACGCGATCGCCAACGGCAGTGTCCAGGCGATCAACTACTTCGTCGCGCAGAAGTACGTCGAGGCGTTCGAGAAGCTGGCGACCGCGCCCAACCAGAAGTTCGTGCTGATGCCGATGGAGGCCAGCGGCCTGATCGGTTCGATCGCCGGCATCGGCGAACTCGCCCGCGAGGCGCTGTCGGACAAGTCGAGCCCGCCGGCGGCGTCGCCGGTCCAGCGTCCGCGCGCCGGAGCCTGAGCATGGACTGGATGCGCTGGGATGTTGCGGGCTGGGGGGCGTTGGCATTGCTGCTGATGGCGGCCGAGACGCTTGCGCCCGGTGCGTTCCTGTTGTGGATGGGGTTCGCCGCCGCGGCCGTGTTCCTGATCGCATTGTTCGCGCCCGGGCTGACCCTGCTGACACAGGTGGCGTTGTTCGTGGTGCTGAGCTTCCTGTCGGTGCTGGTCTACCAGAAGTTCTTCCGCAAGCGCGCCCGCCAGAGCGACCAGCCACTGCTCAACCGTCGCGCGCAGCAGCACGTCGGCCGGGTGCTGCCACTGGAGCAGGGCATCGTGGCCGGTCGCGGACGGGTCAAGATCGGTGACGCGTTCTGGGTCGTCGAAGGTCCGGACCTCGTCGCCGGCACGCCCGTGCGGATCGTCGGCACCGATGGCGTGAACCTGCACGTCGAAGCGGCCTGAGTCGCCCTGGGTCCTCCTCCGCACGCGGGGGGGAGCGCGATCCGCTTGCGCGGCACTGCCGCGCGGATCGGGTGAACGACCGGCGCGCTGCGCCGGGCCGGACGGTCGGGTGGGGGCGAACCAACGGGCGGAGGATCACCCCGCAGGACGAAGTGTCCTCGGCCCGGGCACGTGTCTGCGAACGGCCCCTCGGCCGGCCTGACCAACCTGCGATAATCCCGGCTTTCCGTTTGCGAGCCGGCCAGATGACGCAGAAGACGATCCTCAACGATGCCCACCGTGCGCTTGGCGCACGCATGGTCGATTTCGGCGGCTGGGACATGCCGCTCAACTACGGCTCGCAGATCGAGGAGCACCACCACGTCCGCCGCGACGCCGGCATGTTCGACGTCAGCCACATGACCGTCGTCGATCTGCGCGGTGCGGGCACGCGCGATTTCCTGCGCCGCCTCGTCGCCAACTCGGTCGACAAGTTGAAGGTGCCGGGCAAGGCCCTCTACACCTGCATGCTGACGACCGACGGCGGCATCATCGACGACCTGATCGTCTACTTCATGGCCGACGACTGGTTCCGCCTCGTGGTCAACGCGGCGACGCGCGAGAAGGACCTGGCGTGGATCGCGTCGCAGGCGGACGGCTTCGAGGTCACCATCACCGAGCGTCCGGAACTGGCGATGATCGCCGTGCAGGGCCCGCAGGCGCGCGACAAGGTCGCCGCGTTGCTCGGTGGCGGTGACGGCGACGGCAAGGCCGTGGCCAGGCTCGGTCGCTTCGCCGCCGCCGCGCTGGAAGGCACCGCGTTCGGCGATCTGTTCGTCGCCCGTACCGGCTACACCGGCGAAGACGGTTTCGAGATCGTCGTCGGCGAAGCGCACGCGGTCGCCCTGTGGAGCGCGCTGCACGCAGCGGGCGTCGCCCCTGCAGGCCTCGGCGCGCGTGACACGCTGCGCCTCGAAGCCGGTCTCGCGCTCTACGGCCAGGACATGGACGAGACCGTGTCACCGTTCGAGGCCGCGCTTGGTTGGACCGTCGCCCTCGATGATGGGCGCGCGTTCAACGGCCGTGCGCTGCTGGAGTCGCAGGCCGACGGCGCGCCGCGGCAGATGATCGGTCTGGTGATGGACGACAAGGGCGTGCTGCGCCACGGCCAGACGGTGGCGACCGCGAACGGCGCCGGCGAGATCCTGTCGGGCACGTTCTCGCCGACGATCGGCAAGGCGATCGCGTTCGCGCGCGTCCCCGCCGGTACGCCGGGCGAGGTGACCGTCGACATCCGCGGCCGCCAGGTGCCGGTTCGCGTGGTGAAGTTTCCGTTCGTGAAAAACGGACAGCCGGCCGACGGCGTCTGATGCGCGAGGCTCGGCATCGTCGTTACACTAGCGCCACCTTCCCGATCGAACGTTTCTCCCGGAGCCGACCATGAGCGAAATCCCAGGCGACCTGAAATTCCTGAAGTCCCACGAGTGGGTCCGTGTCGAAGGTGACGGCAAGGTCACCATCGGTATTTCCGATCATGCCCAGGGCCTGCTCGGCGATCTGGTCTACGTCGAGCTGCCCGCAGTCGGTGACGACGTCCAGGCCGGCACCGGCGTGGCCGTGGTCGAGTCGGTCAAGGCCGCGTCCGATGTCTACGCCCCGGTTTCGGGCACGATCACCGCGGTCAACGAAGCGCTGACCGACAAGCCGGAGACGATCAACGAAGACGCTTATGGCGAAGGCTGGTTGTTCGTCGTCGAACTGAGCGAGCCCGACCAGCTCAACGAACTGCTCGCGCCTGACGATTACGCCGAGCAGATCGAGGGCGAGGACGACTGAGGTCTTCGCGCCAGCCGTCGCGCACATCGACCGGTGCGTTCCGCGAGGAACGCGCCGGTTTTCGTTTCCGGCGTTCCTGTCCGGCGACGTGACGGCGGCGTCGTACGAAGTCGTCGCGCCGCGACCATCGACGTCCGTCGATGCACGACGCGAACACCGACCGACGCGTTCGAAGGCCGCGCATTTTTCGCGCAAACCGATCCCGCAACCGCGCAAACGCGTCGCGTGCGACGCAGGCGGATTTACGTTGCGGTCGGGTGGATGATTATTTTTTCACCATGTCCGGAATGCCGGGATGCGCATCGTCGAAACACGTGCCGTCAAAGCGCGCCGATGCATTGATGCCTTTTTTTATGATGTTTTGCGAAAGCGTTTCGCGCGCGATGTGCGAGGTCGCGTGTTGGATCGCTGCGCGTGCATGGCATCGCGGCACCGCATCGCCCGACACGCACGCCCGCGGGTCCGAGAAAAAAATTCGAAGACCTGTTGACAGTGGAAAAAACCGTGATTAGGTTTCGCGGCAACACACGTCCGCAACGAAACGAGTGAGTCGAGCCACGACACCAGCGCGCAGCACAACTCGAACCTCCGCCAGGAACATCACACGGTGGATGCGGGCATCGTCTCCGCTGCGAAATCTCCCAACCTTTTTTTCCAACCTCCGCGACATTTCTGGCGCGTGCGGGTTTTCGCTTCACCGGGGCGACGTCGTGCGGCCGACGACCCTCCCTTCGAATCCGGTCCGATGCGCGGTGCGCGTCGGCGGTTGTGCGCGGGTCCAACTCCCGTGTGCCGTTTGAGTACTGGGCCGCTGTACCTGCAAGTCCACTGACGAGGAGAGCCATTCCATGGCCACGAAGAAAGCCGTAAAGAAAGCGCCTGCCAAGAAGGCGGCCAAGAAGACCGCGAAGAAATCCACCGCAAAGAAAGTGGTGAGCAAGGTCAAGAAGGCTGTGAAGAAGGTCGCGAAGAAGGTTGCCAAGGTCGCCAAGAAGAAGCCGGCGGCGAAGAAGACCACCAAGAAGGTCGCGAAGAAGAAGGTTGCCGCCAAGAAGACCGCGAAGAAGGCGGTGAAGAAGGCAGCGAAGAAGACCACCAAGAAGGTCGCCAAGAAGAAGGTCGCGAAGAAGAAGGTCGCCAAGAAGTCCGTTGCAAAGAAGGCGACCAAGAAGACCGCCAAGAAGTCGACCGCCAAGAAGACTGCGAAGAAGGCGACCAAGAAGGCTGCCACCAAGAAAGTCGCCACCAAGAAGACCGCCAAGAAGGCCGCCGCCAAGAAGGTGACCAAGAAGGCCGCGACCAAGAAGCGGGCCCCGGCCAAGCGCACCAAGAAGTCCGCGCCGGTCGTGATCCCGACGATCCCGACGCCGCTGATCTGACGTAGCCTCAATTCGTCATCGAAAGCGCTTCCTCCGCGTGCCCAGGCGGAGGAGGCGTTTTTTTTCGGTTCGTCGTCAGGTGTCGGTCGCAGGCGAACAGATGCCCGGCAGTTTTGCAGGGTGCGTACCGACGGATCACCGCCTTACACAGCACGGGTAGAGCGAGGCGAAACCCGTCGCCCCGTTCGAACGGCGCCCAGCGCAGGCAATCCCTGGTCCAAAGGACCAGCGCGAAAGACCCCACGCAGCCTCGAAAGCGCAGCGCGTGCGGGCAAGCGCCGACGCAGAACGCACAAGGCCGCCCGAAGGCGGCCCGTTCTTCCCAGGATTCCGAACGCGCTTACTCCGGTGTCGCCGCCGCGCGGTGGGTCGTGCTGCCCGACGATGGCGTCGAAGCCGGCACATGCGTGCGCTGGGCGTGCAGCGTCTCCAGGTTCGGATCGACATCCAGCCAGCGCTGCGGCGGCAGGCCGATCGCGCGGTCGAGGATCGTCGGCAGCAGCCCCGAGGGCAGACTGCTCTCACTGTTCCACAGCACGACCATGCCGAAGTCGCGGTCGGGAATCATCGCCATCAGGCCGCGATAGCCCTGCACCGCACCGCCGTGGAAGACCACGCGCTGGCCGGCGTAATCGTAGACGCGCCAGCCCAGGCCGTAACCCGCGGCGTCAAGACGGTCGCGGCGCCAGGACGAATTCCGCATCTCCGGCGGCGTGCCGACGATCGGCGCCTGCAGCGTCGCCAGCAGCGGCGCGGGCAGCACGTCGGGACGATGGCCGGTCTGCGCGACCAGCCACTGCGCCATGTCGCTGATGCTTGCGTTGACGCCGGCAGCCGGTGCGAGCCGGTAGTAGGTCGGCTTGGGCATCAGCGACGTCCAGCCGCCACCGGCGCGCACGTGCGGCTTGGCCCAGCGCGTGCTCGCCTGGATACCGTCGAGGCCGTAGCTCGCATCATTCATGCCGAGCGGTTTGAAGATCCGGCGCGACACCGCTTCGCTGAAGAACTGGCCGGAGGTCGCGAACACCACGTCGCCGACCAGACTGAAGGCGACGTTCTGGTAGGCGTAGCAGTTGCCCGGCTGACAACTCATCGGCGCGGCGGCGAGGCGCTGCACGAGATCGTGGTAGTCGGCGTTGCGTTCGATGTCGCGGTCGTAGGTGTTGCGGCCCAGGCCGACGCGATGGCTCAACACGTCGGCGACGGTGAGCTGCTGCGCGGCCAGTGGATCGGAGAACCGCAGTGATGGCAGGTAGTCGACGATGTGGCTGTCCCAGCGCAACGCGCCTTCGGACACGAGCATGCCGGTCACGGTGCCGGCGAACGACTTGGACAGCGACGCGAGCCGGAATACGGTGTGCGCGTCGACCGGTTCGGCCGCCTTGACGTCGGTGATGCCGTAACCGCGCGCACTCAGGACCTGACCCTTGTGCACGATCGCCATCGCGAGGCCCGGCACGCGCTGGTTGGCGACGAGATCCTGCGCCATCGCTTCGAGCAGGGTCACGTCGAACGTGGATGCCAGCGGCTTGTCCTGGCCGGGCACGCGCGGTTGTGGTTTGACGGCGTCCTCGCGACTGACGATGGCCGGATGGTTGGCCTGCTCGTCGAGCGGCACGATGGTCGTGATCCCGTCTTCGCTCGCGTTCTCGACGACATCGGCGGATGTCGGTGCCTGCGCGGCGGAGCCCAATGCGGCAGGCAGCAGCAGGCCGATGAGACCCAGCCGGACGAGCGGCCGGTGGGATGGATATCGGCTTTTCATCGGGCCTGCCCCCTGCGTATGCTCTGGTGCTGCGGCGATGATAGCGCCTGTGTAATGGATTGCATGAACAAGGGGAAGTTTGATGTCTAGCGCGTTGATCCTGCTGGTTTTGCTCGTGGTGGTTGCCGCGGGTCTGGCGCTGTGGGGCGTCGGTATCTACAACGGGCTGATCACCGCCCGCAACGCATACAAGAATGCGTTCGCCCAGATCGACGTGCAGTTGCAGCGTCGTTTCGACCTGATCCCGAACCTCGTCGAAACCGTCAAGGGCTACATGAGCCACGAGCGCGAAACGCTCGAAGCGGTCACCCAGGCGCGCAATCTGGCGCAGGCCGGCCTGTCCGCGGCCAAGGCCGATCCCGGCGATCCGGCGGCGATGGCCCAGCTCGCGCAGTCGCAGGGCATGCTCAATGGCGCGCTCGGTCGTCTGCTCGCCGTGTCGGAGGCCTACCCGGACCTCAAGGCCAGCCAGAACATGATGCAGCTCACCGAAGAACTGACCAGCACCGAGAACAAGGTCGCGTTCGCGCGCCAGGCCTACAACGACTCGGTGATGGCCTACAACAACAAGCGCGAGGTGTTTCCCTCGAGCGTCCTCGCCGGCATGTTCAACTTCAAGGAAGCGGCGCTGCTGGATATCCCGGCCGATCGCGCGGAAGTGCGCGAGGTGCCGAAGGTGACGTTCTGAGGTTGACCCACCCGCTGTCACCGGTCGTATCGCGATGAATTTCTTCGAACGCCAGGCGCAGGCGCGGCGCAACAGCACGCGTCTGATCGCGCTGTTCTCGCTGGCGGTGCTGGGCATCGTGCTGATGGTCGGTGTGCTGGTGCTGCTGGTCGTGGGGCCACGCCCCGGAGCGCTGCTGGTGGCTGCGGTCGCGACGCTCGCGGTGATCGGCCTGGGTTCGCTGTTCCGCATCTCGTCCCTGCGTAGCGGCGGCGAGACGGTGGCCCGGCAGCTCGGCGGCGTGCCGGTCGCGGAAGACACGCGCGATCCGCAACTGCGGCGGCTGCGCAATGTGGTCGAGGAGATGTCGATCGCCTCCGGCGTGCCGGTGCCGTCGATCTACGTGCTCGAGCACGAGGCCGGCATCAATGCGTTCGCGGCCGGTTATTCGACGTCCGATGCGGTGGTCGCGGTGACGCGCGGCGCGCTCGACCGGCTCAATCGCGACGAGTTGCAGGGCGTGGTCGCGCACGAGTACAGCCACATCCTCAACGGCGACATGCGGCTCAACATCCACCTGATCGGCGTGCTGTTCGGCATCCTGATGATCGGCATCATCGGCCGCAAGATCCTGATCCATGGCCGCGGCTTCCGGAACAGCGCGACGATCGTGGTGATCGTAGGCGCGCTCGCGGCGATGGCGGTCGGCAGCCTCGGCATGTTCTTCGGCCGCATGATCAAGGCCGGCGTCAGCCGCTCGCGCGAGATGCTGGCCGATGCGTCGGCGGTGCAGTTCACCCAGCAAACGGCCGGCATCGCCGGCGCGCTGAAGAAGATCGGCGGGCTCGACAGCGGCTCGCGCCTCGCGCACCGCGAGGATGCCGAAGAAGTGAGCCACATGCTGTTCGGCGATGGCGTGGGCCTGAGCGGCCTGTTCGCCACGCACCCGCCGTTGATCAAGCGCATCCAGGCGCTGGAGCCGGGCTTCCGGCCCGAGCAGCTGACGCGCCTGCAGCAGCAGTGGTTGACGAGTCCGCCCGACGGTCTGCAGGAAGACGTGGCGCTGGGGCTGGTTGCGCCGGGCGAAGCGCTGCCGCAGAAGGATCGCGCGCTGGCCGTCACGCCGCCGATGGTCGCCGCGCAGGTTGCGCATCCACGCGACGACGACTATGCCCGCGCACATGCACTGGTCACGGCGATCAGCGACCCGCTGCATGATGTTGCCACGCATCGCGAGGCGGCGATGCCGCTGGTGCTCGCCCTGCTGTTCGACGACAGCGACGTGGTGCGCAGCCGGCAGCGTACCGAGATCGTTGCCCGAATGGGCGCGTCGGTCGCGACGGAAGCGATGCATCTGCGCGAGACCCATCTGCTGGTGCTGCATCCGATGCTGCGCATGCCGCTGGCAGCGTTGGCGTTTCCGGTACTGCGTCGACGCCCGCGCCCGGAACTGGCGACGTTCCTCGACACCGTGCACGCGGTGGTACACGCCGACCAGCAGGTGTCGCTGTTCGAGTACTGCCTGGGCCGGTTGCTGGAAGTGCAGTTGCGCGAGACGCTCGACCCCGGACGTCATATCCGCTTCGGCCGTCGCAAGCCCGGCAACGTGAAGCAGGAATTCGCAACGCTGCTCGCCGTCGTCGCGCAGGCTGGCAATCCCGGCGACAACGCCGCCGCGCAGCGTGCGTATCTCGCCGGCATGCAGCGCGTGCTGCCACGCGATCACCTGCCCTACGCACCGCCCGCGGGCGGTGTGCAGGCGCTGGACGATGTGTGGGAGCCGCTCGACGCACTCGATCCGCTGGCCAAGCAGGTGATGGTCGAAGCAATCACCGCGGCGGTCAGTCACGACGGCCGGGTCAGCGTGGCCGAGTCCGAACTGCTGCGCACGATCTGCGGCGTGCTGCATTGCCCGCTGCCGCCGACGCTGGAACAGCTGCCGCACTAGGCTGCGGCAGCGCAGCCCTCAGCCGGCGCGGATCATCTCCGCCGCGCGCTCGGCGATCATGATCACCGGCGCATTGGTGTTGCCGCCCGGCAGGCTCGGCATCACCGAGGCATCGACGACACGCAGGCCCTGGGCACCGCGCACGCGCAACTGCGGATCGACTACTGCGTCGTCGTCGACACCCATGCGGCAGGTGCCGACCGGGTGATAGACCGACTCCGCCTTCGCGCGGACGAACTCTGCGAGTTCGGCATCACTGAGATCGTTGCGCGCGGGGAAGATCGGCGTGCCGCGGATGCCGTCGAACGCGGCCTGCGACAGGATGGTGCGCGAGATGCGCGCGCATTCGACCATCATCTTCAGATCGAAGCCGTCCGCATCGCTGAGGTAGTTCGCTTCGATACGCACCTTGTCGCTGATGCGGTTGCTGACCAGCGTGACCCGGCCGCGGCTGCGCGGGCGCAGGAAGCAGGCGTGCAGGGTGTAGCCGTCGCCGGCGAGCCGATTGCGGCCGTGGTCGTCGAGCATCGCCGGCACGAAATGGAACTGGATATCGGCGCGGTCGTCGGGCGCGAGCGGTGAGCGGTAGAAGCCGCCGGCCTCGGCGAGGTTGCTGGTGCCCGGGCCGCGCCGGCCGCGCACGAAGTAGTCCCACGCGATCGCGACATCGCTGGCACGGTCGTAGGTGATGCGCTGCGTGGCATGGAACAGCGTGCAGATGTCGAGATGGTCCTGCAGATTGCCGCCGACGCCGGGTGCATCGTGCACGACTTTGACGCCCTGCCGGCGCAGATCGTCTGCCGGGCCGATGCCGGACAGCATCAGCAATTGCGGTGTATTGATCGCGCCGCCGCACAGCAGCACCTCGCGCGTCGCCGGCTGGTGGAACGCCCCGCGCGCTGTGGAATAGACCACGCCGGTGGCGCGTCCGTGTTCGAACGTCACGCGGCTGGCGACTGCGCCAGTCTGGATCGTCAGATTCGGGCGCGCGCGCGTGGCGCGATCGAGATACGCCGTCGCCGCCGAACACCGCGCGCCATCGCGCTGGGTGACCTGGTACAGCCCCACGCCTTGCTGGCGCCGCCCGTTGAAGTCATCGTTCGCCGGCAGCCCCGCCTGCTGCGCGGCCTCGATGAACAGGCGCGAGACCGGATTGACGTGGCGCAGGTCGGACACCGTCAGCGGACCGTCGCCGCCGTGCAGCGCATCGCCGCCGCGCGCGTTGCCCTCGCTGCTGCGGAACCACGGCAACACCTCGTCCCAGGACCAGCCCTGCGCGCCCTGCGCGGCCCAGTCGTCGTAATCCGCCGGCACGCCGCGGACGTAGCACATGGCATTGATCGAGCTCGAACCGCCGAGCACCTTCCCGCGCGGCCACCACAAGCTGCGGTTGTCGAGCTGCGGCTCGGGCGCGGTGTCGTAGTCCCAGTTCACGCCCTTGCGGTTGACCAGCTTCGCGAGGCCCGCGGGCATGTGGATGAAGGGGTGCGTATCGTTGGGGCCCGCTTCGAGCAGCAGCACGCGGACATCGGGATCGGCGCTGAGCCGATGGGCGAGCACGCAGCCGGCGGAACCGGCGCCGACGATGATGTAGTCGTAGACGGGAGCGGGACGGGGAGGCATCGCGGCACGGTAGGCAAGGGGGCTAGAGCATATGCTCCGCGCCTTCACGAGCTGGGGTAAACCCTGATTGTTTCAAATTCGTGAAGCGGAATAGTGGAATTCCTGCCCGGTTACGGCGCGACGCTTTGCTGATCCTGCCGGTAGCGCGGAGCGCCCTTCATGGAGAGAGAGATGCCCATCAGAACTTCCCGCCTGCGCGATGCGGTCCTGCTCGCGCTCGTCGCCGGCGCCTGTACATCGGCCAACGCTCTTGCGCAGGAGACGCAGCCCACGGCCTCCCCGGACGCCACCCAGCTCGATACGGTCACCGTGACCGGCAGCCGGATCTCGATTCCGGGCCTTACGACCAACAGCCCGGTGACCACGATCGAGCGGGACGAAATCGATCGCAATCAGCCGGTCGCGGCTGAAGATTTCCTCAAGCAGCTGCCGAGCGCAGTGCCTGCGATTGGCTCGGGCACGAACAACGGGACCGGCGGCGGTGCGACCCTTGACCTGCGCGGCATCGGTTCGCAACGCACGCTGGTACTGGTCGATGGTCGACGCATGGTGCCGTTCAATCTCGATGGTGTGGTCGACACCAACGTGATCCCGGTGGGGCTGATCCAGAGCGTGGACCTGGTGACCGGCGGTGCCTCGGCGGTCTATGGCGCTGACGCGGTCGCGGGCGTCGCGAACTTCATTCTGCGCCGTGACTTCGAGGGCCTGGAACTGCGCGCCTCGCACGGGCAGTCGAGCAAGGGCGATGCCGCGCGCCAGAACATTGACGTGACGATGGGCGCCAACCTCGATGATGGTCGCGGTAACGTTGCGTTGAGTCTGAGTCGGACCCAGACCGATCCGCTGTTGCAGGGCGCACGCCCTTATGGCCGGCAATCGCTCTCATCGGTGACCGGCCTGCCGGAGGGTTCGTTCACGACGGTGCCGTCCTACTTCGAAGCCTTCAATCCAGACGGCGGCACCGACGGCGTGTTCGGACAGATCGATCCGGCGACAGGTCTGCTCACCGACGATGTGACGACTTTCAATTTCAACCCGAAGAATTACTACCAGACGCCGCTCGACCGCTATCAGGCGACGGCGCTCGCACGCTACGACATCACCGACAACCACGAAGCCTATGCACAGGTGTTCTACACGCGCTCCGACGTCGGCTCCAGCCTTGCGGAAAGTGGCATCTTCTTCGAGACGCTGGATGTCCCGATCGGCAATGCCTTCATACCGCAACCGCTCCGCCAGCAACTGTGCAATGAATTCGGCATTGCCGATTGTGTCCAGGGCAATGCAACAGCGGTTCCGCTGACGATCGCGCGTCGCATCACCGAATTCGGTCCGCGCCTCAACGATTTCCAGAACAAGACCTTCCAGTTCACGGCTGGTCTGCGCGGCAACCTCAGCGACAACTGGCGCTATGACACCTACTACACCCGTGGCGAGGCTGATCAGACACAGTTGCTGATCAACTGGGGGTCGCTGTCGAAGGTGCAACAAGCGCTTGCTGCGGTCGATGCCGATACCTGTCTGGATCCGTCGAACGGCTGCGTGCCCTTGAACGTCTTCGGCCCGGAAGGTTCGATCACGCCCGAGATGGCCGCTTTCATCAATCTTGATGCGATCACGCTGCAGTCGGTCGAACAGGAGGTCATGTCGGGTTCGGTGTCGGGCGATCTGGGTTACTTCAAACTGCCGTGGGCCGAGTATCCAGTCGGGCTGGCGTTCGGTCTCGAGCATCGTCGCGCGACGGCGTCTATCAAGTCGGATGCTTCGCTGCAGATTGCAGGCGAAGTCATGGGCACCGGAGCGCCATCGATCGATCAGACCGGCCGGTTCTCACTCAGTGAGGCCTATGGCGAGCTGTTGCTGCCGATCGTGACCGGGCAGCCGGGGATCCATGCGTTGACGCTTGAAGCCGGCTATCGCTATTCGGACTTCAAGGTCGGATCCAACTCGGAGGATTACGGTACCTTCAAGTACGGTCTGGAGTGGGCGCCGATCGAAAGCCTGCGCTTCCGCGGCATGGTCCAGCGCGCGACGCGCGCGCCGAACATCAACGAACTTTTCCTGCCCGAAACCACAGGACTGGACAATCTCGCGGTGGATCCCTGCGCGGGTCCGGGTCTGAATCCGGCGAATGCAGGGACGCCGGGGACCTTGGAGAACCTCTGCGTACAGACCGGGGTTCCGCTGGCACGCCTCGGCAACCTGCAGCAGCCGTCGGCGGGTCAGGCGAACGTGCTGATCGGCGGTAACGCGGCATTGGCACCGGAAAAGGCCGACACCCGCACCATCGGTCTGGTCTGGCAGCCGTCTTGGCAGAACGATTTCGCGTTGACGTTCGACTACTGGAAGATCGAGGTCGACGAAACAATTTCCTCGCAGAGCATCGACGACGTTATCAACGGCTGTTACAGCACGGCGCTCAACCCGGATCGCGCCTTCAACGACGACTGCCTGCTAGTTGGGCGAGACCCCGGCAATGGTTCCTTCAATGGTTCCGGCGCCCAGGGCGTCGCATTGCTGCTGTCCAATCTCGGGCGCATCCAGACCGATGGCTATGACTTGGGAATCCGCTACGGATTCGGCCTGCCGGATGCGTGGGGACGACTGGACCTCGCCCTTGACGCCACAAAGGTCAACAGCCGCCGCTTCCAGGCGACACCAACCTCGATCGACCGCGAGTGCGTGGGTCTGTACAGCAATTCCTGCGGCGTCGGCACATACGACTTCAAGTCGAACCTGCGCGCCGCCTGGACGATCGATCAGCTCGAACTGTCGCTGGGCTGGCGTTACCTGAGCGGGATCGATGAAGAGTCGCGCGGTGAAGCGGGTTTCCTGCCTGCTTACTCGTCGATTGATGCCTACAGCTACTTCGATCTGGGTGTCGCCTACACCGCACCGTTCAATGCCCGCTTCCAGCTGACGGTCAACAACCTGACCGACAAGCAGCCGCCGATCGTCGGCAACAACATCGGGTCCACCACCGACAACAGCGGCAACACGTTCCCGCAGTATTACGACGTGTTGGGCCGATTCATCACGCTGGGCGTTACCTTCAAGTTCTGATCTCTCCAGGCCTGCGGGTCTTCGCGAGGCGGGAATGCCCGCCTCGCGCTTTCTTCGAACGATGGTGCCTGACAACCGCGTGCGCTAAGGTGCCGCGGTCCGCCAGGAGCCCGCCATGCGTCCCCCCGCCATGACGCCCCCACGTCCCAGGCTGCGCGCCGCGCTCGCGGAGTCGCCGCCGCTGTGGTGGGCGCTGCTGTATTTCTTCTGCCTGCTGTGCGGCTACTACGTATTGCGCCCGGTGCGCGATGCGATGGGTGCGTCATCGGATGCCTCCGCGGTGTTTCCGGCCTTCATGCTCGACTGGGCGGCTGCGCGCGGCATCGCGCTGGGTGAATTCACGTTGCAGGCGCTCTTCAGCGGCACGTTCGTCGTCATGCTGTTGCTGCAGCCGCTGTACGGCGCGCTGGTGTCGCGCTTCCCGCGCCGGGTGTTCCTGCCGGTGGTGTACCTGATCTTCATCGTCTGCCTGCTGGGATTCCGCTGGGCGTTCGACACGGATCTCCAGGGCCGCGGCGCGCTGTTCTTCATCTGGATCGCGGTCTTCAACCTGTTCGCGGTCACGGTGTTCTGGAGCTTCATGGCCGACGTGTTCGACAACGAACACGCCAAGCGCTACTACGGCTACATCGGCGCGGGCGGCACGATCGGTGCGTTTGTCGGCCCGTTCATCACGACGATGCTGGTCGGCCGGATCGGCGTGGCCAACCTGACGCTGGTGTCGGTCGGTTTTCTCGGTGTCTGCCTGCTGTGCATCCTCAAGCTGCGCGGCTGGGCGCGGCGCAACGAGGGACAGCGGGCCGAGCAAGGCGAACAGGCGATCGGCGGTTCGATCTGGGCCGGTCTGAAACTCATCGCCGCCGATCCGCTGCTGCGCGGCCTGGCGATGCTGATGTTCTTCGGTGTCGGCGTGGGCACGCTGCTCTACAACGAGCAGGCCGCGATCGTGCGGCGCCTGTATCCCACCGCCGAGGCGGCGACACGCTACTACTCGATGATCGACTGGGCGGTCGCCAGCCTGACGATCCTGGTGCAGCTGCTGCTGACGCGCTGGCTGCTGCGCCGCTACGGCGTGGCACCGCTGCTGCTGCTGCCGGCGGTGGCGATCCTGATCGGTTTCTCGCTGCTGTCGGCATCGCCGCTGCCGATGCTGGTCGCCGTGGTGCAGGTGATGACCCGCGCCAGCGAATTCTCCCTGGCCAAGCCGGCGCGCGAGACGCTGTACACGCGGGTGGACCGCGAGTCCCGTTACAAGGCCAAGGCGGTCATCGACACGGCCGTGTACCGCGGCGGCGACGTGACCTTCGTCTGGGTACACAAGGCGCTGGCGACGCTGGGTTCGCAACTGGTGTTCGTCGCCGGCATCGGCATCGCGCTGGGCATGACCTTCGGCGCATGGCGGGTGATCCGGGCTGAGCGCAGGCTCCCGGAACAGCCGGCACCTGTCCGGTCTCCGGAGCACCGTCATGGCAAGCCGTCGTGAGTTCCTCGCCCACAGCCTGACCGCCGCGACGCTCGCGGCGCTGCCGGCGTCCGTGTTCGCCGCCGACCGCCCCGCACGACCATTGAAGCTGCTGGTGCTAGGCGGCACGGGTTTCCTCGGCCCGCACTTCGTCGAGCGTGCACATGCGCGCGGCCACACACTGACCCTGTTCAATCGCGGGCGCAGCAATCCAACGCGCTTCGACGGCACGCCGCTGGCCAGCATCGAGCAGTTGCGCGGCGATCGCAAGGACGATCTCGCCGCACTCGAAGGCGACCGCCGCTGGGATGCGGTGCTCGACACCTCGGCCTATTTTCCGGCCGATGTCGCACGCAGCGCGGGCCTGCTGGCCGGGCGCGTTGGTTACTACCAGATCATCTCCTCGATCTCGGTCTACGTGCGCAACGACATCGCCAACGTCGAGGACAGTCCGCTGGCGACGCTCGACGATCCGGAGACGCGCACGATCACCGGCGAAACCTACGGCGGGCTCAAGGCCGCCTGCGAGCGCGCCGCGCAAAGCGCATTGCCCGGCCGCACCTCGGTGGTGCGGCCGGGGCTGATCGTCGGTCCCGGCGATCCGACTGATCGCTTCACATACTGGCCCGCACGCGCCGATCGGGGTGGCGAGATCGCAGCTCCGGGTGCCCCCGACAATCCGACCCAGTGCATCGACGTACGCGACCTCGCAGCGTTCCTGCTGCAGCTGATCGAACACGACACGATCGGCGTGTTCAACGCGGATGCGGCACCCGGCACGCTCGACATGGGGCGTCTGCTCGACAGCTGCCTGCGACAGGCGAAGGCGGCCGGTGGTGCATCCGATGCACGGCTGACGTGGTTGCCCGCGGAATTTCTCGAAGCGCAGAGTGTGAGCGCGTGGTCGGACATGCCGGTCTGGATCGCGCCGGTGGGCGAGTACGCCGGCTTCGGCCGGACGCGTGTCGATCGTGCGATCGCTGCCGGACTCACCCATCGCCCGGTCGACGACACCGTACGCGACACGCTGGCCTGGTGGCGTGCGCAACCGGCCGAACGCCGCACCGCACCGAAGTCGGGGCTGACGCCGCAACGCGAAGCCGACGTGCTGGCTGCATGGCACGCGCGCAGCGCCTGACGCCCCGCTGCCTTTCTGTGGGGTGCGCTTGCGCGCGATGGGGCTTCATCGTGAAAGCATCATCGCGGGCGAGCCCGCTCCCACAAATCCCAGCTCAGCGGAGGGTGGCAACGGTAAACAGCATCGCGCCGACGATGAAGGCCACGCTCAGCCCGTGCACCAGCGGGTGATGCACGCGCAGCCAGACGAACTGCAGCACCAGCCTCAGCCACCAGAAGCCGGCCATGCCAGCGAGCACGGCCTGCCCGAGCGGCGTGCCCGCGAGTTCGTCCGGCATGATCAAGCAGAGCAGGGCGATCGTGCCGAACACCCACACAAGCTGTGCGTTCGCGATCTGCACGATCGCGCGATTGGGGCGGGTCGTGGCCTGCAGCGTGCGCGGCCAGTCGAACAACCGCCAGAAGCCGAGATGGAACAGCGCGAAGGCCACGCTGTGCAGACCGCAGGCGAGGATCAGCCAGTCGAATTCGGTTCGCATCTGCGCGTGCTCAACCGTTCCGCGCGGAGCGCGGCGAGACCCACATCGCGATCTGCGCGCGGAACACGGCATCCCCGGTCGGATCGCGGATCACCACGTCGACCGGCAAGGCATAGCCCGCTTCGGACTCGACCGGTTGGATCGCAGGCGTCGCCGTGGCGTGCATCGTGCCGACCGCTTTCTTCAGGTACTCGACCGTCATGCCCTTGGGAATCCAGCGCATCGATGCCGGAATGCTGACGTCGGTCATCAGGCCGCCGAGCAGTTCGGCCAGGTTGCACAGCGCGATCGCATGCACGGTGCCGATGTGGTTGGTGACCGCGCGACGATGGCGCATCGTCGCTTCGCCACGCCCCTCCTGCAGCGCGGTGATGCGCGGAGTGATGCTGGCGAAGTAGGGCGCCTTGCGACACACGAGAAAGCCGAACAGCCAGGCACCGCCCGGCCAGCGGATGAGGCGATTGCGCAACGTCAGCAGTGGGGCGGCCATCGCGTGCTCCGAATCTGGGGTGGAAACCGGAATGCCGGATACGACAACGGCGGGACTGGCCCGCCGTTGCCGGTGTCACGTCATGCGTGTCGCTCAGGCCGCTTCGCGCGACGCGCTCGACGGCTGCGTCGGCGCGCGGTAACCCGCCGAACGCAGTTCCTCGGTGTCGAAATCATCGACGGTGATCGCGTCCAACGTGAGCTCGCGCAGCTCGACCAGCAACGCGCGCTCCTCGGCGGTGATGTGGCCTTCGCGCACGGCCTCGTCCAGCTGCGCGCCGTAGTCCAGCGCCTCGATGCCCTTGCTCTTCATGGCCTTGAGGAACTTGCGCTCCACCGGCTCGGCCGCGATCGCCTTGGCCAGATAGCTGTCGATACGGCCGCCCGGATTGTTCTCGCAGGGGGTCATGAACACGCCGTCGGCCAGGCGCGAACGTGCTTCGTTGGGCGCCATCAGCAAGGCTGCGACGCGACGCGACAGACGATCGCCCGGCGCCTCGGCACGACGGCCCCACGGGAAGATCAGCAGCCACATCAGCCAGCCGACCGGACGGATCGGGAAGTTGCGCAGCGCAGCCGACAGTGCGAGTTCGATCTTGTGCACGCTGTCGTGGAAGGCCCACGCCAGCAGCGGCTGGTCGGCCTGCGGCGCGCCTTCATCGTGATAACGCTTGAGCATCGCGCTGGTCATGTAGACATGGCTCAGCACGTCGCCGAGACGACCCGACAACGACTCCTTGAACTTGAGCTTGCCGCCCAGCGTCAGCATCGACACGTCGGCCATCAGTGCGAGGTTGGCGGAATAGCGGTCGAGCTTGCGGAAGTAGCGGCGCGTGTAATCGTCACCGGGTGCCGCGCCGATCTTCGCGCCGGTCAGGCCGAACCAGAACGAACGCACGGCGTTGGAGATCGCGAAGCCGATGTGACCGAACAGGTTGCGATCGAATTCCTCGAGGCCGCGCTGCGCATCCGGATCCTGCGCCGCCTTCATTTCCTTCATGACCCACGGATGGCACAGGATCGCGCCCTGGCCGAAGATCAGCAGGCTGCGCGTCATGATGTTCGCGCCTTCGACGGTGATCGCGATCGGCGCCGCCTGCCAGCTGCGGCCGGCGAAGTTCTTTGGGCCGAGGATGATGCCCTTGCCGCCGACGACATCCATGACATCGCTGATGACTTCGCGGCTCATCGAGGTGCAGTGGTACTTGGCGATCGCCGACGGCACCGACGGCACGTCGCCACGGTCGACGGCCGCCGCAGTCGCCTGCGACAGCGCGCTGATCGCGTAGGCCTTGCCGCCGATACGCGCGAGCGCTTCCTCGACGCCTTCGAAGCGGCCGACCGACAGGCCGAACTGCTTACGGATGCGCGCATACGCACCGGTCACGACCGCGCCGGCCTTCGCGCCGCCCGAAGCAGTGGAGGGCAGGGTGATCGAGCGACCCACGGCGAGGCATTCGTTGAGCATGTTCCACCCCTTGCCCGCCATCTCGGCGCCGCCGATCAGCTGGCTCAGCGGGATGAAGACATCCTTGCCGTGGATCGGGCCGTTCTGGAACGGCGAGTTGAGCGGGAAATGACGACGGCCGATCTCGACGCCCGGCGTTTCGCGCGGCAGCAGCGCCAGCGTGATGCCGATGTCCTGGGTGTCGCCGATCAGGCCATCCGGGTCGTACATGCGGAACGCGAGGCCGACCAGCGTCGCCACCGGCGCCAGCGTGATGTAGCGCTTGTCGAAGGTCAGGCGCACGCCGAGCACGTTCGCACCGTTCCACTCGCCCTTGCATACGATGCCGTAGTCGGGAATCGAAGTCGCGTCGGAGCCGGCGAACGGACCGGTCAGGCCGAAGCAGGGCACTTCCTGGCCGATCGCGAGGCGCGGCAGGTAGTGGTCCTTCTGTTCCTTGGTGCCGTAGTGATTGAGCAGCTCGCCCGGGCCGAGCGAGTTCGGCACGCCGACAGTCGAACTGACCACGCTCGACATCGACGCCAGCTTCTGGATCACCTTGTGGTGCGCCAGCGCCGAGAATCCGAGGCCGCCGTATTCCTTCGGAATGATCATGCCGAAGAACTTGTTGGCCTTGATGTACTCCCACAGCTCCGGCGGCAGATCGGCGTGAACGTGGGTGATCTCCCAGTCGTTGATCATGCTGCAGAGTTCTTCGACCGGCCCGTCGAGGAACGCCTGCTCTTCGGCGGTGAGCTGCGGCTTGGGATAGTCGAGCAGTTTCTGCCAGTCGGGATCGCCGGTGAACAGTTCGCCTTCGAAACCGACCGAGCCGGTTTCCAGCGCGATGCGTTCGGTCTGCGACAGCGGCGGCAGCACCTTGCGGAAGAACTTCAGCAGCGGCGTGGTGATCAGCGATTTGCGCACCGACGGGATCAGCAGCGGCACCGCGATGGCTGCAACCAGCAGCGCAGCGATGACCGTGGCGATGCCATTGGCGCCGAGCAGCCAGCAGGCGAGCAGCACGGTGACCGTGATCGCCGCCCAGTAGACGAGACGCAGGCGGTGGTAGGCGGCGAAGGCACCCACCAACAGGAAGGCGAGAAAGGGGGTCGCGACGCTCATCATCAACTCCGGCAATCGGCATTACAGAGAACGGGGCCGGCGCGGGGCCGGCTGCACGGGCGGGGCCCGATGCTGACCGTACGGTCAAGTATGGTGACGGGTTCCGATGCTGTCAATGCTGCCAGTCGGCCTGTGTCCAGCATGTCGATACTGTTGCCGATGGATGCGTATGGATAGACTGTCGCGATGAGCAGAGCTGCCCCGAAATCCGCGATGACCGCCCACTCGGGCGATGCTTCGCCCGCTGAACGTCCAAGCCGCCTGAGCGCCGATGACTGGGCTCAGGCCGCGCTCGACCTGATCGCCGAAACCGGCGTCCAGGCCGTCGCCGTCGAACCACTGGCGCGCCGCCTCGGCGTGACCAAGGGCAGCTTCTACTGGCATTTCCCGTCGCGTGATGCGCTGTTGCAGGCGGCGCTCGAGCGTTGGGAAAACGTCGAGCAGGAAGCGCTGTTTGGTGCGCTCGAAAAAGTGCCGGACGCCCGCGAGCGTCTGCGCGCGCTGTTCCACATGGTCGCGCGCGAGTACAAATCGCACGTGATCTACAGCGCGCTGCTCAAGGCGCAGGATCATCCGACCGTGCACCCGGTGATCGAACGCGTGTCCAAGCGCCGCCTCGATTACCTGACCGCCTCGTTCCGCCAGGCCGGCCTCGGCCGTGAGGACGCGCAGCATCGCGCGCGTCTGACCTATGCCGCCTACGTGGGTTTTCTGCAGCTCAACCTGCAATTACATCAGGCTCGCATGCAGCAGGAAGAATTCGACGCCTACGTCGAACATCTGGCACAGACGCTGGTGCCGCGTGAGTGACTGCGCAGAACACGGACAGAGCATCCGGTGCTCGTGCGTTTTCGGAGGCGCCCTCAGGTGACGCTTGAACGAATTGAGGCTTCAGCTGGGGGATCCCGGGACGCCTGGAGTCGACTATGGCAGAGCGGCGCGATGCACTCGTTCGCAAACAGCGATCGCGATCCGTTCTCCGACGCATTCTGGATGCATTTCTTCGAAAGCGGCGCGCCTCCCGTCGCAATGCTGGATATCGGGACTGGTAATGGCGCGATCCCGATGGTGGCGTCTCGTGTTCTGGGAGCGAGAGTGCGGATCGTCGGAATCGACACCGCGGTCGTGAAGCCGGACAGCGTGAAGTGCCCGGAACTGGAGCGTGTGCAGTTCCTGTCGGAAACAAGCTGTGAATCGCTTCCGTTCGCCGATGAAAGTTTCGACATGGTGACGTCGCAGTTCGCAATCGAATACACGGATATGGACGCGTCGCTTGACGAGGTGCTGCGGGTGCGGCGTCCCTCCGCCCGGGTGGCCTTCGTGATGCATGCCGACGATTCCCACATCGGCAATGTGTCGAAAGCACAGATCGAACAGATCGACTGGCTCCTCGGGCCTGGCGGCTTCCACGACGCTGCACAGCGGATGATCAAGGTGCTGGAAGCCAGAAACGATGCGAAAAGCACCGGAGTGCTGGATCCCGAACTGGTGCGGCATCAGTACAACGCTTCGGCACGTGCGCTCGTGCAGAAGATCGAGCAGGCTGGCATGGGGGATGCGCTCGCACGTTCCGCAGTCGTTGTGCAACGCTTGCTTGCTGCGGCAGCCAAAGGGCAACGCAATGACGGAACGGCTCTCCTCGGGGATGCCTCTGCCGCATTCAGAGGTGAAGCTCAACGACTGCGCGCGCAGTTGATTGCCAGTCTCTCGTTGCCGCAAGTTGCAGAGATTGCCGGACGCCTCAGATATGCGGGGCTGCAAGTCAAGGTCGGCGAGCTGCACTACCAAGGCTCGCTGATGGCGCATACGTTGGTTGCAACACCGTGACCCACGATGAGCTGCTGGGCCGGGCCGAGCGGGCTCGGGACGGTGGCGACCTAGTACAGGCCGAGCGTCTCTACCGTCACGCACTCGCGAAGACTCGCTCGCAAAGTGTGCTCTACGGGCTCGGGACGCTCCTGCACGCGATGGGCAGGGCGCCGGAAGCGCAGGTTCTGCTTCAAGAATCTGCAGGGATCGGCGATTCGGTCGCGGTTACGACTGCGCTCTTGCTGTGTCTTGCTGACCTGGGGGACTGGCAGGAGGCAAGGGCTGCAGCGGGCATGCTGGTCCGGCTGCGGTGCGGTTCAACTGACGAGTGGATGTTCGCGGGGCGAGCGCTGGTCCGATTGAAGATGTATGGCCTCGCGGCTGCAGCGATCGAGAAAGCGTTACTTCAGGGAGGCCCTGCATATCTTCCGTTGTACGGTCTCGGATACGCGTTGCACATGCAGGGCGCGTGGCATTCGGCACTCGAGGCTTATCGAAGGGCGCTTGCGCTGAGTCCTGGCGAGGATGTCGGGTTGCTGACGAACATGGCGACATGTGAGCAGCGTTTGCATCACTACGCCTCCGCTGCCGAAACGCTCGCCAGGGCATTGAGGGCTGAACCCACGAGCCTCCTGACGCTCTCGAAGCTGGTCGAAGTTTCGGCAATGCGCTGTGCATTCGATGACGAGCGCAGGTACGCCGAACAACTCGCGAGTCGATCCGGCTCGCTGACCGTCGATTCGGCGATCGCCCCGTTCCTGACGCTGTTCGCGCCGTTGCCGGAAGGCGTGAGACGCCAGGTGCTGGATCTGGCGGCAGCGCGAGCGGGGTCGGGCGCAGGTACACCCTTGAAGGCGAAGCGCTCCGCTGCAGGTCCCGAGCGGCGTCTGCGCATCGGATATGTCTCGTCGGACATTTGCGACCATGCTGTCGGGCGCCTCTTCGCCGGCTACGTCGGAGCGCATGATCGCAAGCGCGTGCACGTCCATGCCTATTCGCTTCGCCACTCCGGCGACGCGGTGGCGCGCCGCGTTGCTGGCGAGGTCGAGACACTGCGTGATCTCGACGGCGTTTCAACGGTTGAAATCGCGGAAACCATTCGTGCTGACGGGATCGACGTGCTCATCGATCTGAACGGTTTTACCCACGGTGGCAGGCCCGAGCTCATGGCAAGCCGACCGGCAGCCGTGCAGATTTCCTATCTCGGCTTCATCCATGATCACCGTGCGCCTTGGCTCGATCACGTCGTCATGGATCGCGCGGTCGCTCCTGCTGGGCAGCGAAGCGCTTACCTGAATTCTGTCATCGATATTCCCGGCACGATGTTTCCACCCGCGAGTTCCGACGGTTGTGAAGCGGCGGCTTGGAGCAGGGTCGAAATCGGGATCGAGAAAGATGCATTCTTGATGTGTGTTTCCGCGAATGCGTACAAGATCGACCGACGAGTGTTGCGGTGCTGGGTCGAGATCGCGAAGCGCGTGAAGAATGGCATTGTGATGCTCTACGCAGACAGAGACGCTGCTGCCAGCCTCGAAAAGGAATGGCGTGCGCTCGGTGGTGCTCGATCGAATCTCGTGGTGGTGCCACGCGCCTCGAGACAAGCGTATCTGGCACAGCTGCGGGGTTGCGATCTCATGCTGGACACGTTTCGTTACGGTGGGGGCGCTTCCTCTGTCGATGCAATCATGCAGGGATTGCCTCTGCTCACGCTGCCGGGTCACGATCCTGTGAGCCGAATGGGTGCAAGCTTGAATGCCTTTATAGGAATGGATTCGCTGATCGCTCGTGACGACGTTGACTATGTCTTGCGGGCTGCTGCGCTGGCGGAACATCGGGAAGCCGTCAGGGCCGAGGTGATCTCCGCAGTTTCCAATTCGGGGTTCTTGGATGGAACGAGAATCGCCGTTGCTCTGGAGAGGTCCGCGTTCGATTTACTTTCATGAGGAGAGGATGGTGGGGAAATGAGTCAGCCTCCGTCGGCACAGGTATATCCCATTTTTGCAGTGCCTATGCTGGAGGCAATGCATCCGGATTCCGACAGGATCAACAGCAAGTTGCGGAGTCTGTTCCTGCAACTGGAATCGCAAGGGGACTTGCATCGTGACAGGACGTCCCGCGACACGCTTTCAGGTGTGTTCGAGAGCAACTTCTTCCTGCATCGTCGGGACGATTCGGAAGTCGCATCGCTGTTCGAGTTCGTCGACAGCGTTCTGAGGGACCTGATCGCAGGGCTCAGTGGCGGATTCGTTCAGCGGGAGGCGCTCTCACTCGAGTACAGCATGTGGTTCCACGTGACCCGGCAGGGCGGCTATCAAGGGACGCACAACCACCCCAACGCCAGTTGGTCAGGAATCTACTGCGTCGACGCAGGGGATACGGATTCGGACCCGAACAGTGGTGCGGTTCGTTTTCGCGACCCCCGTGCGGGTGCGGAAATGTTTCGAGACCCTGCCAACGAGTCCATGGTCTTCCCGTATCAGGTCCAGCCGGTTCAAAGGGTGCACAAGCCTGGCAGCCTGATCATTTTCCCCTCCTACCTCTACCATGAGGTCTTCGCGTACCGCGGGAACAGACCGCGCATCGTGGTCGCGTTCAACAGTTGGGCAACTCGTCGTTCCGGCTGAGTTCCAAGTGCGTCGCTGCCGAAGGCGAAGAGATGTGTGGGAGTCCGGTACGCAGGTCGGGCTTGTGGGTAATCCCCCCCGCAGGTTAGCTGACGCCAGAAGTGGAATTTTCTCGTACGCTTTCCCGAGGAGGTTCCATGAAGAAGTCCCGTTTCACCGACAGCCAGATCATTGCCGTGCTCAAGCAGGCCGAGGTCGGCACGCCAGTGCCAGAACTCTGCCGCGAGCACGGCATCAGCTCGGCCACGTTCTACAAGTGGCGCAGCAAGTTCGGCGGCATGGATGCGTCGATGGTGTCCCAGCTCAAGGATCTGCAGGACGAGAACCGGCGGCTGAAGAAGATGTACGCCGACGCCCAGCTCAGTGCCGATCTGCTCAAGGAGGCGCTTTCAAAAAAATGGTGAGGCCATTTCAGCGACGTGAGATGGCCCGATCGGCAGTCGAGGGCGGCCGCACAAACATCCTGCATGCGTGCCGGACGTTCGGGGTCAGCGAGACGTGCTTCCGATACCAGACCAAGGCAAGCGAAGAGAACGCGCGAATTGCCGACTGGCTGGTACGGTTGACGACGGCGTATCTCGACTGGGGGTTTGGGCTGTGCTTCCTGCACCTGCGCAACGTCAAAGGATTTGGCTGGAACCACAAGCGCGTCTATCGCATCTATCGCGAGCTGGAGTTGAACCTGCGGATCAAGCCGAAGAAGCGCCTTGTACGTGAGAAGCCCGAGCCGCTGGCAGTGCCGGAAACGATCAACCAGACCTGGTCGATGGACTTCATGCACGACCAGCTTGCCGATGGGCGAAGCTTCCGATTGTTTAACGTGCTGGACGATTACAGCCGCGAAGGCCTCGGAATCGAGGCGGACCTGTCGCTGCCCTCGGCCCGGGTGATCCGATCGTTGGACCAGATCATCGAATGGCGGGGCAAGCCGCGCGCGATCCGCTGCGAGCGCGCAGCCTGCCCTCGGGGCATAACGGCCCCGAGTACATCAGTGGGACACTGCTGGCGTGGGCCGAGCGCAACGGCATCCGCATCGAACACATCCAGCCGGGCAAGCCGCAGCAGAACGCCTACGTTGAACGCTACAACCGCACTGTGCGTTACGCCTGGCTGGCCAGAACTCTGTTCGACACCATCGAGCAGGTGCAGGACAAGGCCACGCGTTGGCTATGGATCTACAATCATGAGCGCCCGAATACGGCACTCGGCGGCATCACGCCAGCGCAGAAGTTGGCGATGGCCGCATAGCTCCACTTCTGGTGTCCGCTAAAAACGGGGGGATTACCCCGGCCTGGCTCGCCCGTTTCCGCGGGGTGGCGACGTCCTACCTCGACCATTGTCTGGGCTGGTTCGGGGCCTTGGACTGGAATCGTCAGACGGGCGCTCACGCCGCGGCGATACTCGCCTTGGACATCCGGGCGTGAAGTCATCCACATTCAACGTGAACAGCGCCAACAAAAACCCCGGCCGAGGCCGGGGTCCTTGTTGCAACCTGTTGAAGCGTTGCAGGGTTCTGCAGTCGATCAGAAGCTCTGGGTGAATCGCAGATACGGGGTGCGCCCGTAGATGTTGTACAGATTCTGCTCGTAGAACGGAGCGCCGTAAGCCTGACGGAACGGGGGAGTGCGGTCGCCGACATTGCGGACACCGAACTCGATGCGGTTGTTCCAAGGCAGCGCGATGCTGGTCTGCAGGTCGACGGTGGTCCACGATCCGACATTATTCGGACCGGTGGGATTGCGATGCGGACCAATGTAGTTGGCAACCGCTGCGAGACGGATGTCACCCGCCTGCCAGGTCGTCATCAGTTGGCCACGATCACGCGGGAACTGGAAGATTCCGGCACGTTCCTGTACGGACAGCTCCGGGAGGGGCTGCAGATCGTTCTTGAGCTGACGTGACCACGAGAGATTGGTCCCGAACCGACCGATGTCCGTATCGAAGCCATAACGGACGTCCACGTCCACACCGGTCACCTTTCGGGCCGCACCATTGAACAGGGGCGACAGGATGGAGATCGGTGCGCCGGGAAGCACAGCACCGTTCGGAGCGACGATGTCGCCGCCGCGCACCACGCCGAAGCCAGGGCGGCCCTCGTTGCCGTAGCGCAATGCAAGAGCATTCGGCACGGTGGTGATCACGTTCTCGAGGTCGACCGAGTAGTAGTCGACGCTGGCCGAAAAATCAGCGGAGGGGCTGAACACCAAGCCGACGCCCCAGTTCTCCGATTCCTCAGCGGTCAGGTTCGGATTCGAGCCCGTAACGAACTGGTACTGACCACCCGAGCTGCAAGGGTTGACGGGATAGGGCTGATAGCCCGGAATGCCGACTGCCTGGAGGGCTTCGCACGCGAGTTCATCGTTGCCGCCGACGACGCCGGGAACTTCGGTGATTGCAACGTTGGTGGTGCCCGAGGCGCCGTAGAGATCGTCCATCGTCGGGGCACGGAAGCCCTTGCCCCACGAGCCGCGCACCAGCAGCGACTCGATGGGACGGAACTCGATGCCCACGCGCGGCGTGGTCTTGCTGCCGATATCGTTGTAGCTGTCGTAACGCGCAGCAGCCGTGATGCTCAAGTTGGAAAGAATCGGAATGAGCGTTTCGGCGTAGATCGAGTGCGAGGCGCGCTCGCCGCCGGTGTTGGAACCGGCGGAACCGAAAACATTACCCGCAGCACTCTGCGCGTCGTAAATCACCTCCATGCGATCGTCACGATATTCGAAACCGGTGACGAAACCTGCGGTGCCCGCGTTGCTGGTCCACAAGTCGAAGCCGATGTTGCCGTCGACCATGACCATGCGCTGTTCGGAAGTCGTCAGCGTGGTGTGACCCACCAGCGGCGCGACCGCGATCGTGCCGGCGTCGGTCGGGTCGAACGGGTTGAACCGACCTTCGTCGATCAGTTCCTGCAGCACGCTGCCGATGCCGTAGTTGCTGCCGATGTTCGTACCGGTGATACGGCCGTGGGTGACGCCGATCTCCCAGTTTGCGCCGCCGAACAGATCATTCACGCCCTGCAGGCCAAAGTTCACGTCCAGGGATTCGTCACGCACCACGCTGTCGCGGGTGCCAAGCGGCGTGAATCGGTAGTACAGCGTGCCGTCTTCACCGAACGGATTGTTCGGATTGTCAGCGCCGATGGTCGGCAGCGAGCCCTGACCGTTGTTGTCGACGGGCGCGGCCGCGTACACACCGAACGAGCGGTTGCGCGCGGTCACGATACGGCTGAAGAAGCTGACATCGTCGGTGATGTCGTAATTGCCGGTCACCAGCAGCGAGTCACTGCGAACCGAAGCTTCGTTGGCCGAGGTCGCCATGTGGTCGAAACCGCAGGTGCCGTCGGCGAGACGGACGCTGTTCTGGAACGTGTCGCAGTTGGCCACGCTCTGGAAACCGCTGGCGCCGGCGAAGTTCGCGACCGAATTGTAAGGGCTGTAACCCGCGGCGTTGTAGAATTGGTCCGGAATCAGCGAACGGTAGTCGCGGTTGTACATCAGTCCACGCGAGGTGTGGTCGACCGCGAACGTGATGTTGCCGCGGTCAGAGCTGATGCCGCCGACCACAGAGGCTTCACTGAGTTCGGATCCGTTGCCACCGTAGTGGGGACGTTCCTTGCCGACAGTGAACTCCAGGCCTTCGAAATCCTTGCGCAGAATGATGTTCACCACGCCGCCGATCGCGTCCGCGCCGTAGATCGCGCCTGCGCCGTCCTTCAGGACTTCGATACGCTCGACTGCTGCCATCGGGATCAGGTTCAGGTTGGCGGCCGAACCGCCGGTGATCGGCGAGGAGGTCATACGCCGACCGTCCAGCAGCACGAGGGTGTACTCAGCGCCGAGGCCGCGGAGGTTGATCTGCGCCTGCGACTGGAAAGAACTGCCCGAGCTGGGCGCGAACGAGCCGATCGAATTGAACGTCTGGTTCCGCAGGAACTCGGCAACGGACGGCTGGCCGCTGATGTCGAGCTGCTCGCGGTTGATCACGGTCACCGGCGCGGGGCCTTCGATCTCGGCGCGCGTGATACGTGAACCGGTAACCTGAATGCGGTCGAGCGTGGTGGCTTGCGAGGCGTCGTTTTCCTGTGCGAACGCAACACCGGTCCCGGCAACTGCAGTGCTGCCTGCGACCAAGGCGTATGCAATCGCGTCACGCAGCCTGTGGGTCTTAAAAGTCATTCGTCTCTCTCCAAGGGGCTGGGAAATTCCCGTATGAACCTGCGTTGGCGTCAAGTGACAGGCCAAAGTCTGCAAGGTTCCAGCCGATACTAGCCTCCGATGCGGAAAACTTAAAGGGGCGTTAAATCGGGTGCTTGGATCGGCGGCTTAGGAGGAGGGGCAGTGGGCGGGGGCAGTGGGCGATAGCGCGGCGCTACCCCGCCTGGCGTCCCGTCAGACCGGCTCGGCTCCTGAGAGATGAGGGGCTCCAGCACCCGCGTGCGCGGGAAGACACGCGCTCACAAAGCGCTCGAGCTGGACTCGGCTGCGACGCGTTTCGCGCTGCCAATCCTTCCAGCCGAGGCGCTGTCTCCGCGGCGGCAGGTCGTCGGTCGCGCCGGGTTGCGGGTGTGGCGCGCATGACAGGGCGAGGGCAAGCAGCATCCGGCTCCGCGCCTTGTGACGCCGTCTCTGCGACAGCGCCTCTTGCAACCATAGATCGCACGGCGCAGGGGGGCCGGATTTCGAGCTGACGCACACGCTATGCACGAAAAGAGCTGCTGAGCGATGCAGGCCGATCGACGCGGTGCGTCTGGCTCCGCCCCGGACGGAATCCCGTCAAAGGCTCCCAAGGGACGGGCACATTGCTGTACGGGCAGAACGGCCTGCTGACCTTCGAGTCAGGCAGGCAACGCCCGGTCGGCGTGGGGGATGAAGCAGACCGCCTGCCATGTCACCGACGACGCTGTGCCGCCGCGAATCAGGTGTTCAAAGATCCTGCTGATACCGGATATACGGCACCGCGCCTTCGTCTTCCAGGGTGTCGGTCATCTTAGAAAACGGGTTCTTGCCCCGTGTGATGACGTTATCGGCGCCTACCGTGAGTTGCCCGCTCCACGGCGTGCGCCAGCTCACGCCCAGGCCCACGCCTTCCCACTTGGGCAGGCCGGGGGTGTCAACGACCTGGCCGACGATGCTGGCGCTGAAGCGGCCGATGCCGCCGCCGACGCTGAGGCTGCGGCTGGTCCAGTGGTCGCTGAGCAGGGCGGGCGCGGCCGATGTCGGAATCAGCGTGGCCTTGGCCAGGGTGCCGGCGAGCGAGACGTAGGCGTCGTCGCCGATGTCCTTCTTGGCGAAGACGGTCAGGTCGTGGAGATCGACCTGGCCGGCCGAGCCGGCCCGCGAAGGGCTGAGGAAGCCGGGGAGGGTGTCGCGGCCTTCGCCGAGGGTCAGGCCGATACCGCCGCCGGGGCGGCTCATGCTCGCCGTCGCGCTGGCGCGCCGAGCACCCGGAACGGTGTCGCCGACCGAGGCCAGCTGGCAATTGCGGGCCAGACTGCTGACCGCGCCGTTGAAGCTGCTGCCGGGGCTGCACAGCAGCGCCAGCGAGCTGCCGGACTCCAGGCCGAATGCGGCATCGAACTGGCTTTCGCCGAAGCGCCAGCGGCGGGTCGGCTGGTTGGCAGTGGCGGGTTCGAGGACCAGGAATGCTTCGACCTTGCCGGACGTGTCGAGTACGGGCAGCACGGTCTGGTTGCGTTTTTCCTGCGCGGCCGCGCCCGAGGCCGCCGCGAGGGCGAGACTCAGAGCAAGTACGAGACGCGTGACAGGCAATCGCATGGCCGTGTGACCCGGGCCCGGCCCGGAAGTTCCCCCGATGTTCGATCCAGGACTCTAGAGCATTTATGTTTATTTAACAATCGAGCCGGAGGCCCGTTTGCCGTTAATGCAACCGCTCCGACACTTCCATGTCGATCTCCGGCGCTTGGATCAGATGTTCGATCGCTTCGGCGGTAAATCGGTAGGGCGTTCCACAGAACTCGCAGATTACCTTGACTTCCCCGTCGACGACCGCGGCCCGGGCCTCGTCGGCCCCCAGCGACACCAGCATCTCTTCGACGCGTCCCCGGGAACAGGAGCAGCCGAATGCCAGCGGGCGCTCCCCGAGCAACTGCGGTGCGTCTTCGGGGAACAGGCGCGACAGCAACGTCTCGACGGGCCATCGGAGCAGTTCCGCCGTCGACAGGGTGTCAAACAGCAGGCTGGCGCGATTCCAGCCATCCTCATCTCCCTCGTCGCCCGGCAGCTTCTGCAGCATCAGGCCCGCCGCTTCATCGCCGTCGACCGCCAGCAGGACGCGCGTGGGCAACTGCTCCGACTGGCGGAAATAGTCTTCGAATGCGCCCGACAGCGACTCGGCAGCCAACGCGACCAGCCCCTGATAACGGTTGGGTTCGCGGTGTGGGGACGGGTTCTCGATCGTGATTGCCAGCAGTGCATCGTCGCCGAGTGCACGCAGGTCGCGGGAGATGTTTCCGCCGTCGCCGTCGAAGCGTGCGATGCCACGGATCGTGCCGGCGGCAGTGCATTCGGCGAACAGCGTGCGCAGCGGGCCAGGCGCGCGCAGTTGCACCGACAGGCGGCCGTCGACCTTGGCGTGGCCAGTAAAGAGCGCCGACGCCACGCAGGCTTCGCCCAGCATCTCTTCGATCGCCGACGGGTAGGGACCGTTCGCGCGCACGGCCTGCCAGGCGTCGCGCAGATGGACGCGTACGCCGCGCACGCCGGCGGTCTGCAGAAGAAAGCGGGACAGGCGGTCGCTGTCGGACTGGGCGATGTCGGTCATGTCGGCTCGCGGGGATTTCGATTGGCGATGTCGGGGGCGCCCGATAGAGTGGCCGCCATGGAACATCCGGATCCCCAAGATGGGGGCGGCAACGCCGCCCCGCAAGCGCGCCGCCCGTTCGCCCGGCGCTGGTTGCGACGGCTGGTGTGGCTGAGCATCCTGATCGCCGTGCTGCCGGTCGTGCAGGTGCTGGCCCTGCGCTTCATCGATCCGCCGTTTTCGACCTTCATGGCGATCCGGCAGGTCGAGGCCTGGGCCGGCGGCGAGGGCGATTTCAACCTCTATTACCAGTGGCGCGATCTGGACCGCATCGCGTCTTCGTTGCCGGTCTCGGTGATCGCGGCCGAGGACCAGAATTTCGCCAGGCACCGCGGTTTCGATCTGGACGCGATCGAGAAGGCGCGCGCACACAATGCACGCGGCGGACGCATGCGTGGTGCGAGCACGATCAGCCAGCAGACCGCGAAGAACCTGTTCCTGTGGAGCGGACGCAGCTGGGTGCGCAAGGGCCTGGAGGCGTACTACACGTTGCTGATCGAGACCTTGTGGCCGAAGACGCGGATCCTGGAGGTCTACGTGAACGTGGCCGAGTTCGGCGATGGCATCTACGGCGCGCAGGCTGCTGCGAAGCGGCACTTCGGCAAGGATGCGGCGCGACTGAGCGCCGGCGAGAGCGCGCGGCTGGCGGCGGTGCTGCCGAGTCCGCAGCGCTACAGCGCCTCGCGCCCCGGCCCCTACGTGCAGCGGCGTGCGCAATGGATCCAGCGCAATGCGCGCCAGATCGGCGGCGAGTCGTATCTGGAGGCGCTCAAGTGAGTGCACACGATCGGCTGACCATCGTCATCGCTGCGTTCGACGAGGCCCATGCGTTGCCGGTGTTGCATCCACGAATCGCTGCGGTGATGGAGACGCTCGCCGCAGACGGCATCGAGACGCGTGTGCTGTATGTCGACGACGGCAGTGGCGATGCGACCTGGCAGGTGCTGCAGGGCATCGCGGCGGGTGATGCGCGTGTGGCGCTGCTGCGGCTGTCGCGCAATTTCGGCAAGGAGGTCGCGCTGACCGCGGGCCTCGACCTGGTGACCGAGGGCGCGGCGATGATCCTCGATGCCGATGGCCAGGATCCGCCGGAACTGATCCCGCGGTTCGTCGCGCACTGGCGCAACGGCTACGACGACGTGCACGGCACGCGCGAGAGCCGCGAGGGCGAGAGCTGGCTCAAGCGGTCGACCGCACACGTGTTCTATCGCGTCATCCAGCGGCTCGCGAAAACACCGGTGCCAGCCGACACCGGCGATTACCGGCTGTTGTCACCACGTGCGCTCGATGGGCTGCGCCAGTTGCGCGAGCGGCATCGCTTCATGAAGGGACTGTTCGGCTGGATCGGATTCAACCGTATCGCCGTGCCGTATGCGCGCGAGCAGCGGATTGCGGGACGCACCAAGTTCGGTTTCTGGCGGTTGTGGAATTTCGCGCTCGATGGGGTGACGAGCTTTTCGACCGCGCCTTTGCGGCTGGCGACCTACGTCGGCGTGTTCACCGCCTGCGGCGCGTTCGCGTTCGCGCTGTACGTGATCGGCAAGGCCCTGATGTACGGCGATCGCGTTGCCGGTTGGCCGACGATGATGGCGGTGATCCTGTTTCTGGGCGGTGTGCAACTGGTCGCGCTGGGCGTGATCGGCGAGTACCTGGGGCGGTTGTACGAGGAGTCCAAGCAGCGGCCGCTGTATCTGGTGAGTGCCTGGCATCCGGCGCCGGGGCCGGGCGCGTTGCCCGACGCCTGACCCGTTACTTCGCGTAGGGCCCGCCGCAGCCGCTGTCCTCGCCTCCGCCCAGTTCGAGTGTGGCGAGCAGGGCCGCCGGTGGCGTGATGGTCCCCAGCGCGATCGCGATCGCGCCGCGCACGCCGAGACGCGCCAGGTCTGGACGGAAGCTCGGCTCGGCGAAGCTGCCGCCGATCGACAGCGGCGTGCGCAACGCGAGGATGCTGCGGTCCTTGGGGCGCGGCTTGAGCAGCAGGTCGAGTTGTTCCTCGCGCAGGTTGATCGTGCCTTCGCCGAGGATGATCGTGTCGGTGGTATCGAACGCGAATGCGCGCGTCTCCATGACGCCGCGCTGCACGCCGAAATCGGCGAACGCGCACCGCACCGGGATCTGCTTGTCCTTGCCGATCAGATATTTCAGCGCCTCGTAGATGTCGATGCCGGCCAGTTCGACCAGCAGGTTGCTGACCCGTCCGGTGCCCATGCCGATCGCGACATCGCCGTTGGCGCTGCCCAGCATCGCGGCGATCGAATTGCCGTCGCCGCGCAGATTGAAATCCCCGCCGATGCGGCCGACCGCATCGCCGGCCAGCGTGTCCGGTGGGAACAGGCCGCCGAGGCTGACGCGGCGCACGGAAGCCTGCAGGCGCGTGTCGATGGTGTCCTGACGCGCGTCGAGCTGGATCGTCGAGCGGATGGTGCCGTCGGCGACACCGAAGTTCAGGGGCTCGAGGCGCAGCAGGCCGGCATCGAGTTCGAGATGCGCGTCCATGTTGTCGAGCGGCAGGCTGGGCGCGTTGATCCGCTGCGCACGCAGACGCACATCGGCGTCCATCGAGCGCAGTTTGCTCAGGTCGTAGGGTGTATCCGGCAGCACGCGGCCCTTCGCCGCCAGTGTGCGTTCGCGTTCGACGAGTTCGGGGTCGAGGGCCTCGCCGCTCTCCGCACCGGGCGTGCCGCCGACGAAACCGGCGAGATCGTCGAAGTCGAGCCGCTTCGACACCAGATCCGCCTTGAGCAACGGGCGATCGCCTCCGAGCGTCACCGCCGCCGAGCCGTTGAGGTCGCTCTGGCCGACCTTGCCGGTGAAGCCGTCGTAGTGCCAGGTGTTGGTGGGCGCGTCGCGGGTCAGACGGCCGTCGAGCGCATAGGGCGGCGTGTCCGGCAGGGCGACGCCGACCAGCGGATAGAGATCCGACAGATTGCGGCCGGACAGGCCGAACTGCAGGTCGAAATCGCGCAGTTGCAGGGGGGCGACCAGCGCGCCGCGCACATGCGCGCGGGTGGCACCGGCGCGGGCACGCAGATCGATGCGATAGAGTTTGCCGGTGTCCTGCAGGGCGAGTGGCGACTCGGCCACGCCTTCGAGGGTGAAGCGGTTGCGGGCCCAGCTGCCGCCGCCTTCGATCGCAATCGCCGGCGCCGCATCTTCGCCGCCGCGGGATTCGCGACTGGACAGACGCACGTCGATGTCGGTCTGCCCCGGTACGTCGAGAAAGCGCAAGCGGCCATCGTCGACCCACAAACGCCGGATCTGCGGCGGCGGGCCGTCGCCGCCGCTACCGAATGCGATATCCCAGTTGCCGGTGCCGGCATCGGGATGGGTTTCCAGGCGCAGGATCGGTTTCACCAGGCGGATCTCGGGCAAGTGCACCTCGCGCTTGAACAGCAGCGGGAAGACTTCGAACTGGATCTCCAGCCGTTCCACCGAGGCCATCGTCTGCGAGTCGGACCAGTCGGCGTTGGCGAAGCGCAATGCGTCGGCACGGACGGTGGTCGTACGGCCGAGGTCGACATCGAGATCACCGCCGATGACCAGTGCCCGGCCGGTGCGTGCTTCGACGATGCGCTCGACCGGCCCTTTGAACCAGTTCCAGTCCCATAACAGGATCAGCAGCACGATCCCCACCAGCAGAACGAGTGCGGCGATCCGCAGCGGACGCGAAGACGCGAAGCGCTGGAATCGCGGATGTTTCGGCGCAGTGGTGGGTGTTGTTGTCGTCATGGCAGATCCTGTGCAGGCCCACCATCGACGCGCCACGGTCAAATACGGGTGAACATCCCGTTGCGCTGTGGACTCAGCCGGCGGCTGCTGACGTGTCGACCGGGGCTTCGATCGCGGTGCAGCGCACCGTGCGGCCGTTGTCCTGCGAGAGTTCCGCGCCATCGTCGGTGGTCACGAAACGCAGGCCGACTTCAGACCACACCGGCGGCTGACTGCCACGGATCACGCCGAGATTGACGATACGGCCGTCGGTCATCCGCAGGCGGGCGAAGCGGCCGTCGCGGATGATCTCGACGATCGCCGCGCCCGGGCATTCAAAGCGTGCGGTCACGGTTTCCGGTGCGGGCGGCGGCATCGGCGCGGCGGGCGGTTCGGGTGTCGCGGGCGGTGGCGGAGGCGGAGGCGGAGGTGCATCGGGCGCGCATGCGGCCAGCGCGGAGATACCGATCACGGAAAAGGTGATGGAGATGCGTCGCATGTGGAACGTCCTGCACGTGGATCGGGCCGATGATAAAGGCGTCACCCGATGTTGCGGTCAACGCGCCGGCACGACCTGCGCCAGCACGGCGACGTAATGGCAGACGCTGCCGCCGATGCAGAACAGGTGCCAGATCGCATGCGCGTAGGGAATCGACTCGCGCATGTAGAAGAAGGTGCCGAGCGTGTAGAACACGCCGCCGGCGATGATCCAGCTCAGTGTCCAGGTATCGAGCGCGGCGGCGACCGGGCCGATCGCGATGACCACCAGCCAGCCCATCGCGACATAGATCGCCGTCGACAGACCGCGGAAGCGACCGGTGTAGAACAGCTTGAACACCACGCCGGCCAGGGCCAGCGTCCAGATGATGCCGAACAGCCACCAGCCCAGCGTGCCGCGCAGGCCGATCAGGGTGAAGGGCGTGTACGTGCCGGCGATCAGCAGATAGATCGCGCAGTGATCGAAGACTTTCAGGCGGCCCTTGGCCACCGGATGCTCGACCGCGTGATACAGCGTGGACGCCAGATACAGCAGCAGCAGCGACACGCCGAACACGATCGATGCGCCGAGCTGCCAGCCGTTGCCGTACAGCGCAGCCAGGGTGATCAGCACCGCGCCGCCGGCGAGCGCGGCGGTGGCGCCGAGACCGTGGGTCAGGGCGCTGGCCAACTCTTCACGCTTCGCGCGGAGCGAACGGGGCGGGGCAGTGGTCATCGACGTCCGGCTGGGGGGATTGGACTGCCGTGAAGTATGACCGCGTGCCCGTGTCCTGTCAGAGATGGCGGCGTGGATCAGTCCACCGAGACCGCATGCGCGTGCTCGCGCGTGGCGAGGAATTCGACGCCTTCCGCGCGTTCCTGGGCCAACTGCAGGTTCACCCGGGTCGGGGCCAGATAGACCAGCTGATCGGCGGCATCAAACGCCAGGTTCATCGCGTGCTTGTCACGGAACGCCTCGAGCGTCTTCGCATCCTTGCAGCGGATCCAGCGGGCGGTGTTGACCTGCACCGCTTCGAAGCTCGCGTCGACGCCGTACTCGTCCTTCAGCCGATAGGCGACGACGTCGAACTGCAGCACGCCCACTGCGCCGAGGATCAGATCGTTGCTCATCAGCGGCTTGAAGAACTGCGTCGCACCTTCTTCCGACAGCTGCGCCAGCCCCTTCTGCAACTGCTTGAGCTTCAGCGGATCACGCAGGCGCGCGCGGCGGAACAGTTCCGGTGCGAAGTTCGGGATGCCGGTGAAGGCGATGTTCTCGCCCTCGGTGAAGGTGTCGCCGATCGAGATCGTGCCGTGATTGTGGATGCCGATCACGTCGCCCGGATACGCCTCGGCAGCGATCTCGCGATCCGAAGCCATGAAGGTCAGCGCGTTGACGAGCTTGAGCGGCTTGCCTGTACGCGGATGAAAGGCCTTCATGCCGGCTTCGAACCGGCCCGAACACACGCGCATGAAGGCCACGCGGTCGCGGTGCATCGGGTCCATGTTCGCCTGGATCTTGAACACGAAGCCGGTGAGCTTGTCTTCCTGCGGCGCGACTTCGCGCGTGGTCGTCTCGCGCGCCTGCGGCGGCGGGGCGTGTTCGACGAAGAAATCGAGCAGCGGCTGCACGCCGAAGTTGTTGACGCCCGAGCCGAAGAACACCGGCGTCTGCTTGCCGGCGCGGTAGGCATCGAGATCGAAGGGGTGGCTGGCGCCCTGCACCAGTTCCAGTTCGTCGCGCAGGTCGGCCAGCATCTTCTCGCCGATCTTCTCGCTCAGGCCCGGCGCATCGATCGACGGGAAGATCGTCGAATCCTGGCGGGTGAAGTTGCGGCCGGGCTCGTACAGATGCACTTCGCCGGTCACCAGGTGCACCACGCCCTTGAGGCGCTGGCCCATGCCGATCGGCCAGGTCACCGGCGCGCACTGGATGCCGAGCACGGTTTCGACCTCGTCGAGCAGATCGATCGGGTCCTTGCCCTCGCGGTCGAGCTTGTTGATGAAGGTCATGATCGGTGTATCGCGCAGCCGGCAGACTTCCATCAGCTTGATCGTGCGCTCCTCGACGCCCTTGGCGACGTCGATGACCATCAGCGCCGAGTCGACCGCGGTCAGCACGCGATAGGTGTCCTCGCCGAAGTCGGCGTGGCCGGGCGTGTCGAGCAGATTGACGATGCGGCCCTCGTAGGGGAACTGCATCACCGAGCTGGTCACCGAGATGCCGCGCTCCTTCTCCAGCGCCATCCAGTCGGACGTCGCATGGCGCGCGGCCTTGCGGCCCTTGACCGAGCCGGCCATCTGGATCGCACCGCCGAACAGCAGCAGCTTTTCGGTCAGCGTGGTCTTGCCGGCGTCGGGATGCGAAATGATCGCGAACGTGCGGCGGCGGGAGCTTTCGGAGGCGATATCGGACATGCGGGCGGCCGCGCGGGTGCGCGCAGGCGGGAATCGGGAAGCCGGCAATTATACGCCGCCGTGCGGCGGGCTCAGGGCGGGGCGGGGGCCGCGCCCGCCTGTACCTGTCCGAAGCGCAGCGGGCCATCGGGCCCGGCCATCCGGAACGGCAGCGATTCGAGCCGCATGCCGCGGTTGGCCTGGACGACGAAATGCAGATGCGGTGCGGCGCTCAGGCCGGTGTTGCCGGAGAAGCCGATGATCGTGCCGCGCAGTACGCTTGCACCGGGCGCGACGACCACGCCGCCCTGCTGCAGATGCGCGTAGAGCGCCATCGTGCCGTCGTCGTGGAGGATGCGGATGAAGTTGCCGCGCACGCGGTCGTCGGCTGCGTCGATCCCCACGTGCGGATCGAGGCGCGTGGTGGCCGCGGACTCGGCCTGCATCACCACGCCATCCCGCGCCGCCAGTACCGGCGTGCCGGATGGCACTGCGAAGTCGACTGCATGCCGGTTTTCGGCATCGGCATGGCTGAAGCCGCCGCCATAGCCCTGGGCGATCCGCAACGGTGCATCGCGCAGCGGATAGAGGTATTCCACATTGCGCGTACGTGCGGTCGGCAGGCCGGGAATCGCCAAGAGCCTCAGGCGCGTGCCTGCGACGCCATCCTGCAACTGCGCCACCACGATGCGGCTGCGGCCCGGCACGGTGACGCGAGCCGGCAGGGGCGGCGTGGCAATTGGAGGTGGGCCGTCGGCCAGCAGCGTCACTTCCACCGGTCCGGCGAGATGGTTGATCGCGGTCGCCTCGGTGCCACCGAAGCGCGGGCGCAGTTCGAGTTCGACGCTGGGGGCTCGGCCCGGGGAGGTGATGATGTCGTGCGAAGGCACGGGTGGCGGCGTCGTGGTACCGGGCCAACGTCCGCTCGACGGTGTCTGCGCGAGCGCAGTGCCCGACGCGCACACCATCAACAGCGCAAGCGCTGACCGCCATCGACGCATCGGCATTTGCGGGCTCAGCGGCTGCAGTCGGGATCGAGCTGCAGCGCGGTCGCGACCGCGCGCAGATCGAACGCGACCACCGATGCATCGTCGTCGACCGCGAACAGTGCACCGGCGGGGAAGCGCGCGGTGGGCGAGGGATGCAGCGTGATGCCGTCGGTCGCGGCGACGTGCGCGCCGGTGAAGCTGCCGGCTGGCGTCAGCTGCGCGCGATGGAACACCCGGAACACGGTGCGCGGCCGCAACTGGTCGGCGACGATCCAGTAACCACCATCGACACTGCATGACCACAGCGCGATGCCTTCGGGTTCGGCGTCGAACGTGCCGGCCGGCAGTGCACGTCCGGTGTACGCGCCTTCGAGCGTGTAGACGTGCACGGTCGCGTTGTGGCGCACATCCTCGTCTGCGACCAGCAGTTGATCGTGGGCCGCGTCGCCGGCGATCGACTCGACGATGCGCAGCGCGATCTGCGGGTCGGTGGCGCCGAAACCGCCGAGCGCGGTCACCCTGGGCGAGCCACCGTCATGCGACTCGAACCGGTAACGGCGCACGCGCTGGTCGAGGCTGGCGAAGTCCGGGACCTGTTTGTGGTCCGTACCTTCCATGAAGCTGTCGGTGATGTAGATCTCGAACGTATCCGGTGCGGTCTCGTGGACCCACAGGCCGTAAGGGCTGAGGAGGTCGTCGGCGCCGAACGCGGCGAGCGGTGTGAAATCCGGCAGCGAGAAGACCTGTACGCGGTGATTGTCGCGCTCGGCGACGAACACCAGATCGCCGTGCACGGCGATGCCGTTGGGCCGGTCGAACTGGCCGGGCATCGCCCCGCGGGTGCCCACGGTGCGCAGCACAGCGCCGGTGTCGGCATCGAACACGCGCAACTGATGCGTGCGCTTGGCGGTGGCGATCAGCCAGGTGCTGCCCTCGGGCGTGGGCCAGGTGGCGAGCGAATCCAGTTCGTCATCCGCGTGCGCGGACGAGCGCCAGGCTTCGACGATCTCGGGTCGATCGGCCACCGCCACGCTGGCCGTGGCCTCGGGTGCGGTGGGACGCGGGGACGTGGTGGTGCAACCGGCCAGCAGGGCGGCCGCGAACAGGAGGGCGATGCGCATCGCCGGATTATGCCGAGCGCGGCGTCGTCTGCGTCAGCTGTTGCACCCGAAATGATCCATCGCTACATCCGGATGAAGCGATTGACATTCCGGAATCGCGCTGGCAACCTGCACGCATCCATCGAGACCGGCGGAGGGGCAGGCCCTTTGATGCCGGGGCAACCTGATGGGATCCGCGCGTCGCGCGGCGTCCATCGCGGTGCCAAGTCCTGCGGGGACCTGTGTGTCCACCGGAAGATGGTGATGCCGTGTCGGCGTTCGCGCCGATGTCGTATTCCGCCGACAGGCGACTTCCGGTGATTCCCGCGAGACGCGATGGCCCAGTCCATCCGGAATCCCGTGCCATGAGTCTCGTCGACACCGCCTACCGCCCCGAACCCACGCCCGAATCGGCGTACGTGCATGCGCTCGCTGCCGATGCGCTGGTCGCGCACGATGTCTCGCGCGGCAGCGTCGACGTGCAGCTCGCCACCCGCCATGCCGGCATGCGTCAGGTCACGCTGCGGTATCAGCTGCAGGGCCCGGTATCGGCGCCGGTGGTGTTCGTCGCCGGTGGCATTTCCGCGCACCGGCATCTGGCCGCGAACGCCGTGCATGCCGAAGCCGGCTGGCTGGAGGAACTGGTCGCCCCGGGACGCACGCTCGATCCGTCGCAACTGCGCCTGCTGTCCTTCGATTTCGTCGGTGCCGATGGCGCGCTCGATGCGCCGATCGACACCACCGACCAGGCCGATGCGATCGCAGCCCTGCTCGATGCGCTGGGCATCGCGCGCCTGCGTGCCTTCGTCGGTTATTCCTATGGTGCGCTGGTCGGCCTGCAGTTCGCGGCCCGTCATGCCGGGCGCGTGCAGCGGCTGGTCGCGGTCAGCGGTGCGCATCGCGCACATCCCTATGCGGCTGCATGGCGCGCGCTGCAGCGCCAGGCCGTCGCGCTGGGCCAGCTGCAATGCGCCGATGCGCAGGGCCTGTCGCTGGCGCGCCAGTTCGCGATGCTCAGCTACCGCACACCGGAGGAATTCGCCGAGCGTTTCGACGCCGCGCCGGAAGTCGTCAACGGGCGCGTGCGCGTCGCCGCCGAGGACTACCTCGACGCTGCCGGCGCGCGTTACGTCTCGCGCACGCCGGTCACCGCCTGGCTGCGCCTGTCGGAATCCATCGATCTGCACCGCGTCGATCCGCGCGACATCCGCGTGCCGACGACCGTCGTCGCCGTCGAAGGCGACCGCCTCGTGCCGCTGGCCGATGCGGTGACGCTGCTCGAAGGCCTGGGCCCGAACGGCCAGTTGCGCGTGCTGCGCTCGCCCTACGGCCACGACGCCTTTCTCAAAGAAACCGACCGCATCGATGCACTGCTCGCGACCGCGCTGCGTGCCCCTACTTCCGGAGACCCCGCATGAGCATCCACGCCCCGACCGACGCCACCTGTCAGCCCGCGACCCGCGCCGTGCGCGCCGGCATCGACCGCGATCCGGCCTACGGCGCGGTGACGCCGCCGATCGTGCTGTCGAGCAACTTCAGCTTCGCCGGGTTCGGCGAGAAGCGGCAGTACGACTACACCCGCAGCGGCAATCCGACGCGTGATCTGCTCGGCGAAGCGCTGGCCGAACTCGAAGGCGGCGCCGGCGGTGTGATCACGCCGACCGGCATGGCCGCGATCACCCTGGTGCTCAATGCGCTGCTCGAGCCCGGTGACCGTCTGGTCGTGCCGCACGACGCCTACGGCGGCAGCTGGCGCCTGTTCGATGCGCTGGCACGCAAGGGCCACTTCGAACTCGTCACCGCCGACCTCACCGATCCGCGCAGTCTCGCCGACGCGCTGGCCACGCAGCCGAAGCTGGTGCTGGTGGAGACGCCGTCGAACCCGCTGCTGCGCATCACCGATCTGCGTTTCGTCATCGAGGCCGCGCACCGCGCCGGCGCACTGGCGGTGGTCGACAACACCTTCCTGTCGCCCGCGCTGCAGCGCCCGATCGAATTCGGCGCCGATGTCGTGCTGCATTCGACGACCAAGTACATCAACGGCCACAGCGACGTGGTCGGTGGCGCGGTGATCGCGCGCGATGCCGAACTGCATGCGCAGCTCGCGTGGTGGGCGAATGCGCTGGGCATCACCGGCTCGCCGTTCGACAGCTTCCTGACCCTGCGCGGCCTGCGCACGCTGGATGCGCGCCTGCGCGTGCACCAGGAGAACACCGCCGGCGTGGTCGCACTGCTCGACGCGCATCCGGCCGTCGCACGCGTCCACTATCCGGGTCTGGTCGACCATCCGGGTCATGCCATCGCCGCGCGCCAGCAGTCGGGCTTCGGCGCGATGCTGTCCTTCGAACTCGCCGGCGCGCCCGGTGTGGCGCAGGAAGACGTGGTGCGCGCATTCGTCGCTGGCCTCCAGCAGTTCACCCTGGCCGAATCGCTGGGCGGCGTGGAAAGCCTGATCGCGCATCCGGCGACGATGACGCATGCGGCGATGACGTCGGCGGCGCGCGCTGCGGCCGGCATCTCCGACGGCCTGCTGCGCCTGTCGGTCGGCATCGAGGCGCTGGACGATCTGCTGGTCGACATCGAAGCCGGCCTCGCCCGGGCCGCGAATGTGCTCGACGCGGCCACGCGCCCGTCCCGCGCGGGCGTCGAAGCATGAGTACCGTCGTGCAGTTGCGGCAGGGTCGCCGCGCGCAACCGCGGCCCGCGCGTCTGGCCTTGCTGGGCACCGGCACGGTCGGCTCGGCGTTCGTCGAGCGTTATGCGCGACTCGCCGCGCAGGGCGTGGCGCTGCCCGAGGTCGCGTGGCTGTGCAACTCGCGCACCCAGGTCGGCGGCGGCGACGATCTGCACGCCGCGCTCGTGCAGGCGCGCGCGGCCGCGCGCCGCCGCGCCGGATTCCCGCCGTGGGCCGAAGGCGAAAGCCCGAAGCCGGGCGACATCATCGTCGACGCGACCGCCAGCGAAACCGTTGCCGACTGGCATCCCGAATGGCTGACCCGGGGCGTGCACGTGGTCACCGCCAACAAGCTCGGCACCGGCGGTGATCTCGGCCGCGCATTGTCGATCGGCGATGCGCGCGCGATCGGCGGCCGCTACGGCGACAGTGCGACGGTCGGCGCGGGTCTGCCGCTGCTGCGCAGCCTGCGTGCGCTGATCGACGGCGGCGACCGCATCCACGCGATCGAAGGCGTGCTGTCGGGTTCGCTGGCCTGGTTGTTCTCGCATCACGACGGCAGCCAGCCGTTCTCGGCGCTGGTGCGGCGGGCGAGCGCGGCGGGCTACACCGAGCCGGACCCGCGCGTCGATCTGTCCGGCGAGGATGTGCGTCGCAAGCTGCTGATCCTCGCGCGCGCCGCAGGCATCGCATTGCCTGCGCATGAAGTCGTCGTCGAATCGCTGGTGCCGGATGTGCTCGCGCGCGCCGCGGATGGAGACATCGATCAGGCGCTCGCCGCACTCGACGACACGCTCGAGGCGCGCCGCGCGGAGGCGGCCGCGGACGGTGAGCGTCTGTGCTTCGTCGGGCGTTTCGACGCCGACGGTGCACGCGTGGGACTGCGTGCGTTGCCGGTCGGACACCCGCTGTGCGCGGGCAACGGCACCGACAACCGGGTCGCGATCCACAGTGATCGCTACAGCGCACAGCCGTTGGTGATCCAGGGGCCGGGCGCGGGTGCGCAGGTCACTGCGGCGGCATTGCTCGACGATGTGCTGGCGATCACCCACGCGCAGGCGGATTGACGGCAGGGCCGGGTAAGGGTTTCCCGACTGGGGCAAACCCTAGATCGGGTGCACCCGGGTGTCGTAGGCCCGACACGCGCGCTTGAATGGGGTCATTCAGATTCCATCCAGCCAGGGGCCATCCCGTGAACGACAACCTCAGCGTCTCCGTCTCACTCAGCATCAGCGGGCAATTGCCCGCTGCACAGAGCACCGCCAGCACCCAACGCACCAGCGACGGCAAAGTGCAGTTCGAGAACGACAACTACCGCATCACCGCCGGCGACAACGATGAAGTCATCGTCAACAACAAGAACACCGGCGAGGTCTACCGGATCTGGGGCGATCCCCATGTCGAGATCGACGGCAAGCATGCGTTCGACTTCTGGGGCCAGACCACGTTCCAGCTCGATGACGGCACCAAGGTCACCATCGAGACCACGCCTTGGGACAAGGGGGGCAACGGGGCGACGGTCGCCTCCGTGGTGACGATCACCGATGGCGACTACGGCGTGCAGATCAGCGGCGTGGACAGCAATACCTACGGCGATCTGTCGTTCCAGGAATTCGCCGGCGGCGGCCGCGTGCTCGACGCTGCCGTGCGCGACGGCAACGTGCTTCTGGAGAACGAGAACGGCAGCGGCTTCATTGCCGTGGACAAGAACGGCAACATCCAGAACGTGGACCAGGCCTTCATCCTGGCCACCGATGAACTGAAGAACGGCGGGCCGGACTTCCTCGCCCATTTCGCCGAGATCTTCTCGTTCTTCACCGGCCTGATGTCGATCAGCTTCAATGGTGGTCTGGCGCTCGGCAGCGACAACGCGCATCGCGATCCCGAGCCGCAGGCCCAGCCGGCAGTGCCGTGGCAGTTCAGCCTGACGCTGTCGATCACTGCCTGATTCTGCGGGAGAGCGGAAACGGCGTACCGCTCATGCGGCGCGCCGTTTCTGTTTGAAGAGTCCGGCGTGTTGTCGCTGTCGTCCTGCCGGATATCGCGCGTCATCGAATGCAAGGCGTGGGACTGACGCCCCTCAGCACTCGATGACGTTGACCGCCAGACCGCCGCGCGAGGTTTCCTTGTACTTGTCGCGCATGTCGCGACCGGTGTCCCGCATCGTGCGGATCACCTTGTCGAGGCTGACCTTGTGCTTGCCGTCGCCGCGGAACGCCATGCGCGAGGCGTTGATCGCCTTGACCGCGCCCATCGCGTTGCGCTCGATGCACGGAATCTGCACCAGCCCGCCGATCGGATCGCAGGTCAGGCCGAGGTTGTGTTCCATGCCGATCTCGGCCGCATTCTCGATCTGGCTCGGCGTGCCGCCGAGTGCGGCGGTCAGGCCGGCAGCCGCCATCGAACAGGCCACGCCCACTTCGCCCTGGCAGCCGACTTCCGCGCCCGAAATGCTGGCGTTTTCCTTGTAGAGGATGCCGACGGCGGACGCGGTGAGCAGGAAATCGAAGATGCCCTGCTCGGTGGAATTCGGGCAGAAGCGGTCGTAGTAGTGCAGCACCGCGGGCAGGATGCCGGCCGCGCCATTGGTCGGCGCGGTGACGACGCGGCCACCGGCAGCATTCTCTTCGTTGACGGCGAGCGCGTAGAGGTTCACCCAGTCGAGCACGGTCAGCGGATCGCGCATACCGGCTTCGGGCTTCGACGACAGCTCGGCATGCAGCGCGGGCGCGCGGCGCGTGACGTGCAGGCCGCCGGGCAGGGTGCCGGTCTGGCGGATGCCACGCGCGACGCAGGACTGCATCGCCGCCCACAGTTCCCGCAGGCCTTCGCGGATCTCGTCCTCGCTGCGCCAGACCTTCTCGTTCTCCAGCATCAGCTTCGCGATGCTGAGGCCGTGCGTGTTCGCCTGTGCGATCAGCTCATCGCCGCTCGAGAACGGGTAGGGCACGTCGGTGGTGTCGGCGACGATGCGGTCTTCGGCCGCCTCGTCCTCGTTGACGACGAAACCGCCGCCCACCGAGTAGTAGTCGCGCGTCGCGATCACCGCGCCGTCGGCGTCGTAGGCGGTGAAGCGCATGCCGTTGGTGTGGAAGGGCAGCTTCTGCCGCTTGTTCATTACCAGATCCGACTTCTCGTCGAAGGCGATCTCGTGCGTGCCGTTGAGGCGGATGCGCTTCTCGCCGCGGATGCGGGTCAAGGCATCGGGAATGATGTCCGGGTCGATCCGGTTCGGCATGTGGCCTTCGAGGCCCATCATCACGGCCTTGTCGGTGCCGTGGCCGCGACCGGTCAGCGCCAGAGAACCGAAGACCTCGGCGCGCACGCGGAACACATCGTCCAGCCGCCCCGGCACTTCGAGCCAGCGGCGCACGAAACGCGCGCCCGCGCGCATCGGCCCGACGGTGTGCGAGGAACTCGGCCCGATGCCGATCTTGTAGAGGTCGAACGTGCTGACTGCCATGTGGCTATTCTACGGCTCGCGCCTGCATCCAGGCCTGCCGCAACGCGACATGACCGTTCCCACCCTGATCCTGTACCAGCGCGACGACTGCCACCTGTGCGATCTGGCGCTGGAGGTGCTCGCCCACGCCGGCGTGCCGGCATTCGAGAGTGTCTTCATCGACGATGATCCGGCGCTCGAGGACCGCTACGGCGTGCGCGTGCCCGTGCTGCGTGACGCGCGCGACGGGCGCGAACTCGACTGGCCCTTCGATGCGGACGCGGCGCGGAGCTGGTTGCGCCGCTGATCGCGCGGCATTACCTGGCCGGCTGCAGATAGACCCGGGTGCTGACCGCGATCTCGTTCGGGATCGTGCCGGTGTCGGCCCAGTCGCCACCGCCGACGCCGAAGTCGAGACGGCGCACGGTCGCGCGGCCCGACAGCAGCGGTCGCGCGCCATCGGTCCAGGTGAAGGTCAGGGTCACCGGCTTGCGCACACCGCGCAGTTCCAGCGTGCCGTCGGCGGCGTACTGGCCATTGCCGAGATCGCGGAAGCCGGTCGCGGTGTAGGTCGCCTGCGCGAACTTCGACGCGTCGAAGAACGCATTGCCGCGCATTTCGGTGTCGTAGTCGGCGTTCTGCGTGGTCGCGGTGGTGACGGGGATGGTCACCGCCAGCTTGCCGGCAGCCAGATCGGCCGGATCGAACGTCACCGTGGTGCGGAAGCCCGGGAACGTGCCGGAGAACGTCTCGCCCTGGTACTTGCCGGCGAACGCCAGCGAGGAGCCCGGGGCCTGTACGTAGTCGGCGGCGAGGGCGGGCAGGGCGAGCGCGGCGGTCAGCGCGCCGAGGGTGAGGAAGCGGAGCATGCGCATGGCATCAGTCCTGAAGAGGGGAAGTCGGAGTACGGGCACGCAGCCAGCCACGCGGCAGCATGCGCGCCAGCGTGTTGTCGCGCTGGAAGATGTGGTGATAGAGCGCGGCCGCGGCGTGCAGCAGGGTGACCACCACCAGCGTCCAGAACAGCAGCTCGTGCACGTTGCCGGCAAGCTGGCGCAGCTCGGTATCGCGCGACACCAGTGCCGGCAGGTTGAACAACTTGAACCACTGCAACGGGTAGCCGGCGGCGGAGTTGAAGGTCCAGCCGCTGAGCGGAATCGCAAACAGCAGGCCGTACAGCAGCCAGTGCGTGACCGACGCGACCCGGTCCTGCCAGCGCGGCGTGCCGGGCACCGGGCGCGGCGCGCCGGCGTACAGGCGCCACAGCAACCGCAGCGTCGCCAGCGCGAGGATCGTCAGTCCGAGCGACTTGTGCAGCGCATAGATCTCGATCTTGGTCGGACTGTTGCGCATGTCGCCCATGACCAGACCCAGAATGCCCGTCGTCAGGATCAGCGCCACGACCAGCCAGTGCAGCAACTGGCTGACACCACCCCAGCGGTCGGGCGGATTGCGAAGCGTCATGGCGTCGGCTCCGTCTGGGGCGTTGCGGGCGGATCTTCGACCGGCGTCCCGGGCGTCTGAATTTCGTCACCGGGCGCATCGTCCGCGGCATCCGCATCGTCATCTGCCTGTGTGCCGCCGCGACTGCGCGAGGCTTCCACTTCCAGCCGCAACTCGACCGCGTCGCCGATCACCGACTTCCACGCATCGATGCCGAACTCGGCGCGGGACAGCACGGCGGTCGCGGAGAAGCCTACGGTGCGCCGGAACGGCGGCAGCGGATAACGCTTGAGCCCGTTGAGCACGACCTGCAACGCGACCTCGCGGGTTTCGCCGCGCAGGGTGAGATCGCCGTGCACGATCGCGCGCTGCGCGGCGATCGGTTCGATCCTGGTCGAGACGAAGGTCGCGACCGGGTGCCGTTCGCCGTCGAGCAGATTGCGCGCCAGCGTCGCCTGGTTCCATTTCGCATCGCCCAGATCGACGCGCGCGATCGGGATCGACACCTCCACGCGCGCGGTGCTCCAGTCGTCGGGATCGAACACGATCGTGCCGGTACTGCCCGACACCGTGCCGATCGCCTTCGAAAAGCCCGCATGGTCGATCGCGAACTGCACGCGGGTATGCACCGGATCCAACGCATAGTGCGTCGGCTCGGCCCACGCGGGCGCGCCGAGGCCCAGCAATAGAACGGCTGACAGGAAGAGCTGGCACGGCAGTCGCATCGGAGAGTCCGGATGGCAGCGGAGCGGGCGGTCGCGCTGATTCTAGGCGCGGGCCGATGGTGTCACGCAACTTGCGGTGGCAACGCAGCGTTGCGAGGATGCCCCGGGACGCGCGATCGACGCGCGGGCGTTGTACGGGGAGCGGGATGCGCGTTGCAGGGATGATCCTGGTGTGGGCGTGGTGCTGCCTGTGGGCCGACGCTGCGTGGGCGCAGAACGGCGCGCTCACTGTCAACATCCCGCAGCCGCGTCAGATCAGCGTACTCGACGGGCTGCCATCGAGTCGCATCAATGCGATTGCCGAAGACAGGCAAGGCTATCTGTGGATCGCGACGCGCGATGGCCTGGCGCGATACGACGGCGTGGGATTCCGTGTGTGGCGGGTCGAGGACGGCCTGCGCGACAACTTCGTGTGGAGCGTACACGTCGATGCACGGGACCGCGTCTGGATTGGCGCTCGAAGCGGCGGCCTGGCAATGCTGGATGTCGATCGCGCAACGTTCACCTATTACGACGATGACACCTACCCGGAGATCGGCGGCGACGATATCTGGGCGGTGACATCCACGCCGGATGGCGCCATCTGGTTCGGCATGGCCGAGTCCGGACTCTATCGACTCGTCACCGATGGCCGCCTGCGGCGATTCGTGGCCGACGCGGACGATCCCCAGAGCTTGCCGGACAACGGCGTGGGGTATCTCACAGTGTCCCCGGACGGGCGCCTGTGGATCGGCACGAAAGGTGGCGTGGTCGCCTGGAACGGTCGTGATTTCGACCGCGTTGAGTCTCCAGCGGGTGTGGGCAGCGGCGTCGAAGGGTTGACGTTCGATGTGTCGGGCAATCTCTGGATCGGAGTGAGAGGCGGTGGCGTGGTGCGGCGGTCGGATGGGCGTACCGAGGTCATCCCGTTCAAGGACCCCGGACACGATGCGCCTGCGTTGCACATGCTGGTCGACGACGGGGACGGATCGCGCTGGTTCGACAGCCGTGGGGGGCTGGCGCGCGAGGCCAATGGCGTGCTCGAGGATGTGCCGCTGTTCAGCATGACGAGTCGAGGCAAGATCCGACCGTTCTGGACGGCGGGTCTCCGGGATCGGGAAGGTGGACTGTGGTTCGCGAGTTCCGGTGCCGGGCTGTGGCATCTGCCGCCCAACTGGCGCAACTTCACGGTCCTGCAGCGCAATGTCCAGGACCCCACGACGATCGCCAATGCCTTCGTGCATGGGGTCGCGCCGTCCTCCGACGGCGGATTCTGGCTGGTGGGCAATGGCGGCGTTCTCGACCATCTCGACCCCCGTACGGGCGTGGTGGAGCATGTGCTCGCGAAGGTCTGTGGGGACGAGGTCAACCGCTACGTCCAGGAAACGCGTGCAGGGCATGTCTGGATCGGGTGCTCGACGCAGGTGGTGCGGTTCGATCCGGCGACGCGGCAGATCAGGCGCTGGCACAGCAAAGATGCGGTCGACCCGGCACCGCCGCACTTCGTGATCGACAAGATCATCGACCAGGACGATGGCACGGTCTGGGTCGCGAACGAGTTCGAAGTCCAGGCACGTCGGCCGGACGGTTCCGTGCTGGACACCGTGCGCCCCGGCGATGGCCAGGGGCTGCCGCCGCTTGCCCGGCCGATGCAGCTCTTACTCGGACCCGATGACGACCTCTGGCTTGCGACCACGCGCGGGCTCTTCAGATGGGCCGCGACGCTGCGCAGGTTCGAGCGGGTGCCCGGCAGTCCGGAGGGCATGGTCAGCGCTGCAGCGGTGCAGGACCGGGATACGGTGTGGTTGGCGGGGGCGGGAACGCTGGCCGCTTACCGGTGGCGCCAGGGCGCGTTGACGCTGGCGCGCACGTTCGGGATCGACGACGGACTGCCGCACGTCGCGCCGGGCGGCGTTGTGGTGGACGCACGGGGCGTGGTGTGGATGACGACCTCGCGCGGTCTCGTGCGGTTCGATCCCGCGACATCCCGTGTGCGCATCCATGGCGTGCGTGATGGACTGCCCAGCCAGGAGTTCGGCAACCAGGTGATCGGGAGATCGGCCGCGGGCCATCTCGCGGTCGGCACCGCCGAGGGCCTGTTGCTGTTCCATCCCGAACACGTGCAACTGCGCGAAACCGCGCCGGCGCTGGTCGTCGAAGCGATCAGGCTGCGTCGTGGCGACGATGTACTGGAGCTGCCGCAGGGAGGACGCATCGACCTGCGACAGGGCGACCGTGACCTGCAGGTCGTGGTGCGCCTGCTCTCCTTCACCGACGCGCACACGCATCATTACCGGTTCCGGCTGCAGGGCTACGACACGGAGTGGATCAATGCGGACCGGACGGCGGAGCGCACGTTCTCGCGACTGGAACCGGGACGCCACATCCTGCAGGTGGAAGCGCGGACCGAGGATGGCGACTGGACCGCGCTCGCGCCATTGACGATCCACCAGGCGCCGCCCTGGTGGCGGACGATCTGGGCGGCCCTCGCGGCGCTGGTACTGCTGGTGATGCTGGTGGCGTTCGCGGCGGCGTCCTATCGCAAGCGCCTGCGGCGCAAGGCCGACTGGCAGATCGCCGAGCACAAGCGCGCGCTGGCCGAACATGCCTCACAGGCCAAGAGCCGCTTCCTCGCCACGCTGGGTCACGAAGTCCGCACGCCGATGACCGGGGTGCTCGGCATGAGCGAGTTGCTGCTCGATACGCCGCTGGACGACCGCCAGCGGGGATACGCCGAGTCCATCCGGCGTGCGGGCGATCACCTGATGCGGCTGGTCAACGACGCGCTGGACCTCGCGCGCATCGAGGCCGGCCGCCTGGACCTCGATCCGAAGCCGTTCGATCCGGCCCGCCTGGTCCAGGACGCTGTGTCGCTGTACGCACCCGCCGCCCGCCAGAAATCACTCGTTCTCGAGTGTGCCATCGACCCCGACGTGCCCGCATGGGTGCTGGGCGATCCCGGGCGCGTGCACCAGATCCTGCTCAACCTGCTCGGCAACGCCGTGAAGTTCACCGAGCGGGGGCGTGTGGGCGTGCACCTGGGCGTCGACGACGCGGGCGCGCTGACGTGCCTGGTCAGCGACACCGGGCCGGGCCTCAATGAGGCGCAGCGCGAGCGCCTGTTCCGCAGGTTCGAGCAGGCCGAAGGCGCGCGGACCGCCTCGCGGTACGGCGGCAGCGGGCTGGGACTGGCGATCAGCCAGGAACTGTCGGCGGCGATGGGCGGACGTATCGAAGTGGACAGCGCGCCGGGGAGAGGCACGCGTTTCCGCGTGATGCTGCCATTGCCGCCGGTGGCGGACCCACCGCCGCCCCTGGCCGAGCACGGACACGAAAGAATCACCGCGGCGGTGGCGCTGGAGATCCTGCTGGTCGAGGACGATCCGATGGTGTCGGAGGTCATCAGGGGCTTGCTGCAGTCGCAGGGGCACGAGGTGGTGCATGCCGCCCAGGGACTGGCGGCGCTGACGGAGATCGCCTCGCGGACGTTCGACCTGGCGTTGCTCGATCTCGATCTCCCCGGCATCGACGGACTCACCCTGGCGGGGCTGATGCGCGCCCATGGGTTCGTCCAGCCGATCGTCGCCGTCACCGCGCGCGCAGACGACGATGCCGAAGCGGTGGCACGCGCCGCCGGCTTCGACGGTTTCCTGCGCAAGCCGCTGACCGGCGAGATGCTGTACGACACGCTGGCCTGGAGCTGGCGTCCGATCCGCGAAGACAATCCGTCGGACGCGGATTCCTGACGGTGATCCCCCGGTCCTGCCAGCGCGGATGAGCGATCGCGCGAGCCGGAACGCGCGTCGCGGGTGACGAGACGGCGCCGTTCCAGGCTTGGCGTCTCGTGCACAACACCGCGGCCAGACTGCGCCGATGCCCCCGCTGTCACACGATCTGATCCAGTTGCGTCCCGAAGGCCTCTACTGTCCGGCGGGCGATTTCCACATCGACCCGTGGCGCCCGGTGCCGCGCGCGGTGATCACGCATGGGCATGGCGATCACGCCCGGATCGGCATGGGCGCGTACCACACCACCCGGATCGGCCTGCCGATCCTCGAATGGCGCCTCGGCGAGCAGATCTATGCGGCGCACGAGTACGGCGCGCCGTTCGAGATGGGCCGTGCCACGGTGTCGCTGCATCCGGCCGGCCACGTGCTGGGCTCGGCGCAGGTGCGCGTCGAGGTGGACGGCGAAGTCTGGGTCGCCTCGGGCGACTACAAGCGCCAGCACGATCCGACCTGCGATCCGTTCGAGGTCGTGCGCTGCGACACCTTCATCACCGAGGCGACGTTCGGGCTGCCGGTCTACCGCTGGCCGGACACGTCCGAAGTCGCGCGCGACATCGTCGCCTGGCGGATGCGCTGCGCCGAGCGCGGCGAGGCGGCGATCCTCTACTGCTACGCGCTCGGCAAGGCGCAGCGTGTCCTGGCCGAACTGGCGGTGCATACCGACGAACCCGTGCTGTTGCATGGCGCCGTTGCGACCGGCGTCGAGGTGTATCGCCGCGCCGGCGTGTCACTGATCGACACATTCCCGGTGGCCGATACCGACAAGGCCGCCGACTTCGCCGGCAAGCTCGTGCTCGCGCCGCCATCTGCTGCAGGCAGTTCCTGGGTCCGCCGTTTCCGCCGCGCGCAGCAGGGTTTTGCATCCGGCTGGATGCGGATCCGCGGCAACCGGCGCCGGCGCAACTACGACCGCGGCTTCGTGGTGTCCGATCACGCCGACTGGCCGGACCTGATGCGCACCGTGCGCGAGACCGGCGCATCGCGGGTGATCGCCACGCACGGCAACACCGACGCGATCATCCGCGCGTTGCGCGAGGATGGCATCGCGGCCGAAGCGTTCCGGACGGATTTCGGAGGCGAGGAATGACGGTGCTTCGCCGTGCGCCCGCTGCTTCGGAGCGCTCGATATGAAGCGCTTCGCGCAGCTGTATCGCGAGCTCGACCAGAGCACCGCCACGCTCGACAAGCGCGCGGCGCTGATCCGCTATTTCCGCGAGGCACCCCCGCGCGATGCGGCGTGGGCGCTGTATCTGCTGTCGGGCGGCAAGGTCGCCAGTGCGCGCAAGAAGATCGCCAACACGCGCGAACTGCGCGAGTGGATCGCAGTCGAGTCGGGCACGCCGGACTGGCTGGTCGACGACAGCTACGACCAGGTCGGCGATCTGGGCGAGACGCTGGCGCTGCTGCTGGGCGATCCGGCCGAGGCGTCGCCGGACATCGCGCTCGCGGACTGGATCGAGACAAAGCTGCTGCCGGTCGCCAACAAGGACGTCGAGATCCGTCGCGCCGTGATCGTCGAGGCCTGGCGCACGCTGCGCTTCGACGAGCGCTTGTTGTTCAACAAACTGCTGACCGGCGCCTTGCGCGTCGGTGTGTCGCAGCGGCTGGTGCAGCAGGCGCTGGCGGAACTCACCGGCATCGACATCGCCCGGCTCGCGCAGCGCATGCTCGGCAGCTGGGCGCCGACACCAGATTTCCTGCGCGATCTGCTGTCGCCCGAGGAACTGCCCGGCGATCGCCAGCAGCCGTACCCGTTTTTCCTCGCCTCGCCGCTGGAGTCGGCGCTGCGCGCGGAAGCGGGCCTGCCCGAAGCGGAGCCGGTCGAGGACGACGCGCCGGTGGTCGCGCCCGACATCATCGCGCTCGCCAACGATCCCGATGCCGTCGCGCGTGCGCTCGGTCCCATCGAGGACTGGCTGCTCGAATGGAAGTGGGACGGCATCCGGCTGCAGCTGCTGCGTCGCGACGGCGAGGTCGCGCTGTGGTCGCGCGGCGAGGAGCGTCTGGATGGGCGTTTCCCGGAAATCGAAGCGGCGGCGATGGCCTTGCCCGACGGTGTCGTGCTCGACGGCGAACTGCTGGCCTGGCGCGCGGATGACGATGCGCCGCTGCCGTTCACCGCATTGCAGACCCGCATCCAGCGGCTGAAGCCCGGACCGAAGACGCTGGCCGATACGCCGGTACGCCTGCAGGTCTACGACCTGCTCGAACGCGACGGCGAGGACTGGCGCGCGCGGCCGCAGTTCGAGCGCCGCGCGGCGCTGGAGACCCTGATCGCAGCGCACGGCGATCCGCGCATCGTGGTGTCGCCGCGTGTCGACGTCGCCGACTGGTCGTCGGCAGCGCAGTTGCGCGAGGAAGCGCGCGATCGCGGCGTCGAAGGCCTGATGCTCAAGCGTGCCAGCGCGCCGTACCAGACCGGTCGGCGTCGCGGCGACTGGTGGAAGTGGAAGATCGATCCGCTGACCATCGATGCGGTGCTGCTCTATGCGCAGGCCGGGCACGGTCGCCGCAGCACGCTCTACACCGACTACACCTTCGGCCTGTGGGACGGCGACACGCTGGTGCCGGTGGCGAAGGCGTATTCCGGCCTCGACGACAGCGAGATCCTCGCGCTCGACAAGTGGATCCGCGCACACACGCTGGAACGCTTCGGACCGGTGCGCTCGGTGCGCGCGCACCACGTGTTCGAACTCGGTTTCGAAGCGGTCAACGTGTCGAAGCGGCACAAATCCGGCATCGCGGTGCGGTTCCCGCGCATCCTGCGCTGGCGCCATGACAAGCCGATGGCCGAGGCCGACCGGCTGGACACCTTGAAGGCATTGGCGCGATGACGCCACGCGACACGCGCACGCGGGCATCCGAGGCCGCGGCGGCCCCGCAGGAAGACAACGCGAAGCCCGCGACCAGGCGTCTGCGCGGCTCCGATGCGCCGATGCGCGAATGGTTCGAGGCGCAGGGCTGGACCGCCGCGCCATTCCAGCGCGAGGTCTGGAAGCGCTATCTCGCCGGCGAGTCCGGCCTGCTGCAGACGCCGACCGGCAGCGGCAAGACGCTGGCCGCGATCGGCGGTCCGCTGCTCGAAGCAGTCGCGTCCATGCCGCGTGCCGAAGCACCATCGAAACCGCGCAAGCGACCTGCAAGCCGGCCGCCCGGCAGCCTCAAGGTGCTGTGGATCACCCCGCTGCGCGCGCTCGCCGTCGACACCACGCGCGCGCTGCGGGCGCCGATCGAGGCGCTGGGGCTGGACTGGGTGGTCGCAATGCGGACCGGCGATGCAAGCGTGCGCGACCGGCGTCTCGCGCGCAGCGGCCAGGCCGATGTGCTCGTGACCACGCCCGAGTCGTTGTCGTTGCTGCAGTCCTATGCCGACATGGCGCCACAGTTGTCGCAGCTGCAATGCGTCATCGTCGACGAGTGGCACGAACTGCTCGGCAACAAGCGTGGCGTGCTGCTGCAGCTGGCGCTCGCGCGCCTGCGGCGTCTGAATCCTGCACTGCGGATCTGGGGCGTGTCGGCCACGCTCGGCAATCTGGACGAAGCGCGTGACGCCTTGTTGCCGCATCTGCCGGATGCGCCGCTGGTCGCCGGCGTCGCGCCAAAGCGGTTCACGCTCGATACCTTGCTGCCCGGCGAGGACGAACGCTTCCCGTGGGGCGGTCATCTCGGTCTGGCGCAGTTGCCGCGCGTGCTCGAACGGTTGATGGCGGAGCGCACCAGCCTGCTGTTCGCCAACACGCGATCGCAGGCGGAGCTGTGGCATCGCGCCTTGAACGCCGTGTGGCCGGAAGCGCCCGAAACGCTGGCGCTGCATCACGGTTCGCTCGATCCCAAGCTGCGCGCCGCCGCCGAAGACGGCCTGCGCGACGGCAGCATCCGCTGCGTGGTCGCGACGTCGAGTCTCGATCTGGGCGTGGATTTCCCCGCCGTCGACCAGGTGCTGCAGATCGGCAGCCCCAAGGGCGTCTCGCGCCTGCTGCAGCGCGCCGGCCGCGCGCGGCATCGCCCGGGCGAAGCGGGACACGTGGTCTGCGTCCCAACGCACGCACTGGAACTCGTCGAATACGCCGCCGCGCGCGCCGCGGTTGCCGACGGCACCATCGAATCGCGACCGCCGCCGGTGCTCAGTCTCGACGTGCTGGCCCAGCATTGCGTCACGCTGGCGCTCGGCGGCGGCTTCGAGGCCGATGCGCTGCTCGCGGAAGTGCGCGACACCCACGCCTTCCGCGCGCTCGACGACACTGCCTGGCGCGCGGTGCTCGATTTCATCGTGCAGGGCGGCACCGCGCTTGCGCACTATCCCGAGTTCCGTCGTGTCGTGCGCGACGAGGACGGCGTCTATCGCGTCGACGATCGGCGTATCGCGCTGCGCCATCGGCTGTCGATCGGCACCATCGCCAGCGACGGCTCGGTGCGGGTGAAGCTGATGCGTGGCGGCGGTCTGGGTTCGGTGGAAGAAAGTTTCATCGGCCGGCTGCGACCGCGCGACAGGTTCCAGTTCGCCGGACGCACTCTGGAACTCGTGCGGCTGGAAGACATGACCGCCTACGTGCGCGTGGCGAAGTCCGGCAGCGGGGCCGTGCCGAAGTGGTCGGGCGGGCGCATGGCGCTGTCGGGCACGCTGGCGCACGAGGTCGAACGCCTGTTCGAAGCGCCGCGCGACGTGCCGGAACTGCGCGCGGTCGGGCGTCTGCTCGATCTGCAGCAGCGCCTGTCGGCACTGCCGGCACCTGGCCGCCTGCTGGTGGAATGGATCCATGTGCGCGGCGGCCGGCATCTGTTCCTGTACCCCTTCGCCGGTCGTCAGGTCCATGAAGGTCTGGCCGCGCTGTGGTCTCTGCGCTGGGGACGGCGCCATCCCAACAGCTTTTCGTTCGCGGCCAACGACTACGGGCTGGTGCTGTCGCCCGCGCAGGATGTCGAGCGCGATGCCGATGACATCGCCGCGCTGCTGACGCCGGAATCGCTGCTCGAGGATCTGCGCGAGAGCCTCAATCTGGCCGAACTCGCGCGTCGCCAGTTCCGCGACATCGCCCGCGTCGCCGGACTCCTGCCGCCGTCGCTGCCGGGCCGCGCGCCGCGTTCGATGCGGCAGGTGCAGGCGTCGAGTGGGCTGCTGTTCGACGTGCTGCGCCGGCACGATCCCGACCATATGCTGCTGGCGCTGGCCGAACGCGAGGTCTTCGCCGCCCAGCTCGAAGTCGTGCGCCTGCGCGAGACGCTGGATGACTGCAGTGGCCGCACGCTCGCGCTGCATCGGCTGAAGACATTCACACCGATGTCGTTCCCGTTGTGGGCCGAGTCGCTGCGCGGCCAGCTCAGCACCGAGGACTGGCGCACGCGCGTGCAGCGTGCCGCGGCGCAGCTGGAGAAACGCAATCGTGGTTGAGACAGCGGTGCCCGGCAGCCTCGGCATCACGCTGGCCGGCGAATCAGTCGTGCTGCTGGCCGAGCGCGCGTTGTGGTGGCCGCGGATGTCGCTGCTCGCGATCGCCGACCTGCATCTGGGCAAGGGCGACCATTTCCGCCGTGCCGGCATCGCGTTGCCGAAGGGCGGCACGGCGCACGATCTCGACCGGCTCGATGCGCTGCTTGCGCAGATCCGCGTGACGCGTCTGCTGGTCCTGGGCGATCTGCTGCACGCGGCCGTCGTTGATGCGCACTGGCGCGATGCGTGGATGCACTGGCGCGCGGGCCGGCAGGCGTTGTCGGTGGAACTGGTCGGCGGCAATCACGATCGCGCGCTGACCGCGTGTCCGGCCGTCGCCGATGCGCTCGGTATCCATCTGCATGGCCATGCGCTGTCGTTCGCGCCGTTCCTGTTCGTCCACGACCCGGCGCATGGGGCGAATGCCGACGGCTACCGGCTCGGTGGTCACCTGCATCCTGTCGTGCGCCTGCCCGGTGTGCCGCGCCTGCCGGCGTTCCTGTTCGGCGAATCGGCCGGCGTATTGCCGGCCTTCACCGCGTTTGCCGGCGGCTGGCGCGTCGAACGCGAGCCCGGCACGCGCCTGTTCGCCTGCGCGCCGGATGTCGTGGTCGACGTCTCCGGTTGAGACGGCCAGGCCTGCGCCAGTGGCGTGGTCCACGAGTCCGGGTGCGTGTCGGAATGCCGGGTGTCGAGGATCGCCAGCACGCGTCCGGACCTGCCGATGGCGCCGCCACCTGTCGCGCTGGCATGATAGAACCCATGGATCAGGAAGCGGCCGCCGATGCGGTCCGCAACAGGGAGCGGGCACCGGGGATGGCGGAATTCGTGAGCACAGCGCTGGGGTATCCCACGCTCGTCTACAGCATCGTGCTGGCGTTCTGCACGATCTACTGGCTGCTCGCGGCCACCGGTCTGGTGGATCTCGATCTCGATGGTCTGGACGCCGTCGAGCTCGGCGAGACCAACGGCCTGGCCGGCGTGCTGGGCCGGTTCGGACTGGACCGCCTGCCGTTGATGCTGGTGGTCACGCTGGTCGCCTTCATCGCCTGGTTCCTGACCTATTTCGTGCATCTGTTCGTGCTCGGACAGTTCGCCGGCTGGCTGCGCTGGCTGGTCGGCAGTGGCGTCGCGCTGGTCGCGTTCGTCGCGTCGGTGTTCATCGCGTCTGCCGTGTTGCGCCCGGTGCGCCTGTGGTTGCTGGCGCGGCGCACGCCGGTGCAGCAGTCGCTGCTCGGACAGGTCGCGGTGGTGCGCACGCCGCTGGTCTCAGATCACGTCGGCATGGCCGATGTCGATGATGGCGGCGCCGGCCTGATCCTGCAGGTGCGCGCTGATGCCGACGCCGATCTGCGCCGCGGCGATCGCGTCGTGCTCGTCGAATTCGATGCCACCACGCATGCCTGGCGCGTGCTGCCCGAAGCCCAGTACCGAACCCTTTGATCCCACGGCCCGCGCCTGCGGGCCTCATGTGCAAGGAGCTGCAATGAGCGTTGCCACGATCGCCCCCTTCCTGATCGGCCTGGGGGTGTTGCTGGTCGCCCTGTTGGGTATCGCCGGCCTGTTCAAAGCCTTCTACAAGAAGGTCGACCAGGGCACCGCGCTGATCGTCAACGACATGAGCGCGACCCCCAAGGTGCATTTCACCGGCGCACTGATCATCCCGGTGCTCTACCGCGCCGAGCACATGAAGATCAGTCTGATCACGCTGCAGATCGACCGCCGCGGCAAGGAAGGCCTGATCTGCCGCGACAACATGCGCGCCGACATCGCGGTCGCGTTCTATCTGCGCGTCAACGAGACCCAGGCCGACGTGCTGCGCGTGGCCAAGGCGCTCGGCGCCGACCGCGCCTCGGACAAGCACGCCGTCGACGAGCTGTTCAACGCCAAGTTCTCCGAGGCGCTGAAGACCGTCGGCAAGAAGTTCGACTTCACCGACCTGTTCGAGAAGCGTCAGGAATTCCGCGACGAGATCATCTCGGTCATCGGCAACGACCTCAACGGCTACGTGCTCGAAGACGTCGCGATCGACTACCTCGAGCAGACCCCGAAGAACGTGCTCGACCCGCACAACATCCTCGACGCCGAGGGCATCCGCAAGATCACCGAGCTGACCGCGTCGCAGAACGTCGTCACCAATGAGCTCGAGCAGAACGAGCGTCTGGCGATCACCAAGAAGAACGTCGAGACCCGTGAGGCCACGCTTGCGCTCGAACGCCAGCAGGCCGAGGCCGAGGCGCGGCAGAAGCGCGAGATCGAGACCATCCAGGCGCGCGAGACCGCCGAAACCCAGAAGGTCCAGGAAGAACAGCGCCAGCTGTCGGAGAACGCGCGCATCGAGGCGCAGCAGCTGATCGACATCCGCGAGGAGAACCGGCTGCGCGAGGTCGAAGTGGCCGCGCAGAACCGCCAGCGCGCCGTCGCCATCGAGGCCGAGCGCGTCGAGCGCGCGCGCAAGCTCGAGCAGGTCACGACCGATCGCGAAGTCCAGCTGCAGGGCGTGGAGCGCGACAAGGTGGTCGAGCAGGGGCTGATGGACGTCGCCAACATCACCCGCGAGCGCATCACCATCGATCGCACCGTCGCGGCCGAGGAAGAGCGCATCAAGGAACTGCGCGAGGTCTCCGAAGCCGATCGCCTGAAGCAGGTCACCATTCTCGACGCCGAAGCCAAGGCCCAGGAGGCCCTGGTACGCAAGGTCAAGGAAGCCGAAGCCTCCGAAACCGCGGCACGCCACCGGGCGGTCGAGATCACCACGCTGGCGCAGGCCGAGTTCGACGCGTCGGGCAAGCAGGCCGAGGCCAAGAAGCTGCTGGCCGAGGGCGTGCGCGCCGAACGTGCCGCACCGGGCCTGGCGGAAGCGCAGGTCAAGGAAGCGGGCGCATCGGCGATCGAGCGGGTCGGCATCGCCGAGGCGCGCGTGGTCGATGCGATGGCCGACGCCAATCTCAAGCAGGGCTCGGCCGAGGCCAAGGTGCTCGCCGAGCAGCTCGCCGCGCGTGCGCAGGGTGAAGAGCAGATGGGCCGCGCCAAGGCGACGGCGACCGAGTCGCTGGGCCTGGCCGAGGCCAGCGTCATCGAGAAGAAGCTGTTCGCCGAGGCCGAAGGTCTGACGAAGAAGTTCGGTGCGATCGACGCGCTCAGCGATACCGCGCGCAGCCACGAGGAGTTCCGCATGACCCTCGACACCAGCCTCAAGCAGGCGCTGGCGGCGTTCGAGGCCGGCAAGGAAGTGTCGAAGGAGAACGCAGAGGTCATCGCGACCGCGCTGCGCAACGCCGACATCGATCTGATCGGCGGCGACGGCGGCATGTTCGAGAACGTGGTCAAGGCGGTATCGCTGGGCCGCTCGATCGAAGGCATCACCGAGAAGAGCCCGATCCTGCAGGACCTGTTGCAGCGCTATCTCGGCGTGCAGGCGCCCGCAGCCGAGGGCCAACGCCGGATCGCCGAAGGCGACGCCGCCTGAGTGGCCCCGTGGCGGCGCATGCGCGCGCCGCCATCGTGAACAAGCGTGGTGCCGGTGACATTCCGCCCACGCGCCATCCCGGATCGTGAGCCGATGACCGAAGACACCCAGGACGCCGCAACGGCGTCCCCCGAAGACGCCCATATCGACCAGGCCGTCGCCCGCGGCGGCGCCTACGAGGTGCTGCGTCGGCGCCTGGTGGAGCAGGGCGCGCGCCTGCGTACGCTCGCCGAATCGCTCAATACGCGCCGCCTCGCCGAGTTCGGCGACAGCCGCATGGAGGTGATCGGGCGCTTCCGGATCCGCAGCGAGAACAACTGCGTCGGCCGCGACATCGTGCAGATTCCCGGCGACCAGGTGCTGTTCGGCTACAACGTCTACATCGGGCTCAAGAGCAAGACCCGGATCGAGGATGTGTTCGGCCTCTATCGCCTGGTCGAGGCCGATGGCGGGCACGACGTGGTGCCGGTCGACCACGCCGGCTCGTTCCTGGCCCAGCCCGGTTTCGTCCACGACTTCACCGAGCTCTACGCCTACTACAAGCATGCACGGCTGTTGCAGCTGATCGTCCGCGAAGGCCGGCTGCTGGCCGCGTTCCAGATCGGCGAGCGCAGCACCGACGTACGTGTGTTCCGCTGGTCGATCGACAACGGCGGCACGCTGACCTATCTCGACTCCCGCGGTGAGCGCGACATCGCGCTGCCGCCGCCGTTCGATTTCGAATGGACCCGTGCCACCCGCGAACTGGCGGTCGATGGTCGTCATCCGCATCTGGACATCCTCGATACCCTGTTCGTCGAGACCACCGGCGGCGACCTGACCGTCAAGGTCGAGAACAACACCGAGACCGGCGCCGGCATCTACAGCGAACCGGTCGATGACCGCACCCAGTCGATCGACGACGCGACCTTCGATTTCGCGAAGGTCGGCACGCTGATCCTGCTCAAGGTGCTGCCCTACCGCGAGCAGCAGTGGCGCGGGCTGATCTACAACACGATCACCGGCAAGATCGTCCGCAACGACGCCATCGTGCAGGCCTGCGTCCAGCTGCCCGAGGACCACGGCATCATCTTCCCGGGCGGCTATTACCTGCAGAACGGTGACCATCGCGCCTTCGATGCGCAGATGGACGGCATGCAGTTCAAGCGCGCGATCCACTCGCCCAACGGCGAGGACGTGATGTATATCTTCTACGACCGCGCGGCCGGGCGATCGGCGCTGTTCGTGTACAACACCATCCAGCGCGCCTTGCAGAACCCGGTATTCGGTCACGGTTACGCGCTGCTGCACGACGGCCGCATGGTGCTGTTCCATGCCGAGGGCGAGGCGCCGACGCGCGTGCATCCGATGCAGGTCTGGCAGACGCCGTTCACCAGCGACGAGTTCGCCGCGCACGTGCCGGTGGGCAACAGCTTCATGGGCCGGATCGGCAATCCGGAACTGGTGCGCGGCATCTCCAACCTGCTTGATCTCGCGCGCACGATCGACGGCCGCGACGTGTCGCTGCAGCGCTACCAGTTGCTGGTGCACGACACCCGTCGCATGTTCGACGCCCACCACTGGCTGGAAGATGCCGACAGCGAAGGTGCGGGCGCGCTGCTGCACGAGATCGCCGCCACCGGCGAATCGGTGCTCGATGAATACGAGAAGGTCGAAGGCATCCGCCGCCAGTCCGATGCGGCGATGCGCGAGGCCGAAACCGCGCATCGCGCGCTGCTGGGCCGGTTGCAGCCGGACAGCTGGAACCGCATCGAAGAGTTCGTCGAGGCGCTGAACGAGATCTCGAAGCAGCGCGGCCATCTGCTGACGATCCGCGAACTGCGCTACGTCGACACCGACGCCATCGATGCGATGGGCGAGGCGCTGCAGGCGGCGCAGGAGACCGTGGGCGCGGCGACCGGCAGCTTCCTCGCCGGTGAGCGCGCGCTGCAGCCGGTGTCCGAGCGCCTGCAGGCGCTGGACACCGAAGCGCAGGCCGCGACGACCGCGAAGGCGCTTGCCGCGTCGATCGCCGACATGCAGGCGCTGTCCGGCGATCTGGACATGCTGTCGGAACTGATGGCGACGCTGAAGGTCGACGACGCGACCGAACGTACGCGCGTGGTCGATGCGATCTCCGGTCTGTATGCGCGACTCAACCAGACCCGCGCGCGCGCCGACCAGCGCCGCCGAACGCTCGGCTCGGCCGAGGCCGTCGCCCAGTTCGGCGCGCAGTTCGCGCTGTTCGGCCAGGCGATCGCCGGTGCGCTGACGCTGGCGACCGATCCCGAGCGCGCCGACGAACAGCTGTCGCGCTTGATGGTCCAGCTCGAGGAACTGGAGAGCCAGTTCGGCGAGCACGAGCAGTTCCTCGGCGACATTCTCGCCAAGCGCGAGGAGTTGCTGGAGACCTTCGAATCCCACAAGCAGGCGCTGCTCGACGCGCGCCAGCGCAAGGCGCAGGCGGTGTTCGACGCCGCCGCGCGCATCCTCGACGGCCTGCCGCGGCGCACCGAGCGTTTCGAGACCGCTGACGAACTCAATGCCTTCTTCGCCGGCGATCCGCTGATCCTGAAATTGCGCGAACTCGCCACGCGCCTGCGTGACTACCGCGATACGGTCAAGGCCGACGACGTCGAAGCGCGGCTGAAGGCCGTGCGCGACCAGTCGGTGCGCAGCCTGCGCGACCGCAGCGATCTGTTCGAGGGCGGCGGCCAGGTGATCCGGCTCGGGCCGCGGCATCGTTTCAGCGTCAATACGCAGCCGCTGGACCTGACGATCCTGCCGCGCGGCGACGGTCTGTCGATCCATCTGACCGGCACCGACTTCTACGCGCCGATCGAAGATCCCGAACTCGAAACGTTGCGCGCCTACTGGCAGGTGACGCTGGATTCCGAATCGCCTGACATTGCCCGCGCCGAATATCTCGCGGGTCTCGTGCTGCAGGCCGCGATCGAAGGCCGCGAGGGTCTCGATCTCGACCGGCTGCAGCGCGAACTGTCCGAACCCGATGCGCTGGAGCGCAGCGTGCGCGCGTTCGCCGCGCCGCGCTATCGCGAAGGCTACGAGAAGGGCATCCACGACCACGACGCTGCGCTGATCCTGCGTGCATTGCTGCCGCTGCACGCGCAGGCAGGTCCGTTGGCGAAGCCGCCCGCCGCGCGCGCGCTGGCGATGGCATTCTGGGCCTTCGGCCGCGCCGGCACCGCCGCCGACCAGTGGCCCGAGCGCAGCGCCGGTGCGCGTGCGATCCGCCAGCTGTTCGCCTCCGATACGGGCGTCGACGCGCTGCGCGTGGAGATCTCCGATGCGCTGGCGGCCTTCATTGAAGCGCAAGCCCTGCCGTTCGATGCGGCGCTCGCGCCGGTCGCGGCCGATTACCTGTTCGAGGAGCTGCGCGAGGGCGCGCCGACATTCGGCATCAGCCATTACGCGCGCGATCTGCGCGACGCGTTGCGCCAGGCGCTGGACAGTGCCGGCCTGACCGCCGAAGTCGAACGCGCGCTGGCCGATGCCGACGCTCCGCTGGCGCAGCGCTGGTCGCTGGCTGCGCAGTGGCTCGGCGCGCTCGGCGCCAGCGAAACGCATGCCGCGCTCGCCGGTTACGTGCCCGAGGCCATCGTGCTGCTGCTCGCCGCCGACACGCTGCCGCATGCGGTGCGCGAGGTCACGCTGATCACCGATTTGGACGGTCTTCTCGGTGAACATCCGCGCGTGCACGAAGGCCGCCTGCGGCTGTCGCTCGACGGCTTCCTGCAGCGTTTCGATACACACCGGCTGGACTTCGTGCCGGCCTTCCACCGCTACCAGACAGTGCGCCAGCGCATCGCCGCGCGCGAGCGCGACGCCTTGCGCCTGTCGGAGTTCAAGGCGCGGCCGTTGACCTCGTTCGTGCGCAACAAGCTGATCAACGAGGTCTACCTGCCGCTGATCGGCGACAACCTCGCCAAGCAGATGGGCACGGTCGGCGAGAACAAGCGCAGCGATCTGATGGGCCTGCTGATGCTGATCTCGCCGCCCGGTTACGGCAAGACGACGCTGATGGAATACGTCGCCAGCCGGCTGGGCCTGGTCTTCATGAAGATCAACGGCCCGGCGCTCGGTCATGAAGTGCGCTCGATCGATCCGGCGCAGGCGCCCGACGCGACGTCGCGCCAGGAACTGGAGAAGCTCAACCTCGCGCTGGAGATGGGCAGCAACACGATGCTGTATGTCGATGACATCCAGCACACGCATCCCGAATTCCTGCAGAAGTTCATCTCGCTGTGCGACGGCACGCGCCGCATCGAGGGCGTGTGGAAGGGCCGCACGAAAACCTACGACATGCGCGGCAGGAAGTTCTGCGTGGTCATGGCCGGCAATCCGTATACCGAGTCCGGCGAGGTGTTCAAGATTCCGGACATGCTGGCCAACCGCGCCGACATCTACAACCTCGGCGATGTGCTCGGCGGCATGGAGGATGCCTTCAAACTCAGCTACATCGAGAACAGCCTGACCTCCAACCCGGTGCTCGCACCGCTGGCGACGCGCGACATGGCCGACCTCTATCTGCTGGCCGAACGCGCGGCCGGCAAGGAGATTTCGACCAACGATCTTTCGCATGCCTACAGCGGCGCCGAGGTCAACGAACTCACCGCAACGCTGCAGCGGTTGCTGCAGGTCAGCGAGATCGTCTATCGCGTCAACCAGCAGTACATCGCCAGCGCCGCCCAGGCCGACCGCTACCGCACCGAACCGGCGTTCCGCCTGCAGGGCAGCTACCGCAACATGAACAAGCTGGCCGAGAAGATCTCGCCGGTGATGAATGCCGCGGAGCTCGAACAGCTGCTCGACGACCACTACATGGGCGAGTCGCAGCTGCTGACCACCGGCGCCGAAGAGAACCTGCTCAAGCTCGCGGAACTGCGCGGAACGCTCGACGAGACGGCAGCCGCGCGCTGGACCCAGATCAAGCGCGACTTCATGCGCGACAAGGCCATGGGCGGCGAGGACGCCGACACCGGTGCACGCGTGGTCGCACAGTTGGCCGACATCGCCGCCGGCCTGCAGGTCATGGGGCAGGGCAACGACGCGTCGAATACGGCTGCGCCGTGGGATCAGCTGCTGGCCGCACTGCGCGACCTGCGCGCACCGGCTGCGCCGCAGCCTGTCGAGTCGGCGCCGGCGGCCGAGCCTGACGACACTGCCAAGGCGGTCGCAGGCGAACTGCAGGCGGTGCTGCGCGAAACGGCGGGACCGCTGCTCGCCCAGCTGGGCCAGTCGGTTGCGGGGCAGGCCGCGCTCAATGCCGCGCTCGCGGAACTGGCACAGTGGCTGCGAACGCGTGGCACGACGCTCGACAGCAGCACGCCGGCACGCCGACGTGAACGCACGCCGGCCGAGCGTCGTCTCGATGCCGCGCTCGACCGTCTCGGCGCAGCCGAATCCGATCCGGGCGCGCAGGCCTGATGTCGACCGGCGACGACATCGACGCGGTGCCGGGCGATGCGCCCGGCATCACGGCCTATGGCGATGCAGCCATCGCCGAACTGGTCGCCATCGATGTCGCAGACACGCTCGATGCCGCACCGGCGGCCGCGCTCGTCGCGCGTCTGCGGGATCTGCACATCGCCATGCGTGCCGCGCTTCCGTCGCGTGGCCGGCCGCGCGCCGGCCTGTTCGCACGCCTGACCGGTCGCGATGTCATCGACCAGCACGAAGCGGAAGCACTTGGCGCGCGCATGGGCGTGCTGTTGATCGATGCCGATCGCGCCGCCGCTGCGCTGCGCGCCGACATCGCCGCGCATCGCGCGCGTCTCGCGGCCTCCGCGCCTGCCCTCGACCACCTGGACCGGGCTGCAGCCGCACTGCGCGCCGGCCGTAACGATGACGAGCTCCATCAGGATTTGCGACTGCGCCGCGCGCAGCACCTCGATACCGTACGCGCCACGCATGCGCTGTCGGCACGCCAACTGCAGCTGATCGCCGGGCAGCACGAGTCCGTACTCGCGCACTACCGCAATGTCCGCGACGTACTGCTGCCGCTGTGGCGGCAACGTGCGGCCGGTGAACGCACGGTGCAGGGCGCCGCACATGCGGTGACCGCCGCCGACATCGAGGCCGATGTCGCCCATGAACTCGACGCCATGACCGCTACACTCGCCCAACGCGCCTGATCGCGCCGACAGGCCCAAGGAGACCGACGCATGACCCAGGACACCGCCTATCCCACGCACGTGCCGTCGGCGACGCCGGTGACCGACGATGCCGCGCTGCAGTCGCTGGGCCTGGTGCCCGCCGACCGCGCCGACATCGAGGTCGTCGGCCGCAGCCTGGCGGACATCACGCCCGGCAACCTGCACGTGTTCGGCCGCGACGCCGCCAGCAAGACCGCTGCGTTCTCCAGCCAGTTGCTCGACCAGGTGCGCAACAGCGATCTCGACGCGACCGGCGACAAGCTGGGCGAAGTCGTGCGCATCGCGCGCTCGCTCGATCTCGGCAGTTTCGCCGGCCGCTCCAAGGTGCCGGTGCTCGGACGCCTGATCGACAAGATGCGTTCCGGCCGCGACGAGCTGGTGCAGAAGTTCAGCAACACCAACCAGCAGATCGAACGGCTGATGGGCGATGTCGGCCGCCAGCAGGATCTGCTGACGCGCCGCATCACCGACTTCGACCGCATGCACGATGTGGTGCTCGACGAACGCCGCGCGCTGGGCGTGCACGTGATCGCGGGCCGCGAGCGGCTGGCGAGCCTGGCCGCCGAACAGGCGACGCTGGCCGGCGCGGAAGACCCGCAGTCGCGCACGCGCCGCGCCGAGATCGAGAACGCCGTCCGCCTGCTCGACAAGCGCGTCGGCGATTTGCTGGTGATGCAGCACGCCGCCGACCAGTCGCTGCCGATGATCCGGCTGATCCAGGCCAACGCGATCCAGCTGGTCGAGAAGTTCAACACGGTGCGCAACATCACGATTCCGTCATGGAAGCGCCAGTTCGCGATCCAGCTGTCGCTGGGCGAGCAGAAGAACGCGGTGGAGCTGTCGAACGCGATCGACGACGCGACCAACGAGCTGATGCGCAGCAATGCCGACCTGCTGCGTCAGACCTCGGTCGAGACTGCCAAGGCCAACCAGCGCGCCGTCATCGACATCGGCACTTTGCGCCACGTGCACGAGCAGCTGATCCAGACGGTCGAGGAAGTGCGCAGCATCCATCGCGACGGCATGCAGCAGCGCCGCGAAGCCGAAGGCGAACTCGCGCGTCTGCGCGACGACGTGCAGAAGCGGCTGGCGGCACCGACCGAAGGTGTCTGATCCGCTGCGCCACCCGGTCTTTCAGTCCGGTCGCATGAGTTGAACACCTCTCCCTCCGGGAGAGAGCCGCCCCGGACCTGATCCGGGGTCGCCGCGCGCCGCGCGTCGGGTGCGGGACGGGCCAAGCGCAGTTGTCGAAAGCGCCCTCATCCGCCCGCCGGGCACCTTCCCCCAGAGGGGGCAGGAAAAACACTTCGCGTCCGCAGGATCTCAGCGCGCGCTGTACGCGTGCACCTCGTCGACCAGCACGCCGACGTGGTCGGGATTCATGTCCGGCGACATGCCGTGGCCGAGGTTGAAGACGTGCCCATCGCGCGAGCCGTTGTTGCCGTCTCGGTAGCTGTCGAGCGCGTGGCGGACCTGGGCGCGGATCGCGTCGGGTGATCCATACAGCGTCGTCGGGTCGAGGTTGCCCTGCAGTGCGACGCGGCCTTCCGTGCGGCGCGCGGCGTCGCCGAGTTCGATCAGCCAGTCGACACCGACGCCTTCGGCGCCGGAACGCGAGAGTTCGTCGAGATGCGCGGCGTTGCCCTTGCCGAACAGGATGAGAGGTGTATGCGCGCCGGCTTCGCCGGCACGACGCGTGCGATCCGCACCGTCGCCGCGCTGCAGTTCCTGCGCGATTCGGGTCAGATACGGCAGCGAGAACTCGCGGTACATCGCCGGCGACAGCACGCCGCCCCAGGTGTCGAACACCTGCAGCGCCTGCGCGCCGGCCGCGCGCTGTGCGGCGAGATAGGCGATCACCGCATCGGTGTTGACCGACAGCAGCGCGTGCAGCGCCTTCGGATCGTTGAGCGCCATCGCCTTGATTCGCGCGAAATCCTTGCTGCCACCGCCTTCGACCATGTAGCAGGCCAGCGTCCACGGGCTGCCGGAGAAGCCGATCAGCGGCACACGGCCGTCGAGCTCGCGGCGGATCACGCGCACCGCGTCCATCACGTAGCGCAGGTCCGTTTCCATGTCCGGCACGCCGAGCTTCGCGATGCTGGCCGCGTCGCGTACCGGGTGCCGGAACTTCGGGCCTTCGCCTTCGACGAAGTACAGGTCCAGACCCATCGCATCGGGAATGGTCAGGATGTCGGAGAACAGGATCGCCGCGTCGAGGTCGAAGCGTGCCAGCGGCTGCAGCGTGACCTCGCAGGCGAGGTCGGGATTCTTCGCCATCGCCAGGAAGCTGCCGGCGGCCTTGCGCGATGCGCGGTACTCCGGCAGATAACGGCCGGCCTGGCGCATCAGCCAGACGGGCGTGCGGTCGACGGGTTCGCGGCGGAGGGCGCGGAGGAAGCGGTCGTTCTTCAGGACGGCGGACATCGGGACTGGAATTTCCTGGTGGAGGCGGTGGTCGCGCGGTCAGGCCGGCGCGTCGCTGCCGCGGGCGAACATCAACTGGAAGCCGCGCTTTAGCTGCGCATCACGCGCGGCTTCGAGTGCCTTGATCGCGCTGGGCTGGTCGAGGAACTGGTCGCGGCGCAGCGTGCTGCGGCCGCCGACCTGGCCGGTCTCGCGCAGCAGCACCCAGCCACCCAGCAGATCGGGTTGCAGCGTCAGCTGCACGAATCGCGGGGACTCGTGGCCGTCGGGGTGTTGCTGCAGGAACAGGCGCATGGCGGCAGATTGTACGTGCCGCCCCGTTGCGGTGCCGCACGTATGATCGCGGTCCACGGCCCGCGACGGATTCGAAGATGCGCATGCTCGACTTCAGTTCATGGGGCGCCACCGCGTCCACCCTGTTCGGACTGGTGCTGTTCACCCTCGTCGCGGTCGGCGTCCGCCTGGTGTTCATGCAGATCATGCAGCGGCGGCGCGAGCGCGAGAACCGGCAGATCAACGAGCGGCTGAAGACCTTGATCGCCGCCTACAAGACCCTGGGCGGTTCGTTCACCGGAGAACTCGACATCGATCCGCGGCATCTGCGCGACCTGCGTCGGCTGGCGCAGGAGGCCGCGGTCGAACCGGAAGGCGGGATGCCCGAGACCGACTTCGAATCCGAGGGTGCTGTGCGGCGCCGGCGTGTCCGTGATGCGGTCGAGGCCGCGTTGTCCGATGTGATCCTGCTCGGGACCGAGGCGCAGGTGCGGCTCGCGGCGCAGGCGGCCGGCGACATGGTGATGGGCCGCCCGGTGCGCGTGTCGGCGCTGGTGGTCTCGCTGCGCGGCTTCATCCGCCAGGCGCTGGATCTCGATCCGGTGCCCGCCGATCTGACCGTGCCGGATCAGGGGCCCGTGCGCGGCGAGGCGGGCGGCGGGAAGAAAGGCGGCGCGCAGGGTGGTGGACGCGGCGGTGGCGGTGGCGGCGGCATGGGCGGCGGTGGGGGCATGGGATCCGGCATGGGAATGGGCGCCCGCGGCACCTCTGACCCGCCCTGAGGTTCAGCGGCGCAGCACGTCCAGCACCGCGGCATCGGACACGCCCGACAGCACCCGCGCGCGGCCCGCGCCGTCCCAGACGATGAAGCGCAGTCCGTCGGCCTGTGCCTTCTTGTCCAGCCGCATGTGGGCCAGCAGGCGTTCCGGGTCCAGCCCGTCCGGCAGTGCGACCGGCAGTTCGAGACGCTGGAGCAGGTGCTGCAGACGCGTGGTATCGGATGCCGGTGCGAGTTCCAGCGCCTCGGACAGCTGCGCGGCCAGCACCATGCCGACCGCGACCGCCTCGCCATGGTTGAGGCCGCCGTAGCCCTGCTCGGTCTCGATCGCGTGGCCGAAGGTGTGGCCGAGATTGAGCAGGGCGCGTTCGCCATGTTCGAAAGGATCGCGCGCGACGATCGCCGCCTTGTGCGTGCAGCTGCGGGCGATGGCCTCGGCCAGCGCCGCGTCGTCCATGGCCAGCAGGGCATCGGCGTGGTCATCGAGCCAGTCGAGGAAGTCCGCATCGCCGAGCGCGCCGTACTTCACCACTTCGGCCAGACCGGCGCGCAGTTCGCGGGCCGGCAGCGTACGCAGCGCGGTGGTGTCGGCGATCACTGCGCGCGGCGGATGGAAGGCGCCGACGAGATTCTTGCCCTGCGGCAGATCGACCGCGGTCTTGCCGCCGACCGACGAATCCACCATCGCCAGCAACGTGGTCGGCAACTGCACGCAATCGATCCCGCGCATCCAGCAGGCCGCGGCGAAGCCGGCGAGATCGCCGATCACGCCGCCACCGAGGGCGAACAACGTCGCATCGCGACGCATGCGCGCGTCCGCCAGCGCGGTGGTGACTTGCGCGAAATGCGCGAGCGTCTTGGCCCCTTCGCCCGGCGGCAACACGTGTCGATGGATGCGCAGGTCCGGGCGCGCGGCCTGCAGCGCAGTGGCGACGCGATCAGCGTACAGCGGCGCGACGTGCGCATCGCTGACGAGCATCGCCTCGCGCCCGCGCACGCTGCGGGTCAGCAGCGCGCCGTCGTCGAGCAGGGACGGGCCGATATGGATGGTGTAGGGCGTGTCGCCGGCGACGGCGACCTCTCGGGCACTGGTGGTCATGCGATCCGGATACAGGTGGGGGAAACGGCCGGCGCCAGATGTGCGGCGTGGCTCATGATGCGTGCGTCGACGCCACGTCGGCGTCGGCGTCGGTAATGGACGTCCCGACGCTGCCGGCTGGCGGATGCCAGTGCGTCTCGACCAGATGGCCGAGCTGGGCGGCGGCCTCGTTGCAGGCATGCGGCCCGGTGTCGAAGCGCAGATGCGCGGCATCTGCGTACAGCGGTGCACGTTCGATCGCGAGGCGCTGCAGCACCTCCATGCGGTCGTCACCTGCGAGCAGTGGCCGGGTACGGTCGCGCGCCAGCCGCGCGAGCTGGGCGTCCACGTCGGCATGCATGTGCACGACGAAGCCGCGCGACCGCAGCAGGGCGCGGTTGTCGGGATCGAGTACTGCGCCACCGCCTGTCGCGATCACCTGGCCACTGCCGGCCAGGATCTCGACCAGCGTCGCCCGCTCGCGCACGCGGAACCCGGCCTCACCCTCGCACTCGAAAATCGTCGCGATAACCGCGCCGGTACGCACTTCGATCTCATGGTCGATGTCGACGAAGGCTGCGCCGAACCGCGCCGCGAGGCGACGACCGATCGAGGACTTGCCGGCGCCCATCGGACCGACGAGCACGAGGTTGGGGGCGGGGTGCATGGCTGCATGCTAGCAGCGGGGGCGGGAGGCGCCGAACGTTGCAGGCGCAAGCGTCGATGACCGGCTGGCGACGTCGCCTGCGTTGTACCGGTGCAGGGATCATCATGGGGACAGATCGATGGACTTGAAGCGCGACCGCCGGTGCATCCGGCGCATCCAGTGGGCAGCCCTGCTTGCGATGCTGGCCACGGCGATGCTGTCGACCGTTCATGCGATACCGGTAACCGACCTGCGCGAGTTCGCTCCCTTGCACGGGCGCTACGCACCGGCCGGCGACTGCGCACGCGCCCCGCGGATCGTCGTCGACGGTGCCGGCTTCGCCTTCGAAGGCGGGCCGACGCTGCCGAAGGCGACAGCGCCCGAGTTCGCGGCGGGCTGGTTCGGTGCGCGGTACGAAGGGATCGCGCACGTCTTCCTGCCGTACGCCGAGGAACCCAGGCCGCTGGTGCTGACATTCAATGCCGGCGAGCAGCCGGGTCGGCTTGCGGTCGAAGCGGGGGATTTCGGCTATCCGGGCGGGCCGGTGCTACCGGAACGCTATCGGCCCTACGTGGCCGCGTCGCCGTATATGAAATGCCGCTGACTCGGATCGGCGTCGGCGTCGGCATCGGCTTCAGGTCAGGACGATCCGCCGCTCGGCATCGAGTGTCACCACCACATCCGCCAGATCCGGCAACGTCCGCAACGCCTGCCGGCTCACCCGCTCGTAGTGCTGCACGAACCGGGCGACGCCGGCCGCGTCCATGCCGCCGCGGCCGGGTTGCGCGGCCTGCAGCGCCTGTTCCTGCTGCAGGCGCCAGTCGAATACCACGTCGAAACCGGGTGGCTGCAGGAACAGCAGCCGGTCGAGGCCGGCCCACAGGGCCGGATAGTCGCGGGCGAGGGCGGTGTTGCACCAGCGCCGCCAGGTGCCGGCGGGATCTTCGTCGCGTTCCAGCGTGTTGACTGGTTCCACGAGCGCGGTCGCGGGCTCGGCCGGAGTGCCGACGCACCAGCCTTCGAACACCAGCAGATCGAGGCCCTGGAGCATCGGCCAGTCGTCTTCCGGCAGTCGCCGGTCGCCGAGCTTGTCGAAGCGCGGCAAACGGACCGAAGCGCCGGCGCGCACGGCGTCGAATGCGGCCAAGCCCAGTGGGACTTCGTGGGTGCCGGGCGGGCCGCGGGTCGCGAGCAGCGGATGCACGTCGCGGGCAAGCGCCTGGCGGGCGTCGCGATCCAGATAGAGGTCGTCGAGCGAGAGCACGGCGGCGCGCAGGCCAAGTGCTTCGGCGGCGCGGACGACCTGTGCGGCGAGGGTGGACTTGCCGGTGCCCTGCAGGCCGCTGATGCCGAGCACGCGCGGCGCGCCGCCGGGCTGCAGACCGGTGAGCAGGGTGTCGACGAGGGTGTCGGGCCAGGGCGAGAACGAGGTGGCGTGCATCGGGGCACGATAGCGCGGCCTGCGCGTGCTGCGCCGCGGTTCGACATCGCAGTGCTCCAGCGGCGATCATCGGGGCATGCGCACTGCCACCACGACCCTGCTGTCCGAAGCCCTCGACACCTTCGCCACGCTGTTCGACGAAGCGCAGGCCGCAGGCGAGCCCGATCGCACCGCGATGACCGTGGCGACTGCCGCGCTCGATGGGCGGCCGTCGGCGCGCACCGTCCTGCTGAAGGCCTGGGACGAACGCGGCTTCGTGTTCTACACGCATCTCGACGGCCGCAAGGGCCGCGAGCTGCAGGCGAATCCGCACGCAGCGCTGCTGTTCCACTGGCCGCGCGTGCGTCTGGGCGTGCAGGTGCGGATCGAAGGGCCGGTGGTGATCGTGTCCGACGACGAGGCCGATGCGTATTTCGCATCGCGCCCGCGCGGCAGCCAGCTGGGCGCGTGGGCATCGAAGCAGTCCGAAGTGCTCGATACGCGCGAGACTTTCGAGCAGCGCCTGACCGATCTCGAACACGAATTCGCAGGCCGCGATGTGCCGCGTCCGCAGCGCTGGTCCGGCCTGCGCGTGCGCCCGGATCGTGTCGAGTTCTGGTACGGCGCGGAGTACCGCCTGCACGAGCGCTGGCTCTACGAGTGCGACTGCGCCGGTGATTGCCGCAAGCGGATGCTGTATCCGTGACGAGCGGCCCGCGCCGCATCGTCTGCCTGACCGAGGAACCCACCGAAGTCCTGTACGCGCTCGGCGAGCAGGACCGCATCGTCGGCATCAGCGGCTTCACCGTGCGGCCGCCGCAGGCGCGCAAGGAGAAGCCCAAGGTCAGCGCGTTCACCAGTGCGAAGATCGACGAGATCCTCAAGCTCGAACCGGATTTCGTCGTCGGCTTCTCCGACATCCAGGCCGACATCGCCGCCGAGCTGGTGCGCCGCGGGGTCGAGGTGTGGATCAGCAATCACCGCAGCGTCGACGGCATCGTCGATTACGTGCGCCGACTCGGCGCGCTGGTCGGCTGCGCGGCGCGTGCCGATGCGTATGCGGACGCGCTGCGCCGCGGGCTGGACGCGATCGAGGCGGAAAGCGCGCGCCTGCCGCAGCGCCCGCGCGTGTACTTCGAGGAATGGGACGAGCCGATCATCACCGGCATCCGCTGGGTCGCCGAGCTGGTGCGCATCGCCGGTGGCGACGACGTGTTTCCGGAACTGTCGATCGAGCCGCTGGCGAAGGCGCGCATTCTCGCCAATGGCGACCCGGTGATCGAGCGTGCACCGGACATCATTCTCGGCTCGTGGTGCGGCAAGAAGTTCCGTCCCGAGCGCGTGGCCGCACGTCCCGGTTGGGATGCCATTCCGGCCGTGCGCGATGGTGAGCTGCACGAGATCAAGTCGCCGCTGATCCTGCAGCCGGGACCAGCCGCGCTGACCGATGGCGTGGCCGCGATCGCGGCCATCGTGCAGGCCTGGGCGAGGCGTCGCGGGTAGACCAGCGCGTGCGGCACTGGCGCACAGGTGTCTGACCGATGCATTGCGGGTTGCCGGAACAGTGGGTTGCGATGCCGTGGCCCTGCCTGCCTCCAGCGGGGCCTAGCATGGCGCTTCCCCACATCGCAGGTGCAGTCCCATGCAGCGCATCGCCCTTCTCGGCATCACCGGACGCGCGGGCTCGCGTATCGCCAGCGAACTGTTGTCGCGCGGCCATCGCGTCACCGGCATCGCCCGCAACACCTCCGACACCCAGGCCCAGGCCGGGCTGACCCTGCAGTCCGCCGATGCCTCGCGCGCCGATGCCATCGCGCCGCTGCTGCAGGGCCACGATGTCGTCGTCAGCGCAACGCGCTTCGATGGCGGTCCGACGGCCGACGTGTTGTTGACTGCCGTGCGCGAAGCCGGTGTGCGTCGGCTGCTGGTCGTCGGCGGCGCCGGCAGTCTGGAAGTCGCGCCGGGTGTCGCGCTGATCGATACGCCGGACTTCCCGGAAATCTACAAGGCCGAGGCCGGTGCGGGCCGCAGTTTCCTCGACACGCTGCGCGGCGCCGACGACGTCGACTGGACCTTCGTCTCGCCCGGCGCGGTGTTCGAGCCCGGCACGCGCACCGGCGCGTTCCGCACCGGCGGCGATGCCTTGCTGGTGGATGCCGACGGCAACAGCGCGGTCTCGATGGAGGACTATGCGATCGCGTTCGCCGACGAGATCGAACACCCCGCCCACGTGCGCGAGCGTTTCAGCGTGGCGTACTGATGGCGACGGCGGGACGCGGGACCGGCCGCTACTGGGCGCTGGTGTTCGCCGGCGGTCTGATCGAGACGGTCTGGGTGGTCGGGCTCAAGGCCGCGACCACGCCGCTGGGCTGGGCGCTGACGATCGGTGCGATCGCGGTGAATTTCGCATTGCTGATGCGTGCGATCCGCTTTCTGCCGGTCGGTTCGGTCTACGCCGTGTTCTGCGGCCTCGGCGCAGCGGCCTCGGTGATCGCCGAGACCGTGTGGTTCGGCGAGCCGGTGCAGCCGGCAAAGATCGCGCTGATCGCATTGCTGATCATCGGTGTCGCCGGCCTGAAGCTGGTGACGCCGCTTGCGCCGGCACCTGGCGTGGAGAAAGCGCCGTGACCGGCTGGTTGTTCGTGTTCGCGGCCGGATTGGCGGAAGTGGCCGGCGTGGTCGCGATGAACGCGATCAAGCAGCGGCCGAGCGCATGGGCCTATGCGCGACTGGTCCTGTGTTTCGGCGTGAGCTTCGGCCTGTTGTCGCTGGGCCTCAAGAGCGGCATGTCGATCGCGATCGCCTATGCGGTCTGGGTCGGCATCGGCACGGTGGGCGCAGTGGTGGTCGGCATCCTGCGCTACGGCGAATCGGCGCGGCCGCTGCGGCTGTTCTTCGTCGCGCTGGTGCTGGCCGCGGTGGTCGGGCTCAAGCTGATCGGCTGAAGTTGCCTGGCTGAGCGCGCGTCAGCGCGGGATGTCGCGGTTGAAGCGCAGCGTGGTGCGCGCGCCGTCCTCGGCGGTGATCTGCAGGTCGAGGCGCAGGGTGTCCGGGCCGCTGACGCGCGCGACGGCGACGTGTTCGACCAGCCCGTCGAGATCCACGGAATCGAACGTCAGCGTCTGGCGTACGCCGCGCAGATCGCGCGCGTCGCCGGTGATCTCCACCGGCACCGACGCATCGTCGCGTTGCACGCTGACCAGCACCAGGGTCCGGTCGCGCGCCGGCTCGATCGCGTAGCGCCGCGCCACCGCCGCGCCCATGTGCGCGGTCGGCACCACGCTGGCCATCACTTCGGCATCGCCGAGCATCGTCTGCGCCGGCATCGCGGCGTTCTGCGCGCCGGTCCGTGCGTCCGCTGCATCGGGCGGCGCCTGTCCGCAGGCGGTCGCGAGCAACGCGAGTCCGGCGAGGCACAGCGCACGGGCGATCTCAGTCATTGGCGGCCGACAGCTCGCCGCCGCGACGCGCGGCGTTGGCGATGGCGTCCGCCACCAGCGTGCGCAGTCCGCCGGCTTCGAAGGTCTCGATCGCCGCCTGGGTGGTGCCGCCGGGCGAGGTGACGCGACGGCGGAGTTCCGCCGGCGCCTCGTCGGATTCGACCAGCATCCGCGCCGCGCCCAGCACGGTCTGCAACACCAGCGTACGCGCGTCCTGCGGCGGCAGACCCTGTGTGATCGCGGCGTCTTCCATCGCCTCGGCCAGCAGGAAGATGTAGGCCGGGCCGCTGCCCGACACCGCGGTGACCGCGTCCATCCGCGCTTCGTCATCGATCCAGACCGTCTCGCCCGTGCTTTCCAGCAGCGCCTGCGCACGTGCGCGACCGGGGGCGTCCACACGCGCGTTCGCGAACAGGCCGGTCACGCCGGCGCCGAGCAGGGCGGGGGTGTTGGGCATCGTGCGCACCACGGGCACATTGCCGCCGAGCCAGCGATCGAGCTGGGTCGCGGTGATGCCGGCCGCGATCGACAGCACCAGTGGCCGCGTGGCCTGCGCCACGTCGGCCAGGGATTCGCAGACGCCGCGCAGCACCTGCGGTTTGGTCGCCAGCACCCAGGTCGCGGCGCCGTCGACGGCCTGCGCCGCGTCGGCGAACGTGCGCACGCCGAAATCGCGGGCCAGCGCTTCGCGGCTGTCGGCGTTGGGATCGACGACGCGGACCGAGGCGGCATCGCCGCCGCGTGCGACCAGGCCGCCGATCAGGCTGCGCGCCATGTTGCCGCCGCCGATGAAGACGATGGAGGCATCGGAGGAACCGGTGTGCTGTGTCATGGCGATCTCGTGGCGAAAAACAGCCCCGATGGTAGCGGGTCCCGAAGGACCGGCACTCAGCGCAACGGGCGCGCACCGAACAAGGCCGAGCCGACGCGTACCATCGTCGCGCCCTCCTGGATCGCGAGTTCCAGGTCGTCGCTCATGCCCATCGACAGCGTATCGATCGCCGGGTCCTGTCCGGCGACCGTGTCGAACAGCCGGCGCATGCGCGCGAAGGCATCGCGTCGGCGTTCGGGTTCGACATGCGGGGCGGGAATCGCCATCAGCCCGCGCAACCGCAGGGACGGCGCTGCGCGGATCGCCGCGACCAGCGCCGGTACTTCGGACGGTACACAGCCGTGCTTGCTCGACTCGTCGTCGATGTTGACCTGCACCAGCACGTTCAGCGCACCACGTGCGGCCGGGCGGTGCGCGGCCAGTGCATCGACCAGTTTCATCCGGTCGACGGTCTGTACCCAGTCGAACAGTGCGACGGCCTGCTTCGCCTTGTTGGATTGCAGGTGGCCGATCAGATGCCACTCCAGCCCCAGCCCGGCCAGCGCCTCGATCTTGCCCGCGGCCTCCTGCACGTAGTTCTCGCCGAACGCGTGCTGGCCCGCGGCGGCGAGCGCGGCGATGGCATCGACAGGGTGGCGTTTGCCGACTGCCAGCAGACGTGGCGTGACTGGCCGCGCGGCGGCGGTGGCCGCGTTGTGGAGACGTGACATCACGGCATCGAGCGCGGCGGTGGCGGGGGGCGGAGTCACGGGGAATCGGGCGTCCGGACAGGGGTGCGCGGGCTGGTTTTGCACGGGGAATACCGGTCTATACTGCCGCCGGGGACAGGGACGCGCCAGCCGGGACGGCTCGGTTCGCGCCCTGCGTGGACCATCATCAAGGGGTGTTGCATGGATATCGCCGAACTGTTGGCGTTCTCGGTCAAGAACAAGGCATCGGACCTGCACCTGTCCGCAGGGCTGCCGCCGATGATCCGCGTCGACGGCGACGTGCGTCGCATCAACATCCCCGCGCTCGAGCACAAGCAGGTGCACGCGCTGATCTACGACATCATGTCGGACAAGCAGCGGCGCGACTTCGAAGAATTCCTCGAGGTCGACTTCTCGTTCGAGATTCCGGGCCTGGCCCGCTTCCGCGTCAACGCGTTCAACCAGAACCGCGGCGCCGGTGCGGTGTTCCGTACGATTCCGTCGGAAGTGCTCACCCTCGAAGACCTGAACTGTCCGCCGATCTTCCGTCAGCTCATCGACCAGCCGCAGGGTCTGATCCTGGTGACCGGCCCGACCGGTTCGGGCAAGTCGACCACGCTCGCGGCGATGATCGACCACATCAACAAGAACGAGTACGCGCACATCCTCTCGGTCGAGGATCCGATCGAGTTCGTGCACACCTCGCAGAAGTGCCTGATCAACCAGCGCGAAGTGCACCGCGACACGCACGGCTTCAACGAGGCACTGCGCTCGGCGCTGCGCGAAGACCCCGACTACATCCTGGTCGGCGAACTGCGTGACCTGGAAACCATCCGCCTGGCACTGACCGCCGCGGAAACCGGCCATCTGGTGTTCGGCACGCTGCACACCTCGAGCGCGGCCAAGACCATCGACCGCATCATCGACGTGTTCCCGTCCGGCGAGAAGCCGATGGTGCGCTCGATGCTGTCGGAAAGCTTGCGCGCGGTGATCTCGCAGTCGCTGCTGAAGAAGGTCGGCGGCGGTCGCACCGCGGCCTGGGAAATCATGGTCGGCATGCCGGCGATCCGGAACCTGATCCGCGAAGACAAGGTCGCGCAGATGTATTCGGCCATCCAGACCGGCCAGCAGTACGGCATGCAGACCCTCGACCAGCATCTGCAGGACCTGGTCAAGCGCGGCCTGATCACGCGCCCGGCCGCGAAGGAATACGCGAAGGACAAGCGGCTGTTCGAGTGAGGTGTGAGATGTGAGGAGGTGAGACGTCAGTCGTCGCTTTCTCGTTCCGCACCGCCCTGACGCATCACGCATCACGCCTTACGGAGTTTCGGCATGAGCAGCATCGACTTCACCTCGTTCCTCAAGCTGATGGCCCACCAGAAGGCCTCGGACCTGTTCATCACTGCCGGCATGCCGCCGTCGATCAAGGTGCACGGCAAGATCTCGCCGATCACCCAGAATCCGCTGACGCCGCAGCAGGCGCGCGATCTGGTGCTCAACGTGATGACCCCGCCGCAGCGCGAAGAGTTCGAGAAGACCCACGAGTGCAACTTCGCGATCGGCGTCTCCGGCGTCGGCCGGTTCCGCATCTCGTGCTTCTACCAGCGCAACCAGGTCGGCATGGTGCTGCGCCGGATCGAGACCCACATCCCGAGCGTCGAAGAGCTCAACCTGCCGCCGATCATCAAGACGCTGGCGATGACCAAGCGCGGCATCGTGATCTTCGTCGGCGCGACCGGTACCGGTAAATCGACGTCGCTTGCGGCGATGATCGGCTACCGCAACCAGAACTCGACCGGCCACATCATCACGATCGAAGACCCGATCGAATTCGTGCACAAGCACGCGGGTTGCATCATCACCCAGCGCGAAGTCGGCATCGATACCGACAGCTGGGACGCCGCGCTGAAGAACACGCTGCGCCAGGCGCCGGACGTGATCATGATCGGCGAGGTGCGCACCCGCGAAGGCATGGACCACGCGATCGCCTTCGCCGAAACCGGCCATCTGGTGCTGTGCACGCTGCATGCGAACAACGCCAACCAGGCGATGGACCGCATCATCAACTTCTTCCCCGAAGACCGCCGCAACCAGCTGCTGATGGACCTGTCGCTGAACCTCAAGGGCGTGGTCGCGCAGCAGCTGATCCCGACGCCGGACGGCAAGGGCCGGCGCGTCGCGATGGAAATCATGCTCGGCACGCCGCTGGTGCAGGACTACATCCGCGACGGCGAGATCCACAAGCTCAAGGAGGTCATGAAGGAGTCGACCAACCTGGGCATGAAGACCTTCGACCAGGCCCTGTTCGAGCTCTACCAGGCCGGCGAGATCTCCTACGAGGACGCGCTGCGCTACGCCGACTCCGCCAACGAGGTGCGCCTGCGCATCAAGCTCGCCCAGGGCGGCGATGCGCGCACGCTGTCGCAGGGTCTCGACGGTGTCGAGGTGGCCGAGGTGCGCTGACCGGGCCCGTCCGCCATCGAGCGGACACACACCGCTCCTGTCGTTTTTCCGGTGCGTCTGCAGGGGGCGACGCACCCGTCCGTTCGTCCACACCACAAGGAAGATGCATGACCCGTACCCGAACCCGCTGCCTGCTCGCCGCCACGCTGATCGCGATGGTGCTCCCCGCCGCCCACGCCCAGAGCGCGCTCGAACGCCTGCGCGGCCTCGGTGGCGGCAAGGGCGCTACCGTGCTCGACGTCGGTGGTGATGCGATCAAGGGCCTGAGCCTGAGCGATGCCGAAGTCGCCACGCTCGGCGCCGAAGCGGCCGCCGCCTACGATGCGGAGAACACCGTCGCCGCAGCCGATGATCCCTACGCGCAGCGTCTGGCCGGGCTGGTCGCCGGCTGGGAGAACGACGGCGGCATGTCGCTGAACTTCAAGGTCTACAAGACCCCCGAGGTCAACGCCTTCGCGCTGCCCGACGGCTCGGTCCGCGTCTACAGCGGCCTGATGGACCTGATGGGCGACGACGAACTGCGTTTCGTCATCGGTCACGAGATCGGCCACGTCAAGCACGGCCACAGCAAGGCGCGCTTCCGCACCGCCTATCTCACCCAGGCCGCGCGCAAGGGTGTGGCGGCGACCGACAACGTCGCCGGACGCCTGGCGTCCTCGGAACTCGGCGGGCTGGTCGAATCGGTGGTCAAGGCCCAGCACTCGCAGGGCAACGAACTCGAATCGGACGGCTATGGCCTCGGTCTGCTGCAGCGGGGCGGCTTCGACCAGCAGGCGGCGGTGACCGCGCTGCAGAAGCTCGACGACGGCCAGCAGCAGGCCGACATGCTGTCGAGCCATCCGGACCCGGCCAGCCGTGCGCGCCGCATCGGCGCGCAGATCCGCTGAGCTTCGCCATGCACCGCCGCCCTGCCGGGCGCGGTGGTGCATCGGCGGCGGCCCGCAACGCAGTGTTGCCACTGGACGTCATGACGCAACGCTATGGTGAGCGTCCCTTGTCGCCAACTTGACCCCGTCCGGGGGACAATGGCGCGCAATCATTCCCGAAGGAGATCGTTCATGGCCTACACCCTCCCCGAACTGGGCTACGCATACGACGCGCTCGAGCCGCACATCGATGCCAAGACGATGGAAATCCATCACACCAAGCATCACCAGACCTACATCAACAACGCCAACGCAGCGCTGGAAGGCACGCAGTGGGCGGATACGTCGGCCGAAGACCTGATTGCCGATCTCGACGCGCTGCCGGAAGACAAGCGCGGCCCGCTGCGCAACAACGCCGGTGGCCACGCCAACCACTCGCTGTTCTGGACGGTGATGTCGCCCAACGGCGGCGGCAACCCGGTCGGCGACGTCGCCAAGCACATCGACAGCGACCTCGGCGGCTTCGACGCCTTCAAGGAAGCCTTCACCAAGGCCGCTTTGACGCGCTTCGGCAGCGGCTGGGCCTGGCTGTCGGTCGACAAGGCCGGCGTGCTGAAGGTCGAAAGCAGCGCCAACCAGGACAACCCCCTGATGAAGGGCGTCGGCTCGGGCAACACCCCGATCCTCGGCCTCGACGTCTGGGAGCACGCGTATTACCTGAACTACCAGAACCGCCGCCCCGACTACATCGCCGCGTTCTACAACGTCGTCGACTGGAACGAAGTCGAGCGTCGCTACCAGGAAGCGGTCAAGGGCTGAGATTTCGTGCCTTGATGCAGTTCCGTTCCGGCCGCGCAAGCGGCCGGAATGCTGTGGGGTATTCGTTGCTGTCGATTCTTTGCCCGCGGGCGTGATCGCAAGAGGCTCGCCAGGATCGGTTTCCTTCCCCCTCTGGGGGAAGAGCCTGCCCCGTACTCGATACGGGGTGCCCGGAGGGCGGATGAGGGTGCTCTTGGGCACTTGCCTGTGGACCCAAACCCTCACCCGACGCGCTGTGCACGTCGACCCCGGATCAGGTCCGGGGCAGGCTCTCTCCCGAAGGGAGAGGTGCTCGCTGCCCGCCAGCTGGCACGAATCGCATCAGTCGCAAACGCGAGAGGGCGCTATCCGCGCTTCGCCTTCGCGATATCCCGCATCACCGGACAATCCGGTCGATGCGCGCCGGGCAGGTAGCCCAGGCTCATCAGGAATTCGCCGGTGATCTCGCCGCCTGTGAAGCGGAAGGTCTTCTTGAACAGCTTGACCCACGAGGCCTTGTCGCGCGGCGCGCCGCCCTCGGTCGCATGCGCGTCGAGCCATTCGACGAAGCCGCCATGGCTGTCGCGCAGGCCCTGGATCACCTGCGCGTTGTGGATCGCGGCGTCGACCTTGAGCCGGTTGCGGATGATCGAGGCATCGCCGAGCAGACGCGCACGATCGGCCTCGCCGTAGGCGGCGACCCTGTCGACGTCGAAGCCGTCGTAGGCCGCGCGGAAACCGTCGCGCTTGCGCAGGATGGTTTCCCAGCTCAGGCCGGCCTGGTTGATCTCCAGCAGCAGGCGTTCGAACAACACCGGTTCCTCGCGCTGCGGGAAGCCGTATTCGGTGTCGTGATAGGGGCCGTGGACCGGATGGCCCGGGGCGATATCGCAGTAGCCGCTCATTCGCGCAGGATAGGACGTGCGGGCGGATGCCGCCATCCGGTGCGACCCCGGTTGCGGCGCTCACGCATCGCACGTCACCATGCGCCGTCGCCCCTGCCGGATCCGTCGATGGAAATCGCCCACCGCCGTGTTGCCACCGTGCACTTCACCCTGTCCGACGACAGCGGTCAGCGCATCACCACCACCCGCGGCCACGATCCGCTGGTCTACATGCACGGCAACGGCTCGATCATCGTCGGGCTGGAAGAAGCCCTCGAAGGCAGGAAGGCCGGCGAAAGCTTCACCGTCGACATCCCGCCCGAGCGCGGATTCGGTCCGCGCCACGACAGTCTCGTGCAGACCCTGCCGCGCACGATGTTCAACGGCAGCGCCACGCCTGCGGTCGGCGAGAAGCTGCGCGCGCAGACCGAGAAGGGGCCGCTGGACGTGATCGTGACCGCGCTCGACGACAGCCAGATCACCGTCGACGGCAACAATCCGCTGGCCGGGCGCGTGTTGCGTGCGGACGTGGAAGTCATCGGGGTGCGGGTGGCGACGCCCGACGAACTCCAGTTCGGGCTCTAGCCTCGACGCCCGGCAGACGGGCTTGGCCGGCGGGGGCGTTCAGTCCCGATACGGCCACGCGAAGGCCGCTGCGCGGTGCGTGAACGACCGGTTGGCTAGAATGGGCGCATGTCGTTCTTCGCCAACCATCTGCTGATCGCGCTGCCCGCGTTGCAGGACCCGAACTTCTCGCGGACCGTCGCGCTGATCTGCCAGCACGACGCGGACGGCGCGATGGGCGTGGTGGTCAACCGGCCATCCGAGTACGCCTTCGGCGATCTGCTGGACCAGATGAATATCGTGCTGCGGGACGAGCGCCTGCGCGAATGTCGTGTGCTTGCGGGCGGCCCGGTCCATCCCGAGCGCGGCTTCGTGCTGCACGATGGCGACGACGGGTGGGACTCGAGCCTGGAGATCGGCGAAGGTCTGTACGTGACCACCTCGCGCGACGTGCTCGAGGCGATGGCGGCCGGCGACGGTCCCGAACATGCCACCGTCGCGCTCGGCTGCGCGGGCTGGGGCAAGGGCCAGCTGGAGCGCGAACTCACCCAGCACAGCTGGCTGACCGTGCCCTCGGACCCGCAACTGATCTTCGACACGCCGCTCGACGCGCGCTGGCAGGCGGCTGCCGGGCGCATCGGCGTGGACATGATGCACATCGCCAGCCACAGCGGCCGCGCATGAGCGACGCCCCGACAGCGGCGATCCGCCGCGATGGCACGGTGCTCGGTTTCGACGTCGGCTCGCGCCGGATCGGCGTCGCGGTGGGCAGTGCCTTCGGCCACGGCGCACGCGCGCTGGCGGTGATCGACGTGCACGGCGACCAGATCGACTGGCAGGGCGTGGATCGGCTGCACAAGGAGTGGCGACCCGACGGCATGATCGTCGGCGACCCGATGACGCTCGAAGGTGGTGACCAGCCTGCGCGCGCACGTGCCCACGCATTCGCGCGCGAGCTGGTCGCGCGGTATCGACTGCCGGTGGTGCTGGTGGACGAACGCGCCAGTTCGATCGAAGCCGCGCAGCGGTTCGCGGTCGACCGCGCCGAGGGTCGCCGCAAGCGTCGTGATGCTGCTGCGCTGGACGCGGTCGCGGCCGCGGTGATCGTCGAACGCTGGTTGGCGTCGCCGGGTGACGGCGTGCCGGTCTGAGGCTGCGCGCCGCGAGGTGCTGACGCCGCACCTCATCCATGCATCGTCAAACGGCACTCGCCGCATCCGCGTCGCTGCGGGACAATGGCACTCCCGCCGCCGCACGTGCCTGCAATGACTTCTGCCCCCGATGCCCAGATCGACGCGACCGGCCGCCTGCGCCATCTGCTGACGCTCGAAGGCCTGCCGCGGCAGACCCTCGAAGCGTTGCTCGACCGGGCCCAGGCGATGGCCGACGCTGGTGAGGTCAATGCGCGCCTGGCCGGCATCGCGGTCTGCACGCTGTTCTTCGAACCCTCGACCCGCACCCGGCTGAGCTTCCAGCGCGCCACCCAGCGCCTCGGCGCCGACGTGCTCGGTTTCGATGCCTCGACTTCGTCCACCACCAAGGGTGAAACCGCGCTCGATACCTTCCGCAACATCGAGGCGATGGGGGTACGCGGCTTCGTCGTGCGGCATTCGGACGATGGCGCGGTCGCCGCGCTCGCATCCGCTGCGGCGCCGGGCACGGCGCTCATCAACGCCGGCGACGGACGCAGCGCGCATCCCACCCAGGGCCTGCTCGACATGCTGAGCCTGCGCCAGGCCAAGGGCACGGACTTCTCCGCGCTGAAGGTCGTCATCGTCGGCGACGTGCGGCATTCGCGCGTCGCGCGCAGCGATCTGCATGCGCTGCGCACTCTTGGGGCCGGCGAGATCCGCGTCTGTGGGCCGGCCTCGCTGCTGCCCGATGCTGCGCTGTTGTCCGGCTGCACGGTCTCGCACGATCTCGACGCCGCACTCGAAGGCGTCGACGCGGTGATGATGCTGCGGCTGCAGCGCGAGCGCATGGCCGAAGGGCTGGTCGATTCGCTCGAGGACTACCACCGCGACTACGGTCTCGACGCGCGTCGCCTGCGCCGCGCCGCGGACGACGCGGTCGTGCTGCATCCCGGTCCGATGAACCGTGGCATCGAGATCGACGACGACGTCGCCGACGGCCCGCAATCGCTGATCCTGCGCCAGGTCGCCAATGGCGTCGCCGCGCGCATGGCGGTGCTGGAAACGCTGCTGGGCTGAGCGTCCAGGCCCGCGAATCCGGTATGGTGCGGCGTCCCCAGGCCGTGCCTACACGATGTCTTCGAACGATCCCGATGCTTCCCTGCCGGCGCAGGCCGCCGCCGCGCCCGCGCATGCGCTGACCCCGCGCCAGCTGGTGATGATGGGTCTGGGCAGCGCGATCGGCGCCGGCCTGTTCCTAGGCTCGGGTGTCGGCATCCAGACCGCCGGCCCCGCGGTGCTGGTGTCGTATCTGATCGCTGGCGCGCTGGTGATCGTGGTGATGCACGCGCTCGGCGAGATGGCCGCGGCCAAGCCGGCGAGCGGCGCGTTCTCGGTGTACGCGGCCGATGCGATGGGCCCGGTTGCCGGCGCGACCGTGGGCTGGCTGTGGTGGTTGCAGGTGGTGATCGTGATCGCCGCCGAAGCGGTCGGCGCGGCGGGATTGCTGGCGTCGATCTGGCCGTCGCTGCCGGTGCCCGGACTCGCGCTGTGTTTCATGGTGGTGTTCACCGCGATCAACCTGTTGGGCGTGCGCAATTTCGGCGAGTTCGAGTTCTGGTTCGCGATCCTGAAGGTGCTGGCGATCCTCGCCTTCATCGCGATCGGCATCGCCCTGGTCGCCGGCTGGTTGCCGGCGGTCGCATCGCCGGGCCTGTCGAACCTGCTGGGCCCCGACGGCTTCGCACCGCGCGGCTGGGCCGGCATCGGCGCGGCATTGCTGGTGGTGGTGTTCGCGTTCGGCGGCACCGAGATCGTCGCGATCGCGGCAGCGGAAACCAACGATCCGGCGAAGAGCCTCGCGCGTGCGATCCGCACGGTCGCCTGGCGCATCCTGGTGTTCTATCTCGGTTCGATCGCGGTGATCGTCGCCGTGGTGCCGTGGGACAGCCCGGCGCTGGCGTCGCCGTTCGCCGCCGTGCTCCAGGTCGCGCGGATTCCGGGCGCGGCGACCGCGATCACCCTGGTCGCGGTGGTCGCGTTGCTGTCGGCGCTCAACGCCAATCTCTACGGCGCCTCGCGGATGATCTGGTCACTGGGTCGCCGCGGCGATGCGCCGGCCGGGCTCGGTCGCAGCGACCGTCGCAACGTGCCGGTGGCCGCGGTCTTCGCCAGCGTGGCCTTCGGGTTCGCCGCCGCCGCGCTGGAACTGGCATTCCCGCAGCGCGTTCTGCCGGTGCTGCTCAACATCGTCGGCGCGACCTGTCTGCTGGTGTGGACGCTGGCGCTGGTCTCGCAGTTCATCCTGCGTCGCCGCGCGGACCGCGCACACGCGCCGCTGCCGTTCCGCATGCGCGCGTTCCCGGTGCCCACGCTCGCCGCACTGGCGGTGCTCGCGGTGATCTTCGCGATGCTGATCGCATCCCCGGACACGCGCGCGCAGTTCCTGTCGATGGCGGCGCTCACGCTGGCCATCGCCGGCCTCAATGCACTGGCGCGGCGCCTGCGGCGGACACCGCCGGCCGGCTGAGACGCGAAACCTGTTTCAGCGCGTCTGCGCGAACAGCCACGGCCACAGCGCCTCGGTGCGGTAGGCCGCGTCCCAGCTGTTGTGGTTGGCGTCGGGAAACTCGGTGTAGCGCACGTCGGCGCCGGCATCGCGCAGCGCGGCATGCATGCGCCGCGACTGTTCCGGCAGCACCACGTCGTCGAGTGCGCCATGGAAGATCCAGCTCGGAATGTCGCGCAGGCGACGCGCCGCCTCGGCGAACGGGTCGCTGGCCGCGCGCGTGGATTCGACGAACAGGTCCTCGAGATCGGGCCGCGAGCCGGGTGGGGTGATGCCGCCGCACACGGGCACCAGCGCGGCGAAGCGTGTCGGCTCGCGCAGCGCCAGCGACCAGGTGCCGTAGCCGCCGCGCGACATGCCGGTCAGCGAGGTGCGGCTGCGGTCGCCGTCGAATTCGGCGGTCGCCGCATCGAGCGTCGCCAGCGCCATCGTCGCGGTGTCGCCTTCCCAGGACTCGCCTTCGGGCGATTGCGGGAACACCACCAGTGCCGGGAAATCCGCCGCATGCGCGCGCACGTAAGGGCCGAGGCCGGCGTGGATCTGCTTCTCGCCATCGCCACCGCGCTCACCCGAACCGTGCAGGAACAGCACCACCGGCAGCGGGCGCGGCAGCTGCGCCGACGGCACGAAGACCTGGTAGGCGTAGCGGCGGCCGTTCGAGGTGAGTTCTCGGCGCACGAAGCGGCCGGGTGCCGTGCCCGACACAGGCAGGGCACTCACGCAGCCCGACAGCACGGCGGCACCGCCGACGAGGGCGAGCCCGCGCAGCAGGCGGCGGCGGGCAATGGAATGGGAGGCGTTGGACATGCGATCACTCCGGAATGGATCAGGCGAAGGTCCATAGACCCAGTGCCAGCAGGTGCGCGGCGACCATCGCGACGAACATCCGACGGTAGGCCGGTTTGGCGCGTTTGTGACGCAACAACTGTTGCGCGAACCCTGCAGCAGGCCAGCCGCCGAGCAGTTCGAGCAGATGCAGATGCGCCTCGGGTGTGCGCCAGCGTCCGTGGCGCGCGGCGTGCTTGTCGAGTGCATAGGCGGCTGCGGTCAGGACATTGAGACCGGCCAGCGCGGCGAGTGCGAGGGGCGGCAGCCGTCCGGAGACGATCCCGTATCCGAGCAGCGCAGACCAGGCCGCGATCGCGATCAGCAATCCGCGCATGCCGCCATTGGGCGCGGATGCCGATGCACGTGAATCGCGGCGCTTCGACGCGGTGCGCGCACTGGTGGGTGCCTGCGAAGCGCCGACTGCAGCGACGCGCACCGCGCGCCAGCGTCCGTCGGCCTGGCGCTCGGGCGTGTAGCGCACGCGCGCCCCCACATCGGGGCGTGCGCCGCTGCGATCGAAGTCGCGGACATGGAAGAACAGCCGGTCCGGCCCGCCGGCAGCGGGCGCTTCGGGGGTGATGAAGCCGAAACCCCGGGCGTCGTCCCAGCGTTCGATCCGACCGAATCCGGCGTTCGTGCGCATGGTCGTGGCCTCAGCGCAGCATGATCGCGGTGGCGAGGCCGAGGAAGCTGAAGAAGCCCACGATGTCGGTCACTGCGGTGACGACGACGGTGCCGGCGACGGCGGGATCGACGCCCATGCGCTTGAGCAGCAGCGGCAGCAGCGTGCCGGCCAGCGCGGCCGAGCAGAAGTTGATCACCAGGGCGGCGAAGATCACCAGCGACAACACCCAGTCGTGGAACCAGACCAGCGCCACCAGGCCGACCAGGCCGCCGATCAGCAGGCCGTTGATCAGGGCGACGCGCAATTCCTTCCACAGCAAGATGCGCGCATTGCTGGCGCCGACCTGCCCCAAGGCGATACCACGCACCATCAGGGTGAGCACCTGCACCGCGGCGTTGCCGCCGATCCCGGCGACGATCGGCATCAGCACCGCCAGCGCGACGATCTGCTCGATCGTCGCCTCGAAACGGCCGATCACGAATGCCGCGAGGAACGCGGTGCACAGGTTGATGCCCAGCCACACCACGCGGCCGCGCACGGCGCGCCGGATCGGCGAGAACAGATCCTCGTCCTCGTCGAGACCGGCGGCGGACAGCGCCTGGTGTTCGGCCTGCTCGCGGATGATGTCGATCACGTCATCGACGGTGATGCGGCCGAGCAGGATGTTGCCGTCGTCGACGACCGGCGCGGAGACCCAGTCGTTGTCGGAGAACTGGCGCGCGACCTGTTCGGCGGATTCGGCGACGTGGATCGAGTCGAGCTCGTCGTCGATCAGCTTGTTGATCGGGGTGCCGGGCTCGCGCGTCACCAGATCCTGCAGCGCGACCCAGCCGGCCAGCTGGTGGCGGCGGTTGACGACGTACAGGTGGTCGGTGTGTTCGGGCAGTTCGCCGCGCAGGCGCAGGAAGCGCAGCACCACGTCCACGGTGGTGTCGGCGCGCACCGTCACCACGTCCGGATTCATCAGACGGCCGGCGGTGTCCTCGGGATACGAGAGCACCTGCTCGAGGCGCTCGCGGTTCTCGCGGTCCATCGCCCGCAGCACTTCGTCGATCACCGCGTCGGGCAGGTCCTCGACGAGATCGGCAAGATCGTCGATGTCGAGATCCTCGACGGCGGCGACCAGTTCGTCGGCATCCATGTCCGCGATCAGGCTTTCGCGCACCTCGTCGCCGACGTGGACCAGCACTTCGCCGTCATCTTCGGGATCGACGAGCCCCCACACGACCATGCGCTTGTCGTGCGGCAGCGATTCGAGGAGGTTGCCGATCTCGGCAGGCGCCAGCGTATTGACCAGCCGGCGCACCGGTCCGAGTCGACCGCTGTCGAGTGCATCGGACAACAGGCGCAGCTGGCGCGCGGTCTTGTCGGGGCGGACGGCTTCGGCCATGGAGAGCTCCGTTGCGCGTCGCGACAGTCTCGGCGCGACAGGGGTCAGATGTGCATCCGGCCATTATCCGGGAAAGCGCACGTCTTACGCCATGGTCTGCGTGTACGCGGGCAGGTGGGCTTCATGCGGGGGCGCGGTCGCCACGGAAGGGCGAGCGCGGGAATGCGCCTGCGACGTCAGTCGGCGACGTGCACCGGTTGCACCGCATCGAGCCAGCGCTCGATGCCGGCCCGATCGCGTGCGCGCAGCAGCGCCGGTGCGCGCGCACGCAGCTGGCCGAGGTCGAGAGCGCGGATCGCGCGACGCACCTCGAGCAGCGGAGAGGGGTGCAGGCTCAGTTCCTCGATGCCGAGCGCCAGCAGCAGCGGGGTGAAGCGGGCATCGCCGGCGATCTCGCCGCAGATCGACGCGGGCATGCCACGGGCACGCGCGACGCGCACGACGCTGTGCACCAGCCGCAGCACGGCCGGATGCAGCGGCGAATAGAGATCGCCGAGCGCGTCATTGTTGCGGTCGGCCGCGAGCAGGTACTGCACGAGGTCGTTGGTGCCGATGGAAATGAAATCGAGATCGCGGGCGAAGGTCGGCAACGCGATCGCCGCCGAAGGCACCTCGATCATCGCGCCGAGCGCGATCCGCGAGGCGGTCTCCTGGCCTTCGCGGGCCAGATCCTGCAGCACGCGCGCGAGCAGCTGCCGCACCGCGATGACCTCCTCGCGGCCGCTGACCATCGGCACCAGGATCCGCACCGGGCCGTAGCCGGAGGCGCGCGCGATTGCACGCAGCTGGGTCTCCAGCAGGCCGGTGCGCGCCATCGACAGGCGCACGCCGCGCAGGCCGAGCGCGGGATTGGGCTCGTTGCGCAGCGCCAGGCCGCTGTTGTCGGCCTTGTCGGCGCCGATGTCGAGGGTGCGAATGGTGACGGTGCGGCCGGTCATGCCGAGCACGAGATCGCGATAGGCGCGGAACTGCGCGTCCTCGTCGGGAATCTCGCGGCCCTGCAGGAACAGGAATTCGGTGCGGTACAGGCCGATGCCGGCGGCGCCCAGCGCGTGCGCCTCGGCGACGTCCTCGCGCGATTCGGCGTTCGCGTACAGACGGATGTCGACGCCGTCGAGGGTCTTGCTGGGTTCGCGGCGCAGTCTGCGCAGCTGTTTGCGTTCGCGCTTCTCCTCGCGCAGTCGCGTGCGATAGACGCGCAGATCGTTCGGGCCCGGCTCGACGACGATCTCGCCGGTACTGCCGTCGATGATCAGCACGTTGCCGTCGTTGATCGCGCCCAGCGCCTGCGGCGCATTGACGATCAGCGGCAGATGCAGGCTGCGGGCGAGGATCGCAGTGTGCGACAGCATGCTGCCGCCCGAGGTCACGATGCCGAGCACGCCCTGCGCATGCAGGCGGTTGATCTCCGATGGCGCGATCGCATCGGTCACCAGGATTTCGCCGGCGACGCCCTGCAGTTCAGCCTCGTGGTCGTGCAACGCCGCGTGCACGCGGCCGATGACGTGGTCGATGTCTTCGATGCGGCTGCGGAAGTAGGCGTCGTCCATGCCCTCGAACACGGCCGCGAGACGGTCGCGTTGCAGGCGCAGCGCGTAGTCGGCGCCGTAGAGGCCCGAGCGGACGAGTTCGTCGAGTCCGTGCAGCAGTTCGGGATCTTCCAGCAGCAGGGTGTGCAGGTCGAGGAACTCGCCGACCTCGTGCGCCAGCGCGCCGTGCAACTGGTCGCGCATCGCGCGGATTTCCCCGCGCACCTGTTCGATCGCGGCATGCAGCCGCGCCAGTTCCGCCTCGGCCTCGCCGGGCGCCACGCGCGCTTCGGCGACTTCCAGTGCGTGCGGCTCGCGCACGCGTGCGCGACCGAGCGCGCTGCCGCGGGAGGCGCCCTGTCCCTGGAGCCCCTGCCGCATCAGCCCTCCTCGTCGAACCTGCGCTCGAACAGCGCGGCGGCAGCCTCCATCGCGGCGGCTTCGTCCTCGCCATCGAGTCGCAGGACGACCTGGGTGCCGTGGCCCGCGGCGAGCAGCATCACGCCCATGATGCTCTTGGCGTTGACCTCGCGCCCCTTGGCGACCAGCGTGGCGTTGCAGCGGAAGCCCGACAGCGCCTGCACCAGCTTGGCGGTCGCACGGGCGTGCAGGCCGAGCTTGTTGGCGACGAGCAGTTCGCGTTCGATCATCGGGAAGCAGTCCTGGTACAGCGCGGGGGAGAAAGGGTGAAGCGGTGCGACTCAGGCATCGTCGAGCAGGACCCCGTTGCGGGCACCTGCCGCGGCGGTGGCCGGGAGGTCGTCGAGCGCCTGCTCAGGATAGTTCATGACCCGCAGCAGCATCGGCAGGCTCAGGCCGGACACGCGCCGCGCCGGCGTGCCCAGACGCGCCAGTTGCGCGGCGACGTTACTGGGGCTGGCGCCGTAGAGATCGGTGAGGATCAGCACGCCGTCGCCGCCATCGACCCGCCGCATCACCGCGCTCGCACGGGGCAGCGCGGCATCGGGATCCTCGTCGAACGGCATCTCGAACACGTCCGTCTTCAATGGAAGCTGCTGCATCAGACGGGTCGCCACCGCGAGCATCGCGGAACCGATCCCTTCGTGGGTCATGAGAAGTACGCCGACGGCCATCCGTGGACGTTAGCAGAGCAGGGGGATCGCCCGGAAGCATCGTGCGCGCGACGCTGCATCCGTGTGCGTCGATGCTGCGTTGCCGCAGGCGTCAGTCGAGTTCGCGGTGCCAGGTCGCCACGTCGCGCCAGCCCTGTTCGCGCGCATGCCGCGCCAGCGTTTCGGCCAGGTACACCGACCGGTGGCGACCGCCGCTGCAGCCGAAGGCGACGGTCACGTAGCTGCGGGTGTCGCTGCGCAGCCTCGGCAGCCAGTTGCCGAGGAACTGCGAGACCTGGTCGACGAACTCGCCGACGTCCTCCTGGCCTTCGAACCAGGTGCGCACGTCGGCATCGCGGCCCGACAGCGGGCGCAGCCGCGGATCCCAATGCGGGTTCGGCAACGCGCGTGCGTCGAACACGAAATCCGCATCGGCCGGCACGCCGCGCCGGTAGGCGAAGGATTCGAACAGCAGCGAGACCGACTGGTCCTGGGCGAGATCCAGTTCGGTGACGATGCGCCGGCGCAACTGATGGACGTTGAGATCGCTGGTGTCGATGACCGTGTCGGCGAGACTGCGCAGGGGACGCAGCAGGTTGCGTTCGAGCGCGATCGCATCCGCCAGCGAAAGTCCGGCGCGGCTCAGCGGGTGGCGGCGACGGGTGTCGGCGAAACGACGCAGCAGCACTTCGTTGCCGGTTTCGAAGAACACCAGTCGCGGGTCGAGACCCAGCGCGCCGACATCAGACAGCCAGCCCGGCACCTTCGACAGATCGCTGTGCCGGTTGCGCACGTCGATGCCGACCGCCAGTCGCCGCGGCGGTTCGTCGGCGCGGGTGAGGTTGGCGACGAAGTCGGCGAGCATGCCCGCGGGCAGGTTGTCGACGCAGTAGAAATCCAGATCCTCGAACGTGCGCAGCGCGACCGACTTGCCGCTGCCCGACAGGCCGCTGACGACATAGAACAGCGGTGGCGCGGTTTCGCTCACGTGGTGCCCCGTTCGAGGAATTGCGAATGCCGGGCGAGAAACGCCGCGGCCGGATCGAGACCCTTGGTGCGCAGGATGTGGATGCGCGTCGCGGCTTCGGCGAGCACCGCGAGGTTGCGACCGGGCATGACCGGCAGGGTGATCAGCGGTACGTCGAGATCGAGCACCCGGCGCATGCCCAGATCGCCGGTCAGACGCACCATGCCGTCGCCATCGCCGGCCATCGTGTCGGCGTTGGGTCGGCTGAGATGGATGATCAGGCGCAGATACTTGTTCCGCTTCACCGCCGTGTCGCCGAACATCTCGCGGATATTGAGCACGCCCAGGCCGCGCAGTTCCAGCAGGTCCTGCAGCAGTTCGGGACAGGTGCCATCGAGCACGTCGGGTGCGATCTGGGTGAACTCGGGCGCGTCGTCGGCGACGAGGCGATGGCCGCGGGTGATCAGTTCCAGCGCCAGTTCGCTTTTGCCCGAGCCGGACTCGCCGGTGATCAGCACACCGATCGAATACACCTCCATGAAGACACCATGGAGGGTGATCCGCGGCGCGAGCTGGCGTGCGAGGTGGTATTGCAGCAGGTTCAGCAGTTCATGGCCGCGGTTGGGTGAACTCCACAGCGGCGTCTGCGATTCCTCGGCCGCTTCGCGCAGGTCCTCGGGGCAGGGCTGGTCCTTGCTGATGACCAGCGCGAGCGGCCGGTACTGCATGACGCGCTCGATGGTTTCCCAACGCAGGCGCGAATCCAGACCGTCGAGCCAGGCCAGTTCCTCGGTCCCGAGGATCTGCACCTTGTTGGGATAGATGATGTTGAGGTAGCCGGCGAGCGAAGGCCGGCGCGCGATCGTCTCGACCGATTCGAGCACCTTGCGTCCGCCGTGCTGGCCGGCGAGCCAGCGCAGCCCGAGGCGGTCGTGCAACTGCGCGAACAGCTCCTGGGCCTGGATGCTGGCGTTCACGCGCGGACCGTGTCGGCGAGCGGGGCGATGTCGAGCAGCAGGCCGCGGAGCCGGGCGAGATCGCGCGCGTCGCGCAGTGCGTCGCGGAAGTCTGCGTCCGCGAAGTGTTCGACCAGGCCGGCCAGTGTCTGCAGATGCTGCTCGACCTGGTGGTCGGGCACGCACATCGCGAACACCAAGTCGACCGGTTGGCCGTCGCTGGCGTTGAAATCGATCGGATGCGAGAGCCGCAGGAATGCCGCGCGTGGTTCGCGGAACGCGGCACTGCGTGCGTGCGGGATCGCGACGCCGCGACCGATGCCGGTGCTGCCCAGTTGCTCGCGCTCACGCAGTGCGTGGCCGAGCAACGGGGTCAGCGTCGGGGAATTGCCGGCGAGCAGCCGCGCGGCGGAGTCCAGTACGACATCGCGGGAACCGGGTGCGACCAGCATCACGATGCGGTCGGCCGAGAGCAGAGCGGAGAAGGACATGCCGCGCGGGCCCGAAGGCGGTTCGTGGGGAGCCGCAGCCTAGCCGAAAGTGCCCTCGCGTGCAGGGTTCTCGCCGCGATGGTGGTCCACGACCTTCTTGCGGTGCTTGACCAGCAGTCGGTCCAGCTTGTCGGCGAGCTGGTCGATGGCGGCGTACATGTCGACCGCGCTGGCGTCCGCGTGCAGGGTCTTGCCGGCAATCAGCACGGTGGCCTCGGCCTTGTGGTTCGGCTTGTCGATGCTGAGCTGAACGCGCACGTCCAGCGGTCGATCGAAGTGCTTGGCGAGCTTCTGGAGCTTGGTGTCCACGTAATCTCGCAGCGCGGGCGTCACCTCGAGCTGGTGGCCATGGGTCTCGACATGCATCGGCAACCTCCTTCAACGGTTCGGGAAGGACCCGTCCGCGATCGACGCGAACGATCGGGTCCAGAGTAGCGCGGCCGGGGCGCGGTGCAAGCACAGTCGGTCACGTCTCTGGGACCACGTTATGGAACCGGAAGTTCAGGCGATGCGAACGCGCTCGTGCGAGGAGACGATGTGCAGCGCTTCGCGATACTTCGCCACCGTACGGCGTGCGACCGGCACGCCGGCGGCCTTCAGCAATTCGGCCAGGCGCGCGTCCGAAAGCGGCTTGCGCGGGTTCTCGGCGTCGACGAGGCTGCGGATCATCTGCTGGATCGCGGTACTCGACGCCTCGCCGCCGCCTTCGGTGCCGACGCCGGAATCGAAGAAGTCCTTCAGCGACAGCGTGCCGCGCGGCGTGTGCACCCACTTGCGTGCGACCGCGCGCGACACCGTGGATTCATGCATGCCGATTTCCTCGGCGACTTCGCGCAAGGTCAGCGGACGCAATGCGCGCTTGCCGAATTCGAGGAAACCCGACTGCTGCCGCACCAGGCAGCGCACGACCTTGAGCAGAGTTTCGCCGCGCGCCTCGATGTTCTTCAGCAGCCAGCGCGCTTCCTGGAGGTGTCCCTTGAGGTAGCCGGCATCGCTGGCGACGGCGTGCTGGATCATCTGCTCGTAACCGCGATGGATGGTCACGCGCGGGAAGTGCGAGCCGGCCAGCGTGACCCGCCAGACACCGTTCTGACGCGCGATCACGCAATCGGGCGTCACGTAGTTGTCGTGCGGTACGTTGCCGATCTGCGCGCCCGGGCGCGGATCGAGACTGCGCAGCAGCTGCAATGCGGTCGCGGCTTCCTCGGGCGGGCAGCCCAGCGCATCCGCCAGTCCCGGCGCGCCGAGCTTGGGCAAGCGTTCGATATGGTCGCGCGCGGCCTGCAATGCCACCGTACGGCCGGGGGTATCGGCGTGCAGCGCATCGAGTTGCAGGCGCAGGCATTCGCCGAGATCGCGGGCACCCACGCCCACCGGGTCGAAGCGCTGCACGCGGCACAGTACTGCCGCGACCTCGTCAGTGGTGGCGCGCGTTTCGGGCAGCAGCGCCGCGACGATGTCGTCCAGCGATTCGCGCAAGTAGCCGTCGTCGTCGATCGCATCGATCAGGGCGATGCCGATGTTGCGGTCGCGCGTGGACATCGTGCTCAGGTGCAACTGCCAGGACAGATGGTCCTGCAGGCTTTCCGACTGGATCATGCGGTCGGCGGCATCGCCGTCGCCGTCGTTGTCGCCGTGGCCCTGACCGTTGCCGCCACCGCGCTCGTTCCAGCCGTCGTCGCCATCCCATGCAGCGACGGGTTCGGCATCGCCGTTGTGGCTGTTGTGGCTGTTGTCGTCGTGGTCCTGACGGGTGTTGTCCTGGTCCTGCGTACTGCCGCGTTCGGACAGCGGCTGCGCAGAGATGGACCCGGGCTCTTCCCAGTCGAGCAGGGGGTTGTTCTCGACCGCGGTGGCGATCTCGGTTTCGAGTTCCACCGACGACAGTTGCAGCAGATGCAACGCCTGGCGCAGCTGCGGCGTCAGGATGAGGTGTTGCCCCAGCGATGTCTGCAGACGTGGCTTCATCGACTCCGGAACTCCCTGGCCGGATGCGCGCGCCGACTACAGACGGAAGGATTCCCCCAGGTAGACACGACGCACGTCGGGATTGGCCAGCAGTGCTTCCGGAGCCCCCTGCGCGAGCACGCCGCCGTCGCTGAGGATATACGCACGGTCACAGATCCCCAAGGTCTCGCGGACGTTGTGGTCGGTGATCAGCACGCCGATCCCGCGTTCCTTGAGATGGGTGACGATCCGCTGGATCTCGCCGACCGAGATCGGATCGACGCCGGCGAAGGGTTCGTCGAGCAGCATCATGCGGGGATTGGCCGCGAGCGCGCGGGCGATCTCGACGCGGCGCCGCTCGCCACCCGACAGGCTGGCGCCCGCCTGGTCGGCGACATGGGTGATCTGCAGCTCGTCCATCAGGTCGGCGAGCGCCTTCTGGCGGCCGGCCTTGTCGAGATCCTCGCGCAGTTCCAGCACCAGCATGATGTTGTCGGCGACGCTGAGCTTGCGGAACACCGACGGCTCCTGCGGCAGGTAGCCGACGCCGCGCTTGGCGCGGGTGTACATCGGTTCGGCGGTGATGTCGTGGCCGTCGAGCACGATGCGCCCGGCGTCGGCCGGTACCAGGCCGACGATCATGTAGAAGCAGGTGGTCTTGCCGGCGCCGTTGGGGCCGAGCAGGCCGACGACCTCGCCCGCTTCGAGCGTCAGCCCGAATTCCTTGACCACTTCGCGCTGCTTGTAGCGCTTGCGCAGACCTTCGGCGACGAGCATCAGCGGCCGCCCTGGGCTGCGGGCGCCGGCTGCTGCGCGGGCGTCTGGTTGCGCGGCTGGAACTGCATGCGCACGCGGCCCTGGCCTTCGCCGCCGCCCTGCACCCGGCCGGTCGACATGTTGTAGACGATGCGCTGACCTTCGATCTTGCCCTGTCCCGGCTGGTTGACCACGGCGTTGCCGGTCAGCACGACGGTGTCGTTGGGCAGCGTGTAGTCGGCCTGCGCGGCGGTCGCGTCGACCCAGCCGCCATCGTCCATCTGCTGTTTCATCCGCACCGGCGAGCCGGTCAGCAGGGTGCGCTGGATTTCTCCGTTGCTCCGGCGTACGTCGACGCGTGCCGCCTTGATCTCCAGCGTGCCCTGGGTGATCTCGACGCTGCCGGAGAACAGGCAGGGCGCACGTTCGTCGGTCGAACAGTCGCTGCTGTCGGCGTCGACGCCCAGCGGCTGGTTGCGATCGCTCGATTTCGCAGCCGCGCCCATCGGCATGGCCAGCGCGGCGAGCAGGAACAGGCTAGCGGCGGGAATTCGGTTCATTGCGGAATTTCACCTTGGAAAGAAGCTCGATCCGTCCCGAATCGAGGTCGGCACGCATGCCGGTGCCCTGCATTGTAGAACCGGGCTGTTCGACATCGACCACGGCGTTGGAGGTGGCCTGATTGCGCTGCGGGAAGACGTTGAGGGCCTCGGTGCGCATGCGGGTCGGGCGCGGATTGCCCTCGGGGCTGTCGGCGATGACCTGGCCACGCAGCCGGACCTCCTCGTTGTCCTCGGACACCCAACCGGTCTGCGAGCGGATTTCCCAGCGGCCGTCGCCTTCCTTTTCGGGAACGTGGAACAGCGGGGTGACCAGTTCGAGGGTGCGCGCGCCGGGCGTCTGTTGCAGTTCCGGCGCCTGCAGCGAAAACGCCTCGCGACCGTCGTTGTCGAGCGCGACGATGTCGAAGTCGCGCAGCAGATAATCGGTGCGGCCATCGGCCGGATCGGTGGCGACGATCGTGTCCTTCTGCCGCCAGGCCGACCAGCCCGAGATCAGCGCACCGGCCAGCAGTACGACCGTCAGGATCAGGCGCCAGTTCACGAGACCCGCCCGTCGGCATGGATGCCGGCCAGGCGGCCTTGTGCATGCAGGATCAGATCGCACAGTTCACGCCCGGCGCCGCGGCCACCGTTGGCGCGGGTGCGCCAGTGGGCGCTGTCGCCGGCGCAGGCGTGCGCATCGGCGGGGGAAACGGCAAAGCCGACCGCACGCATCACGCCGACATCGGCCAGGTCATCGCCCATGAAGGCCACCTCGTCCAGCGTGACGCCGAGCGAGGCGCACAGCGATTCGACGCGTTCGCGCTTGTCGGCGACGTGCACATGCGCTTCCACGCCGAGATCCGCCGCGCGGCGCTCGACGATGCCGCCCTTGCGCGCGGTCACCAGCGCGACCGCGATGCCGACCTTGCGCAGCAGCACCAGGCCCTGGCCGTCGTGGACGTGGAAGGTCTTGATCTCGCGACCGTCGCTGTCGAAGCCCAGGCTGCCGTCGGTCAGCGTGCCGTCCACATCGAAGCACGCCAGGCGCACGCGGGCGGCGCGGGCGAGGATCGCGTCGGAAACATCGGCAAAAGGGGCGGGGGCGTCGGGCATGGTTTCGAAAGTATCGGGCATCGAATGAATGGGCGCCGGCTCAGACCACGCGGGCGCGCAGCAGGTCCTGGATGTTCAGGGCGCCGACCACGCGGCGATCGCCGTCGACGACCGGCAGCATCGTGATCTTGCGGGTTTCCATCAGGCGCGCCGCCTCGACCGCGAGGGCATCGGCGGCGATCGCGATCGGGTCGCGGGTCATCACATCGGCAATGCGCGCATCGCGGACGTCGATCGCCGGGTCGGTCAGCGTCCGGCGCAGGTCGCCGTCGGTGTAGAGGCCGATCAGGCGCCGGGCCTCGTCGACGATCACGGTCATGCCCAGGCGCTTGCGGCTCATTTCCATGAGCGCGTCGGCCAGCGACGCGTCCGCTGCGACACTGGGGATCTCCTCGCCCCCATGCATGACATCGCGGATGTGCAGCAGCAGGCGGCGGCCGAGCGCGCCGGCCGGGTGCGAACGGGCGAAGTCGTCGGCGGTGAAGCCACGCGCTTCCAGCAGTGCGACCGCCAGCGCATCGCCCATTGCCAGCGACGCCGTGGTGCTGGCGGTCGGCGCCAGCGCCAGCGGGCAGGCTTCGGCCGGCACACTGATGTCGAGGTGGATGTCGGCGGCGGCAGCCATCGTCGAAGTGGCGCGGCCGGTCACCGCGATCAGCGGATTGCCCTGGCGCTTGAGCACCGGCAGCAGCATCAGGATCTCGTCGGACTCGCCCGAATACGACAGCGCCAGCACCACGTCGGCGTCGGTGATCATGCCGAGGTCGCCGTGACCGGCTTCGCCCGGGTGCACGTAGAAGGCGGGGGTGCCGGTGGACGCCAGCGTCGCGGCGATCTTGCGGGCGACGTGGCCCGATTTGCCCATGCCCATGCAGACCACGCGGCCACGGCATTCGAGAATGCGCGCGCAGGCAGCAGAGAATTCGCCGTCCAGGCGAGCTGCCACCGCCTGCAGGCCCTCGATCTCCACTTCGAACACGCGGCGCCCGCTGGCAGCGAAACCGGAGCTGACGGCGGTGTTGTCGGCAGTGGAGGCGTGCATATCCGGCACAGGGCTTTTCCGTTAGGCTAAGCCGTTCATTTTATGCGCTTTCCGGCGTGAATGCCCCGCGACAGGCGGCGTCGGCGATGACGGCTCATCCGCGCTTCACGCAGCGCTTGGCGACGTTCACGGCCCGGTAGCGCGGCCACAGGATTCGACTCTTGGATACCCAGACCATCACCGACCTCATCCAGCAGGGTCTACCCGACGCCGTGGTCCACGTGCAGGGCGACGACGGCGTGCATTTCGAAGCGCTGGTCGTCTCGGGCGCGTTCGCCGGCAAGCTGCCGCTGGCGCGTCATCGCATGGTGTACGCGACACTCGGCGCGCTGATGGGGCGCGAGATCCACGCGCTGGCGCTCAACACGAAGACCCCGGACGAACACGCCGCCGCCGGCGCAGGGCAGGGCTGATGGACAGGATCATCGTCACCGGCGGCGCCACGCTGCAGGGCGAGGTGCGCATTTCCGGTGCCAAGAACGCCGTGCTGCCGATCCTGTGCGCGACCCTGCTCGCCGATGCGCCGGTCGAAGTCACCAACGTGCCGCACCTGCACGACGTGCTGACGACGACCAGGCTGTTGTCAGGTCTCGGCGCCGGCGTCGAACACGACGTCGAAAACGGACGCGTGACCGTCGATCCGCGCAGCGTCACCAGCCACGTCGCGCCGTACGAACTGGTGCGCACGATGCGCGCATCGATCCTCGTGCTCGGCCCGCTGCTGGCCAGGTACGGCGCGGCGGAAGTCTCGCTGCCCGGCGGCTGCGCGATCGGCGCGCGTCCGGTGGATCTGCACATCAAGGCGCTCGAAGCACTGGGCGCGACGATCACCGTCGAGCACGGCTTCATCCGCGCGACGGCCGAGCGCCTGCGCGGCGGCCACGTGGTGTTCGAGACGATCAGCGTCGGCGCGACCGAGAACGTACTGATGGCGGCGACGCTTGCCGACGGCACGACGCTGATCGACAACGCCGCGCGCGAGCCGGAGATCGTCGATCTGGCGCAATGCCTGATCGCGATGGGCGCCGACATCCGCGGTGCCGGTACCTCGCGCATCGAAGTGCGCGGCGTCGAGCGTCTGCACGGTGCAACGCATGCGGTCGTCGCCGATCGCATCGAGACCGGCACCTTCCTCGTTGCCGCGGCGATGACCGGTGGTCGCGTGACCGCGGTCGGTGCGCGTCCGGACACGCTGGGCGCGGTACTCGAGCGCCTGCGCCAGGCCGGCGCAACGGTCGAGGTCGACGGCGATCGCATCACGGTCGACATGCAGGGCCGGCGCCCGCGCGCGATCGACATCATCACCGCGCCGCATCCCGGGTTTCCCACCGACATGCAGGCGCAGTTCATGGCCATGAACTGCATCGCCGAGGGCACCGGCACCATCGACGAGACGATCTTCGAGAACCGCTTCATGCACGTCAGCGAGCTGATGCGCCTCGGTGCGGAGATCGATATCGACGGCCCGCGTGCCAGCGTGCACGGCGTCGAGCGCCTCAGCGGCGCACCGGTGATGGCGACCGACCTGCGCGCATCGGCGTCGCTGATCCTCGCCGGCCTGGTGGCCGACGGCGACACGACGATCAACCGCATCTACCACCTCGACCGCGGCTACGAGCACATCGAACGCAAGCTCTCCGGTCTCGGTGCGCGCATCCGGCGGGAGAAGTAGGCGATGGCGTTCAAGGGCCGGTTGTCGAACCGACGCATCGCGCTGTTCGCGACGATCGCCGTGGTGCTGCTCGCGCTGGGCTGGATGCGCTATACGGATGCGGCGGCGCTGAGCGGCATGCCGTTCAAGGAAATGGACTGGAACGAAGATGGCGAGCTGACTCGTGGCGAAGTGCTGCAGGGATTTTTCACCATCACCGCAGTGCGCACGCAGGACGGCAACCGCAGCTGCGTCGACTACCGTCGTCGCGGTTCGGCCGAATCGATCCGGGTGGAGTGCAGGACCGAAACCGCGCCGTAAACGTGTAGCCGCCACTCGCCCACAGAAAAGGCCCCGCAGTGCGGGGCCTTCTGCATGATGCGATGCGCGGGGGTCAGTTGACCGACTGCAGGCGCATGTCGATGTGGTCCTTGCCGTCGCGACGCTGCAGCAGGCGCGCCGGCACCGGCATGTCGTCGACGATCCACGCGATGATCTCGCGGCGACCATCGGTACGCACGACCTTGGTGGCTTCCATCGAACGACCTCCCACGGTGACCTGCTCGGTGCCCTGGCGCTCGAACAGCTGGCGCCTGGCCCGGCCGTCTTCGACCAGGCGGTAGCGCAGCGGCGACTTGCCGGCCTGCACGTCGCGCACCAGCACGAGGTTCATCAGCATGCCGTCGAGATCGCCGGCCTGCAGTCTCACCGGACCGGCCTGACCGTCGCGGACATCGCCAGCGAAGCGGGCTTCGCCGGCGTTCCAGTCGTAGGTCGTGTTGAGTTCGCGGTTCTTCATCAGCATCGCCGCGAGGCCGGACTCGCCGCGCTGCGAATCGCTGCTCGAGACCGGGCGCCACTGTTCACCGTCCGCCTCGAACGTGGTCGACTGCTCCAGTCGTGCGCCGGCGCCCGCAACCTGCATGCCGTATGTCCAGCGGTTGCCGCTCTCGCGGGCAAGGCTCATGTTGGCCTGCGCGCGCATGCCCATGTAGTTGGCCTGGTAGGTCGCGGTAAAGGGCTCGACCGCCAGCGCGGGCAGCGCAGCGAACGCGAGCAGGGCGGCGCCGGTGGCGGTCAGCAGTCGGGTCATGGGGGCTCGTGTCTTCATCAGGGGGCTCCTTGGTATTCGACCAGGCGCAGGTCCACCGCGTCCTCGCCATCTTCGCGTTGCAGGATCCGGACCGGCGTGGGCACGCCGTCCGCGACCCAGATGATCATCTCGTCATTGCCGCCGTTGGTTCGTGAAACACGCAGCGCCGAATAGCTGATCTCGCCCACCTGGACGAGTTCCGGCTCCGCCGCCGCCTGGTAGGCGTACTCGCGTACGCGGCCGCCATCGACGAAGCGGTACTGCAGTGTGGCGTCGGGCGCCGCGTCGCGCATCACCGCCAGATTGATCAGCAGCGCGCTCATGTCGCCGGCCTGCAGCGGCACGGGTTCGCGACGACGCTTGCTCAGGTCGCCGGTCCATTGGGCGATGTTGCGGTTCCAGTCGTAGACACCCTCGACCTTGCGGTTGAAGAACACCGCGGCCTTGCGCGTCGTGCTCTGGCGCAGCGGGCGATAGACGCCGTCCGCGGCCACGTCGAACAGCGTGTCCTGCTCGAGGTTCAGGCCAAGGATGCCGGCAAAGCCACGATTGCCGCGGATGCCCAGATCCACCTGCCACTGCGTGCCCTGCAGCTGCAAGCGCATCGTCGCGGTGCCGGCCTGCTTGCCCTCGTACCAGGCATCGTAGGTGGCGACGAACGGCTCCAGCTCCGCTGCGCGCCCGGCGATGGGCCAGGCGACGGTCAGCAGGGCAGCAGTGAGCAGTGGCGGGAGGAGGCGCATAGGACCGGCATCATGCGAAGTGGTCGGTGGCTGTCAGCTGAAGCGGCGCGGCGGCGCGGCGGCCGTCCACGTGAACGCCGTCTTCATGCAGCCGCACGCGGTCCGCGGCGATCCAGCGCAGCGTCTCCAGCAGCAGCGGGTGTTCGCGGCCGAGCACGCGCGCCGACAGTGTCTGGGCATCGTCACCGGGCAGCACCGGCACACGTGCCTGCGCGATCACCGGTCCGCCGTCGAGTTCGGCGGTCACGTAATGCACGCTCGCGCCGTGTTCCTGCACTGCGGCATCGAGCGCCCGCTGATGCGTATGCAGGCCCTTGAAGTCGGGCAGCAGCGAGGGATGGATGTTGATCATCCTGCCGGCGCGCGCGGCCATCACCCCGGCGCCGATCAGCCGCATGTAGCCGGCGCAGACAATGAGGTCCGGCGCTGCGGCATCGAGTGCGCCGAACAGGGCGGTGTCATGGGCCGCGCGGTCTGCAAAATCGCGCGGGCGGATGGCGTGAGCCTGCAGGCCGGCATCGCGGGCGCGCACCAGCGCCTGCGCGTCCTTGCGGTCGGACCAGGCGCCGATTACTTCGGCGTCCAGCGTGCCGGCCGCGATCGCATCGAGGATCGCCTGCAGGTTGCTGCCGCGGCCCGAGGCCAGCACCGCCAGTCGCAACGTCATCGGCGAGTGCCCGTCGCGTCGAACAGGGCGCGCGTGTCAGGCCGCTGCAGGATCACCAGCGTCGTGATGCCCAGCGCGGTACCCAGCGGCACATGCAGGCAGAGCAGCGCCGCGACGGAAGTGCACAGACCGGGGGACGTATGTCGCAGCAGGTGCAGGCCGGACCAGATGCACAGCGCGCCGCCGATCAGCGAGCCGATGGTCAGCACCGCGAAGACCGCGATCGTCGCCTTGCCGACGGGATCGGTGAAGCCTTCGGCGGCTTCCTGGGTGAAGCCGAACACCAGAATGGTGCCGAAGACCACCGCGCCGGCGAGCGACAGCCCACCGAGGATCTGATGCAGCACGCCGAGCGTGCGCAGCTGTCCGGACGCCGCCGCAGGCCCGCGCAACGCCGGCGATGCGGTCGCTGGCGGCGCGTACGGCGACGCGGGTTCGGGTCCGGCCGACACGAGCCGGGAATCAGCCGATGCGGACGCGGTCGCCGTCGCCGGCGTCAACCACTTCGCCGATCGTCCAGTGCGCCAGATCCAGGCCGTCGAGCGCGGCGCCGAACGCGGCCACGCTGTCCGCCGGCACCACCAGCACGAAGCCGATGCCGCAGTTGAACGTGCGCCACATCTCGTGATCGGCGACTGCGCCTTCGCGCTGCAGCCACTCGAACACCGGCGGCTGCGGCCAGGACTTCGCGTCGATCGTCAGGCCCAGGCCCTCCGGAATCACCCGGATGATGTTCTCGGTCAGGCCGCCGCCGGTGACGTGGGCCATCGCGTGCAACTGCGGGCCGAGGTCGCCGCGCAGCAGTTCCAGCACCGGCTTCACGTACAGCGTGGTCGGCGCCATCAGCGCGTCGACCAGATTCACGCCGCCGACTTCGATGTCGGTCGGGCGGCCGGCACGCTCGAAGATGCGTCGGATCAGCGAGTAGCCATTGGAGTGCGGACCGCTGGATGCAATGCCGACCAGCACGTCGCCGGCCTGCACCTGGCTGCCGTCGCGCAGTTCGGATTTCTCGACCGCGCCGACGGTGAAGCCGGCCAGGTCGTATTCGCCGATGCCGTACATGTCCGGCATCTCGGCCGTTTCGCCGCCGATCAGCGCGCAGCCCGACAGCTCGCAGCCGCGGGCGATGCCGCCGATGACCGACGCCGTGGTGTCGATGTCGAGCTTGCCGGTGGCGAAGTAGTCGAGGAAGAACAGCGGCTCGGCGCCCTGCACCAGCACGTCGTTGACGCACATCGCGACCAGATCGATGCCGATCGTGTCGTGGCGGCCGAACTGCTGGGCCAGCTTGAGCTTGGTGCCCACGCCGTCGGTGCCGGAGACCAGCACCGGCTCGCGATACTTGCCCGAGAGGTCGAACAGCGCGCCGAAACCGCCCAGGCCGCCCATGACCTCGGGCCGGAAGCTGCGCTTGACCAGCGGCTTGATGCGTTCGACGAGTGCGTTGCCCGCGTCGATATCGACGCCTGCATCGCGGTAGGTCAGGGGAGTGGGAGCAGTCACGGCAGCCGTCGCAAGGCGGGAAGACCGCGGATTTTAGCAGCCGGCCGGCCCGCAGTCGTGGCCCGTGCATCGGCGGCGCCACGGACCGTCCGCATCGTTTATGGCACCATCGCGCCTCGATGACGCCCCGATCCAGGACTTGCCGGATGCACCGCCCGAAGCGCTCGTTGGACATGATGACGTGGCTGCTGGCCGCGCTGCTGGGCACGTTCGCCGTGTCGGGAACCGCCTCCGCGCAGCGCGTGGAGGGCGACCGGGCTGAGGCCGTCGGCCTGTATGCGGCCGAGATTCCGGTGCGCAGCCAGAGTGAATCCGAGCGCGAGGCCGGCTTCACCCGCGCGCTGGCGCAGGTGCTCGGCAAGCTGTCGGGCGACCGCAACGCGGCCCAGCGTCCGGGCGTGTCGCAGGAACTCCGCCGCGCCGCCCAGTATGTCGAGGGCTACGACTACCGCCAGGATGAGGGCGTGTCCTCGCGCGGCTCGCCGACCTTCACCACCACGCTGGTGGTGCGCTTCCGCCAGGACGACGTGGACGCCGTGGCCGGTGCGCTGGGCCTGCCGGTGTGGCCGGATCCGCGGCCCAAGCCGGTGATGTGGCTGGCGATCGACGACGGTTCGGGTCCGCGTCTGGTCGGTCTGCAGCAGAACAACGTCGCCCGGCCGGCTCTGCAGCGCGCGATCGAGCGCGGTTACCGGCTCGGCCTGCCGACCGGCAATGCCGCCGAACAGGCGGCGGTCGGTGCGATCTGGCGCGGTGACACCGCCTCCATCGCGCGTATCTCGGCGCGCTACAACCCGCCGATGCAGCTGATCGGAAAGCTCTACCGCGACGGCAGCAGCTGGAAGGCCGACTGGATCTTCGTCGACGGCGGTCGTGTGCTCGCGCGCTGGAGCGAGACCGGCGCCGATGCGCGTCGCACGCTGGCCACTGGCGCCGACGGCGCCGCCGATGCCTTGACCAGGCGTTACGCGCGCACCAGCCCGGCCGGCGCGCCGTCGACGCAGGCCATCGTGTTCTCGGGCATCCACAGCAGCGCCGACTACATCAAGCTGTCCGCACAACTGCAGCGCATGTCGGTGGTGCGCGCGATCCGCCCGGTCCGGGCGACGTCGATGGGGCTGGAGGTCGAGCTCGAGCTGCTCACCGGTCTGACCGGCTTCCGCCGCATGGCCGACGAGAACGTGTTCGTGGAAGCGGACGGCAACATCGAGGGCGTCACGCCCGTGTTCCATCTGCGCTGATCCCTTTTCCGCTGTACCGCACGGACCGTCACCGATGATCCAGACCGACCCCGCGAATGCCGACATCGCGCGTTTCCTCAAGCGCCTGCAATGGGGGCTGGTGGCGTTCGCCGTCGGCTATGTGATCTGGCTGCTCGGCCCGATCCTCACGCCGTTCGTGCTGGCGCTGCTGCTGGGCTGGCTCGGCGATCCGCTGGTCGATCGCCTCGAGCGTCGCGGCCGCTCGCGCGGCGTCGCGGTCACGCTGGTGTTCCTGCTGATGACGCTGCTGGTGGCGCTGGTGCTGATCATCCTGGTGCCGATGATCGAGCGGCAGATCGTCACCCTGATCGACAGCCTGCCGCAGTACCGCGACTGGCTGCTGGGCACTGCGTTGCCGTGGATCGAGCAGCGTACCGGCTACGAGCTGATGTCCTGGCTCGACGCCGACCGTCTGATCCAGCTGATCCGCGAGCACTGGCAGCAGGCCGGCGGCATCGCGGCGACGGCCTGGGCCTATGTCCAGCGTTCGGGTTTCGCGGTGCTGTCGCTGGTCATCAACCTGGTGCTGGTGCCGATCCTGGCCTTCTATTTCATGCGCGACTGGGATCTGCTGGTCGACCGCGTCGCCGCCTTGATCCCGCGCGACCACATCGACACCGCGACCCGGTTGGCGCACGAAACCAGCGAATCGCTCGGCGGTTTCCTGCGCGGCCAGTTCCTGGTGATGCTGGGGCAGGGCGCGATCTACGCGATCGGCATGTCGGTGGTGGGCCTGCGTCTGGGCCTGCTGATCGGCATGGTCGCGGGCCTGATCAGCTTCATCCCGTATCTGGGCGCGACCGTCGGCATTCTGCTCGCGCTGATCGCGGCCATCGTGCAGGCGCAGGGCTTCGACTGGCAGCTGCTGATCCTGATCGGCGTGGTGTTCACGATCGGCCAGTTGGTCGAAAGCTACGTGCTGACGCCGCGTCTGGTCGGCGACCGCATCGGTCTGCACCCGGTCGCGGTGATCTTCGCCGTGCTCGCGGGCGGGCAACTGTTCGGCTTCCTCGGCATGCTGCTGGCGTTGCCGGTCGCCGCGGTCGTCAACGTGCTGCTGCGCTACGCACACGAGCGCTACACGCACAGCCGTCTGTATGCCGGCGACAAGTCGGACATCGAGATCGCAGGCGCGGCGACGTCGCAGCGTCCGGTGATCATCGTGGCCGACACCAAGGGTGTGGACGGCGAGCGTTGAGCCGGACATGAGTGGCCCATCGCCCCAGCTGCCGCTGGCGCTCCGGTATCCGCCGGACCAGCGGCTCGAAACTTTCGTCGCCGACGATGCCGCGCTGCTGCCGCAGCTGCGCGACTTCGCGCTGGCCGGCGTGCGCCGCGGGCTGTACGTCGAAGGCGCTTCGGGCACCGGCAAGACCCATCTCGCGATCGCCCTGTGCGCGGAGGCCGACCGGCTCGGCCGACGCGCCGTGTATCTGCCATTGCGCGGTATCGCCGGTCGTCTGGGCGATGCTGCGCAGGCGCTCGATGGACACGACCTGGTCGCGATCGACGATGTCGATGCGATCGCCGGCGACCGCGACGACGAGGTCGCACTGTTCGATCTGCACAACCGTCTGCACGATGCCGGCCGTGCGGTGTTCTACACCGCATCGGCATCGCCGGACGCGCTGGCGCTTGGTCTGCCGGATCTGCGCTCGCGACTCGGTCAGTGCATCCGCGTGCCATTGCCGGTGCTCGACGACGCCGGCCGCCACGACCTGCTGCGTCTGCGCGCCGAACGTCGCGGCCTGCAGGTCGATGCTGCGACCATCGACTGGCTGCTGCGTCGCCACGATCGCGATCTCCCGGCGCTCACCGCGCTGCTGGATCGTCTCGATCATGCCTCGCTCGCCTCACAGCGGCGGCTGACCGTGCCCTTCGTGCGCCAGGTGCTGGCGCTCGACTGAGCGCGCGATTGGCGAAGGTCTTCTCAGGATGGGGAGAGCACAGCGAAACCCATCGCGCCGCGCGCAGATATCCAGGGAATCGCCAAATGACCAGCAAGGGCGGGCTTGATCAGCGATGCCTTAACCCAGCGCCGCATCCAGCTGCGCCAGCCGCTCCGGCGTGCCGACATCGGTCCAGCGCCCCGAATGATGCGTGCCTGTCACGCGACCGTTCGTCATCGCCGCGCGCAGCAACGGCGCGAGCTTGAATCGCGGCGGTTCCAGATCGACGCCCGGCACGTTGCCGATGATGTCGCGCCAGTCGTGCAGCAGGGCCGAGCGATAGACGCCGATCCCGGAGAACGTCAGCTTCGACGCGCCGTCGCTGCGCACATCCCCACCGTCGAGTGCGAAATCGCCGTCGGGGTTGTGCGCGGGATTGTCGACCAGCACCAGATGCGCATCGCCGTCGGGTTCCGCAGGCAGATCCGCGAAGTCGCAATCGCTCCAGATGTCGCCGTTGACTGCGATGAAGGGCGCATCGTCCAGCAGGTGCAGGGCGTGCAGCATGCCACCGCCGGTTTCGAGCGGCGGCGCGCCTTCGTGCGAGTAATGCAGGCGCAATCCCCAGCGGCTGCCGTCGCCGAGCGCGGGTTCGAAGCGGTCGGCGAGCCAGGACACGTTGACCACGACGTCGTGCACGCCGAGCGCGGCGAGCTTCTCCAGGTGCCAGACGATCAGTGGTTTGCCGCCTGCCGACAGCAGCGGCTTGGGTGTGGTGTCGGTCAGCGGCCGCATGCGTTCACCCAGGCCCGCGGCGAAGATCAGGGCCTGGCGATGGCGGGCAGGTGTGGTCGCGGTTGACACGGTGGATCCAGCAGGGCGGGCGCGACAGCGTAACCGTCAGCCGCACTGCCGGCGAGCCGGCCCGCGGCTGAACGTCGACGACACATTGTCGGGTGCGCGGCGTATGCCGGGCGCATCATCGGCTGCATCTCCGCAACCGCGCATCCGCAGGAGTCCGTCATGGTCTCGATCCTCCATCGCAGTCTTCGCGCCGGGGCCGCCGTGCTGGCGGTCTTCGCGCTCGCCGCCTGTGCCTCGTCGCCACGCATCAGCGATGCAGAGAAGTACGCGCTCTACGACGCACACGCCGGCGAAGCGGTCGATCATTTCCGCTACTTCGGCTCGATCAACGGCTGGACACCGCTCGGCGATTCGGCGCTCGCGGTGTGGACGCGCCCGAGCGAGGCCTGGCTGCTGGATCTGTCCGGCAGCTGTCAGGACCTCACATTCACCCCGGCAATCGGCCTGACCAGCAGCATGAGCCGCGTCAGCGCCCGCTTCGACAAGGTGCTGGTGCGCAGCAGCGGTTCGATCAATATTCCGTGCCACATCCAGCAGATCCGTCCGCTGGACATCAAGGCGGTCCGCGCCGCCGAGAAGCGCAATCCCGAAGGCGAACCCTCGATGGATCAGGCGTCGGACGTGGGCACGTAACCGGCGACGCTGCCGGTCTGGCGTTCGAACAGGTACTTGCGCATCTCGCCTTCGAGGAAGGCGCGGTGCTTGGGATCCAGTGGCGACAGCCGGTTCTCGTTGATCAGCATGGTCTGGTGCGCCAGCCAGCGCGCCCAGGCCGGCTTGCCGATTTCGGCGAAGACCTGCTTGCCGAGTTCGCCCGGCCAGGGGATGAAATCCAGGCCCTCGGTTTCGGTCTGGTCGTGGACGCAGAAGACGCGTCGGCTCATGGTCAATCCTCGGTTGCGATGCGCGGCGCGAGCAGCAGCGTGCGGATCGGGGCGGGAATGCCGAGCGTCGCGAGTTCATCGCGCGCCACCCAGCGCAGTCGGTCATTGTCGCCCACGCGGTGGCGGGCGGCGAGCGCGGACCAGTAAAGAGGCTGCAATCGCAGCCTGAAATGGGTGAAGCCATGCTGCACCGGCCGCAGGCGTTGCGGTGTATCGAGGTCCACGGCATCGACGAGGCCGGGCGCATCCACGCGCAGCCAGTCGAGCGCGCGCGCCTCGTCCTCGGCCTGCGGCAGCGACCACAGCGAGGCCCAGATGCCGGTCGGTGGGCGTTTCTCCAGCAGCACGCGGCCCTTCGAGTCTTCCAGCAGCAGCACGCTGGCTTCACGTTCGGGCAGGGCCTTGCTCGGCCGCGGCGTCGGCAGTTCGTCGACGCGGCCCTGCGCGAATGCGGCGCAATCGTCGTTGACCGGGCACAGCAGACAGGCCGGGTTGTGGCGCGTGCACAGGGTCGCGCCGAAATCCATCTGCGCCTGCGTGTAATCGGCCAGTCGCGTCGCCGGCAGCAGCGTTTCCGCGATCGCCCACAACTGCTTCTCGATCTTCGGCTGTGCTGGCCAGCCTTCGACGGCGTGGCGTCGCGCGAGCACGCGTTTGACGTTGCCGTCGAGGATCGGAAACGGATCGCCCCAGGCCTGCGACAGGATCGCGCCAGCCGTGCTGCGGCCGATGCCGGGCAGGGCGAGCAGGGCATCGAGATCGCGCGGCAGATCGCCGTCGTGCAGTGCGACGCAGCGCTGCGCCGCGGCGTGCAGATTGCGCGCGCGGGCGTAGTAGCCGAGCCCCGACCACAGCGCGAGCACGGTGTCCTGTGGCGCGTCGGCCAGTGCGCGCACGTCGGGCAACGCGTCGACGAAACGCTCGAAGTACGGAATCACCACCCGCACCTGGGTCTGCTGCAGCATGATTTCCGACAGCCACACGCGATATGGCGTGCGCGGGTGCTGCCACGGCAGATCATGGCGGCCGTGCACGTCGAACCACGCCAGCAGGCGCGTCGCGTAATCGGTGCGCGCGATCACGGTGTGGTGTCTCCGCTGCCGTCGTCGAAGCTGATCTCGACGCCCTCCAGCACCGCCCCGGAGACTTCGATGCGATCGGCGCTCAGCTGTCCGCGCAGCGGCGGCACCGGAGAGCCGGTCGAAAGTGCATCGAACCAGCCGAGCATCGCGGCGATCCGCGCCTGCCCATCGAAGCGCGCGTGTGCGTGTTCGAGCTGCAGCGCGATCGGCGCCGATGCATCCGCCGGGCCGTCATAGCGCAGCGCGAACGGCAGCGGTTGCGTGGATTCGGACAACGGAGGCGGCAGCGCCGGCCATGCATCCGGCCAGCCTGCGATGCGGCCATCGAGCGCGAGGGTGAGTGTCTCGCCGAGCGCGACGCGGCCGCCGGCGACCAGATCCGGCACCACGCCTTCGCCGCGCAGGGCGATGCCCATCGGCGCGAAGCCCAGCACGTTGCCGTCGCCGCCGACATGCAGCGCGCCGTGCAGGCCGAGTACGAACGGCAGTGGGTCGGCAGCGTCTGCGCCCTGCCAGCGCGCATCCGCTGCGATGCGCAGCGGCGACAGTGCGAAGCCGGGCATGTCGGCGTCGATGCGGGTGGCATCGGCCTGCAGCGTGCTGTCGAGCCGACCGGCTGCATGCACCAGCGCGAGTGTGCCGCGCGCCTGCAACGCGCGTGCATCGACTGCGCGATCCGCGTGCACGCGCAGCCGGAACGGCGCCTGCAGCGCATCGAGATGGACGGTGCCGCCGACTTGCGCGTCGATCGCGCGATCGGCATGCAGGGCAGGCAGTTCGAGCGCGAATCCGTCGATGGTCCAGCCATCACCGTCGAGACGCCCGCGCACGATGCGCACGCCGTCGGTGATCGCCGGCACCTTGCCGTCGCCCGGTGGCCGCGCATCGAGCCAGCGCAGCAGCGATGGCAGATGCAGGCGCGGCGCATCGAGTTCGATGCGGTTGATCTCGAGCTCGGCGCCGCGGCTGCGGATGGTCTTCCACGGCAGCGACAGCAGCATGCGCTCGGCCTGCAGCATCGGCACATCAAACGTGTCCGATCCGGTCGCAGCGATGTTGACGTTGCGCACCACCAGCTGCGGCGTGCCGCGCAGGCGGTATTCGACGGCGCCCTCGAAGCTGATGCGCAGGCCGAGTGTGGGTTCGAGGCGCGCCAGCACCAGACGCAGGGCACGCTCGGGCGGCAACAGCACCTGCACCAGCAGCGCGGCGACGATTCCCAGCACCAGCGCGATCAGCAGCAGGCGCAGCCAGCGCAGGCGCCGCGGCGCCGATGATTCGGGCGCCGGAGCGGGGCCGCTCACGCCCCCAGCGTCTCCGGCAGCATCGCGTCGACGAAGGATTCCGCGTCGAACACGCGCAGGTCTTCCGGACGCTCGCCGATGCCGGCGAAGCGGATCGGAATGCCGAACTCGCGGGCCAGCGCGAACACCACGCCGCCCTTGGCGGTGCCGTCGAGCTTGGTCACGACCAGGCCGGTGACCTGCGCCGCGGCATTGAACTGGCGCAGCTGCGACAGCGCGTTCTGGCCGGTGGTGCCGTCGATGACCATCAGCACTTCGTGCGGCGCGGTGGCGTCGATCTTGCCGAGCACGCGGCGGATCTTGCCGAGCTCGGCCATCAGGCCCTGCTGCGTATGCAGACGGCCGGCGGTGTCGGCAATGAGGATGCCGGTGCCGCGCGACTTCGCCGCCTGCAGCGCATCGAAGGCGACCGCGGCCGGATCGGCGTCCTGGCCCTGGGCGACGACGGGCACGCCGTTGCGCTCGCCCCAGGCCTTGAGCTGGGCGACCGCGGCTGCGCGGAAGGTATCGCCGGCGGCCAGCATCAGGCCGTGGCCTTCATCCTTGTAGCGCTTGGCGAGCTTGCCGATCGTCGTGGTCTTGCCGACGCCGTTGACGCCGACGGTCAGGATCACGAAGGGCCTGGCATTGGTGTCGACGACCAGCGGTTTCGCGACCGGCTCCAGCATCGCGATCAGGTCGCCACGCAAGGCCCTGAGCAGCGCATTCGCGTCGGTGAACTCCCGCGCCTTCATGCGCTTGCGCAAGGATGCGACCAGATCGGTGCTGGCCGCGACGCCGACATCGGCCGTCAGCAGCGCGGTCTCGATCTCGTCGAGCAGGTCGTCGTCGAGCTTGGGATTGCGCGAGAACAGGCCGCCGAAACTCTTCGCGAACGTGCTGCCGCCCAGGCGCTCGCGCCAGCCGGACTTGCCGGGCGCGGCGGCGGGCATCGTGCTCGCGAAGACATAGTCGGCCAGTGCTGCGGCCGGATCGACGAAGGCGGGTGGCGGCGGAGAAGGCGTTGCAGCAACTTCGGGGGCGGCTGGCGCGATCGCTGTCGCCGCTGATGCGTCGTCGGCGCGCAGACCGTCGGCATTCCCCGTTTCAATGGATTCGGGGGTCGCTGTATCGGATGTCGGGCCGGTCGGCGCAGCCGGCGGCGGGACCACGGGCGGCGATGCAGGTGCGGGCGCGGGCGCAGCAGGCGGCGCGAACGCAGCAGCGATCTCGTCGGCGCTGAGGCGGCGACGGCCGCTGTCGGCCTCGGGCTTGTCGGGGGTTTTGTCGCGCTTGAACCAGCTGACCATGCGGCGGTCGGGTCGGGGATGGGGGAGAATGGCGCGCATGGTATCACCCGCCTTTCAGGCGCCCGGTGCGGGCGCAGACGCATGAACACGCCGCGAAACAGCCGGCCGCGCGCGCCGTCGTCGAACGCGAACCGCAACACCGGCCCCGGTCGCGTGCGCATCGTCGGTGGCCGCTGGCGCGGCACGCGTCTGGACGTGCCCGACGTCGCCGGGCTGCGTCCGACTTCGGACCGGGTCCGGGAGACACTGTTCAACTGGCTGCAGCCGGTGCTGCCCGGCGCGCACGTGCTCGATCTGTTCGCCGGCACCGGTGCGCTCGGGCTCGAGGCCGTCTCGCGCGGCGCCGCCAGCGCCGTGCTGGTCGAACGCGATCTCACCCTCGCCGCGGCCCTGGTTGCGACCGCGGCGCGCCTGGCCGGCGGCGAGGTGGTCTCCGTGCAACGTGGCGATGCGATATCGATGGCGGCCGCGTTGCCGGCCGGCAGCATCGACATCGCCTTCGTCGATCCACCTTTCGCTGCCGACCTGTGGAGCCAGACCTTCGCCGCGCTCGCGCCCGCGTTGGCGGCCGACGCCTGGCTGTACGTCGAATCGATGGCCGAACGGCCCGCGCAACCCGGTCCCGGCTGGCAACTGCACCGCGAGCTGGCGACCCGCGAAGCGCACTGCGCGCTGTACCGGCGCGCCGGCTGATCGCCACCCGCGCCACTGCTACACTTGCCGTCCGCGCCATCCGCCTCCCGACCCCTTCGCCAGCGAACGCAAGCCATGAGTGCGAGCCGCAACCGCATCGCGGTCTATCCCGGGACCTTCGATCCGATCACCAACGGCCACGTCGACCTTGTCGACCGGGCGGCGCCGCTGTTCGAGAAGCTGATCGTCGGCATCGCCGAAAGTCCGGCCAAGCGCCCGGCGATGACGCTGGACGAGCGCGTCGAACTCGCCCGCCTGGCGACTGCCCATCACACCAATGTCGAAGTCATCGGCTTCGATTCGCTGCTCGCCCACTTCGTGCACGAGGTCGGCGCCGGTGTGCTGCTGCGCGGTCTGCGCGCGGTGTCGGACTTCGAGTACGAATTCCAGCTCGCCAGCATGAACCGGCATCTGATTCCGGATGTCGAAACGCTGTTCCTCACGCCGGCCGAGCAGTACGGCTTCATCTCCTCCACGCTGGTGCGCGAGATCTCGCGTCTCGGCGGCGACGTGTCGGGATTCGTGCCCGCCGCAGTCGATCGCGCATTGCGCAAACACTCGCAACGCTGACGTTGCCCATCCAAAACACCAGAGAAAGAAGAGGGAATCCCATGAAGTCCATCACCCGCGCGCTGCTGATCGCCTGCCTGGTCCTGCCGGTCATCGCCTGTGGCAAGAAGGAAGAGCCGCAGCAGGTCGAATCCGCGCCCGTCGCCGTACCGACCACCGATGACAAGGCGGCATGGAACAGCTACCTCAACGACGTGGCCGGCCGCCACATGGACGGCATCAACAATTCGCCCTTCGTCTACCTGGTGCCGCCGCCGGCCGCACCGGCTGCCGACGCACCGCCCGCCGACGAGGCTGCGCCCGCGGCCGACAGCGACGCCGCCATGTCGACCCCGGTCGACGGTGCCTACGAGCGCCTGCTCGAGAAGGCCGAGCAGGATGTCGGTCGCGGCATCACCCGTGGCAATCTGCTGATCTTCGCGGGCCTGGATTCGGCGCGTACCGCCGATCTGGTCGTCGCTTCGTTCACCAAGGTCGGCGCCGGCACGATGAACGGCGTGCGCGTGCTGTTCATCGGCAGCGCGGCGGACAGCGAGCGCGTCAAGGCCGTGGTCGAGCCGACGGGTTCGCAGTACGTGTTCATCGACAACGCAGCCTGATCCATCGCTTCGACGGCGGCCGGCACGTCCGGCCGGCCGTTCAGCGACATACGCCACCGTGCGCAGGCCCGGTGGCGTTGTCGTTTGTGGGGCCGGCGTGTGCTGGAGGCAGTTCCATCGATGGAACGCCGACGCTGCGGTGCAACCACTACAATGCGCACATGTCCCTGAAGATCAATGAGCTCTGCGTCAACTGCGACGTCTGTGAGCCTGCCTGCCCGAACCAGGCGATCGCGCAGGGCGAGACGATCTACGTCATCGATCCGGCCCGCTGCACCGAATGCGTGGGCCACTTCGACGAGCCGCAGTGCGTGGTCGTCTGCCCGGTCGAATGCATCGACCCCGATCCCGATATCCCCGAAACCCAGGTGCAGTTGCTCGCCAAGCTGGCGCGCCTGCAGCAGGAGGCGTCATGACGCGTGTCCGTTCCCCGTTCGCCGGCGTGCCGGCGCTGCTGTTGTCGGTGCTGTTGCTCGCGGTCGCGCCGTCGTGTGCGCGCGAAGTCCGTGCACCTGATGCGCCTGCGACCAGCGCCGCGCAGCGCACGGCGACGCCACCGGGCAACGCGGTCGCCTCGGCGCATTCGCTCGCCACCGAAGCCGGCCTGCAGATCATGCGCGAGGGCGGCAACGCCTTCGACGCGGCGATCGCGACTTCGGCGGTGCTGTCGGTGGTCGAGCCGATTTCCTCGGGCCTCGGTGGCGGCGGTTTCTTCCTGCTGCATGACGCATCGAGCGGTCGTGATGTCTTCATCGATGCACGCGAAACCGCAGCTGCCAGCGCGCATTCGGACCGCTATCGCACGCCCGACGGCAGCTTCGACCGCGATCGCGCCGAGAACGGGCCGTGGTCGGCGGGCATTCCCGGCCTGCCTGCGGCATTCGTGCATATCGCCGAGACCTACGGCGCGCTGCCGCTGTCGCAGTCGCTGGCGCCGGCGATCCGTATCGCCGAGGAAGGCTTCCCGGTCTACGCGCGCTTCGCGCGGGGCTACCAGTCGCGTCGCGCGGTGATGGAGCGCTACCCCGGCACGCGCGCCGTGTTCCTCGCCAACGGCAGTGCGCCGGAAGAGGGCGATACCTTTCGCCAGCCGGAACTCGCGCGCACGCTGCGCCTGCTGGCCGAGCACGGCTTCGACGGGTTCTATGGCGGCGAGACCGGCGCGAAGCTCGTCGCTGGCGTCAACGCCGAAGGCGGCGAATGGACCGCTGAGGATCTCGCCGGTTACAAGGTCGTCGAGCGTGAGCCGATCCGCTTCCGCTACCACGACTGGGACGTGGTCACCGCGCCGCCGCCCTCGTCGGGCGGCATCGCGATGGCGCAGATGCTGCAGATCCTCGAGCCTTACGATCTGACGGAACTCGACGATGCCGCGCGCACGCATCTGGTCGTCGAATCGATGCGCCGCGCGTTCCGCGACCGCACCTTCTATCTGGGCGATCCGGATTTCGTGAAGATTCCGCAGCGCACGCTGCTGAGTCGCGACTATGCCGCCGGCCTGCGCGCCACGATCAATCCGGACAAGGCGACGCCGAGCGATCTGCTGTCGGGCGATCCCACGCCGCTGGAAGACGAGGAAACCACGCATTTCTCGATCGTCGACGCCGCCGGCAATCGCGCCGCGGTCACGCAGACGGTCAACCTGCTGTTCGGCAGTGGGCTCGTTGCGCCCGGCACCGGTGTGCTGCTCAACAACGAGATGGACGATTTCGCGCTGCAGCCCGGCGTGCCGAATGCGTTCGGCGTGATGGGTTACGAGGCGAACGCGCCCAAGCCGGGCAAGCGCCCGCTGAGTTCGATGACGCCGACCTTTCTCGTTTCCGACGATCGCGTCGCCGTGCTCGGCACGCCCGGCGGCAGCCGCATCATCACGATGGTGCTGCTGGGCATTCTCGGTTACGACGCCGGCCTCGATGCGCAGTCGGTCGCCGCGTTGCCGCGTTACCACCACCAGTGGATGCCGGACACGATCTCGGCCGAGTCCGATGCGTTCTCCGCCGACACCGCGGCGAAGCTGCGCGCGATGGGCCATACCGTCGATCTGCCCGGCGACCGCGCCGCAGGTGGCCGCGGTTCCAGCCACGTCTGGGGCAACCTGCAGACCATCGAGTGGAACCGCGTCGACGGCACGCTGACCGGCGGCAGTGATCCGCGCAATCCGGTGGGGTCGGCGAAGGTGAACGCGGTCGCGCGCTGAGTCTGGCGTCTGCCAGAGAGACGCAGCCGGCGAAACGGCTGGTCTGGTTCGGCAGTTGCTGTTGCTTTGACTTTGGCTTTCAGCTTTTGATCTGAATCGAGCCGTGCGTGCCCTGGCCACGCTTGCGTCGGTCCAATGCGACAGCAACCGGCGCCGCGACCATCCGGATTTCGCGAAAGTCACGGAACGCTCCGGATTGCTGCACACTCCGCGACACCTCCGCTGCCCCGGCCCCGACAATGACCCCACGCATCTCGCTGCTCATCGCTTCGCTGCACGTGCTGCTTTATCTCGTGCTGACGATCCGCGTGGTCCTGCATCGCAACGCGAAGAAGATCGGCATCGGCGCCGGAGGCGACGAGACGCTCTCACGCAAGATCCGGGTGCATGCGAACTTCATCGAGTACGTCCCGCTGGGACTGCTGCTGCTCGCACTGCTGGAACTGGCGGCCGTCAACACGACGCTGCTGTGGACGTTCGGCATCGCGCTGCTGGTCGCGCGCGTACTGCATGCGATCGGCCTTGGTGGTTCGGCGGGGTATTCGTTCGGTCGCGGCACCGGCGCGTTGCTGACGTTCGCGACACTGTTCGCGATGGCCGCCTTCGGCATCTGGCGTTTCGTCGTCGGGGCGATGATCGTCCCCTGACGGATGCTCTTGCGGGAGCGCGCTTGCGCGCGAAGAGGTCTCGCCGGACAAGCGCTTCGCGCGCAAGCGCGCTCCCACAGTCGCGCGGCTTTCAATCCACCCGCGTGCCGAAGATCTTGTCACCGGCATCGCCCAGGCCGGGCAGGATGTAACCCTTCTCGTTGAGCCGTTCGTCGATCGAGGCGGTATAGACCTCGACATCCGGATGTACGGCTTCGAGCGCCTTCAGGCCCTCCGGCGCCGCGACCAGGAACAGGCCCTTGATGCGGCTGGCGCCCGCGGCCTTGAGCATCGACACCGTCGCGATCAGCGTGCCGCCGGTCGCCAGCATCGGATCTAAGATCAGCGCGGTGCGGTCGGCCATGTCGCCGACCAGATTCTCGTAGTAGGGCACGGCTTCGAACGACGCCTCGTCGCGCTTGATGCCGACCACGCTGACCTTGGCCGCGGGAATCAGATCGAGCACACCCGGCAGCATGCCGATGCCGGCGCGCAGGATCGGCACCAGGGTGATCTTGCGGCCCTTGATGCGGCGTACGCGCACGGTGCCGGCCCAGCCCTCGACCTCGGCATCCTCGGTTTCCAGGTCCGCCGTGGCCTCGTAGGTCAGCAGCGTCGCGACTTCGGCCGAGAGCTCGCGGAAGGTCTTGGTGCTGTTGTCGGCGCGGCGCATCAGGCCGAGTTTGTGTTGCACCAGGGGGTGTCGGACTTCGACGGTTTTCATGGCGTTTTCCTGCATGGCATCGCCGGAAGTGTGACGGAAAGAGGACAGCGCGTCGCTGCGCGGCGCCTTCTGCGCACAGATGGCTGTTCATCTGTCACTGCGGTGACACGCAATCGACATAGCGTACGCATCCGACGTTCACCCCTTCAACGCCGGAACTACCCATGTCGAACCCCCATCCCCTGCATGTGGCGATCGCGCTCGTGCTGGCTGCAGGCGCCGTTTCGCTTCCCCTCCACGCACAGACCGTGCAGTCGCCGGACGGCACGCTCGCCGATCCGGTGGACCTCGACACTCTGGAAGTGCGCGCACAGCTCGAGTCGCAGATGCGCGCGATCGACTTCAAACGCGCGTCCGATGCGATCCAGGACACGGTGGCATCGGATTCGATGGGCCAGTATCCGGACAAGAACGTCGGCGAGTCGCTGTCGCGCCTGCCGGGCATCAGCGTGACCCGGGACCAGGGTGAGGGCCGCTTCGTCGTGGTGCGTGGCCTGGACGCGGCGTTCAACAGTGTCAGCGTCGACGGCGTTGCCATTGGCACACCGGAAGATTCCAGCCGCGCGGCGCCGCTGGATGTGATTCCGTCGGAATCCACGGAGCGTCTGACCGTGGTGAAGGCACCGACGCCGGACATGCCCGGCGACGCCATCGGTGGCGCGATCCTGGTGGAATCCGCCTCCGCGTTCGATCGCGACGGCCGGAACATCCGTGCCAGAGCGGAGATGAGCCACCAGAGTCTGAGCAGCGAGACCAGCCCCAAGGCTTCGTTCAACTACAGCGACATCTTCGCCGACGGATCTTTCGGCGTCGCGCTTGGCCTGAGCTACCAGGACCGCACTTACGAGTCGGACAACATCGAAGTCGAATACGACAAGTTGGACGAACGCGAGGGCCTCACCCCGATCGAGATCCAGCAGCGCAAATACACCATCAACCGCGAGCGCACCGGCGTGAACCTCAATCTGGACTGGCGTCCGACTCAGGGCAACAGCTACTACCTGCGTACGCTGTACACGGACTTCACCGATGCCGAGACCCGCCAGAACAGCATCATCCCGGTGGGCGAGGGCGACATTGCGACGAATGCCGACGGTACCTATACCGTCGCGGGGATCGACCCGAGCGACTTCAGCCGCCGAGTCCGTTTCCGCACCAAGGAAGAAGACACCTTCACCGTGAGTGCGGGCGGCGAGAACCGCTTCGGCGCCGGCGCAACCGTCGATTACAAGCTGGGCTTCACCAAGACCCGCGAGCGCGTAGTCGACGAAGTCGAGGCCCGCTTCGAATACGACGGCGCCGATGACGTGTCCATCCACATGGACACCTCGCATCCGATCCCGCGCTACACCATCAGCGACAGCCCGGCCGGGGGCTGGCTGGACAACGACAACTACGTGTTCAACCGCTTCGTGGTGGCCCCCATCTGGGTGGACGACAAGGAACACAGCGCGCAGGTGAACTTCACGTTCGCCGGCGATCTGGTGACATGGAAGACCGGTCTGCTGGGTCGCTGGCGCGACCGCGATGTCAACATCGACGAAAACGAACTGCGTCAAGGCCCGGACATCGACCTCGGCAGCTGGACCACGGGATCGCCGGGCTATACGCACGGCGACATGGGCGACGGCATCAGCTCTGGCGCGATGAACGGCTACCTGCGTGACCGTCTGTCGGAGTACACCGCGCGTCCGCAGGACGTGGCGGCCAATACCGAGGTTTCGCTGATCGAGGACTACGTGGCGAGCGAGGACATCCTGGCCGGCTACCTGATGGCCACGATGGATTTCGACAGGCTGCGCGTGACCGCCGGCGCCCGCGTCGAGCGCACCGAATTCGAGGCCACCGGCAACGTCGTCGACCTCGCGGACGAGGAGACGATCGGCGCCATCACCACCCGCAATGTCTCCAGCAGCTACACCAGTGTGCTGCCGGGCCTGCACATGCGCTACGACATGGAAGACTGGGTGTTGCGCGGTGCGTACACGACCACGATCGCGCGCCCCTCGTTCGGCAACATCTCGCCGCGGACCCGCATCAACCGCGACGAGGAGGAAGTGGAACTGGGCAATCCCGAACTCGATCCCTACAAGTCCCGCAACTTCGACATCTCCATCGAGCGTTACCTGGGCGAGACCGGCATCGTTTCGGCGGGCCTGTTCTACAAGAACATCGACGACTACATCGTCGACGTGACCACGCGCGACAATCCGGAATATCAGGGCTTCGACGTGACGATGCCGGTCAACGGCGACAAGGCCACGGTGTACGGTGCCGAAGTGAACTGGCAACAGCATTTCGACAACGGTCTGCTGCTGGGCGTCAGCGCAACCTGGCTCGACACCGAGTACGAACTCAACGGCCGCAGCTTCACGCTGCCCAATGCTTCGGATCGTCTGTACAGCGCCCACATCGGCTACGAAGCGGGCGGTCTGAGCACGCGCATCGCGGCCGTGCGCCGCAGCGAGTACATCGACTCCGTCGACAGCAGCGACAGCGATTTCGACATCTGGGTGGCCGAGAACACACAGCTCGACTTCAGCCTCGACTACAGGATCGATGACCGCTGGGGCTTCTACCTGGAAGCGTCCAACCTGCTCGACGAGCCGCTGGAGCTGTACCAGGGCACGCCGGCCCACACGCTGCAGAACGAGCTGTACGGTCGCACCTATGCCGCAGGCGTGAAGCTGCGCTTCTGATGTCCCGCCGGCGGCGCGCGTGATGCGTGCCGCCGGTTCCCGAACGAGGTTCCACCATGCAACGACACACCATTCCCACCATCGCCCTGCGCGGCTGCGCGCTGGCGATGGTGATCGCATTGGTCGCCTGCGGGCAGACGCCAGACGCTCCTGCGGCTGCTGCGGCCGACGCGTCTTCCGAAGCGCCGCTCGCCACCGGCGTCGATGCCACGCGTGATCTGCCGGTCGTCGAAGAAGCCTTCATCACCGCGCTGACGCCCGACGACAACATCGACTCGCCGGCCGCGTGGACCGCGCCCGATGGCGCGTCCTGGGTCATTGCCACCGCGAAGGCCACCGATCGCCTGGTGATCTATGACGGTGACAGCGGCGAGACCCTGCGCAGCTTCGGCACGCCGGGTACCGGCGAAGGCCAGTTCAACCGGCCCAACGGCGTGGCCGTGGTCGACGACCTGCTGTTCGTCGTGGAACGCGACAACCATCGCGTGCAGGTGTTGCGCCTGCCGGCCTTCGATCACATTGCGACGTTTGCCGCCGATGCGCTGGTCAAGCCCTACGGCCTGTGGGTGCGCAAGCTCGGAGACGGCTACACGGTCTACGTCACCGACTCCTACGACGACGGCGAGGACGCCCAGGGCAACGACATCCTGCCGGCGCTGGACAAGCTCGACCGCCGCGTCCACCGCTACGCGATGCGCACCGACGGCGCAGGCTTCAAGGTCGAAGCGCTCGGCACGTTCGGCGACGCGACCCCGGAAGGCGCGCTGCGCGTGGTCGAATCGATCTGGGGCGACCCGGACAACGACCGCCTGCTGATCGCCGAGGAAGACGAGACCTATGCCAACGAGCTGAAGGTCTACGATCTCGAAGGCCGTTTCGCCGGCAGGACGATCGGCCGCGACGTGTTCGGCGCACAGGCCGAGGGCATCATGCTCAAGACCTGCGCCGGTGGCGCCGGCTGGTGGATCACCACCGAGCAGGGCAAGGGGCGGACGGTGTTCCATCTGTTCGACCGGCAGTCGCTGGCGCATGTGGGCGCGGTGACTGGTCGCACGGTCGCCAACACCGACGGCATCTGGTTGCACGACGTTGCCAGCAGCCGCTTCCCCGAGGGCGTGCTGTACGCCGTGCACGACGATCAGGGCATGGTCGCGTTCGACTGGGCGCAGATTGCGAAGGCGGTGGATCTGCCGGCTTGCGGAGGTGGTGCATGAGGGCGGGGCGCGTACGCAGCGCCTTGCACCCGCTGGTGCTGGGCCTCGGCATCGGCCTGCTGGCGACGGCCGGTACGGTCGGCGCCGCCGGCCAGACGCGTGTCGAACCGAACACGCTCGTACCGGCAGGCGTCATGCGCTATGCACCGAGCGTGTTTCCCGACCGCATCGTCGCCTCGCCGGCGCAGGATGCCGCCACCGGCTTTTCGGTTGCCTGGCGCACGGCGTTGCCGATGGATGCGTCGCCGATCGTCGATGCGCGGGTCGTGGAAGTCGTGCTGGCCGGCGACTCGCCGGACATGGGGCCGCGTCGCCGGATTGCCGCGCGCAGCACATCGCTCGAAGGCGAGAACGGCGCCGCGGAGTTCCATCGCGCCGACATCGATGGCCTGCAGCCCGACACCCTGTATGCCTGGCGCGTGCAGGGCGGCGGCACCTGGAGCCCGTGGATGCAGACGCGGACCGCGGCCGCGGCCGACGCGCCGTTGACGCTGCTGTACTTCGGCGACACCCAGAACAAGAACGCGAGCCTGAGCACGCGCGTGCTGCGCGAAGCGCACCGGCATGCGCCCGACGCGAAGCTGGCGCTGTTCGCCGGTGATCTGGTCAGCGGCGGCGACGGCGAGGACGACAACGAGTGGGGCGAGTGGTTCGACGCGGTCGGCCCGCTGGCGACGATGGTCGTCAACGCGCCGGCGCCCGGCAATCACGAGTACTGGGAAGAGTTCGAGGACACCCCGCAGGAGCGTCGCGTGCTCGGCGGACACTGGCCGCGCACCTTCGCATTGCCGGCCAACGGCGCGCCCGGCGCAGAGAAGACCAGCTACTGGTTCGACTACCAGGGCGTGCGTGTGGTGGTGCTCGACGGCACGTCCGCGCTCGATCTCGGCACGGCGCAGGCGCAGGCCGCATGGCTGGATCGCACCCTGGCGGCCAACCCGCATCCGTGGTCGATCGCACTGATCCACCAGCCGATGTACTCACCGCGCCAGGATCGCGACAACGTCGCGCTGCGCGAACACGTGCTGCCGGTGCTGGAGCGCCGCCGCGTCGATCTGGTGCTGCAGGGTCACGACCACGTCTACGGGCGCCGCCCCGGTGAGGACGCCAGGCGGGCGACGCCGCAGTACCTGGTGTCGGTGGTCGGTGCGAAACAGTACCGGCTGTCGGACGGTGCGCGTCGCGACATGGCGCCGACCGCCGAGGACACCCAGTTGTTCCAGGTCATCCGTCTCGACGGCGACACGCTGCGCTACGAATCGCGTACCGCGACCGGCCGTCTCTATGACGCATTCGAGATCCGTGGCGCGACGCCGGAGACGCGCACGCTGCACGAGATTACCGAGGGCCGCATCGCACCGCGCGACTGCGCACGCGACGCAACGCTCAAGGGCCGCGCCGACCGGTGCTGGGAGTGATGCACGTGCGCAACCGACTGTCCGCAACGCTGCTCGCTGCCGCATTCGTCGTCGTCATGCCGATCGCGGCGCACGCCGCGACACCGCCCGCGCACGATCGCCAGCCGGCGAACGCGCCCGACGAGGCGGTGCTGCTGGTCGAGATTCCGGCCGGCGGTTTCACCAAGTACGAGAGTGATGCCGAAGGCCGGATCTTCGTCGACCGCTTCCTGTCGATGCCGATGGCCTACCCGGCGAACTACGGTTCGATGCCCGGCACGCATGCCGGCGACGGTGATCCGCTCGACGCGCTGGTGCTGACGCGCGCGCCGCTGCATCCGGGCGTGCTGATCCGCTTCCGTCCGCTGGGCGTGCTGCGGATGATCGATGGCGGTGAGGCCGACGAGAAGATCATCGGCGTGCCGGCCGACGACGTGGATCCCACGTACGCCGGTATCCGCACCATCGACGATCTGCCGGCGATGGAGCGCGAGCGCATCGAGGCGTTCTTTCGTGTCTACAAGGATCTGCCGGCCGGCGGCAAGCAGGTCGAGCTGCGCGGGTGGGGCGGGGCGGAGGAAGCGCAGGCGCTGATCCGGGAGGCGATCGACGCGGCGCGTTGATCGCCTTTCCAGTTTCGCGAAGGGGCGCTGCGCCACAAGCGCCCCCATCCCGTTCCCTTCCACCCGTGAAGGGTGCAATGCCCCGCAAGCAGGGGAAGGGCGATCGTGCCGTGCGGGTCCGGCTTCGATCAGGCCGCAGCGGCCGACGTTGCAGCGTCGATCGATGCGTCCGTCTTCTGCGGGCCTTCGCGCAGCGCCTTGCCGATCATCGACACCAGCAGTGCGATCTCGGCATCGTCGATGTTGAAGTGCGGGGTAAAGCGCAGCGAGTTGGTGCCGCCGTGGATCACACCCAGGCCCTGTTCGCGCAGCCATTCCTCGGTCGAGCCGGCGCCGTAGCACTTGAACTGCGGCGCGAGTTCGCAGGAGAACAGCAGGCCGGTGCCCTGGACCTTGGTGATCAGTCCGCCGAGTTCGGCCTTCAACGCTTCCAGCGCTTCTACCGACTTGCGCCCCGCATCGCGGATGTTGGCGCGCACTTCGGGGGTGAGCTGCGCGAGCACTGCGCAGGCCACATCCAATGCACGCGGATTGGCGGTCATCGTGTTGCCGTAGACGCCGCTCTTGTAGAGCTGCGCGGCGTGCTCGGTCACCGCGAGCACCGACAGCGGGTACTGGCCGGCGTTGAGCGCCTTCGAGTACGTCTCCATGTCCGGCGCGTCGAGACCTTCGAAGCCGGGGTAGTCGACGACCGACAGCACGCCGTGCGCGCGCAGGCCGGCCTGGATCGAGTCGACCAGCAGCAGGCTGCCGTGGGCGCGGGTGAGTTCGCGCGCAGCGGCGTAGAACGCAGGCGGCAACGCGCGGCCGGGGTCGCCTTCGCCCATCACCGGCTCCAGGAACACGGCTTCGACGAACCAGCCGTTCGCATCCGCATCGGCGAAGGCCTGGCGCAGCGCGTCGGCGTCGTAGGGCGCGATCGCGATCAGCGAGTTCTCGTCGCGGAAGCTCGCGAGGTATTTCTTGTAGGTCGCGCGCGAGGAGTCGGAATACAGCGCCGGGCGCTCGGTGCGGCCATGGAAGCTGCCCTTGACGACGATGCGCTTGACCGTGCGACCGGCATGGCGGCCACCCGGATCGGTCTGCGTGCGGGTGTTGATGTCGGCGATGCGCGCGGCGAGGCCGACCGATTCCGAGCCGGAGTTCAGGCACAGGAAGTGGCTGTACGGAGAGCCGCCGCGGGTGTGGCCGATCTCGCGGCGCAGGGCGCGGTCGAGTTTCAGCTGCGACAGGCTCGGCGTCATGATGTTGGCCATCGGCACCGGCTGCGCCATCGCGTCGATCACGGCCTTCGGCGTGTGGCCGAAGCCGAGCATGCCGTAGCCGCCCGAATCGTGGAGCACGGCGCCCTTGAGCGTGACGATCCAAGGGCCGCGCGCGGTCAGCGCGACGTACGGGTTCACCGCATCGCCGGGATAGAAGTTGATGTAGCCGGCCTGCACGGCGCGCGCCTGCGCGTCCTCGTCCAGGTCGAGCAACTCGGCGAAGTCCTGCTTCAGCTGCGCATGCGCGTCGACGGCGGCCTGGGCGGCTTCGACAAGCTCCGGGTGCGTCGCGGCGAAGCGTTCGATCACATCGTCCGGCAGACCGGTGGTGCGGCGCGTGCCGCCGTGGGCGCGCAGGGGGGCGAGGGTCTGGATCACGGGCATGCAGGTCACTCCTTGGGACGTCGGGGAGGGCCGGCAGCACGCTTTTTTGATCCAGCGGCGCCGACGCTCTCTCCATTATCTGGACGATTGTGTCGAACGGAAGCGACGGAACGCCGAAGGAATCGTAGAATTTCGGCAGATTGCCGAACCGTGCCCGCGCCCATGTCCACCGAATCCGCCGATGTCCGCCTGCTGATGCTGCTGCGCGAGAACGCGCGCCTGTCGACCGCGGAAATCGCGCGCCGGCTGGGCCTGTCGCGCACCACGGTGCAGAGCCGCATCGAACGACTGGAGCGCGAAGGCGTGATCAGCGGCTACACCGTGCGCGTGCGCGACGACTTCGAGCAGGGCCACATCCGCGCCCAGATCATGATCACCGTGCGTCCGCGGCAGACCACGCCGGTGGTGACGGCCCTGCGCGCGATCGACGCGGTGCGGGCGCTGCATTCGGTCAGCGGGCCGTATGACCTGATCGCGCTGGGCGTGGTGCCGACGGTCGCCGACATGGACGAACTGACCGATCGCATCGGCTGTATCGAAGGTGTCGAGCGGACGACGTCGTCGATCATCCTGTCGACGAAGTTCGAGAGATAAGCGTCTCCGCCTGTGGCGGAGACACCTTGGCCCCTCTCCCGCTGGGAGAGGGGAGGACCATCGGCGGATGCCGATGGTGGGGTGAGGGTGGGTCTCGCGACGTTCCTGGCACCGCTCTTTCCTGGAGAAGGCCTGCCCCGGCACTGTTCCCGGGCGATGCACGCAGTGGATCGGGCAGGCAGGGAATTTCAGAAAATTTCGGGTTTTCCTCTCGTCGCGAAACGCACCCTCACCCCAACCCCTCTCCCGGTGGGAGAGGGGCTCGAAGTCTCGCCCCGCCGACCTCGTTGTCTGCCTTCATTACAATGCGTGCCCCCCATTCCCCTTCCCCGTCCTTCCCTTGAAGAAGTCCGACTTCCACTTCGAACTGCCGGAACACCTGATCGCCCAGACGCCATTGGCCGAGCGTTCGGCGAGCCGGCTACTGGTCGTACCCAAGGGGCAGGGGAGCTTCGACGACCGCCAGGTCCGCGATCTGCCGGATCTGTTGCAGCCGGGCGATCTGCTGATCTTCAACGACACGCGGGTGATTCCAGCGCGGCTGTTCGGGCAGAAGGACAGCGGCGGGCGCGTGGAACTCCTGATCGAGCGGCTGCTGCCCGGCAACGAGGCGCGGGCGCAGATCGGCGCCAGCAAGTCGCCGAAGCCGGGCGGGCGGATCCAGCTCGATGGCGGCGGCAGCGCCGAGGTGCTGTCGCGTGACGAGGGCTTCTACCACCTGCGCTTCGAGCTCGACGACACGCTGGAGTCCTGGTTGCTCAAGACGGGGCGCATGCCGTTGCCGCCCTACATCCGGCGCGCGCCGGGCCAGGACGACGCCGAGCGCTACCAGACCGTGTTCGCGCGCGAGGTCGGCGCGGTCGCGGCGCCGACGGCCGGCCTGCATTTCGACGATGCGCTGCTGACGCGCCTGCGCGATCGTGGTGTCGAGTTCGGTCACGTCACCCTGCACGTCGGCGCGGGCACGTTCCTGCCGATGCGGGTCGAGGATGTGCGCGAGCACCGCATGCACAGCGAATGGCTCAACGTCGGCGCCGAACTCGTGGCGCAGATCCGGCGCACGCGCGAGGCGGGCGGTCGCGTGATCGCGGTCGGCACCACGGTCGTGCGCGCGCTGGAAAGCGCCAGCGTCGACGGCGAGCTGCACCCCTTCGCCGGCGAGACGCAGATCTTCATCTTCCCCGGCTACCGCATCCGCAGCGTCGACGCGATGGTGACCAACTTCCATCTGTCCGAATCCACGCTGCTGATGCTGGTCTCGGCGTTCGCGGGCAAGGACCGCGTGTTCGCCGCCTACGATCACGCCGTGCAGGCGGAATACCGTTTCTTCTCCTATGGCGACGCGATGCTGCTGTGGGGCGCCGACGCGCCCGCCGCCTGACCGTCGTCCGCGTTCAAGAGTCTCCATGTCCAGATTGCAGTTCGAACTGATCACCACCGACGGCGTCGCGCGCCGCGGACGTCTGACGTTTCCGCGCGGCACCATCGAAACGCCGGCCTTCATGCCGGTCGGCACCTACGGCACGGTCAAGGGCGTGCTGCCCGAACAGGTGCGTGCGCTCGGCGCCGAGATCATCCTCGGCAACACCTTCCATCTGTATCTGCGCCCGGGCCTGGACGTCATCGAAGCGCATGGCGGCCTGCACGGCTTCGCCCGATGGGACAAGCCGATCCTCACCGATTCCGGCGGATTCCAGGTCTTCTCGCTGGCGCACAAGCGCAAGATCACCGAGGAGGGGGTCACGTTCGCCGCGCCGACCGATGGCGCGAAGGTCTTCCTCGGCCCCGAGGAAAGCATGCGCATCCAGAAGGTGCTCGACTCGGACATCGTGATGATCTTCGACGAGTGTCCGCCGGTGCAGATCGACGGCAAGCCGGTGCATCCACGCGTCGTCGAGAAATCCATGGAACTGTCGCTGCGCTGGGCCGGGCGTTCGAAGCGCGCACACGAGGGCAACGATGCCGCTCTGTTCGGCATCGTGCAGGGCGGCGTGCATCACGACCTGCGCACGCGCTCGGCCGAGGGGCTCAAGGACATCGGCTTCGACGGCTACGCGATCGGCGGCCTCGCGGTCGGCGAGACCGAGGACGAGCGCAACGCGATGCTCGACCACACCGCGCCGCAGCTGCCGCAAGACCGCCCGCGCTATCTGATGGGCGTCGGCCGCCCGGAAGATCTGGTCGAAGCCGTCGCGCGCGGCGTCGACATGTTCGACTGCGTGATGCCCACCCGCAACGCGCGCAATGGGCATTTCTTCACTTCGACCGGCGTGATCCGCATCCGCAACGCGAAGTTCGAGAAGGATCTGCGGCCGATCGAAGAGGGCTGCGGCTGCGAGGCCTGCAGCGGCGGTTTCACCCGTGCGTACCTGCGGCATCTGGACCGCTGCGGCGAGATGCTCGGGCCGATGCTCGGCACCCTGCACAACCTCTGGTACTACCAGAAGCTCATGGCCGACATGCGTCGCGCGATCGCCGCGGGAACCTTTGCCGCGTTCCGGGAGTCCTTCTACAGCGCCCGGGCGGGGAATCCGGGCGCCTGAGCCGTCCCCGGGACGTTTCAGGCTCCATCACCACCCATTCACCCGCCTTCCGGCCTGCGTCCGCGCCCGGCCGTGCCATAATCGCCCGCTGTCTGTTTTCGACCCATGGATGCCCCGATGAATCTGCTGGACCTTGTGATCGCCCCCGCCCACGCCGCTGCCGCCGCACCCGCCGGCCCCAGCATGCTGTCGACGCTGGCCTTCCCGATCATCCTGATCGCGATCATGTACTTCCTGATGATCCGCCCGCAGATGAAGCGCACCAAGGAACACCGCGCGATGCTCGAGAAGCTGTCGGTCGGCGACGAAGTCATCACCAACGGCGGCATCGCCGGCGTGGTGCGCAACATCGGCGACAGCTTCCTGACGATCGAAATCGCCGAGCGCGTGGAAATCCGCGTGCAGAAGGGCGCGGTCGGCAACGTGCTGCCCAAGGGCACGCTGAAGTCGGCCTGATCGTTTCGCCGATTCCCGGTTCCGTCATCTCTCCAGGCGCCGCCCACGCGCGGCGTCCGAGGCAAGGCAATGCTTGAATTCCCGCGCTGGAAGTACGTCCTGATCCTGCTGGTGCTCGCGCTGGCGACGCTGTACGCGTTGCCCAACGCCTACCAGAAGAACCCGTCGGTCCAGATCACCCCGAGCACCAGCGAGGCGCGTATCGACGAGGCGCTGAAGGCGCGTGTCGACGGTCTGCTGCAGGAGGCCGGCGTGACCCCGGTCGGCAGCGAGATCGACGAGAACCACCTGCTGATCCGCCTGCACGATTCGGACGCGCAGACGGCCGCCTCCGACGCGCTGCGCCCGGTGCTCGGCGAGAACTACTCGGTGGCGCTGAACCTCGCCTCGACGGTGCCGGACTGGCTGTCCAACCTTGGGGCACGGCCGATGTCGCTGGGTCTGGACCTGCAGGGTGGCGTGCATTTCGTGATGCAGGTCGACCAGGCAGCGGCGCTGCAGAAGCGCGTCGAGGGCTATGCCGACGGCATCCGCACCGTGCTGCGCGATGCGCGCATCGGCTATTCCAGCGTCGAGCGCCGCAACGACAACAGCATCGGCGTGGTGCTGACCGAAGGCGCAGACGTCAATGCGGCGCGCACGCAGATCGCAGAGAGCCTGGCCAGCGCGTCCGGCCAGGGCATCGGCGGTAGCGGCCCGCAGATCACCGTCGACGGCAACCGCCTCGCCGTGCGCCTGTCGCAGGGCGAGATCTCGCGCATCGCCAGCGACGCGGTCGAGCAGAACCGCACCGTGATCTCCAACCGCATCAACGCGATCGGCGTCGCCGAGCCGGTGCTGCAGCGTCAGGGCGAAGACCGCCTGGTCATCCAGTTGCCCGGCCTGCAGGACACCGCCGAGGCCAAGCGCCTGATCGGCGCCACCGCGACGCTCGAGTTCCGCGCCGTCACCGGCGACGAGAACCAGGCTGCCGCTGCGGTGGCGTCGGGCAACATCCCGGCAGATTCGCGCATCTATTACAACGACGCCGGCACGCCGCTGCTGCTGTCGCGTCGCGTGCTCGTGCAGGGCGACCAGCTGATCAACGCGAATCCGCAAACCGATTCGCAGACCGGCACCCCGGCGGTGGGCATCACGCTCAACAGCGCCGGTGGCAAGCGCATGCTCGACCACACACTGCAGAACGTCGGCCAGCGTCTGGGCATCGTGTATGTCGAGCGCATCCCGACCGTGCGCATCGTCGACGGCGAGGAAGTGCGTTCGGCACGCAGCGTCGAGCGCGTGATCAGTTCCTCGACCATCCGCGGTGTCTTCGGCCGCGAATTCCAGACGACGGGACTCAGCCGGCAGGAATCGACGGATCTGGCGAGCCAGCTCAAGGCCGGCGCGCTGGCCGCGCCGATGGACTTCGTCGAAGAGCGCGTCGTCGGTCCGAGCCTGGGCGCGGAGAACGTCGAGCGCGGCGTGACCGCGGTGCTCTACGCGTTCGTGTTCACCCTGATCTTCTTCATGCTGTACTACCGCATGTTCGGCATCGTCACCTGTCTGGCGCTGATCCTGAACCTGCTGATCGTGGTCGCGGTGATGTCGCTGTTCGGCGCCACGATGTCCTTGCCCGGCTTCGCCGGTCTGGCGTTGTCGATCGGTCTGTCGGTTGACGCCAACGTGCTGATCAACGAACGCATACGCGAGGAGTTGCGAGCGGGCATGCCTGCCAAGGCGGCGATCGTGACCGGTTACGAGAAGGCATCGGACACCATCTTCGACTCCAACCTGACCGGCATCATCGCGGGCATCGCGCTGTATGCCTTCGGCACCGGCCCGCTGCAGGGCTTCGCGGTCACGCTGGTGATCGGTATCACCGCTTCGATGTTCACCGCAATCGTCGTCTCGCGCGCGCTGGTCACGCTGATCTACGCACCGCGCAAGAAGCTCAAGTCCCTGGCGATCTGACGGGAGAGACCTTATGAAAATTTTCCCGTTGACCCTCGTTCCCAACAACACCCGCATCGATTTCCTGCGGCTGCGCCACGTCTGGGTGACGATGTTCCTGCTGCTGTTCGTCGGCTCGTTCGCCGTCGTCGGCCTCAAGGGCTTCAATTTCGCGCTCGACTTCACCGGCGGCACCGCGGTGAATGTCCGCTTCGACCAGCCGGTCGGCGTGGACGACGTGCGCGAACGCCTTGAAACGGCCGGTATCACCAATGCCCAGGTACAGACCTACGGCAGCGGCAACGATCTGCTGATCCGCGTCCGCGGTGACGAGGATCAGACCAGCGTGGACGGCAATACGCAGCTCGCGCAGGACGTGCTCGCCGCGGCCTCCAGCGACGGCAATCCCGGCCGCATCCTGAGCACCGAGTCGATCGGCGCGCAGGTGTCGGGCGATCTGCGCAAGAACGCCATCTACGCAGCGATCTTCGTGCTGGTGGGCTTCCTGCTGTACATCAGTGTGCGCTTCGAATGGAAGTTCGCGGTGGTCGCCAGCGTCACCACGCTGTTCGACGTGATGATCGTCGCCGCGGCCTTCGCGCTGACCGGCCGCGAGTTCGACCTGACCGTGCTGGCGGGCCTGCTGTCGGTGATGGGCTTCTCGATCAACGACACCATCGTGGTCTTCGACCGTGTGCGCGAGAACTTCCGCGGCGTGCGCGCCGAGCCGAACGAGATCTTCAACCGGTCGATCAACCAGACGCTGTCGCGCACGATCATCACCTCGCTGGCGTTCTTCCTGACCACGCTCGCCCTGTTTCTCTATGGCGGCGGTTCGCTTGAAGGCCTGGCGTTGACCCAGATGATGGGTGCGATCGTCGGCACGCTGTCGTCGATCTTCATCGCCTGTCCGCTGCTGACCTACGGCATCCTGCGCGTCACCAAGCAGGACCTGCTGCCGAAGGCCAGGGACGAGGCGGCGCTGGCGCGTCGTCCCTGAGCCGGTGCGTCCGGCCCGCGTGATGCGGGCCGGTCAGCTGCCCGAAAAAGCCGCGCATTGCGCGGCTTTTTCGTGGGCGGATGGCACAGACGGCAACCGCAGGATGGGGTGAGCGCAGCGAAACCCGTTGGATGCGGGAGCGCGCTTGCGCGCGATGGACTTTACGGCGCTGCCATCGCGCGCAAGCGTGCTCCCGCATATCCGATGGGTTGCCATCCTGCGAAGGCATGGACGCATCTCCGCAGGCCGTCAACGCAGAAGGCCGCGCAATGCGCGGCCTTCCGGGGGTACACCGAGGCGGCGGACTTACGCGAACTCTTTCGCGTAGCCCGAATCGACCAGCGCCTTCTGCAGCGGCGCGACGATGTGCACGTTGCCGGCCACGACCTGGCGGCCACCGGCGAGCGCGACGTTCAACGGGCCGGTGGGTGCGCCCTTGAAGTCGCTGATGCGGCCACCGGCCTCGCGGACCAGCAGCACACCCGCAGCGATGTCCCAGGGATGCACGCCGGCTTCGAAGTAACCATCGGTGCGGGCCGCGGCGACATAGGCCAGGTCCAGCGCGGCCGACCCGGTGCGGCGCACGTCCTCGGCCGATTCGAGCAGTGCTTCCACCGCCCGCAGCTGGGCGCCGACGCGCTTGCGCTCGCGCGGAGCGAAGCCCGTGCTGAGCATCGCGCCGCTCAGCTCGCGGCGTTCGGACACGCGGATACGGCGCTCGTTGAGCTGCGCGCCGGCACCGCGCGTGGCGGTGAACAGTTCGTTGCGCAGCGGGTCGAAGATCACCGCATGCAGTGGCTCGCCACCCTCGACCAGCGCGATCGACACGCACCAGTGGGGCAGGCCACGCAGATAGTTGCTGGTGCCGTCGAGCGGATCGATGACCCAGGTGTAGCGGCTCGGACCGCCGCGACCCGGCTTGGCGCCACCTTCTTCGCCGAGCACGGCGTACTCGGGATAGGCGCGGCGCAGCTCCTTGACGATCGCGTCTTCGGCGAGGCCGTCGACCTCGCTCGCGTAATCGTGGCGCGCCTTCTCGACGACGTTGAGCGCATCGAGCTTGTGCATGTTGCGCAACAGGACGCCACCGCCGGCGCGCGCCGCCTTGACCATGACATTGACAGCAGGTTGAAGCATCGCGGACGACTCCGGGCGCGGGCAGGATCGAGGGGGAAAAGAGCGGTGCCGGCGCTTGGCCGGCCGCGCAGTTTACCATTCGCGCCATGCAAGCGCCCCTGAATCCAGAGTCCGCACCGGACATCTCCACCACGGACGGCCCCGCCGCCCGCATCCGCATCGTGCTCGTCGGCACCCAGCACCCCGGCAACATCGGCTCCGCCGCGCGCGCCCTCAAGACGATGGGCCTGCACCGGCTGGTGCTGGTGGCGCCGCAGAAGTATCCGCACAACGAGGCGGACATGATGGCCGCCGGCGCCGAGGACGTGCTCAATGCCGCAGTCGAGGTGGCGACGCTGGCCGAGGCCGTCGCCGATTGCCGGCTGGTACTGGGCTGCACCGCGCGCAGCCGTCGGGTGCAACTGCGCGAGTTGCGGCCGCGCGATGCCGCCGCGTCCGTGCATGTCGAAGCCGCGGCCGGTGGCGAGGTCGCGCTGGTGTTCGGCCGCGAGCGCACCGGGCTGGAGAACGGGGAGCTGCAGCTGTGTCACGCCGCGGTGCACATTCCCGCCAACCCCGATTACAGCTCCCTGAACCTGGCGGCGGCCGTGCAGGTGCTGAGCTACGAAGTGCGGCTGGCGCTGCTGGGCGAGGGCGGCGATGCGGCACCGGTCGCCATCGCGCCGGTGAATCCGGAGGCCGTGCCGCATGCCGAGCTCGAAGGCTTTTTCGGCCAGTTGGCGGACACGCTCGACGACATCGATTTCCACAAGGGACGCGCGCCGGAGTCGGCGATGCGCAAGCTGCGACGGCTGTTCGTGCGCACCGGCCTGGACCAGAAGGAAGTCCGCCTGTTGCGCGGGATCCTCGCCGACGCGCAGCGGATGGGCCGGATCGCTCGCGACCGTGGCGACAGCTGATTACGGCGTCTGTTGCCGGGGAATGGCTTCCGCTAGGCTTGCCACTTCGCCCACGCCTCCCGGACCCATCTTGGACCCGCGTCACTTCCTTCGACGGCTCCTGTCGGGTGTGCTGCTGGCGGCCTTGGTAGCGGCGTTGCCGGTGCAGGCCGCCGGCTCGCGCAACGTGCTGGTGCTGGGACGCATCAGCGACGATCCCAAGGCGCACTACGAGCAGCTCAAGCCGCTGCTCGACTATGTGGTGGCGCGGATGGGCGATGTCGGCATCACCGAGGGCCGCGTGCTGATGGCGCGCGATGCCCAGCAGATGCAGAGCTACCTGCGTCGCGGGCGCGTGGACTGGGTCACCGAGACCGCCGGCGGCGCGACGCTGCTCGAGGCGCGCGCGGGCGCGGTGCCGCTGTTGCTGACCGAGCGCAACGGGGTGAGCCACTACCACACGGTCTACTTCGCCCGGCGCGACAGCGGCATCGCGTCGCTCGACGACCTGCGCGGGCGCAGCATCGTGTTCCAGAACCGGCAGTCGACCAGCGCCTATTTCGTGCCCGTGAACGAACTGCTGGCCCGCGGCATGGAGCTCGAGATCCTGCTGTCGCCGCGCGATCAGCCCGAGCCTGGCTCGGTCGGCTATCTGTTCGCGCGGTCGGAACTCAACATGTCCTCATGGGTGCACAAGCGTCTCGTCGATGCCGGCGCGATGAGCAACCTCGACTGGGACAGCGACCGGCGCGTGCCGCCGTCGTTCAAGCGAGATTTCGTGATCTTCCGTGAGAGCGCACCGTTCCCGCGCGCGATCGAGATCGTGCGCGGCGATCTGGATGCGCGCGTGCGTGCGCGTCTGCGCGAAGTGCTGATCGAGGCCAGCGCAGATCCCGCAGCCGCCGTCGCACTGCGCGAGTTCTTCCGCACCACCGCGTTCCTGCCGATGGATGCCGGCACCCGCGCCGAACTCGATGTGCTGCGCGCGGGTGCCTCGCGTGTCGTGACGGACGTCGAATGAAGTTGCGCGCCGGTCTGCAGGCCATGTTCCTGGCATTGACCGCTGCCGCGGTGTGCGTGGGTCTCGTCGCGGTGGCGCTGGTGTTGCAGCAGCAGGGCCAGGCGCAGAAGCAGATCCTCGCGTTGAGCCAGAGTTCGATGCACGCGCTTGCGTCGCAGCGCCTGCTGTTGCGCGGCGAGGCGGTCTCGGCACAGCTCGCCGACGCGCTGGTCAATCCGCTGTACTACTTCGACCTCGAAGCCATCGGCGGGGCGGTCGGCAATGTGCTGCGACAGCCCGATGTCAGCTACGTGATCGTCTATGACACGGAGGGCGACATCGTTCACGACGGCAGCCGCGACATCGAACGCTATGGCCAGCGCATGGACGATCCGTTCGCGCTGGAAGTCGTCGCCGCGACCGCGCAGCACATGCAGAGCGACGACAGGCTGCTCGACGTGTCCATGCCGATCCGCATCGGCGACCAGCGCCTCGGTGGTGTGCGCATCGGTTATTCGCTGGCGGCCGCGAAGCAGGACGAGGACGCGATGGTCGCGACGATGCAGGCGCGACTGGACGAGATCGCGCGTCGGCACCTGGTCGCGGTGGGCCTGCTGTTGCTGGTGCTGGTGACGCTGGGCGCACTGGTCGCGGCCGTGCTGCAGCGCCGCCTGGTGCGTCCGGTGCGCCAGTTGGCCGAGGCCGCGCAGCGCATCGAGGCCGGACATTACGACGTGGTGGTGCCGGCCGACGGCCGCAGGGACGAGATCGGCGATCTCGTCCGTGCCTTCGACCGCATGCGCGACAGCATCGCGCGACATGATCGCGACATCCGCCGCATGGCCTACACCGATTCGCTGACCGGGCTGGCCAACCGCCTGGCGCTGCGCGAAACGCTGGACCAGCGGCTGCTGGAGATGCAGGGCGCCGCCGGGCGGGTGGCCCTGCTGTTCGCCGACGTCGACGACTTCAAGCGCGTCAACGACTCGCTGGGCCACGACGCGGGCGACGAGGCGCTGGTGCAGTTCACCGCGCGCATCGATGCCACGGTGCGCGAGTTCGAGGTTGCGGACGCGCTGCTGGCGCGTTTTGGTGGCGACGAATTCGTCGTGCTGCTGCAGCTGCCCGAAGCCGCCACCGACGATCTGCGCCACGTGGCACGCGAACTGGCGACGCGGCTGGTCGACGAGGTTGCGCGACCGATCGAGGTCGAAGGCCGTCGCGTGTTCCTCGGCATCTCGATCGGCATCACCGTGTTTCCCGACGATGCCACCAGCGCCGCGATGCTGCTCAAGAACGGCGACATCGCGATGTACCAGGCCAAGCTGGCCGGCAAGAACTGCCACCGCTTCTACAGTCTGGCGATGGACCAGGCGGTCGAGCGCCGTATGCGCATGGAACACGAATTGCGCGGCGCCTGGGAGCGCGGTGAGCTGAGCCTGGCCTACCAGCCGGTGTTCCGGATGGCGGACAAGGCGCTGGTGGGCGCGGAAGCATTGTTGCGCTGGCAGCACCCGGAATTCGGCAACGTCGCCCCGCCGGTGTTCATCGATGTCGCCGAGCAGAGCGGCCTGATCGACGTGATCGGCCCGCAGGTGCTGCACGCGGCCTGCGTCGAGGCGCGCGCGTGGCAGCAGCGGTTCCCGGCTGCTGCCGACCTGTTCGTCTCGGTCAATGTGTCGCCGCGGCAGTTGCGCGGCAGCGCGTTCGCCATCGAGGTCGAGGCGGCGCTGCGCGAATCGGGCCTCTCCCCACAGCACCTGCATCTGGAACTGACCGAGACCGCGGTGATCGTCGACGAATCGCGTGTCGGCCAGGTGCTGGGCGCGCTGCGCGTGCTCGGCATCAAGATCTGGCTCGACGATTTCGGGACCGGCTTCTCCGGCCTGAGCCATCTGCGCCGGGTGCCGGTGGACGGCGTCAAGATCGACCGCAGCTTCGTCGCCGATCTGCTGCGTGATCCCGACGATCTGGCCCTGACGACGGCGATCATCTCGATGGCGCATTCGATCGGCATCACCGTCGTCGCCGAGGGCGTCGAGAAGGAAGGCCAGTTCGAAGTGTTGCGCGGCCGCGGTTGTGATCTGGGGCAAGGGTTCTGGCTCGGGCACCCGCTGCCGGCACGGGAGTTCGATGCGCTGTTGGGGTGATGGGGCCTTGTTCCTGGTTTCGGATTTGCTGTTGCTGCTGTCGTTAGCCAAGGCCAAAGCCAAAGCGGCCACTCACCTGAACGCCGTCTGCAGCCCCTGCGTGGGTATGCTGATACTCCCGAGAGCGTCACGGATGTCGCGATGGGCACATGGTCTCCATGGGAGATGTTCTGCCTGCTGGCAGGTCTGGTGGTCTGGGCCGTCGCCAGTGTCGTGAGCGTGCGTCTGGTGCTGGCGCATCGGCGTGTCTGGCCGCCCGAGAATGTCGAGTGTGGCGCGGTGTTTCCGGAGCTGCCGCGGCATGCGCGCCTGGCTGCGCTCGATGCGTTGCTGGCGCATGGACGGATCGGGGTCGTCGAGCATGCGGCGCGGCGCCGGGATCTGATGATGGAGTCGGGCGGCCAGGGCAGCGGCAGAAGACCGGTCAGAAAATTCGCGTCAGCCATTCGGTGGCGGCCGTTGCGAGGGCGCCGCTGAGTACGCCGAAGAAACCGATCGCGACGATGCCGCCCAGCCAGGCCCACAGCATCAGCGCGCCGTCGCGTTCCAGCAGCGCCAGCGCATAGGCCAGCAGCAACAGGCCGAACACGTAGTTGGTGAACGGAATCGGCAGCGCCAGCAACACGCCGAGCAGTACGAGCTGCAGTCCGGTGAACATCGCCGTGGCGCGGTGGTCGAGGATGCCGGGCAGGCGCGGGCGGCTGAAGCGTTCCACACGTCGCAGCCACGGATCGAGCACGGTCTCGAACCGCTGCACTGCGCTGCGGTGCGGGCCGCGCTCGGCGATGAAGCGCGGCAGCCACGGCTTGCGCAGGCCGATCAGCAACTGCACGCCGACCAGCACGACCAGCGGACCGCCGATCGCGCCGCCCACACCCGGAATCGGGATGAAGGCGGGCAGGGTGGCGACGAACAGCATCATGCCGAACACGCGCTTGCCCAAGCCGATCAGCAGATCGGCGAAGCGCAGCTGGTCGCCGGGATCGCCCAGCGCCATCGCGGCGAGCAGTTCCCGGGTGCCGGCTTCCTCGCGCGACCGGGTCTCAGGTGTCATCGCTGTCCGGATCTGCATCCGGCAGGCGCTGCAGCAGCAGCTTGTCGACCCGCGGCCCGTCGAGATCGACGATCTCGATGCGCCAGCCCTGCCACTCGAAGTGCTCGGAGACGTTGGGAATGCGGCTGAAGCGGGCGATGGTCATGCCGGCCGCGGTGTGGAAGATGTGCTCGTCCTCGCCCGGCAGCGGGCCGCCGCCCAGCAGTTCACGCAGTGCGCCGGCCGGCAGTGTGCCGTCGACCAGCATCGAGCCGTCCTCGCGCGTCACCACCAGCGGCGTCGCATCCAGGCCGCTGCTCTGGGTGCGGCCGATCACCGCTTCCATCACGTCGTTGAGCGTGACCATGCCGGTGATGTCGCCGTACTCGTCGACGACCAGCGCGAGCGATTGCTGATTCTCGCGCAGGATCTCCAGCAGCTTCATCGCCGGCGTCGATTCGGAGACGAACAACGGCTCGCGCAGGTACTTGAACAGGTCGAACTCTTTCTCCTCGAGCCGGTCGATCAGCGACTTGATCTCGAGCACGCCGACCACGTCCGAATCGTTGCCGCGGAACACCGGGTAGCGCGAGTAGGGCGTTTCGCGCATTTCGGCCAGGTTCTCCTCGAACCCGGCCGCGATGTCGAGCCAGGCGATGCGCGTGCGCGGTGTCATCAGGCTTTCGGCGTCGCGGTCGCCGAGCGTCAGCACCCGGTTGACCATGTTGCGCTCGTCGGCGTCGATGACGCCCTGCTCGTGGCCTTCGCTCACCAGCATGCGGATCTCCTCTTCGGAGACCTGCGCCGCTTCGGTCTTGTCGAGACGCAACAGTTTCAGCAGCCCGCGCACGCTGGCGCTGAGCAGCCAGACCGCGGGCGTCGCAATCCGCGACAGCCAGTGCATCGGCAGGGCCACCAGCGATGCCAGCCGCTCGGGCGCCAGCAGGGCCAGCCGCTTGGGCAACAGTTCGCCGAAGACGATGGTCAGGAAGGTGATCAGGCTGACCGCGAGCACGGTGCCGACGGTCGATGCATAGGTCCCCAGGATCGGCAGGCTCGCTGCCAGCCAGGTGCCGATCGCGCTGCCCAGCGCGTCGCCACCGAGCATGCCGGTCAGTACGCCGATCGTGGTGATGCCCACCTGCACGGTCGACAGGAAGCGCTCGGGATGCTCGGCGAGTTCCAGCGCGGTGCGCGCGCTGCGGTGCTCGGCGGCCATCTGCTTGAGGCGCGGCTTGCGCGAGGTGACCACCGACATCTCCGACAACGCGAAGAACGCGTTGCAGGCGATCAGGGCCAGGACGATGAGGATCAGCTCGAGCATTGCCGGGGCCTCCTGCCGGAATGGGGACGATGCGGGGCATCGGGGGAGGCGTCAGCGGTGTGCGTCGCAGGGAGCGGTCTAGAGTCGTCGTCCATGTGAAAGATGAACAGCGCAAGGGGCGCGGCCGGGACTATAGCAGGCTGCGATGTGACGACCGCCGTACCCCCCGGGGCGGCCCGGGCTGGCCCGGAGTGTCATCGAACCGTCATAATCCGCGCCTTGCGCAGAGCGCCCGGTCCCGGGCGCGCGACTTCAAGGCGTCCCGGCATGTTCTCCCTGCAAACGATCTTCGGCCAAGGCAACCAGTTCTACACGCTGCTCGAGGAGGCCGCCGTGGCCGCGCACGACAGCGCAGTGGCCCTGCATTCCATGCTCAAGGAATCCGATCGCCAGCCGGCGCTGGATGCCTTCAAGCTGGCGCGCATGCGCGAGCGCGAGGCTTCGGAGAAGATCAGCCAGGCGCTGGTCGACAGTTTCATCACGCCGATCGAGCGCGAGGACATCGAGGCACTGGGCTCGGCGCTGTACAAGATCCCCAAGCAGATCGAGAAGTTCGCCGATCGCTATTCGCTGGCCACGCGTCACCTGGAACACATCGATTTCGCGCCGCGTGCGGCGATGCTCGAGCAGGCCTCGGCGGTCGTGGTGAAGATGGTCAAGACCTTGCGCAGCATGAAGCTCGAGCCGATGAAGGCGCTCAACGACGAGTTGCGTGCGCTGGAGAACGAAGCCGACCGGCTGATGCTCGAGCTCTACCGCGACATCTATTCGGGCAACCTCGAGCCGCTGCAGATGTTCCTGCTCAAGGAGTTCTTCGAGATCCTCGAAAAGGCGATCGACCGCTGCCGCGAAGCCGGCGTGGTCGCCTACGAGATCGTGCTGAAGAACTCCTGACGGGCGCCGGATCATGCTGACCCTCGTGCTGATCGTGGTCGCAACCGCGCTGGTGTTCGAATACATCAACGGGTTCCACGACACCGCCAACTCCATCGCGACCGTGGTCGCGACCAAGGTGCTCTCGCCGATGCAGGCGGTGGGCCTGGCCGCGTCGATGAACCTGATCGGCGCGCTGATGGGGACCGCGGTCGCCAAGACCATTTCCTCCGGCCTGATCGACGCCGGCGTCATCGACGTGGGCTCGCAGCTGATCCTGTGCGCGCTGCTGGGCGGCATCGTCTGGAACCTGATCACCTGGTGGTGGGGCCTGCCGTCGTCGTCTTCGCACGCCCTGATCGGCGGCCTGATCGGCGCCGCGCTGGCGGCCGCCTCGAACAACTTCGACGTGGTGATCTGGTCGGAGCCGGCGCAGCCGATCTGGCACAGCGCGGGCGTGCTGTGGAAGGTCATCGTGCCGATGGTCAGCTCACCCGTGCTCGGCTTCGCCGCCGGCTTCTTCATGATGGGCGTGCTGTTCTTCGCGATCTCGATGATGGCGCGCAGCGGCGGCGTGCTCGCGCGCATCGCGCGGCCGCGCTGGGTCAACGCCTTCTTCGGCAAGAGCCAGATCGTGTCGGCCGCCGGCATGGGCTTCGCCCACGGCATGAATGATGCGCAGAAGACGATGGGCATCGTCGCGCTGACCCTGGTCAGTGCGCAGAGCGTCGGCACGCTCGACAGCCTGCCGGGCTGGCTGGCGTTCCTGCACCCCTCGGAAGCCGCGCTCGCCGAAGGCGACATCGATCTGTGGATCAAGATCACCTGCGCGGTGGTCATGGCCGCCGGTACCGCCGCCGGCGGCTGGCGCATCATCAAGACGCTGGGCCACAAGCTGGTCAAGCTGCATCCGATCCATGGTTTCGCGGCCGAGACCAGCGCCGCGTCGGTGATCCTCGCCGCTTCGTCGATGGGCATCCCGGTGTCGACCACGCACAACATTTCCGCCGCGATCATGGGCGTGGGCACGGCCAAGCGCCTCAACGCGATCAAGTGGACGGTCGTCAACAAGATGATCTGGGCGTGGATCCTGACGATCCCGATGTCCGGCGGCATCGCCTACGGCCTGTTCCGGATGTTCCACCACTTCGGCTGGGTCTGATCCAGCGGCGACGTCGTCGCATACTGCGGCGATGAACGACGCACCTTCGAAGGCGGACGCCCGCGCCCGCATCCTCGCCGCGATCCACGCGGTGCCGGCGGGTAGCGTCGCCGGCTACGGACACATCGCACGCCGCGCCGGTCTGCCGGGGCGCGCACGGCTGGTCGCGCGGGTGCTGCGCGACCATGGCGATCCGGACTTGCCGTGGCATCGCATCGTGCGCAGCGATGGGCGCATCGCATTTCCTGATGGCTCGCCGGGCTTCCGCGAACAGGCGCAGCGGCTGCGCGCCGAGGGCGTCGCGGTGACGCGCGGCCGGGTGCGGATGCCGGCGCAGGACACGCTCGACGCCGCGCTGTGGGGACCCGACGCACACGCCTGATCCGGCACGACCGTCTGCACGTCCGCGCCGGTATCATGGCGCCGGAAAAAACGAGGAATCCGGATGTTTCCCAGGTTGCCGCTGGCCGTCAAAGTGATCCTGGCCATCAACGTGGTCGTGTTCGTGCTGCAGCTGGCGATCGGCAATGCGCTCGCCTATTTCATGCTGTGGCCGCTGGGCGGCGCGGACGCGGGCGGGCTCGGTTTCCAGCCGTGGCAGCTGGTGAGCTATGGCTTCATGCACGACCCGCGCAACATCGGGCATCTGGCGTTCAACATGCTGGCGCTGGCGATGTTCGGCTCGCAGCTCGAACACACCTGGGGCACGCGGCGCTTTGTCACCTACTACCTGGTCTGCGTGATCGGCGCGGGGCTGTGCCAGCTGGGCGTGGTGACCTGGTCGCTGGCGCAGGGCGCGTTCCCGTATCCCACGCTCGGCGCCTCGGGCGGTGTGTTCGGCCTGCTGCTGGCCTACGGCCTGCTGTTTCCGAACCAGCGTCTGGTGCTGCTGTTTCCGCCGATCCCGATGCGTGCGCGTACGCTGGTGATCGTCTACGGCCTGGTCGAACTGGTGCTCGGCATTACCGGCACGCGCTCGGGCGTCGCCCACTTCGCGCATCTGGGCGGCATGCTGTTCGGCTGGCTGCTGTTGCAGCACTGGCGCGGGCGTCCGCCGTTCAACCGCGGTGGCGGCAAGCGGCACGTGCGCAGGGTGTGATCAGAGAGCCGGGATTGGTGATTCGTCACGGCGATCCCCCGTTTCCGCAGGCATCACCCTGTCTGCAAATAAAGAAAGCCGCACGGTGTGCGGCCTTCTTCGTTGCAGCTGGTGCCGGATCAGATCGTCGGGCGGTGCTCTTTCGAATCACCAATCACCCTTCTTACCGCCAGATACGCACCTGGTCTTCGGCCTTGCGGGTCATCGCATCATTCGCGCCGCACTTGAAGGTTTCGCTGTAGGCCGGCAGGTTCGCTACCGGACCGTTCGCGCGCCACTGGCCCGGCGCATGCACGCTGGTGGCGGCATTGCGGGTTGCGGTGTCGATGGCTGACTGCTGGCGCCACAGCTGCGCCCAGCCGCGGAAGAACGCTTCCTTGGCCGGCTGCGCGAGCTCCGGGTCCGCCTGCTGCAGCGCGTCCCATGCGAGTTCCACGCCGGCGAGATCGGCCGCGTTCTCGTCACGGGTCAGCGCGCCGTTGACCTGCGCGCCGGTCAGGCCCGGATAGCCGTAGCCGTTGTACTGGGCGACCAGTTTGTCGGTCGCGGTCAGCCAGCCGGCGTCGTCGTCGGTGCTCCACCAGGTGCGCACGGTGCCGGTCGAATCGACCTGCTTGCCCTTGATGTCGATCGCGCGGCTCAGCTCGTGGCCGACCAGCGCGCCGTAGGTGCCGTAGTGCGTGGCGGCCTCGGCGGCGATGTCGAGCACCGGTGCCTGCAGCACGGCGGCGGACACGATCAGGCGGTTCTGCGCGAGGTCGTAGGCCACCGCCGGGGTCTGCGGCAGCACGTCCCAGCGACGGCTGGCGTTGGCCTGGCCGATGCGACGCATCTCCTGCGCGTGGCGCCAGGTGGACGCGATCAGCATGTTGCTGCCGAAGCTGGCGCGGCCCATCGGCTGCACGGTGTAGTCGATGTCCTGCACCGGCGCGCCGATCTCGATCTTCAGCGCGGCAAGCTTGGCCGTGGCCTCGGTCTTCGCGGCCGGGGTCATCCAGGTGTTGCGCTCGATGCCGCGGCCCAGTGCATCGCGCACCTGGCCGGCGATCGTGTCGGCGCGCGCGCGCGTGGTGTCGGGCAGATACGCCGCCACGTATTCGCGCGACATCATCGGGCCGGCGGCGCGGTTGATCGCGCCGAGCACCAGTTGCTGGCGGGTCGGCTGTGCGCTTTCGCCGCGCAGGATGCGGCCGTGGAAATCGAACTCGGCGTCACGGAAGCTCTTCGACAGGTACGGCGCCATCGCGTTGCCGATCTGGAAGCGCAGGTACGCCTTCCACTGCTCGGCCTTGAGCGAATTGACCAGCGTGTCGAGTTGCGCGAACAGCGCCGGGTTGGCCAGCGACACCTGCGTCGCCTGCACGCCCTGCGCGGTGAGGAACTCGCCCAGCTGCAGGCGGCGGTACTGCTTGTCGAGGCCGGCAGTGTCGACCAGCGCGTACTGCGCGCGCGGATCGCGCAGTTCGGCGAGCGGCCTGGACGCGGCCGCGATGCGACGCTCCAGATCGATCACCAGCGCTGTCTCGGCGTCGAGACGGTCTTCGGCAGTGCCGGTCAGCGCGAGGATGTTGCGCACATACTGGGTGTACTGCGACACGATCTGCTGGGTCTCGGCATCGCCGCGGCTGTAGTAGGCCGGGTCGGGCAGGCCCAGGCCGCCCTGGGTGAAGTAACCGACATGGCGGTTGAGATCGGCCAGATCGACTTCCGCGCCGAATTCGAACAGCACCGGAATACCGACCTGATGCAGCGCGGCGAGCGCAGGCGCGATGTCACGTGTGCGGCGGATGCCGTCGATGCGTGCGATCAATGGCGCGATCGGCTGGGCGCCGTCGGCCTCGACCGCGGCTTCGTCCAGGCCGCTGGCCCAGAAGTCGCCGAGCAGGCGCTGCACGTCGTTCTGCGGCGACGTCATCGCGGCGTTGAGCAGGTCGTGCTGCTGGGTGAGTGCGAGCGTCTGCAGTTCGCCGAGCGCCGAGCGCGTGCCCTGGCCGGCGACGAGCATGTTCGCAGCCAGCCAGTCCTTGTTGACGAAGCTGTAGAGATCGCTGCAGGCGGTGACCGGCGGCGGCCCTTTCGGGGCGGCGGCGCGGCGACGCTGCGCGTCGGCATCGGAACTCAGACCGACCAGCAGTGCGATCGAGGCGGCGAGCAGGGCGGGGCGGGCAAGCGTGTGCTGGATCGGCATTGCGGAGTCCGTGCGAGACATGAATCGCGCAAGTCTAGCAAGCTGCGGGACTGCAACATGAAGCGGTGTTCTGTGGGAGCGCGCTTGCGCGCGAAGGACGTTGCAGGGATGGCCGCTTCGTGCGCAAGCGCGCTCCCACACGAGCCAGGACACACGAAAAAGCCCGGCATCGCTGCCGGGCTTCGTCGTCAAACCGGTGTCGCGTCGATCACCAGATCACGACCTGCTGGTCGCCGGTGCGCACCATCGGATCGCCGGGCTTGCACGAGAACGCGGCCGCGAATGCGGGCAGGTTCGACGGTGCGCCGATCGCGCGGAAGTTCGCCGGCGCGTGCGAGTCGGTCTTCAGCCGCACGTCGAGTTCCTGCGGGGTGAAGTTGCGACGCCACACGGTGGCCCAGTTGAGGAAGAAGCGCTGGTCGCGGCTCAGGCCGTCGGTCATCGGGTCCGGCGTGTCGCCGGCCGCCGTCTTCATCGCGTCGTAGGCGGTCGCCAGTCCACCGAGGTCGGCGATGTTCTCGCCCAGGGTCAGCTTGCCGTCGACGTGCTTGCCCGGCGCGGCTTCATACGCATTGAACTGCGAGGTCAGCAGGTCGGTACGGCCGGTGAAGCCGGTCGCGTCGGCCTGGGTCCACCAGTTCTCGAACTTGCCGGTCGGGCCGAAGCGGCTGCCCTGGTCGTCGTAGCCGTGGGTCATCTCGTGACCGATCACCGCGCCGATGCCGCCGTAGTTCATTTCATCCGATGCGTCGGGATCGAAGAACGGCGGCTGCAGGATTGCCGCCGGGAACACGATCTCGTTCTGCAGCGGGTTGTAGTAGGCGTTGACCGTCTGCGGCGTCATGCCCCACTCGGTCTTGTCGACCGGCTGGCCGATCTTCGACAGCATCCACTTGTAGTTGAACTCGGTCGCGGCGAGGACGTTGCCGATGTAGCTGTCGCGCGAGGTTGACAGGCCGCTCCAGTCGCGCCACTTGTCCGGGTAGCCGATCTTGGGCGTGAACGAAGCCCACTTCTCCATGGCCTTGGCCTTGGTCTCGCCGGTCATCCAGTCGAGGTTCTCGATGCGCACTTTCAGCGCGTCGGACAGGTTCTTGACCAGCGTTTCCATGCGCGCCTTGGAATCGGCCGGGAACGCGACCTGCACGTACAACTGGCCCAGCGTTTCGCCGGCCTGATCGTTGAGCGTGTCGAGCACGCGCTTCTCGCGCGCCTTGATCTCCTTCTGGCCGCGCAGCTTGTTGCCGTAGAAGTCGAAGTTCTCCTGTGCGAACGCGTCGCCCAGGTACGGCGAGGCGCCGTCGACCAGGTGGTAGCGCAGATAGCTCTGCCAGTCGGCGACCGGCGTGTCGCCGAGCATCGCGCTGACTTCCTGGTGGAACTCCGGGATCGCCAGCGAGAACATCGCCGGCACCGCGACGCCCTGCGATTCGAAGAACGTCGTCCACGGGAAGTTCGGGGTCAGCGCATCCGCCTGCGCCGGCGTGACCGGGTTGTAGTACAGCTTCACGTCGCGCGACATCTCGACGCTGGACTTGGACTTCGACGCCAGACGCGTTTCGAATGCCAGCACCGACTTGGCTTGCGTCGCCGCATCGGCGGCCGGCACGCCGGACAGTTCCAGCGTCCTGGCAACGTGGGCCACGTACTGGTCACGCACTTCGGCCTTGTCCGCGTCGGTGTAATAGGTGGTGTCGGGCAGGCCCAGGCCGCCCTGCATCGCGTAGGCGATGTTCATCGTCGGCGCATCGAAGTCGGCTTCCGGACCGAAGCCGAACAGACCGCCTTCACCGCGCGCATAGGTCTGGCGCAGGTACTCGGCGACGGCGGGGCCGTCGGTCAGTGCTTCGATCGCGGTCAGGCGCTCCTTCAGTGGCTCGACGCCCTGGGCGTTGATCTTCGCTTCGTCCATGCCGGTGGCCCAGAAGTCGCCGACGATCTTCTCCACGCCCGTCGCGGCGGTGTCGGCCGCGGATTGTTCGGCGAGCTGGCGCTGGATGGCGGTGGAACGCTCATCGAGCATTTCGAACGCGCCCCACGAGGTGCGATCACCCGGGATCGCATTGGCGGCCAGCCACTTGCCGTTGGCGTAGGCGTCGAAATCGGTACAGGCGTTCTTGCTGGCGTCGAGATCGCCGATCTCGAAGCGGTTCACGCCGGGAAGCGTGCTCTCGTCGAGCGTCAGCGTCGGGGCGTTGGCGGCCGGGGTGGTGGATGCGGCACCGGTGCCCGCGGGGGTGTCCTGGCCGCCCGAGCAGGCGGAGAGCGCCAGCACGACCGAGCAGGTCAGCAGCAGGCGCTTGGGAGCGAAGGCAATCACGTGGAATCTCCGTAGAGGAAGGACCGCCGGGCGGCGCCCGGTGTGGGCGCACTCTACGCCTGCCCCGGAAGCGCCGGGGGTGTCGAAGGTCATGCGTGCACCGGGCCGGCGTGTGGCGACCAGGCGCGCCGGTGCACCGGTTTGCGGTTCGTGGCGGTCGGCTTTTCGCAGGCGGGTGACGTTCGACCCATGCGCCCCTGCGCGCGGTACGCGAGGATCGCCCCATCGTGCCGATTGCACAGGGGGACAGCCGATGCTCGCGATCCGTGACCTGACCAAGACCTATGCCAACGGCGTGCGCGCCCTCGATGGCGTGACACTCGATATCCCGCGCGGGATGTTCGGGCTGCTGGGGCCCAATGGCGCGGGCAAGTCCTCGCTGATGCGCACCCTGGCCACGTTGCAGTCGGCCGACGCCGGCAGCGCCACGCTCGACGGCAGCGACGGCGCGATCGATGTGCTGCGCGACAAGGATGCCGTGCGTCGCCAGCTCGGCTACCTGCCGCAGGATTTCGGCGTGTATCCCAAGGTCAGCGCGCTGGATCTGCTCGAGCACTTTGCGGTGCTCAAGGGTCTGACCGATCGCAAGCAACGGCGCGAGGTCGTCGACGGCCTGCTGGCGCAGGTCAACCTGTGGGATGCGCGCAAGCGCAAGCTCGGCACGTTCTCCGGCGGCATGCGCCAGCGCTTCGGCATCGCCCAGGCGCTGCTCGGCAATCCGCGGCTGGTGATCGTCGACGAACCCACGGCCGGTCTCGATCCTGAAGAGCGCAATCGTTTCCTCAATCTGCTGGCGGCGATCGGCGAGGACGTGGTGGTGATCCTGTCGACGCACATCGTCGAGGACGTCACCGATCTGTGCCCGACGATGGCGATCATGAACCGCGGTCAGGTGCTGCTGACCGGGCGCCCCAGCGACGCGATCGAGGCACTGTCGCAGCAGGTCTGGCGCAAGCAGGTGACTAAGGAAACCCTGTCCGGCTACGAGGCCGCGCACACGGTGCTGTCGACGCGTCTGGTCGCCGGCCAGCCGGTGATCCACGTGCACAGTGCGGAACGGCCGGAAGACGGCTTCGTGCAGATCGATCCGGATCTCGAAGACGTCTACTTCCAGCGTCTGCGCCTGCAGGCGCGGCAGCAGGCCGCCGCAGCGCCGGCCGTCTGAGCCGGAGCCCGCCATGATTCTCGAATTCTTCCGCTTCGAGCTGCGCCAGCAGCTCCGTTCGCCGCTGCTCTGGTTCCTCTCGGTGCTGTTCGCGCTGCTCGGTTTCGGCGCGGCGTCCAGCGACGCGGTGCAGATCGGCGGCGCGATCGGCAACGTGCATCGCAATGCGCCGATCGTCGTCGCCCAGCTGTTCGGCGCGTTCACCCTGCTGACGATGCTGATCGTGCCGATCTTCGTCAGCACCGCGCTGCTGCGTGACTTCGAGCAGGGCACCGCCGACCTGCTGTTCTCGGGGCCGGTGCGGCGGCGCGACTATCTGCTCGGTCGGATCGGCGCGGCGCTGCTGGCGAGCCTGGCGGTGTTCGTCGTCATCGGCATCGGCCTGTTCGTCGCCCAGTTCATGCCGTGGATCGATCCCGCGCGCCTCGGTCCGGTGTCGCTGCAGCCGTATCTGTGGTCACTCGGCGTGATCGTGCTGCCGAACCTGCTGTTCGTCACCGCGCTGCTGGCCCTGCTGGCGGTCACCACGCGCTCGATCCTGTGGGTCTACATCGGCGTGCTGGCGTTCTTCGTGCTCTACGGCGTCAGTGCCACCCTGATGCAGGACATCGACAACATCTGGCTGGCGACGCTGGTCGAGCCGTTGGGCGCGCGCGCACTGTCGCGCACGGTGCGGTACTGGTCCGCCGAGGAACGCAACTCCGGCCTGCCGGCACTGGCCGAGTATCTGCTCGCCAACCGCGCACTGTGGCTGTGCGTGTCGCTGGCGCTGTTCGCGGCGACCTTCGCACTCTTCAGGACCGAGCGCAGCGGCACTGGCCGCAGTCTGTTCAAGCGCCGCCGCGTGCCACCGCCGGCGACTGTGGCCGCTGTCGTGCCGTCGCGCGCACCGATCCGGGTGCAGCCGGTGTTCGGCATCGCGACCGCGTGGTCGCAGACCTGGCGTCAGGTGCGCTTCGACACCGCCGGCGTGCTGCGCAGCGTGCCGTTCCTGGTGATGCTGCTGTTCGGCATCCTCAATTTCGTGCCGTCGGCGCTGTTCCAGCAGTCGCTGTACGGCACGCCGGTCTACCCGGTCACCTCGCAGATGCTCGATTCGCTGCGCGGCAGCTACAGCTTCCTGCTGATGATCGTGGTGATGTTCTACGCCGGCGAACTGGTGTGGAAGGAACGCAGCGCCAAGCTCAACGAAGTGGTCGACGCGATGCCGGTCGCCAACCGCATTCCGCTGCTGGCGAAGTTCCTGACCCTGCTGGTGGTGATCGCGCTGTTCCAGCTGATCGGCATGGCGATGGCGATGGCGGTGCAGCTGTTCAAGGGCCAGGTGCAGCTCGAGCCGCTGGTCTACGCGCAGGCGCTGGTATTCGATTCGATCCCCTACGTGGTCATGGGCGGGCTGGCGCTGGCGTTGCAGGTCTTCGCCAACAACAAGTTCATCGGCTACGGCCTGCTGGTGCTGGTGCTCGTGGCGCAGGCCGTACTCGGCATGCTCGACTTCACCCACAACCTCTACACGATCGGCGCGTGGCCGAACGCACCGTATTCCGACATGAATGGTTACGGCCATTTCCTTGCCGGGCAGCTGGCGTTCCAGGGCTACTGGGGCCTGTTCGTCGCGGCGCTGCTGCTGCTCGCGGCCGCGCTGTGGGTGCGCGGTGTCGATGGCGGCTGGCGCCAGCGGCTGGCCGGCATGCGCGCGCAGTTGCGGGGCGGCCTGGGCGTGGCATTCGCGGCGGCGGTGCTCGCGTTCGCGGTGGGCGGCGGCGTGCTGTTCTGGAACACCAACGTCCGCAACGATTTCGTCTCGCCCGATGGCCAGCTCGATCTGCAGGCCCGCTACGAGCGCGACTACAAGCAGTACGAGTCGTTGCCGCAGCCGCGCATCGTCGCCAGCCGCTCGGACATCGACCTGCGCCCCGAAACGCAGTCGATGACCGGCACGCTGGTCTACACGGTGCGCAATCCGTATGAAGGGCCGATCGCCGATGTCCACATCGGCATGACCGAGGACCGCGCGCTGGTCGATGTCGATCTCGGCGGGCAGACGCTCGCGCAGCACGACGAGCCGCTGGGTTATCGCATCTATCGGCTGACGACGCCGCTGGCGCCGGGCGAGACACGCGAGTTCCGTTTCAGGGTCAACTTCCATCCGACCGGCATCACCAGCACCCAGGCGCAGACGCAGTTCGTCGAGAACGGCAGCTTCTTCAACAGTTCGATGTTTCCGCAGTTCGGCTACAACGCGCGCATGGAGATCAGCGACCGCAACGAACGGCGCAAGCGCGATCTCGGCGAGCCGCGACGCATGCCGAAACTCGAGGACGAAGCCGCCCGCGCGAACACCTATCTGACCGACGACGCCGACTGGATCGACTTCAGCACCACGATCTGCACCGCGCCCGACCAGATCGCGCTGGCGCCGGGCTACATCGAGCGTAAGTTCGAACGTGACGGACGTCGCTGCTTCAGCTATGCGATGGATCGCCCGATGCTGAATTTCTACGCGTTCCTGTCCGCGCGCTGGGACGTCCGCAAGGGCATGTACAAGGACATTCCGATCGAGGTGTATTTCGATCCCAAGCATCCGTTCAACGTCGACCGGATGATCGAGGCGACGCAGAAGTCGCTGGCGTACTACGAGGCCAACTTCACTCCGTACCAGCACCGCCAGCTGCGGATCATCGAGTTCCCGGGCTACGCGCGCTTCGCCCAGGCCTTCGCCAACACGGTGCCGTACTCGGAGTCGATCGGCTTCATCGCCGACCTGCGCGATGCCGACAAGCTCGACTACGTGTTCTACGTCACCGCGCACGAGGTCGCACACCAGTGGTGGGCGCACCAGGTGATCGGCGCGAACGTGCAGGGCGCGACGGTGCTGTCCGAATCGCTGTCGCAGTACTCGGCGCTGATGGTGATGGAGCAGGAGTACGGACGCCCGCGCATGCGCCAGTTCCTGAAGTACGAACTCGACCGCTACCTCGGCGGCCGCGGGGGTGAGCGGCTGGAGGAGCTGCCGCTGTACCGCGTGGAAAACCAGCAGTACATCCACTACCAGAAGGGCTCGCTGGTGTTCTACCGCCTGCGCGAGGAAATGGGCGAGGCCGCGCTCAATCGCGCGCTCAAGCGGTTCCTCGAGGACAAGGCCTACCAGCAGCCGCCGTACACGACCTCGCGCGAACTGCTGGACTACATCCGTGCCGAAGCGCGCCCCGACCAGCAGACGCTGATCACCGATCTGTTCGAGAAGATCAGCTTCTACGACAACCGGGTGGTGACGGCGGCGGCGAAGCGTCGCGACGATGGCCGCTACGACGTCACGCTGACCCTGCATGCGGCCAAGCGTTACGCCGACGGCGCCGGTCGCGAGACCGAGGGCGCGCTCGACGACTGGATCGAGGTCGGCGTGTTCGCACGCGGACCGTCGGGCAAGGAACGCGACGAGAAGGTGCTGTATCTGGAGCGCCACCACATCACGACGGCGGATCCGGTGATCACCGTGACCGTCGACGAGGCGCCGTTCGAGGCCGGCTTCGATCCCTACAACAAGCTGATCGACCGGGTGTCGTCGGACAACCGGCGGCGGGTGACGCTGTAGGGGACGCGATCTCCGGGGCGGTGCGGGTCCTCGCCCCGGAGTGTGCGATCAGGGCGTCGGTGATTCCGGTCCGGACCTCGCGGTGGCCGCGTCGTTGAGCAACTTGCTTTCGCGCTTCGGGCGGGTCAGCGGCGTCGGCTTCGGGCCGGGCGCACTGGTGTTCTTGATGATCAGCGGAATGCCGGCGCGGGTGTCGTTGCTGGCGGTTTCCAGGTCGAAGCGCTCGGTATCCAGTCGACGGACCTGCTCGGCGATCGCGTCGGCATCCTCTTCGGACACGTCGAGCTCGCGCAACACCGCAGCGCCGAAGTGCACCGCGGACTCGAAGGTCTCGCGCACCTGCACGTCGACACCGGCATTGACCAGCTTGAGCGCGTGTGCGCGGTCGAACGCGCGCACCATCAGCTTGGCGTGGGCGAATTCGTGCTGGGCGAGTTCGACGATGCGGTCGGCGGCCTCGCGGTCGTCGATGCAGATCGCGATCGCCCGCGCGGTGCCGGCGCCGGAGGCGTGCAGCACGTCGAGCCGGGTGCCGTCGCCGTAGTAGACCTTGAAGCCGAACTCGGCCGCGCTCTGGATCATCTCGATGTCGGTATCGATGATCGTGACGTCGACGTCGCGCGCCAGCAGCGACTGGCTCATGACCTGGCCGAAGCGGCCGAAGCCGATGATCAGCACGCTGCCGCTCTGGCCTTCGACGTCTTCCACATCATCCGGCCGCGCAGCCTTGCCCTTGACGATGAAGCGCTGGGTCATCAACACGACCAGCGGCGTCAATGCCATCGACAGCACGACGATCGCGGTGAAGTTGGCGTTGACCTCGGCGCCGATCAGCCCGGTCGCGGCGGCAGTGGAAAACAGCACGAAGGCGAATTCTCCACCCTGCGCCATCAGTACCGCGCGCTCCAGCGCTTCGGGATGCGAGCTGCGGGTGACGCGCGCGACGAGGTAGATGCACAGCGCCTTGGTCCCCATCGCGGCGAACACGCCGCCCACGATCAGCGGCCAGTTCGCCGCGACCACCGTCAGGTTCAGCGCCATGCCGACGCCGAGGAAGAACAGGCCCAGCAGGATGCCGCGGAAGGGTTCGATGTCGGCTTCGATCTGGTGCCGGAACGAGGACTCCGACAGCAGCACGCCGGCCAGGAACGCGCCCATCGCCATCGACAGGCCGCCGAGCTGCATCAGCAGCGCCGCGCCCAGCACCACCAGCAGCGCGGCCGCGGTCATGACTTCGCGCGCCTTGGCCGCGGCGAGGACGCGGAACATCGGGTTCAGCAGGTAGATGCCGGCGACGATCAGCGCGACCAGCGAGCCGATGCCGATCGCGATCGACACCCAGCGCGAGGGCGCATCGACCGCGGCCTCGGGGGTCGGCGCGAGAAACGCGATCAGCGCCAGCAGCGGCACGATCAGCAGATCCTCGAACAGCAGCACCGAGACGATCTTCTGGCCGTGGGGCAGGGCGATCTCGCCGCGCTCGGACAGCAACTGCATCACCACCGCGGTCGAGGTCATCACGAAGCCGGATGCGCCGACGAACGCGATCGGCCACGGGAAGCCGAACGCCGCACCGAGCAGGGTCAGCGCGGTGATGCTGAGGATGATCTGCAACGCACCGAGGCCGAAGATCTGCCGGCGCAGGCCCCACAGATGCGAGGGCCGCATTTCCAGGCCGATGACGAACAGGAACATCACCACCCCGAGTTCGGCGACATGGAGGATCGATTCGGGGTCGGAGAACCAGCCGAAGCCGAACGGGCCGATCGCCAGGCCTGCGGCGAGATAACCGAGCACCGAGCCGAGCCGGAGCTTGCGGAACAGCGGCACCGCGACGACGGCGGCGCCGAGCAGTGCAACCACGCTGACCAGCTGATCGGTGGCCGCTCCTGTATCGCCAGCCATCGCGGGCCTCCTCGATAAGTGTTGGAGTGTGTTCCTCGCGCCGGCCGTCGACCGTCAGGGGCCGCGGGCACCTCGTGTGTGCGGATGGCATGTGCGGCGCGCGGGAGGGGAGAGTGCCACGTCGGTCGCCCCGCGCACAGTGCTGGCGTGCGGTTCTACGGTGCGGACGGATGCTGCCCATCCGCCCGGATCCGCCGGGTGGGACAGGGGTTAGGCCAGCGCATCCGGTGGCAGGGCGCTGCGGTCGCGTCCCGCGTGCTTGGCCCGGTAGAGCGCGGCGTCCGCCAGCGCGACCAGGTCACGCGTGGCGGCGTCGCGTGCGGGGTCATAGGTTGCCATCCCGATGCTCAGCGTCACCACCGGCGCGGTGGCCGCGCCGGGGTGGGCGATGGCGAGCCGGCGGACATCTGCGCCGAGTGCGTCGGCGATCCGGGCTGCTGCGGTGCTGGAGGTTTCGGGCAGGATCAGCGCGAGTTCGTCGCCACCGTAGCGCGCGGCGAGATCCCGTGGCCGGCGCGCGCGCCGGGCAAGGGCGGTGGAGACGTTGCGCAGGGCCGCATCTCCGGCCTGATGTCCCTGTGTGTCGTTGAAATGCTTGAAATGATCGACGTCGACGAGCAGTAGCGACAGCGGTTTGCCGGAGCGCCGCGCGGCCGCGGTCTCGCGCTGCAGCGCGGTGTCGAACAGGGCGCGGTTCCCCAGTCCGGTCACCGCGTCGGAAGTGGCCAGGCGCTGCGACCGGCGCAGGCGCAGCAGCATCCAGGTGCCGCCTGCCACGAGCAGGGTGAGGATGGTCGCAGCGGGCGCGAACCACAGGTTCCAGGTGTGGAGCAGCAGCACGCTGGTCATGCAGGTCAGCAGGATCGCCAGCCCCGCGCGCCACCAGGCACCGCCCGACCGCGCCGGTACGCGCGACAACAGCAGGGGTATCAACAGCAGCAGCGTGCCGATGCACACCTGTTGCGTGCGGCTCAGGGGCGCGATCGTCGCGTCCGTGAGCAGGGCGTTGAGGACGTTGGCGTGGTAAAGGGTCGCGCTCTGGCCGCCGCCTGGCGCCGTGGTGGGGGTGAAGATGCGCTGGCCCAGGCCTGCGGCGTCGGCACCGACGATGATCCAGCGGTCCTGCAGCCGGGACGCGGGAACGGTGCCGTCGAGCACGTCGACGAAAGACACCGCCGCGAATGCGTCCGGTGGCGCGAACGGCACCAGCACGCGTCGGTCCCGGTGCCAGTGATAGGGCGATCCCGGGTGTGCGATGTCGGCACCGGGCCGTTCGCCGGGGAGGCCCGGGGTCTGCTGGCGCGGATCGAGGCTGCGCAGGGCCAGGGCCAGCGCCGGCCAGTGGGGTGCGCCCAGTCCCGCGTACAGGGACGTCCGGCGTGCGATCCCGTCACGATCCAGTTCGACCTCGGCATGACCGAGCGCGGCGGCCGCTTCGGACAGTGCCGGAATGGGCATCACCTCGATGGGCAGCCCGCCGGGCTGCTGGACATCGACCATGACCGGCAGGACCACGCGACCGCGGGCCGCGACCGCCGCCGCCAGCGCGGCGTCGGCCGCAGGATCGCCGTCGGGCTCGGCGAACATCACGTCGAAGGCGATACCGCGCGGGGTGACGTCGCGCAGGCGGTCGAGCAGTTGCGCATGGGTCGCGCGCGACCATGGCCAGCGCCCCAGGGCGGCGAGACTGCGGTCGTCGACCAGTACCAGCACGATGTCCGGGGCCACCTCGGGGGTCGCCTGTCCCTGCAGCAGGTCGTAGGCCGCCATGTCGACGCGCCAGGTGGCGTCGAACCATGTCAGCAGCACCAGCAGCGCGATCCCGGCCGTTCCGATGTACAGGCGGTCCTGGAGCGCGCGCGGCCGGAGGCGTGGCATCACAGCGCCAGCAGCAGGAGCGCAGCGCCGCCGAGCCAGTACCGGCAGGTCGGGCAGCCGAGTTGCAGGGTCTGGACCTGGCCGAAGTCCTCCACATGGCCATCGCTGTGGATCGACTGCACGCGCATGTACCAGGTGCCCGACCGCGCCTCCGGCAACGCGATCACCGTGTCGTCGATCGTCCGGTCGACGACAAGCCGTTCGAACCCGGTGCTCCGCGACAGTTGGAAGCGGTAGCGCGTATCGGCTTCGCCTGCCTGCCAGCGCACCTGCAGGACGCCGTCCGGTGTATCGGTCTCCACGGCGGGCGGTTGCGCGGCATCGTGGACCTCGAATGCGATGGCATCGCCGAACGGACCGGCCTTGCCGCGGGCGTCGATCGCGCCCACACGCCAGTGATAGGCGCCGGGTGGCAGGGGTGTGGACACGCGTAACTCGCTGCGCCGCAGGTCGGTCTGGTCGATCAGGGGTTGGCTGAAATCCCCGGTGGCCGCGATCTGCAGACGGTAGGTCTGTGGCTGCGGGGCTTGCGTCCAGCGGAAGCGCGGCCGGGGCCCCGGGACGCTGCCGCCCCGGGTCGGCGCCACCACGAACGGCGGTGCCGGCTGCGCGGCAATCTCCAGCGGGCGCATGGCGTCCAGGCCTTCGAGGCCGTTCGCGTCGATGGCCCGGACGCGGGCGTACAGAACACCGTCGGCATCGACCTGCAGATGTGCCTGCGGCGCCTCGACGACAGTGTCCTGCAGCAGCGTCAGGAACTCCGGATCGGCCGCGACCAGGAACCGGTAGCTGCGGGCGTCCGGCATCGCGGGCCATGTCAGCGTGGCCGGCATGCGTTCGATCGCGGGATCCCAGCCGGTGATGTCGGGCGGCGGCAGGAGGGCGCGTCCGGCCTCGGGACGGCCGTTGGCATCGGCGGTGACACCGCGTCCGGCCGCCAGACGGATTCGCCGGCCCTCGCCGCTGACATCGACCACACCTTCCAGCACCTCCGAACGCGTCCGGTCGCCGTCGCTGGCGACGCGGAACTGCGTGCCCCGCACACTCGACATCAGCCCCGGCGTCTCGACCACGAAGCCCGAAGCCGGGCCGCGCCGGCGCTCGACCAGATTGGTGACCCGCCCCCTGGGCAGGCGGACCCGGGTGTCGACCATGCCGGTCGTGCCGTAGGCGGTGAGCCGGTCGAGGTGCAGTTCGCCGTCTCCGTGCAACTGCAACCGCGAACCGTCCGCGAATGCGAGCGTGAGACTGGCATCGGGCCCCGTGCGCAGGATCGCGCCGACGGGCAGGCGCATCCCGGCGTGGATCGGTTGCGGTGTGGTGACACCTGCCAGGGTCGCGGTGGCTGCACCCGCCGTCGCGACGATCGTGGCCGGCGCCGGCTGGCGGCGCAGCCATGCCACGGGGAAGCGCAGGGTCGTGCCGGGCGCGAGCCGGCCGGGATCGTCGACGGTGTTGTGAGCCTGCAGCCGTTCCCACGGGACATCCGCCCGCAGATGCAGGCGTGCGAGGTCCCAGATCGTGTCGCCCGGTCGCACCCGGTACTGCCATTCGGCGGCGGCCAGCGTGTCGCACAGCAGCAGGCACAGCAGCAGGCACAGGCTTCTGTACAGAGTGCGGGCGGGGTGGGGCGGGACGCGATGTACGGGAGCGTCACTCCTGACGACAGACAACGGGCGGTCCAAAGTTGCGTTCTTCCAGTGCGCGACGCCGGCCATAGTCTGACATGGCGCCGGACGCGTCATCCCGGATGCCGCTGAGGAGGTGTCCGCGAACTGTCTGGAGACACGCACATGCTGGAGATGCCACCGCGCATCGGCTACACTTTGCGTGTTCTGCAACACGGCTGCCCCTGTCCGACGCGATCCGCGCCGACAGATACGATCCTGGTACGCCTACCGCATTGATCGATTCCTGATCCGCGCGGACTTATCCCGCACGTCTTTCGTCGCGCAGACCACGGCCCGGAGCATCCGACAGCCGTTTCATCATTGCTCGCAGCGCGGTTTTTGGATAGCTCCGAGCAAGACTTCCCAGCGTTTCCGTTCCGGTGTTCGTGCGTCCGCACGATTCGCAGGCGGTGGCGTGCGGAAGCGCAAGGAGTTCCAAGATGACGTTTGAAGACCTCGGGCTGTCGCCCGCGCTGCTGCGCGCGCTCGCCGAAAACGACTACACCACGCCCACGCCGATCCAGGCGCAGGCCATTCCGCTGATCCTCGGCGGCAACGACGTCCTGGGCGGCGCCCAGACCGGTACCGGCAAGACCGCCGCGTTCGGTCTGCCGCTGCTGCAGCGTCTCGCCAAGGAAACGCCGCCCAAGGGCCCGCGCAAGCCGCGCGCGCTGATCCTGGTGCCGACCCGCGAACTCGCGGTGCAGGTGGCCGACAACCTCAAGACCTACGGCCGCCATCTGCGTCTGAACGTCACGACGATCTTCGGTGGCGCCGGCATGCAGCCGCAGATCGACAACCTGCGCCGCGGCGTGGACGTGCTGATCGCGTGCCCGGGTCGTCTGCTCGACCACATGGACAGCGGCCACGCCAAGCTCGACGCTGTCGAAGTGCTGGTGCTCGACGAAGCCGACCGCATGCTCGACATGGGCTTCCTGCCGCAGATGAAGCGCATCATGAACCGCGTGCCGAAGCAGCGTCAGACGCTGCTGTTCTCGGCCACGTTCGAGCCGCGCATCAAGGCGATGGCGCTGGAGTTCATGCGTGATCCGCAGCAGGTGCAGGTGGCGCAGAACAGCACGATCGCCGACACCATCGCGCACCGCGCGCATCCGGTCGACAACAGCCGCAAGCGCGACCTGCTGGTCGACCTGCTGTCCAAGCGCCACACCGACCAGGTGCTGGTGTTCGGCAAGACCAAGCATGGCTGCAACCGTCTGGCCGAGCAGCTGGCCGAGTCCGGCCTCCCGGCGGTCGCGATCCACGGCAACAAGAGCCAGGCGCAGCGCCAGAAGGCCCTGGACATGTTCAAGTCCGGCCGCGCCCGCATCCTGGTCGCCACCGACGTCGCCGCGCGCGGTCTCGATATTCCGAACCTGCCGCTGGTGATCAACCACGATCTGCCGATGGTCGCCGAGGACTACGTGCACCGCATCGGCCGCACCGGCCGCAACGGTTCGACGGGTGAGGCGCTGTCGCTGGTCTCGCCGGAAGAGGGCGGTCTGCTGCGCCAGATCCAGCGCATGCTCAAGGCCGAGATCGACCTGACCGCAGTGCCCGGCTTCGAGCCGAGCCAGCCGGTGCGTCTCGACACGCCGATCCCGAAGAACGGGGGCGGTCAGCGTCGCCAGCCCTCGGGTGGTCGTCCGGGTGCCCGCATGGGCGAACAGAAGCCCGGTGGCGAGCGCGCACCGCGCAAGCCCGGCAACCGCGGCCACGGCAAGCCGGCCGATCGCAGCGCGCATGCACATGCGGGTCCGAAGCAGCACCGTGCCGGCGCCGGTCGCCCGCAGCAGGGGCGTCGCGACAGCCGCGCGTGATCCGCGCATGCGGCGCGGAGGATGCTCCGCGCCGCATGTGTCAGGTGTGGATGGAAAGGCCGCCTTCGGGCGGCCTTTTCTGTTTCATCGGTCCAGCAGGGGGAGATGCGCGCCTTCCGCAACGCGCAGGACGCCCGCAGCGCTCCCGTCATTCCGGCTTGCGCCGGCACGAGGGCATTCTTCGCAACCATCGTGCGAGCCCCGAAACGCAAAAGGCCGCCTTGCGGCGGCCTTTCCATATCCGGGCTTGAGCCCTCAGACGCCGGCGACGCGACGGGCGACCTTGAAGCGGGTGGCCCAGTAGCCGGTGTCGAGCTCGGAGACCATCACGTCCTTGCCGGTGCGCGGGGCATGCACGAAACGGCCGTCGCCCAGGTAGATGCCGACGTGATCGATGCGGTTGCCGCGACGGCCGAAGAACACCAGGTCGCCGGCGGTCAGCGCGGTGCGTTCGACGCGCTCGCCGTTCTGCGCCATGTCGCGGGAGACGCGCGGCAGGTCGATACCCAGCGCGGTGCGGAACACGTAGCCCACCAGGCCGCTGCAGTCGAAGCCGCTGTCGGGGCTGGAACCGCCCCAGCGGTACGGGGTGCCGATGAAGCTCAGGGCGCGCTTGAGCAGGCCCTCGACGCGGCCGTCAGCCTCGGCGACGGGGGTGTCGACGTCCATCGCGATCAGCTGGTTGATGTCGCTGGCCAGCAGCATTTCGGGCTGGGCGAGCTGCGCGGTCGGGGTGCTGAGTGCGCGGGCGACCGAGGTGGTCGCTTCGATCTGGTCGGCGGAGTCGCCGGCAAGGCCGGGACCTGCGAAAACCGGGGCTGCGGCGAGAGTGAGAACGCTGGCGACGAGGGCAGTGCGAAGGCGGCTGTGGCGTTTGGCGCGTGCGCCTGGCGTTGCGTCTGTCATCGTCACGTGGGTTTCACATCGTCGCGGATCAGCGGGGGAAACTACCGGACGAAGCCGTTGAGGTTGTTAAATCAAAATTAATGAATGCGTACAAGTGCTCGTTTTTCAAAGAAAATCAGTGAAGACCGCGTCGACGCGCCGGGCTGAAGTGGCGGCTCGCGGCCGGACATATCGCCCCGTCCACCACGCCCAAAAAACATGACTGCGCGCTGCGCCGCGCCGGATTCCGACTCCGGTCCCTTCATCCCGGCCGGGCCTGTCACCGGGCATCCGAAGGACTAGTGCAGGACGCGCTTGGAGCCGGAGTAGTTCCGGCGCCAGTAGCTGCCGTCCAGGTGGTCCAGGCGCACGGTGCCGCCGGTACTGGGCGCATGTACGAACCGGCCCTCGCCGACATAGATGCCGACGTGGCTGACGTTGCCGCCACTGCCGAAGAACACCAGATCGCCGGTCGCCAGCCGTTCGGGCTGGATTTTCGGGCCCTGGTAGGCGAACAGGTCGCGTGAGGTGCGCGGCAGGCGCAGGTCGAGCATGTCGCGGAACACGTAGTTCACCAGTCCGCTGCAGTCGAAGCCGCCTTCGGGCGTGTTGCCGCCGTAGCGGTAGGGCGTGCCGACCAGGCTGATGGCGCGCATCAGGACGGCGTTGGCGGCGGCGGGGTCGGCGGGTGCGACCGGCGTCCAGGTGCGGGTTGCCTGCGGCGTGGACGCCGGCGGGGTCGGGCGCACGTCGTCGCGCCCGCAGCCGGCCAGCATCAGCGTCCCCACGAGCAGCGGCAGCAGGCAATGACGCGCGATGATTGGCGCCTGTGTGCCGGAGTCAGGATAATGTGCGGTTGCTTGCATGGGGCGTCCGGTCGTGTTGATCGCCGGCATCGTGCCCCAGCCTGCCATCCTCCTCAAGCGGCCCAGCCGCGTTATCAGGTAATCCATCCATGAAGATCGAGAAAGACCGCGTCGTCCGTTTCCATTACAGCGTTGCCGAAGCCGGCCAGGAGCCGGTGGAAACCTCGCGCGATCGCGAGCCGCTGGCGATCCTGTTCGGCCACGGCAACATCATCCCGGGCCTGGAAAAGGCGATGGACGGCCACGAGGCCGGTGAGACCTTCAAGGCCGACGTGACCGCGGCCGATGCCTACGGCGAGCGTCGCGACGGCATGAGCCAGCGCGTGCCCAAGAAGCACTTCGGCGACCAGAAGCTCGCCCCGGGCCAGCAGGTCGTGCTCAACACCAGCTTCGGCCCGCGCGCGGTGACGATCGAGAAGGTCGGCATGAGCGTGGTCGACGTGGACCTCAACCATCCGATGGCCGGCAAGGACCTGCAGTTCGACATCGAGATCGTCGACGTGCGCGAGGCGTCGAAGGAAGAGATCGAACACGGCCACGTGCACGGCGACGGCGGTCACCAGCACTGAGAAAGATCTGCGCTGCCGGCACCGGCGCTGGCGGCGCACCACATCGCGAGGACCGCAGGATGCAGACCCAGGCCGCGTTCGGACCGGTGCCCACCGGTCAGCGTCTCGAAGTGATGGACGTGCTGCGCGGCATCGCGCTGCTCGGCGTATTCGCGATGAACATCGAATGGTTCAACCGGCCGCTGCAGCAGATGGGCTCGGGCATTCCGGTCGATGCCACCGGACTGGACCATGCGGTCGCGTGGGTCGTGCACGTGTTCGTCGCCGGCAAGTTCTGGACGATGTTCTCGCTGCTGTTCGGCATGGGCTTCGTGCTGATGAGCGAACGCATCGCCGCCGCCGGACTGTCGGTCGAACGCGTCTACCTGCGCCGGATGGCCGCGCTGCTGCTGTTCGGCGCGGCGCACATCGTGCTGCTGTGGCCGGGCGACATCCTGCATACCTATGCGATGGCCGGCGCGCTGTTGATGGTGATGCGATCCCTGGCGCCGAAATGGCAACTGGTCGTGGGCGTGCTGCTGTATGCGGGCATGGCCGTGCTGTACGTGGGGATCGGCGCGTTGATGCTGTTGATGCCGGTGTCCATGCTGGCCGAGCTGTCGGCGCCGATGGACGCAGCGGCCGAAAGCGCCATGCGCGTGTATGCCGATGGCGGGTTCGTGGCAGTCACCGTGCAGCGCATCAAGGACTACATGCTGATCGGCCTGATGGGCCAGATGATGATCGTGCCGATGGCGCTGGGGGTTTTCCTGGTCGGCAGTTGGCTGATGTCCGGAGGGCGGCTGCAGGCGGTGGCCACACAACGCGTCTTCTGGTTGCGCGTGCTGGCCTGCATGCTGCCGCTGGGACTTGCCTTCACCGCGGTGGCCGTCGCGGTGGGCACACGTTTCGAGCTCGGCGCGATGGATCCGCACGGCATTCTGGCCCAGGGCCTGATGCTGTGCGGCGCGCTGCCGATGTCGTTGGCCTATGTCGCGCTGATCGTGCTCGCGTGGAGCAGCGACGTAGGCGCGCGCGTGCTCGGCGTGTTCGCGCCGGCCGGGCGCATGGCGTTGACGCATTACCTCGGGCAGTCGCTGGTCTGCTCGCTGCTGTTCTACGGCTATGGCTTCGGCCTGTTCGGCGAACTGGGCCGCGCAGCGCAGACCGGCATCGTGCTGGGCGTGTTCGCGCTGCAGATCGTGATCAGTCATGTGTGGCTGTCGCATCACCGTTATGGACCGATGGAATGGACCTGGCGCTGGCTGACCTACGGCCGTCGTCCGGGTTGGCGGCGCATTCCCGCGCTGCCTTGAGCGTCGTCGATTGAACGCGCGCGACGATGTCCTGATCGTCGGTGGCGGGGTCATCGGACTGGCCTGCGGCATCGCCCTGCTGCAGGCGGGGCGTCAGGTCCGCGTGCTCGAAGCCGGCACGGCCGGCTGCGGCAGCTCCCATGGCAATTGCGGCACCATCACCCCGAGTCATGCCGCGCCGCTGGCCGCGCCGGGCGCGGTGGGACGCGCGCTGCGCTGGATGCTGGCGCCCGATGCACCGTTCCGGGTCAGTCCCAGGTTCGATCCCGGACTCTGGCGCTGGCTCGTCGGCTTTGCACGACGCGGCAACCGCGACGACTGGCTGCGGGCGTTGCAGGCACGCGCGACGATCCTCGACGCCTCCCGCGCCGCGCTGCCGGACTGGCTGGCGCGACTGGGCATCGACTGCGAGTTCGAGGCGGCCGGTCTGGACTATGTGTTCGGCAGCGCCGCGGCCTTCGAGGCCGTGGATGACGAACTGCGGCAACTGCACGCGCATGGCATCGTCGCCGAGCGCATCGAAGGCGCGGCCTATCTGCGCCAGGAGCCGGCGGTGCGCGCAGGCATCGCCGGCGCCGTCCGCTTTCCCGGCGATGCGCATCTGCGGCCGGACCGGTACGTGGCCGGACTCGCACAGGCGTTCGTGGCCCTGGGCGGTCGTCTCGACGAGCATACGCAGGTGCTGGCGTTCGACACCTCGCCGACAGGCGTCCAGGTGGACACTGCCCGCGGCCGCTTCGATGGACGCGACCTGCTGCTGGCCACCGGCGCGTGGTCGCCGCAACTGGCGCGGCAGGTCGGCCTGCGCGTGCCGGTGCAGCCGGGGAAAGGCTATTCGATGACCTGGTCACGGCCGGAGCGCGTACCGCAGCGGCCGCTGATGCTGCGCGAGCGCGGCGTGTTCGTCACCCCCTGGGCCAGTGGCCTGCGCATCGGCGGCACGATGGAGTTCTCCGGCTACGACCGCTCGCTCAACCGTGTGCGCCTCGATGCGCTGGAACGCGCGGCGCGCGAATACCTGCACGAACCGGTCGGCCCGGTGCGCGAGGAAGCGTGGTACGGCTGGCGTCCGGTCAGTGTCGACGACGTGCCGATCCTCGGCCGCGCGCCGGGCCATCGTCACCTCTGGCTGGCGACCGGTCATGGCATGCTCGGCATCAGCATGAGCGTGGCGACGGGACACCTGATGAGCGATCTGATCTGCGGCCACGCGCCGCGCTTCGACCCTGCGCCCTACGCGCCGGCACGCTTCGCATGAGCGCCCGCCCACACAACGACGCTGCACTGCTGCACTTCGACCTCATCGTCATCGGTGGTGGCTCCGGCGGACTTGCCGCGGCGTTCCGCGCAGCCGACTACGGCCAGCGCGTGGCACTGGTCGAGCCCGGCGCGCTGGGTGGCACCTGCGTCAACGTCGGCTGCGTACCGAAGAAGGCGATGTGGCTGGCGGCCGACCTCGACACGCGGATCGGGCAGGCCGCGCGGCTGGGGTTCGACCTGCCGGCCGAACGGCGCGTCGGATTCGACTGGGCCCGGTTCATCACCGATCGCCAGCGCTACATCCACGGCATCCACGACAGCTACCGCAAGCGGCTGGACCGCGCCGGGATCGTCGTGTTGCCTGCGCGCGGACGACTCGCCGGGCGCGACACCGTGGCGTGCGATGACGGCACCCGCCTGACCGCGCCGCACATCGTGCTGGCGACGGGATCTCATCCGCGTCGCCCCGACATTCCCGGCGCGGCGCTGGGCGTGGTGTCCGACGATTTCTTTGGCTGGTGCGCAGCGCCGCCGCGCGTGGCGATCATCGGTGGCGGTTACATCGCCATCGAACTGGCCGGCGTGCTGCAGGCACTCGGCAGCCAGGTCGACGTATTCGTGCGCGACCAGCGTCTGCTGCGGCAGGCCGACGCCGAACTCGTCGCGCAGCTGCAGGAAAACTATTGCCAGCAGGGTATCGATCTGGTGTTCGGCTACGGGCTCAAGGCGCTGCATCGTGACGACGATGGCCTGCGGCTCGAAGCCGAGGACGGCACGATGCGCGCAGGTTTCGACCAGGTGTTGTTCGCGACGGGGCGCCGTCCCAATACCGGCGATCTCGGTCTTGAGACCGTCGGCATCACGCCCGACGCCGCCGGCAACATCCCGGTCGACGCGTGGCAGGCGACGCCTGCGCCGGGGGTGTACGCGGTCGGTGACATCTGCGGCTGCGGGCCGACGCTGACGCCGGTGGCGATCGCTGCGGCACGTCGCCTGTGCGACCGCCTGTTCGGTGGCAAGCCGGACGCGAAGCTGGATGCCGACAACGTGCCGTCGGTGGTGTTCGCGCATCCGCCGCTGGCGATGGTCGGCCTGACCGAAGCGCAGGCACGCGAAGCGCATGGCGACGACGTCCATGTCTACCGCAGCAACTTCCGTCCGATGCGCGAGGCGCTGGCCGAATCGACCCAGCGCAGCCTGTTCAAGCTGGTGTGCGCCGGCGACGCACGCCGCGTGGTCGGCATCCATCTGCTCGGCGATGCGGCCGACGAGATCCTGCAGGGCTTCGCAGTCGCGTTGAAGATGGGTGCGACGCTCGACGATCTGCACGACACGGTCGCGATCCATCCCACCAGTGCCGAGGAAGTGGTGCTGATGCGCTGAGCGCCGGCGCGACCGGACCGCGCCTACAATGCGCCGATGCGCACCGACCTCTTCGACCTCCATCGCGGCGACGCGCCGCTGCTGATCAGCATTCCGCACAACGGCACGCACGTGCCCGATGCGATCGCCTTGCGACTGACGGACGAGGCGCGCCGCGTGCCCGATACGGACTGGCACGTCGCCGATCTCTACGCGTTCGCACGCGAACTGGGTGCCTCGATGCTGGTGCCCACGCATTCGCGTTACGTGGTCGACCTCAACCGGTCCGAGGACGACGTCTCGCTGTATCCCGGCCAGAACACGACCGGCCTGTGCCCGGTGGTGCGCTTCGACGGCGGCCCGGTCTATCTGCCCGGCGCAGCGCCGACGCCCGACGAAGTCGCTGCGCGCGTCGACACCTGGTGGCGTCCGTACCACGCCGCGCTTGCGGACGAGATCGCGCGCCTGCGCGCCGCGCATGGCCGGGTCGTGTTGTGGGAGGCGCATTCGATCCGCGGCACGCTCCCGTTCCTGTTCGAAGGTCCGCTGCCCGATCTCAATCTCGGCACCGCCAGCGGCGCGAGCTGCAGTCCCGAGCTCGAAGCGCGGATGACCGCGCAACTGCAGGCGCAGTCGAGGTTCGGCTTCGTCGCCAACGGGCGCTTCAAGGGCGGCCACATCACCCGGCATTACGGTCGACCCGAGACCGGCGTCGAAGCCGTGCAGCTGGAAATCAGCCAGCGCTGCTACATGGACGAGGAGACGTTCGCCTGGGACGCCACCCGCGCCGGCCGCTTGCAGCCGCTGCTGCGCACGCTGATCGAGGACGCGATCGCGCATGCCAGCGGAGATGCCCGCCGCGCATGAGCGCCACACGCGCCAGCGATGCCGAGCTGCTGCGCCCGTTCAAGCCGATGCTGTGGCTGGTCGCCGCCGCGGTGTTCATGCAGATGCTGGACACGACGATCGTCAATACCGCGCTGCCGTCGATGGCGGTCGATCTGGACCAGTCGCCGCTGCGCATGCAGTCGGTCGTGGTGGCTTATGCGCTGACGGTGGCGATGCTGATCCCGGCCTCGGGCTGGCTCGCCGACCGCTTCGGTACGCGACGCCTGTTCGTCGCGGCGATCGTCCTGTTTTCGGTCGGCTCGCTGGCCTGCGCGCTGTCGCAGAATCTCGATGCGCTGGTCGCCTCGCGCGTGGTGCAGGGCGTCGGCGGCGCGATGATGCTGCCGGTTGGACGGCTGGCGGTGTTGCGTGCGGTGCCGCGCACGGCGTTTCTCGCGGCGATGAGTTTCGTCACCGTGCCCGGCCTGATCGGCCCGCTGATCGGCCCTGCGCTCGGCGGCTGGCTGGCCGATGTCGCATCCTGGCACTGGATCTTCCTGATCAACCTGCCGCTGGGTGTGCTCGGCGCACTCGCGGCGCTGAAATGGATGCCGGATCTGCGCGCGCCGGTCTCGCGGTTCGACGTGCCGGGCTACGCGATGCTCGCCTTCGGTATGATCGCGATCTCGCTGTCGGTCGAGGCGCTGTCCGGTCATGCGGCGCGGCATGCGGCGCTGGTCGTGCTGCTGGTCACCGGACTCGCGGCGCTGGTCGCGTACTGGCTGCACGCCGCGCGTTCGGTCGCGCCATTGTTTTCGCTGACGCTGTTCCGCACGCGCACCTTCAGCGTCGGACTGCTCGGCAATCTGTTCTCGCGCCTGGGCAGCAGCGGCATGCCGTACATGATTCCGTTGCTGCTGCAGGTCGCGCTCGGCTATCCGCCGACCCACGCGGGGTTGATGATGATTCCGGTCGCGCTCGCCGGCATGTTCTCCAAGCGCATCGTCGTGCCCCTGGTGCAGCGCTTCGGCTACCGCAACGTGCTGGTGGTCAATACCGTGCTGACCGGTCTGACGATGGCGAGCTTCGCGCTGGTCGACGTGGGCCAGCCGACGTGGCTGCACATCGTCCAGTTCGCGATCTTCGGCGCGGTCAACTCGCTGCAGTTCACCGCGATGAACACCCTGGCGCTGCGCGATCTCGGTGGCCCGGAAGCGAGCGCCGGCAACAGTCTGCTGTCGATGGTGATGATGCTGGCGATGAGTCTTGGCGTCGCGACTGCCGGCGGTCTGCTCGGCGCCTTCAGCGGCGAGCCGGTCGGCGATGCACCTGTGCTCGCGGCGTTCCGCTGGACCTTCGTCTGCATCGGCGCGCTCACCCTCGCGTCGGCGGCGATCTTCGCCCAGCTCGGTCGCACGCACCGGATTCCCGGGCGCGTCGTCGAGACCAGCGATCAGGCCTGACGCGGTTCCTGTTTGACTGCGCGCAGCTCCCACAGCAGATACGGCGCGCGCGGCGTGAACGCGCGGCCACGCATCCAGCGCAGCCAGCGGCGCAGCGCACGTGCAGCGCGTTTGCGCGGGCCGTGGTTCTGCGGCGAGCCGGGCAGGGCGCTGTAGGCGGCGCCGCGTTCGGTACGCACCACGCGCACGACCTCGAAATGGCCGTGAAAGCCGTACATGCGGCCGTCCGGCGACGGCCCGCAGAAATAGCTGTGGCTGTCGTCGGTGATGATGTTGACGTGGGTCGGATCGACGAAAGCGTCGGTGTGCGGGAACGCGGGCGTCAACGCGTACAACCGCCCGTCGTGGGCGAGCACGCGCCAGATCTCGTTCATCAGCTCGACGAAGGGAAAGTGCGTGCCGCCGTCGGCGCCCGGAAAGATGCGCGGCACGTGCTCGATGAAATCGTAGGCCGAGACCGATCCGAAGCTGTCGTCGGAATACGGAATCGGCGCGACGACGAGATTCGCGACGCGGTGCTCGTGCGCGACCGCGCCGTCGGGCATGCGGATGTCGATGCCGCACAACTGCGCGCGGCCGTAGGGATTGCGTGGCGCGTCGCCGCAGCCGAGATCGAGGTGGCGGTCGGGTAGGGACATGGCCGGAGTGTGCCGGGCCATTCGCATTCAGTGGTTACAACAACGTAATTCCGCCCGAATGGAAGTCCTTCAGACCTCCAGTGTCGCCAGGTCGCCCTTGGTTTCCAGCCACGCCTTGCGATCGCCCGCCCGCTTCTTCGCCAGCAGCATGTCGACCAGCGAGCGCGTCTGCAGATCGTCGTCGATGGTGAGCTGCACCAGACGGCGCGTATCGGGATGGATCGCTGACTCGCGCAGCTGCGAGGGATTCATCTCGCCCAGACCCTTGAAGCGCGTCACGTTGACCTGGCCCTTGAGCTTCTCGCGCTCGATCCTGTCCAGCAGCAGGCGCTTCTCTTCCTCGTCGAGCGCGTAGAACACCTGCTTGCCCACGTCGATGCGGAACAGCGGCGGCATCGCGACAAAGATGTTGCCGGCCGCCACCAGCGCGGGGAAATGGCGCAGGAACAGCGCGCACAGCAGGGTGGCGATATGCAGGCCGTCGGAGTCGGCGTCGGCCAGGATCACGACCTTGCCGTAACGCAGGCCGGAGATGTCGTCCTTGCCCGGATCACAACCGATCGCGATCGCCAGGTTGTGCACTTCCTCCGAGCCCAGCACCGAGGTGCTCGCCACTTCCCAGGTGTTGAGGATCTTGCCGCGCAGCGGGAGGATCGCCTGGAAATCCTTGTCGCGCGCCTGCTTGGCGCTGCCGCCGGCCGAATCGCCCTCGACGAGGAACAGCTCGGTACGCGACAGATCCTGGCTGATGCAATCCGCCAGCTTGCCCGGCAGCGCCGGACCCTGGGTGACCTTCTTGCGGACGATCTGCTTTTCGGTCTTCAGGCGCGCGCTGGCGCGGTCGATCGCGAGCTGGGCGATCTTCTCGCCCAGATCCGTGTGCTGGTTGAGCCACAGGCTGAAGGCGTCGTGCGCGGCGCCCTCGACGAAGCCCGCGGCCTGGCGCGACGACAGCCGCTCCTTGGTCTGGCCGGAGAACTGCGGGTCGGTCATCTTCATCGACAGCACGAAGGCGACGCGGTCCCAGACGTCTTCCGGCGCCAGCTTGACGCCGCGCGGCAGCAGATTGCGGAAGTCGCAGAACTCGCGCAGCGCGTCGGTGAAGCCGGTACGCAGGCCGTTGACGTGGGTGCCGTGCTGCGCGGTGGGAATCAGATTGACGTAGCTTTCCTGCACCAGCTCGCCATCGACCACCCACGCCACCGCCCAGTCGACGGTCTCGGTGTCCTTCTTCAGCGCGCCGACGAACAGTTCCGGCGGCAGCAGTTCGCGCTCGGCCAGTTCACCTTTGAGGTAGTCACGCAGGCCGTCCTCGAACAGCCACTGGTCGCGCTCGCCGGTGGCTTCGTCGAGCAGGGTGACGGTCAGGCCCGGGCACAGCACCGCTTTCGCGCGCAGCAGATGGCGCAGCGCGCGCACGCTGAACTTCGGACTGTCGAAATACTTCGGATCGGCCCAGAAGCGTACGCGGGTGCCGGTGTTCTTCTTGCCGACCGTGCCGACCACCTCCAGCGGCGACGCGCGGTCGCCATCACGGAAGGTGATGCGGTGCTCGTTGCCATCGCGTTTGATGTGCACTTCCACCAGCGTCGACAGCGCATTGACCACGCTCACGCCGACGCCGTGGAGGCCGCCGCTGAAGGTGTAGTTCTTGTTGCTGAACTTTCCGCCCGCGTGCAGACGGGTGAGGATCAGCTCGACCCCCGGGATCTTCTCTTCCGGATGGATGTCCACCGGCATGCCGCGGCCGTCGTCGGACACCTCGCAGCTGCCGTCCTTGAACAACGTGACCGCGATCTCGCGGGCGTGCCCGGCGAGCGCTTCGTCGACGGCGTTGTCGATGACTTCCTGCGCCAGATGGTTCGGGCGCGTGGTGTCGGTGTACATGCCGGGGCGGCGCTTGACCGGATCCAGGCCGGAAAGAACTTCGATGTCGGCGGCGTTGTAGCGGGTGTTCATTCGATGCTGCACAGCGGGAATCGGCGCATGTTAAAGGAATTGCCGATCGATCGATTCGACGGCCGTTCGAGGCGCGGCCCGGCGCGATCCGCGCCATACGGGCATGTAAGCGATTGCAGTCAGGTTAGTTCCATGTGCACGCGTTGTAAGCAAGCCGTTGTTCAGTTCCAGGCCGGGTTGGGCTGGCTAGGTTCGAACCGTCGACCGGTCCAGCCGACATCCCCGATCCACCGCTTCCATTGTGGGTCGTTCCCGGGACAGGTCGCCGCTTCATCATTTTTTCGAATCAAATCCGGAGAGTTCAATGAAGACCCGCAACGTGCTGTTCGCCGCCATCGTCGCCACTGCCTTCGCCGCCCCCGCATTCGCCCAGGATGCTTCGATCGAGCAGCAGGCCCGCGACGCCCAGGTTGCCGCGCAGCAGGCCGAGCAGGCTGCCGAGACCGCCGAAGCATCGGCGCAGGCTGCCGAAACCGCCGCAACCGAAGCCGATTACGCGTCCGACGCTGTGAACGAAGCGGTCGACACGCAGGCCGCCGAAGAGCCGACGACCCAGGTCGAGGAAGAAGAGGAAGATCCGGCCTGATCGCGACAGGCTGATCGATCCAGGGACGCCCCGGCCTGCCGGGGCGTTCCGCTTTCCGGTGCAGGCATTTCCATGCGGCGACGCATCGGCCGGGCGCCTTTGCGCCGCAGCCTGTAGAATGGGGCTTTCCAGCGACCCGCTGTCCTCATGACGCCTCCCTCCAGTTCCATCACCCCGCTCGTGTTCGTCACCGGCGGCGTGGTCTCTTCCCTCGGGAAGGGCATCTCGGCCGCCTCGCTGGCGGCGATTCTCGAAGCCCGCGGCCTGCGGGTGACGATGATGAAGCTCGATCCCTACATCAACGTCGATCCGGGCACGATGAGCCCGTTCCAGCACGGCGAGGTCTACGTGACCGACGACGGCGCGGAAACCGACCTCGATCTCGGCCACTACGAGCGCTTCATCAATGTGCGCCTGTCGGGGAAGAACTCGATCACGACCGGCAAGATCTACGAGAGCGTGATCCGCAAGGAACGCCGCGGCGATTACCTCGGCGCGACCGTGCAGGTCATTCCGCACATCACCGATGCGATCAAGCGTGCGATCGACGAGGCCACCCAGGGCTACGACGTGGCGCTGGTCGAAATCGGCGGCACGGTCGGCGACATCGAATCGCTGCCGTTCCTCGAGGCCATCCGCCAGATCCGCACCGACCGCGGCAGCGAGAAAGCCATCTTCATGCATCTGACCCTGGTGCCGTACATCGCGGCTGCCGGCGAGCTGAAGACCAAGCCGACCCAGCATTCGGTCAAGGAGCTGCGCTCGATCGGCATCCAGCCCGACATCCTGCTGTGCCGCAGCGAGCAGCCGCTGCCCGATGGCGAGCGCCGCAAGATCGCGTCGTTCACCAATGTCTCGGAGAAGGCGGTCATCTCGGCCGTCGATCTCGACAACATCCACAAGATTCCGATGTGGCTGCACGCGCAGGGCCTGGACGAGATCGTCGTCGAGCGCCTGCGTCTGGGCGACAAGGCCAAGCCGACCGCGGATCTGTCCGAGTGGATCGACGTGGTCAATGCGGTCGAGCATCCGATTGACGAGGTCGTGATCGGCGTCGTCGGCAAGTACGTTGACCACAAGGACGCCTACAAGTCGGTCGGCGAAGCACTCAAGCACGGCGGTGTGCGCCAACGCACGCGCGTCAGCCTGAAGTGGATCGAATCGCAGGACATCGAGCGCGACGGTGCGGATGCCTGGCTCGGCGATGTCGACGGCGTGCTGGTCCCGGGCGGCTTCGGCGACCGTGGTTTCGAAGGCAAGGTCCTCGCCTCGCAGTACGCGCGCGAAACCGGCCTGCCGTATTTCGGCATCTGCTACGGCATGCAGGCCGCCGTCGTCGACATGGCGCGCAACGTCGCCGGTCTCGAAGGCGCCAACAGCACCGAGAACGACAAGCAGTCGCCGCATCCGGTGATCGGTCTGATCACCGAATGGCGCACGCAGTCGGGCGATGTCGAGCGTCGCAGCGAAGACAGCGACCTGGGCGGCACGATGCGTCTGGGCCTGCAGGAACAGCGCCTCAAGCCCGGCACGAAGTCGCGCGAGGTCTACGGCCAGGATGTCGTCGGCGAGCGGCATCGCCACCGCTACGAGTTCAACAACCGCTACCGCACCCAGCTCGAGGACGCCGGCCTGGTGATCGCCGCCAAGTCGATGGACGACCTGCTGGTGGAGATGGTCGAACTGCCGCAGCATCCGTGGTTCATCGCCTGCCAGGCGCATCCCGAATTCCTGTCCACGCCGCGCGGCGGCCATCCGCTGTTCATCGGCTTCGTGCGCGCCGCGCGCGAACGCAAGGCCGGCGGCGCGCTGCTCAAGGAGGCACACGCATGAAGCTCTGTGGATTCGAGGTCGGTCTCGACCAGCCGTTCTTCCTGATCGCCGGTCCCTGCGTCATCGAGTCCGAGCAGCTGCAGCTCGACGTCGCCGGCCAGTTGAAGGAGATCACGTCCGATCTCGGCATCAACTTCATCTTCAAGTCGAGCTTCGACAAGGCCAACCGCACCTCCGGCACCAGCTTCCGTGGTCCGGGCATGGAAGAAGGCCTGCGCGTGCTCAGCGAAGTGAAGCGCCAGCTCGGCGTGCCGGTGCTGACCGACGTGCACGAATACACGCCGATGGACGAGGTCGCCTCGGTCGTCGACGTGCTGCAGACGCCGGCCTTCCTCGTGCGCCAGACCGATTTCATCAAGAAGGTCTGCGCGGCCGGCAAGCCGGTCAACATCAAGAAGGGCCAGTTCCTGTCGCCGTGGGACATGAAGCCCGTCGTCGAGAAGGCGAAGTCCACCGGCAACGACCAGATCATGGTCTGCGAGCGCGGCGCGAGCTTCGGCTACAACAACCTGGTCAGCGACATGCGTTCGCTCAGCGTGATGCGCGAGACGAACTGTCCGGTCGTGTTCGACGCCACCCATTCGGTGCAGCTGCCGGGCGGGCAGGGCAACTCCAGCGGTGGCCAGCGCGAGTTCGTGCCGGTGCTGGCACGCGCAGCGATCGCTGTCGGCGTGGCCGGCGTCTTCATGGAAACGCACCCCAAGCCGGAAGAAGCGCTCAGCGACGGGCCGAACGCGTGGCCGCTGGGCCGCATGCGCGCGTTGCTGGAAACGATGCTGGAACTCGATGCCGTCACCAAGCGTGCCGGCTTCGCGGAAGCAGACCTCTGACCGGCTGGTGGCCCTGGCTGATCGCCTTGCTGGCGTGCGCGGCAGCGGTTGCCTTGGCCGTGCGCAGTGCCCGCAGGATCGCGGAGTCTGCCGTGCCGGTCGCGCGCGACGAGCCGTTGCTGCACGCCGCGCGTGCGCGTGCCCAGGCGTCGATCGATGAGCTGCGTCCGTATGTCGGTTCGCCGTTGCAGGTCGGGGTGAAGATCCCGTTGCGCAACGCGGTCGACGAGATCGAACACGTCTGGGGCACGCCGGAATCGCTCGACGCCGCATCGGTGACCCTGCGCATCGTCACGCCCTTCGTCAATGGCGCCTCGCCGTCCGAGCCGGTGACCGTCGCGGTGACCGACATCGAGGACTGGCAGGTGTTTCTCGAAGACGGCCGTATCCTCGGGGGCTTCGGCACCCGTGCGCAGATGGCCGTGGCCCGCCGCGACGGCCATCCGATTCCCGAACACGTCCTGGCCCAGGAAGCGCGCTTCGTCGACGCCTGAGCATTCCCATTTTCCCGAACGAGACTTTCGACCCGACCATGACCGCCATCGCCAAGATCCACGCCCGCGAGATCCTCGACTCCCGCGGCAATCCGACCCTCGAAGCCGAAGTGACGCTGGAAGACGGCAGCTTCGGCCGTGCGATGGTGCCGTCCGGCGCCTCGACCGGCGCCCGTGAGGCGGTGGAACTGCGCGATGGCGACAAGACGCGCTATCTCGGCAAGGGCGTGCAGAAGGCCGTCGGCAACGTCAACGGCGCGATCGCCGAAGCGCTGAGGGGCTTCGACGCCGCCGATCAGGCCGGTCTCGACAAGCGCCTGATCGATCTCGACGGCACCGAGAACAAGGGCCGCCTGGGCGCGAATGCGCTGCTGGGCGTTTCGATGGCGAATGCGCATGCGCTCGCCGCGTCGAAGAAGATTCCGCTGTGGAAACTGCTCGGCGGCGACCGCGCGCCGGTGCTGCCGGTGCCGATGATGAACATCATCAACGGCGGCGCGCATGCCGACAACAACGTCGATTTCCAGGAATTCATGGTGCTGCCGGTCGGCTTTGCGAGCTTCTCCGAGTCGCTGCGCGCGGGCACCGAAATCTTCCACGCGCTCAAGTCCGTGCTCAAGAGCCACGGCCTGAGCACCGCGGTCGGCGACGAAGGCGGTTTCGCGCCGGACTTCCGCAGCAACGTCGAAGCGCTCGACACCATCCTCGAGGCGATCGGCAAGGCCGGTTACGCCGCGGGCGACGACGTGCTGCTGGGTCTGGACGTCGCCTCGAGCGAGTTCTTCGAGAACGGCAAGTACCACCTGGTCGGCGAGAACAAGCGCCTGACCGGTGAGCAGTTCGTCGACTTCCTCGCCGACTGGGCCGCGCAGTACCCGATCGTCACGATCGAGGACGGCATGGCCGAGGACGACTGGACCGGCTGGAAGCAGCTGACCGATCGCATCGGCGATCGTGTGCAGCTGGTCGGTGACGATCTGTTCGTCACCAATCCGAAGATCTTCAAGGAAGGCATCGATTCGAAGACCGCGAACGCGATCCTGATCAAGGTCAACCAGATCGGCACGCTGACCGAGACGCTCGAAGCCATCGCAATGGCGGATGCGGCCGGTTACGCCGCGGTCGTCTCGCACCGTTCGGGCGAGACCGAGGACACCACGATCGCCGACATCGCGGTCGCCACCACGGCCACGCAGATCAAGACCGGTTCGCTGTGCCGCAGCGATCGCGTCGCCAAGTACAACCAGCTGCTGCGCATCGAAGAGGCCCTGGGCAGTGCTGCCCGGTATGCCGGCCGCGATGCGTTCGTGTCGCTGAAGCGCTGATTCCACAGGACACAGGTCGATGCGCGCGTTGCTCGTCGTGCTGCTGGTACTCGCCACGCTGCTGGCCTGGTTGCAGTACCGGCTGTGGTTCGGTGTGGGCGGGACCGAACAGGTCGAGGAACTGCGCGGTCGTGTCGAGGCGCAGGCCCGGCAGAACGAGGGGCTGGTGCAGCGCAACGCCGCGCTCGCGGCCGAAGTCGCCGATCTCAAATCCGGTGAGGCGGCGATCGAAGAACGCGCACGCGGCGAGCTCGGCATGATCAAGCCGGGCGAGACCTTCTACCGCGTCGTCGACGATGCGCGCATCGCGCCGCTGCCGGCCGAACACGCGCTCGATCCCGACGCCCGCCAGCGCGCCCAGGACGAGGCACCGTGAGCTGCTGGGTGATCGTGCCGGCCGCCGGTCGCGGCAGCCGGTTCGGTGGCGAGGTGCCGAAACAGTTCCTTGAAGTCGCTGGGCGCAGCCTGCTGGCGCACACGCTCGACGCGCTTGCCGGTCATTCCGGCGTCGGCGGCGTCGTACTGGTGCTCGCTGCCGACGACGCGCCGGCGCTGCCCGAAGCCGTGCTGCACGGCAAGCCGCTGGTCCGCGCACTGGGCGGCGACACACGTGCGGCATCGGTACTCGCCGGTCTGCACGCATTGCCCGAGTCGGTCCGCCCCGACGACTTCGTGCTGGTGCACGACGCCGCGCGTCCGAATCTGCGTGCCGACGATCTCGACGCACTGCTCGAACGCGGCCGCATGGATCCGGTCGGCGCGATTCTCGCCGCGCCGGTGCGCGACACACTCAAGCGGGCCGGTGACGACGGCGGTATCGACGGTACCGAACCCCGCGAGCGCCTGTGGCGCGCGTTGACGCCGCAGCTGTTCCGCCGCCTGCAACTGAGCCGCGCACTCGAAGCCGCCGACGCAGACGGCATCGCGGTCACCGACGAAGCCATGGCCATGGAACGCCAGGGCGCACGCCCACTGCTGGTCGAAGGCGGCGAGGACAATTTCAAGGTCACCACGCCGGCGGATTTTTCGCGCTTCGAGTTCGAGTTGTCGCGCAGAGCGTGACGCGCGTTCCGAGCCCCTCTCTCCTCGGGAGAGGGGTTGGGGTGTGGGGCGGCGCTCGCGGTATGCCTGGCTGCGCATCGGATGCGGTGATGGGGTCGGCTGCGCTCTACCAGTCCGGAGGTCAGGGCTGGAAACTGGCCCGGAGTCGTCGCCAAGGCCGCACCTCCGACTTGCCCACGGCCCGATCCATGGCAAGCTGCCGTCCCGTTTTTGCCGCAGGGTCCGCCCCATGACCACCACGCCTGATTTCCGCATCGGCCAGGGCTTCGATGTCCACGCCTTCGGCGACGGTGACCACGTGATGGTCGGCGGCGTCCGCATCCCGTTCGAACGCGGCGTGCTTGCGCACAGCGACGGCGATGTCGCGCTGCATGCGCTGTGCGACGCGATGCTCGGCGCGCTCGCGCTCGGCGATATCGGTGTGCATTTCCCGCCGTCCGACGACCGCTGGAAAGGCGCCGACAGTCGTGCGCTGCTGCGGCATTGCAACGTGCTGCTGGCCGAGCGTGGCTGGCGCGTCGGCAATGCCGACGTCACCGTGATCTGCGAGCGGCCGAAGATCGGCCCTCATGCGGCGGCGATGCGCGCGGCGATTGCCGACGACCTCGGCATCGCGCTCGACTGCATCTCGGTCAAGGCGACGACCAGTGAACGGCTCGGCTTCACCGGCCGCGGCGAAGGCATCGCCGCGCAGGCGGCGTGCCTGCTGGTGCGCGATGGCGGCTGAGCCGGACGAGAGCGTCGATTTCGCGGCCGGTATGCCGACCGCGCATGGCGCACCGGTACTGTCGGCGACGATCCGCCAGCACCCCGCAGATTTCCGCGTCGACGAAATCGACGGCTTCGAGGCCAGCGGCGCGGGCGAACACCTGTTGCTGACGATCGAGAAGACCGGCATGAACACCGCGTTCGTCGCGCGCCTGCTCGCGCAGTGGGCGGACGTCGATGGGCGCGCGGTCGGCTACGCCGGCCTGAAGGATCGCCACGCACTGACGACGCAGCGGTTCACCGTGCAGCTGCCGGGCCGCGACGCACCCGCTATCGCCGCGCTCGAAGCCATGGCCACCGGTCATGGCCAGTCGCTGCGTGTGCTGGCGCAGGCACGACATGCGCGCAAGCTGCCGCGCGGCGCGCTGGCGGGCAACCGCTTCGTGCTGACGCTGCGCGATGTCGTCGGCGATGTCGCGGCGATCGATGCGCGCCTGCAGACGATCGCCACGCGCGGCGTACCGAACTATTTCGGCGAACAGCGCTTCGGCCACGACGGCGGCAACATCGACAAGGCGTTGCGCATGTTCGCCGCGCCGGGACGGCGCATGGACCGCGAACAGCGCGCGATGCTGCTGTCGGCCGCGCGCTCGGCGCTGTTCAACCGCGTGCTCGCGGCGCGGGTCGACGCCGGTAATTGGGACACCGGTCTCGATGGCGAGGTCTGGATGCTCGACGGCAGCCGCAGCGTGTTCGGGCCCGAACCGGCCAGCGCCGAACTCGCCGCACGCGTCGCCGCGCAGGACATCCATCCCACAGCGCCGCTATGGGGCCGCGGCGCGCTGCGCAGCACCGGCGACGCGCTCGCACGCGAAACCGCGGCGCTCGATGATCCGCAGGCGCTGGCATTGCGCGAGGGTCTGGAAACCGCCGGCCTGTCGCAGGAACGCCGCGCGACACGCCTGCAACCGGGCGAGCTGCGGTGGACGTGGGTGGCGCCGGGCCAGCTGCAGCTGTCGTTCGTGTTGCCGGCCGGCTGTTACGCGACCTCGGTGCTCGCCGAACTCGGCACCATCGGCAATGCGGCCGCCCGTCGGCTGACGCCGGACGCGCCGACCGGCGGTTGATCGGCGCGCGCGATGCGGGTGTATAGCGCAGGGGCAGGTACCGCAACGGCGGCGCGCCTGCGCCGAGCCAGTCGCCGCGGAGTCCGACCATGCCGTCTTTTCTCCGAACCACCGTCCTCCTGTCGGCCTGTGCGCTGGCAGCCTGCGCCAGCAGCTCGCCACGTCTGGCGGATGCACCGTCCCGTGAGGTGCGGATGCAATCCGTGCAGCCGCTGCGGATCACGACCGACCACGCCTACATCGCGAAGGTCAACCGCGAAGCGCAGCGCCGCGGCCTGCAGGTGCAGTGGATCAATCCGCCGGTGCGGCGCAACGACTGATCGCGCTCAACCGGCGACGCGCAGCGCGGGATCGCTGATTTCCAGGCCGCGCAGGATCACGCCGGCGTGGGTGCGGTTGCGCGCGCCGAGCTTCTCGAAGATCGCCGACATGTGCGCCTTGATCGTGCGTTCCTGCACGTCAAGGCGATCGGCGATCTGCTTGTTGAGCAGGCCTTCGGCGACCAGGCGCAGCACCCGGAACTGCTGTGGCGTCAGGCTCGCGAGACGCGCGGCGAGATCCATGTCGGCCGGCGCCGACTGCGCGCGGGCGACCGCGCCGCGCAGCGCCGGCGGCAACCACTGCTCGCAATCGAGCACCGCGCGGATCGCTGCGCGCAGTTCGTCGAGGCCGGCGCTCTTGGGGATGTAGCCGGCGACGCCGTGATCGAGCGCGCGGCGCACGACCAGCGGGTCTTCGTTCGCCGAGACCAGCACCACCGCCACTGCCGGGAACTGCGCGCGGATCGCGGCCAGCCCGGCGAGCCCGTGGTTGCCGGGCATGTGCAGGTCCAGCAGCACGAGGTCGATGTCGTCCTCGTTCTCCAACGCTTCGAGCACGCCGTCGAGCGTTTCGGCTTCGCGCGTGGTGACGTCGGGTGCCGCGTCTGCTGCCGCGCCGCGCAGGGCGGCGCGGAACAGCGGGTGGTCGTCGGCGATCAGCAGCTTGGGCATTCGGGGGCCGGGATTGGAATTCGGAATCGGGATCCGGCGCGGTGGCCGCCAACGACGGCGTTGAATCCCGCGTCCGGACCCGAGCGCCACACTAGCAAGCCCGGGTCGGCCGCGCGGCTGGTACCAAAGTACGATGGCCGCCGGCGGACGCGCTGCTACGGTGCCTGCATGACCAAGACCCGCATGCTCCGGCCGCTGTGCCTCGCCACCCTCGCGCTCTCGCTCGCCGCCTGTGCCGGCAGTGCGACGCGGAGCGATCCTGCCTCGATGCGCGGAGACGCCACGATGTTCAGCGCCCAGCGCACCAGCCTCCACCGGGGCGACGATGATCTGCTGACCGCCGGCCTCGGGCTGGCCGGGCTGCAGGCGATGACGCCGCCGACCTTCGCCGATCCCGAACAGCCGCGCGCCGACGAAGCACGCCGCCGCGCGCTGTGGGCGAACTGGCGCGGCATCGCCGACCTCGCACCGGGCGGCGGCTACGGCACGCTCTACGGCAGTCTGGCCGCCGTGCCGGGCCGCGAGTTCCACGCGCTGGCCACCGTGCCCGGTGCCTCGCAGCCGCATCGTGTGCTGGTGCAGGTGCCCGACGGTTTCGACCGCATGCGCCGCTGCATCGTGGTCACCGCCTCGTCCGGTTCGCGCGGCATCTACGGCGCGATCGCCGTCGCTGGCGCCTGGGGTCTGCCGAAGGGCTGCGCCGTGGCCTACACCGACAAGGGCGCGGGCACCGATTACTTCGATGCCGATGCGGCCATCGGCATCGCGTCCGACGGCACGCCGTCCGCCGATCCCACGCAGGCCGTGTTCGCGCCGCAGGGCGCGGGGCAGGGCGTCGCGTTCAAGCATGCGCATTCCGGCGACAACCCCGAGGCCGACTGGGGCCGTCACGTGCGCCAGGCCGCCGAGTTCGCATTGCAGGCGCTGGGCGAGGCGTATCCCGACGATGCGCCGTTCGATTTCGACAGCACCCGCGTCATCGCAGTCGGCATCTCGAATGGCGGCGGCGCGGTACTGCGCGCGGCCGAACTCGAAGGCGACTGGCTCGACGCCGTGGTCGCCGGCGAGCCCAGCATCCACGTCGATGCGCCGGGCGCGCGTTCGCTCTACGACTACACCACCGAAGCCGCGTTGCTGATGCCCTGTGCGCTGCTCGCCGTCGACAACCTGCCGCAGCCGCCAATGACCGCGCAGGTCGCACCGCTGTGGACCGCGCGCTGCGCCTCGTTGCGCGCGGCCGGTCTGGTCGAAGGCAACGATGTTGCGACGCAGTCGCGGTCCGCGTTGGAGATCCTGCGCACGCACGGCTGGACCGACGGCGCACTGCGCGCGGGTGCCTTGTCGGCCGGCTTCGATCTGTGGCGCGCGATTGCCGCGGCCTACGCATCGGCCTATGGCCGATTCGATGCCGGCACGCATCCCTGCGGTTACCGCTATGTGGCGCAGGGTCCGGACGGCAGTGCGCGTCCGGCGACCGCCACCGAACGCGCGGCCTGGTGGAGCGACGGCAGCGGCATCCCGCCGGGCGCCGGTGTCGGCCTCGTCGACACACGCATGGCTGGCGCCGATCCGCTGCTGCCCGGCCTGCAGTGCCTGCGTGCGCTCAACGACGGTGATGATGCGACTGCGAAGCGGGTGCAGGCCGGCATCGCCGAAACGCAGGTCGGCCTGCCGCGCGCAGGTTTGCCGGTGGTGGTGGTCCACGGCGCCGATGACGGGCTGATCCCGATGGCCTTCACCAGCACGCCTTACGTCGGCTGGGCGCAGGCGGCCGGGCGCGACGTACGCCTGTGGCAGATCGCCAATGCGCAGCACTTCGACGGGTTCCTCGGTTTGCCGGACTACGCCGCGCGCTACGTGCCGCTGCTGCCGTATGTGTACGCCGCGCTCGACCGCGTCGACGCGCACCTGGACGGCAAGGGCGCGTTGCCGTCCGACGCCGCGATTCCGACCACGCCGCGTGGCGCAGGCACGGCGCTCGACGCGAGCCACCTCGCGATCCCCCGCTGACGGACTGGCGTCCAACGCCCTTCTCCTCGCGTCAGCCGCTTGCAGCCTTCATGCGTTAGTAGTAATACTACTCACCATGGACCTGACCCAGACCCAGCACGCGATTCTCGAAATGATCGGCGAGCGCATCGCGGCCGAAGGCATGCCGCCTTCGCAGACCGAGATCGCCCGCGCGTTCGGATTCAGCGGCGTGCGCGCCGCGCAGTACCACCTCGATGCGCTCGAGGCCGCCGGTGCCATCGAGCGTGTGCCGGGCCGTGCCCGCGGCATCCGCCTGCGCGTGCCGGTGCCGCAGGCGCAGGCTTCGCTGGTGTTGGCCGCGGTGAATGACGGCGATGCGCTGCGCCTGCCGGTGCTGGGGCAGGTCGCCGCCGGCGCGCCGATCGGTGCCGACATCGGTTCGGACGACTACCTCGTGCTCGATCGCGTGCTGTTCTCGCCGTCGCCGGACTACCTGCTCAAGGTCAAGGGGGACTCGATGCGCGACGAAGGCATCTTCGAAGGTGATCTGATCGGCGTGCACCGCACCCGCGATGCGCGCTCGGGCCAGATCGTCGTCGCCCGGGTGGATGACGCGATCACGGTCAAGCTGCTGAAGATCGGCAAGGACCGCATCCGACTGATGCCGCGCAATCCCGATTACGCACCCATCGAGGTGTTGCCCGACCAGGACTTCGCGATCGAAGGCCTGTATTGCGGGCTGGTCAGGCCGAACCGTTGAGCGCATGGCCGCTCCTGCGCATGGCGCGCGCGGTGTTCCCCGACGGGCATCCGCGTTGCGCACCGCTGACCGGCAATCGCATCCCCACTTAATTTTGCTTCCTCCCTGCAGCGTCGCAGCCTGTGCGACCTGCGATTGCGAGGATGCATCCACCAGACCGGAACACGAATGACGAGGACCACCACGATGGACGAGAACAAGAAGCGCGCGCTCTCCGCAGCCCTGAGCCAGATCGAGAAGCAGTTCGGCAAGGGCTCGGTGATCCGCATGGGCGACCGTGTATCGGAAGTGGTCCCGGTGATTCCGACCGGTTCGCTGCAGCTCGATCTCGCACTCGGCATCGGCGGCCTGCCGCGCGGCCGTGTCATCGAGGTCTACGGCCCCGAATCCTCGGGCAAGACCACGCTGACCCTGCAGACGATCGCGCAATGCCAGAAGGCGGGCGGCGTCGCGGCGTTCATCGATGCCGAGCACGCACTCGATCCCACGTATGCGGCCAAGCTCGGCGTCAACGTCGAAGATCTGCTCGTGTCGCAGCCCGATACCGGTGAGCAGGCACTCGAGATCGCCGACATGCTGGTGCGCTCGAACTCGGTCGACATGGTCGTCGTCGATTCGGTGGCCGCGCTGACCCCGCGCGCTGAAATCGAAGGCGAGATGGGCGATCAGTTGCCGGGCCTGCAGGCCCGCCTGATGAGCCAGGCGCTGCGCAAGCTCACCGGCAACATCAAGCGCAGCAACTGCATGGTGTTCTTCATCAACCAGCTGCGCATGAAGATCGGCATCATGATGCCGGGTCAGAGCCCCGAGACCACGACCGGCGGCAACGCGCTGAAGTTCTATGCCTCTGTCCGCCTCGACATCCGCCGCATCGGTGCGATCAAGAAGGGCGACGAGATCATCGGCAACCAGACCCGCATCAAGGTCGTCAAGAACAAGATGGCGCCCCCGTTCAAGCAGGTCATCACCGAGATCCTCTACGGCGAAGGCATCAGTCGCGAGGGCGAACTGATCGACATGGGTGTCGAGGCGAAGCTGATCGAGAAGGCGGGCGCCTGGTACAGCGCGGGCAGCGAGCGGATCGGGCAGGGCAAGGAGAACGCCCGCCAGTACCTCAAGGACAACCCGGAAGTCGCTGCGCGCATCGAGGCGGGCATCCGCGAGAAGCTGCTGCCTGCGGCGCTCGCGGAAGCGGCAGCGGCGGGCAATGACGAAAACGACGACGACTGAGCCGGCCGCGCCGGGCCTGCCCGGCAGCAGCGAATCGCATAACACGGACCTGGCGGCTGGCAGGTCCGTGGGCAGCTTCGACGCAGCCGGGTCCGGATCGACTGCCGATGGTGACGCGCCTGCCGCAGGCCGGCGGAAGAAACGCCGCGAACTGACACCCGCCCAGCGGGCGTTGTCGCTGCTGGTCCGGCGCGAGCATTCGCAGCCCGAACTGCTGCGCAAGCTCGTGGCGCGCGGCATCGAACCCGAGGCCGCCGCCGATGCCGTCGAACGCATGCGCGAGGCCGGCTGGCAGGACGATGGCCGGTTCGCCGCGAGCCTCGCACGCAGCCGCGCGACCGGTGGCCATGGCCCGCTGCGGATCGAGGCCGAACTGGCGACCCATCGGCTCGATGCGGGCCGGATTGCCGCGGCCTTCGAATCGCTGGCTGCCGACGGCGAGGCCGACTGGCCTCAACGCGCGCGCGATCTGCTCGAACGCCGTTACGACGTGGCCGCGTTCGCGGACGATCCGGGACTGCGGCGCAAGGCCGTGGATTTCCTGCTGCGTCGTGGGTTCGACGGCGAGACCGCCTATGGCGCGGTGCGTGCGTTGCGAGGCGATGGAGGGACCGGGGAATAACCCGGCGGACGCCACCGGATGTGCAGGGGGGCGTCGCCCCCGGATGGCCTGCTACCCTTTGCGGCTGTGGGCACCGCTCCGGACCTGCACCCGTCGACTCGCGGGCGCGCACGGCTGCCGGGGATGCCCTTACCCCCTCCAGCACGTCCGTCACGCCAGGCCCATGACCACGCAGACCCCCACCAGCACCGCCCAGATCCGCAGCGACTTCCTCGAGTTCTTCAAGGGCCGTGGCCACACCATCGTACCGTCGGCGCCGCTAGTGCCCGGCAACGATCCCACGCTGCTGTTCACCAACTCGGGCATGGTGCAGTTCAAGGACGTGTTCCTAGGCGCCGAGAAGCGCAGCTACGTGCGGGCCGCCGACGTCCAGCGCTGCCTGCGCGCGGGCGGCAAGCACAACGATCTCGACGTCGTCGGCTACACCGCGCGTCACCACACCTTCTTCGAGATGCTCGGCAACTGGTCGTTCGGCGACTATTTCAAGCAGGACGCCATCGCCTGGGCCTGGGAGCTGCTGACCCGGGTCTGGAAGCTCCCGGCCGAGCGCCTGCTGGTCACCGTCTACCAGACCGATGACGAGGCCTACGCGCTGTGGCGCGACATGGTCGGCATTCCCGAGGACCGCATCGTCCGCATCGGCGACAACAAGGGGGCGCCGTTCGCGTCCGACAATTTCTGGCAGATGGCCGACACCGGCCCCTGCGGCCCCTGCACCGAAATCTTCTACGACCACGGACCCTCGCACTTCGGCGGTCCCCCGGGTTCGCCCGACGAAGACGGCGACCGCTTCATCGAGATCTGGAATCTCGTCTTCATGCAGTTTGACAAGCAGTCCGACGGCACCCTGGTGCCGCTGCCTGCGCCGTGCGTCGACACCGGCATGGGCCTGGAGCGTCTCGCCGCGATCCTGCAGGGCGTGCACAGCAACTACGAGATCGATCTGTTCCAGGCATTGATCGGCAAGGCTGGCGAACTCACCGGCACGCAGGACCTGGAGAACAAGTCGCTGCGTGTGATCGCCGACCACATCCGCGCCTGCAGCTTCCTGATCGTCGACGGCGTGCTGCCGTCGAACGAGGGCCGCGGCTACGTGCTGCGCCGGATCATCCGCCGCGCACTGCGCCACGGCTGGATGCTCGGCGTGCGCCAGCCGTTCTTCAGCGCGATGGTCGGCACGCTCGATCACGTGATGGGCGATGCGTATCCGGAACTGCGCGAGAAGCGCGACCTGGTCGAACGCGCGCTCAAGGCCGAAGAAGAACGCTTCGCCGAGACGCTCGATGCCGGCATGCGCATCTTCGACGACGTCGCCTCGCGCAGCAACGGCGCGATTCCGGGCGAGGACGCGTTCCGCCTCTACGACACCTACGGGTTCCCGCTCGACCTCACCCAGGACATCGCGCGCGAGCGCGGCCTCGAGGTCGACATGGCCGGCTTCGACGCCGCCATGCAGCGCCAGCGTGAAACCGCGCGCGCGGCCGGCAAGTTCACCTCGAGCGCCGGCCTGTCGGCCGATCTGGTCGCGCAACTCTCGCCGACCGTGTTCGTCGGCGACGACCAGAACGAGGCCGATGGCCTGCAGGTCCTTGCACTGCTCGTGGGTGGTCGTCCGGTCGAGTCCGCGTCGGCCGGCGACGAGGTCGTCGTGATCCTCGACCGCACGCCGTTCTACGGAGAGTCGGGCGGCCAGGTCGGTGACACCGGCGTGCTCGAAGCCGACGGTCTGCGTTTCGAAGTCGACGACACGCAGAAGTTCGCCGGCCAGTTCCACGGCCACGTCGGTCGTCTGGTGTCGGGCGCGTTGCAGCGCGGCGACCAGGTGCGCGGCGCGATCGATGCCGCACGCCGCGGCACCATCGTGCTCAACCACAGCGCGACGCATCTGCTGCATGGCGCGCTGCGCGGTCTGCTCGGCACGCACGTGGCGCAGAAGGGCTCGCTGGTCGCGCCCGAGCGTCTGCGTTTCGACTTCTCGCACTTCCAGCCGGTAACCACCGACGAACTCGCCGAGATCGAGCGCCGGGTCAACATCGAAGTGCGCGCCAACCATCCGGTGAGCATCGAGCAGATGGACATGCAGTCCGCGCTCGACTCCGGTGCGATGGCGCTGTTCGGCGAGAAGTACGGCGAGCGCGTGCGTGTGGTGACGATGGGTGATTCGGTCGAACTGTGCGGCGGTACGCATGTCGATCGCACCGGTCGTATCGGCCTGTTCAAGCTCGTGTCGGAAGGCGGTGTCTCGTCCGGCGTGCGTCGCGTCGAAGCACTGACCGGCCAGGCCGCGCTCGATCATGTGCGCAGCGACGAGGAGCGCATGCGCCAGGCAGCCGGTCTGCTCGGCGGCACCGCAGGCGAAGTCGGCGAGCGCCTGCGCGCATTGCTCGATCGTCAGAAGCAGTTGGAGCGCGAACTCGAATCGCTGAAGGCCAAGGCCGCCAGCGGCGCGACCGCGGACCTCGGCGCGTCCGCCGTCGACGTGGACGGCATCAAGGTCGTCGCCGCGCGTATCGAAGGGCTCGATGCCAAGGCGTTGCGCGAGGCGGTGGATCGCCTCAAGCAGCAGCTTGGTGATGTGGTCGTGTTGCTGGCCGGGACGAGCGACGGCAAGGCCGCGCTGGTGGCCGGCGTCGGTGGCGCCGCGACCGGTCGCGTCAAGGCGGGCGAGCTGCTGTCACATGTTGCGGCGAAGACCGGCGGCAAGGGCGGCGGTCGACCCGACATGGCGCAGGGTGGCGGCGAGGATGGTCCGGCGCTGCTCGCCGCGCTGGGCGAAGTCCGCCAGTGGGTGGCGGAACGCCTCGGCTAAGCGTGCGCTAAACGCCTGTCCCGGGTTGTTGACCGGCCGCCCGGCAGGGGACATGCTTCACGGCCTAACGAGGTCTGTAATCGGTTTCCAAGGTCGAGAACGGTCCGAATACAGTCCACGCCGGCGCGTCGAAACGGCCGGTCCCAGGAGATTTCTATGCTGATTTTGACCCGCCGCGTCGGGGAGACGCTGATGATTGGTGACCAGGTGTCGGTGACCGTGTTGGGCGTCAAGGGCAACCAGGTGCGTATCGGTATCACCGCACCCAAGGACGTCGCCGTGCACCGCGAAGAAATCTATCAGCGCATCCATCGCGAAGGCGATGGTGAAGAAGCACAAGAAGATTTGCCGCAGACGCCCTGAGCCGTTATCCTTCGCACCGCGTTCGGCGCTTGCGTCGGACGTTTTGCTTCGGAGAGTTGCCCGAGTGGCTGAAGGGGCTCCCCTGCTAAGGGAGTATGGGGCTTAAAACTCCATCGAGGGTTCGAATCCCTCACTCTCCGCCACTGCTCGAATTCGATCGGATTTCTGCGGAAATCGAAGAGAAAAATTCCGGATAGTGGTTGACGAAGCAAAGGCTTTACTGCAAAATTCCGCTTCTGTTCAAGGCGCCCGTAGCTCAGTTGGATAGAGCACCAGGCTACGAACTTGGGGGTCGGAGGTTCGAATCCTTCCGGGCGCACCAGAACAACAAATCAACCAGCGAGCGATCGCTGGTTTTTTTGTGTCTGTAGATCTTGTGCAGGCGTCGGACCTTCGACGTCGTGCGGAGCATGGCCGCGAAAACACTCCGCTTCGCGCCAGGCGGCATGCGGGAGCGCGCGTGGGGTGGATGGGGCGCGGCGGACCCCGACGCTCGAACGCCGACTCGAAGGTGGTCTCTGCGACGACGCGCAGCGTCGTCGATCAGACTCAGAGCCGCGCGTCGACCACGTCGGCCGGCAACACCGCCTTGACGTCGAACAGCACCGCACCCGGCTTGCCGAACGCGCGCAGGCCGTCTGCGCCGAGTTCGCGGAACTGGGTATGCGCGACCGCGAGGATGATTGCGTCGTAGGCGCCGGTCTCCGGCGTGCCGATCGGTGTGAGTCCGTACTCGTGTTGCGCATACGCCGCCGCGACCCACGGGTCGTGTACGTCGACGTCGATGCTGTAGCTCTGCAGTTCGCGCACCACATCGATCACGCGCGTATTGCGCAGGTCCGGGCAGTTCTCCTTGAACGCCAGGCCCAGCACCAGGACGCGCGCGCCGGCGGTCTGGATGCCGCGTTGCTGCATCAGCTTCACCACACGCTGGGCGACGTGCAGGCCCATGCTGTCGTTGATGCGGCGGCCGGCGAGGATGACCTCGGGGTGGTAACCGATCTCCTGCGCCTTGTGCGTGAGGTAGTACGGATCGACGCCGATGCAGTGGCCGCCGACCAGGCCCGGGCGGAACGGCAGGAAGTTCCACTTCGTGCCCGCCGCTTCGAGCACTTCATGCGTGTCGATGCCGAGGCGGTCGAAGATCAGCGCGAGCTCGTTGACCAGGGCGATGTTGACGTCGCGCTGGGTGTTCTCGATGACCTTGGCAGCTTCGGCCACGCGGATGCTCGACACGCGATGCGTGCCGGCTTCGACGATGCCGCGATACAGCGCGTCGACGAACTCCGCGGCCGCATCGCTGGAACCGGCGGTGACCTTGAGCGTGTTCTCCAGCCGGTGCTGCTTGTCGCCGGGATTGATGCGCTCGGGGCTGTAACCGACGTGGAAATCCTCGCGATAGCGCAGGCCCGAAGCGGCTTCGAGGATCGGCACGCAGATCTCTTCCGTCGCGCCTGGATACACCGTCGATTCGAAGATCACCACGCCACCGCGCTGCAGGGCGTCGCCGACCGCGCGACTCGATGCCTCCAGCGCCGACAGGTCGGGCCGCTTGTAGGCATCGACCGGCGTCGGCACGGTGACGATGTGTACGTTGCAGCCTGCGAGATCGGCCGCGTTGGCGCTGTAGCGCAGATGCACGGCCGCGCGCAGTTCGTCGGGAGACAGTTCGCGGGTGTGGTCGTCGCCGCGCTGCAGACCTGCCACGCGCGTCTGGTCGATGTCGAAGCCCAGCGTGGCGTGGCGGCACCCGAATGCGACCGCGAGCGGCAGGCCCACGTAGCCGAGGCCGATGACGGCGATGCGGATGTCGTCGCGTGCGGGCAGTGGTGCGGTCATGCGGGGGAATCGCTCGTGGGCAATCGGCGCAGTGTAGCGGACGCCCGCAGCCGGCTTCAGGTGTCGGCGAGCCAGGCGGCGATCGCGTCGGGCGCGCGCATCCACGCGAAATGGTCGGCGTTCGCGCCCAGACGCGCGGCGTCGAAACCGTCGATCGCGGTGTCCGCGCTGCCGAGTTTGCCGAGCAGGAAACGCAGCGACGACGGTGGACCGAGCCAGTCGTCGTCGAGCCACGCCGCGCGGACGGGCACATCGACACGCGCCATCGCCGCATCGATGTCGACATCGACGCCGGCCGCTGCGTAGCGCCCGCGTAATCCGCTGCGCGTCCAGTCGGCGATCACGCCGCGCGCTTCATTGCCGGCGAAGCGCAGCCGGCGCCCCGGCAGCACGCCGCGCGTGCGCGCGAGCCAGGCCATGAAGCGGTACAGCGGCGGCAGCGTGTAGCGCACGCGCGGTGGAAACGCGCGCCAGTAGGGCGCGCCGCTGGCGACCAGCCACAGCGCGTCGGCGGCGTCGGGCCGCAGCGCGAGATGGCAGCAGGCAAGCTGACCGCCGAGGCTGTGGCCGCCGATGACGCGCGTTGCGCCTGGCACGACCGCATCCAACGCCGCTTCGCTGCGCGTGATGTCGGCCAGCAGCTCGCGGTAGCCCCAGTCGTGTGCGCGGCCGGCGCGCAGGCTGCTCGAGCCGATGCCGCGCCATTCGTGCAGGCCGACGGCGACGCCGCGCGCAGCCAGCGCGTCGGCGAAGGGCAGGTAATGCTTCGCCGGCACGCCCATCGCCGGCAACCACAGCAGCCGACGCGTCGGCGCATCGGGCACGCGCAGAATCAGTTCGAAGCGATGGCCATCGCCGCTATCGAGCGGTTCGACGCGGTCAGCCGCCGTGCTCACGACGCGAGCGGGCCCAGATGGCCGAGCACGCTGACCGCGCTGCGTCCGGGGCGGTACGCATCGCGCATCGCGCGATGCACATAGTCGATGCCGGCGCGGCATGCGGTTGCGGCGTCGTCACCCAGCGCGAGGCGCGCAGCGATCGCCGACGACAGCGTGCAGCCGGTGCCATGGCCGTCGATGTCAAGCCGCGGCGCGCGATGTGCGAAGGCCGCGTCTGCATCGGCGTAGCGATCCACGACCTCGTCGCCCTCGTCGAGATGGCCGCCCTTGAGCAGCACGCCGTGCGCACCGAGTGCGCGCAGTGCCGCGAGTGCGGTTTCGGCGCCGGCGCCGTCGCCGATGCGGCGGCCGAGCAGCAGTTCGGCCTCCGGCAGATTCGGCGTCAGCACGCGTGCGCGTGGAATCAGGCGGCTGCGCAATGCGCCGAGCGCGTCGTCGTCGAGCAGCTTCGCGCCCGAAGTCGCGATCATCACCGGGTCCAGCACCACCGGCACATCGGGAAACAGCGCCAGCGCGTCGGCCACGGCGTCGACTATCGAAGCGGTCGCGAGCATGCCGATCTTGACGCTGCGCACGTCGAAGTCGTCGAAGCAGGCATCGATCTGCGCACGCAGGAACGCGACGGGCGGTGCATGCACCGCGGTGACGCCGCGTGTGTGTTGCGCGGTCAACGCGGCGATCGCGGACAGGCCGTGCACGCCCTGCGCGGCGAAGGTCTTGAGGTCGGCCTGGATGCCGGCGCCACCGCCGGAATCGGACCCGGCGATCGTCAGTACCGAAGGCGGACGTACATGCAGTGCATTCATCCGTGCATTGTGCCTGCGCGTCGGCAGGCGTGCCCGGGCGACCGTGCTCAGCCGGCGCCGTCGGGCCGTGCACCGCGCCACTGGCGATAGAGCGTGTAGCCGATGCCGGTGAGGCCAGTCAGGGCGGCCGGCACGAGCAGGGCGTGGTAGGCGATCCGCGTGAACAGCCAGGCGCCGAGCATGCCGCCGGCGAGGAAGCCGGTGATGATCAGGCCGCTGAGCGTCAGGCGCCGCACGGGCAGTGCGCGTCCCCGGATCAGATGTCCCAGGCCGATGCCCAGGTCGGTGAACATGCCGCTCAGATGCGTGGTGCGCACCAGTGCGCCGCTGTAGGTGGTCACCATCGCGTTCTGCAGGCCGCAGGCCATCGCTGCGAGCAGTGCGCCTGCGAGATGGCTGCCTTCGAACAGCGGCACCGCTGCCGTCAGCAGGGCCGCTTCCAGTGCGAGGGTCACGCCGTAGCGACGTCCCAGACGCAGCGAATCGTGCTGCAGGATCAGTCCGCTCAGCGTGGCGCCCGCGCAGAACGCGATCAGCACGCTCCACAGGTGGCACGCCGCGCGCCAGTCGCGCTCCACCAGCGCCGCGCCCAGCAGGCTGGTGGTGCCGGTGAGATGGCTGACCGCCTGATGTTCGAAACCCAGATAGCCCACCACGTTGACCATGCCCGCCACGCACGACAGGGCTACCGCGCCGATCCAGACCCACGCCGGCAGGCGCATGCCCATCTCAGCGGCTCGCCGGGACCGCCTGTCCACGCACGACGCCACCGCGCGGACGGGCGCGGCGGCGGCGTGCGGGGCTCACAGGACTTCGGACGCGAAGTCGGCCAGGCGCGAACGCTCGCCGCGACGCAGGGTCACGTGTGCGCTGTGCGCCCAGTTCTTGAAGCGGTCGACCGCGTAGGTCAGGCCCGATGTCGTCTCGGTGAGATAGGGCGTGTCGATCTGTTCGACGTTGCCCAGACACACGATCTTGGTGCCGGGACCGGCGCGGGTGATCAGCGTCTTCATCTGCTTGGGCGTGAGGTTCTGGGCCTCGTCGAGGATCAGATACCGCGACAGGAACGTGCGCCCGCGCATGAAGTTCATCGAGCGGATCTTGATGCGCGAGGCCAGCAGGTCGTTGGTCGCCGCGCGGCCCCAGCTGCCGCCTTCCTGGTTGTGCGTCAGCACTTCGAGGTTGTCGGTCAGCGCGCCCATCCACGGCGTCATCTTCTCTTCCTCCGTGCCCGGCAGGAAGCCGATGTCCTCGCCGACGCTCACCGTCGCGCGGGTCATGATGATCTCGCGGTAGCGCTGCTGGTCCATCGTCTGCGCCAGGCCCGCTGCGAGTGCGAGCAACGTCTTGCCGGTACCGGCAGTACCGAGCAGGGTGACGAAGTCGACCTCTGGATCCATCAGCGCGTTGAGCGCGAAGTTCTGCTCGCGGTTGCGCGCGTTGATGCCCCAGACCGCGTGCTGGCTGTGGCGGAAGTCATCGACGATCTGCAGTGTCGCGCGACCGTCTTCCACCTTGGTCACGCGGAATTCGGATTCCTCGTCACCCGGCAGGTACAGGAACTGGTTGGCGTACCAGCCGTCGTCTTCCGACACCGCCAGGTCGTAATAGGTGCGGCCCTTGTCGGTCCAGGAGCGGAGGTCCTTGCCGTGGATCGTCCAGAAATCCGCGGGCAGCGCGGTCGCACCGGTGTAGAGCAGGCTGAAATCGTCGAGCGCGCGGTCGTTCTCGTAATCCTCGTTCGGGATGCCGGCGATCGCGGCCTTGATCCGCAGGTTGATGTCCTTGGAGACGAACACCACCGGGTAATCCGGTTCGGTGCGCACCAGGTCGAGGATCGCACCGAGGATGCGGTTGTCGGGCGCGGCGACGCCGAACGAGGTCGGATCTTCGGTCGGTGTCGTGGTCTGGAACCGCAGTTTGCCGACGCTCTGCACGCCACGCAGTTGCAAGCCCTGGGGCCGCTGCAGGGGCAGGCCGGTGGCGATCTGGTCGCTGCCTGCCACTTCGATCAGTTCATTGAGGAAGCGGCTGACCTGTCGCGCGTTGCGGCTGGCTTCGCTGGTGCCCTTCTTGCCGTTGTCGAGCTCTTCGATCACCTGCATCGGCAGGTAGACATCGTGCTCCTCGAACTTGAACAGCGCCGTGGGGTCGTGCATGAGCACGTTGGTGTCGAGAACGTAGACGCGCTTGCCTTTGGTCATCATCGTCAGTCGGCGTTCCGTGTTGAAGAAGGGATGACGGGAGTGGAGCGGGTGTCGCACACGCACGGCCGCGCCGCCGTGAACCGCGATGCGGTACGGCGGAGGGCGCGTTCGGAAGTGGCAGTCACTGCGACTGCGCAGCCTGCAGTGCGTCGAGTACAGCCTGCGCATGACCCGGCACGCGGACCTTGCGCCATTCGGCGGCGATGCGGCCGTCTGGATCGATCAGGAACGTGCTGCGCTCGATGCCCAGCACGGTCCGGCCATACATGTTCTTTTCGCGGATCACGTCGAACGCGCGACACAGCGCTTCGTCCGCATCGCTGACCAGCGCAAACGCGAATCCCTGCCTGGCGCAGAAGTTGTCGTGCGATTTCACCGAGTCGCGCGAGACGCCGAGCACGTCGGCGTCGAGCGCCTGGAACTGCGGCAGCAGCGCGCTGAAATCCAGGCCCTCGGTCGTGCAGCCGGGCGTGGAATCCTTGGGGTAGAAATAGAGGACGAGCCAGCGTCCGGCGTGGTCGGCCAGCGTGGCCGTTGCGCCGCCCGACAGCGCCAGTGGCAGCTTGAGGGTGGCCTGTGCGAGCTTCTTGCGGGTTCCGCTCATGTTGCGAACGGGCGTTCCTTTGCGGCAGTCGACATCACAATGCGCGCGCGTCATGTCTTTCGCAAGCACCGACGCGCATTCAAATCAGAACTTCATCGGATCCATGATCGCGTCGAGGTTCAGGTGGTCGCAGAACTCGAGGAAATCGTCGCGCAGCGCGGCGATGTGCATGTTCGCCGGGATGCCGATCGTGATCTGCGCCGAGAACATGTCGGCGCCGGTCTGCATCGCGCGGTAGCGCGAGGAGTGCAGGCTTTCGATCGTGATGCCCTGGCGGTCGAAGAAGTCGGCCAACTGGAACAGGATGCCGGCCTTGTCGGCCGCGACCACTTCCACGACGTAGGGCAGCAGGTTCGACTGGATCGGCTTCGGGCCGGTGCGGTACCACACCAGCTTCAGGTCTTCCTCGCGCTCCAGGCGCGTGAGCATCGCCTCGAGCTTGGCGACCGCATCCCACGGGCCGTTGGCCAGCGCGGTCACCGACACGTCCCGGCCCACGGTCGACAGGCGCGTGTCGACCATGTTGCAACCGCTGTCGGCGATACGACGCGACACCGACAGCAGCGGCGAGGCCGGATGCGTGGTGTACGCGTTGATCAGCAGGTAATTCTCGTTCGGCGAGGGCCGGGCAGCGGTATCGGAATCGGTCAAGGGGGCGTCCGCGGCGGGAAATCTGTTCGACTGCGAGGGTCGATGGCGACTGGAGGGTGAACGGCGGTCCGGGCAGGGCCGGATGCGACGGCCAGCATACTTGCCCGCGCTTCGTGGCCGCAAGTAACATCGGCCAGCATTTTCCGGGCCAAACTGCGCGTTTCCCGGTCCCCTCGTTTCACTGCGCCCGCGCCGCGGCCGCCCATCGGACTCCCATCTTGCGACTTTCAGGCAGCATCACCGCACTCGCCACCCCCTTCGACGCCACCGGTGCACTCGACCGCGCGGCGTGGAAACGGCTGGTCGAGTGGCAGTTGGCCGCCGGCACGCAGGGACTCGTGGTCGCCGGTTCGACCGGCGAAGCGGCGACGCTGGAAGACGATGAATACGACTGGCTGGTCCGCAGCGCGGTTGAACTCGCCGCTGGCCGTGTGCCCGTGCTCGCCGGCACCGGCCTGTCGGCGACGTCGAAGACCATCGCCGCGACCCAGCGGCTCGCGCAGCTCGGCGCCGACGTCGCGCTGGTCGTCGTGCCGGCCTATGTACGGCCGACCCAGGCTGGGCTGCTCGCACATTACCGCGCGGTCGCCGATGAAGGCGGCCTGCCAGTGCTGCTCTACAACGTGCCCGGCCGCACCGGCACCGACATGCTGCCCGAGACCGTCGCCGAACTGGCGCGGCACCCGCGCATCGTCGGCATCAAGGAAGCGCACAGCGGTGTCGAACGCATGCAGGCGCTGCTCGCGCTGCAGGGCGAGGAGTTCGCGGTGCTCAGCGGCGACGATCCGACCGCCGCGCGCGCGATGCTCGCCGGCGCCGATGGTGTGATCTCGGTCGTGTCGAACCTCGTACCCGGGGCGTTCCGCAAGCTCTGTGATCTGGCCCGCAACGGCCAGGCCGAGGCCGCCCACGACTGGGACGCGCGCCTGCAGCCGCTGCACACGTTCTGCGGCATCGAACCCAACCCCATTCCCGTCAAGGCGGTGCTGAGCAGACAGGGCCTCGGCCATGGCCTGCGTCTGCCTTTGACGACACTGGCCCAGGCGCATGATGCGCAGGCCGACGATGCGACGCGACTCGCGGCGGACCTCGAAACGTCCTGCCGTGCCCGCGCCGCCTGATTTCCCAGGAGATTCCACGATGCGTCCACCCCGTTCCTCCATGCGCTATCTCGCCATTGCCGTCGTCGCGGTCGCAGTCGTGGGCACCAGCGGCTGCCGCTGGTTCAAGAAGGACAACGCGCTGTACGCGCAGAGCCCGGAAACCCGTCCGCTCGAAGTCCCGCCGGATCTCGACCGCCCGCGTACCGATGGCGCGATGGCATTGCCGGAAGCCACCACGTCCGTGACCCGTTCGGGCACGGTGGCGGAGCCGGCCGATTCGAACGTGTCCTTCAGCGCGACCGGCGAGCGCGATGCGGTGTTCGCACAGGTCGGCGAAGCGCTGGCCGCGACTGACGGCGTGACCGTCAACAGCCGCTCGCAGGTGCTGGGCACCTACGACGTGTCCTACGCCGGCAGCCAGTTCCTGGTGCGCGTGGCATCGCAGCAGGGCGGCGTCGTGGTGTCGGCAGTCGATCCGCGCGGCGTGGCCGCGAGCGGCGAGGCGCCGACGCGTCTGATCGCGTCGCTGCAGGCGGCGCTGGCGCAGTAAGGCGGTATGGACGGCGTCCGCTGATCGGATGCCGTCGAACACCGGATACGAAAAACGGGCGCCTCGGCGCCCGTTTTTCGTATTGCGATCTCGGCGCGCGGATCAGCGCTCCAGCAGCGGCAGCTTGTCCGGCTTGCCTTCCCAGTCCTTGGCGTCGGGCAATGCATCCTTGCGCGTGGTGATGACCGGCCAGGCCTTGGCCAGATCGGCATTGAGCGCGACGAAGGCTTCCTGGCCCGCCGGCACGTCGTCCTCGGGATAGATCGCGTTGATCGGGCATTCCGGCTCGCACAGTGTGCAGTCGATGCACTCGTCGGGATCGATGACGAGGAAGTTCGGCCCTTCGTGGAAACAGTCCACCGGGCAGACCTCGACGCAGTCGGTGTACTTGCACTTGATGCAGTTTTCGGTGACGACGAAAGGCATGGATTCGGATCGGGTGGGGCGACGACGGGCTGCAGTTTAATTCAGCGTCCCCGGTGCCGGTGCGAAGTGTTCGCATTTGCGGAGCGGGAGGTGCACGAACGCAGAAGGCCCACGCCTGGCGGCATGGGCCTTCTGCTTTGATGTGGTGCTCCCTACGGGATTCGAACCCGTGTTTTAGCCTTGAGAGGGCCACGTCCTGGGCCTCTAGACGAAGGGAGCTGGGTGCCGCGAGCGGCTCCGGTGGGACGACCGGCCTGCAAACGCGTCTAAGACGTGTGCAGCTTGCTAGTATATCAGGCTTGCTGGCGCCGCAACGGCCGCCTGAGAATTTTTTCAGACTTGATGCATACCGATTCCGCTCCGACTCAAAGCGCCGTGTCCGCCGATCTGCGGATCATTCCGCGCGATCAGCACACCATCTCGCGGCGGCAGATCAGCCAGAACGCGCTGCGCGTGCTGTACCGCCTGCACGAGGCCGGTCACGAGGCCTATCTGGTCGGCGGGGCGGTGCGCGATGTGCTGGTCGGCCTGACGCCCAAGGACTTCGACATCGCGACCGACGCGACGCCGGAGCAGGTCAAGGGCCTGTTCCGCAACTGTCGCCTGATCGGTCGCCGGTTCCGCCTGGCGCACGTGGTGTTCGGCCGCGAGATCATCGAGGTCGCCACGTTCCGCGCCAACGTCGACGACGGCAGCGGCGACCGCGAGGTCCACGATGGCGGCCGCCTGTTGCGCGACAATGTCTACGGCACCATCGAAGACGACGCGGTGCGCCGCGACTTCACCGCCAATGCCCTGTACTACGCGATCGCCGACTTCTCGGTGCGCGACTACACCGGCGGTTTCGAAGATGTGCAGAACAGGGTCATGCGCCTGATCGGCGATCCGGAAACCCGTTACCGCGAAGATCCCGTGCGCATGCTGCGCGCGGTGCGCCTGGCCGCGAAGCTCGGCTTCTCGATCGAGCCCGGCACCGCCGAACCGATACCGCGCCTGGCATCGCTGCTGGCCGAAGCAGCGCCAGCGCGCCTGTTCGAGGAATGCCTGAAGCTGTTCCTGTCCGGGCATGCGGTCGCCAGCTTCGAAGGTCTCGAGCGTCATGGCCTGCTGTCGGCGCTGTTCCCCGAATCGGCGGCCGCGCTCGCCAGCAACCGCAGTGGCGCGTTGCGGTCGATGGTGGTCGCAGGTCTGGCATCAACCGATGCACGCATCGCCGCGGGCGACCCGGTCTCACCGGCGTTCCTGTTCGCCACGCTGTTGTGGCCGGCGTTCTGCCGCGCCTGGATGAAGCTGCAGGCCGAAGGTGTGCAGCCGGTCGAAGCGCAGCGTCGCGCGGCGGATCGCGTGACCCTGCACCAGGTCACGCGGGTCGCGCTGCCGCGGCGTTTTTCGCTGCCGATGCAGGAAATCTGGCTGTTGCAGGCGCGCTTCCCGCTGCGCCAGCGCAAGCGCGTCACGCGCACGCTGTCGCATCCGCGGTTCCGCGCCGCGTTCGATTTCCTCGTGTTGCGTCAGACCGCGTCTGACGTGCATGCGGCTGATGTCGCGTTCTGGGAAGAAGCCCAGAACGATCCGGATCATGCGATCGCGCTGTATCCGGACGAAGACGAGGCGGGTGGCGACGAAGACGCGCCGCGTCGTCGCCGTCGTCGTCGTCGCGCGCCGGTCGCGGCTGGATGACACCGTGCGCCGTGCAGGCAAGCGCCCGCGCATGAGCGTGCGTGCCTGGATCGGGCTCGGCGGCAATCTGGGCAACGTGCCGCAGGTGTTGCGCGACGCCGCGTCGGCGCTTTCGGCGTTGTCCGATATCCAGGACCTGCGACTGTCGTCGCTGTATCGCACCCCGGCCTGGGGCCGCACCGACCAGCCCGATTTCGTCAACGCGGTCGCGATGCTCGACACCAGTCGCGCGCCGATGGATCTGCTCGACGCGCTGCTCGACATCGAACGCCTGTTCGGCCGGACCCGCAGCGACGATGCCGGCGACCAGTGGGGTCCGCGCACGCTCGACCTCGACCTGCTGCTGTATGGCGACGCGATGATTACGCTGCCGGGACTGACCGTTCCGCATCCGCGCCTGCACCAGCGCGCATTCGCCCTCGTACCGCTGCTGGAACTCGATGCCGGCATCGTGATTCCGGGTGTCGGCGCGGCCGCCGATGCGCTCGTGCACGTGGATCGTGCCGGCATCGAAGCGCTACGCTAGCGCAATGAACACTTCATCTTCCGCGCCGGTCACCGTGCCCGCGCTGTTCGAGGCCCGCGCTGCCGGTCGCCGGCTCGCGATGCTCACCGCCTACGACGCCGGCTTCGCCCGCACCTTCGATGCCGCAGGGGTGGACCTGCTGCTGATCGGCGATTCGCTGGGCATGGTGGTGCAGGGGCATGGCTCGACGCTGCCGGTCACCGTCGACGACATCGCGTATCACACCGCGTGCGTGGCGCGTGCCGTGCAGCGTGCACTGGTGATCGCCGATCTGCCGTTCCAGGCCGACGCGACGCCCGAGCGCGCGCTTGATGCGTCGACGCGGCTGCTGCAGGCCGGCGCCGGCATGGTCAAGCTGGAAGGTGCGACGCCGAACAAGTGCGAAGTGGTGCGTTTCCTCGTCGAGCGCGAGATTCCGGTCTGCGCGCACCTCGGCCTGACCCCGCAGTCGGTGTTGCGCTTCGGTGGCTTCAAGGTCCAGGGCCGTGGCGACGCCGCGGCACAGGCATTGCGCGACGATGCGCGCGCGATCGTCGAAGCCGGCGCGACGCTGATCGTGCTCGAAGGCGTACCCGCTGCCCTCGCTGCCGAAATCACCGCCGCTTCGCCAGTCCCGACGATCGGCATCGGTGCCGGCCCGGACTGCGACGGCCAGGTACTGGTGCTGCACGACATGCTGGGCCTCGACAGCGGCCATCGCCGGCCGAAGTTCGTCCGTGACTTCCTCGTCGAAGGTGGCTCGGTCGCGGGTGCCGCGCGCGCCTACATCGACGCGGTGCGCGACGGGAGCTTCCCCGGACCCGAGCACTCCTACAAGTAGGAATCGTCGTAGCCGGCAGGGCGACGACACGCACGCACTGACGCCGTGCGTCGCCGATCTGCGAAAATCGTCGTCTCCCCATTGCCGGACCCGCCGTGATCGACACCGTCCATGACCTCGCCGCGCTGCGTGCGCGGATCGCCGACTGGAAACGCGCGGGCCTGCGCGTCGGTCTCGTGCCGACGATGGGCAATCTGCACGCGGGTCATTTCTCGCTGGTCGAGGCGCTGCGCACGCGCGTGGATCGCGTGGTCGCCAGCGTGTTCGTCAATCCCACCCAGTTCGGCCCGAACGAGGACTTCGCCCGCTATCCGCGCACGCCGGACCAGGATGCGCAGGGTCTCGCCGCCGCGGGCTGCGATCTGCTGTGGCTGCCATCGGTCGAGACGATGTATCCGCTGGGCCTGCACAACACGGTGACCGTGCGGGTGCCGGGTGTGACCGAGGTGCTCGACGGCGCGCACCGCCCCGGCCACTTCGACGGCGTGGCGACCGTGGTCGCGCGTCTGTTCAACCAGGTGCAGCCCGACGTCGCTGCATTCGGGCGCAAGGATTACCAGCAGCTGGCGGTGATCGCGCATCTGGTCGCCGATCTCGCGTTTCCGGTGGAACTGCTCCCCGTCGAGATCGCGCGCGAGTCCGACGGTCTGGCGATGAGCTCACGCAACCAGTATCTCGACGCCGATGCCCGCGCCCGCGCGCCGGCGATGCAGGCGGCGCTGCGCGCACTGCGCGACGCGATGCGGGGCGGCGCGCCCGCGGCGAACGCAGCGGGCGAGGCCGCTGCGGCGCTGCGCGGGGCCGGCTTCGTGGTCGATTACGTCGAGGTGCGTGCGCCCGACCTCTCGCCGTATGTCGACGGGCAGCAAGCCGCCGTCGCGCTGGCGGCGGCGCGCCTCGGCGCCACGCGCCTGATCGACAACCTCGAATTCAGCATCGCCAGCACGCCGACGGCCCGCTGAATCTGCCGTCGCCGCGTCGGGCGGTAATGTTGCGATGCCGCAGATGGTCCCTATACTTCGCGGTTCCTGCGGGCTTCCCGCGTTGTCCGATGCCGTGATCCGGCCGCATCCGTCATGCAACTCACCCTGCTGAAAGCCAAGATCCACCGCGCCTCCGTCACCCACGCCGAGCTGCATTACGAAGGCTCGTGCGCGATCGACGGCCGCCTGCTCGACCTGTCGGGCATCCGCGAGTACGAGCGCATCGAGATCTACAACATCAACAACGGCGAGCGCTTCGCGACCTACGCGATCCGCGCCGATGTCGGCAGCGGCATCATCTCGGTCAACGGCGCCGCCGCGCACAAGGCCGGCGTCGGCGATCTGGTGATCATCTGCGCGTATGGCGCGCTGGACGAGGCCGAGGTGGCAGCGTTCAAGCCCAAGCTGGTCTACGTGGACCGCGACAACCGCATGACCCACACCAACGACTCGATTCCCGCGCAGGCCGCCTGATGACGACGGCGGTGCGGCGGATCATCGAGGCGCTGGCGCCGCACGCGCGTCGCCTGGATTCGGCGCGCATCGCCGATCTCGTCGAAGCCGATGCGGCGCGCCCGCAGGAGTTCGCACTGCGCATCGGCGGGCTCTACGCCAGCTTCGCGCGGCAGCGGCTCGACCGCGACGCGCGCGACGCGCTGCTCGCGCTCGGTGAGGCCGCGGCATTGCCACAGGCGTTCCGCGCGCTGTTCGACGGTGTCACCGTCAACACCTCGGAGAACCGTCCGGCGCTGCATGTTGCATTGCGTTCGGCGTTGTCTCAGACAGCGATCGCGCGCGACGCGCATGCGCAGGCCGCTGAGGCGCGCGTACGCATGTCGGCGCTGGTCGCGCAGCTCGAAGCGTCCGACGTCACCGACATCGTCAATGTCGGCATCGGCGGCTCGGATCTCGGTCCGCGCCTGGTCGTCGACGCGCTGAAGGATTTCGGCACCGGTCGTTTTCGCGTGCATTTCCTGACCAATGTCGACGGCAGCGATGCGCAGCATCGGCTGGCGAAACTCGATCCGTCGAAGACCGCCGCGATTCTCGTCTCCAAGACCTTCGGCACGCAGGAAACCCTGCTCAACGGTGCGGTCGTGCGTGACTGGCTCGGCGGCAGCGAGCGCCTGTACGCGGTCAGCGCCAACGTGCCGCGCGCTGAAGCGTTCGGCGTCGCGCCCGAGCGCGTGCTGCCGATGTGGGACTGGGTCGGGGGGCGCTATTCGCTGTGGTCGGCGGTCGGTTTCTCGATCGCACTGGCCGTCGGCATGGACGGCTTCGAAGCGCTGCTCGCCGGCGCCGCCGACATGGACGCGCACGCGCTGCAGGCGCCGATCGGTGAGAACCTGCCACTGCTGCATGCGCTGACCGGCGTGTGGAACCGCAACGCGCTCGGCCTCGCCACACATGCCGTGCTGCCTTACGACGAGCGCCTCGCGCTGCTGCCGGCATACCTGCAGCAGCTGGTGATGGAAAGCCTCGGCAAGTCGGTCACACCCGATGGCGAAGCCGTCGGCATCGACACCGTGCCGGTGCTGTGGGGCGGGCCGGGCACCAACTCGCAACACAGCTTCTTCCAGGCGTTGCACCAGGGCACTCAGACCGTGCCGGCCGATTTCATCGGCGTGGTGAATCCTGCGCATCCGCACGCCGACAACCATGCCGCGCTGCTGTCGAACCTGCTCGCGCAGACCGAAGCGCTGGCCAACGGGTACTCGGCCGAGGATCCGCAGAAGTCGTATCCGGGCAACCGCCCGTCGACGCTGCTGCTGCTCGATCGCCTCGACCCGCGCAGCCTTGGCGCGCTGATCGCGCTCTACGAGCACAGCGTCTACGCGCAGTCGGTGCTGTGGGGCATCAACGCCTTCGACCAGTGGGGCGTCGAGCTCGGCAAGCGCATTGCGGGCGAACTGATGCCGGCGGTGCAGGGCGATGACGTGGCGGTGGCCGATCCGGTCACGCGCGCGCTGCTGGACGAGATCCGCGCGCGTCGCGCGCGCTGATCGACTCCTGTGGGAGCGCGCTTGCGCGCGAGTGGCTTCCGCAGGAAATCGCCTTCGCGCGCAAGCGCGCTCCCACAGGCATCAATCCACGCCGTGGCGCGCCAGCGCCCAGTCCACGTGTTCTTCGATCAGAAGATCGCCGGAGTTCCGACGTGTGCGCAGCGCGGCGATGGTGTCCGGCGTCGTCGGTGCATTGCCGAGCGCGACCGCGAGATTGCGCAGCCAGCGGCGATGTCCGCTGCGGCGGATCGGCGAGCCTTCTGTGCGCTGCAGGAACTCGTCCTCGTCCCAGGCGAACAGCTCGGCCAGGCTCGCGGTGTCGAGGTTGTTGCGCGCGCGGAAGTCGGGTTCGTCGGTGCGTTTGGCGAACTTGTTCCAGGGGCAGACCAGCTGGCAGTCGTCGCAGCCGAAGATGCGGTTGCCGATCAGTGGGCGCAGCGAGGCGTCGATCGCGCCTTCGTGTTCGATCGTGAGATAGGCGATGCAGCGACGGGCATCGAGTCGGTGCGGCGCGACGATCGCGCGCGTCGGGCAGACATCGATGCAGCGCACGCAGGTGCCGCAATGCGCGGTCGCCGGTGGATCGACCGGCAACGGCACGTCGACGTAGATCTCGCCGAGGAAGAACCACGAGCCGCCGTCGCGATCGATCAGGCAGGTGTGCTTGCCGATCCAGCCCAGGCCGGCATTGCGCGCGAGCGCACGCTCGAGCACTGGCGCCGAATCCACGAACACGCGATGGCCGAACGGGCCGATCTCATCACTGATGCGATGCGCGAACTTCTGCAGCCGGTTGCGCATCAGCTTGTGATAGTCGCGGCCCAGCGCATAGCGCGCGACATAGGCGCGGTTGCCATCGGCGAGCGTGTCCCAGGCGCTGTCGTCGTCGTTGCGGCCGTAGTCGAGCCCGACCGACAGTACCCGCACGGTGCCCGGCAGCAGTTCGTCCGGACGCGCGCGGATGTCGCCGTGGCGCGCCATCCACTCCATCGTGCCGTACAGGCCCTGGGCGAGCCAGTCGCGCAGATGCGCTTCGTCCTCGCGCAGATCGATGCCGGCGATCCCGCAGCGCTGGAAGCCCATCTCGCCCGCGATCGCCTTGATGCGCGCAGCGAGCGCGTCGGGCGATGCAGGAGATGGAGCGGCGGTGGCGGCGGACGGCATCACGATGCGCGAAGTATAGAATCCGCGCGATGAGTGCTTCCTGTGCCACGCCTGCGCCCGGCGCTTTGCTGCCGGGCACCCTGTTGTACGACGCCGCCGCGCTACGCGTGATCGAGGCTGCGGCGCTCGCGCACACGAGTGATGCCACCACGCTGATGCAGCGGGCCGGCTTGGCCGGCTGGCGCACGCTGCTGGCGCACTGGCCGCAGGCGCGGCGCTTCGTGGTGGTCTGCGGGCCGGGCAACAACGGCGGCGACGGCTACGTGCTCGCGACGCAGGCGCTGGCGTCGGGACGCGACGCGGTGGTCGTCCGGATCGAATCGCATGCGCCGCGTACCGATGCAGCCAAGGCGATGTGTGCAGCGTTCGAGGCGGCGGGCGGCCGGATCCTTGCGTTCGCTGGCGCGTTACCGGCTGCTGACATCGTCGTCGATGCGGTGTTCGGTATCGGCCTGTCCCGTGCCCCCGACGACGCGACCACTGCATTGATCGAAGCGATCAATGCAGCCGGCGTGCCGGTGCTCGCATTGGATGCGCCCAGCGGCCTGTCAGGTGATCGCGGCAGCGCGGAAGGCCTTGCCGTGCGCGCGACGCGCACATTGCAGTTGCTCGCGCCGCAGATCGGGCTGCAGACCGGCGACGGCCCGGATCATGCCGGCGTGTTGTCGCTGGCCTCGCTTGGTGTCGACGCGGAGTGCTTCGTGGGCGCGCACGCACAGGCCCGCCGGATCGACGCGCACGATCTCGCGCACTGGCTGCGGCCGCGTCCGCGCAATGCGCACAAGGGCAGTCATGGCCGCGTGCTGTGCATCGGTGGCGATCACGGCACCGGCGGCGCGGTGCTGCTCGCGGCGGGCGCGGCGTTGCGCGCCGGCGCGGGACTGGTGGAAGTCGCGACCCAGGGCGTGCATGTCGCGCCGCTGCTCGCGCGCTGGCCCGAAGCGATGGTCCGGCGTACCGACAATGTCTCGGCACTCGCTGGCGCCCTCGTCGCTGCCGACGTCATCGCACTCGGTCCGGGTCTCGGGCAGGGCAGTTGGGGCCACGCCCTGTTCGACGAAACGCTCGATGCGGCGACTGCAGGCGGAACGCCGCTGGTGCTCGATGCCGATGCGCTCAATCTGCTCGCCGCACGCCCGCGCGCATTGCCGGCAGGCGTCGTGCTCACGCCGCATCCGGGTGAAGCCGCGCGGCTGCTCGACACCGATACCGCCGCGATCCAGCACGACCGCCCGGCGGCGGTGCGCGCCCTCGCCGCGCGCTGGAACGCCGTCGTCGTGCTCAAGGGCGCCGGCACACTGGTCTGCGCGCCCGGCGGACCGCCGTGGCTCATCGCGGCCGGCAACCCGGGCATGGCCACCGGCGGCATGGGCGACGTGCTGACCGGCGTGATCGCCGCGCTGCGCGCGCAAGGTTTCGCCGCAGAACACGCGGCCGCCTGCGGCGCCTTGCTGCATGCCGTGGCTGGTGATACCGCCGCACGCACGTCCGGCGAGCGCGGCCTGTTGCCGGGCGACCTCATCGATGTGCTGCGCGCCTGCGCGAATCCGGAGTCGAACGCATGATCCGCCGCCATTTGCCCGACGAAGCCGCAACCCGTCTGCTCGCCGAACTTCTTGCCGCGCATCAACCGCCCGGCGCCGTGGTGCACCTGCAGGGCGACCTCGGTGCCGGCAAGTCCACGCTGGCCCGCGCCTGGCTGCGCGCGCTCGGTGTGACCGGCACGGTGCGCAGCCCCACCTACACCCTCGTCGAGCGTTATCCGGTCGACGGCGGCGAGGCCCTGCATCTGGACCTGTACCGGATCGGCGATGCCGGCGAACTCGATTTCCTCGGGCTCGACGACATCGACGCCGCGCTGTGGCTGGTGGAGTGGCCCGAGCGCGGCGCCGCGGCGCTGCCGCCGGCGGACCTGGAAATCCACCTGGCGATCGACGGCACCGGCCGCTCGGTCGAACTGGTGCCGGACGGCGAGGGTGGGAACGCCTGGCTGGCCGCTCTCCTCGACGATCCCCGTTTGTCGGCCATTCCTGAACCGAAACCATAGGAAGGACCTGCAGGCCACGGATTTGAAAGGGAAAATGGCTTGCAATGTTCCAAAGGCGGTGATTGACTAGCCGCCATGCGCATCCGGGGGATCAATCTGTCTCAGCTGGCGTTGGCGGTCGCCCTGATCGCCGCGCTGTGCTGGAACCTTGCCTACGGCGCCGAGCTGCGCGGGGTGGATGTCCGCGCCGGCGCCACCGGCACCCGTGCCGAACTGCTGCTCGATGCGCGCGCCGAGTATTCGGTGATCTCCCTCGCCAATCCCGACCGCCTGGTCGTCGACCTGCCGGGCACCCGCCTGCGCGCCACGGCGATGCCGGGCGGTGCCGGCGCCGTCAATGCCGTACGGACCGGGCAGCCCGTCGCCGGTACGACGCGCATCGTGTTCGATCTGGCATCGTCGGTGAAGGCGATGCCGCCACGGGTCGAAGACGGCCCGGACGGTTCCAGACTGGTTATCGAATGGCCCGGCGACGGCGCGGCCGATCCGATCGCGCGTATCGCCGCGGCCAGTGCGGCAACGTCCGTGGCGGCGCCCTCCGCGGTCGACCCTGCGCTGGCATCGAACGATGCGACTTCACGGTTGATTTCGAGCATGGGCCCGCAACAGGGGCCCGCGCCGTCCGCGCCGACGCCTGCCGAGGCGACGGCGCAGGTCTCTGCGCCTGCCCCGGCTCCCACACCGCCACCGGCCACACAGCGCGAGCTGGTAGCGCCGGCGCAGGTGCCGATGCCGGCCGCGGTCGGTCCGGGCATGCGGCCGCTGGTGATCGCCATCGACCCGGGCCACGGCGGCCGGGATCCCGGTGCCATCGGACCTGCCGGCACGCACGAGAAGAACGTGGTGCTGGCGATCGCGCGCGAACTCGCGCGCCAGATCAATGCGACGCCAGGCATGCGCGCGCATCTGGTGCGCGACAACGACACCTATATCGAACTGCCGCAACGCGCGTTGCGTGCACGCCGCGCGAAGGCCGACATGTTCGTGTCGATTCACGCCGATGCCGCGCACAATCGCGCCGCATACGGCTCGTCGGTCTACACCCTGTCCACGCGCGGTGCCTCCTCGCAGCAGGCGCGCTGGCTGGCGGACCGTGAAAACAGCGCCGATCTCGTCGGTGGCGCATCCCTGTCGCAGGACACGTTGTCGAACGTCCTGCTGGAGATGGCGCAGAGCGGCCACATGCGCGCCTCGCAGGACGCCGCGACGCACGTGCTCTCGGGCCTGCGCAACGTGGGCAAGACGCACAAGGCGAACGTCGAGTACGCGAACTTCTCGGTGCTGCGCAACGCCGACATGCCGGCAATGCTGGTCGAGACCGGCTTCATTTCCAATGCCGAGGAAGAGCAGCGTCTGCTCGATCCCGCGCACCAGCGGCGTCTTGCCAGCGCCGTGCTCAACGGCATCAACACCTATTTCATCGCCCAGCCGCCACCGGGCACGCTGTATGCCGCGCGCGCGGCTGCAGCCGATGCGAACGGCGCCACCGGCGGCAGTCCCTGAGATCCCGGGCGTTGCGCCCGAGCCGGTATCATCCACATTGATTCCAGCCGCGGCGCTTTGCGTCGCCGATACCGACGTGCCGATCCGCCAACTCCCCGACATCCTCGTCAACCAGATCGCCGCCGGCGAAGTGGTCGAACGTCCTGCGTCCGTGGTCAAGGAACTCGTCGAGAACGCGCTCGATGCCGGCGCGCTGCGTGTCGACATCGATCTGGAGGAAGGCGGCGTCCGCCTGATCCGCATCCGCGACGATGGCGGCGGCATTCCGCCTGAGGAACTGCCGCTGGCCGTGCAGCGCCACGCGACCAGCAAGATCGGTTCGCTCGATGATCTGGAAGCCGTCGCCACGCTTGGTTTCCGCGGCGAGGCGCTGCCGTCGATCGCATCGGTGAGCCGTTTTGCGCTGATCTCGCGCCGCGAAGACGAGACGCACGGCTCCGCGCTGGAAGTCGAGGGTGGACGCGTCGGCGAAGTCACGCCGAGGTCGCATCCGCGCGGCACGACGGTCGAGGTGCGCGACCTGTTCTACAACGTCCCCGCGCGGCGCAAGTTCCTGCGTGCCGAACGCACCGAGCTCGGCCACATCGAGGAGTGGCTGCGCGCGCTGGCACTGGTGCGGCCTGACGTCGAGTTGCGCATCAGCCACAACGGCAAGGCGTCGCGTCGTTACAAGGGCGACGAGGATCTGTTCTCCGGCGCGCGCCTGGTCGAAACGGTGGGCCGCGAATTCGCCGACAACGCGCTGCGCATCGATCACAACGCAGCGGGTCTGCGCCTGCACGGCTGGATTGCCAAGCCCGCGTATTCGCGTGCGAGCGCCGACCAGCAGTATCTGTACGTCAACGGCCGCGCGGTGCGTGATCGCAGCGTGGCGCACGCGGTGAAGCAGGCGTTCGCCGACGTGATGTACCACGGCCGCCAGCCGGCCTATGTGCTGTTTCTCGAACTCGACCCGACGCGTGTCGACGTCAACGTGCATCCGGCCAAGCACGAAGTGCGCTTCCGCGATACGCGTCTGATCCACGATTTCGTCTATCGCACGCTGCATGAGGCGCTGGCCGATACGCGCGCGGGCCAGACGCATCACGCGCCTGCGGATGCGGCGATGGCGGCGTTCGCCGCCATGCCGGCATCCGGCGCTGCGTCGATGCCCGACTGGTCGCGGCCGATGCCACAGCCGAACCTCGCGCTGCGCGTCGACGAAACGCGCGCGGCCTATGCCGGGCTCTACGGCCCGACGCCGGCGCAGATCGCATCGGGCGCCGACACCTGGGCGCCGTCGCCGATGGCGCCCGACGCCGCGGTCGACGATGCCGGCACGCTGGTGCCACCGCTCGGCTACGCGGTCGCGCAGCTGCACGGCATCTACATCCTGAGCCAGGCCGCCGACGGCATGATCGTCGTCGACATGCACGCCGCGCACGAACGCATCGGCTACGAAAAGCTCAAGACCGCGCACGATGGCGAAGGCGTGCGCACGCAGCCGTTACTGGTACCGCAGACGGTTGCGGTATCGGAACGCGAAGCCGATGTCGCCGAAGCCGAATCAGCGACGCTTGCCGACCTCGGCTTCGAGGTCTCGCGCGCCGGTATCCAGTCGCTGCTGTTGCGCGGCGTGCCGGCGCTGCTGGTGCAGGGCGACACCGAAGCGCTGTTGCGCGACGTGCTGGCCGATCTGCGCGAGCACGGCGAGAGCCTGCGCGTGCGTTCGGCGCGCGACGAATTGCTGTCGACGATGGCCTGTCATGGCGCGGTACGTGCCAACCGGCGTCTGACGCTGCCCGAAATGAACGCTTTGTTGCGGCAGATGGAAGCCACCGAGCGCTCCGGGCAGTGCAATCATGGCCGTCCCACGTGGGCGCACTTTCCGCTCGCCGAAATCGACCGCTGGTTCCTGCGAGGACGCTGACATGCTGCGATGGCGCCACTGCTGCACGATCGGACTGGTGGCGCTGCTCGCCGCTTGTGGTCAGACATCCGACGGTGAGGATCCGGCTGCGCGCGCCGACGCCGCGCGACTCGACGTGATGTTCTCCGCGCAGACCCGCGTCTGGCAGGACACGCGCCGCGCCGAACTGGTCGCGCCCGAGGGTTGGCTGAGCCTGATCGGCCTGCATCGCATCGAATTGAAATCGCATTTCATCGGCAGCGGCGAAACGGCCGGCATCCGTCTGTCGATGGGCCCGGACAAGCTCGGCCTGCTGCAATCCGACGACGGCGCGTATGCGTTCACGCCCGAGCGCGGTGTCGCGGTGACGCTCGACGGCGCGCCGGTGCGTGGCCGAGTGGCGCTGCAGACCGACGCCGATGCAGCACCGAGCGTGCTCGGCTTCGACGATGGCAAGGGCGCGCTGACGATCATCGAACGTGGCGGCTCGGCCTTCGTGCGTGCGCGCCACGAAGACGCGCCCACGCGACGGCGCTTCACCGGCATCGAGTACTGGCCGACCGCGCGCGACTGGCAGGTCGATGCGGAATTCGTGCCGGCGGCGGCCGGTGCGACGCTGCCGATCGCCAACATCCTGGGCATGGTCGAGGACACGCCGACGCCGGGCTCGGTCGCCTTCGAACGCGACGGTACGCGCTACACGCTGCAGGCGATCGACGGTGGCGGCGGCGCGCTGTTCCTGATCTTCGCCGACCGCACCAGCGGCCACGGCAGCTACAGCGCCGGACGTTATCTCGATGCACCGGCGCCGGGCACCGACGGCCGGCTGCAGATCGACTTCAACCGCGCCTACAACCCGCCGTGCGCGTTCACCGCGTTCGCGACGTGCCCGTTGCCGCCCGCCGGCAATCGTCTCGATCTCGCGATTCCCGCGGGCGAGAAAGTCTACGTACCTGCGACCACCGTATGACCCCGAACTCCGAACAGGACCGCTCCCGCATGCGTCGATCCGCGCCGATCCGTTTCCTCCGCTCGTGCGTTGTGCTGGTCTGTCTGTTCGCCGGCGGCGCGAGTCAGGCCGAATTGCCGCCGCTGGAGGCGCCCGCGATCCTGCTGTCGCCGCTCCTCGTGCCGGCCGACGGTCTGCAGGAGATGCCAGCGATCGGCTACGGCGCGCTGGCGCCTGCGCCGGTGCCGCTGCTGTGGCGCGTCAGCGGTGAGCATGGCGCGCTGTATCTGCTCGGCTCGTTCCACTTCCTCACGCCGGCCGACTACCCGCTATCGGAGGACGTCGCGCGCGTGGTGTCTGGCGCCGGTGAAGTCGTGTTCGAACTCGCCCCCGAAGAGCTGCATTCGCCGACACTGGGCCTGCAGATGATGCAGGCGGGGCTGCGCAGCGATGGCAGCAAGCTCGACGACGAGATTCCTGCGCAGACCGCCGCGCAGTTGCGTGCATGGGCGGATACGAATGCCGCGTCGCTGCAGGGTTCAGGCGGCGCGTCGAACCTGCAGCTGTTCGAGCCCTGGTTCGTCTCGCTGCTGGTGACGACGACCGAACTCGGTCGATTCGGCCTCGAGGCGAAACTCGGCATGGACGCGCAACTCGCGCGTCAGGCCCAGGCTGCCGGCACACCCACTGCCGGGCTGGAATCGGCGCAGCAGCAGATCGAACTGCTCGACGGCATGGGCCGCGTCGAACAGGCACAGATGCTGCAGGAAGCGCTGGAGCAGGCGGGCGCGGGCCCCGAATCGATCCAGGCGCTGCACGAGACGTGGCGCGCCGGCAACGCGGACGCGCTGTGGCACGACATGGGCCTCGACATGCAGGCGCGTTTCCCCGCGCTCTACGCGCGCATCAACACCGAGCGCAACGATGCCTGGCTGCCCAAGCTCGAACAGATGCTGCAGCAACAGGGCGAGATTCTTGTCGTCGTCGGCGCACTGCATCTCGTCGGCCCGGATGGTGTGGTCGAGAAGCTCGCCGCGAAGGGGTACACGGTGGAGCGGGTGTGCTCGGCCTGCGCGCCGAGCGGCGCGAGGCTGCCTGCGACGTCTGTGCCGCTACAGCCCGAACCGGGCAACTGACACACTGGCCGCCTGGGCGGCCGCGACCATCTCGATGCAGTCCACTGGACACGCCGGCGCGCACAGCGCGCAGCCGGTGCAGGCATCGACCAGCACGGTGTGCATCAGCTTCGAACCGCCGACGATGGCATCGACCGGACAGGCCTGGATGCACTTGGTGCAGCCGATGCAGTCGGCCTCGATGACCAGTGCGACCGGCGGCAACGCGTGGTGTTCGCCGCGTTCGCGGTCAAACGGCAGTGCGACCGTCTCGAGTGTGCGTGCGAGCGCGCGCGCGCCGGCATCACCGCCGGGCGGACATCGATCGACGTCCGCCTCGCCACGCGCCATCGCATCGGCATAGGGGCGGCAGCCGTTGAAACCGCACTGGCCGCATTGGGTCTGCGGCAGCAGGCGGTCGAGACGTTCGACGAGGGACGGCGGCATGCGTGGCGGTCGGCTGGGCGTGCGGGCTGGGCAGGGTTCGCGGCGATGCCGCGCCGGCTCAGCGGACCGGCATGCCGGGCTGCGCGGCGGTGTCGGCATCCAGCAGTGCGAGCGCGCCGCCGTCGAAGCCGGCCGACAGGATCATGCCTTCGCTGATGCCGAAGCGCATCTTGCGCGGTGCGAGATTGGCGATGAACACCACGTTGCGACCGACCAGCGTGTCGGGCTCACCGTAGCTCGCACGGATGCCGGAGAAGATCTGGCGTGTGCCGAGATCGCCGGCGTCGAGCTCGAAGCGCAGCAGCTTGTCGGAACCTTCCACGAATTCGCAGGCGACGACTTTGCCGATGCGCAGATCGAGCTTCGCGAAATCGTCGATCGAGATGTGCGCAGGCGCCTCCGCGTCAGCGGCTTTCACGGGCGTCGCGACAGGTGCTTCCACCGGCTTCTTCGCCGCGGCGGGCGCGGCCGGTGCAGCGGCGAGGGTGTCCTTGGAGGCGTCGGTCATGGCGTCGATCTGCTTGGGGTCGATTCGGGTGAAGAGCGGGGCATAGGGTTGGATGACGTGGCCGAGCAGTGGCGCGTTGAGCGCGGCCCAGGTGTCGGCCGGCGTGGCGAAGAACGCATCGACCTCGCGCGACACGCGTGGCAGCACCGGCCGCAGCGCCGTCGCCAGCACGCGGAACAGGTTCAGCCCCTGCGTGCAGACCGCCTGCAGTTCGGCGTCGCTGTCGTCCTGTTTCGCGATCACCCAGGGCTTGCGGTCGTCGATGTAGCGGTTGGCTTCGTCGGCCAGCGCCATCACCTGGCGCAGCACGCTGGCCGGCTCGTTGCGGTCATAGGACTCGCGGATCGGAGCCAGCGCCTCCACGAAGCGCGCATAGGTCTCCGGCTCCGGCAGTGCGTCGGCCAGCCGGCCGTCGAAGCGCTTGCCGATGAAGCCGGCGCAGCGGCTGGCGAGGTTGACCAGCTTGCCGACGACATCGCTGTTCACGCGCGCAATGAAGTCACCGAGGTTGAGGTCGAGATCGTCGACACCACCCGAGGATTTCGCGGCGAAGTAGTAGCGCAGCGCTTCCGGATCGAGCCCTTGATCCAGATACGTGCGCGCCATGACGAAGGTGCCGCGCGACTTCGACATCTTCGCGCCGTCGACGGTCAGATAGCCGTTGACGTGCAGACGCGTCGGCGCGCGCAGGCCTGCACCGTGCAGCATCGCCGGCCAGAACAGGCCGTGGAAATTGACGATGTCCTTGCCGATGAAGTGATGCAGCTCGGCGCCGCCTTCGGGCGCCAGCCACGCATTGAAGTCCAGGCCTTCGCGCTCGCACAGTGCCTTGAAACTGCTGAGATAGCCGATCGGCGCGTCGAGCCAGACGTAGAAGAACTTGCCCGGGTGCCCCGGAATCTCGAAACCGAAATAGGGCGCGTCACGCGAGATATCCCACGCGCGCAGACCGCCTTCGCCATCGAGCCATTCGGCCAGTTTCGCCTTGACGCCCGACACGGCGACATCGCCCGCCAGCCACTCGCGCAGGAAGGCTTCGAAATGGCCGAGCTCGAAGAAGAAATGCTCCGACTCGCGCACCTCCGGGGTCGCGCCGCTGACCACCGAGACCGGATCGATCAGGTCGCTCGGCGAATAGGTGGCACCGCAGTTCTCACAGTTGTCGCCGTACTGGTCCGGCGTGCCGCACTTCGGGCAGATGCCCTTGACGTAGCGATCGGGCAGAAACATGCCGCGCACCGGATCGAACAACTGCGCCACATCACGACGTGCGATGTGACCGCCGGCATCGAGCCGTGCGTAGATCGTCTCGACCATCGTGCGATTGCCCGCGGAGTGGGTCGAATCGTAGTGATCGAAGTTCACACCGAACGCCGCGAAGTCGCGCTCGTGCCCGGCCTGGATGCCGGCGATGAAGGCTTCGGGCGTCGTGCCGGCCTTCTCGGCCGCCAGCATGATCGGCGTGCCGTGCGTGTCATCGGCGCAGACGAACCGTGCCATGTCCCCATCCATGCGCCGCGCCCGCACCCAGATGTCGGCCTGGATGTAACCGACCAGATGACCGAGGTGCAATGGCCCGTTGGCGTAGGGCAGGGCGGTGGTGACAAGCAGCGTGCGCGACATGGACGGGGCTTGGAGGGGCGGGCGGAGCGGGATTATCGCATTACTGCCGATCGCCCAAAAGAAAGAGCCCGGCAAAAGCCGGGCTCTCTCATGCAGCGGTTACAGGTTCATCAGAACTTGTAGGTGGCGCCCAGATACACGAAGCGACCCACGCTGTCATAGAACGCCGTGCCGACGTCTGCGCCGAAGTAGTTCACCGGCGGCTCCTTGTCGAACACGTTGTCGGCGCCGATGTACACGCGGATACCCGAGTCCGGGAACGTATAGCCGACCTGCGCATTGTGATACGCGTACGAGCCGTTACGGATCGGGCTGCTTTGTCCCGGGTTGCTCTGGTAGGACGCCGGTTCGACGCGCAGGTTGTGGTGCATGTAGCGCAGCGTCCACGACGCATTCCAGTCACCGCGGTTGTAGGCGGCTTCCAGATTTGCGCGGTAGCGCGGGTCGGTCACCGAGGTGACCCACTCGCGGTACTCGTTCGGGAACGCCTGGAATGCCCACTCGCGCGACTGGATGAGGCGCGTGCCGACGAAACGCGTCACCGCGTTGCCGCCAAACAGGTCGAACCGGTAGTCGACTTCGAAGTCGACACCGACACGACGCGACTTGGCGAGATTCTCGTTCAGTGCGACCCAGTTGTAGATGCTGTGTTCCGGGAAGGCGCGGCCCTGCGGATCGGTGTAGCCACCCGCGCCAGCGCGCAAGATCTGATCGCAGAAGAAGTTGTCGGTCACGCCGCCAGGCGAGTCGACGCAACGGGTTGCGTTGGTCTGTGCGGTCACTGCACCGATGGCGTCATCCAGCGTGACGCGCCAGTAGTCGATCGACACGCCCAGGCCCTTGACGAACTCAGGCTGCCAAACGACGCCGAACGACACGGTTTCAGCCGATTCCGGGCTCAGGTCCGGATTACCACCGCTCACGCCGGGACGGTTCGCCGAGTAGCTGTCCTGCCAGCCGACAGGCACACCGAGTGCAAGGCAGTTGGCCTGGCGGAGCGCCGCATCCGCAGCGGTCGACGGACGGTTGGGGTTGGTCGGTGCGTAGTTGCAAGGGTCGTTGACGACCGCGAAGTTCTGCGATTGCGGGTTGAAGAGCTCACCGATGCCCGGTGCACGTACCGCGCGGGCAGTGGTGCCGCGCACGCGCACCGATGGGATCACCTGCCAGTCCAAGCCGATGTTCCAGGTCTTGGTGCTGCCGATGGTGCTGTAGTCCGAGTAGCGGCCGGCGAGGTCGATGGACAGCCGTTCGATGCCCGGAAGATCGGCCAGCACCGGGATGGACGTTTCCAGGAACACCTCGCTGACGTCGTACTCACCGCCACGGCTGGGAATCGCGTTGAGGAACGTGAGGCCCTGAGCGGCCAGCGGGTCGGTGTTTTCCTGGCTCTTTTCCTTGCGGTGTTCGACACCCGCTGCGAAGCCGACAAAGCCGGCCGGCAGCGCGAACAGCGCGCTGTTGGCCACCGATGCGCTGTAAACCGTCTGCTGGAGCTTCGACTCGTTCAGGGAGGAGACGTTGAACCAGGCGGGCGCAGCCGGATTGGCCGAGACGGCACCGTTGCCGAATACCGAGAACGGGACGCATCCCGCTACGAGGTCCTGCCTGTAGCGCTGGCCGGTGTGGATGTTGATCGCGTTCGGATCGAGCGAACTGCGGCACACGATGTTGCCGCCCGCGTCGAGGACCGTGTCCAGACCCGCGTGCCAGCGTTCGTTGATGCGGTTGTTGAGGTTGAGGCGCGAGATGTTGGATTCACCGTAGTTGAACGAAGTCTCGTAGCTCCAGTTCTCGCCGAAGAAACCTTCCAGGCCGACGACGATGCGCTTGGTGTCACGGTCGACTTCTTCACCACGACGTCCCGCATCGACGTTCATGCGGTTGACTTCGAGGTACTCGTAGGGGGTGCCACCGAACGTCGCCGTACGCAATGCACCCGGGTTGGCTGCCAGGAACGCGCTCAGTTCGGGCGTGATGTAGGCATTGTCGGTGCGGATGCGGATCGGCTGGTCGAACGCCGACTGGCCAAGGAAGTGGGACTCGGTCTTGGAGTACTTCGCTTCCGCGAACACGCGATGGTTGTCGTTGATATCGAAACCGAAAATCGCGTTGACGCTGGTGCGGTTGAATTCCGGTTCCAGGTCCACGAGCGCATTGAGATCGGTGAAGTCGCAATCGATGCACGAGGTGCCGGTTGCGTTGTACCAGCCGTCGTAGCGGTTGCGCGAGAAGCTGCCGTCGGAATTGAAGGAGTAACGGTTGTTCGGGTTGAACGGGTTGGTATTCGCATTGATCACGCCGCCGGTGTAGAACGAGCCACCGTAGGAGATCGCGTGGTTGCCACCCGGCCCTTCCAGGATTGTCTGCGGGTTGGATTCGCTGGACGGCTGGCTGGGATCGAAGTTGGGATTGGGACGCGACACCTGGTAGCGGCGACCGATGTCTCGGCTGGTGCGGCTGAAGCGGTCCTGTTCACTGCGCTCCAGAGAGACGGCGAACGTGCCGCGGCCATCGGCGAATTCCGTGCCGGCCGAAATGCTGGCGAACGCGCGACCGAAGTTGCCTTCGCCCGAGCCGCCGCGCTGGGCGCGCATCTCGACGCCATCGAAGGACTTCTTGGTGATGAAGTTGACGACGCCCGCGACTGCGTCGGCGCCGTAGACAGCGGAAGCACCACCGGTGATGACTTCGACGCGCTCGATCCATTCGACCGGGATGGTGTTCACGTCAACCGCGGTGGCGCCCGGGCTGGCGCCGACGTGGCGGCGACCGTTCACCAGAACCAGCGTGCGTGAGGTACCCATGCCGCGTAAGTCGAGCAGGCCGAGACCGGCGGTGCCGATGAAACGTGTGGAGTTGCCGAGCGTGTAGCTGGGGCTCAGCGCCGGCATCTTGGTCATCAGATCGGCGATCGTGATGGCACCGGTAGCACGGATCTCTTCAGCGGAGATTGCGGTGACAGGCGACGGCGTTACGAAACCTTCACGCGCGATGCGCGAGCCGGTCACGCTGACGCGATCAAGGGTCTGGGTATCGGTCGGCGCGCTGCCCTCCTGGGCGTGAGCGGCGCCTGCGGTGGTCGCCAGCAGCGTCGTAGCGATCGCCGCATACAGCGGCGAAATCTTGTTCAAAATCATCAGCATCCCCAATGGCAAAAAAAGTAGGCCGTCTCTTTCCTTCCGACCCACGAACATCTGCTTAACGCAGGATTAACTTTTTGCCATGAAGATGTAGCAAGTGCAAGCATTCTTCAGCGAAAACTTTGCCGTATTTGGCGGATTTAACGATTGCGCGGTTTTGCTGCGCTGCGGCAAATCTTTTTGCGCAGCCTGCTATTCACGCAGGCACTTCGAAGCGGACGCGATCGCACGGAGTGCGCCCAAAAATCCGAAGCTGGCTCCTCGAACCACCTTCAGGCGGCCTGGTTGACGCGAGCGGGTTCTTACTCGCGCTGCCAGACCTGTTCGCGGCAGATGAAGGCGACGCATCCGGATACACCGATGCGGTCCGCATCGAGCATCTTGGCCTTGGATCTGTAGGTTTTGCCGTTCGCCGGATCCAGGATCGTACCGCCTGACCACTCGCTGCCGTTCGGCTTGAGATCCCACAGGATCGTCATGCCGGTGATGGGCTGGTTCTGACGGTTGCCGGTGCACTTGTCGCAGACTGGGTTCGGTCCACGGTCGGACTGCAGCACCTGCGCCACGCGACCGCTGAGCGTGCCGTTCGAGGCTTGGCTGATCTCCACGATTGACTTCGCCCGGCCGGTCTCGTCGTCGATGGTCTTCCAGCGACCGACCGGTGACTGGGCGGACGCCGCGGCGGTCGCGAGCATGAGTGACAGAGCTAGAAAACCTGATTGCTTGAACATGAAGGTTGCCTCCCGAGAAGTGACCAAGCGGTGCCCGCGCATTGTCTGTCTGGACGCTTGGCGTGTTGCGATCATAAGCCAGCCTCAACGCTCAGTATCGATGCTGCCCCAAAGGAGGGCGCATCACCGTCTCAGGTGGGTATCAGCCGCGCGTCATCGCTTCGGGATGGAGATTCAGCCCGTCGAGATGGAAGTAGGTCGCGGTGCGGAACCCGCAGGCGCGCTGCTTGATCCGCTGGATCCTGCTGTTGATGCCCTCGGCAGGTCCATTGGTCTGCTTGAGCACAATGGCGTTGAGGATGCCCCGCAGGTGCTTCTTGATCGTCACCGCGACCTTGCGCATCGGCGCCAGTCGACATCGCTGCGCCCAGCCCAGCCCCCAGGCCTTCTTCGCCCACGTCCGGCTGCGGTAGTGCCGAGGTCCTTGATGGCCCACGCCCGCGCCTTCTTCAGCGTCGTCCTGCGCAACGCCTGGAAGCGCGCTTTCTGCAGCGTGGTCATCCGGGCGGGATCGGTCAGCCACACATAGCGGCTGCCTTTGAGGTCGTCGCAGCCCTGTGCGCGCAAGAGCCTGTGCTCCTGCCGTCGCACCCGGTCCACGGCCTCTCCGAGCAGTTTGGCCACGTGGGAACGATCGAACGCGATCTTGTCCTGCGCGCCGGGTACATGCGCCCGGGTGGCATTGATGTAGGCCGGCCACATGTCCATCGAAACCGCTTCGATGCCCGCCGCCTGCTCCGGTGACAGGCTCGCGTAGAACGTCGTCAGACTTGCCGCCTTCCGATCATCGGCCACATGCAACACCGTGCCGGCCTGCGGGTCGGTGACCACGGTCACGTAGTCGTGTCGCTTGCGAAACGAGTTCTCGTCGACACATAGCCGCCTGGACGTGACCGCCTCTCGGCGCGCCAGTCCCCGGCGCACGGCCCGCTGCATGATCCGGTCGATCGCCCCCCCCAGCTCAGACCCAGTTGCCGGGCAAGCGCCTGCAGGCTCGCCTCCTGCAGCCAGTCGATCACCAGGGCCTCGAACAACTGCGTGAATCCGGAATCCGAACCGGCCCGCGGCACAGCCGCAGTCACCACGCCATGCTCAGCGCACGACACGCGCGGCACGTCCGCTTCCAGGATCGTCACGTACTGGCAGGTGTCGAGATGTCGCCAACGACGCACGCGACGGTCGTAGCCGGTGATGGCCGGCCGCACTTGGGACACGCCAGCGGCGCATCGCCCCGCTGCGACACCTTCACGACCAGTTGCCCCACAGCCCGGTCCAGCTCAACCGCGGTTACTTCCCACGGAACGTTTAGCCCCAGAATCTGGGCGTACAGATCGGTGTCTCTCATCCCGCGAAGGCTACGCTGCCCGCTCGGAACGGTGAAGCGCCCAAAGAAGAAGCCCCGCTAGGCGGGGCTTCTGACGACGGGTTAATGCGCCTTACTTGCCGAACTGATACTTGGCTTCGAGGTAGACCGAGCGTCCGTAAACCGTATAGAGGTAGTTGTTGAAGGGCGTGGAGCTGGTGCCGGGATAGTTCCGGGCCTGGTAGTCCGGCATCTTGTTGAACACGTTGTTGACCATGGCCGAGAAGGTCAAGTTGTCCATCGCTCGCCAGTTCAAGCTCAGGTTATAGGTTGTGTAGCTGCCCCACATGCCCGCGCGCTCGCCGGAGGCATGGACATAGTCATAGCCGCCGCCAGCATAGGCCAGGTAGTTCGGCGTGGAACCGATCCTGTTGGCATACAGCGTCGTCGTCCAATCGCCCATGCTCCACGCAGCGGACGCATCGGTGCGCGTCTTGGCCAGCGAGTCGTAGTTCCACATTGCGACCGGATCGCGAAGCAGGTCGAGCGCTTCTTCCCCGGGCTGCGTCACCAGCGTGTGATCGAGATTGTTGGTGTAGTTGACCGCGAATGCGAAGTTGCCCGCAGCGCCTGCGTCGAGAAGGTAGTTCGCGCTGGCGGTGAGTGCGCGCAGCTTCTGCGAGGCAATGTTCACCTTCGGGGTGAAGATCGAAACGAGTTCCCCGTTGGCCGAGCGGTTCACCCAGTCGAGTGCGTCATCGCAGGAGACCACCGGAGAGCCGGACGCGCCGGTGCGGCAGTAATACTCGCTGCGCATCAGCTGGTCGCCGGTCAGGCCCTTGACCTCGTTGCGGATGTCCCAGCTGTAGTAATCGACGGCCAGCGAAAGGTTCGAGATAGGCGACCAGACGAAACCCGCGTTCCAGACATCGGCCGTGATCGGTTCCAGCTCGGTGTTGCCGGACTGCTGCCCGAAGAACTGCTCGTCACCGTACAGACAGTCGTCGATGTCGCCAGGCGCATAGCCTTCGAGCGAGCATCGGTAGTAATCCGGGACGTAGCTGTAGTAGCCGCTCAGTCCTTGGAAAACGTCCGCCAAGGTCGGCGCGCGGAAGGCGGTGCCGTACTTGCCGCGCACCAGCAGGCTTTCGACCGGCCGATACTCGATGCCGATGCTGTAGGTCGGCTTGTCGATGGTCTGGCCGGCGACGTCGAATGCATCGTAACGGCCCGACAGGGTCACTGTCAGCGGATCGAGCAGTGGCATGCGCAATTCGCTGGTCACCGCATAGCGGCTGCGCCGGCCTGCGCCGGTCACCGAGGTCTGTCCCCAGATCTGGGATTCGAGCGTATCGGGATCCTCGACCAGACGGGCGTCAGGCGAGTAGTCCCAGCCTTCGTTGCCCACCTCGGCGACGACTGCGAAGCCCGCGTCCCCGCCGGGCAGCGAGAACAGGGAGCCGTTGGTGAACTGGATGTGTGCGACGTTGTCCCAGGTGCGGGATTCGTTGTTGACGAAGCCAGTGAACGAGGCGAAATCGGTGGGCGAGATCGGACTGTAGAAGGTCGCGTAGTCCGGACGGAAAATTGGATAGTAGTTGTAGATCGGATCGACGCCGAGTTCCGGGCCGAGCACGTTTTCTTCAAACCAGGCATTGATCGGATCGGCAAAACGCACCCAGCTGCGCTCGGTCAGCTTGTACTCGGCGCGTGACGCATAGGCGTTATAGTCCCAAGAGCCGAGAGCGCCGCTGGCACCGAGCGTGACGGTGTAGGCCTTGTTGCGATCGGTGTTGAGGATGTCGTTGTAGCCGCGGCTGCCGATGTCTTCCGGCGCGAACGAGCGTTGCAGGTTGACCAGGCGCCCGATGTCGGGATCGTAGTACGCGCCATACTTCACGCCCGTACCCCACCAGGTGTAGTTGGAGCCGGTTGCATACTTCGTTTCTTCGACATTGCCCAGAACCTCGGCATAGAGCTGCGTGGTGTCGGAGATGTCGAACGTCGTATACGAATAGATCTGACCGCCTTCCTTGCCGTTGCGGACGGTCCGGTAGCCGGGAGAAATCAACGAGCCGCAGTACTCGCCGAAGCCAGGGCGGTTCACGTATTCGGTCGTGCCGCCGAACTGGCCAGTTGTGTTGGCGCAGTTGTTGGGGTCGGGAAAGTGGTAGCCGCCATTGAGCGCGTCGAGTACGACGAAGTCGCGGCTTGGGAATGCGTCCGAATAGCCGTTGATGTTGAACTGCTTCGTCAAGTCGCGCTGGTGGCCCCAGATCGGATCGCGCTCGTCTAGTTGGATGCCGACGAGCGAATTGAAACGCCCATCCTCGGAGCCGAAGCTGTCGGCATAGGTGAAGCGCGTGCTCGCACCGCCACCTTCAGTGAACCAGCCGCCACGAATGCTGAACTCACCCGAGTCGAGGCGCTTCTTCAGGATGATGTTGACCACACCCGCGATCGCATCCGATCCGTAGAGTGAGGACTGTCCGCCGGGCAGGATCTCGATGCGGTCGACCAGCGCGACAGGAATCCCGCTGATGTTGTTAAAGGTGTCCGAGCCGTTGTATAGCGCCGGATAGTTGGCCATCGCGCGGCCATTGATCAGGTATTTGGTGTAGCCCGGATCGAGGCTGAACATGCCGGCTGCTTCCGCACCCTGCGTGAACGAGGCCGAGGTCTGACCACCCTGCAGGCCGCCGGTCGTGAAGGTCGACTGCTGCAGCACATCGGCGACGCTCTGGAAGCCTCGCAACTGAATGTCTTCGGCCGTAACGACAGTGACTGGGGTGAAGGTCTCGATCTGGGACTGTGGGATCAGCGATCCCGTGACGGTGACCTTGTCGAGCGTGGTCGCGGCCTGCTCGACCTCCTGGGCGGCGGTAACACCTGCCGGCAATACCAGTGCGGCGATCAACGCGGAAGTCAGGCGACGACGTGAAAGCGTTTTGCAGGAAATCATTTGGCAATCCTGTATATGAGGTGGGAAGCTGAACGAACGCGATCCGGATCAGCGGATTCATCTGCTTTTAACATTAATTTGACTCGATTGTCATCTTCAGTTCAAAGAAGCATGGGATGTAAATTTTCATCGCGATGTACGCAAGTCGCGGCGACACCCGGATGAGTGGACAATGCCGTCTTCACATTCGGTCTTGTCCCATGCCCACTCCACCTGCCGCTGCCCGTCTCGTCCAAGGCGCTCTTTCGCCGTTGCCTCGCATTCGCAATCTGGTCGCGGTGGGCTCCGGCAAGGGCGGCGTGGGCAAATCCACGACCGCGGTGAACCTCGCGCTCGCGCTGGCCGCCGATGGTGCGCGAGTCGGGGTGCTCGATGCCGATGTCTACGGGCCGAGCATTCCGATGATGCTGGGATTGTCGGGCAAGCCCGACAGCCCGGACGGCAAGTCGATCCTGCCGATGCGGGCGCATGGCATCGAGGCGATGTCGATCGGGCTGCTGGTCGACCAGGACACGCCGATGATCTGGCGGGGGCCGATGGCGACGTCGGCGTTGACGCAGTTGCTCAATGACACGCTGTGGGGTGGGGACGAGGCGCTGGACTATCTGCTGGTGGACCTACCGCCGGGCACGGGCGACATCCAGTTGACGCTGGCGCAGAAGATTCCGGTCGCCGGCGCGGTGATCGTGACGACGCCGCAGGATGTGGCGACGCTCGATGCGCGCAAGGCGCTGAAGATGTTCGAGAAGGTTGAAGTCGCCGTGCTCGGGCTGGTCGAGAACATGGCCCAGCACGTGTGCTCGAACTGCGGGCATGTCGAGCATCTATTCGGCGACGGCGGTGGTCAGCGCATGGCAACGCAGTACGGCGTGCCGCTGCTGGGGTCGTTGCCGCTGGAGATCGGCATCCGTGCACAGGGCGATGCGGGTGTGCCGATCGTCGTCGCGGCGCCGGATTCGCCAGCCGCGCAGGCGTATCGCGCCACAGCGCGGCGGCTGGTGGAAGAACTCGAGAAGCGGCCGCGGGCGCCGATGTCGATTTCGGCGTCGCTGGTCTGACGCCACGTCCGCGGCGGGGTGACGCGGGCGGGCTGGGCGGCGACAATGCGCGTCCAGGCCGCCGCGCCGCAGGAACCCCACGATGAGCATCAAGAGCGACCGCTGGATCCGCCGCATGTCCGAGCAGGGCATGATCGAGCCCTTCGAGCCGGGTCAGATCAAGCAGGACCCCGCCGGCCAGCGCATCGTCAGCTACGGCACGTCGAGCTACGGCTATGACGTGCGCTGCTCGCGCGAGTTCAAGATCTTCACCAACATCAACTCGACGATCGTCGACCCGAAGCATTTCGATCCCGGCAGCTTCGTCGATATCGAGGCCGACGAATGCATCATTCCGCCCAATTCCTTCGCGCTGGCGCGCACCGTGGAGTACTTCCGCATTCCGCGTGACACGCTGGTCGTGTGCCTGGGCAAGAGCACGTACGCGCGCTGCGGCATCATCGTCAACGTCACGCCGCTTGAACCCGAATGGGAAGGCCACGTGACGCTCGAATTCAGCAACACCACGCCGCTGCCGGCGCGCATCTACGCCAACGAAGGCGTTGCGCAGATGCTGTTCTTCCAGTCCGATGCCGACGACGTGTGCGAGACCTCGTACAAGGATCGCGGCGGCAAGTACCAGGGGCAACGCGGCGTCACCCTGCCTCGGACCTGACATCACCCATCGACCCACACGCAAGGACGCACGATGCACGACCCCAATCCCTACCAGGCGCCGACCGCGCAGCTGCAGACCGAAGACATCGAGCAACTCGCGGAGCGCGGCACGCGGCTGGGCGCTGTCCTGATCGATGGCCTGATCGGCCTGGTGGTCATCATGCCCCTGATGTGGCTGGGCGGTTACTGGTCGGCAGTGATGGAGGCGGCGCAGCGCGGCGAGCAGGTCGGATTCGGTCTGCAGGCGCTGTGGATGCTGATCGGCATGCTGGTGTTCTCGGCGATCCATGCGTGGCCGCTGCATGTCGGCGGCCAGACCTGGGGCAAGCGGTTGCTCGGCATCCGCATCGTCACCCTCGATGGTCGCCCGGTCACGGCGTTGCGCGCGATCCTGCTGCGCTATTTTCCGCTGCAGATCGTCGGCGGCATCCCGTGCCTGGGCGCGCTGGCCGTGCTTGGCAGCATCGGCATGATCTTCCGGCAGGACCGCCGCTGCGGTCACGACTTCGTTGCCGGCACGCGCGTGGTGCGCGCGCGCTGACTCAGCGCGGCAGCACGGCCAGCAACCGTTCGATGCGTGCGACGAGCTGTTCGGGCGTGTAGGGGCGAGCGGCGACACGGCCCCAGACCGGCGCCGGCCATGCGGGATCGTCCTGTTCTCGCCCGATCACATGCACGTGCAATTGCTCGACCATGTTGCCGAGCGCGGCGATGTTGAGTTTGTAGGGGCGGAACGCCTCGCGCAGCACGCGCGCGGCGATGTCGATCTCGTCGGTCAGCTGGCGACGCTGGCCGGCATCGAGATCGATCATCTCCCGCGCATCGGCGATGCGCGGGACCAGGACCAGCCAGGGATAGTTGGCGTCGTCCATCAGGCGCAACTCGCACAGGGCGAGCGTTGCGAGCGGGTGGGTGTCGTCGGCGAGCTGCGGATGCAGTGCGTAGCCAGCGTGGTTCATGGTGTCCCGTCCTGCCGCAGCGCGGCGTCGAGAAAGGCGAGGGTGGCGCGGCGTGCGGCGGCTGCGCTGGCCGCGTGGTAATGATCCGGGTCGACATCGCGGTTGAAGCCGTGGCCACCCGGATGCAACAGAATTTCGGCGTCGGGCTGGGCGGTGCGGTGGCGCTCGATGTCCTCGGCCGGGATGGCGGAATCCTCGGCGCCGAACTGGAACAGCATCGGTGCCTGTAACGGTTCTTCGAGGAACGGCACCGTCCGCGCGCCGTAATAGCTGACCGCGGGCAGCGCCAGGCGCGTATTGGCGAGAAAGGCCAGCGTGCCGCCCCAACAGAAGCCGACCACGCCGATGCCGCGATGTCCCTCGGTCTGCAGCACGTCGCGGCAGGCGCGCAGGAGGCCGAGCGCGCGTTCGGTGCCCAGCGCTTCGACCAGTTCGCGGCCACGTGCGAAACCGTCGGCGTCGTAGGTGAGTTCGACATGCCGCGCAACCGGGTCGAACAGCGCCGGCGCCAGCGCCACGTAGCCCGCGGCGGCATAGCCGTCGGCCACGCTGCGGATATGCGCGTTGACGCCGAAGATCTCCTGGATCACGACCACCGCGCCCAGCGCGGCGGCACCGTGTGGCGGGTCGGCCCGCCAGGTGTTCACCGGTCCGGCGGGCGTGGCGAGGATGACATCCCGGCCCATGGGGGATTCCCTGCTCAGGTGGCGAGCCGAGTCTAACCGAGGCACGAACGGAGCATCGCTGCAATCGGCCCCTGGGCGGGCCGGCGGTATACTGCGCGGCCTTCGCGCGCGGGCGCCCGTCCGCGCGATGCGATTTCCAGCCGCCCACGGCGGCCGCCTCCCAAGCCACGGTTCCCATGTCCGCAGCCAATCCCAAGGTCGGGTTCGTCAGCCTCGGCTGTCCGAAAGCCCTCGTCGATTCCGAGCGCATCCTCACCCAGCTCCGCGTCGAGGGCTACGACATCGTCCAGACCTACGACGATGCCGACGTCGTCGTCGTCAACACCTGCGGCTTCATCGATTCGGCGGTGACCGAATCGCTGGACGCGATCGGCGAGGCCATCGCCGAGAACGGCAAGGTCATCGTGACCGGCTGTCTGGGCAAGCGCTCGGAGGTGATCCGCGAGGCGCATCCCGGCGTGCTGTCGATCAGCGGACCGCAGGATTACGGTTCGGTGATGCGCGCGGTGCATTCGGCCGCGCCGCAGACGCACAACCCGTTCGTGGACCTGGTGCCGCGTCGCACGGCGGTTGACGACATCGGCATCAAGCTGACGCCCAGGCACTACGCATACCTGAAGATCTCCGAGGGCTGCAACCACCGCTGCAGCTTCTGCATCATTCCGTCGATGCGCGGCGACCTGGTCTCGCGCCCGGTCGACGATGTGCTGCGCGAAGCCGAGAAGCTGGTGCGCGGCGGCGTGCGCGAACTGCTGGTGATCTCGCAGGACACCTCGGCCTACGGCGTCGATGTGCGCTACGCCGAGCGCACCTGGCGCGAGCGCCAGTACGCCACACGCATGAAGGCGCTGTGCGAGGGCCTGTCGGAACTGGGCGTGTGGACGCGCCTGCACTACGTGTATCCGTACCCGCACGTCGACGACATCATCCCGCTGATGACCGAGCGCCACGCCGACGGCATGCCGAAACTGCTGCCGTATCTCGACGTGCCGCTGCAGCACGCCAGCCCGCGCATCCTCAAGCTCATGAAGCGCCCGGGCGCGATCGACAAGACCCGCGAGCGCATCGCGCGCTGGCGCGAGATCTGCCCGGAACTGACGATCCGCAGCACCTTCATCGTCGGCTTCCCCGGCGAAACCGAAGACGATTTCCAGCAGCTGCTCGATTTCCTCGACGAAGCCCAGCTCGACCGCGTCGGCGCGTTCGCCTATTCGCCGGTCGAAGGCGCGACAGCCAATGCGCTGCCCGACGCCGTGCCCGAAGAAGTGAAGCAGGAGCGCCTGGCGCGTTTTATGGAGAAGCAGGCCGAGATCTCGACCGCGCGGCTCGAAGCCAAGGTCGGCACGGTGCAGACCTGTCTGGTCGACATGGTCGACGGTGATCTGGCGATCGCACGTTCGATGGGGGATGCGCCGGAGATCGACGGTGTCGTGCAGATCCAGGATGGCCGCGAAGCCGGCCTGCAGCCCGGCGATTTCGTCGATGTCGCGATCATGGGCAGCGACGAACACGATCTCTACGGCGAGGTCGCCGAGGTGCTGGCGTGATCCGCCGCGTGGCGCTGCTCGCAGCTGCGTTGTGCGCGGCGGGTGCCGCGCACGCGTTGGACGGCTTGAGCGGGACCTATCGACCGGCGGGCGCGGGCGGCGAGGCATTTCCCGCCGACGCGCAACTGGTGGTGCGCGCCGAAGGCCGCGGTTGGCTGGCGATGTTCCGCGGCGAAGGCCTTGCGTTGTTGCCGCTGAGCGCAATGGAGCAGCACGGCCTGTTTCCCGGCATCGGCCCCGAGGCGCGTCTGCAGTGCGCGTACTCGCGGGCATTCATGCTGTGTCGGGTCGCGCCGGGCACCGAGTTCCCGGACAAGAACTTCACGTCGACGACCGGGTATTTCACTGCGGTGTCGGATGACGGGATCTTCGAGATGCGCCGAATCGATTGACTGGAGCCGCGAGGTTCCGCGCGCGTGCTCCCACATGGGCTGCTCCTGCAGACAAAGGCTCAGTCGAGCGCGCGGCCCAGGCGCCAGTAGCCCATGCACGCCACCGCGCGCTTGTCGATGTCGAGCGCACCGATGAGGTGGCGGCGCATCGCCATCGCCGCAGCCGATTCGCAGGCGATCCAGGCATGGAAACCGTGGTCGCCGGCGGCGCTGCGTTCCCACAGAATCCCGGTGTCGAGATCGATCTCGAGTTTCGCGGCATCCATGTCAGGCGCGTGATGCGCGGGCATCAGCCGATGCAGGGCGGCCTGCAGTCGCGCGCCATGCGCGGCGCCATCGCGCGGCAGCCAGTGGAGTGATGCGCCTGCGGGCGCACGCAGATCGAGGCGATCGGCGTCGTGCGGCACTTCGAGCAGGGCGACCACACGCGGCGGATCGGGCGCCTCGTCCAGTTGTTCGAGGATGCCGGCGATCGCCGGCACGGCGGTTTCGTCGCCGACCAGCAGCACCTGGCGCAGCCCCGGTGGCGGGCGCCATTCGTAGCCGTCGGGCGTGCCGTCGAAACCGGCGTCCGGGGCCAGCATCACCAGCACGTCGCCGACATCGGCGCGCGTCGCCCAGGCCGAGGCCGGGCCGCTGTCGCCGTGCAGGACGAAGTCCACGTCGACCTCGTGCTGTCCGGTGCGCAGCGCGCGGATGGTGTAGGTGCGCATCGGCGGGCGCGTCTCGACCGGCATCGCGCGGTACTGCGTGTACCAGTCCTCGCCGTCCGGCAGCGCCGGCATGGTGGCGCCCTCGAGCGGGAAGAACAGTTTCACGCGCTGGTCGGGCGCATGCGTGGCCATGTCCGCGACGGACGCGTCGTGCAGCGTCACGCGCACGAAGCCAGGCGAGAGCGCGGTGCGGCGACGGACGCGGAGCGGGAACTTGCGATATGAGGCGCGGGACATGCAGCGGATCCGGTTCGATGCGGAAGGGATGGCTGCGTCGTGCGACGTGGCTGGACGGCGAGCGAGCGCTGTCGACGGCCATTCTAGAGGATCGGGATGTGCGGGCAGCTGAAGCGGGCCTGTGGGAGCGCGCTTGCGTGCGATGGGGCGTTCGGTCGGACGCCTTCGCGCGCAGGCGCGCTCCCACACACTGGTGTCGATGCATCAGCGTGCCGGGTCAACCGCGTCCACGTAATCCCAGGTCGCGACCTCGATCGCGTCGAGCGCGGCAATCGCCCACGGCAGCAGGCGCCGGCCTTCGTCGCCACCGTCGTCGCGCATCGTGCCGGCGGCGTTGTAGTCGACCAGGGCCTGCCATGCCGGCAGGCGCGCATCCACGGTTTCGCGCAGGCGGCGCAGGGTGAGGTCGGCAACTGGTGCCGAACCCGGCGCGGCCAGTGTGATCTCGACCCGCGACTGGAAATCGGCGCCGAAATGATGGGTATCCGTGCGGGCGCGCCAGAACGCGCCGAACCGGAATCGTTCGTCGTCGGCAGCCATCGGTCCGCGCGCGACGCCGGGTGCGCTGCGTTCGATCAGGAACTGCTGCAGGCGGCGCGCGAGATCCGCGTGCGCCAACGTCTTGGCATCGGAAGCGGGGCGTGTCGCGCGGTCCTGCGGGGATGCCGTCGCCGGTACATCGCGCGTGCAAGCGGGCAGGGCGAGCAGCACTGCCGGCAACAGGGTCGCCAGCAGGCGCGCGCGCCGGTGAACGCCTGAACGTCGCAGCGATGCCTGGCCGACGGACGCGCTCACGCCGCGCGGTAATCCACCGCGAGTACCGCGAAACGCACCGGGCCGCCCGGCAGCTGTGCCTCGAACTCGTCGTCGACACGCTTCTTGAGCATCGCGCGCGCCAGGGGCGAATCGATGCTGATCCAGCCGGCCCTGGCGTCGGTCTCGTCCGGTCCGACGATGCGGTAATGCGCCAATTCGCCGCTGCCGGTGTCTTCCAGCTCGACATGCGCACCGAAGAACACGGCATCGGGATCGCTGGGCGCCGTATCGATCACGCGCAGCGATTCCAGCCGTTTCGACAGATAACGCACACGCCGGTCGATCTCGCCGAGCTGTTTCTTGCGATAGGTGTACTCGGCGTTCTCGGAGCGATCGCCCTCGGCTGCGGCGGCCGACAGGGCACGCACCACCTCGGGTCGGCGCACGCGCCACAGATCGTCGAGTTCGGCCTTCAGGCGTGCATGGCCTTCGGGCGTGATCAGCGCGGTGCTCTTCTCGGCGGGAGGACGCCAGCGGCTCATCGATCGCTCATTTCAGTTTGATCCCGCCCAGCAGATTGCGCACGATGCGATTTGTGATCGTGCGCACCGCCTGCTTGCCGGCGCTCTGCACCGCGCCCTGGCGGCGCCTGGTGCCGAACAGGAACTCGTTGATCGAGCGGCCCATGCCGCCTTCGCCCTCATCCGCCTCGGCTTCACGCGCGGTCTTCGCCGGTGGCGCCTTGGCCTGCGCGGTCGCGTCCTCGGCACGTTTCGCGAGCAGTTCGGCGGCGGATTCGCGGTTGATCGCGGTGTCGTATTTGCCGCCGACCGGGCTGTTCGCACGCACCTGTGTGCGCTCTTCGGGCGTGATCGCGCCCATGCGGCAGCGTGGCGGCGCGATCAATGTGCGCTCGACCGGCATCGGCACGCCCTTGTCCTGCAGCGTGGAGACCAGCGCCTCGCCGGTGCCGAGTTGCGAGATCGCACTGGCGACATCGAGCGCAGGATTCGGCACGAAGGTTTCGGCCGCGGTGCGCACGGCCTTCTGGTCGCGCGGGGTGAACGCACGCAGCGCGTGCTGCACGCGATTGCCGAGCTGGCCGAGCACATTGTCGGGGACGTCGTCGGGGAACTGCGAGCAGAAATACACGCCGACGCCCTTGGAGCGGATCAGGCGAACGACCTGTTCGATGCGCTGCTGCAGCGCGGCCGGTGCGTCGTTGAACAGCAGGTGGGCCTCGTCGAAGATGAAGACGAGCTTCGGCTTCTCGGGATCGCCGACTTCCGGCAACGTCTCGAACAGCTCCGACAGCAGCCACAGCAGGAAGCTCGAATACAGCCGCGGACGCAGGATCAGCTGATCGGCGGCGAGGATGCCGATGACGCCGCGGCCGTCGGTGGAGGTGCGCATGAGATCGTTGAGTTCGAGCGCCGGCTCGCCGAAGAAATGATCGCCGCCGTCCTGTTCCAGGCGCAGCAGCGAACGCTGGATCGCGGCGACCGATTGCGGGCTGACCAGGCCGTACTGCGTGGAAATGTCCTTGCGCTCGTCGGTCACCACGCCCAGCAGGGCGCGCAGATCGGCGAGATCGAGCAGCAACAGGCCGCGGTCGTCAGCGAGTTTGAACACGATGTCGAGCACGCCCGACTGGGTGTCGTTGAGTTCGAGGATGCGCGCCAGCAGCACCGGCCCGACTTCGCTGACCGTCGTGCGCACCGGATGGCCGAGCTTGCCGTAGAGATCCCAGAACACCACCGGGCTCGCCGCCGGCGCCCAGTCGGCGACGCCGATCTGCGCCGCGCGTTCGAGGAGTTTGTCGTTCGATGTGCCGGCGACTGCGAGCCCGGCGACATCGCCTTTGACGTCTGCCATGAACACCGGTACGCCGATGCGCGAGAAGCCCTCGGCCAATGTCATCAGGGTGACGGTCTTGCCGGTGCCGGTCGCGCCCGCGACCAGACCGTGGCGGTTGCCCAGTTTCGGCACCAGATGGACCGGGCCGGATTCGGGAGTGGTGACGGCCTTGCCGAGCAGGATCGGGTCCATCGCGCGTGCGCTCCATGAGGTGGATGTAGCGATTCTAGCGATTGCATTGCCGTTCGCGCTGCGCGCCTTGCCGGGCCGTGACGGGCAGGGCTACCCTGCGGGCCCTCTCTGCTGGACCCCCGTCACGATGCGAGATTCCGTTTCCACGACGCTGCGCCTGGGCGCCCTTGCGCTGGCGCTCGCGCTGGCCGGCACGGCGACCGATGCGAGCGCGCAGTCGCGCCGCGACCGCGAGGCCGGCGAGGCGCTCAACCAGCGCATGCTCGATGCCGAGGCCCGCTACCGCCAGGCGCTGGTGCAGATCGCCAACGACGATCCGGCCGGCATGCAGGCCAGCAATGCGGCGCTGGAAGACATGGAAGACGTGATGCTGGCCTGCGAGACGCAGCGCGGCTGCAGCGTTCCGCAACTGCTGACGACCTACAAGCGCCTGCTCAAGGCCGATGCCGATGCGCAGGCCGGGCAAGGACCGGACGACGTCGATGTCGACGGGGCCGAAGGCACGCTGCCGACCGCCGATGTGCCAGCGGCCGCCAGTGCCTCGGCGCTGCTGGCCGAGGACGAGCGCTTCAAGCGCATGGTGCAGTTGAACCCTGCCGTGCAGGCTTCGATCCGCCGCTGGCTCACCGACATGCGCGTGTCGCTGATGACCAGCCACGAGAACTACCAGTACATGCAGCACCTGATGTCGCCGCCCTTCAAGCGCAGCGGGCTGCCGGAGGCATTGCTGTTCGGCATCATGGCCAAGGAGTCCAATGGCCGCGTGCACGCACGTTCGCGTGCCGGTGCGGCCGGTCCGCTGCAGTTCATGCCCGCCACCGGGCGTCGTTTCGGACTCGGCCCGGACGGCACCGGCTTCGACACGCGCTACGACCCGGGTCTGTCGGCTGACGCGGCGGCGGTGTATCTCAACGAGCGTTTCGCCCAGCATGGCAACGAGATCGAATACTGGCTCGCCGGCTACAACGGTGGCGAAGGCCGCGCGCTGCGCATCTACCGCGAAGCGGCCGGCCGCAGCTTCTGGGATCCGGGCGTCTACAACCAGTTTCCGGCCGAGACCAAGGACTACGTGCCGATGGTGATCGCCGCGGCATGGCTGTATCTCCATCCGCAGGAATATGGCCTGACGTTCCCGAAGATCGACACGCGCCCGACCACCTTCACCCTCGAGCGTCCGGCCTCGATCTACGAGCTGACGATCTGCCTCGGCAACGGCAACACCCGCGACGGCTATATGCGCGCGCTGCGCAACCTCAATCCGAGTTACGAAGCCGACAGCCTGCTGCCGGTGGGCACCACGCTGGCCGGGACCACCCGCATGGCCAGCCTGTACAAGCGCTGGTGCGTGCGCGGCGAACGCGCCGATCTCGCGGCCGAACTGGTCAACAGCGATCCGCGCGCGGCGATCGTGCGCACGGGTGCGATCGAAGTGCTGTCGACCGATGGCGATCCGCCGCCCGCCGCGGTGCCGCCGTCCGTATCTGCGCCGCGTCCGCCGCAGCCGGCACCTGCACCGGTGCGCACGCATCGCGTCGCGCGCGGCGACACGCTCGGCGGCATCGCCCAGCGTTACGGCTGCGACGTGCCGGCTCTGGCGCGTGCGAACGGCCTGCGGGCGCCGGCGTATGCGCTCAGGCAGGGGCAGTCGCTGAAGCTGGAAGGGTGTTCGCGCTGAGGAATGGATGCACACCTCTCCCTCTGGGAGAGGTCGACGCGCGCAGCGCGTCGGGTGAGGGAAGGGGCTTTCGCGCGCAAGCCCCAAAAGCACCCTCACCCCAACCCCTCTCCCGGCGGGAGAGGGGCTCGAATCTTGCGCGATTCCAGTTCAAAACAGCGCCTCGCGCCGCTTTCAGTCGGCAGTCCGCACCGCCAACCGCTGCCCCAGCCGCACCGGCGATTCGGCATGCAGCGATGGCTCCAGATCCGCTACGTCTTTCGGCAGCAGCACGATCACTGTCGAGCCGTAATTGAAGCGCGCCATCTCTTCGAAGCGCTGCAGGGTGATGCCCTGTCCACGCCAGTCCTTGCGCTGGATGCGGTCGCCGTAGGCGGGAATCTCCTCGCCGCTCCAGACCGTTTCCACGCCCGAGACCAGCAGCGCGCCGACCATGACCTGCACCATCGGCCCGAAGTCGGTGTCGAAGTGGCAGACCAGACGCTCGTTGCGGGCGAACAGGCGCGGCACCTTCGACACCGCCGCCGTGCCGACGCTGAAGAGCCGGCCCGGCACGTGCACGGTTTCGCGCAGGGTGCCGGTCCACGGCATGTGCACGCGGTGGTAGTCGCGCGGCGACAGGTAGACCGTCGCGAAGCTGCCGTCGAGATACGGCGCGGCATCTGCTTCATCACCGAGGAGTTCGGCGACGGTGAATGACTGGCCCTTGGCCTGGAGGATGCGCCCGGCTTCGATGGGACCGCACTGGCTGATGTGGCCGTCGGCCGGCATCAGCAGCGCGCGCGGATCGGGATCGGCGACGCGCGCGCCTTCGCGCAGGGCGCGGGTGAAGAACGCATTGAAGCTCGCATAGGACGCCGGATCGGAATTCGCCGCTTCCGACAGGTCCACGCCGAACTTGCGCACCACCGTGTCGATCAGCCAGCGGCGCGTGCCGGGGTTCTGCGAATACGCGAGCCGCCGCGCCAGCGACGACAGATAGCGGTGCGGGAGGGCGTAGGTCAGCGAGGTGACGAGGCTCATGGGCGGTGCTCGGCCGTCAGGCGCAGCAGATCGGCGGCTACGGCCTCGGGGCGCGGGGTGTCGGCATTGAGCACGCTGCCCGAGACCACGCCGGCCATGCGGCCCTGCGGGTCGAGTACGGCGAGCGAGGCGCTGTGGTCGACGGTGTAGGCGCCGTCGGGCGCGTCGCGGTCCAGCGGCACCTTGGCGAACACCATCGACAGCGAACGCGCGAAACGCTCCAGCGCCGGGATGTCCGCGGTCGCGGCCAGCGTGTCGCGGTGAAACGCATGCGCGTAGTCGCCGAGGCGTTCGGGCGTGTCGCGTTCGGGATCGACCGACACGAACAGCACGCGCGGACGCGTCGCTTCCGGCAGCGCTTCCCACTGCCGCTGCGCCTGGGCGAGGTGAGTCAGCGTCATCGGGCAGACGTCGGGGCAATGGGTGAAGCCGATGAACACCAGCGTCCAGTGACCGGCGAGCTCGCCCGGCAGCAGTTGCGTGCCGTCCGACTGTTGCAGCGTGAAATCGGGCAGGGCGCGCGGCGCCGGATACAGCTGCACGACTTCGAGCTGCGGCGCGGCTGCACTGCCGGTCGAGGCGAAATACTTCTGCGCTGCCAGCAGGCCGAGACCGCCGGCGAGCGCGATGCAGAGGATGACGAGGGTAGTCCTGTTGAACATCGGGAAGTCCGGTTCGAGCGCCGGGCATGATAACCGGCGCGCCGTCGGGGCCGCGGCGGGCCGGTGACCTATAATCCGCGACCATCAAGCCGTCCCCCGGACCCGCGCGCCATGACCGAAGAACTGCAGACGATCGTCGACCTGATCCGCTACGGCGCCAGCCGCTTCAACGCCGCCGGCCTGACCTTCGGCCACAGCTACGACAACGCGATCGACGAGGCCACCCAGCTGACCCTGCACGCGCTGCACCTGCCGCACGACCTGAGCCCGGTGTACGGTCAGTCGCGGGTGACGCTGGCCGAAAAGGAAGACGTGCTGGGGCTGTTCATCCGCCGCATCGAAGAGCGTGTGCCGGCCGCCTATCTCACCGGTGAAGCCTGGTTCGCCGGCCTGAGCTTCAAATCCGATGCGCGCGCGCTGGTGCCGCGTTCGCCGATTGCCGAGCTGATCCTGTCCGGCTTCGAGCCCTGGCTCGGCGGCCGCGACGTGCGTCGCGCGCTGGACCTGTGCACCGGCTCGGGCTGTATCGCGATCGCGATGGCGCACCATAATCCGGACTGGCACGTCGACGGCGTCGACCTCAGCGACGAGGCCCTGACGCTCGCCGCCGAGAACGAAAAACGGCTCGAAGTGCGCAATACGCGTTTCCTCAAATCCGACCTGTTCGACGGCCTGCAGGGCGAGCACTACGACCTGATCGTCACCAATCCGCCCTACGTCACCAACGACGAGACCGACGCGCTGCCGCGCGAGTACGGCTACGAGCCCGAAATGGGTCTGCGCGCCGGCGACGACGGCCTGGATCTCGTGCTGAAGATCCTGCGTGACGCCCCGTTGCACCTCACCGAAGACGGCCTGCTGATCTGCGAAGTCGGTGAGTCAGAACAGCATCTGGTCAAGCTGCTGCCGGAACTGCCGCTGTTCTGGATCGAGTTCCAGGTCGGCCAGATGGGTGTGTTCGTCGTCGAACGCCATGATCTGGTGACCCACAGCGCGCGCATCACCCAGCTGGCCGCGGAGCGTGAGGGCAAGACCGTGGCTGCGGTCGCGGCGACGGGCAGTGCGGGGGCGGGATTGTTCTGATCGGGCGATCGCGGCGAGCGCGACGCTTGCGAGCTCGCTGACCTTTGATCCCGTCATCCTAGCGCACGCTGGGATCCAGCTTGATCTTCGCGAACATCAGAATGGGCCCCAGCGTGCACTGGGGCGACGATCGAAGCGCATCGTTTCGATCGCGGCCGTCGCGGCTCGCAACGGTTCGCCCCGAAACCATGCGTCCACGCATCGCCCGGGCGCGTTAAGCTTGCTGGCCCGCGTTTTCGTGCTGCGTCGCCCGACGCCCGTCCCATGTCCAGCAACAGCTTCGGCCAACTGTTCACCGTCACGACCTTCGGCGAAAGCCATGGGCCGGCGATCGGCTGTGTGGTCGATGGCTGCCCGCCGGGCATCCCATTGACGGTCGAGGATTTCACCCGCGATCTGGCGCGGCGCGCGACCGGCAAGACCCGGCACACCTCGGCGCGGCGCGAGGCCGACGCGGTCGAAATCCTCAGCGGCGTCTACGAAGGCGTGACTACCGGGACGCCGATCGCGTTGCTGATCCGCAACACCGATGCGCGCAGCAAGGACTACGGCAACATCGCGCAGCAGTTCCGGCCCGGGCACGCGGATTACGCCTACTGGCAGAAGTACGGTATCCGCGATCCGCGCGGTGGCGGTCGCTCCTCGGCGCGCGAGACCACGATGCGCGTCGCGGCGGCGGTGATCGCCAAGAAGTGGCTGAGGGATCGCTTCGGCGTGCGCGTGCATGGCTATCTGTCGCAGCTCGGCGAGATCGTGCCGGCGCAGTTCGACGCCGCGGCGATCGACTGGGACGTCGTCGAATCCAATCCCTTCTTCTGGCCCGACGCCGCGCAGGTGCCGGCGCTGGAAACCTACATGGACGCGCTGCGCAAGTCCGGCGATTCCGTCGGCGCGCGCGTGACCGCCGTGGCCGACGGCGTGCCGCCGGGCTGGGGCGAGCCGGTCTACGGCAAGCTCGACGGCGATCTGGCCGCGGCGATGATGTCGATCAATGCGGTCAAGGGCGTCGAGATCGGCGCCGGCTTTGCGTCAATCGCGCAGAAGGGCAGCGAGCACCGCGATCTGATGACGCGCGCCGGCTTCGCGTCGAATCATGCCGGCGGCGTGCTCGGCGGCATCAGCACCGGCCAGCAGATCGTGGTGTCGACGGCGTTCAAGCCGACGTCCAGCCTGCGCCTGCCGGCTGACGGTCTCGACACCGACGGCAACACGGTCGAAGTGATCACCACCGGCCGCCACGACCCGTGCGTGGGCATCCGCGCGACGCCGATCTGCGAGGCGATGCTGGCGCTGGTGCTGATGGACCAGGCGCTGCGGCATCGCGCGCAATGCGGCGATGTCGGTGTCGTCTCACCACGTATTGCGGGACATATCGATGGCTGAGCAGCGCAAGCAGGTCTGGGTGGCGCAGCCGCTGTTCGATGACATCGTCGAGCGCCTGCACGCGCATTTCGACGTGGTGCAGGTGCCCGTCGTCAGCGAACACGCCGCCGCCGCGATCGCCGACGCATTGCGCGCGGTCGACGGCGCGTTGGTGACGCTCAACGAGCGCATCGATGGCGACGCGATCGCGCATGCGCCCAGGCTGCGCGCGATCGCCAATGTCGGCGTGGGCTACAACAATCTGGACATCGATGCGCTGCATGCGCGCGACATCGTCGCGACCAACACGCCTGACGTGCTGACCGAGACGACGGCCGATTTCGGCTTCGCGCTGATGATGGCGGCCGCGCGCCGCGTCACCGAGGCCGAGCGCCATCTGCGCGCGGGCAAGTGGCAGGGCTGGAACTTCAAGGGGCTGCTCGGCGCCGATCTGCACGGCAGTACGGTGGGCATTCTCGGCATGGGCCGGATCGGGCAGGGCATCGCGCGCCGCGCGTCCGGCTTCGACATGCGCGTGCTGTATCACAACCGGAGTCGCCTGCCGGCCGACATCGAGCGCGAGTGCAGGGCGCAGTACGTCGATTTCGATTCGCTGTTCGCACAGGCCGATCATCTGGTGCTGGTGCTGCCGTATTCGGCCGCGAATCACCATGTCGTCGACGCGGCCGCACTGGCGAAGATGCAGCCGACCGCGACGCTGACCAACATCGCACGCGGCGGCATCGTCGACGAGGCCGCGCTGGCCGATGCGCTGGCCAACGGCCGCCTCGCGTCGGCGGCGCTCGACGTGTTCGAGGGCGAGCCGGCGGTCGATCCGCGCCTGCTCGCGCTCGACAACGTCGTGCTGACCCCGCACATCGCCAGCGGCAGCCTCGCCACGCGCCGCGCGATGGTCACGCTCGCGGTCGACAATCTGATCGCCGCGCTCGGCGCAGGCCCGGACGCCGGCCACCCGCCGACGCCGATCGCGCCTGCAGCGAAAGACGGCAAAGACGCGAAACGTCCGGGAACCGCCTGAGCGTCAGGGGCGGGTGGTTCCCCGAAGCCCACGCAATGCAGCGCCCGCGCGCTCCGCGCGACCTACGTCCAGATCTTTAGAGAAGTGTGCAATGTCCAGCTCCCAGAACCGCCGTTTCCGCGTTGCCGTCGTCGGTGCCACCGGCGCCGTCGGCGAGACCATGCTGTCGATCCTCGCCGAACGTGATTTCCCCGTCTCCGAACTCATCGCCCTCGCCAGCGAACGTTCGGCCGGCACCACCGTGAAGTTCGGCGACGACGATGTCGTCGTGCAGGATCTCGCGACCTTCGACCCGGCCGGCGTCGACATCGCCCTGTTCTCCGCAGGCGGCGACACCAGCAAGGCCTTTGCGCCGAAGTTCGCCGCGGCCGGCGCCGTCGTGATCGACAACAGTTCGGCGTTCCGTTACGACGACGATGTGCCGCTGGTGATCAGCGAGGTCAATCCGGAAGCGGCGCGCAAGCGTCCGCGCGGCATCATCGCCAATCCCAACTGCTCGACGATGCAGATGCTGGTCGCGCTCGCGCCGCTGCACCGCAAGGCCGGCATCGTCCGCATCAATGTGTCGACCTACCAGTCGGTCTCGGGCGCGGGGCGTTCGGCGATGGAAGAGCTGGGCCGCCAGACCGGCGATCTGCTGAACTTCCGCGAGATCGATCCGCAGAAGTTCCCGGTGCAGATCGCGTTCAACCTGATTCCGCAGATCGACGCGTTCCTGGAGAACGGCTTCACCAAGGAAGAGATGAAGCTGGTCTGGGAAACGCACAAGATCCTCGGCGACGACAGCATCCGGGTGAACCCGACCGCGGTGCGCGTGCCGGTGTTCTACGGCCATTCGGAATCGGTCGCCGTCGAACTGCGCGAGCGCATCACCGTCGACGAGGCGCGTGCGATCCTCGCGACGGCACCGGGCGTGGAAGTCGTCGACGAGCGCGTGACCGGGGGCTGGCCGACGCCGGTCACACATGCTTCGGGTCGCGACCCGGTATTCGTCGGCCGCATCCGCGAGGATCTGTCGCACCCGAACGGGTTGAACCTGTGGATCGTCGCCGACAACATCCGCAAGGGCGCCGCGCTCAATGCGGTGCAGGTCGCGGAGCTGGTCGCCGCCGAAGGCTGATCGCGCCCGGAGACGCATCGCAGCGCATGCTGCGGTGCTTTGTGCGGCAGCCGGCGAGAGCCGGTGGACGCATCGTGCGTTGCGGAGCGGGAGTCCGCGCCGCTACAGTCACTGGATGAATCCGGCGCATCGGCAGCGGGCTCGCCCGGGCAGACCCGGGCCGGGCAAGAAGAAACAGGGGACGTTCGTGTCGCGCACCTTCAAGCGTCTGTTGTTGACCGGTTGCCTGCTGGCCCTGGCCGGGCCGGTGTTCGCGCTCGGCCTGGGCCGCATCGAGGTCCGCTCACAACAGGGCCAGCCGCTGCTGGCCGAGATTCCGGTCGTCTCCAGCGATCCGGCCGAACTGCGCCAGCTGCAGGCACGCCTCGCATCGCCCGAGACCTTCGCCCGCATCGGCCTGGAACCGCCGCAGGGCCTGGTCTCGGATCTGCAGTTCAATGTCGCGCTCGACAGGAGCGGCCGGCCGGTGATCCGCGTCACCAGCGCCGCGCCGGTGACCCAGGACGCGCTCACCTTCCTGCTCGAAGTCGACTGGGGGCAGGGCCGCCTGGTGCGCGAATATTCCGCATTGGTCGCCGTACCCGATACCGTCGCCGCGCCCGCGCAGCCGACGATCCAGGCACCGGTCGCCGCGCCCGCGCCGAGCATCGTGCGACCGCCGGCCGCGCCCGTGCAGGCGCCGCCCCAGCAGGCCGCAGCGGCGGCCGAACCGCCCCCTGCCAGCGATGCGATTGCGGCGACACCGCCATCGCCCGCACCCGAACCGCCGTCGACCCCCGCACCCGCGGCGCGTCCGGTGGACGCTGCGGCCGTGTCGGGCGATACCCTGCCCGCGGTGCGCGCCGGGCAGACCCTGTCGGCCATCGCCGCGCCGCTGGCCGGCGATGCCGGCATCAGCGTCAACCAGGCAATGCTGCTGTTGTTGCGCACGAACCCCGACGCCTTCATCGGCGGCAATCTCAACCTGATCCGCGAGGGCGCGGTACTGCGGGTCCCGGCGCGCGATGCCTGGAGCCGGTTCAGCGCCGCGGAAGCCAATGCCGTGGTGCGCGAGCAGGTGGGCCAGTGGCGCGAGATGCGTCGCCCCGCGCCGCGGCCCGCTGAACCCGTGGCCGACGCGGCGACGGCGGCAGCCACGCCGGCGGTCACCGCGCCGCGCACCGCTGATGCACGACTGGAAATCACACCGCCCGCGAGCGACAGCCAGCCTGCGGGCACTCAATCCGGTATCGCTGCCGGCGCTGGAGGCGACATGCTGCGTCAGGAACTGCAACAGGCCAACGAGACCGTTGCCGCGCGGACCGCCGAGATCGACGAACTCAAGGCGCGCCTCGATGATCTCGAACAGCTGCAGCAGCAACAGCAACAACTGATCCAGCTCAAGGATGCCGACCTCGCCGCTGCGCAGCAGCGCCTGGAGGCGAGCAACCAGCAGCAGGCGAGCGTGTCTGCGCCAGTGCCGTGGCTGTGGCTGGGCGTGGCGCTGCTGATCGTCGGCGCCCTCGCGTTCCTGCTCGGCCGGCGCGGCCGCGCGCCGACCACGAAGCGCTCGTTCGACAGCGCCGCGCTGGCGGCCGGCCTGCCAACGTCGACAGTCGAATCGACTCCGCCGGTCGTGACCGTGCCGGCGTCGGCGACGCCGCCTGCGTTCGTGCGTGAAACGCCGGCACCTGTCGTCGAACCCGCACCGGTCGTCGTGCCGCCCGTGTCCGGCGGTCCGACCTGGCATGCGCCGCCGGTCGAACCGGTCGAGCCCGAAGCCGCGCCGGTGATCGAGGCGCCGCCGGCCGGCAATACACCGCTCGAACTCGACAGCGGCGATGCCGTCAAGACGCCAGTCGGCGTGGAGCGCATCGAACTGGCGCGCGCCTACATCGATCTGGGTGACACCGGGACCGCGCGCATCCTGCTGCAGGAAGTCGTGGAAGGCGACGATCTGGCGGCCGCCGCGCAGGCCGTGCAGCTGCTGCGCACCCTGGGCTGAGCAACGCGATGCGATACGCGATTGGCGTCGAGTACGACGGCCATGGTTTCCACGGTTGGCAGCGGTTGGGCAAGGCCGCCGAGACCGGCCCCGGCTCCGTGCAGGCCGCGCTCGAGAACGCGTTGTCGCGTGTCGCCGCGCATCCGGTGGTGACCACGTGCTCCGGGCGCACCGACGCCGGCGTGCACGCGCGCTGCCAGGTCGTGCATTTCGACACCGATGCCGTGCGCACGCCGCGCGCGTGGATGCTCGGCACCACCGCGCATCTGCCGCCCGCGGTCTGCGTGCGCTGGGCGCAGCCGGTGTCCGACGATTTCAGCGCCCGCTTCTCCGCGCGCGCGCGTCACTACCGCTACCGGCTCATCAACCGGCCGGTGCGGCCCGCGTTGCACCGGCAGTACCTGTCGTGGGAGCTGCGTCCGCTCGACGCCGATGCGATGCACCGCGCCGCGCAGGCATTGCTGGGCGAACAGGATTTTTCCGCATTCCGTACCGTGCACTGCCAGGCCCCGCACGCGCGCCGCGACCTGCAGCGGATCTCGGTGAAGCGTGATGGCGACGAAGTCATCGTCGAAGTGCAGGCCAATGCCTTCCTGCATCACATGGTGCGCAACATCGTCGGTTCGCTGCTCGTCGTCGGCGCTGGCGAGCAGCCCGAAGCCTGGATCGGCGAGCTGCTGGCCGGGCGGGATCGCAGCGTCGCAGGCCCGACCGCACCCGCCGCCGGCCTGGTGTTTCTGGGGCCGCTGTATCCGCCTGAGTGGGCACTGCCGGCGGAAGTGACGGTGTCCTGAAATCCGGGCGCATGGCGCCCGGACCGTCCGGTATCAGAAGCGGGCTTCGAGACCCAGGGTCACCAGGTCGGCGCGATTGATGGTGGTGCCGTACACCGCGCTGTTCCAGTTGCGATAAACGTAGCTGCTGGCGTATGCGTGATAGGTGTAGGCGAGCGTCAGGTTGAGTTGGCGATTGAAGTCCACACCGAGGCCGACACCTGCATAAGCACCATCCACGATCTCGCTACCGAATCCGGTGTCGGTATCGGCGCGCCAATAGCCGACGCGCGTCATCGCGAACAGCGGGCTGCGGCCAAACTGGAAGCGTGCGTTCGCGCCCAGGCTGGCGTAATCGGCCTCGCCGGTGCGGTAGGGCCGGCCGGCCTCGCTAAAGGCCTTGTCGTCGATGCGTCCGTATACCCCTTCGATGCCGACCTGCACGACCGGACCCGCCTGCCAGCGGTAACCGGCGCTGATGGCCCGGGTGTTCTGGCGGACGTCATCGACGATCCACGCCTGACCGGCCTGCGCGGCCACGAAGAACGCGCCACGCGCGCCATCGGCGTGCGGAGCGGGGTATGCGCTCTCCGATGCAAGGGCGACCGGCGCGCTGGTGGCCGGTGCGTACGCCTGCTGCGCGGGTGCCACGGTTGCAGGTGCAGCGTCAGTGTTGCGCGTGTCGGTCGGCGCCATAGTTGGCGCATCGGACTGCGTACGTTCGCGGTATTCGGTCCAGGCGGGCGACAGGCTCTGCGCGTGGACCGGCAATGCAGCCGCCAGTGCAACGAAGAGAAGCGCGCGTGGGATGGATCTGGATGTCATGGAATTCCCCCTGTCATGCAGCCGCAGACATGCCCGCATCCCTCCGGATGCGGCGCGCGCTGGTGCGCGAACGGGCTGCGTGCCGGCCGCGCGTCGGACATGACGCGGACCTCGAGATCGGGGCGATCCATCGGATAAAACGAAGGGCGCGGCAGGACAGCGGTCGTGACCGCACATCCCTGTCCACCTGTCGTCGTCCCTGACGGCACCCCCTGCCGGCGGCGCGTAGCGTGTGCATCGTCCGATGTGCTGTCAAGCGCGCGAACACGCGCGGGCGACGTTAGGCTGTCGCCATGTCACGCACCTCGATCAAGTTCTGCGGCCTGACCCGCGCCGAAGACGTCGCCGAAGCGGTTGCACTACGGGTGGACTGCATCGGCTTCGTGTTCGCGACGCGCAGTGCGCGTCGACTGACCCCGGACGCTGCGCGCGTGTTGCGCGAGGCGGTGCCGGCGTCGATCCGCGTCGTCGCGTTGACGATGGACAATCCGGCCGATGAAGTCGCGGCCATCGTGTCGACCGTGCGGCCGGACATCCTGCAGTTCCACGGCGCGGAGGACGACGCGTTCTGCGCGGGGTTCGGTCTGCCGTACTGGAAGGCGATCGCGATGGGCGGCGATCCGGCTGCGGCGCTGCGCACGCTCGATGCGTGGCGGAACGCCTCGGCGTTCCTGTTCGATGGTCACGCTGCGGGCGAGCCCGGCGGCAGTGGCGAACGCTTCGACTGGTCCGCGCTGCCGGCGTCACTGGATAAGCCGTTCTGGCTCGCCGGCGGACTCGATGCGGGCAACGTTGCGCACGCGATCGAGGTGGCGCGCCCGGCGGGCGTTGACGTATCGAGCGGCATCGAATCCGCGCCGGGCATCAAGGATGCAGCGCGGATGCGCGCGTTCGTCGGCGCGGTGCGGCGCACGCGCTGAGCGCGCTCCCACATTGGATCAGGCCAGCTCCTGCCTGAGCCAGTCCGCCAGCGCATCGAGTCTTGCATCGTCGTCGTCCCGACGCTTCGCCAGAATCCATTGCGCATCGGTCTCAATGAAACCCCACGGTGCGAGCAGGCGGCCGGCGGCGAGGTCGTCGGCGACGAGTTCCTGTGGCGCGATTGCGACACCGAGGCCGGCGGCCGCGGCTTCGAGCAGGAAATACAGATGCTCGAATCCCGTGCCGAGATCGCCCGGCGACGCAGCGCCCTGCAGAGACGCCCACGTCGGCCACGCCTGCGGCCGCGAGGTGGTGTGCAGCAGCGGTTCGCGCAGCAGCGCCTCGGGCGTCAGTGCTGCGAGACGTGTCGCGTCCGCGTGGCGTGCGCTGAGCACCGGACCGATCCGCTCCTGCGCGAGTGCGCGCACCGTCCACGCGGCCGGCCACGGCGACGTGCCGATCAGCAATGCCGCATCGAATCCGTCCAGCGAAGTCGGGAACGCGCCTTCGTGCGGTGACAGATGCAGCTTCAGATCGGGCAGGGCGTCGGTCAGGCGCGGCAGTCGCGGAATCATCCAGCGGGCGAGCAGGCTGCCTGGGCAACCGAGCACCCGCGCGTGCGACGTGCCCGAGCGACGGATCGCCGCGGCCGCGCCCTGCAGGCGCGCGAATGCATCGCCGGCGGCGTCGCGCATGCGCATGCCGGCCGGCGTGAGCCGCAGGCCGCGGCCTGCGCGCACGAACAGCGGCGTGCCGAGTGCGTCTTCGAGCAGACGCACCTGGCGGCTCACTGCACCGTGGGTCACGTGCAGCGCTTCGGCTGCGCGGCTCAGGCTGCCCAGGCGCGCGGCGGCCTCGAAGGCGCGCAGCGCATTGAGCGGTGGCAGATCGGTGTCGGTCATGTGAGATTTCCTGACGTATGCGTCAGATCTTATCGATAATGGACGCAGGACGTGTGCGTTAGAGTGCAGGCCAGCCCGCACCGTGCCCGTCCCGATGTCGCAGTCTTCGATCACCGATTTCCACGCGTACCCCGATGCCAACGGCCATTTCGGCCGCTATGGCGGTCGTTTCGTCGCCGAGACCCTGATGGGGCCGATCGCCGAACTCGCGGCGGCCTACGACATCGCGAAGGCCGATCCCGCGTTCCAGCAGGCCTTCGACAAGGACCTCGCGCATTACGTCGGCCGGCCGAGCCCGATCTATCACGCGCAGCGGCTCAGCGAGGCGGTCGGTGGCGCGCGCATCCTGCTCAAGCGCGAGGACCTGAACCACACCGGCGCGCACAAGATCAACAACACCATCGGCCAGGCGCTGCTCGCCAGCCGCATGGGCAAGACCCGGATCATCGCCGAGACCGGCGCCGGCCAGCACGGCGTGGCGAGTGCGACCGTCGCCGCGCGGTTGGGGCTGGAATGCGTGGTCTACATGGGCGCGACCGACATCGAGCGGCAGAAGATCAACGTCTACCGCATGCGCCTGCTGGGCGCGCAGGTAGTGCCGGTGACCTCGGGTTCGGCGACGCTCAAGGACGCGCTCAACGAAGCCATGCGTGACTGGGTCACCAACATCGCCGACACCTTCTACATCATCGGCACCGTTGCCGGTCCCGATCCGTATCCGCGCATGGTCCGTGATTTCAATGCGATCGTCGGCCGCGAAGCGCGCGCGCAGATGCTGGCCGAGTACGGCCGACTGCCCGATGCGATCACCGCCTGCGTCGGCGGCGGCAGCAATGCGATCGGCCTGTTTCACGCCTTCCTCAACGATCCGGGCGTGCGTATCGTCGGCGCCGAGGCGGCGGGCGATGGCATCGACACCGGGCGCCATGCGGCTTCGATCGCCGCCGGTCGCCCGGGCGTGCTGCACGGCAACCGCACCTATGTGATCTGCGACGACGATGGTCAGATCACCGAAACGCATTCGGTCTCCGCCGGCCTCGATTACCCGGGCGTCGGCCCGGAGCATGCCTTCCTCGCCGACGCCGGCCGCGCGCAGTACGTCGGCATCACCGACGACGAAGCCCTGACCGCCTTCCACCAGCTCGCGAAGACCGAGGGCATCCTCGCCGCGCTCGAGTCGAGTCACGCGATCGCGCAGGCGATCAAGCTCGCGCGCGAACTACCGAAGGATGCGATCGTGCTCGCCAACCTGTCCGGTCGCGGCGACAAGGACGTGCACACGATCGCGCAGCGGGAGGGCTTCGTGCTGTGAGCGCGCGCATCGATATCGAAACGGGAGTGTCGAGCGTGACGGCCCGGCGCACCACACCGTCACGGACCGCTATGAACCGCATCGACACCCGTTTCGCCGCACTCCGCGCCGCCGGTCGCAAGGCGTTAATCCCGTTCTTCACTGCAGGCGATCCGTCGCTCGAAGCCACGGTGCCGGTGATGCATGCGCTGGTCTCTGCCGGCGCCGATGTCATCGAACTCGGCGTGCCGTTCTCCGATCCGATGGCCGACGGCCCGACGATCCAGCGCAGTTCCGAGCGCGCGCTGGGGCGGGGCGCGGGCATGACCTACGTGCTCGATGCGGTGCGCGAATTCCGCGTGCAGGACGACGCGACGCCGGTCGTGCTGATGGGCTATCTCAATCCGGTCGATATCCGTGGCGCGGATGTCTTCGCAAGGCAGGCGGGCGAAGCCGGCGTCGATGGCGTGCTGCTGGTCGACCTGCCGCCGGAGGAAGCCGACGAGTTCCGCGTCGCCTTCGATGCCGCCGGCATCGCGCTAGTGCTGCTGGCCTCGCCGACGACCACCGACGCGCGCATCGAAGCGCTGTGCGCGGGCGCGCAGGGCTATCTGTATTACGTCAGCTTCGCCGGCGTGACCGGTGCGGCCGACCGGCTCGACACCACGCAGGCGTCGTCCCGGTTGCGGACGATCCGCGCCGCCAGTCGCGCGCCGGTCGTGGCGGGTTTCGGCATCCGCGACGCGGCAAGCGCTGCGGCGATGGCGGTCGATGCCGATGGCGTCGTCGTCGGCAGTGCACTGGTCGCGGCGCTCGACGGCGCGGCGGATGCGAACGAGGCCGCTGCGCGGGCGAAGGCGTTCCTCGCGCCGTTGCGGACGGCCCTCGACGCCGGCTGAACGAGCGCGAGATACCACGGCCTCCCCGTGAGGCGGGAGGCTTCAGCAGCGGCTCGATAACCGGAATCGGCCACGCGCCGCGCACATCAACGCCGTACGGCCCCCGCCGGAGCCGGTACACCCCGTCGGTTACACTTCCGCGCTTCACGGCCCGGCACGGGTCGTCGGTTAGAGAGACGCCATGTCCTGGTTGCAGAAGATCATGCCGCCGCGCATCCGCACCGATGCGCCCGCGGTCAAGAAGCGCAGCGTGCCCGAAGGTCTGTGGGAGAAGTGCGAGCGCTGCAGCACCGTGCTGTACGGCCCCGAGCTCGAGGAAAACCTCGAGGTCTGCCCCAAGTGTGCCTTCCATCGCCCGATCCGCGCGCGTGCGCGCCTGAAGGCGTTCCTCGATGAAGGCAGCCTGCAGGAAATCGCGACCGATCTCGGTCCGACCGACATCCTGAAGTTCAAGGACCAGAAGAAGTATTCGGACCGCATCAAGGCCGCGCAGCGCTCCACCGGCGAGCGCGACACGCTGATCGCGATGCAGGGCACGCTGCTGCAGCGCCCGATCGTCGCGGCCGCGATGGACTTCGCCTACATGGGTGGTTCGATGGGCTCGGTCGGCGGCGAGAAGTTCGCCCGTGCCGCCGAGCAGGCGCTGGCCCTGAATGCTCCGTTCGTGTGCTTCTCCGCCAGCGGCGGCATGCGCATGCAGGAGAGCATGTTCTCGCTGATGCAGATGGCCAAGACCTCGGCCGCACTGGCGCGTCTGCGCGAAGCCGGCATTCCGTACATCTCGGTGCTGACCAACCCGACCTATGGCGGGACCTCGGCCTCGTTCGCGATGCTCGGCGACATCAACATCGCCGAGCCCGAAGCGCTGATCGGTTTCGCCGGCCCGCGCGTGATCGAACAGACCGTGCGCGAGACCTTGCCTGAAGGCTTCCAGACCTCGGAATTCCTGCTCGAACACGGCGCGATCGACCAGATCTGCGACCGCCGCGAAATGCGTGATCGCATCGCCCGCCTGTTGGCGTTGCTCGGCAGGCAAGACGTGCCGACCGAGGCTGCTGCATGAGCCGCAAGTACTTCGGGACCGACGGCATTCGCGGCCGCGTCGGCGAGGGTTCGATCTCCGCCGACTTCGTGTTGCGCCTGGGCAACGCCTACGGCCACTCGCTGCGCGGCCGCGGCAGCGACTGGCGTCGTCCGCAGGTGCTGATCGGCAAGGACACGCGCATTTCGAACTACATGTTCGAGGCGGCGCTGGAGGCCGGACTGGTCGCGGCGGGCGTGGACGTGCAGCTGATGGGCCCGATGCCCACGCCGGCCGTCGCGCATCTCACGCGCTCGCTCGGCGCCGATGGCGGCATCGTCATTTCGGCCTCGCACAATCCGCATCACGACAACGGCATCAAGTTCTTCAGCGCGCAGGGCGAGAAGCTCGACGACGCGACCGAACTCGCGATCGAAACCGCGCTCGACCAGCCATTCCGTACCGTCGCCTCCGAAAATCTCGGCAAGGCCGTGCGCACGCGTGACGCCGTCGGTCGCTACGTGGAAGCCTGCAAGGCCTCGGTGCCGCGCGGGTTCGATCTTGATGGCATGCGCATCGTCGTCGATTGCGCGAACGGCGCGACCTACCAGGTCGGCCCGATCGTGCTGCGCGAACTCGGCGCGCAGGTCGAGGTGATCGGCGCCGAGCCCAATGGCGTCAACATCAATGACGGCGTCGGCTCCACCCATCCCGAATTCTTGAGCGAGCGCGTCAGCCGCAGCGGCGCGAATCTCGGCATTGCCTTCGACGGCGACGGCGACCGCCTGCTGTTCGTCGATGCCAACGGCGCCGTGCGTGACGGCGACGACCTGTTATACGTGCTCGCGCGCGACTGGCAGCAGTCGGGTCGTCTGCAGGGCCCGGTGGTCGGCACACTGATGAGCAACTACGGTCTGGAACGCGCGTTCGGCGAGGCCGGTATCGGCTTCCAGCGCGCCAAGGTCGGTGATCGTTACGTGCACCAGATGCTGCTCGAGCGCGACGCCAATCTCGGCGGCGAAACCTCCGGACATCTGCTGTGCCTGGATCGCGCGACGACCGGCGACGGCATCATCAGCGCGCTGCAGGTGCTGGAAGTGTTGCGCCGCCGCGGCGAGTCGCTGCAGGAAGCGTTGCACGGCCTGTCGAAAGTCCCGCAGAAGACCGTCAACGTGCGTTACGCAGGTGCATCGAAGCCCGCCGAAGCGCCCGCCGTGCAGGCCGCCCTTGCCGAAGCGCAGGCGGCCGTGCAGGGCCGCGGTCGCGCGTTCCTGCGGCCTTCGGGTACGGAGCCGGTGGTGCGTGTGACCGTCGAAGCCGACGATGACACCCTGATGCAATCGACACTCGACCAACTGGCCGACGCCGTGCGCGCGGCCGCTGCCTGACTCCAAGGATCCCGCCATGAGCGCCCGTATCCCGACCCTCGACATCCGCCGCTTCGACACTGATCGCGAGGCCTTCGTCGCCGAACTCGGCGCCGCGTATCGCGAATGGGGTTTCGCCGGCATCAATGGCCACGGCATTCCGCAGGCGCAGATCGACGGCGCCTACGACGTGTTCAAGGCGTTCTTCGCACTGCCCGAAGACGTCAAGAAGCAGTACCACGTGGCCGGCGGTGGTGGCGCGCGCGGTTACACCGCGTTCGGCGTCGAGACTGCGAAGGGCGCGAAGCACTTCGACCTCAAGGAGTTCTGGCACATCGGCCGCGAGATTCCGGACGACTCCAAGTACCGCGAGGTGATGCCGCCGAACCTGTGGCCGACCGAGGTGCCGGGCTTCCGCGAGCACGGCTACGGCCTGTACCGGACGCTCGATGCGCTGGGCTCGAAGGTGCTGTCGGCGCTGGCGCTGCACATCGGCCTGCCGGAGGATTATTTCGTCGACAAGACCGACTACGGCAACTCGATCCTGCGCCCGATCCATTACCCGCCGATCACCTCGGACGACATCCCGAACGAGCGCGCCGGCGCGCACGAGGACATCAACCTGATCACGCTGCTGGTCGGGGCGTCGGCGGCGGGTCTGGAAGTGAAGTCATCGCGCGGCGAGTGGGTGCCGTTCACCTCCGACGCCGACACCATCGTCGTCAATATCGGCGACATGCTGCAGCGCCTGACCAACCACGTGTATCCGTCGACCACGCACCGCGTGACCAATCCGCCGGGCGAGCAGGCGCGCAAGCCGCGCTATTCGGTGCCGTTTTTCCTGCACCCGAATCCGGACTTCGTCATCGACGTGCTGCCCTCGACGGTGACGGCCGACAATCCGAGCCGCTATCCCGAGGCGATCACCGCGCAGGGCTATCTCGAGGAACGGCTGCGCGAGATCAAGCTGAAGTGATTGCGGCGCCAGAGGGGTAAGGCGCCAGTGGCAAGGGCGTCAGTCGGAAACGACGTCAGCAAGGAAAAACGGCGCCCTCGGGCGCCGTTTTCGTGAGGGCGTCAGGGGCGCGTCTCAGAATCCGTAGACGATGTTGACCGTCGTCAGCCGATCGGTGCGCTTGCTGCCTTCGGCGACATCGGTGTTGTGGCGGATCTCGAAGCCGGCCTTCAGCGCCAGCGCGTCGGTCATCTTGACCTGCACGCCGAGGTCGTTGCGGACGAAGGTGTTCTCGCCACCGGATTCGATCAGCAGCGTGTCGTAGAGCCGCGTCGTTTCGGTGAGCTGGTGGCTGAAGTCCATGAAGCCGCGCGCGATCGCTTCGTTGTTGTGCACGCGCACGTCCTGCTCCTTCGACCAGCGGTAACCCGGGCCGATCTCGAACACGAGCTTCGTCTCCTCGGACATGAAGGCCTCGAAGCCGTAACCACCGGCGATCGTCGTCTGGTACTCGTCGCTGCTGAACTGGTCGCGTTCGTTGCGGCCCGAGCCGAAGACGTAATGACGCTCGGCGAAGCGATAGCCGCTCGAACCGAGCAGCTCGTAGCGGCGCGCGTTCTCCAGGCCGTCGCTGGTGCCGTACAGGAATGACGCCAGCACCGCGTGCCTCCAGGTCTCGTCTTCGCGGGCGAGCTGGAATTTGCCGACCAGCGTTTCGTTGTCGGTGTTGCCCTTCGCGATCGCCAGGCCGAGTTCACCGGTGCCGCTCCAGCCATCCTCGGCGGCATGGGCGAGACAGGGGGCGAGGGCGGCGCAGGTGAGCGCGGCGAGAACGGACAGACGCATCGGGAATCTCCAACAGGAACGGGAAAGGTGGGGCGGACACGAAAACACCGGCCAGCGCCGGTGCCTGCCTATTCTGCGATGTGAAGGCCGCGTGGTGAACCCCTCGCGGCGGCGGCTCCGGCATCGGGCGGCTTTGGTGGGCGCATCGGCTATCCTTTTGCGCCTCTCGTCACAAGGAGTCGCCAATGCGCCGCAGGATCGTCGCCGGCAACTGGAAGCTGCAGGGCAGTCGCACATTCGCCAACGACCTCGTCGAGGGGATCGTCGCCGGCCTGCCGGACGGGGTGGAGGCGATCGTGCTCCCGCCGTTCCCGTATCTCCCGCTGCTGACGCAGTCGCACGCGGGGCGCGGCGTGGCCTTCGGCGCGCAGGACGTCAGTGCGCACGCCAAGGGCGCCTACACCGGCGAAGTGGCCGCTTCGATGCTCGCCGATGTCGGCGCCGCCTACACGCTGGTCGGCCATTCGGAGCGTCGCCAGTACCACGGCGAGGACGACGCACTGGTCGCACAGAAATTCATCGCCGCCCGCACAGCCGGTCTGGCGCCGATCCTGTGTGTGGGCGAGACCCGCGAGCAGCGCGAGGCCGGGCGTACCGAAGAAGTCATCGCCGCCCAGGTGGGCGCCGTGCTGGCCGAAGCCGGCGTGGCCGCGTTCGACGGCGCCATCGTCGCCTACGAGCCGGTCTGGGCGATCGGCACCGGCCTGACCGCCAGCACCGGGCAGGCGCAGGCCGTGCACGCCTTCCTGCGTGGCGTGGTGGCGGGGCAGGATGCTAGAATCGCCGATTCGTTGCCGCTGCTCTATGGCGGCAGCTGCAAGCCCGACAATGCCGCTGCGCTGTTCTCGCAGCCCGACGTCGACGGCGGATTGATCGGTGGCGCCTCACTGGCGGCCGAAGACTTCCTGGCCATCGTCGCCGCGGCCGCGCGCTGAGCGCAGCCGGCGATTCCGACACAAGGCCCGTCCGCGGCCACCCCAGAGCGCCCACGCAATGCTGCTGACCGTCTTCAACATCCTGTTCGTCATCATCGCCATCGCGATGATCGCGTTGATCCTCATGCAGCGCGGCGCAGGCGCTGCGGCCGGTTCCGGCTTCGGTGGTGGCGCGTCGGCGACCGTGTTCGGTGCGCGCGGCTCGTCCAACTTCCTGTCGAAGGCGACGAAGTGGCTGGCGATCAGCTTCTTCGCGGTCACGCTGTTCATGGCCTGGTACGCGATGCACCGCGCCAATCCGAACGCGCTGGACATGGATCTTGGCGTCATGGGCGGCCAGGTGCCGACCGCGCCCGTCGAAGGCGCGCCCGTCATGCCGGTTGCACCGCCTGCGTCCGCCGACGCAACCGTGCCGAGCGCACCGGCTGCCGACGGTGCGGTGCCGGCAGCGCCGTCCGTGCCGGAAAATTCTTCGCAGGAATCGCCGCAGCCCACTCCCCAGAACGATTGATTGGGATTACAATGCGCGGCTCGCCGGGGCGACAGGCACGGATGAGGTTTCAGGTTGACCTGCCCAGGTGGCGGAATTGGTAGACGCACTACCTTGAGGTGGTAGCGGCTTAGGTCGTGGGGGTTCGAGTCCCCCCTTGGGCACCAATCGGAAACGTGATGCACACGCGTGCATCGAACACGAAAAGCCTCGCGCAAGCGGGGCTTTTTCGTGTCCGGGCATGTGCATCGGTGCGCGGACAGGAATCATTCGCGCGCAGGTTCTGTCGATCGGGTGCGGCAACTCCGGAATGCGGGGCGTCCGCTCTGTGCGCGGCTCGGAAATCGTTTACTCACGAGTTCTGTAAACGGTACAATTGCCGTGATCGGGCGAGCGCACACCACGTGCATCGCCCGGCCTTCGTGAAGCACACCATTGCTTCGAGAATGCGGCGTCCACAGGCGCCGAGCCAAGGCCGCACATCGCGGCCGTAGCCGAGAGAACATCCGAGTGCTGGCCGAATATCTGCCGACCCTGCTGTTCCTGATCGTTGCCACGGGGATCGGCATTGCATTGCTGGTCATTGGCAACCTGCTGGGGCCCAAGCGCCCGACGCTGGAAAAGCTGTCGCCCTACGAGTGCGGATTCGAAGCCTTCGAAGACGCGCGCATGCAGTTCGACATCCGCTATTACCTGATTGCTATCCAGTTCATCGTCTTCGACCTGGAAATCATCTTCATCGTGCCCTGGGCCACCGTGTTCCGCGAACTCGGTGTGCTGGGTCTGATCGAGATGGGCATCTTCGCCGGCATGCTGCTGCTCGGCTTCGTCTACGTGTGGAAGAAGGGAGCGCTGGAATGGGAGTGAACCAGACCGTCGCGCGCCTGATGAACAACCCGCTGCCGGAAGGCCGGGTGGACGACATCCTGCGCCAGGAAGGCGAGAACCCGCTGCTCGAGCGCGGTTTCGTCACGACCAGTTCCGATGTGCTGCTCAACTGGGCGCGCACGGGTTCGATGTGGCCGATGACCTTCGGTCTGGCCTGCTGCGCGGTGGAAATGATGCATGCCGGTGCGGCGCGCCTCGATCTCGACCGCTACGGCGTGGTGTTCCGCCCCAGCCCGCGCCAGTCGGACGTGATGATCGTGGCCGGCACGCTGGTCAACAAGATGGCCCCGGCGCTGCGCAAGGTCTACGACCAGATGCCGGATCCGAAGTGGGTCATCTCGATGGGCAGCTGCGCCAACGGCGGCGGCTATTACCACTACTCGTACTCGGTGGTGCGCGGTTGTGATCGCATCGTGCCGGTCGATGTCTACGTGCCGGGCTGCCCGCCGACGGCCGAAGCGCTGGTCTACGGCATCCTGCAGCTGCAGAAGAAGATCCGCCGCGCCACCAACTTCGGCGACACCAAGACGGGGCAGCGCGATGCGTGAGTCCGCCACCGCCTTCGCGGCGCGCCTGCGCGCGCGCTTTTCCGATGCCGACGTGGCGCTCGCACTGCCGCGCGGCGAGGTGACGATCACCACTGCCGGTGACTGGCTCGAGGCCGCGCGCGCGTTGCGCGACGAGTTCGGTTTCGAAATGCTGATCGACGTCTGTGGTGTCGACTATCTGAGTCACGGCAGCGACGAGTGGGATACCGACGTGTCCTCGGAAGGGTTCAGCCGCGGCGTTGAAGGTCGCGGTCCTGGCCGTTTCAAGTTCGGCGAAACCGGCAGCCGCCAGGTCTCGCAGCCGCAGGGCACTGCCGAGATTCCGGTGCCGCAGCATCGCTTCGCCGCGGTCGCTCAGCTGCTGTCGATCCAGCACAACCGGCGCGTGACGCTGAAGTGCTTCGCGCCGAGTGACGACCTGCCGGTCGTCTCCTCGCTGACCGTGCTCTGGCCGGTCGCGAACTGGTTCGAACGCGAGGCGTTCGATCTGTTCGGCGTGATCTTCGAAGGCCACCCGGATCTGCGCCGCATCCTGACCGACTACGGGTTCGTCGGTCACCCGTTCCGCAAGGATTTCCCGTTGATCGGCAATGTCGAAGTGCGTTACGACGCCGAGCGCAAGCGCGTGGTGTACGAGCCGGTGACCTCGGTCGAGCCGCGCGTCGGCGTGCCGCGCGTGATCCGTGACGACGCCCGTTTCGCGACTGCGAGCGGCGAGCAGGCCGCGCGCCGCGGGGAGGCTGCCAAGTGAGTGCCGTGCCGACCACCTCGCTGCATACCGCGAACTCGATTCCGAGTGCGGCTGCGCTGAAGCAGGAAATCCGCAACTACACCTTCAACTTCGGTCCCCAGCATCCGTCCGCGCACGGCGTGTTGCGCCTGATCCTGGAAATGGACGGCGAGACCGTGATGCGCGCCGATCCGCACATCGGCCTGCTGCACCGTGGCACCGAGAAGCTCGCCGAGTCGAAACCGTTCAACCAGTCCATCGGCTACATGGACCGTCTCGACTACGTCTCGATGATGTGCAACGAGCACGCCTATGTGCGCGCGATCGAGACCCTGATGGGGATCGAGGCGCCCGAGCGTGCGCAGTGGATCCGCACGCTGTTCGACGAAATCACCCGCATCCTCAACCACCTGATGTGGGTGGGCTCGAACGCGCTCGATCTCGGCGCGATGGCGGTGATGCTGTACGCATTCCGCGAGCGCGAAGAGCTGATGGACGTCTACGAGGCGGTCAGTGGTGCGCGTATGCACGCGACCTACTACCGTCCCGGCGGCGTCTACCGCGATCTGCCGGCGCAGATGCCGCAGTACGCCGAGTCGCGCTGGCGCAAGGGCGAGAAGCTCAAGCGCTTCAACAAGTGGCGCGGCGGCTCGATGCTCGATTACCTCGAGGCGTTCGCCAAGGATTTCCCCAAGCGCGTCGACGAGTACGAGACCCTGCTCACCGACAACCGCATCTGGAAGCAGCGCACCGTCGGCATCGGCGTGATTCCGCCGGATCTGGCCAAGGCCTGGGGCATGACCGGTCCGATGCTGCGCGGTTCCGGTGTCGAGTGGGATCTGCGCAAGACCCAGCCGTATGCCAAGTACGCCGACGTCGATTTCGACATCGCGGTGGGCGTCAACGGCGACTGCTACGACCGTTACCTCGTGCGCGTGTTCGAAATGCGCGAGTCGGCGCGGATCATCCAGCAGTGCGTCAACTGGCTGCGGGCGAATCCCGGCCCGGTGATGCTCGACAACTACAAGGTGGCGCCGCCGTCGCGTGAGTCGATGAAGGACGACATGGAAGCGCTGATCCACCACTTCAAGCTGTTCACCGAGGGCTACAGCGTGCCCGCCGGCGAGACCTACAGCGCGGTCGAAGCCCCGAAGGGCGAGTTCGGCTGCTATCTGGTCTCCGACGGCGCCAACAAGCCGTTCCGCGTGCACCTGCGCGCGCCCGGTTTCGCGCATCTCTCGTCGATGGACGCCATCACCAGCGGACACATGCTGTCCGATGTGGTGGCGATGATCGGTACCTATGACATCGTGTTCGGAGAAGTCGACCGATGAAGGCGACTGGCAATTTCGAGAACGCCCGCAACGTCGACCCGATGGTCGTGCTCAGCGGCGACACGCGCGCGCACATCGACCACTGGCTGACCAAGTTTCCGCCCGACCGCAAGCGGTCGGCGGTGTTGCAGGGCCTGTTCGCGGCGCAGGAGCAGAACGGCGGCTACCTGACCGACGAGCTGATCGCAGGCGTCGCCAAGTACCTGGACCTGCCGCCGGTATGGGCCTACGAGGTCGCGACGTTCTACTCGATGTTCGAGACCGAGAAGGTCGGCCGCAACAACGTCGCGTTCTGCACCAACATCAGCTGCTGGCTCAACGGCGCCGAGGATCTCGTCGCGCACGCGGAGAAGAAGCTGGGCTGCAAGCTGGGTGAATCCACCGCCGACGGTCGCGTCTTCCTCAAGCGCGAGGAAGAGTGCGTCGCTGCGTGCTGCGGCGCGCCGGTCGTGGTCATCAACGGTCATTACCACGAGAAGCTCACACCCCAGACGGTGGACGAGCTGATCGACGGTCTGAAGTAAGGCATCGCGCGGACATGGCACATCACCATCCCAAGTCTTCCGAAGGTTACGGGCCCGTCGGGCCTGCGCCGCAGGAACACCAGGCGGTCTACACCACGCTGCATTTCGACAAGCCGTGGTCCTACGAGAACTACCTCAAGACGGGTGGTTACAGCGCGCTGCGCAAGATCCTCGAAGAGAAGATTCCGCCGGCCGACGTGATCGAGATGGTCAAGCAGTCGGGCCTGCGCGGCCGCGGCGGCGCGGGCTTCCCGACCGGTCTGAAGTGGAGCTTCATGCCCAAGGGCGAGATGCAGAAGTACATCCTCTGCAATTCGGACGAATCCGAGCCGGGCACCGCGAAAGACCGGGACATCCTGCGCTACAACCCGCATTCGGTCATCGAGGGCATGGCGATCGCGTGCTACGCGACCGGTTCGAGCGTGGCCTACAACTACCTGCGCGGCGAGTTCCACCACGAGCCCTTCGAGCATCTGGAAGAAGCCACCGCCGAGGCCTATGCCAACGGCTGGCTGGGCAAGAACATCCTCGGCAGCGGCATCGATGTCGACATCTACAACGCGCTCGGCGCGGGCGCCTACATCTGCGGTGAAGAAACCGCGCTGATGGAGTCGCTGGAAGGCAAGAAGGGCCAGCCGCGGTTCAAGCCGCCGTTTCCGGCCAACTTCGGCCTGTACGGCAAGCCGACCACGATCAACAACACCGAGACCTATGCCTCGGTGCCGGCAATCGTGCGCAACGGCGCGCAGTGGTTCATGGATCTGGGCAAGCCCAACAACGGCGGCTGCAAGATCTTCTCGGTGTCGGGCCATGTGGCCAGGCCGGGCAACCACGAGATCCGCCTCGGCACGTCGTTCGCCGATCTGCTGGCGCTGTGCGGCGGCATGCGCGAAGGCCGCACGATCAAGGGCGTGATTCCGGGGGGCTCCTCGATGCCGGTGCTGCCGGGCGAGACCATGATGGGCCTGACGATGGACTACGACGCGCTGCAGAAGGCCGGTTCCGGCCTCGGCTCGGGCGCGGTCATCGTCATGGACGACACCACCTGCATGGTGCGCGCCTGCCGTCGCATCTCGCGGTTCTACTGGAAGGAGAGCTGCGGTCAGTGCACACCGTGCCGGGAAGGCACCGGCTGGATGCACCGCGTGCTCGACCGCATCGCCAACATGGAAGCCACGCTGGACGACCTGCAGATGCTGCGCGCCGCCGCGGGCCAGATCGAGGGTCACACCATCTGCGCATTCGGTGAGGCGGCCGCATGGCCGGTACAGGGCTTCCTGCGCCATTTCTGGGACGAGTTCGAGTACGCGATCGTGAACAAGCGGTTCCTCGTCGACGACCAGCGCAACGGCACCGTGGTGCCGAAGGCGGTGGCCGCATGAGCGCACAACCCGTGAATCCGGACCTGCCGCCCGACCACGTCACCGTCTTCATTGATGGCGTCGAGCTGGCCGCGCCCAAGGGCTCGATGATCATCCATGCCGCCGACAAGGCCGGCATCCCGATCCCGCGTTTCTGCTATCACGACAAGCTCGAGATCGCCGCGAACTGCCGCATGTGCCTGGTCGACACCGAAGTCGGCGGCCGCGGTGCGCCCAAGCCGTCGCCGGCCTGTGCCACCCCGGTGATGGATGGCCTGAAGGTCTTCACGCGCAACGACAAGGCGCTCAAGGCCCAGCGCAACGTGATGGAGTTCCTGCTGATCAACCATCCGCTCGACTGCCCGATCTGCGATCAGGGCGGTGAGTGCGAGCTGCAGGATCTCTCGCTCGGCTACGGCCGTTCGGTCAGCCGTTTCGTCGAGCGCAAGCGCGTCGTCGCCGACGAGGATCTCGGCCCGCTGGTCGCCACCGAAATGACCCGCTGCATCCAGTGCACGCGTTGCGTGCGCTTCACCGCGGAGATCGCCGGTACCTACGAACTGGGCGGCATGCAGCGCGGCGAGAATCTGCAGATCGGCACCTACGACGGCAAGCCGCTGACGACCGAACTGTCGGGCAACGTCATCGACGTGTGCCCGGTCGGCGCGCTGACCAACAAGGTGTTCCGTTTCCGTGCGCGTCCGTGGGAGCTGATCGCGCGCGAATCGCTTGGCGGTCACGACGCGCTGGGCAGCAACCTGTTCCATCACCTGCGCCGCGGCGACGTGATGCGCACCGTGCCGCGCGACAACGAAGCGGTCAACGAGTGCTGGATCTCCGACCGCGACCGGTATTCGCACCAGGGCCTGGCGGCCGATGACCGCGCGGTGCATCCGCTGGTCAAGGACGGGGGTGAGTGGCGCGAAGCCTCGTGGGACGAGGCGCTCGATCGCGCGATGACGATCCTGCGCGACAACGCGGCCGACGAACTCGGCATGCTGGTGCATCCGTCGACCTCGAACGAGGAGGGCGCGCTGCTGGCGCGTCTGGCCGAGGCCCTGGGCACCGGCAACCTCGATCACCGCATTGCCCAGCGTGATCTGTCGGACGGCGCCGTCGCGGAAGCCTTCGCGATGCCGGTCGCCGAACTCGAGCAGGCCGATGTCGTGCTGCTGGTCGGTTCGAACCTGCGCCATGAAGTCCCGCTGCTGCACCACCGCGTGCGCCAGGCGTTCAAGCGCGGCGCCAAGGTCTACGTGGTCAATCCGGTCGATTTCGACTTCACCTTCGACATCGAAGACAAGGCCATCGTGGCGCCGTCGCAGATCGCCGCAACGCTGCAGGTCGCCGAACTCGGTGACGCGCTGCGCGGCGCGAGGCACGCGGCGATCATCGTCGGTGCGCAGGCGGAAGCCAGCGCCCATGCGGCCGACATCCGCAAGGCAGCGGCCGCACTCGCCGCGGAAACCGGTGCATCGCTGTGCCGCATTCCGCATGGCGCCAATGCGTTGGGTCTGTCGCGCATCGGCGTGCTGCCGACCTCGCGCGATGCGAACGCGATGCTGGCCGAGCGCCGCGGCGCGTACGTGATCTACGGCATCGAGCCGGGTCTGGACTTTGCCGATCAGGCGAAGGCGTTGCAGGCACTGGGCGCGGCGCAGGTCGTGGCCTTCAGCCACTTCGCCTGCCAGTCCACGCGCAGCGTTGCCGACGTGATCCTGCCGATCGGTGCACTTGCCGAAATCGACGCGACGCTGACCAATCTCGACGGCCGCGAGCAGCAGGCCACCGCCGCCGGCAAGCTGCCGGGCGATGCGCGTGCCGGCTGGCGTGTGCTGCGTGCACTCGGTGGCGCGCTCGAAGCCCCGGGCTTCGAGTTCACCGACCTCGCCGGCCTGCGTGCGGGTCTGCAGGGCAGGGCGGTTTCGGTGGCCGCATCCGCGGCGCCGGTCGTCGACGGTGACGGCTTCGAACTGGCGGTCAGCCAGGCGATCTATCGCATCGACGGTCTGACCCGTCGCGCTGCGGCGTTGCAGTCGCATCCGCTGACCCTCGGTCCGCGCATCGCGCTGCATCCCGACGACGCGGCGGCCAGCAATGTCGCCGACGGCGGCATGGCCAAGGTCTCCAACGCGGTCGGCACCGCGACGTTGCAGGTGGCGATCGACGATCGTGTCGCCCCGGGCGCGGCGTGGGTGGAATCGGGCTACGGCGCCACGGCGGCGCTGTCGGCCGGCAAGGTCAAGGTGGTGGCGGCATGAGCGCGATCCAAACCGGCGTGACCAATACCGCATCGCTGCTCGGCGATCTGTCGGCGCCGCTGTACGACTGGCTGATGTCGCTGGGTGCGATCGGCCTGATCATCTGGATCGTGCTGAAGATCCTGCTGATCGCGATGCCGGTGATCATCAGCGTCGCGTTCTACGTGGTCTGGGAGCGCAAGCTGCTGGGCTGGATGCATCAGCGCCACGGCCCGATGTACGTGGGCATGGGCATCTTCCAGGCCTTCGCCGACGTCTTCAAACTGCTGTTCAAGGAAGTCATCCGGCCCACGCGTGCGCAGCCCGTGCTGTTCGTTCTGGCGCCCCTGATCACGCTCGCGCCTGCGTTCGCGGCCTGGGCCGTGGTGCCGTTCGATTCTCAGCTGGTGCTGTCGAACGCCAATGCCGGCCTGCTGTACCTGCTGGCGATGACGAGCCTGGGGATCTACGGTGTGATCCTCGCCGGCTGGGCGTCGAACTCGAAGTACGCCTTCCTCGGGGCAATGCGTGCCTCGGCGCAGATGATCAGCTACGAAATCGCGATGGGCTTCGCGCTGGTCGGCGTGATGGTCGCCGCCGGTAGCCTGAACCTGTCGGAGATCGTCATGGCGCAGGCCGGTGGCAAGGGTCTTTTCAGCTGGTTCTGGCTGCCGCTGCTGCCGCTGTTCGTCATCTACTTCGTATCCGGTGTGGCCGAGACCAACCGCGCGCCGTTCGACGTGGTCGAGGGCGAGTCGGAGATCGTCGCCGGTCACATGGTCGAGTATTCGGGGTCGGCGTTCGCGCTGTTTTTCCTCGCCGAGTACGCGAACATGATCCTGATCAGCTTCCTGGTCGCGATCTTCTTCCTCGGCGGCTGGCTGTCGCCGTTCCAGGGCCTGGGCATTCCGCTGTTGTCGGTCGACGGCTGGTGGTGGCTGTTCGCGAAGGTGTTCGTGTTCGCGAGCTGCTTCATCTGGTTCCGCGCCTCGTTCCCGCGCTACCGCTACGACCAGATCATGCGGCTGGGCTGGAAGGTGTTCATCCCGATCAGCATCGGCTGGATCGTGGTGACCGCGTTGATGTCGTATTTCGGTGTGATCGGGGCAGGGCAGTGATGGCCAAGTTCGTTTCGTGGTTCCGCAGCCTGCTGCTGCTCGAACTCCTCGGTGGCATGGCGCTGACCTTCCGGTATCTGTTCCGGGACAAGTACACGCTGATGTACCCGATGGAGAAGACACCGCAGTCGCCGCGCTTCCGCGGTCTGCACGCGCTGCGCCGGTATCCCAACGGCGAAGAGCGTTGCATCGCGTGCAAGCTGTGCGAGGCCGTGTGTCCAGCGCTGGCGATCACCATCGATTCGGAGCAGCGCGAGGACGGTACCCGCCGCACCACGCGTTATGACATCGACCTGTTCAAGTGCATCTACTGCGGCTTCTGCGAGGAATCCTGTCCGGTGGACTCGATCGTCGAGACCCATCTGCACGAATACCACTTCGAGAACCGCGGCGAGAACATCGTGACCAAGCCCCAGCTGCTGGCGATCGGCGACCGTCTCGAGAGCGAGATCGCAGAACGTCGCGCCGCCGATTCCGCGTACAGGTAAGTCATGGAAATCACGCTCATTGCATTTCTCGTCTTCGCCGCGGTCACCGTGATGTCTGCGGTCGCGGTGATCAGTGCCCGCAACCCGGTGCACGCCGCGCTGTTCCTGGTGCTGACGTTCTTCTCCACCGCCTGCACCTGGCTGCTGGTCGGCGCCGAGTTCCTCGGCCTCGCCCTGGTGCTGGTCTACGTCGGCGCGGTGATGGTGCTGTTCCTGTTCGTGGTGATGATGCTCGACGTGGACGTCGCGCCGTTGCGCGAAGGCTACGTGCGCTATCTGCCGGTCGGCCTGATCGTCGCGGTGGTGATGCTGGTCGAGATCGTCACCCTGATCGGCGTGGGCGCGAAGATGACCCCCTACGGCGTCGACCCGGTCGATGCGGCCGGTGTCTCGAATACGGTGTGGATCGCACGCCGGTTGTTCACCGACTTCCTGCTGCCGTTCGAAGTGGCCGCGGTCATCCTGACCGTCGCGGTCATCGCCGCGGTGATGCTGACGCTGCGTCGCCGACCGGGCACCAAGCACCAGAACCCGGGCGAACAGGCCCGGGTGAAGGCTGCCGACCGCGTGCGCGTGGTCAAGATGGACGCCGTGCGTCCGGCCGTCGAGCCGATGCCGGGTGAAGGCGAGGGAGAAGCGAAATGACCGAACTGTTCGGAACCGGCCTCGCGCTGGGCCACTACCTCTCGCTGGGCGCAGTGCTGTTCTGCATCAGCGTCGCGGGTATCTTCCTCAACCGGAAGAACGTGATCATCCTGCTGATGTCGATCGAGCTGATGCTGCTCGCGGTCAACATCAACTTCATCGCGTTCTCGCGCGAGTTCGGCGACGCCGCGGGGCAGATCTTCGTGTTCTTCATCCTGACCGTGGCCGCGGCAGAGGCCGCGATCGGCCTGGCGATCCTGGTCACGCTGTTCCGCAACCGGCGCACGATCAACGTCGCCGAACTCGACACGCTGAAGGGCTGAGCCGGGCATGGAGTACACAATTTCCAAGGGCATCCTGCTCGCGATCGTCCTGGCCCCGCTGCTGGGCTCGATCATCGCCGGCCTGTTCGGCCGCCAGGTCGGTCGCGCCGGTGCGCATACGGTCACCATCGCCGGCGTCGCGATCAGCTGCGCGCTGTCGATCTACACGCTGTGGCAGCTGATGCAGGGCGCGCCGACCTACAACGAGAACGTCTATACGTTCTTCGAGGTCGGCAACTATTCGGCGCACGTCGGCTTCCTGATCGACAACCTCACCGCGATGATGATGGTCGTGGTGACGTTCGTGTCGCTGCTGGTGCACGTCTACACCATCGGCTACATGTCCGAAGATCCGGGCTACCAGCGCTTCTTCAGCTACATCTCGCTGTTCACCTTCTCGATGCTGATGCTGGTGATGGGCAACAACTTCCTGCAGCTGTTCTTCGGCTGGGAAGCGGTGGGCCTGGTGTCGTACCTGCTGATCGGGTTCTGGTTCAAGAAGCCGACCGCGGTGTTCGCCAACATGAAGGCGTTCCTGGTCAACCGCGTGGGTGACTTCGGCTTCCTGCTCGGTATTGCCGGCGTGCTGTACTGGTTCGGCAGCCTCGACTACGCGACCGTGTTCGCCGCGGCCGATTCCACCATCGGTGGCGGCCAGACGATCGAGGTGATCACCGGCTTCGAATGGTCGGTCGCGACCCTGGTCTGCATCTGTCTGTTCATCGGCGCGATGGGCAAGTCGGCCCAGGTGCCGCTGCACGTGTGGCTGCCCGACTCGATGGAAGGCCCGACCCCGATCTCGGCGCTGATCCATGCCGCGACGATGGTCACCGCGGGCATCTTCATGGTCGCGCGCATGTCGCCGCTGTTCGAGCTGTCGGAAACCGCGTTGCAGTTCATCCTCTTCATCGGCGCGACCACGGCCTTCTTCACCGGCCTGATCGGCATCGTGCAGAACGACATCAAGCGCGTCGTCGCCTATTCCACGCTGTCGCAGCTGGGCTACATGACCGTTGCGCTGGGCGTGTCGGCGTACTCGGCCGCGGTGTTCCACCTGATGACCCACGCCTTCTTCAAGGCGCTGCTGTTCCTGGCCGCGGGCTCGGTGATCATCGGCATGCACCACGAGCAGGACATGCGCAAGATGGGCGGCCTGCGCAAGTACATGCCGATCACGTTCTGGACCAGCGTCATCGGCACGCTGGCTCTGGTCGGCACGCCGTTCTTCAGCGGTTTCTATTCCAAGGACGTCATCATCGAGGCGGCCAAGCACGCCAACAACGGCGGCTGGGTCTACCAGTACGCGTACTGGTCGGTGCTGCTGGGCGCGTTCGTGACTTCGTTCTACAGCTTCCGCCTGCTGTACATGACGTACTTCGGCAAGGAGCGTTTCCGCGACGCGCATGCGCACGACGATGCCCACGGCCACGACGCCGCACACGCCCACGAAGCGCATGCCCATGACGGGCACGCGCACGACGACCATGGCCATCATGGTCCGCATGTGCCGCACGAATCGCCGTGGGTGGTGACGCTGCCGCTGATCCTGCTGGCGATCCCGTCGATCCTGATCGGTTATTTCACCGCCGGTCCGATGCTGTTCGGCACCGACTGGAGCGGGCACCACGAGGCCGGCGGCTTCTTCGACGGCGTGATCCACGTGCTGGCGTCCAACGACGTGCTGGCCGCGGTGAAGGAAGCGCTGTGGCATGGCCCGACCGCGCTCGCGCTGCACGGCTTCATGGCACCTGCGTTCTGGCTGGTGCTCGCCGGCTTCGTGCTCGCCACGGTGATGTACTGGTGGAAGCCCGAGCTGGCGGCGAAGGCCGCGCACGTGTTCCGCCTGCCCATCCGCGTGCTGGAGAACAAGTACGGCATGGACGACCTGTGGATCGGCGGTTTCGCCGGCGGCGGTGTCGGCCTGGGCAAGCTGTCGCGGGTGTTCGATACCAAGGTGATCGACGGTGTCTTCGTGAATGGTCCGGCGCGTCTTGTCGGTCTGCTCTCGGGCGTCGTCCGCCGGCTGCAGTCCGGTGCTCTCTACCACTACGCTTTCGCGATGATCGTCGGCCTGATCGTGCTTCTGGCCATCCTCATCAAGTACTGGCGCTGACGGAATACGATACGTGTCGAACTGGCCTCTTCTCAGTCTCCTGATCTGGCTGCCGATCCTCGGCGGTGCGTGCGTGCTCGCTCTGGGCGAACGCCGTCCCGACGCGGCACGCTGGGTATCGCTGGCGTTCGCGCTGCTCGTCTTCGTCCTCAGCATTCCGCTGTTCACCGGTTTCGACTACGGCAACGCGGGTCTGCAGTTCCTCGAGCGGCGCGAGTGGATTCCCTCGCTCGACATCGAGTACCACCTCGGCGCCGACGGCATCTCGATCGCGCTGATCATCCTGACCACGCTGACCACCGCCCTGGTGCTGATCGGCGCCTGGGGCTCGGTGACCAAGCGTGTGTCGCAGTACTTCGCGTCGATGCTGATCCTCGAAGGCATGATGGTCGGCGTGTTCTGCGCCGTGGACGCGATGCTGTTCTACGTGTTCTTCGAAGCCATGCTGATCCCGATGTTCATCATCATCGGTGTCTGGGGTGGCGCGAACCGCGTGTACGCGTCGGTGAAGTTCTTCCTGTACACGTTCCTCGGCTCGGTCTTCATGCTGGTCGCGCTGATCTACCTGTACCTGCAGGCCGGCAGCTGGCAGTTGCCCGACCTGTACGCGCTGCGCCTGTCGTCGACCGAGCAGATGTGGATCTTCTTCGCGTTCCTCGCCGCATTCGCGGTGAAGGTGCCGATGTTCCCGGTGCACACCTGGTTGCCCGATGCGCACGTCGAGGCGCCGACCGGCGGCTCGGTGATCCTGGCGGCGATCATGCTGAAGATCGGCGGCTACGGCTTCCTGCGCTTCAACCTGCCGATCACGCCCGACGCCGGCCACGAATGGGCCTGGCTGGTCATCGGCCTGTCGCTGATCGCGATCGTCTACGTGGGTCTGGTCGCGCTGGTCCAGCAGGACATGAAGAAGCTGGTCGCGTATTCGTCCGTGTCGCACATGGGCTTCGTGACGCTCGGTGTGTTCATCGCATTCGCGCTGATGCGCGATGTGCAGGGTGGTTCGGATGCCGCGCGTCTCGGTCTGCAGGGCGCGATGGTGCAGATGGTCTCGCACGGTTTCATCTCCGGCGCGATGTTCTCCTGCATCGGCATCCTCTACGACCGCATGCACACCCGGAACATCAAGGATTACGGTGGCGTCGCCAACGTGATGCCATGGTTCGCCGCGTTCTACGTGCTGTTCGCGATGGCCAACTCCGGCCTGCCGGGCACCTCGGGTTTCGTCGGCGAGTTCATGGTCATCCTGGCCGCGTTCCAGAGCCATCCGCTGATCGCGTTCTTCGCGGCGATGACGCTGATCATCGGTGCGGCCTACACCCTGTGGCTGGTCAAGCGCGTGCTCTACGGCGAAGTGTCGAATGCGCACGTCGCGGCGCTCAAGGACATCAACGCCCGCGAGGCGCTGGTGCTCGGCGTGTTCGCCGCCGGCACGCTGCTGATCGGCGTGTATCCCAAGCCGCTGACCGACCTGATGGAGCCGTCCATCGCGCAACTGGCGAACCTGATCGCCGCAAGCAAGCTCTAAGGACACCGTTGCGATGATTTCTGCCCCGATGACGCCTCCCATCCGCACGCTGGCCGAGCTGGGCCCGATCGTGCCCGAGCTCGTGTTGGTGCTGGGTGCGTTCGCCCTGCTGATGCTCGACCTGTTCATTGACCCGCGCCGTCGGATCATCACCCACGTGCTGGCCGTCGCGACGATGCTCGCCGCCGCTGCGCTGATCGTGTTCGGCGTCGGTGGTCACGGCAGCATCCTCGCCGACATGTTCGTGCGCGATGGCGGCGCCGACGTGCTCAAGGTCGCCGGTCTCGTGGTCGGCGCCGCGGCGCTGGGTTATGCGTGGACCTGGTTGCGCGAGCGCGATCTGTACCAGGGCGAGATTCCGGTGCTGTTCCTGTTCACGACCGCCGGCATGATGCTGCTGGTGTCGGCGAACAACCTGACGATGGTCTACGTCGGTCTGGAACTGCTGGCGCTGTGTTCCTACGCGCTGGTCGCCTGCGACCGCGACAGCAAGCTCGCCTCCGAAGCAGCGATGAAGTACTTCGTCCTCGGTGCGCTGGCGTCGGGCATGCTGTTGTTCGGCATGTCGCTGATCTACGGTGCCACCGGCACCCTGTCGCTGCCCGCGATCCACGACGCGATCGGCAGCCTGTCGGGTGACGGCCGTGTGCTGATGCTGACCGGCATGGTGTTCCTCATCGTCGGCATCGCGTTCAAGTTCGGCGCCGCGCCGTTCCACATGTGGCTGCCCGACACCTATCACGGTGCGCCCACGCCGATCGTCGCCTTCATCAGCTCGGTGCCCAAGATCGCCGCGTTCGGCATGACCTGGCGTCTGCTCGAGACCGCGCTCGGCCCGCTGCACGACCAGGCGCAGATCCTGCTGTCGGTTCTCGCCGCGCTGTCGCTGGTGGTCGGCAACCTGTTCGCACTGGCGCAGACCAACCTCAAGCGCATGCTTGCCTACTCGACGATCTCGCACGTCGGCTTCCTGTTCCTCGGCCTCGCCGGTGGCGGGCAGGTGGGCTACGCCTCGGCGATGTTCTATGTCGTCAGCTACGCGGTGATGTCGGCGGCCGCGTTCGGCGCGATCGTCATGCTGTCGCGCAACGGTTTCGAAGCCGACCACATCGATGACTACAAGGGCCTGAACCAGCGCAGCCCGTGGATGGCCGGCATGGTCCTGTGCATCATGGCCTCGCTCGCCGGTGTGCCGCCGTTCCTCGGATTCTGGGCCAAGCTGGCCGTGCTGCAGGGCGCGTTGCAGGGGGATCTGCTGTGGCTGGCGATCGTCGGCATCGTGTTCGCGGTCGTCGGCGCGTTCTATTACCTGCGCGTGATCAAGGTCATGTACTTCGATGCACCGGAGGCCGCGGTCATTGCGCAGCGCCCCGGAATGCCGGTGCGGGTGGTGTTCGCACTGAACGTGCTGGTGCTGCTGGTGGTCGTGCCGTTCTTCAGCCCGCTGATGGCCTGGTGCCAGCAGGCGTTCGCCGCCTGATCGGATCCATGCTGGTAATACGCGCGTCATCTGGTTAAGATGCGCGCCCGGTCGCTGCGATGCGGCGGTCGGAAGAAGTTCGAGGGACGCGGGATCGCTCGAAACTTCTTGCAATATCGAAGAGAAATCTTCATAATTCCGCTTCTGATGCGGGGTGGAGCAGTCTGGCAGCTCGTCGGGCTCATAACCCGAAGGTCGCAGGTTCAAATCCTGCCCCCGCTACCACATTCAACGCAGTAGAGAAGGCGCACCTCCGGGTGCATCCGACGCGAAGAATCTGGGCTTTGCCGAAGCAACTGCTTCGCTTCGGCGCCGACATCCAGTGGTATCGGACAAGGGGCCCGTTGGGCCCTTTGTCGTTTTCCGCGATCGGAAAACCGCAGGCGCCCAGGGCAACGCGGTGCGCTTCACGACAGCGACGATCGTGCGATACCGGATACGCAACGGACGAGGGATCAGTGGCGGACAAAGCGACACAACTGACGCAATTGCTGGCACCGACGGTCGAGGCCCTCGGGCTCGAGCTGCTGGGCATCGAATACCTGACGGCGCCGGGTGGCGCGCTCGTGCGCATCTACATCGACGTGCCGGCGAGCGCCGAACTCGGCCAGGCCGATCCGGAAGGCGAGGGCGGGCAGGGCGTGACGATCGAACACTGCGAGGCAGTCAGCCGCGAAGTATCGGCGCAGCTCGACGTCGAAGACCCGATCACCGGCAACTACACCCTCGAGGTGTCGTCGCCCGGCATCGACCGTCCGCTGTTCAACGTCGCCCAGTTTGCGCAGTTCAAGGGCGAGACCGCCAAGGTCGGCCTGAAACTGCCGCAGGACGGACGCCGCCGCCTGACCGGTCGCATCACCTCGGTCGAAGGCGACACCGTGACGTTCGATGTCGACGGCAACACGTTCACCGTGCAGGCCGACAACATCGAGAAGGCCCGCGTGGTGCCCGACTGGGCCGCGCTGGGCCTCGCCGCGTCGAAGGACAAGAAGGACAACGGCCGCGCCACCGGCGCGACCCGCAAGGCCAACCACACACCACGTGACAACAAGCGGTCGGCGGATCCGTCGACCGGTGCGGAGTGAATGAAAAGATGAGCAAGGAACTGTTGCTGGTCGTCGACGCGGTCGCGAGCGAGAAGGGCGTCCCGGAATCCGTGATTCTCGAGGCCATCGAAGCTGCGCTGGCGACTGCCGCCAAGAAGCGCTACCTGGACCAGGACGTGCTGACGCGCGTCGCGATCGATTCGAAGGACGGAAGCTACGAGACGTTCCGCCGCTGGGAAGTGGTGGCCGATGACGTCGTCATGGAGTCGCCGGACCGCCAGCTGCGCCTGATGGACGCGATCGAGGAAGCCGAAGGCGTCGAGGTCGGCGACTACATCGAGGAACAGATCGAGAACGTCGACTTCGGTCGCATCGCCGCCCAGGCCGCCAAGCAGGTCATCGTGCAGCGCGTGCGCGAGGCCGAGCGCCAGCAGGTCGTCGATGCGTGGAAGGATCGCGTGGGCGAGCTGGTCACCGGCGTGGTCAAGCGCGTCGAGCGTGGCAACGTCTACGTCGACCTCGGCGGCAACGCCGAAGCGCTGATCCCCAAGGACAAGGCGATTCCGCGCGACGTCGTGCGCGCCGGCGACCGTGTGCGCGGTTTCCTGTTCGACGTGCGCAGCGAGCCCCGCGGCCCGCAGCTGTTCATCAGCCGCGCCGCGCCGGAATTCATGATGGAGCTGTTCAAGCTCGAAGTGCCGGAAGTCGGCCAGGGGCTGGTCGAGATCAAGGCCTGTGCGCGTGATCCGGGCGACCGCGCCAAGATCGCCGTGCTGGCCTACGACACCCGCACCGATCCCATCGGCGCCTGCATCGGCATGCGCGGTTCGCGCGTGCAGGCGGTGTCGAACGAGTTGAACGGCGAGCGCGTCGACATCGTGCTGTGGTCGGACAACCCGGCGCAGTTCGTCATCAATGCGATGGCCCCGGCCGAAGTGCAGTCGATCGTCGTCGACGAAGACAAGCACTCGATGGACCTGGCGGTCGCCGAGGACAAGCTCGCCCAGGCGATCGGCAAGGGCGGCCAGAACGTGCGCCTCGCCAGCCGTCTGTCGGGTTGGCAGCTCAATGTGATGACCCAGGACCAGGTCACCGCGAAGTCGGATGCCGAGCAGGCCGCGGCACGCGCCCTGTTCCAGGAGAAGCTGGAAGTCGACGAGGAAATCGCCGGCATCCTGGTGACCGAGGGCTTCAGCACGGTCGAGGAAATCGCCTATGTGCCGGTCGGCGAGCTGCTGGCGGTCGAGGGCTTCGACGAGGACATCGTCGAGGAGCTGCGCGGCCGTGCACGCGACTCGCTGCTCAACGACGCGCTCGCGGTCGAAGAGGAAGTCGACGAGAACGCGCCGGCGGACGATCTGCTCGCACTGGAGGGCATGGACGAGGCGACGGCGTACGCGCTGGCCGCCAACGGCATCCGCACCAGCGAAGACCTGTCGGACCTGGGCGCGGACGAAGTGGTCGAGTTCGGCATCGAGGAACTCGACGAGGGCCGCGCAGCCGCGCTGATCCTCGCCGCGCGTGCCGAAGAGATCGCGCGCCTGGAAAGGGAAGGCTGACGGGTCGCGCCGGACCGGTGCCCTGCACCGGTCGAGCACGCGGCCGCCAGCCACGGATGACGATCCAGTTCGGAACGAATCCCATGCAGCGGTAGAATGACAAATCCACTGCGCCCTGCACTTCGCGGCGGCGCGCAAGGAACCGGAATCACGAATGTCGCAACAAACCACCATCCGCAAGCTGGCCGCACTGGTGAACACACCGGTCGAGAAACTGCTTGAACAACTGTCCGAAGCGGGCATGCCGTTCAGCGATCCCGACCAGAGCGTGACCAGTGCCGAGAAGCTCAAGCTGCTCGGTTTCCTCAAGCGCGCGCACGGCAAGGGCGATGACCCGGCCGAGGAGACCGCTGCGCCGAAGAAGATCACGCTCAGCCGCAGCCGCAAGCAGGAACTGACGGTCGGCGGCGGCAAGAACCGCCAGACGGTCGATGTCGTCGTGCGCAAGAAGGTCACTCTGAACCCGGGTGCGGGTGGTGCGATCGATCCGGACGCCGAGCGCGCCGAGATCCTGCGCAAGCTCGAAGAGTCGCGCGCCAAGAACCTGTCCGAGCAGCAGCGTCTGGCCGAGGACGACAAGCGTCGCGCCGACGAGGCCGAAGCGCGCAAGCGCGAAGCGGAGGCCGAGGCCGAACGCCTGCGCCAGGCCGCGGCGGAAGCCGCAGCTGCGCCGGCGGCGGAAGTTGAAGCGGTGAAGCGTCCCGCGGGCACGCATGGTCATGGCCACAAGCCGCCTGCAGCACCGCGAGCCGACGATCGCAACGCGCCCGCCGGTGCCAAGCACAAGGGCAATCGCGGTTCCCACGCGATGGTCAGCGGCGTCGAGGACGACGACAAGACCGCGCGTTTCGCCGGCCAGCTGCACCTCAGTGCATCCGATCGCGCCCGTCGCAGCACCAGCAACACACGTGGCAAGCCGCAGCGCGGCGGCCCGCAGCGTCGCGGCAACGCGCCGTCGCGCAGTGGTGGTGGCCCGCACGGCTTCGAGCGTCCGACCGCGCCGGTGCAGCGCGAAGTCGCGATCGGTGAAGCGATCACCGTGGCCGACCTTGCCCAGAAGCTGGCGATGAAGGGCGGCGACGTGGTCAAGGCGCTGTTCAAGATGGGCGTCATGGCGACCATCACCCAGTCGATCGATCACGATACCGCAGTGCTGGCCGTCGAAGAGCTCGGCCACATTGCAGTGCGCGCCGATGCCGACGACGCCGAGAGCGAGCTGATCGCGCACGTGGGCGAAGCCCAGGGCGACCAGGTCGTGCGTCCGCCGGTCGTCACGATCATGGGTCACGTGGATCACGGCAAGACCTCGCTGCTCGACTACATCCGTCGCACCAAGATCGCGTCGGGCGAAGCCGGTGGCATCACCCAGCACATCGGCGCGTACCACGTCGAAACCGACAAGGGCGTCATCAGCTTCCTCGACACCCCGGGCCACGCGGCATTCACCTCGATGCGCGCACGCGGCGCCAAGCTCACCGACATCGTGATCCTGGTGGTCGCGGCCGACGACGGCGTCATGCCGCAGACGATCGAGGCGATCAAGCATGCGAAGGCGGCGAAGGTGCCGCTGATCGTGGCGATCAACAAGATCGACAAGTCGTCTGCGGATCCGTCGCGGGTCAAGAACGAACTGCTCGAACACGAGGTCGTGGCCGAGGACTTCGGCGGCGACACGCAGATGGTCGAACTGTCGGCCAAGACCGGCGACGGCGTCGACGATCTGCTCGATGCGATCTCGCTGCAGTCCGAAGTGCTCGAACTGCGCGCCGTGGCCGAAGGCCGCGCCAGCGGTACGGTCATCGAATCCTCGCTCGACAAGGGGCGTGGCCCGGTGGCGACCGTGCTGGTGCAGCAGGGTCTGCTCAGCAGGGGCGATTACCTCGTCTGCGGTGTGCAGTACGGCCGCGTGCGTGCGCTGTTCGATGAAACCGGCAGCCAGGTGCAGACCGCAGGTCCGTCGATTCCGGTACAGGTGCTGGGTCTGTCGGGCGTGCCGGATGCTGGCGACGATTTCGTCGTCGTGGCCGACGAGCGCCTGGCCAAGGATGTGGCCTCGCAGCGCGACACCAAGCGCCGCGAAACGCGCCTGGTGCAGGCCGCGGGCAACCGCATGGAAGACATCATGGCGCAGATGGGCCAGGCCGAGCAGCAGCTGTCGCTCAACCTGGTCATCAAGGCCGATGTGCAGGGTTCGGTCGAAGCGCTCAAGCAATCGCTGGTCGCACTGTCGAACGAGCAGATCCGCATCAACGTCATCGTGTCGGGGGTCGGTGGCATCACCGAGTCGGACGCCAACTCGGCGGCCGCGGCGAAGGCCACGATCATCGGCTTCAACGTCCGTGCCGACGCGTCGGCACGCAAGGTGATCGAGAACAGCGCGCTGGATCTGCGCTACTTCTCGGTGATCTACGACGTGATCGACCAGGTCAAGCAGGTCGCCTCGGGCATCCTGGGCATGGAGATCCGCGAGGAGATCATCGGTACGGCCGAGGTGCGCGACGTGTTCCGCAGCTCCAAGTTCGGTGCGGTCGCGGGCTCGATGGTCATCGAGGGTGTGGTCAAGCGCAACAAGCCGATCCGCGTGCTGCGCGACAATACGGTCATCTTCGAGGGCGAGCTGGAATCGCTGCGCCGCTTCAAGGAAAACGTCGACGAAGTGCGCAACGGCACCGAGTGCGGCATCGGCGTCAAGGCCTACAACGACGTCAAGCCGGGCGACCAGATCGAGTGCTTCGAGCGCATCGAGGTCCAGCGCACCCTGTAAGGGAGCGCCGGATGCAATGCCGGCGGCCGGGCTCCGTACACGCGGACCCGGCCGTCGTCGTCTAGGGCGGTTCCATCCGCCGTGTTCCAGACTCTCTTCCGTCCCATCGCAACAGGTTCCCATCCGTGCCCACGAAATCCTTCCACCGTACCGACCGCGTCTCCGCCCAGCTCCGTCGCGAGCTCGGAACGCTCGTGCGCGAGGCAGTCTCCGAACACGGCTTGCCGTCGGTCAGCGTGTCCGATGTCGAGGTCACCCGCGACATGGCCCACGCCAAGGTCTTCGTGACCGCGCTGCAGTCCGAGCGTGCCGACGAGGCGATGAAGGGGCTGAAGGCCGTCGCGCACGAGATCCGCTTCCGCCTCGCGCGCGCGGTCAAGCTGCGCCACGTGCCGGAGCTGCATTTCCATTACGACGATTCGGTCGATCGCGGCGAGCGCATCGACAACCTGCTGCGCGATCTCGACGACGGCCGTCCGGCCGAGTGAGTCCGATGCGGTCATCTGGCCGCATCGCAGATGCTCAATCACGCGCCTACCCATGACGAGTCGCAGCCAGTACAACCGGCCCCGCACGAAGTTCCGCAAGCTCGACGGCATCCTGCTGCTCGACAAGCCGCGTGGCATGAGTTCGAACCAGGCGCTGCAGCGCGTGCGCCACCTGTTCCGCGCGGAAAAGGGCGGTCACACCGGCAGCCTCGACCCGTTGGCGACCGGTCTGCTGCCGGTGTGCTTCGGTGAGGCGACCAAGATCGCCGGCGGCCTGCTGGGCGCGCGCAAGGCCTACACCACGGTCGCGCGGCTGGGTCAGGTCACCGATACCGATGACGCCGACGGCGAAATCCTGCGTGAGCGTCCGGTTCCGGCACTGACCATCGAGACCCTGGACGCCGCGCTCGCGCAACTGGTCGGCCGCATCCAGCAGCGCCCCCCGATCTATTCCGCGCTCAAGCGCGGCGGCGAGCCGCTGTACGCCAAGGCGCGGCGCGGCGAGACGGTCGAAGTCGACGTGCGACCGGTCGATGTCCACGCATTCGAACTGCAGTCGGCGGCCGATCTGCTCGACGGCGTACTCGAACCCGGGGGCATGCCGCAGCTGCGCCTGCACGTCGAGTGCGGCTCCGGCACGTATGTGCGCAGCCTGGTCCGTGACCTGGGCGAACTGCTGGGTTGCGGCGCACACGTGGCCGAGTTGCGCCGGCTGTGGGTCGATCCGTTCCGCGATCCGCGCATGTGGACGCTGGAGGACCTGCAGGCGCTGGCCGCGCGTGGCGAATCGCAGCTCGAAGCCTGCCTGCTCGAGATCGAGGCCGGCATGCTGGCCTGGCCCAGGGTCCACGTCGACGCACGCCAGGCGGCGCGTCTGCAGAACGGCCAGGACGTGCCGGGCCCGCACGCACCGGTGGGCGAGGTGGCCATCATCGGGCCGGCCGGACGTGCCGAGGGTCTGGGCCGGGTGATCGAGGATGGTGTTCTCAAGCCGCAGCGCATGTTCCGCCGGGCCGACGGAAACGCCACCGGGGCCTGAATGGCCGCCTTGTCCGGCTGTCCGCCCGGCGGTACAATTCCGCCGCCTTTTTCAAGGCACACTGCAGCATCCATCCACAGGCGGTCCGGGCGGTACGCGATGGTCATACGACACGTCGCCGTCTTCTGCGGGACCCGCGTCCAGAGAACATGAAATGACCAGCAGCATCGACAACGGCAAGATCATCGAAGAACACAAGCGCGGCGACAACGACACCGGTTCCCCGGAAGTCCAGGTCGCCCTGCTGACCGCACGCATCGTGCACCTGACCGAGCACTTCAAGACGCACAAGAAGGACCACCACAGCCGCCGCGGCCTGCTGATGATGGTCAATCGTCGTCGCAGCCTGCTCGACTATCTGCACCGCAAGGATGCCGATCGTTACAAGGCACTGATCGAGAAGCTCGGCCTGCGTCGCTAAACCCGATACCCACCGCGGCGCAGAAATGCGCCGCGGTTCTTTTTAGGGCGTGCCAGCGCCCGCCCGGCCGGGGCAAGGGTTCCGGACGGTCCATCGCAAGAGACATCAAGGAATTCAACGTGGCAAAAGTGACAAAGAGCTTCCAGTTCGGCAGCCAGACGGTGACGCTCGAGACCGGCGAGATCGCGCGCCAGGCCGGCGGTGCCGTCATGGTGTCGTGCGAGGGCACGCAGGTGCTCGTCACCGCGGTCGCCAACAAGACCGCACGCGAAGGGCAGGATTTCTTCCCGCTCACCGTCGACTACCAGGAGAAGTTCTACGCGGGTGGCCGCATCCCCGGCGGCTTCTTCAAGCGTGAAGGTCGCGCCACCGAGAAGGAGACGCTGACCTCGCGCCTGATCGACCGTCCGATCCGTCCGCTGTTCCCCGACGGCTTCCGCAACGAAGTCCAGATCATCGCCACGGTGATGTCGCTCAACCCCGAAGTCGACGGCGACATCCTCGCCCTGATCGGCGCGTCGGCGGCGGTCTCGCTGTCGGGCGCACCGTTCGACGGCCCGATCGGCGCTGCCAAGGTCGGCTACAAGAACGGCCAGTACCTGCTGAACCCGACCGTGTCGGAGCTGAAGGATTCCGAGCTCGAGCTGGTCGTCGCCGGTACCGCGAACGCCGTGCTGATGGTCGAATCCGAGGCGCAGGAACTGTCGGAAGACGTGATGCTGGGCGCGGTGATGTTCGGCCACCAGCAGATGCAGGTCGCCATCGCCACGATCAACGAGCTGGTCGCCGAAGCCGGCAAGCCGAAGTGGGAATGGTCGGCCCCGGTCGCCAACGAAGGTCTGATCTCGGCCATCCGTACCGCCGTGGGCGAACAGCTCGCAGGCGCGTTCCAGGTGCGCGACAAGCTCGAGCGCAAGGACGCCATCTCGAAGGTCAAGAAGGCCATCGTTGAAGCCCTGGCCCCGCAGGCAGAGGCGAATGCCTGGTCCTCGGGTGACCTGTCGAAGGAATTCGGCGAGCAGGAATACCAGACGATGCGCAACTCGGTCCTCAAGACCAAGGTCCGCATCGATGGCCGTGCGCTCGACACCGTGCGCCCGATTAGCTCCAAGGTCAGCGTGCTGCCACGCGTGCACGGCTCCTCGCTGTTCACCCGTGGCGAGACCCAGGCGATCGTCGCCGTGACCCTCGGCACCGCGCGCGATGGCCAGATCATCGACGCCGTCGGTGGCGAGTACAAGGAACACTTCCTGTTCCACTACAACTTCCCCCCGTACTCGGTGGGCGAAGCCGGCCGCATGATGGGTCCGAAGCGTCGCGAGATCGGCCACGGCCGTCTGGCCAAGCGCGGCGTGCTCGCGGTGATGCCGACGATGGAAGAATTCCCGTACACCATCCGCGTGGTCTCGGAGATCACCGAGTCGAACGGTTCCTCGTCGATGGCGTCGGTCTGCGGTTCCTCGCTGGCGCTGATGGACGCGGGTGTGCCGATCAAGGCACCGGTCGCCGGCATCGCGATGGGCCTGGTCAAGGAAGGCGACGACTACGTCGTGCTGTCGGACATCCTGGGTGACGAAGATCACCTCGGCGACATGGACTTCAAGGTCGCCGGCACCACGAACGGCATCTCGGCGCTGCAGATGGACATCAAGATCCAGGGCATCACCGAAGAGATCATGAAGGTCGCGCTGGCCCAGGCGAAGCAGGGTCGTCTGCACATCCTCAACGAGATGAGCAGCGCGCTGACCACGGCCCGTACCGAACTCAGCGAGTTCGCGCCGCGCCTGATCACGATCAAGATCCACCCCGACAAGATCCGCGAAGTCATCGGCAAGGGCGGTTCGGTCATCCAGGCCATCACCAAGGAGACCGGCACCCAGATCGACATCCAGGACGACGGCACGATCACGATTGCATCCGTCGACGCCGCCGCCGGTCGCGCCGCCAAGGAACGCATCGAGCAGATCACCTCCGACGTCGAGCCGGGCCGCATCTACGAGGGCAAGGTCGTCAAGCTGATGGACTTCGGTGCATTCGTGACGATCTCCCCCGGCAAGGATGGTCTGGTCCACGTGTCGCAGATCTCCAACGAGCGCGTCGAGAAGGTCGGCGATGTGCTCAAGGAAGGCGACGTGGTCAAGGTCAAGGTGCTGGAAGTCGACAAGCAGGGCCGCATCCGCCTGTCGATGAAGGCCGTCGCCGAAGGCGAAGGCACGCCGGCCGAGTAATCGCCGACGTTGCATGCAATACGAGACGGGCCGCGCAAGCGGCCCGTTTTCTTTGGGCGTCCCGGCCCACTCCATCTGTGGGAGTGCGCCTGTGCTTGCATCCCCTCTTCGGGGGTGCGCGATTCCGGGGATGCGGCTGGCGCGAGCGGACAGTCGTGGAGAAGAGCCACATCGCGCGTGAGCGCGCTGCCACAGGAGGTGCGCCAATCGCCCCCCCCCGATCGTCCATGGTGTGCTGGGGCGCGGTCGACTGCTCTGCCGATGGAGTCTGTCGAAAGACCAACCTCTACAGGACCAGGTTCGGCCGGCGGATTGCCGATCACGGTGAATCGCCATATCGAGTGTGCCAAGCGTCTCGTTGATGGATGCGCTGCCGGGTCTCGCTGCGCTCTACCCGTCCTGCGGCTGCTGTTTCCACCTGTTCTGGCCTCCGCATGCAGTGCCGCACACGCATTTTTTCGACCGCTGCCGGATTGGCCGGAATCCCCGCAAATCCCCACAAAAGAACGCCCTTCGACGCGGTTCCCGCAGCAACCTGACTGCGTCACCTAGTCCCATCGTGTGAGTTTGCAATCGGTGTTCGTCTGGCAGGCTTCCGGCATGCAGACCGAAACCTCTCCCCAGACGCCCGTCAAAGCCCCGACTCCCGGGCCCGCGCTGAAGCGCAAGAAGCTGTGGCACCACCTGTACTTCTGGGTGCTGGTCGGCATCACCGCGGGCATTGTGATCGGGCTGACGCTGCCTGAAACCGGTGCACAGATGAAGTGGCTGGCCGACCTGTTCATCAAGCTGGTCAAGGTCGTCATCGCGCCGACCATCTTCGCTACCGTGGCCGTCGGCATCGCCGGGCTCGGCAATCTCGCCAAGGCCGGCGGCCTGGCGCTCAAGACCGTCGTCTACTTCAACATCACCACCGTCTTCGCACTGGGCATCGGCCTGGTCGTCATCAACCTGCTCGGCCCGGGCCGCAATCTCGGCCTGGACATCGCGACCTTCGACGCCTCGGCGGCCGACGGCACGCTGCAGAGTGCGGGCGCTGCGGCGGGAGAGGGCATCACCGGCTTCCTGTTGCACCTCGTGCCCACCTCGTTCTTCGGCGCGTTTGTCGAAGGCCAGTTGATCCAGGTGCTGGTGATGGCGATCCTCGTCGCCTGCGCGATCACGATGCTCGGCGAGCGTGGCAAGCCGGCGGTCGCCGCGCTCGACACGATCGCCCAGGTGATGTTCGGTGTCATCAAGATCGTCATGTGGTTCGCACCGCTGGGTGCGATGGGCGGCATGGCTTTCACCATCGGCGAGTACGGCGGCGCCATCCTCGGTTCGCTCGGCTACTTCATGGTCAGTTTCTGGCTGACCTGCCTGCTGTTCCTGTTCCTGGTGCTCGGTCCGATCTGCTGGTGGTCGGGCTTCAGCATCCTCAAGTACATCCGGATGATCCGCGACGAACTGCTGATCGTGCTCGGCACCTCGTCGTCGGAGACGGTGCTGCCACGCATGTTGACCAAGCTCGAAGCGGCGGGCGTGCCGAAGTCGGTGGTCGGCCTGACGATTCCCACCGGCTATTCGTTCAACCTCGACGGCACCGCGATCTACATGACGATGGGCGCGATCTTCATCGCCCAGGCCTTCGGCATCGAAGTGCCGCTGGGCACGCAGATCGCACTGCTGGTCTTCATGCTGATCTCGTCGAATGGTGCAGCCGGCGTGTCGGGTGCGGGCCTGGTAACGCTGGCGGCCTCGCTGGCGGCGTTCGAGAGCGTGATCCCGCTCGCAGGTATTGCGTTGATCGTCGGCATCGACCGTTTCATGTCGGAAGGCCGTGCGTTGACCAACCTCACCGGCAACGGCATCGGCACGCTGGTGATCGCACGCTGGACCGGACAGCTCGATCGCGAGCGTCTGGCCGAGGTGCTCGACAATCCGTCGCTGGTCGACCCCGACCGGATTCTGGCCGAGAAGAACGCCGCCGCCGAACTGCCGGTCGACGCGCTGCCGGCCAAATGAGTCGATGACCGCCCGGGGACGCTGTTCGCGTTGAACGGGACATGCAGCCGTTGCGCACGCAACGGTTGCGCGTCCATCGCATAGCCTTTAGGTTGCAAGCCATGCCCCGCATCGCCGCCAACAATCGCAACCGCAACGCACTGCGCACGAATAATCGTGCGCGGCCGATGCGGGTGTGGGAGCTGGCGCAGCAGTAAGACAGAACGCGCAGGCACCTCGGCACAAACCCGCATCGGCCGCGATGCGGGTTTTTTTGTGCCTGCATCCGGCTCCACCGACATCACGATCCACGACATCCCAGGAGCTCCACCATGTGTTCGATCTTCGGCATCTTCGGCCTGCAACCCGGCGACGACGCAAGCGTTCTGCGACGCCAGGCGCTGGAGTGTTCGCAGCGCCAGCGCCACCGCGGTCCCGACTGGAGCGGCGTGTACGTCGACGACCGCGCGATCCTCGTGCACGAGCGTCTCGCCATCGTCGACCCGGCAGGTGGCTCGCAGCCGCTGCTGTCCGAGGACGGGGCGCTGGTGCTCGCGGTCAATGGCGAGATCTACAACCACCAGACGCTGAAGACCGGACTGCGTATGCCGTACGCGTTCCAGACCGCGTCGGATTGCGAAGTGGTCAACGCGCTGTACCGCGAGCATGAAGCCGACGGCAGCGGTCCATCTGCGTTTCTCGAGCGGCTCAACGGCATCTTCGCGTTCGCGCTGTGGGACCGCGACAGCGGCCGCGCGATCATCGCCCGCGATCCGATCGGCGTGGTGCCGCTGTACTGGGGCCACGACCGCGAAGGCCGCCTGCGCGTCGCGTCCGAGATGAAGGCGCTGGCCGACACCTGCGCCGATGTGGCGCAGTTCCCGCCCGGCCACTGGTACGACAGCGCGACCGGCAGGCTGACGCAGTATTACCAGCGCCCGTGGCGCGACTTCGATGCGGTCGAAGGTGTGGAGGTCTCGCTCGACGACGTGCGCGAAGCCTTCGAAGCCGCCGTACACCGCCAGCTGATGACCGATGTGCCCTACGGCGTGCTGCTGTCGGGTGGTCTCGATTCGTCGCTGGTCGCCGCCGTCGCCGCGCGCTATGCGCGGCATCGCGTCGAGGATGGCGACCGCAGCGAAGCCTGGTGGCCGCGCCTGCATTCGTTCGCGATCGGCCTGAAGGGCTCGCCCGATCTCGCGGCTGCGGCGATCGCCGCCGAGTCGCTGGGCACCGTGCATCACGGCTTCGAATACACCTTCGAGGAGGGCCTCGATGCGATCCCCGATGTGATCCGCCACGTCGAGACTTTCGACGTGACCACGATCCGCGCGTCGACACCGATGTTCCTGCTCGCGCGCCGGATCAAGGCGATGGGCGTGAAGATGGTGCTGTCGGGTGAGGGCTCCGACGAGATCTTCGGCGGCTATCTGTACTTCCACAAGGCGCCGGACGCGCGGCAGTTCCATGAAGAACTGGTGCGCAAGCTCGACGCGCTGCACAACTACGACTGCCTGCGCGCGAACAAGTCGATGATGGCCTGGGGCGTGGAGCCGCGCGTGCCGTTCCTCGACCGCGAGTTCCTCGACGTGGCGATGCGCTTCGACGCCGCGCACAAGATGATCCATCGCGGCAGCGCCGGCTGGCAGCGCATGGAGAAGGGCGTGCTGCGCGCCGCGTTCGATGGCCATCTGCCGGACGAGATTCTGTGGCGGCAGAAAGAACAGTTCAGCGACGGCGTCGGCTACGGCTGGATCGATGGGCTCAAGGCCCATGCCGATGCCCAGGTCAGCGATCGCGAACTCGCCGCCGCGGCGAGCCGCTTTCCGCACAACCCGCCGCAGACGAAGGAGGCGTATTTCTACCGCAGCGTGTTCGAACGCGTGTTCCCGTCACCGGCGGCAGCGGCCACCGTGCCGGGCGGCAAATCGATCGCCTGTTCGTCGCCTGCGGCGATCGCCTGGGACGCCGCGTTCGCGAATGCGGCGGATCCGTCGGGGCGTGCGGTCTCCGGCGTGCACCACGCGGCGGTGGTGGCCTGAGTGCAAGCCCTCCCCCGCGTGCGCGGGGAGGGTTGGGCGGGGCGAACGATCAGCAGACTCGCAACTTCATTGCGCGAGCAGTGGTGCAGCCGCCGGCTTCAGAGTTTCCCGGCCATCCGCGCCAGCGTCGTGTCGCGCCAGAAGAAGTGGTGCAGCGCGACCATCGCGACGTGTCCGGCCACAACCGCCAGCAGCGTCCACGCGATGACGCCGTGCGACAGATTTGCCGGCGCCATCAGCCAGTCGAGCTTCTCGCCGGTTGCGGGGAACAGTTGAATCCCCCACGGCGCGAAGCCTCGGCCGCTGCCGTATTCGCGCAGCAGCGCGACGGTGGGCACGTAGGCCATCAGCGCGTAGAGCAGCGTGTGACCGGCGAGCGCGAAACGGCCGACCAGCGTCGGCGGATGGGGCGGGCGCTTGCGCCACTGCGACAGACCCCAAGCGCCGCGCAGCAGGATCAGCAGCATCAGCACGGTGCCCATCGGTTTGTGCAGGCCGACGAAGAATCCGCTCACCGGATGCCGGCCCAGCGCGAGTTTCAGGCCCATGCCGAGGAACTGGAACGCGAACAGCGCCGCCATGCCCCAATGCAGTACGCGCGTGACGAGGCCGTAGCGGGCGGGCGAATCGGACCAGCGTGACGACATCGGAGCGTCCAGACGAAGCGGGGGAGTGCGCACAGTTCAGCGGCAGCACTCCGCGCTGTCAATTCCGCACACGCAACGCAGCACCGCTCCATCGACCCCCGTACGGGACCGTGGCGGCACCAGCGCTTAAACTGGGCACCACGTTTCCAGACACACGGGCAGCACAGTGATCATCCATCCCAAGGTCCGCGGCTTCATCTGCACCACCACGCATCCGACCGGCTGCGACCGCAATGTGCGCGACCAGATCGAAGCGACGAAAGCGCGCGGCGTCCGCGACGACGGTCCGAAGAAAGTGCTGGTGATCGGCGCGTCCAGCGGCTATGGCCTGGCGGCGCGCATCAGCGCGGCCTTCGGTTTCGGTGCCGACACCTTGGGCGTGTTCTTCGAAAAGCCCGGCACCGAGAAGAAGCCCGGCACCGCCGGCTGGTACAACGCCGCTGCGTTCGACAAGTACGCCAAGCAGGCTGGCCTCTACAGCCGCTCGATCAACGGCGATGCGTTCTCCGACGCCGCGCGCGCGCAGGCGATCGAGCTGATCAGAAACGAGATGGGCGGGCAGGTCGATCTTGTCGTCTATTCGCTGGCCTCGCCGGTACGCAAGCTGCCCGGTACCGGCGAAGTGGTGCGCTCGGCGCTCAAGCCGATCGGCGAGGCCTACACCTCGACCGCGATCGACACCAACAGGGACCAGATCATCGAAGCGTCGATCGAGCCCGCCACCGAGCAGGAGATCGCCGACACCGTGACCGTCATGGGCGGTCAGGACTGGCAGCTGTGGATCGACGCGCTGCGCGAGGCCGGTGTGCTGGCCGATGGTGCGAAGACGGTCGCCTTCAGCTACATCGGCACCGAGATCACTTGGCCGATCTACTGGCACGGTGCGCTGGGCAAGGCCAAGGCCGATCTCGACGCGACCGCGCGCAGGCTGGACGCGCAGCTCGCCGAAACCGGCGGCAGCGCGAACGTCGCCGTGCTCAAGTCGGTCGTCACCCAGGCCAGCGCCGCGATTCCGGTGCTGCCGCTGTACATCGCCATCGCCTTCAAGGTCATGAAGGAGAAGGGCCTGCACGAAGGCACGCTCGACCAGCTCGACCGCCTGTTCCGCGAGCGCATGTACCGCGCCGACGGCGCGCCGGCCGAGGTCGACGACGAAGCCCGTCTGCGCCTCGACGACTGGGAACTGCGCGACGACGTGCAGGCGCAGTGCAAGGCGCTGTGGCCGCAGATCACGACGGAAAACCTGTTCGCGCTGACCGATTACGCCGGCTACAAGCACGAGTTCCTCAAGCTGTTCGGGTTCGAGCGCAGCGATGTGGATTACGACGCGGGGGTGGATCCGGTGGCGGAGTTCGATGTGATCGAACTGCGGGACTGAGGGCTCGCATGTTCTAAAGAAGCCCCGCTTTTGTGGGGCTTTTTTGTGGGTCTGCGTAGCCTTTGGGGCATCGCGTGGTGCGTGGGGCTTCGCTTTCGGTTTTCGTTCTTGCACTTGCTCCTGCTTTTGCCTTTGCCTTTTGACTTGAATCGAGCCGTAGAGCGAGCCGAGCACCGGAGCCTGGCGTGGCCGAAGAGCAGCCCATGTCTGAGCGTAGCGAGTTTGGGCTGCGTGCCGCGTCAGGCGAGGCGCGGAGGGTACCGATGCGGCTCCATCGCATCGGCTCGCGTCCGGCGAAGGGACCTTTTGGTTCCTTTTGGGTCCATCCAAAAGGGACTCGCACGCGCAGCGGGCGAAAGCTCTGTACTTGCTCTAGCTTTCTGATCCTAGCCTTGGCTTCCGCATTTGCGCTGCGCGCTTCAGCAAAACGCGCGGTGCGCGAAGATCAAGTACAGGGCTCACGAATGACCTGCCCATTCCGCCACGGCGCGTAGTCGTTGAAGCTGCCCATGCCACCGAAGACATGCATCACCGAGCCGGACAGCGCGTTGAGTGTCTCCTGATCCGGGGCGCCGTTCGCGAGAAGCGTCTGGTCGGGATCAGGAAATCGGATGCGGCATCGACGCGCGTCAGCGCGTCGTGGGCACGAGCCGCAACGTATGTGCCGTCGTCTGCGGCAGGAACGGCGATGGACGTCCTTGCGCCCAGTCGTCGTGGCCTGCGCCCCAGTAGGGCGACAGTGGATGTCCGCTCTGGCCACCGGGCATGTGGGTGATGCCGTCGGCTTCATGTCCGGGCGCCACGACCATGCGTTGCGAGGCGCCAAAGGCCGGGCCCTGGACGCGCGGCACGGTGCCGTCGCCGGGCAGCGGTTCGGCCGGCATGCACAGTGCGCGCTTGCCGAGCAGCGGAATCGCCGACGCGAGCGGGTGGCAGATCGCGGTGGTGTTGCGTTCGCCCCAGGTACGTTCGGCGAGTGGGCCGTCGCCGGCCACACTGTCGCGCACGTCGCGGGCCGCGTCTTCGAACAGCGCGAGCCAGCCGTCGTCGGCCGGTGTGCAAACGCCACGCTGCGTGTCGGGCGTGCAGGCGAAGCGGCGCGGCAGCAGATGCGCGGGACGCTGCTCGACCAGTGGCCAGACCACGCCTTCGAAATTCGGCGGATCGGGCGTGTCAAAGGCGTCGCCCAGCGCGGCGCGCGCGGGCGCGGCGAGGCCGTCGGCGAGACGCTCATGTATGGCGAGGCGCCATGCGCGGACCAGGCGATAGCCGACGGAGTCGACGCCGGCATGACCGCTCCAGTCACGCGCGGCATCGGCGAGGGCGCGCACTGCGCTGTCATCGTTCGCTTCGTTCGCGATCGAGTCCAGCAACGCGTGCCAGCGCGACAGCAGCAGGGCGCGATCGTCGAGCTGGATCGCGAGCAGGTCACGTTCGGCGAACTGCGTCCGCGCTTGCAGGCCTTCGCGGATCTGCCAGGCGCGCATGCCGAGCGCGGCGCCGCCATCGCCGATGCGGGCGAAATCCTCGCCATCGACGACGCGGCTGTTCGCGGTCCACAGGCGATCGGTCTCGGGCGAGCGCAGCAGCGGCGAGGCATCGGTCGCGATGGACCACGGCGCGCAGCGGTTCGCGTCGGTCGCTGTATCGGCGGTCAGTGGCATGGAAACCGTGCGGCCGTCGCAGCCGGCGTCGCGCACTGGAACCGGGCCGAGCAGACGCCAGGCGATGCGACCGTTGCGATCGCCGATCACGAGGTTCTGCGTCGGTGTCGCGGTGCGGTCGGCGATCGCCAGCGCATCGTCGAGATCGCGGGCGTGGGCGAAGTCGGCAAGTCCGAGGTTCAGCGCGCCGGGCAGGTGCGCGGTCCAGCGCAGGGCGAGTGCGCCGCCGTCGTCATCGTGATGGAGCAGCGGGCCCCAGTCGCTGTCCTCGACGACCAGCGTGACCGGTGCCGCGCCAGCGATGTCGATACGTTCCTCGTGGCGTACGACCGGCGTGCAGCCGGCCACCTTGCCTGCAGTGCACGGCCGCACGCGCTGCCAGTCGAGGTAATCGCCGTAGCTGTTGGTGAAGCCCCAGGCGACATGCGTATTGCTGCCGACGATGATCGCGGGCAGGCCGGGCAGGGTGAAACCGGTGACGTCGACCCGGCCGCCCGGTGCGCGCGGATCGGGATAGCGCAGGCGCGCGCGGAACCAGATGTTGGGCGCGCGCAGGCCCAGATGCATGTCGTCGGCGACGAGGGCGCGGCCGTCGGCCGTCAACGCACCCGACACAGCGAAATTGTTGCTGCCCGGCGAGAGGTCCGCCGCCGCAGGCGGCGCACTAACGCCTCTCTCCCGCAGCGTGGGAGAGAGGGGGGCCGTTTGTGAACCAAACGGTGGAGAGAGGGCCAGCGGAGATGCCTGGGATGAGCCCTCGGCTTGCGCCGACCCGACAGATGCGAACGGCGATGCATCACGGCGCGCGCCATCGCTTTCCACGACATCCAGCAACCGCAGATCCACGACATCCGCATCCGGCAACACCGCATCGCCACGCGCCTCTCCGAACAGCGGCGCATCCCAGCGACTGCCGTCATGCGCGAACAGATCGAACAGCGCCGGTGGCAGTGCAGGCCGCAAGCGGTGCATCGACAGTTCGCGCGCGTTGGTCGCGTCCTGCAGATCGAAATACATCGCGAAGCCGGTCAGTGCGGAATCCGCCGGCGTCCACGGCCGCGGCGTCTGCCGCAGCAGCAGGTAGGCCCACGGCTGCGCGCCCAGCGACGCGAGGCCGGCATTGGCGCCATCGGTATAGGCCTGCAGCTGCGACATGCGATCCCCTGCGACCGCAGCGAGATCGGCCTCGACCCGCGCGCGCATACGGTGCACGCGATTGCGGCGATCTGTCTCCAGCGCGCGCTCGCCGAACAGCGCCGACAGTTCACCCGACGGCACGCGCCGCATCAGATCCATCTCGAAGTAGCGTTCCTGCGCGTGGACGAAGCCGAGCGCGCGCATCGCGTCGGTCTCGTTGGCGGCGGTAATCGTCACCACGCCGGCGGCATCACGTTCGATGGTCGCGGGCGCCGCGAGTCCGGTCAGCGGCTGGTCGCCGTCGAGCGCCGGCAGGCTCGCGCGCAGCGACAGCCAGATGAAAATGGCGGCCGCGGCCAGCAGCACGACGAGCGCGAGCCCCGCCCGCAGGATCCATTTGCGCATGCACGATTCCCCGGCCGCGGCAGATGCGGCGTGGGCCGATTATTCCACGGGCATGTTGCGGGCCGGCGCGCACGCCGGCCCAGTCGCTCAGTTGCGCGCGTGCTCGGCCAGGCCGGACACCACGCCCAGTGAGGGATCGCCGCGGACGATGCGCGCATCCGGGAAGCGCGCCTGCGCGGCCGCCTGCACGTAGGGCGCGCCGGACATGCCGCCGGTCAGGAACAGGCTGTCGGGCGGCGCGTCGAGATCGCCGCGCACGTTGTCGAGCAGGGCGCCGATGGTGTCGAGGAAGCGCGCGCTGGCGGTTTCCAGCGCGTCGCGCGTCGCATCCACGCGCAGGCCCGGTTCGATGTAGTCCAGCGCATGGCCGGCCTCGTCGTGGCCGCTCAGACGCACCTTCATGCCTTCGACGCCGCGATACAGGCGCGTGGTGCCGCCGTCGCGCTGCAGCGCCTGCAGGCGCGCGCCGAACGGCGCATCGACATGGCCGAAATCGCGCTTGTGGAAGTCGCGTTGCCGCGGCATGTCCTGCACCGTCGCCGCTTCGACGAAATGGTGCACCGGAATGCGGCTCGCGCCCTTGCCGAACAGCGGCATGACCTGGGCCATGCTCAGCGCGAGGTCGACATCGGTGCCGCCGTTGGCGACGCCCCAGGCGCGATGCACGCGCGGCGCACCGTCACCGCCGATTTCCGCCAGCGCGATGTCGGTGGTGCCGCCGCCGATGTCGACCACCAGCGTGGTGTGCCGCTGCGGACTTGTCGCGTGGTAGTGCAGCGCGGCCGCCGCGGGTTCTTCGAGGAATTCGATCGAATCGAAGCCGGCCTGGGCTGCTGCATCACGCAGCAGCGCCAGCGCCTGTTCACCCCCGGCCTCGCCGAGCGAACTGCGGAAGCGCACCGGCCGGCCCAGCGTCGCCGCGCGCACGGTCGCGCCGAGCTGCTGGCTCGCGGTCAGGCGGATGTGTTCGAGGATGTGCGCGGCGATGCCGGTGATCGTCTCCTTGGCGCGCGGATGCAGATTGAAGCCGAGCATCGACTTGGGTGATTGCACCAGATTGCCGCTGCCTTCGAGCAGGTAGCTCTCGATCGCCGCCTCGCCGAACACGGCATGCTGCAGGTCGGCGGCCGAGGATTCGGCGTCGCGCATGCGTGCCTCCAGCCACTGCCGGCGCACGATGCGGATCGCGTCGCGACGCAACTGCGTGGCCGGACGTGGCGTGCCGCCGGCGCGCGCCTGGTCGTTGCGCAGGCCGCGCATCAACGCGTCCACCTCGGCCTCCATCGCATCGTCGAGTTCGAAGGCATCGAGATCGGGCAGGGTGGTCGGGAAGAACACCGCGGTGCGGAACTGCGGTTGTCCGTCGAACTGGATGTGCACCAGCGCATCGCCGATGCGCGCAGCGGCGGCGGAGTAGCTGGTACCGAAGTCGATGCCGATCTTCATGGAGGAGGCGACAGGCGGAAGGCGCGGGAGTCTACGCCGATGCGCGTCGCGCCGCTTGCAACGGCCTGTGCGGTCTTCGCAACGCCGGCGTGGTGCGCCTGAGAATGCGAAATGCATGCATTCCCATCCGATCATGCTTCACGGCGGCCCGGCATACTGCGCGCATTCCACGTGTTGCGAGTGCTGTCATGAAAGGACATCCCGAAGTCGTCGATTACCTGAAGTTCCTGCTCCGCGGCGAGCTGGCGGCGCGCGACCAGTACTTCCTGCATTCGCGCCGTTACGAGGATCTGGGCCTGCACCAGCTCTACGCGCGCATCAACCACGAGATGGAAGAGGAAACCCAGCACGCCGACGCGCTGCTCAAGCGCATCCTGTTCCTGGAAGGCGTGCCGGACATGCGCCCCGACGCGTTCGAGCCCGGCGTCACCGTCGAGGAGATGCTGCGCAAGGATCTCGACCTCGAATACCTCGTGCGCGACAACCTCGCCAAGGGCATCGCGCTGTGCGAACGGCACAACGATTTCGTCAGCCGCGAAGTGCTGGTGACCCAGCTCGCCGACACCGAGGAAGACCACACCTACTGGCTGGAGAAGCAGCTGCGCCTGATCGGCATGATCGGCCTGGAGCGCTACCAGCAGAGCCGCATGGGCGAGGCGGAAGGTACGCACGCCGGCGTGGGGTGAAACCGGCGCGGCGGGTTCGCCGCGTCGTCGGGAGTCCGGAAACGCCTGCGCTTGTCGTGGGCGTTTCTGTTTCTGGCGGGCGAGAAGCTGCTGCTCGATCCGATTGGAATGAGGCGTTTGCCCTCACCCCAACCCCTCTCCCGGAGGGAGAGGGGCTTCAAAGCGGACGCTCGCGAGATTCGAGCCCCTCTCCCTCCGGGAGAGGGGTTGGGGTGAGGGCAGAAGCAGAGGCAAAAAATCCGAACCGCGCGCCGCCCAAACCCGCCTCAGCCTCGCCGCACCGCCCGGTACACGACCGTCGACAACGCGGTGACCCCATCCGCCGCGAACCCTGGCTCGTTCGCGAGAATGTCGCGCCGCTCGATCGCATCGATCCGCCAGTCATCATCGAGCAACGCATGCACCTCGTCCGCCATCACCGAAAATGGCGGGCCGGCTTTCTCCACCTGCGGATACTCCAGCGTGACCAGCAGCCCGCGGCATGCCGCAGGCAACCGATGCCATGCCGTGGCCGCATACGTGCGGCGCAGCTCGGGCGGCAGCGCGATCAGCGCCGCGCGGTCGTAGACGGCGGCGCAGTCCGCGAGCACGTGGGCGTCCAGCGCGAAGGCATCGCCGACGATCAGTTCGTACGCACCGGCGACGAAATGCGCGCCGGCATCCGTTTCGTGGATTGAAGGTTCGAGTCCGCGTTCTTCGAAGAACTGGCGCACCGCCTGCTCCGAGAGTTCGACACCGAGCACGCGATGGCCGCGTTCGGCAAGCCACACCATGTCGAGCGATTTGCCGCACAACGGCACGAACACGCGGGCTTCCAATGCGAGATCGAGCGCAGGCCAGTGCTGCAGCAGCAGTGGCAGCGGCGCGTCGCGATGGAAGCCGATGCGGTTGTGGGACCAGCGTTCGTGCCAGAACTCGGGGTGCATGACGGCTCCAGGATTCGAACTGTGTCGCGATCGCGATGATCAGGCGCGCGGCGAAGGATCGCCGCGGCACACCTGAGTCGGCGTCATTCGACGTCGAGCCCCTCGACCTTCTGCCAGCCGCGCGGCAGAAGGCCACCCCGCGATGCACGCGCGCCCATGTAGGCGTCGAGTTCCTTGAACGACAGCGTCATCGTGCGCGCGCCCGAGCGCACCAGCAGCGCGCTGCCCGGCGCGACGACGGCCACCGCGATCACCTGTTCGGTGCCGCGCTTGGCCTTCGGAATCTCGATGATCTTGTTGCCTTTGCCCTTGTCGAGTTCCGGCAGCTCGGCGACCGGGAACACCAGCAGATGGCCGGCGCTGGTCACCATGACCAGCCGATCGGCATCGACGGTGCGCACCGCGGCCGGCTGCAACACCGTCGAACCCGGCGACAGCGACAGCATCGCCTTGCCCGCCTTCTGCCGGCCGGTGAGATTCTCGAAGCGGGTCACGAAGCCGTAGCCATGCGAGGACGCAACGACGAAGCGCGCATCGGATTCCCCGGCCACCACGGCCTGGAACGACGCGCCCGCGGCTGGCGAGAAACGGCCGGTCAGCGGTTCGCCGTTGCCGCGCGCCGACGGCAGCGAATGCGCGACGGTGGAATAGCTGCGGCCGGTCGAATCGAGGAACGCGACCTGCTGCGTGGTACGACCGCGCACGAACGCGAGCAGGCGGTCACCGTCGCGGTAATTCATGCCGGCCGGGTCCACGTCGTGGCCCTTGGCCGCGCGCACCCAGCCCTTCTCGCTGACGACGATCGTCACCGGTTCGCTCGGCACCAGATCGCTCTCGTCGAGGGCCTGCGCGGCGCCGCGTGCGACCAGCGGCGAACGACGCGCATCGCCGTACTTCTTCGCGTCGGCCTGCAGTTCGTCCTTGATCAGCTTCTTCAGCTTGGTCTTGCTCTCGAGTGTCGCCATCAGACGATCGCGCTCGCTTTCCAGATCGGCCTGCTCGCCGCGGATCTTCATTTCTTCCAGACGGGCGAGCTGGCGCAGGCGCGTCTCGAGAATGTAGTCGACCTGGTCGTCGCTGAGTTCGAACCGCGCCTGCAGCACGGTGCGCGGCTCGTCCTCGGTGCGGATGATGCGGATCACCTCGTCGAGGTTGAGGAACGCGATCAGCAACGCGTCGAGCAGGTGCAGACGACGCTCGACCTTCTCCAGACGATGGGTCAGGCGGCGGGTCACGGTGGTGGTGCGGAACTGCAGCCATTCCGACAGCAGCATCTTCAGGTTCTTGACCTGCGGACGGCCGTCGAGCCCGATCACGTTGAGGTTGACCCGGTAGCTCTTCTCGAGATCGGTGGTCGCGAACAGATGGCCCATCAGCTGCTCGACGTCCACGCGGTTGGAGCGCGGAATCAGCACCACGCGCACCGGATTGGCATGGTCGGACTCGTCGCGGATGTCCTCCAGCCACGGCAGCTTCTTGGCGCGCATCTGGGCGGCGATCTGTTCGATCACCTTGCTCGGGCTGACCTGGTGCGGCAGCGCGGTGATGACGATGTGGGTGTTTTCTTTCTGGAACGTCGCACGCGCACGCACGCTGCCGTGTCCGGTCTCGTAGATCTGCAGCAGATCGGCGGACGGCGTGATGATCTCGGCGCTGGTCGGATAGTCCGGGCCGCGCACGTGTTCGCACAGGTCGCGCACGGTCGCGTCGGGATCGTCGAGCAGGCGCAGGCAGGCGCTGACGATCTCGTTGACGTTGTGCGGCGGCACGTCGGTGGCCATGCCGACCGCGATGCCGGTGGTGCCGTTGAGCAGCAGATGCGGCAGGCGTGCCGGCAGCCAAGAAGGCTCCTGCATCGTGCCGTCGAAGTTGTCGGTCCAGTCGACGGTGCCGTGGCCGAGTTCGGCCAGCAGCATCTCCGCGATCGGCGTCATCTTCGATTCGGTGTAACGCATCGCCGCGAAGGATTTCGGATCGTCGCTGGAACCGAAGTTGCCCTGGCCGTCGATCAGCGGATAGCGGTACGAGAACGGCTGCGCCATCAGCACCAGTGCCTCGTAGCACGCGCTGTCGCCGTGCGGATGGTATTTGCCGATCACGTCGCCCACGGTGCGCGCGGACTTCTTCGGCTTCGCCGCCGCCCCGAGCCCGAGTTCGCTCATCGCATAGACGATGCGGCGCTGCACCGGCTTGAGGCCGTCGCCGATGAACGGCAACGCGCGGTCGAGCACCACATACATCGAGTAGTCGAGGTAGGCGCGCTCGGCGAACTCGCGCAGCGGCAGCTGCTCGAAGCCATGGAAGGGGGTGCGGACGGACTCGGTCATCGGGACAGCATCTACGGCGGAACCGGGATTTTAGCGGGTGGTGGTCGCAGGTGCTGCGTTGCGATGCGCGGCCGGCCTGCGCGGCGGCGCTATGCGGTCGCGGGACGCCGGATGTGCGTCGCAACCTCCAGTCATACGCCCACTGGCCGATGAGGCCGCGTCGGATCCTTGCGTCGCCCGGCCCCTCGCTGGGCGAGGCGCCCACGGCATCACATGCGAGCACGCGTCGGCTGCGCGGACTGGCGCCATCCCCCGTGGAGCGATGACGGTGATCCAGGCGCACACCCCCCGACACCACACGCGGCCCGCTGGAAAAAGAACGGACGCCCGATGGCCCGAAGACGCCGGGCGAATCGTCCGAGAAGCGTGACTAGGACCAGCGCAACGGTCCGGAATCGATGCCGGGTGCGCTCGAAGGCAACCCGACACGGCCAGCGGCGACGGCACACCGGACAACCCCGGCAATCGAAAGCGCGACTGACACAGCACTGTCTGCGCTGCGCTGCGCCTGCGGCGAGCCTGGTCCGTGAGCGGCGCTGCGCAGAGAGCTGGGCGATATCCGGTTCGGCGAAGCGGGAAATCGCCGCCTGGCCAAACGACAGACACAAAAAAACCCGCGATTGCGGGTTTGATGTTCACGGCTGGTAAGGCTGTGATGACCTTGGTGCCCGGGAGAGGACTCGAACCTCCACGGAGTTGCCCCCGCTAGCACCTGAAGCTAGTGCG